>Ga0115549_1000003_pt1 | contig 428358 bp, 438 predicted proteins | sample COGITO_mtgs_1004_2_FD_87176 | JGI IMG/M metagenome (GOLD analysis project Ga0115549, IMG submission 87176) | Pelagic marine microbial communities from North Sea - COGITO_mtgs_100430 | ecosystem: Environmental > Aquatic > Marine > Epipelagic | place: Germany:Helgoland, sampling site Kabeltonne...
ACGATTTTCGCAAGAGCTCGTCTCTCCCGGCCAATCATGACACCAACGATGCGCAGACTGCTGATGTCCGTAATTTGAGCTTGCTCGATGTTAGTGTAGATCCCATCTCTCATGAGGCTCTTCGCTTCACGTCCGCCATCGGCGGTATTTCTTGAAAGGGGGGCCTTAAACGGGTCTCGCAGCTCAAAGGGATTCTCGATCACGGTCAGGGTCTTAAATGTCTCACGCAAACGCGAATTGCCCTGCGCATGCGACTGCGTGACGAGACTCACAAGGAAGAAGAAAATGATCATCCCTCTCCCCCTGCTTTTTTCTCTTTCTTGAATTCTGATTCAATTTCCTCAACTCCAGATGATTCCTTGTGAGAGGCATTAAACTTGAACGTATCAATGGTGCCTTCAAAATCGACAACCTGAAAACGTCCCTTCTGGGCCTCTTTAGGGGAAAACACCTTAAAGTTTTTGATGTTAAAAAGTCGTTCCGAGTTGTTGATGCGTTCTAGGAATACCACGAACTGCAAAAAGGTTGCTTTGCCCTTAAGGCTATACTGCTTCGATATGTAAAAACCCAAGGGTTGCTGTTCTTTGGGGTTGGGTTCAAGAGCGGGCATGTTCAGAGTCCGCCCCTCTTTCGACAAGAAGTCCAGTATCTCAATGTCGTTGATCTCCGAGGGAAGCTGTCGCTGAACCTTTTCGATGTTGCTAAAAACTTCGTTCACACGGAGTTTGGTTTGGTCGACGTTCTTTCTAAATTCGTCAATCTGGCCAAGCTTCTGTTCTGATTTTTTGATATCAGCTTCGATCGCCGGTCTTTGCATTTCGATCTCTTCGAGCTGAGTTTCGAATTCGCTATACACGGAATAGAAGCCCCAGAGTCCGTAGAGGATGATGATGAGGTGCAACTTAGAGAGCACATTACTGACAAGGTCCTTCATTATTCAAACCTCACGATTCGAGCTTTGATTTCAAAGGGCGCCATGTTTTTTTGGTTATCTGCCAAGCCGGTGGGGTTGGTTTTGTTATATGTTATGTTTTTATCGAAGAAGATGGATTTTTTCAGGTTCTCAAGAAACACACCTTGATTCGCGTAATCCAACGAGAGGCCTCGAAAAATCAACTCTTCTTCTTGGAACTCAATTTCCGTAAGCCAGATTTCTGGTGGGATATTTTTTGCAACATACACCAGAACGTTCCAGGGGTTTCTCTTCGTCGTCAAAATACTCTTCACGACCTCTAGTTTCTCAGTGAGCTGCTGCTCGCGGCGCTTGAGCTGCTGAACCTGTTTGTCGAACTCTTTGAGCGCATTCACTCTTCGTGCGAGTTGATTCTTTTTCTGAATGAGCGCCTGGAGTTGTTCATCGGCGGCCGTCTTTGATTCTTGCAGGGAATCGATGATGAAGAAATCCGGCACGTAGAGCAGGAAGATCGCCAGAACTACCATCTTCACATTGAGTTTCGATAGATCGAACCCACCGACGTTGGCGAGGTCGAGCGGTTTTTTGAGGGTACTAAGGTTAATCTCAATCATGCTACGACCTCAGTCCTAGCCCGATGGCCACGCAGCCCACCGCAGAGATGAGATCCAGATTGTCTTCGAGGGCACCACTGCCGCACTTGAGTCCGTGATCAAAGGGATTAAAGACCTCTACTTCCATGTTGAGAGTTCTAGTGAGCATGTCTTTGAGGAGGCCCAGCCGCGATCCACCACCAACGAGAAAGCAGTGACGAACCTGTTCAGTTGACCCGGCGGAAATGTAGAAGTTAAGATTTTTTTTCACTTCGGAAATCTGGCTTTCGATTTGAGCCGTGATGATGCTCAAAATCTCTTCCGGCAGGTTGCCACTGTCATCATGAGAAATTTTGAGGTCTTCGGCTTCCTCGTAGCTCACGGACATCTGGCGCTGGATCTCTTCGGTGATCAACGAACAACCGACCGGCAGCTCTTTTGTGAAGATCGGACCGCCGTTACGAAAAATGATGATCTTGATGCTTTGTGCGCCGTAATCAATGAGGATGCTTCCCTCGTCGAGCTCTGGATTATTCGCGACCGCCGTCTCTGCAAAGAGATTCGCCAGCGCCAGGACGTTCAGATCCACGAACTTAACTTGCAGCTTCGATTCTTTGACGATGTCTTGGAAGCGTTCGACGAGATCGGTCCTCGCGGCGACGACGAGCGTGTCTTTACCACCACCCTCCGTATCACCGATGACGTGGAAATCGACTTCGCTCTCATCGGCACCGAAGGGAATGTACTGCTCCGACTCCCACATGATGTGGTCCTGAATTTCTTCTTTCGTGCCATCTGGTACAGACATTCGTTTGGTCATGGTGTTCTGTCCGTACAAACCAATGGCAACGTTTTTTGATTTGATACCGGATGTCCGCAGACCTGCTTGAATGGCATCGATGATTTCTTCGGGCTTTTGGAATTCGTCTTCGATGATCGCAGCTTCGCTCAATGGAATCATCGCAAAGCGATCGAGTTTCCATTTTCCGCGTGAGCCAGAAACTTCACATACCTTGATGCTGTGTGATCCGAGATCAAGGCCCATGGCCGAGCCGGCGGAAATTCCACCTAACATCTCTTGAATTTTTTCTTGCAATGATGGCACGGCAGGGCACCTATCCCATGGAAATACACAAAGTTGATTTGATTATAGGACGCGTTGAAACGCGTCTTCAAGGATTTACTGCCACGCCCAACCGACTGGATTGGTCGGGCTATTAGAAAATTTGGAAGCCCATTTGAGATATGAGGCCTGGAAAATAAATTTGGACCATCGTCACCACGATGATGAACGGCCCGAAGGGTATTCCACCCTCTCGGTCATAGCGCTTGGCCAAAATAAGAGCAATTCCCACAACAGATCCCACTAAGCAGCTCATGAAAATGTTTTCCAGAATGCCAAAGGGCCCAAGAAAAATTCCCAACACACCCCAGAGCTTGATGTCACCTCCGCCGAGCCCAACCTTGCCCTTCCATTTATAGAAACCCCAGGAGACCGCAAGGGGTCCGAGGAATCCGAAAGCACCGCCGGACAGCCAGTGCGTAGGGGCAAAGAAAATGACCGCATAGGGTAAGACCAAGCACAAAAGATAGATGTTGAGCACGTCGGGGAGGAGTTTATGCTGGAGATCAATGAAGAAATGGCAGATCAGAACGCAGGAAATCGCCGCCAGGAAAATCCATTGAAAAAGAGACGTCGGAGAAAGGTCATTCGGAAAGCTCAGAAAAAAGATAAGCGCAGCAATGATCTCAACGATTAGATAGCGGGGACTAATCGAAGCGCTACAAGAACGACATTTTCCGCGCAACATGAGCCAGCTCACGATGGGTATATTGCACCACCAAGGAATCAAAGCCTGACAAGATGGGCAAGCAGAGCGAGAGACCACCAATTCTTTCTCTAACGGGAGGCGGTGTATGACTACATTCAGGAAGCTGCCAATGAGTGCGCCAAAGATTGCAGCGAATGATTTATAGAGTGGAATCATTTCATTCATCAACTAATCCAAGTTTTTGCGATTGAGCACCCAGGCGGACGCAGTGATAAGACCCATCGAGTAACAAATACCGTAGATAAGGACGAGGGCAATTTGTTGAAAGGGGATTTGCTTCTGATAGAGCACAAAGTCTTTCAGATTGAAGCGATAGAATCCTGGAAGGACCAAGTGATAAAACTCAATGATCGGCTTGATCCAGGGACGATTGGCCACAAAGGAAGAGACGAGGACCTCGCCCATGGCATGACCCGCGATCAAGAGAATGACAGACACCATGAGAGCGATGGCTTGATTCACCATGAGTGAAAGCAAAACTACGACGCATAGAAGAAGAGTGGCTTCCAGCATTGAAAACGCCATGGCAGTTATAATAAGGGGGTCCACACCACCACCAAGCAACAGGAGAACTCCGATAGTCAGCAGGCAGAGGAGACCGAGGTTGAGAAGCAGGAAAAAAATCAGGCCAAGAACTTTTCCCACTAAGAAAGTGGTCCGTGAAACGGGGCGAGAAATGATGAGGTAAATTGTTCGAGAATCTTCTTCTTTACGGATGAGTCCGATTCCGATGAGGATCGCGATGGAGTAGCTCGAAAGTGACAGGCTACCCAAGCCCAAGTCTATCGCAACACGCGTAGGCACCCCAAAAGTAAACTCACTTGCGACATAGGTACAGACGGCAATAAACGCACCGAGTAGTCCCACGTTCCACAACATCTTACTCTTGAGCATCTCGAGGAATGTGTAGCGAGCGATAACCAGGGTTTTCTTTACTTGTTCCATGACTAGCTCTTGCCTGTTTGGTAAAAAATTTCTTCGAGATGGGGCTTGATTTGTTCAAGGCCCGTGATGGAGAAACCTTTTGAGCTGAGCTCTTGCACAAGCTTGTCTTTTAGATCCGAGGTTACTTCGATCGCATCTATCCCACCACCGAGGGTCGTGCGTGAGAGAATCGGACACGCGATCTCATGGGTTGATTTGAGGATCGAAACTCTCCAGGCCGGACGCGCGTGAGCGTCAAGTAGTGGTTGCACTGGCCCGTCGTGGATGAGCTTCCCTTGCCGCAAGAACACCACGCGATCGCAGACCTCTTCAACATCGGAAACGATGTGACTACTGAAGAAGACGGTTTTTCCTTCGCGATGGATTTCGACAATGATGTCCTTCATCTCTTTGCGCCCGACAGGGTCAAGGCCTGAAAGTGGTTCATCCAAAATGATGAGCTGGGGCTCGTGAAGGACCGTCACCAGGAAACCGATCCGCTGGAGCATGCCCTTTGAGTAGGTCTTCAGTTCCCGATGAAGGGCGTGGTCCAGGCGAAAGCGCTGAGCAAGAGAAGGGAGCTTTACTTTAATCTGAGATCGAGCGAGGCCCGACAACTCTCCCATGAAAAGAATAAAGTCCTCACCTTTCAAATGAGGGTAGTAGTAGGGGCGCTCCGGTAAAAAACCGATGTGTTTAAAGATTTCTTTTCGATTTTTCCCGAGGCGTGGACTGTAGTTTACCACACCCGACGTGGGGCGTATGAAGTCGAGAGCAATTTTTAGGCAGGTCGTTTTTCCCGCCCCGTTGGCCCCGATAAATCCAACCATGGAACCATCAGGTACGGTGAAACTGACGTTGTCGAGCGCAACGAAAGGCGCAACAAAAAGATCAGCGCTAAATTTCTTAGTGATTCCTTCCCAAGTCAGCATATAATAAATTATCTCGTCAGAATGGTGGAAAAGCAATGACCGCACGTCTCCTTCTTCCCTTCCTCACGGCAAGTCTGTTGGGTGCCGCATTTTTTGTGGGCTCCATCAGTCGCATGCCCAAGCTCGTCATAGATAACCAGCAACAAATTTATACTTTTCGGTCTGATTTTTTACGATTGTTCGGACTGGGGTTAAAGCGACTCATCGCCGACGTCACCTGGATCCAAACACTCATCGAAAGCGATGTTGAACATTACGAAGGAAACGATCTCCGCTCGTGGCTCTACCTGCGTTTTCTCACGATTTCTCACTTGGATCCGCAGTTCTATGAAAACTACTACTACGGCGGACAGTATCTCATGATCATCAAAGATGATTTGCTGGGCGCCGAAGACATCATGCGCCGAGGCCTCGTCCACTTTCCAGAAGACTACAATTTGAACTGGCAGATGGGGTTCCTCTACGCCATCGAGCGTGGTGAGGTGAAGAAGTCCTTCCCCTATTTCGAAAAAATCAAGGATCATCCACGTCGGCCGCGCACGTTCGGAGCTTTCTACTCAAAAGTCCTTGTGGAGAGCCTCGATGAAACTGCCGCCTTAGAGTTGAGTATTGAAACTTGGAATAATCTTCCAGAAAGTGATGTGACCAAAGAGCGTCTCGGAAATCAGATCTATACCCTGAAGGCCCTCAGAGATCTCGCCTGCCTCAATGAAAGAAAATCTGATTGTGAGCAAAGAGATTTTTGGGGCGAAAATTATTACATCGAAAATGGGACCTGGAGAGCTCGTCAAAAACTCGTTAAGGTTAAACTTAAAAAAAAGGGGAGCTCAATGAGCTCCCCTTGATGAAAATACTCTAAAAACTAACTTCTAGTAGCCGGTACGGAACTGGATCAGGCGTTTGTTTTCGTTCATGGTCCAGGCATCGGCTAAGGCAGCTGTGGCTTTCGATCCATCAATGATTCCGATAGCGGCAAGAGTGAAAGTTGTTGCAGTGGGTGCCGCTGCACCCGCTTGTGCAGCCGTGACTTGAGCTCCTGCAAGAGCAGCTACCCCAGCGACGAGACGCCCTGCACCCCATGTCGATACGTGCGCAGTACTCGCAGAAGCAGTGCCTGTATCGTTAGCTGTACCGTTACCCGTGCATGCTGCTGGAGCGCCGTTAACGATCGATGCAGCGTTGCCGGCGTTAGCAGCACCCGCCGTGAAGCCAACAGCATAGTAGCGAGTGAGGATTTCAACGGCCGGGTCATAGCCCATCAGGTTGAGACAAGTACCGTAGTTATCGTAGTCGGAGTACCAAGATTGCATGGCCGTGTAAGCGGCAGAAAGCTGCAACTTCGCTTCAGAAGTCTTCGACTTGGCTTGGTATTTTTTGAAGTTAGGAATGGCGACTGCAGAAAGAACTCCGATGATCGCTACTACGACCATCAATTCAACGAGCGTAAAACCATCATCTTTAACACGCGACAAAAATTTCATAAAGACTCCTGTAAAAAACGACCATTAAGAGGCCGAGATTTTCAAGTTTCGGAAAGTACGAAACTTGTGAGAACACCGTTCTGCTTTCAATCTGACGGGCATTAAGAGCCCTACCGATCAATCGCTTCACTTAAAAACATTGTAAGGCTCTTCTCGGTTTTCTTTAAAAAAAAATCAACAACTACATAACCCATCGAATTTCTTTTGTTCTTTTGTGGGGGCAAGTCCCTGCCCCCACAAAACTGACTCGAAAAAGTGGCTATTCCACTGGTCGAGCACTGTCTTCGCCATCGGCCCCACCGGCCGACATAAAGATAGGAAGGTACATCGCAATCAAGACCACGGCGATCATGCCACCTAACACCACCAAAATAAGAGGCTCGATCAACTTGGTTAAGTTCGAGACCACTTCGGCCACTTCTTCTTCGAACACGTTCGCTACTTTAAGGAGCATGGTATCGAGGTTACCCGTGGACTCACCTACTTTAATCATTTGAACGACGAGTTCGGGGAAGTACTTAATTCGTCCCAACGGCTCGGTGATCGACTTACCTTCGGTCACGGCTTTTCGCACGGCCGTGAAGTCCTTCGCGATCTGCTGGTTGTCGAGGGTCTCGATGCAAATGTCCAAAGCATCAATGATCGGAACCCCCGCCGAAAGCATGGTTGAAAGAGTGCGGGTGAAAGAACCGAGATTGGCCTTAATGACCAGCTCCCCAAACAAAGGAGCCTTCATCAAGAACCTATCCCACGCGAGTTTCCCCTCTCTCGTCTTGATGAAATTCACAAACAACATCAGGGCAGCGACAAGGATGGGAATCATCAACAACGTGTAGTTCTGGAAGAAATCTGACACATCGATAACGAACTGAGTGACAGCAGGGATCTCTTGACCACTCTCGGTGAGAAGACCGACAAACTGCGGAACAATGAAGGTCATCAAACCCCAGAGAACGAGAAGACCAATCACTACGACGATGGTGGGGTATGTGAGAGCGCCCTTCACCTGCTTACGAAGTTTATCTTGCTTCTCAAGGAACTCCGCGAGCTTATTCAAGATACCGTCGAGGATACCCGCCGATTCGCCGGCTTTGATCAAGTTGCAGTAGAGCTTATCGAAAACCTTCGTGAACATCAGCGCATCGTAGAGCGATTTACCGCCTTCAACCTGGCTGGCGACGTTTTTGATGGTCTTTTTAAAGAAGAGGTTTCTTTCCTGCTTGTACAGGATCTCCAGGCATTCCATGATCGGAACACCGGCGTTGATGAGGATGGCGAGCTGGCGCGTGAAGCGCATGAGGTCGGCGAGGGCGAAGGGTTTCGCAATCCCCTTGTCTACCATCCATTGACCGAGGTCAATTTCCAGCGCTGAGGGAGCAATGATCCGAGATGGACGCACGCCTTGGCGGCGAAGCAACTTCTTCACCTCTTTAAGCGTCTCGGCGTCGATCTCGCCTTCGACCTTCTTACCGTCTTCTCTCGTACCGCTGTACTTAAACTTTGCCATTCAACCTTTACCTATTTTTTCCGTGGTGCTGATGTCAGACCCATCATTCGTTGCAATTCTTCCGGACTGTTCGTGTATGCCAGTGCGGATTCCGCCGTGATCACACCACCATCCAAAAGCTTCTTGAGGCCCTGGTTCATGGTCGACATGCCGGTTTCATCCTGGCCGATCTGCATCTGCGAGTAGATCTGGTGAACCTTGTCTTCGCGGATCAAGTTTCGGATCGCCGGAGTGATGCGCAGAATTTCCTGAACGGCCACGCGGCCCTTCGGGATCTTCGGAAGAAGTTGCTGGGCAATCACCCCTTGAAGCACAAAAGACAAGAGGGTTCGAATCTGCTCTTGCTGGTCCGCCGCGAAGACGTTCACGATACGGTTGATCGTTTGAATGGTAGAGTTGGTGTGCAATGTTCCGAACACCAAGTGGCCCGTTTCAGCGATCGTCAGTGCAGCTTCGATCGTTTCTTGATCTCGCAGCTCACCTACCAGAACCACATCGGGATCTTGGCGGAGGAGGGACTTGAGACCCTTGCTGAAGTTTAGAGTGTCCGAACCGATCTCGCGTTGGTTAACCAAAGAAAGCTTGTGCTGGTGAACGAATTCGACCGGATCTTCGAGGGTGATGATGTGGCCAGGCATCGTCGAATTCAAGCGGTCGATGAGGGCAGCCAGAGTCGTCGACTTACCTGAACCCGTAGGGCCCGTGACGAGGACGAGACCGTTAGATACGTTAACGATGTCGAGTAACACTTTCGGCAAGCCAAGGGCATCGAAGTCAGGAATCAAGCTTGGGATCTGACGGAAGACAGCGGCCACCGCAGCTTTTGAGTAGAACACGTTGGCACGAAACCGCGCGAGCCCTTTGACGCCGAAGGAAAAATCCAACTCTAGGTTTTTCTCGAGCTCCGCTTTTTGCTTCTCCGTGAGGATCTGGTAGATCAAACGCTTGGTATCGTCGGCCGTCAGTGCGCCGACTTTAACTCGGACGATGTCACCGTTGATCCGCATGCCCGGAGATGTTCCTACGGTAATGTGAAGATCGGAAGCCCCCGACTCGACCATGACCTTAAACAACTGCTGGATCTGCAGATTACCAACTCCACTATCAGCGGAGGTCTTGGTTTTGGTGGCGTCATTATTACTGCTCATCGCTCGTCCTTTATCACAAGTTATCAGAAGAAGAGTTACCGATCGCTTCTTCTAGCGTGGTTAACCCTTGGGCCACTTTCGTAAGTGCACACATTCTCAACGTTTTCATACCATCGCGGATCGCTTGGCGTTTAATGTCATCCGTCGAGGCGTGCTTAATAATGAGTTCGCGGATCTTCGGACTCATCGCAAGAACCTCGTAGATCGCTACGCGGCCCTTGTAGCCGGTGTTGTTGCAGGCCTCACAGCCGCGGCCGTTATAGACCTTGATCTTCTCCGCAGACGCAGGAGCGAATCCGCAGGCGATGAGCTCTTCGATGCCGATCTTTTTTTCTTCGCGGCAGTTGATGCAGATCTTTCGGCAGAGACGCTGGGCGACGATCACGTTCAGTGCAGCTACCACCAAGAACGGCTCGATTCCCATATTGAGAAGACGAGTAACTGTTGCGGCGGCATCGTTGGTGTGAAGAGTGGAAAGAACGAGGTGGCCCGTGAGCGCGGCTTCGACGGCGATCTCACCGACCTCGAGGTCACGAATCTCTCCCACCATGATGATGTCGGGATCTTGTCGCAAGAACGCTTTCAGAGATGAGGCGAAGGTCAGGCCGATGTCCTTTCGGACGTTCACTTGGTTCACGCCTTCGAGATTGAACTCGACCGGATCTTCCGCAGTAGAGATATTGTTATCGGGCGTGTTCAACTCAGAGAGCGCCGAATAGAGCGTCGTGGTCTTACCAGAACCTGTTGGGCCCGTGACGAGACACATGCCGTACGGACGATAGATCCCTTCCTTAAAGACATCTATCTGCTTTTGTTCGAACCCAAGCTTTGTCATGTCGAGCTGAAGGTTGGACGAATCGAGGAGTCGCATGACCATCTTTTCACCAAACAAAGTGGGAAGAGAGGACACGCGATAGTCGATGGGCTTGCCACCGATCAAGAGCTTAATACGACCATCTTGGGGTTTTCTTTTCTCAGAGATATCCATCTGCGACATGATCTTGAGTCGTGACACGATGGACGCCATCATGCTTTTGGGCGGCGATGCGGCTTCCACGAGAGAACCGTCAATTCGGAAACGAATGCGGAAGACCTTCTCGTAGGGCTCCACGTGAATATCGGAAGCTTTTTTTACGAAGGCCTCAGCCAGCATTCTATTCACGAAGGTCACGACGTCATCGCCGATATCTTCGGCGCGCACCGTCTCTTCACTGCCGGAAGCTCCGGTGACTTCGACGATGTTTCCGATCAAATCATCGACCGAGTCTTTAATTCCAGAGAAGAGCTTTCTCCAGGAAGATAGGTTCGTGAGAATGAATTCAACTTGCTTCTTAAAGTGGTCCGCGAGTTCCTTCGCTGCTTCTGCCGGAACCGTCGGGTCAAACGTGGCGAGGGTGACTTTTCCCGCAGTCTTTTGAATAGGAATCGCGCGGTACTTCACAACGAGACGCTTCTTGAGACTTGAAAGCGTCTCGGCAGGCACCTTTGCGTTTCGCAGATCAATGAACGTCATCGAATATTTTTCAGAAACAATCTTCGCAAACTTGTTCTCGTCGAAATAGGGCATGCGCAGGAGTTCAAACTCCGACACCTCATCATCCTTCCCCATGGAAAGACGACGTAGTTCTTTGAGCGTTGCCATCCCTGTGTTGGTGACAACGTCGATGAATTCCTTGCGGATCATGGTGACGCCCTTAAAAACCCAAATAACCTATGCTAACCTTTCGGATGCTAAGTACCCGAAGTTGAATCCTTATCTTGTAATTCCCAGAATTTAACCGCGTGCCGTGCTTGGGTTTCAAGCAGACTTAAGCCATCGATGTACTCCCGGCAAACCGCCGGAAGAGTCTTCGCGTGGATGTCATGGGCATAGTTAAAATCCCAAAAAACCCACGTCCCATCGAGCTTTCCAGCGAAATTGAAACTGCGAGAACAGGCGTTGATGACAATCTTTGTTCCAGCTTGCTGATGCAATTGAGGCAGGCTTAGTTGAGCAAGATCGTCACCTTTCTTGCGGAAATAATGTGCTGGGGCGATGCCATGTTCCCGCAAAATCCTGCAGGCCATGCGGGCCATAACCCCATCTCCTAAGACTACCCAACACGTGGCAGCCGTTTTCAACCTGAGCTGTGGCATCAAAACCGCGAGGGCGGTGGCATCGGTATTTGTAGCAACAATTTCTTTTGAAGCTAATTTGAGACAGTTCACCGCACCCCAAACCTTGGCAGAAGGCTCCGCAAAGCTTGAATAGTGCTCTTTCCAAGGAGTAGTGATGTTGATGCCCAGGTACCCACGGGAGCGGAGTTCCTCAGCTGATGGAAGGCCTGCCATCGAATCAATATCGAATAGATCGTACTGGATAGCTGGCCCCAAAAACTCCCGATAGAGTTTCGGTGAGAGCGAATGGGCAATCCCTTTCCCAATCAAAGCCAGTTTAATCAATGATGAAACCTCTCCCCTTATCAATGTCGAGATGGAGCTGCGTGATGAGATCATTAACCGTTGGAAAGCGTTTTTCATCTCGCAGACGAGACAGGAATTTCACTTCCAGGCTTTCACCATAGAGGTCGCCGTTGAAATCGATGAGATGGGTCTCAACGGTCAGTGCCCTGTCTGCTTCGAAGGTCGGGTTATGTCCAACGTTTGTGACTGATCGGTAGACCATGCCACGGCACGCGGTCTCAGAAACATAGACACCGCGCAGAGGAACAATAATGTCTGGATCCAGCTGGAGATTGGCAGTTGGGATTCCAATCTTTCTTCCCCTCCCCTCACCTTTGACGACGATCCCGTCGAGAGAGAATTGACGTCCCAGCAATTTACGCGTGAGTTCCATGTCTCCCTGCTGGAGACCTTCACGAACCGCAGACGAGGAAACTTTCAGATCTTGTACAGGGTACGCCGGACACACTTCGACGCTAATGCTGCGACCTGCACAGTGTGTTTTAACAAAATCAGCATCACCTTCTTTGTTACTACCGAAGGCGAAGTCCCATCCAAGAAAAATGGTTTTAATATTGGGATACAGCAAGACGTGTTTGTCCAAAAACATGGCCGCACCTTGTGTGCTGAAATCGCGCGTGAAGGGAATCTCGATCAAGTAATCCACCCCCGCCTCAGCGAGCCACTTTCGACGCTGAAGATAGCTTCCAATCAAAAACCTTTCCGCATGCGACTGGAGGATCTTCCGTGGATGGGGTGTGAAGGTAATGACGGCCAGGGCCTGGTTCTGAGCCGAGGCTTTCTTCTTGAGCTCTCTTAGAAGTTTTTGGTGACCAAGATGTACACCATCAAAATTTCCAAATGTAAGAGCAATGGCCGGAGAGCCATGCACCAATAGTTCGGACAAAGATTCATGTAACAGCATGATTACCTTTTAAGGTTCTTTCGCAGTGACTTAAACATCTTAGCATCAATCTTAATCGATGTTCCTTGTTTGGCGCGCGTGAATTCCGCAGACTCCGCCTCATTCAACAGATTCTTAAAATAACTTTTCTCGTCTTCCGTCATGGATGAAGACTGGATCGCGTGTTGGACACTCGGGCTTCCCGGAGAAAGCCGGTAGAGAACGCGCACCAGTTCGGCCACGGCGTAGTTGCCCCGAGAGAGCTTATTGAGATCAGCATCCAGCGGTGAACGAATCGTTTGAATGGCCTCAATAATCGCTTGGCGACGCCAGTACAAGGCGCCGAAAACTACGATGATGAGTAAACCCCACCAAAGACCCATCTGCGACCACCACCGATTCTCAACAATAAATCCAGGGGCAGAGATTGTTGAATCGTCTTTCGTCGCCCCATCTTCCTGATCTTTTTTTGTAACAGACGGGATCGGAGAGGGATTCGAATTTCCGGCGACCGTGATGGCCGGAAGCTGTTCTTGAATCTTTTCGTAACGGCCAGAGTCGGGATCGAAGTAGCTCAGCTCAAGATCGAGCGCGGGAATCTGACCACCCTGTTTGCCGAGATAGGTGTAATCAAACGTCTTGATTGCGCTCTCAGCACCCACAAGGCCAAGGTCTGACTTCGCGTCAAACTTTTCGAGCTGAGGCACGGACCACAAAGCAGGGGCTTCGAGATTTTCTAAGTTACCTGGCCCCGTAATTGTTAAGCGAGCCTCAAGCGGTTCGTTGACGAGGATCTGGTTACGCCCAGGCTTGAGTTCGAACTTGTGGGGACCAACCAGGCCAGCGAAGGACGCAGGACGGTTCGCCTCCGGTAGGGGTCGGACCTCGATTTCAACGGGTGCGCTTGAAAGTGTTCTGGTTTTCATGTCACGCATGCCAAGACCAAAACCAAATCCCATATTGCCGTAGATATCTTGTGCGTATGTGGCACTGACTTCCATGGGATCAATGACAAGCTTGCCAGATTTTTCTGGGTAGAGACGAACAGAGTAAATCAGAGATTTGCTAAAAAGATCGCCATCCACTGTGACGCGATGGGGATTTTCGTTTTCTTGGAGGTAACGCTTCATGAAGCCATCGAGCTTCGGGTATTTTTTTATGTCAAACGACTGGAGCGCCGTCTTTTTAAATACGTGATAGCGAACGATGATGCCCTCACCCACATAGACGGACTTTTTAGAAACCTCCGCCGCAACGAACACGACTCGCGGCTCTGGAGGTGCGTCGAGGACCATGATGTCGACAGATGGGTCGCGTTCTACGCGTCCGTCGATCTTGACGACCAAATTCTTCAAACTGATGACGCCCGTCTTCGCGGCGCGAGCATCATAGGAGATAAGTATCTCCCGAGTCGTGGTGTACTTGCCCTGACTGAACACAGTCCGCGTCGACAGGCCCTGTGCCTGTTTACCCAAGACCTCAAAACCGACGGGATCAAAACTAATTTCGGGCTGTGTGTTTCCTTCGGTTTGGCACTTGAAAAGGATCTGGAACACTTCACCCTTGATTGGATCTTTAGGGTTGGTTTCGATGATCACCGGACTCGCCGCAAACACCCAGGCCGGGAATAACACAAGAAAGAATAATGATCTCCATGTACAGCTCTTCATTACCAGTCCTTCTTTTTCCGCTCAGTTCTTTTTTGCGTAGAAGTATCCAACAACTTTAACTGCAGCTTCCTGTCGTCTTGCTTCAATTGCTCGAGCAAGGGAGAAACCTTGGTTTTTGCTTTCTTCTTTTCTCCCTCTTCACTAGAGTCCTCGGACCGGGTTTCTTCAGATTTTTCTTTTTTCTCCCCGTCGCCGCTTTCTTTGTCTTTGTTCTTGTCGCCCTTCTCGCCTTTCTCTTTTTCACCCTTATCTTTGTTCTTCGGGTCGAATGGATTCTTGGCTCCGTCTTTTTGCTCGTTGTCTTCCTCGGGGCCCTTGCCCTGCTTACCCTCAGACGACTTTCCGCCCTTATCCTCACCTTCGCCGTCGCCGCTCGAGCCTTGCTGGTCTTTCTTCTCTTCTTCGTTCTCGTCTTTGTCTTTCTTCTCTTTCTTTTCCTGTTTCGGTGGAGGGACGATGGCGCGCTTTATGTTCTCGCGCATGCGCTTCACGAGGTCTGTCTTCGTTTCATTCTTTCTCACATGCGTCTCGAGCTGATCGTAGCGCTGAAAAGCGGAATCGATTTTGCCTGTCTCAAGCTCAGATGTGGCCCAATTGAAAAAGGACTCGGGCCTTTCAGACAAATCATCCTGAGTAAGGTTTTCTTCGTAGAGGCCCTGTGCCATGCCATGAAGTCGAAGCTTTACAAGTTGGTCAGCTAAATTAATGCGCTCTTCTCTATCGAGATCACCTTCCTTCAATTGCTGAATCCGGGCCTGAATCTCCGGCGTAATCTCCGGAGTTTCTTCCTTGTCCTGTGCCCACGAAGGAAGCACGAAGAGACACAACATGACGACAAACGGTTTCATGAAACGCAGGCCATAGGCCACTAGGAGCATGATGAGGGCGGGAATGCACCAGACCTCGAGCGCGACAGGCCTTATAAGATTCTCCCCTTCTTTCTCCTCGCCTTTTTTCTGCGAGAAGAACTCGACGATCCCGGCCGTCGGTAGGTCGTAGCTTTGTACAGGAAAGAAGCGCGCATTCTTCTGGTCGCGGATGGCATTGAGGAAAAACTCCTCATTGAGCTTCGAAATGACGGCTTGGCCCAGGCTCCGTTTCTGGCCGTAGAACATACCGAAGCTGTCCTTCATGGGTATCGTTCCTCCGGCTTTGGTGCCAACGCCAATCATGGCGAGGTTGATGCCCTCAGGCACTTTAAACGTCTCTGTGTCAGCGTTGTCCTCCCCGTCGGTGATGACAAGAATGTTGCCGCTTACGCCGGAATCTTTAGGATCGAAGTACTGAACGGCTTCTTCGATGGCGATGCCGATGGAGGATCCGGCGTTCATGTTGCGCAACTCTCGCACACTATCGAGACGCGCATCGAGCAGATCAAGGTCGGAGGTGAACGGGACAAGCTTCTTCGTAATATCGGCGAAGATCATGATGGAAACTTCATGGCCCACAGCTTTACGGACAAAATGCTTCGCGACAAGTACGGCTTTTTCCAACCGATTGGGACGGACGTCTTCTGCGAGCATCGATGTCGAAGTATCGATGAGGATGATCGTCTTATCTTGGCGGATTTTCCCTTTGATCTTTATTTCCCCCGAACGTGGATCGAGGAGAACGATCGAAAGGAGTGCGAAAGCTGCGATCATGAGAATGGAGGAGAGAATGTGGGTCGGACTTCTTCGGAAGAACCAGTGCGAGCGAACCCACTTGAAGAACTGCTGTTCTCCCCAGAAGAAGAGGAAGGTAAATACGGCCATGCCGAGAATTAACCAAGGCCACATGCTACTTTTTAGAAAGATCAAGCGACCTCCCTGAGTAATAGTCTTCGAAGGGCTTCAACCAAGAGCAAAAGCGAAAGACCGGTAACGAAATAGCGATAGTAGTGCTCTTCGTAGACCACCTGGTTATCAACTTTGATTTCTGTTTTTTCGAGCTGATTGATTTCTTCGAAAACACGATTGAGTGCCTCTTCATCGGTGGCGGGATAGAACTTCCCCCCAGTGAGTGCTGAGACTTCCTGGAGCGTCTTGTAATCGATAGAACCACCAGGGATCAGCTGGTATTGAGTACCAAAGACGCTTCTCCCGACGGGCATCTTCGCTTCGGACTGCGTTCCGACACCGATCGTATAGACCCGGATCCCTTGTTTCTTCGCTTCTTCCGCTGCCTGAAGCGGCGTGAGGTTGCCGACGTTCGCGACACCATCGGTAAGGAGGACGATGACCTTGTTTTTTGTTTCGGATTCCGCGGCGCGTGCCACGCCGAGGGCCAAGCCGTCACCGATATTTGTTCCGCTACCGAGGTAACCGATATCGATGTCACCGATGACCTTATCCAAAAGAGCGGGATCGTTCGAAAGCGGCATCAACGTGAATACTTTCTCGGAGAAAATGACGAGACCGACGCGGTCACTCACACGACGTTTGGCGAAATTACGCAGCTGCTTTTTAGTGACCTCAAGGCGATTTGGCGTGAGATCGACGGCAAGCATCGAGCGGGATACGTCGACCACGAGGATAATATCGATCACCTCACGACTGGAGGGACTGAAACTCTTGGCGGTGCGAGGTTGAGTGAAGGAGTAGCTGAGATAACCCCAGGCCAGCAGTCCGATGGCAAACAAGATCCATCGGAGCATCGTTCGCCACGCCTGCCGTCGTCCGCGACGAAATCCGACGCCGAGTATTGCACCGGTAAAGACTTTCCAATAATCGAGGCCCCAAAAAAGAGCGACGACGATTCCAAAGAATGCGAGCCATGGGGCTTTATACTCCACCCTGGCCTCCGCGAATTTTGTCTAAGAGTGTAGACTTCTGTCGGATCAGTACGGCAAGTTCTTCGTTCGAGACCTGAGGCTTGAACTGCGAGCCGTTCAAACTATCAAAGAAGGACCGAAGATCGTTTTCTGCGTGTGGAAAAACATCTTTGAGTTCGTCACGGTTTTTCCAAAGTAGGCTGAGGTCCTGAATTGATTTCGCGTCATCGATCTGGCGCTGCCATCTCTGGGCTTCCTGGATTTTTTTCTTCTTGAGGTGGTTCTTCTCTCGCAAGCGGTAGAAAACTACTAAAGATGCACCGCTAAGAATCAAAGATCCGGCGAGCAACCACCAAAAATGCTTTTTAAGCCACGACCGAGAAAAGAGGGGGATATTCTCGTAGTCATACTCAGGACTGATCTGGTCAGTTTGTGGATTCCACATCCAACCACGAAAGCGAGCTTCGATGGTGTTTTCACCCATCACTAATGAGTAGGGCTTGTCGGGAGAAAAGTTTGGACCCAACACTATTTTTGCTTGAAGATGCCATCCCGAGGAATCTTTCTGCAGCGGCGAGATACTCATGAACAGGAAGAGCTGAGCTTCACCGAGCTTTCTTAACTGCATAGGCTTAATTGAGTTCACAAGCGACTCATCGTGGATCTGAATCTTCGACTCGACAACATCTCCTGGGAAGAAGGTTTTCGAGGTATCTAGTGGAGTGATCTCGAGCTGTGCCCACGCCGAGATAGATATAAATAGTGCCATAAACAGGAAGCGCGTACTCATCGAATTCTCCGCAGGAAGAGTTCGAGATAGCGCTCATCGCTTGTGATCACAGGAAATCTTTTAACTAATCCACTTACCCCCCGCGGAGCCGCGAGACCTGCAAGCTTGCCCCTGGCGGTGGAGAATGAAAATTTGAGAGGACCGACATCGATGGGAGACAAGAGGCGGATGCCATGGAATCTGGGGTCCTGCGTGATACGTGCGAACTCACCTTCTTCCGGTAAATTCCCCATGTCACCCAGGTAAACGATCTCTTTCTTGCGTGCCAGTTGCTTCTTGAGCTCGGTCTCGACGAAGTTGGCACTGTTCTCAGTGAGCTTGTATTGCTTATGTAGGTTCGTCTTTCCATCGGTCGTGAGGAAGTCCAGCTTCTCGAGCTGAGAAATGAAGAGAATGAGGCCTTCGCGACCTTTTTTTGGGGGAAGCTCTGTTCTTTGCTGGTTGTGCAGGATCAGCACACGAACCTGGTCGTGCGTCTCTTGTGCCAGCAAATAGAGAAGTGCGGTAATCTCTAAAGCCATTTGAAGTTTCGTCACTCCACGCGATCCATAAAAGGACGCTGGGCCGATATCAAGTACGACACAAATTTCTACATTTCGATCTTCTTCGAATGTCTTGAGGTGAACGTGGGATGTTCTGGCGGAGACTTTCCAGTCGATGAATCGAACATCATCTCCGTGGGTGTAGATTTGATGTTCACGAAATTGAAGGCCGGCGCCACGGAAGCGCGAGCGCAATGCTCCCGCCGACATGCTATTCGCGTTGCGAAAGACAGCATGCTGAACGGAGGCGACGACTCTTTCAATTTCTTTTATGTCCATATTTTTAAAGAGCGGATAAAGCGATCTCTTTCACCAGTTGTCGCATATTTGTTTTTTCGAGCACGGCTTCGTAGCTTGGGATCACTCGGTGACCAAGAACTGAAGGCACGACGGCAAGGACGTGTTCGGGAGTCACGAAATCTTTGCCCTCCATGAAGGCACGGAAGCGCGCGAGCTTAAAGAGCCAGATGCTGGCACGCGGAGATGCACCGGCCACAATAATACCTTCACGCTTCTTCTCGAACCAGCGCGTGCCCGGACGTGTCGCGTGGACCATGCGGACGATGACGTCTTTAATTTTTTCATCCACAAAAACACGTTCCACCTCCGCTTTCACGGAGGCGAAGTCTTGCTGATGTAAGACCGGCTTCAGGTCTAGACTTTCATACTTCATTTGCAGGATCGATTTCTCAGCTTCGTAATCCGGGTAATCGACCTGCACTTTCATCATGAAGCGATCGAGCTGAGCTTCCGGTAGGTTGTAGGTACCTTCTTGCTCGATTGGGTTTTGCGTGGCAAGAACGACAAACGGCGTCGGTAACTTGTGAGTCTTATCGCCGATCGTCACCTGTTTCTCCGCCATCGCCTCGAGAAGTGCCGATTGTACTTTTGCAGGGGAGCGATTGATCTCGTCGGCAAGAACGATCTGAGAAAAGATGGGACCGAACTTGGTCGTAAATTCTTGCTTCGCCTGGTTGTAAACGAGAGTTCCGACGAGATCGGAAGGAAGCAAGTCAGGTGTGAACTGAACCCGCTGGAACTGAAGGTCGCACAAACGGCTCATCACGGAGACGCTCATCGTCTTTCCAAGACCGGGCATGCCCTCAATGAGAACGTGACCTTCACAGACGAGAGCAGCGAGAATGGCTTCTAACATGTCGTCTTGACCAAAGACGACTTTTTTTGCCTCGGCTAGAATCTGATGAACTTTTTGTAAATTCGACATTTATCCTCACTCCACCCTTACAAGGGTGTATTTAATGTAATTTGATCTATCATCGAGGCTCGCAACCGGGTGATCCCAGCCCTGCATCCCGGTTTCTAAGATTTGGATCGAACGATTTTCTTGATGAGCGGCATGAGTGATGGTTTCCACGAATGCCTCGTGCTCTACGTAGTGCGTGCAAGACGCGAAGGCAATCAGCGCATTCGGATTTGAAATCTTGATCACTTTCCGATGAAGCTTTCGGTAGCCGTCCAACGCGCTCGATCTCTCTTTCGGCGTTTTTGCAAAGGCCGGGGGATCGCTGATCACGACGTCGTAGCGTTGGTTCTGCGTGATCTTCTTATCGAGCCAGTCGAACACGTCGGCACGTTGGAAGGCGCCACGGCCACTGAACTGGTTTGCGGTGATGTGCTCGCCGACCATAGAATCTAGCGGTGCTTGATCTACGAAGTCCATGTGCTTAATGCCACCGCGCAGACCATGAAGTCCCCAGGCACCTCCGTAGCAGAAGAGATCGACACCAGTTTCCTTGGCTCCCTGCCAGCGCCGAAGTGCATTTTCAAATTTCAGACGGTTCTCGCGATGGTCGTAGTACCAGCCGATCTTTTGTAAGTTCTTCGATGGTATGAAATATCGAAAACCGTTTTCATGAACAAGAAGATTTTCAAACGGCAGCGCCTCGCGATGATGAGGTAAGACCTCGCGGCTTCGTTGTGTCGGATTATCTAGAAAGTGACATGGACGTCCCAACAACAGCTCGAGCTGTTCGCGGAGGTAGCTCCGCCAGCGATCCATGCCCGCCGTATTGATTTGGATGAGAGCACACTCAGCGTAGGCATCGACGATGAGGCCTGGGAGACCGTCCGCTTGACCAAAGACGACACGACAGCCCTCGCGATATCCCGCAAAGCTGAGTCGCCTCTCCCAAGCTTCTCTAAGTTTTTTCGCGAGGTACTCTTCAACTACATCTACTTTCGGTGCACTGGTGAGTTTAAAGAGTACATGGATCGCAGGAAGTCGATCTTCGATGAGTGGATTTGCGAAGGCGAGAAAGACTCTCTTTTTTTGAGTATCACGCAAAAGAATCCACTCGCCTGGAGTGAGGGATTTGACTTGGCCCTCGACGTCAGACTTATACAATTCACCGCGCTCACCCTTGAGCTTCTCGAGACCACTTTTCTTAATTTCTAACGATTTGAACATGATCTACCTAACTAGGGTGCCGCCGTGCTGTGGCCAAGAAACCATTTCATGGCTTCGCCTGCATTAATTTTGTAGTTTTTGAAGTTGAGGGTCTCTTCGACCGAACGCTCGATGGGCTTGCCTGCACTTCCAGGTTGTTTGAGCGTTTGCTTAATGCGAGTTCTGATGGCGGATGGAACACCGAGACCTGCGATGATCTGCCAGGTCGTGTCCGTTTCAGTTTCTGTCACTTGAGGCCCTTCTTCTGAGCGGGCCGACATGCGTGTGACGTAGAACCGAGGCTCACTCCAAGGAGCTTTCGCCCAGGCGAATGTCGAACTGGCGAGGCCCACCGGTTTCTTCGCCACCATTGTGACAAGTTTTCCCTCGAGATCGAAGGTGAGTTCGTATTCTGGAATCGGCCGCAAGTACGTTGGGTCTTTTGCCGAAACAGTTCGCGGCTTTTTTGAATCTAGTTTGAACTGATATCCTTCTAGTTTTTTTTCTAACGGAATGGGAATGATGCTTTCAAGGCGACCCACCATGACGGCCTTGAGCTCTTCTTTGATTTCACGAAATCCTTCTGGTAATCCGAGGACCTCGATTGCGATACGTTCAGGCTGCGAGGTCCAGTAAATGCGAAAGCTCACATCGCTAACAGTACCGAAGATCTTCTGATCATTCAGCTGTTTACTCATCTGAGGACTCGCGAGATCGACGACTAAGTCTTTGAGGCCACGAAACTTTGGATTGTGCGAAACCTCATCTGACTTTTTAAGATACCCGATGGCGTCTTGCGAGAAGGCCGTGCTCGCGACAAAGAATGCACACAGCAAGATTAACAATTTCGTCTTCATTCAGTTACTCCATCAGACAAATCACAAAGCAGAATTTTAGGCTTTTTATATGTTACCATTCCTGCCTTTCCAGTCACACCCCGAACGTTCTTAACTTGTGTCGTAATAATTTCTAACTGTGTTGCGCTGATTCCCGAGCGTTTTGCTAAGAGGAAGGCGGCTTTGGTGATTTGTTGCGGACTAGGTATTCCCTCTTGGGGAAGCTTGATGATCGCATGCGCGCTCGGGCCCGACGATGCGTGTAACCACCAGTCTTCGGATTTTGCCCAAAGTTTGCGCATTTGATCGTTGCCCTGGGCACTTGCCCCTACACCGACTTTAAATCCATCGAGAGCGTGGACGGTATACTCACCTTCGTTGGTTATCACCGGGGCGGTTGACGCTGTGACATTTTTCCAAACCGGACCCTGCGGCCTGAGCGGGTTCTCCGTTATCTCTTTTCCCGCCTCCATGTCGGCCAACAGTTGGATACTCTCGGCGAGGCGATTTTGCTGGAGCGATTGCACTCCCCGCAGACGTTTAATTTGACCAAAAGCCCAGTCGCGTTTTTGCCAGACATTGAGCCCCTTGGGGAATTTATACGCCAGATCACCATGCTGTATTTTATCTAACGACTCAAGCGACTGAGGGTCGAGCGTATTAAGCCAGCTTTGAAAATCTTCCCACTGCGCGATGCGGTCGAGGTCTTGTTTGATTTTTCCAATCTTCGTGCGCAGCGATTTCAATTTTTGTTTTGGAACGGCATCCTTGCGAGCATGCAAGTCTTCGTCTTTAAGCAGTTCTTCGATGGGTGTCAGAGGGGGGGGACTGGCAAGATCGTTGAACGCTTTTCGACCAATGTCGTCGAAGACTTCAAACCCTTCGACGCCTTCGACGCTTCCCTTCCAACTCGTGAACCAGCGACCGACGGCATGATCGAAGCAGGCGAAGTAACAATTTCTCCCCAGCCAGGCGACGTGGAACGTTTGTTTCTCGCCGCCTTTCTGCATTTCGAAAGCAACCCCTCTATCGATGGGGTCCATGGTGACTGTGAGCAGAAGCGAACTCGAGAAGTTTTTTCTACACCATTCGAGCCAGCGATCGCGCAGGCGTAAGAATGAAGCTGGAATTTTCTCGCCCAACCACATTCCTTCATGACCTCCACCGCGGCCGAGGTAAAGACTGATGTTTTTGCCGCCCACACGGATCTGCAGGCAAAGATAGCGCGAGGTGGAGTACATTTTTTGCACATGACCAGGGCGCGACAAACTCGCGCTAAGTGCGGTCACCTGCTGTTGGATTTGGGAATAGCGTGCTATCATCTAAGCACCATGGCTGAGTCAGAAAATCTCACATTTAAAATTCCCGAGTGGCCTCAAGTGGTTGAAAAAATCACGGGGTTCTTCTTCTTTGATTGTAACAAAGAACGCCTCGCCACGGATGATTTAGCGTGGTCGGCACGGGCGATTGAAACTTCTTTTGATCGTTTGCAGTTTTTCCAAGAATACTTAATTGACGAATACGCTCATACATTCAACTCCCTCCTCGCCCCGCTTGATCCACAGGTCGCTTTGCCGGATCTTACGGGACACATCAGCAAGGCCGGTTTTCTCGGCATCCGAGACCAGAATCGTCTTGTCCTGGCATGGGAAGCTGGGCTGCATCTCGCGAAATCGAGTTCTCGCCATGTGCTGAATCCGGTCACAGCGCTCTTACCGCAAAACCAAAAGACTGAAGTCACGAAGTTCATCAAAGAATTTCGCTACCTCATAAATAAAGATGGGGAGATTGATCCGACTCGTCATCCAGAACTCCAACTTCTGACGAATCATCTCTACGAGCAAGAAGATCGTTTGCGTCGACTCGCGCAAGACCTTCTTCGCTCAGAAGAGTGGAAGAACCTTCTGCAGTATGATGGCTTTGACGTTCTGGACGAACGCTACGTGCTTCCCGTTCGAACGGATTCACATCGGACTGGACTCGGTCTCATCATCTCTCGATCGGAATCTGGGCAGACGCTTTTTGTTGAGCCGCACGCCTGTCGCGACCTGGCGCTTAAACGTCTTGAGACGTTATCAAAAATCAAAGAAATCACTTACCAGATCGAGACAAACTTCCATCAGCGGTTAGTGGTTCTTGCCGAAGAAGCCGCCGAAGCGATCGACGCTTTGCTGACCTTCGACGAGTACCTTGGGAAGTCGCGCTTCTGTTTGGCCATGAGCTTTTCCCGTCCTAAGATTCGCGATCGTGCGGGCTTTGCCTTCCACGACTTGTTCCATCCCCTGATCAAGAATCCGATCAAGAACGATGTCTACATCGACTCTGTCCACACCGCCCTGGTGATCTCGGGCCCGAACACGGGCGGTAAAACGGCGCTCATTAAAGCGATAGCGATCTCCTATCAGCTCTATCTGCGCGGTCTGTTCGTTCCCGCTCTCCACGCTGAGCTCTATCCGTATCAAACGCTCTTCTTCCTCGCCAACGACCTCCAGGACATCGGCTTGGGTCTGAGTTCCTTTTCCGGCGAAGTCATGTCGTACTTGGCGCTTTCAGAGCGACTCCAAGGGCACAATCTTATTCTCATCGACGAGATCTTCAATTCCACGGCGTCCGATGAAGCCTCTGCGCTTGCACTCTCCATGATCGATAATTTTAACTTAAGAAAGCAGACGCACTTCATTCTCTCGACGCACCATCAGCTTCTCAAGAATCTCGCCGGTGAAAGACCCACTGTTCTCTCAGGCTCCATGGGCTTCGACGTCTCCGAGATGAAACCTAACTATCGCTTCTACCAAGGTGTCCCGGGCCAATCCATGGCCGTGGAGATCTTTGAACGTCTTGCAGAAACCAATCCCTACGGAAAACTCATCGGCGAAGAAGCCCGTGGCTTGCTGGATAAGAAACAAGTGAACTATGAAAAACTCGTGCAGCAGGTGTCTCTCAAGGGTCGCGAACTCGATGATTTGCTTCTCGCGAATCGCCTGAAAGAACGCGATCTCATGAATCGGGAAAAATCCCTCGAAGGCATCATGAAGCTGCGGATGAACGATGAAATCACCCGGGCGAAAGATCGGATCGATCAGATCACGCGAAGTGCGATGGAGGTTTTCGAGCAAGCGAAGGCCGGTGACATTCAGCGGCCGCGTCGCGCGGAAGACAAGCTCACGGATCTCAAACGCACTCTCGAAAAAGAATTCGGTGAACCGCAAAGCGACCAACCGAGCGAGGCCGACATGAACGAAGCCGACATTCTTCCGGTCCACCTCCTTCGCCCTGAGAACGTGTACTACAACACGTTCCTGAAGAAAGAGGTGCAGCTCAAGAGCATCGACTGGCGCAAGCGCCAAGCGGTGGTCAGCAAGGGAGCTCTTACGGTAACCGTGCCCTTGAATACGTTCAAGAAGGGCACGACGACCGTGAATTCCTTCCAGCAGATTCGCATCAATGTGATTCGAGAGCAGGAACGGTCGTTCATGCTTGATTGCCGCGGCATGCGCTTAGAAGAATTCCAGCACTCTGTAGAAAAAGGTCTCGGAGATCTCCTGGCCGGTGACACGCCAGTCCTCAGCGTGGTCCACGGTCACGGCGACGGTGTCCTGAAGGCGTGGCTGCGCGGTCACATCGGTCGCAGCAAGGAATTTAAGTGGGACGTTCCCGAAACCGGGAACGACGGAGAGACGGAGATTCGCCTAAAAGATTAGTCGATCAGCTTGCCGATGCGCCACGGACGGAACGCAAATGCTTCTTGCTCATCACCACCCCACGGCCATGGGAATGCCAACGAGAACCAGATCGCAATTGCCCGGCCCTTGATGTGGCCGAAGGGCACGAAGCCCCAAGAGCGCGAATCAGCGGAGAAGTCGCGGTTATCACCCATCACGAAGTAGTGGCCGTTCGGCACCGTCTGGCGTGGATGGTTTGAGTTGTAGATGTTGTCGATGTCGATCTGCGTGACGTGGTTGTGCTCACCCGTCTTCGTTTCTGAAAAACGGAAGTTGTAGCGTTTGTACTTCTCGTCCATGTCCTCGATCTGCTCTTTGCCGTCGATGTCTTTCATGGGGAGCGGCTGGCCGTTCACGTAGACGATCTTTTCTATCACTTCGATGGTGTCGCCGGGCAAGCCGACGATGCGCTTGATGTAGTTTAACGCTGGATCTTGGGGGTACTTGAAGACAACCACGTCTCCGCGCTTCGGAAAGTCTGGACCTGTGATGTACGTCGGATCCGAGAACCAGTCACTGAACGGAACCTTGAAGCCGTAGCTAAACTTATTGACCAAGATGAAGTCGCCAATCAAGAGCGTGGGAATCATCGACCCCGATGGAATTTTGAACGGTTCAAAAAGAACCGAACGAAACAACAGCACAGAAAAAATGATGAAGGTGAAGGACTTCGCTTCCTTCATGAACTTTTCTTTGCGGCTTGGTTTTGGGATCTCTACCGAAGTAGGTTCTTCTTTGGGTGTTACGTTCTGTTCTTCCATATAATCCTTCTCAGATTCGACGAGTGGCGCGACTGACCCCAGATCAGTTCGAGAATCTCGCGGGCTACTTGAGTGGACTTAACGTACCACCGTTTCTTATTCACGATCATGACACAGAGAGATACACCGCGATCAGCCGGACGCTCCGGGTCACGTGCGTAAGCGACAAACCAGTCGCGCTTTCCGTAAGGAAGGCCTCCCGTAATGGAGCCGGTCTTGCCGGCGATCTCGAGCTCTTTAAGCGAAGCCGGGAGACGACGGAAGGGCTTGCGCGCAGTTCCCTCTTCCACCGTGGCGATCATCATGCGGCGAAGGTCTGCGGCGGTTTCCGGTGCGATAACCATCTCTTGCTGAGGGCTGGCTTCCCACATGACATTGCCGTCTTTGTCTTCAACACGGTTCAGGAGCGTCGGCTTCTTCATGATGCCGTTATTAGCGATCACGCTGGCAATCATGGCGCCATGAACCGGACTAATCATCGTGCTAACATTCAGGCCGGAGGCAAGTTCGGCCAAGTTGTATTGGTCCATTGCCATCGGAAAGATCGAATTCTTGGACTGAGCAAACGGAAGCACTTCTTTGTTGAAGCCAAACTTCTCCGCCATACGCTTGAGGCCAGATGGAGATAGATTATCCAAAGCAGCTTTACCGAAGATCACATTGTTCGAACGCGCGAAGGCGTGCTCGAAATCCGTCTTGCGAGACCAGCGGCCACCGCTCTGCTTGAGTTGTGACTTGTAGAGCGTCGTTGAGCGACCGGCGAACTGGAACTGAGTGTCGTTCCCGACGTGCGTGTTCTCTAGAAGATCAGCGGCCGTCACAATTTTAAAAATGCTGGCAGCAGGATGCGTGGGTGCGAACGTGGCCAGGCGGTGCGGGCGATCTTCGCCGCGTGCCATGTCCAGTGCCGCCAGGATCCGGCCGTCGTTATTATCCACCACCACTACAGAGGCGAAGTCGGAGCGGTACTTGCGGAGAATCTGCGTGACAGCTTCTTCGAGTTCCGGACGAACGCTATAGCTGAGTTTGTAGTCGTCGCCGTTGACCTTGATGTTTCCGGGCAGTGTTCCCGATTCGTAGAAATACTTATGGAACTCGCTCTTGAGTTTCTCCACATCGAAAGAGCGCCCGAGGAGCGGTATTTTCTTGAAGATGTCTAAAGGATTGGCTCCGGCCGCAAACGATAATCCGAACGTTGCGACAAGCATGAGCGGCCATCCAATGATCCGCTTTTTTGATACTTTCATTACTTACAATTATGCCTTGAAACCCTTACCTATGACAAAAAATTCTTTGGAAATCGAACGGGTCGATTTCGGCTTCAAGAACTGATAATCATTGAAGCGATTTTTCTGGGCCTTGAGAAAAACCTGAGCATCGTGGCTATCAAAAACTTTGATGACAAAATTGCCTTGAGGGCGAAGCAGGATGGGGAGTAGACCAAAAACTGATTCGATCAGATCGAGGCTGCGTGCCTGGTCTACCGTTTTAATCCCGGTGGTACTTGGCGCCATATCAGACAGAACTACATCAAATGCTCGGTCCGCGCCGAGGTCGCCGGGGCCCGTGAGAGTGAAGATGTCTTTTTCAAAGAGAGTGACGTTGGGGAGCTGGAGCTTCTTGTTGATCGGCTGAATGTCGATGCCGATCACTCTCCCCTCAGGACCAACCTTGGGAGCTGTGTACTGGGCCCATGAACCGGGGAAATAGCCCAAATCCACGACAAGATCACCCTTTTTCAGTACCTTAAAGCGCTGGTCGATCTCTTCGAGCTTATAAATCGAACGCGCGAAGTATTTCTCGTCCTTGGCTTTATTGTAATAATGGTCTTTCACTTTAAACATGGGCCGAACATACTATGAAAAAGCAGGAAAAAGCGACCGAGATTTACCGTCGTTTAGCAGCCGAGTTTCCCGACGCTCACTGTGAACTGAAGCACGACGGCCCCTTTCAACTCGTGGTCGCCACTGCCCTCTCGGCACAGTGTACAGACGTGCGGGTGAACATGGTGACTCCAGTGCTATTCAAGGCCTACCCCACTCCCGAAAAGCTCGCCAAGGCCAAGCAAGAAGACGTGGAAAAGATCATTCACTCGACGGGTTTCTACAAAAACAAGGCGAAGAACATCATCGCCTGTGCCCACCGAATCGTGACGGTTCACGGCGGAGTCGTGCCACAGACCATCGAAGAGCTCGCGGCACTTCCGGGGGTGGGTCGCAAGACCGCCAACGTGGTTCTCAGCAATGCCTTCAACATCAATCACGGCGTGGTGGTGGATACGCACGTCATGCGCATCAGTGGTCTGCTAAAAATCACGAAGGAAGAAACTCCGGAAAAGATCGAGCAGGATTTGATGAAACTTTTCCCGCAAAAGGACTGGGGTATGTTGAGCCACCTGTTCATTTTCCTTGGTCGCCGCGTGTGCATCGCGCGACGTCCTCAGTGCGACCTGTGTGTCTTGATCGATCTCTGTCCGTCGCGCACTAAAACTGCGCGCGCAAAGTCTTAATAAGCTCCGGGCGTGCCCAGATGAGTGGGTACTCATAGAGGGCCTGATCGAGGCGCTCGATTTTCTTTCCGCCTGACCACATCTCTATGCCCCGCTGCTGGCAAAGCATGGTTCCAGCAGCGATGTCCCAGATATTTTTAGGACGAAGACTGACGACGTAATCACAAGTTCCGGAAGCGAGCAGAGCGAGTTTGAAAGCAATGCTCCCGCGCGGAATCAGATGCGCGCTCTTGTCTTTGTAGAGACCTTTGCTCCATTCCGTGCGCGAGATCATGCCTATTGGCGCGTCCACATTGGGTTTCGCTTTCCAAGGGGCGACGTCTGAAGTTGTGAGTGAAAATCCGGTGAAGGGATTGAACACAACAGCGAAGCCCGTCTTCAGATCCGGCGTAGGTAGCCACGCCACACTGACAGCGCACTCTGGACGACCGGCGATCAATTCGAGAGTTCCGTCGAGGGGATCCACCACCATCGCTGGGAAATTCAGCTCGGAGTGGTCTTCCTCAGAGTAGAAATGAAAGCCGATCGCGCTGGCGTGTTGCTTACAAAAATCTGAGATTTGTTGATCGATGATGGTGACGAATGTCTTGTCAGGTTTTGCCTCAATTTGCAGATCCTGACCCATTGAGAGGCCGGTGCAAAACTTACGGAGGTCCGCGACAAACTGTTGGCCCAAGTTAGAGGAAAACATAATTCTGGCCTAATCTCCCCATAGTTTCAGGAGATTTCCACAGCACTCTCCCCCTCATATGAAACATGTTTAGAGGTAAAAGAGCTAGTGCTGGCCCAAGAATTCTAGTGACTTCCCCAAAATTTCTTGAGCCGCAGTGAGTCCACAGAACTTGTAAGACTAAGCTTGACAGAGAAGCTTATCCCCAAAAATTAGCCCTGCTGCTCGTACATGGCCAACATTTCCACCCAACCGTCACCAGCGACGGATAGAGCGAAAACCCCATCACTCTCCACATTACTTGAGTCAACTACGCTGGTAACCAGCTTCACGCCATTGGCATCAACATAGACGAACGGTTCTGAGAGGGATTCGGGAAGATTGGCAGGAGTGAGAGATTGATACGTAGACAGAAAATTGGCGACTACAAAGGCGGTAAGGGGGGCTTTAAACAATAGTTCCTCCTTGATCCGAACGTGTGGGAACAATCAATCGTTCCCTGTAAGAAAATTGTATCTTGCAGAAGCCGGTCGCCGCAAGGGCCAAGATGGCCCCACACAAACTTAACGTTAATTCGTGGAGATCCGTGACTGTGACGGGGTGTTCTTGAAAAATTTTGCCGTTATTCTTACACGCCCTTCGAAGTGAGAATCGAGCAAACAAATGAGGATGTAGAGTAAGTAGATAAAATTTCTTTTAGAACGCAATCGCGAGATGACTTGGAAGATCCATTCAAGGGGAACGAGCGCCAAAAAGGCCAGCAGCCACATCATCCCGAAGCCGCGCAGGATATTTTTTTCGAGCGTAAGGCCCACGAAAATCAACATGCCCACTCCCGCCAACAGATGCAGCATGCGCGCGCGATCGAGCGTAAACTCGGCGAAGCGACGACGAGTCATGGGTGCGTACGCAAGCGCGAGGAGGATGGCTCCGACGATCGAAAGTCCAAAGAACGCCTTTCGCTTGATCAGGTTGCCCATGAAGAGATTGAAGCCGTTTATGCTCCAGCCGTGTCCAAAGAGCTGCAGATCGATGTGATAAAGGAATACGAAGAAGCAACCCACCAGACCCATGGCCGTGTAGCGCAAGAACTGCTGGCGATACCATGGCGTCTTGTCTTTCATCTGCCAGGTCATCAGCATGACAAGGCCCATCGGAAACAGCGGGAAGAAGTGATAGTTCAAGAGCGTGCCGAAATAGCAGAGGAGTCCGTACATTAGACCCGCACGGTAGGTGGCGCTCTTAGCGGCCCACAGAAGGCCCCAGAGCCACAGCACCGGAAAGCACGTCAGGAGCGCACTGAACGGGTCCTTCTGGAGCAAGAGCGTCCAAGACCAGGTCGACACCAAACCGAAGATGCCCAAGATGGAAAGTCGGCGCGAGAAGAAGAAGCGCAGGACTCCGTAGAAGCTCAGCAAGTAGAACACCACACCGACGATGTAGAAGTGCAGACACCAGGCGATGTACATCAAGTGCGGAAAGCGCTTGAACGGAAAGTAGTTCACCGCCAAGAAGTTCCAGTACTGCTGAGAAACTTTCTCATCAGGGTCGATGAGGATCTTCAGCGAATCGAGGTTGTCGAAATACGGGAAGAACGGAATCGACACCAGCACCATGAGGATCGAAAGAAAGAGCACCGTTTTCTCGAAGTTATCCAAGTGGCGGTACTCACCGAACTGCGTGGACACGGACTCTTCGATGATTTTTCCGCGGGTAGGCCATGAATAGAACAAACCTAAAATAACCCAGAAGCCCCAGAAGAAGTGTTTGGTCCACTCCTCAGGAAAAAGCAGGACGAGGTTAAAAAACATGACGGTGAAGGCACTCCCTACTAGGAGGCGGTAGACCACTCGATCAATTGATGAATTTGCTCGGAAATAGATCTTCAGGCGATGGTCGATCTCTTTGCCCAGCAGGTACCATTGGCTGGCGACGAACACCATGTAGAGCAGCATCATGATCGCCTGGGAGAACAGGTTCAACTCCAGGGTCTTCTGGATCCAAACGGGGATCAGAAGGAACGAAAAGTAGATAACTAACCGATTAAAGAAGAATTTACTCTTTTCGATCATAATAGCTGAGTTTTTTACTAAAGATTCCAGGGCAATCTCCGACTAGAACAGTGGGACTTTCTTCTGGAGAAGACATTCCCACCCAGACCTATTCGAAATACGGAGGCGGACCTGTTCACCCGTCTCCCTATTTCTTATTTCCCCCTATCGTAGCCCAATTTCTGCCCACTTGCACCACGTACACGGTGCGATATTATAAACGTAGGGGCAGTATGCCCATTTTCTAGACCCCGCACCATCAGGAGGATGATTTGGGGATAGCCTTTGGCTCCATCAATTCAGGACTTCCTAAGGACATCGTTCAACAGATCGTGAACGCTGAAAAGATTCCTATTCAAGCGATGGAAGCGCGCAAAGCCAAGGTTGCAAACAAGCAGGCCCTCGTCGGTGAATTAACGAAACTCGTCGAAGGCATGCGCGGAGAAATTCTCAAGAACAAAGGCGTTCGCTCACTCCGAGAATTAAAAGTGAACGGCGGCGCAGACCACATCGGCATCACGGCCGACAAGAACATTGCCGAACCCGGCAAGTACCAGCTCGAAGTTCTCTCACTTGCTCAGAAATCCTCCGCCATCACGAACGGCGTCGAGGACAAAGACAAAACTCATATCGGCGTAGGCTACTTACGTGCCGTCATGCCGGATGGTGAAGAAAAAGAAATCTACATCGATGAAGAAAACGCCACTCTCACAGGTGTCGCCAAACTCATCAACGCCCAGTCAGATCAACTCGGCATGCGCGCGAACGTCGTCAACGACGGGTCGGGCTCTGATGAGCCATGGAAGATGGTTCTTTCGATGTCTGAAACGGGTGATGGTGCCAAAGCTGAATTCCCCTACCTCTATCTCGTCGACGGTGAAGTCGATCTTCACCTCGAAGGCGAACGACCCGCTCAAGATGCCAAAGTTAAGCTCGACGGATTTGAAATCGAAGTGCCGTCGAACAAGATCACAGATCTCATTCCTGGCGTTACCATTGATCTAAAAAAAGCCAAGCCCGGTGAGGACATCAGCTTCGAAGTCACCGAAGACGTCCAGGCCATCGGCACGAAGATCACATCTCTCGTCGATAACATCAACGCCGTCTTGAAGTTCATCAAAGAGCAGAACACTTTGAGTGAAAAGTCAGACACATCATCAACACTTGGTGGTGATCTTACGTTGCAAACAATTGAATCGCGCCTTCGTTCGGCGATCTTCACTCCCATCATGACGGAGAAAGGCCCGATGCGCATCGGTGACCTCGGGATTACCTACCAACGCGAAGGTCACCTGAAGTTCGATGCGGCGAAGTTTGAATCAGCTCTCGCGGCCGACTATAAGCGTGTGGCCCAGGTTCTCACGGGTATCTACGGCCCTACCGGTAAAACCGATGGCTTTATCGACAACCTTGAAAAAACCACCATGCAGCTCTTAGCGAACCCCAATGGGGCATTGATGGCTCGTTCACGCGGTCTTAAGTCCAATATTAGCCAAATCGATCGGCAGATCGCGACTCGCCAACGAATGATTGACCAAAAAGAAGAGATTCTTAAGGCTCGCTTTGCCCGCTTAGAAGAAACCATTTCTAAGATCCGCGGTCAGGGGGCAGGTCTTGCCGGAATGGCCCAGATGGGGAACCCGGTGCAACAATTAGGATGAAGCTTTCTCCAGTAGGGGCAGCACATGAGGAGTAAACGATGAGTTATGGTCTTGGGCAATATAAGAAAACTTCTGTGGAAACCGCGAGCCGCGAACAGATTCTTTTGATGCTCTATCAAGCTGCGATCAAGAACTGCAAGAAGGCCATCGAGTCGATCGAGCAGAAGAACATCGCCAAGAAAGGTGAGTACATCGGCAAGATGCAAGACATCATCGTCGAGCTCTCAAACAGCCTCGACTTCGAAGTCGGCGGAGACGTCGCGAAAGAACTCGACTCACTTTACGACTACCTGATGTATTCGAGTACCCAGGCCAACATCAAGATCGACAAGCAACCTCTTGAGGCCTGCTTGAAAGTTCTCAACACTCTCTATGAAGGCTGGACTGAAGCTATCAAGAGCTTGAAGACGACTCCGGGTAAGCCAGCGCACGCTAAAGCTGCCAATGAGTGAGAAAAAATTAGAGACGAGTCACCTCACGTGGCGCGTGCTCCGGATCACAGAAAAAGCCATCACGTTGCTCGACAGCGGTCGTCTCGATGACGCCCTCGCCTTGATCGATAACCGTGAACGAGCTCTCAATCTCCTCGCGACTCGCGCCGACATCAGCGCCGCCGATGCCACCATCCTCAATGAAGTCGATAAACTCAACGAACGGCTTCTGGCGAAGTTCGTGGATGCGCGTGAACAACTCAAGCGCGACATCGCCACCCAACACACGCAAGGCCAAGCTCACCGCGCTTACCATCCCAATCAGGTCAAGTAAGACCAAAATTTGACAGGCTCTAAGACGACGTGCGGAAATAGGGGAGATCGATTTAAATCCTTAAGGAAGAGGATTTCTCCATGGATTCCCCTATACAGCTGACGTTAACTGAATCGAAGAGCAAAGACATTGTTCCGGTTCTTAACGGCAAACCCCTGCACTCACTTCATAACCCTCTCCGCGAGGCCGAAGTTTTTGCGAGCAACCATCTCGCCCAACTATCAAACCGTGCTTACGTTCTCGTTCTGGGCCTTGGCTTCGGATACCACCTTGAAGAAATGGCGAAGATCCTTCGCCTGCGCCACAAAGAAGGGCGTATTGTCGTTATCGAGCCATGCAAAGAATTAGTACGCCTGTGGGGAAGCTACCGCCCCAACAAAGCTGGGATCGAAGTCTTCAGCGCTAGCACGGCCGCCGAACTTTATCACAACCGTGAACTGTGCCAGTTTCTTCTGCTGAAGCCCGTCGTGATTATCCACGGACCTTCGTTCGAAATCGCGAAACCTTTTTACCAAGAGTTTTTGCAGAAGCGCGCCGCCGTCTCTGTCTCTCAGTGGCAGACGACCAGCCCGTGGTGGAACGAGTGGGCGCAAGAACAAAAAAATGCAACGGTCGAAGAACTACTGGAGAGCAAAGTTCCCCAGGCCGCTTGGCTTCGTGCATTCTGGGAGCTCAAGCATGCTGAGTAACACGCGCTATCTCCATATCCTCATCGGTAACGATGCAGACGCACGTATGCCGATGCTCAGCCCGCATCTCACGAAACGCAAGTACCCCGGTGAGCACGTCGCCCTGGTCCGCGAAGAAGACGCTGAGCTCATCCGTTCACAAGACTTCTTTCACGAAGTCATCACTCTCGATTGTGCGTACATGCAAAAGAGTGCCTTCTCGCCGTTGCTTGGTGACGCCACAGCATTCAACGTGTTCTGGGAGGCCGTCCACCCTCTCACGCAGACCACCTGGGCCAAAGTTTTTAACCTCGGTGGCAGTACCGTTGAAACCGCACTCGCATCGCTTTTCCCCACAAACTCCGTGATCGGGCCAGTCCAACAAAACAACCAAGTCGGCTGCAGTGAATCTCCGTTGAAACTTGCGAAGCTTTTATCTGACTGGAAAATGGGTCATCCGATCGTCAAAGGAATGTTGCAGCGGAAATCTCTCCAGCAACTCGATCTCGCTCCGCTGGAAAAAACCCTCCAACAGATCGGCGAAATGAAATCCCTCAAGAGCACCTCATCGCTCAAGTCCGCGCTCGTCGGTGTTCGCATCAGCGATTTCAGTGATGTCGAAGCATCAACGCTGGAATTCCTGGGTCAGCTCTTCACTCTCGTCGCGCTCGACAAAATGTCAGCGCAGGGCCTGCTCGCGTATGGAATTGCGTTCGTCGATTGGACTGAAAAGAGCTCCGAAGACCATCTGTACTTAGATCTGATTGTTCAGGATGCGAATCAAAAAAATGATTTCTGGATGCAGACCATAGACCTACGAGGAAAGTCTGCCGACGAACTCACCGACCGCCTGGCAGAAATTCTTCCGGTGAATTTTGCGAAGTGGTCTTGCCTGTCATTCCTCTTCGACTACCTCGGTCAGCCGAAACTCGCGCTGCAATCGGAAAAAATTCTAACTCGCTACGACCGCCAAGCGCTCCAGCCATTCTTGTACCAAGAAGTGCTCAACCTCAAAGACTTCGCCAAGGTCATGCTGGAAGGATTGCGTAAGCAGGGGACCGGACATCATTCTGTCCTGCAAGACTACTGGTCCACGCGACCATGTGTCCTGAGCTTCGTCTCGGCCATCGAACTTTCACTTTCGCCAACGCTCGTGCCCATGTTCCGTAACGACAACGACGTCATCCTCGTTAAAAATCGCCTGCGCCTGCTGAACGGATTCTACGAGCGGATTCATAAGGCGTGTACGCTCGATATTCCTAAAACTGACTTGGCGCTGACGTTATGACTCTTCACGTGCTGGTCACTTGCCCCTCACAGGAAAAGCTCTTCGCCGATCTCACGGCGAGTGCTTGTTTCGTCAAGGGACAGCACCCCGACCTGACGCTGGATATTTTCATCGATAAAGCGACCGTTCCCCATTGGTGGTCGGCTCCCGGCGCATGGCTCAAGCTGCGCCACTCGATCCCTGAATGCACCGGGCCCTATGCCTTAGTCATCCAGACGACACCTAACGAAGACCTCGCCCGTGACCTCATGGCCGTGGACACTGAAAATAGGGCAGGGGTCATCGCTTCGCCAAACCTGCACGTGCAGGGGCGCTGGGCGCAGACGCTCGTCGCCCAGCTCGCCTCTCGACGTTTTGCTCCGTTCACGGCCTTCGATCTTTTTAACCATGTGATGCTCGGCCGGACGACGCTCGATTTCAGTGACCACCCAAGAAACTCTGCCGGAAACTGGATCGTGGATCTCGACTCATTTGCAGCTTCGACCAAATCCTGGGCGGAGAGCCTTCTTTCACAGATTTCTCTTACTCACCCGGGCCATACGAAAGATGGGTTGTCTGCGAAGCTTGATCCCAAGTCAGTCGCCTGCTACATCGGGACGAACTCCGCTGTGGCAAGCTGGCTCGCCTACCACGGATGCTCTTGTCTGCTGGTAACGACAAAGACGTGGGAGCCGATTCATGCGCCCGCGCACGCTGATGCCTGGATCGTTCCCGATACGCACCTCCCGACCCATGCTCAAATTCTAAGTATGCTTAACGGACGTGAAGGCCGCGCTGGGCAGTCCTTCCGTCACACGACGGAATATCTCGGCGGACAGTTGCCGATCCTACCTCCCGGTAAGACCGATGATGTTGCCGTTGTGTTCGATCGTCTCCACTACGTGGTTTTTAACTACCTCAACGATCTGCTCGAGGTTGATCTTCCGATTCCCGAGGTGACCGCCGCTTGCTGCATGCACCTTAAGGGGGCCCAGTCGGTTTTCAATAAGCTGGTGCACCTCAATCAGTTCGGTATCAAGTTCATCCAAGAGTTCTTAGACAAGGTCGCTGATGGATCGGTGAAAGATAGTGACATCGAAGAACTGACGACGAAGGTCGCCGAAATCGACAGCTACACAGAAAAGACTCTCAACGTTTATCCTGAGATGGACATTCTTCGCCTCTGGCTTCAGTTTTCCAAAGCCGGCGCCCAGGGGACGAGCGTGATTGATATCTCAAAAAGTTTGATTCTCATTTTGCATGAGATTAACCAGGCATTTCAGGCTTACGCTGAGCTCATCGACGCCATCGTAAGACGTCATGCTCAAAAGCAAGATAGTACCGGGCCATGATGGCCCAAAAGGAAGTTTCGCATGGATGCTGAAGCCTGTATTTCACACGCAGAAATGACTGTGCTGATTCACACTACACTCTCAGAGACCGTGAGTGAGATCAGCCGGGACATAGAGGCCCTCAAAGACGTTCCGGCCCTGGGTCTTAGCGACGCGAGTCTCTCAGGAATCATTGATCAGACCCGCAAATTCGTCGTTTTCTTGAAATACACCAATGAGTACATGCGCAAAACCTTGCCGGACTCTGTGGTTCGCGAAGAAATGCTGCGAATCAAGCTCCATTTGCTCTCTGTGCTTCGGGCGCTTGCTGATCATGTGCGTAGCGGTGACCGGTTGGCGGTTCATGACTTGATCACCGAGGAGCTGCGGGATAATCTAACTCTGTGGAAAATCAACGTCCTTCCCTTACTCCGTCCCATCCGAACTCAGCCCATTTCTGGGTCGATCCACGCCTAGACCACGTTTGGCGGACGCACTGCCCTTCCATAGATGGACAGTCCCAGGACCTCGAGAAAGCTTCCTGGCGAATCGAAGAGAAGAACGGCAGCATCATTTTATCTGATCGAAAGCGTGAGCACCTCAGTCTTCCACTGGCAGCGGCCAACGTTCGCTTCATTGGTGACACCCTCCTCGAACTTGCCCACGCCTCCACATCACCCTCCGACACCTGGGAAGACCGCGCGCTCATCGAGCTTTCCGAGATGGCGCAACCGATTTTTTTTGGGTCCGTGATTGATACAGAGGCCCGCAGCTACCTCGGAAAGCTTTCCGCGACCATCAGTCTAAAAAGTGGCCTTGACGGGTTCTTCCAACTTCGACGCTTTAAAGAGTTCACGCTCGGTGTTTTATTAGTGCACCAGAAAGGTGAATCACAAGCTTGGCAGATCGGAGCGGGGAGTTCGCCGGATTCGTTTACTCACGGACTCGATCTTGAAAAATTTAACTCGTTTTATAACACCGTTAAAAAATCTAAGAATGGCGTGTTCACCACTCAGCAATCGAAGAACCAGTGGCTCCCCTTCGGTGGCGCATTTTTAGCAGAAACATTTTCCTTTCGTCGGTTCAATGCGGTGTGGGTGATCACCCGCGAAGAATTTCTATCCTGTAGCCCCGAGGAAGTGAGTCAGTTCCGCTATTTTTCACAGCTCCAGGGCCTGTGGCTGGAACGCCTCATCGAACTCGAGTTTTCCGATCTTCGACTTGCAGAAATCATGTGGGTGCTCGATCGCTGCCCGTTACCCGTCATTCTCCAAGACGCCCAGGGCGTAGCGATCTTCACAAACGCAGCTTACCCAGTCCAGGGTCACGGCAACGAGCTAATCTGGATGCCGCTCGGGAAAGGTCACGAGCTCGGCGTCGGAAAAACGGAAGACTGGGATAGCACGCAGATCGACGTGTTCCATAAACACAAAATTTCGTTGCTCGGCGACCTCTTCAACACGCTTCGCCACGAACTCTCGAATCCTCTCTTCGGATTGGGTCTCGCTTGCGACCTCTTACTCACCTCTGAGTCGCCCGATGATACACTCACGATGCTGAAAGAGATCAAGAAGAACGTTCTACGCTCTCAGCTGATCATCCACAATCTCTCCAAGCTCTACTCAGAGCAAGACACTGCACTCACCTGCGATGTGGTTCAGGTGCTCAACGAAGCTCTCACGCTCGCGAAGTCGGAACTGAAAGCCGTTAAGAAACAGCAGACGCCAAAGATGTTCACCGAAGCGCTGATGGTGGAAGGCCGCCCTCTGTTGGTCGTTCAGATCTTGTTTAACCTCTTGGTGAACAGCGCTCAGGCCATGCGAAGCCAAAACTGCACGCCAGAAATCAGCATAAAGGTCGAGACACTCCCCAATGTGATTGAGATCACGCTCAGTGACAACGGGCCAGGTCTCCCACCATTGATTCGCGAAAATCTTTTCCGCCCGTTCCATACCACCAAGGCCCAGGGCCATGGTTTGGGCCTCGCATTATCCCGTGACCTCGCATTGAAAATCGGTGGGGATCTAACGTATCTTGAGAGCGCGCAAGGGGCTTCATTCCGGCTAACTTTAAAGCGAGTTTCATGAAGAAAATTTTGATCGTTGAAGATGAGGTACTCATCGCGCAGTCTTTACGCAAGCTATTGGAAAAGCGTGGCCACCAGGTTCAAACCACAGAGTCTGGCCATGAAGCGATCGGTCTCATTGCCCAGGGTGACTTCGACCGCATCGTCTGCGACCTCATGCTTCAAGACATCTCCGGGTTCGATGTACTCGAGGAGTCTCGCCGACGCTTTACTCCCGAAGAGATGGGACAAAAATTCATCATCATGACCGCCTATAATTCTCCCCAAGTCCTTGAGAAAGCGCGAGAATACAGCTGCGAGATTCTGAATAAGCCATTCGAGAATCTCCAGGAAGCTATGACAAAAATTGCAGGGGAGGGCTGAGTGGCAGCTATTCACAAAGTCGGGATTGCACTTAAACCGGGTGCGACGACGGAATTCCTCAGCGTGCTTCCGAATCTTTGCCAATGGCTCAACCGCCGCAAGAAAGAAGTCTTGTTTCGAGTCCAGGATCAAGAACGCGTTCAGAAAATTCTGCAGAAGAAAGACATCAGGGCGGTCTTCGTCGAAGACAAGGAATTCTTCAGTCAGCCCGATATCATGATCTCTCTCGGTGGTGACGGCACCATGATCGGTGTCTGCCGCCGCGTTTCTCCACGCATTCCCATTTTTGGTATCAACCTCGGACGTTTGGGGTTCATCACTCCTTTTAGTAAAAATGAATTCTTCGATTATCTACCACAAATCATGGATGGTAAGTTTCGCACCATCAGCCAGCCGCTCTACCACGTGACCGTGCAACGGAAAGGCAAAACAGTATTCCAACAGCCCTTTTTCAATGATGCCGTGTTGGCGAAGAATGACATCGCCCGGATGATTCATTTGGGCGTTGAGGCCTCAGAAGAGCATGTCTACAACCTCGCCGCCGACGGCCTCATCGTCAGCTCGACCATGGGGTCCACGGCTTACTCTTTGGCGGCGGGTGGTCCCTTGGTTCACCCCGAGGTCTCCGCCTTGATCCTAGCGCCCATTTGTCCCCACTCCCTGACTTATCGTCCGTTAGTGATTTCGCCGACGTCTAAGATAACTTTGCGACTTCTTCCCCCTTTCCACACCGTTAATTTGACTCTCGACGGGCAAGTGGTGTTTCCTATTGAGGAACATGATTCCATTTTGATCAATCACAAGAAGGCCAAGCGTGTTTCATTGATCAAAAATGATTCGCGTTCTTTCTTCGAGACCTTGAAAGAAAAATTCGTCCATGGAAGAAGATCCTAAACGGAGTGCCCCATGAAAAACCCATCCTTGATTCTTGAAACACTCAAGTTGCAGAACTTTGCGACCTTCAAATCCCACGAGGTCAGCTTCGCCAGTGGACTCAATGCCATCGTCGGTGAAACGGGCTCAGGGAAAAGCCTCTTGCTCGATGCCCTCCAGCTCGTCTTCGGAGGCCGCGCCGACAAGAAAGCCGTCCGACACGGAAGCGATGCTGCTATCGTCGAAGCCGTTCTCCGGTTCAGCGACCAAGGCATCACGCGTGCGCTCGACGAGATGGGTTTTCCCGCTGAAGACGGCGAAGTCGTCATCAAGCGCATGGTCCGCCAAGACGGTACGAGCAAGTGTTGGCTCAACCACATGGCATGTAGCCTAGGCCAAATGGTTACGTTCGCGCGTCGCTACATCGATCTCGTAGGTCAGTTTGAAAACCAAAAGCTCCTCAGTGAAACTTACCAGCTGCGCCTCCTCGATCAGTATGGCCAAACGACAGCAGCTGCGGATGAAGTGCGTCTACGCTTAGTAGAGTTTCGCGCCCTCAGGGATGAGCGCGATCAGCTCGAGCGCACAAAGAACGAGCGTGAGCAGCGCCTCGACTATCTTGACTTTCAAATGAACGAGATCGATGCGCTGAATCCTCGCGAAGGTGAGGAAGAAGAGCTGATCTTGTTAAAAAACGATTTCCTGAATCATGAGAAAAAACAAGTTCTCCTACACCAACTCGATGAGATGGTCGAAGGTGGCGAACAAGGAGGCGGCTTCTCTGCGCTCGTGCGCTCAGGCCGGAGCTTGCTTGGCAAAAACGCTGGCCTCATTCCTCCAGCATTCAGTGAAAAGTTCGGTGCTTTAGAAATCGCTTACGAAGAACTTCGTACCGCCCTTCAAGGTTTCGGCTCGAAGGAGATGGACGCGGAAGAACTGCAGAATGTGGTCGATCGCCTCGACACCTATCAAAAACTCAAACGCAAATTCGGTGGCAGTGTGGCGACTATCTTGGAGGCCCGCCAGCAGTTTGAAGTGGAAGCCAACAAGCTCCGCACAGCTGAAACCGATCTCACTGACCTTCTCCAGCGCCTTAAGGCCGCCGAGCAGACCGTTCAACGTCTCGCCACAGATCTTCACCATAAGCGTCTCAAGCAATCTACAGCGTTCTCCAAGGCGCTCACAACGGCAGTCCGTGAGCTTCGCATGGAAGGTGCTGAGATCAAGCTTCAACTTGAGAAATCTGAGGAGCTCACTGACAATGGGTTCACTCGCTTGAGCTTCCTAGCACAAACAAACCCAGGTGAAGGCTTCTTCAAAGTGAAAGAAATCGCTTCCGGTGGTGAACTTTCCCGTATTCTCCTGGCCCTGCGCCAGGTGCTCGCCACCCACGACTCCATCAGCATCTTCCTCTTCGATGAAATTGACACCGGCATGGGCGGGGAGACCGCATTGCACATCGGAAAGAGCTTGAAGAAAGTTTCTGACAATTCACAAGTCGTAACCATCACTCACCTTCCTCAGATCGCTGCGTTCGCTGACCGCCTTATTGTGGTTTCAAAAGAAACAACGGAGGGGAAAGAGGGAGATCGCACAGAATCACGTGTGCGCGAAGTAATGAAGGCGACAGAGATTCGTAAAGAGATTGAAGCGATGGTTCCACTTCACTAGAAATCAACGAGACGAGATCCTTCTGAGTCCACCGCAATGAACTTGCGCGACTTGGGGGGATACCCGTTGTTCAGATATATCCCCTGTCTAAACTTGAATTCATCCACAACGTGGCTATGTCCACCCACCACGACGTCAATCTCTTCCGGAGTCATGGCCTCAACACCCTGACGAAACTTAAGCCTGACTTCTTCTTCGTTATAGGTTCTCGACCCGTAGGCACGCGATTTCTTACTGGCCTGTTGTCCAAAATAATCGATCACGGCGAGTGGCATGACATGGTCTGCGATGAAAGCGAGGAGGGGCTTCTTGATGAATTTCTTATACTTTAAGTACGTGGTATCGCTGCGGTTGTATTCGTCACCATGACCGATCACCACTTTCTTCCCAGCAATCATTATCGTTCGCTCGCTCGTAAGCACTTGTAAGCGATGGGCTGCCTCGATACCCCAGTGGAGCGAGGCGCGCTTGAACAAAGCAGTGAGGTGCATGTCGTGATTGCCTTCGGCAAAAAACACAATCTTCCCCGCCTTACACAAATGTCCAAGTTCCTCGAAAATTTCTCCGAAGCGCTCAACGTACGTGGCGTGATCTCCGGCCATGAGGTCGAAGATATCTCCCAATAGACCTACATGAGTAGCGTTCTGCGTGAGTGGATGGGCAATGAAGGACTTAAGGCAATGATGTCCCTGATCGTTTACTTCTCGAATATGAATGTCGGAGATAGTTACTAGCCGCATACGATTATGCTAGCACGACGGAGGGCAACAGCTCAAATAGCCTTTTCGTCAGAGCGAATGTTCTCGAAGACAAACTTGGCGATGTCCTCCTGCTCTTTCTTGCCAATGGCAGCAAACCGCACACTCACCTTCCAGGTCTTTAGCGCCGCAACTTCACTCACCCGAAGGATTTCACACGTGGTGGTGTACTTGAGGTCACCAATGAGGATTTCAATGTTTTTTACCGTCTCTCCAGCGATGAAAAATTTTGCCTCTGCCTTAGAGACCGCGAACGACAGGCCACCTGCGCCTAAGTCGAGCAACCCTTTACTCAAGAAATGGTTGACCGGCTTAGGTGTATTGACCACTTTACAGAACTGGATGCGAAGCCGTTGATTGACGTCTCCCGAAACACGTAGCCACTTTCTTCGTTCAACCTGGGCAATAAATAATGGGTAACTTAACGTCACATTCCCCTCTGCTTCAGACTGCTTAAACTTACACTGAAACAAGAGTGAAGACTGGGGGAGAAAGAAATTAATGCTGTCACAACTTCCCAGCACATGGTGAAAAAGTTCTTCTTGCCCGTCCAGATGAGAGATAACTATTTCCCCCTGTGAGCGCTTGATCAGATCAAGTCTAACGGGAGCAAGGATTTTCTTATCACCTACGATGCGCCAGATGAACACAGTCTCTTGCTTTTCCTTCGCAGCGAGGAGTTGATGACCTATCAACTTCGAGTCGTGGATCTTTTTAAACTTGTTGTCGTTTGGCAGAGACACTTACTTTCACCGTTTTGCTCAAAACCCGCCATGGCTTTCGCCATGACGGGTGTGGGCTTTTTTTAGTACGTCTTCAAAAGAGCACTTACGCGATCAGTTTCAAGGCCGAAGCCGGAAGATCATTGGCCTGCGACAAGACCGCAGTACCCGCGGCTTTCATGATATTGATGGATGCCAACTTCGCAGATGATGCTGCTACGTCAGTGTCTTCAATTCGTGAGCGAGCGGCTTCCTGGTTTACCGAAGAAATTTCCAAGCTCGACACCGCTGTTTGCAAGCGGGATTGAGTCGCACCGAGGTTCGCTCGGAAACCACTCACCTTGTCGATCGCTTGGTCGATACGTTCGAGGTTACTTGATGCCTCGGACTTATCTGTAATGCTTGTGCCGTCGACACCGAGACTTTCAATGGTGGCATCGGTCTGAGACGCATCAAATTGAATTTGATTCATCTCCCCACCGTAAGCACCCACTTGGAAATCAAGCGTGTCACCTTCGCCCTTGAGGAGCGAGCGGCCGTTGAAGTTAGTCGTCACTGCGATACGATCTAACTCTTGGGTGAGTTGTTGGTACTCCATGTTCAAGAACCCACGTTCTTGCTCACCCACAGTATCGGACGCGGCCTGAACTGAAAGTTCACGCAGTCGCGTCAGAATATTCGTGGACTCGTTAAGACCACCTTCGGCGACCTGAACGAGCGAGATGGCATCGTTGGCGTTTCGAGTCGCCATCTTCATGCCCTTCGTCGATGCTTCGAGTTTCTTGGCAATAGCCAAGCCGGCCGCATCATCCGCGGATTTCGTAATCCGCTTACCGGAACTAAGTCGGGCAAACTCAACTTCTTGCTCAGCAGAATTCACCCGGAGATTCCGCTGGACCTCTTGCGAGGCAATATTCGTATTAATCCTTAGACCCATGAACAAACTCCTTTCAACAGACGTACTTTGAGGACTGACAGAGGTCCCATACCCCTATCTCGTTTAACTGATCGGAGAGCTCAGGTAATTCTTAAGCAGTTTCTGACTTTTCTTGTCGGAAAATGTGGAAAAGTCCTATTTACGGTGGGTTACCATTAATATGGTAATGAAGAGGACCCAGTAGAGACCTGTGATTTCGGTCCCTTAGGCGGATAATGCCAAGATTTATGGACGGTGCTCTGCTTGAATTTTTTTGATCACAGAAGTCGTCGAGTAACCATCTACAAAAGTAAGAGAGAGGACTTCGCCACCCCACCCAATCACCTCACGACCGCCCACAATCTGATCGACGCTCCAGTCACCACCCTTCACCAGCACCATGGGATGAAGCGCTTTAATCAATTCCAGTGGCGTGTCTTCCGTGAAAATCTCGACGGCATCGACGCACTTAAGATTCTTCATCACAAACAGACGATCAGTCTCATTGTTGATGGGACGCTCGGGACCCTTGAGTCGCTTCACACTCGCATCTGCATTGAGACCTACGATGAGTGCATCGCCAAGCTTGCGCGCTTCATTCAAGTAGGCAACGTGTCCCCGGTGAAGAATGTCGAAACAGCCGTTGGTGAATACAATTTTCTTTCCGCGCATCTTCTCGAGGAAAGCCTGGGTTTCAGAAGAAAGCGCTTTCACGCGCGAATGACTTTTGTATTGGTGATCATGCCTGGCAAGTCCACAGCATTGGTCAATCCAAGACTCAAAAAACCCAACAGCGTAATCAAAGAACGCATAAACAAAAGAGTCATTTGTGGACGCTGGTCAGTTGCGAGGGTAAGTCCCATCAAGTCTTTTCCAAGTGACTTACCTTGAAATTTCTCGAGAAGAGTGAAGTAGAGCAGGAAGTAACCCGAGAAAACTAACACCATCGCTGTCAGCATAGTCGGTTCAAGCATCCACATTTCACTCCATACATTCAGACCCGTGAGCCAAGAAACAGACTGGAGTGTGCCCACTGCAAGACCACCCACAACGATCATATCCACCGAGAAGGCAGCTAAACGCAAAGGTTTGCTCGCTGCCAATACGGGGACGTAAGGATCTTCGAGTTGGATCTGAGGTTCTGCTTTGGCTGCGTAGAAAAGCGCCAAATCGTTTTGTACAAAATCACGAGGAGCATCAACTGAGGCCTGAGCTAAACGATGTTGTTCAAATGGATGCTGCGAACGCGCAGGTGCTGGAGCACGTGCAGGAGCCGATCTCTCCACCATCATGCGTGTCGCTTCTTTTACGGCTTCTTCAGATTTATTTGCGTGGTGAAACCCAAGCCCCTTGCTGAGCGGCTTAAAGTCAAAGTCATCAAAGAGATCGTCGGCCGCAGGCGCCTGGCGCGGGGAGGGTGAATTTGTTTGCATATCCATGAACGCTCTCCTCTGTCTGTCTTCCTAAAGAGTACTTGATGCGTTTCGAGCCTTCAAGCTCGAGCGTGACACCATCCTAGACCTGCAATCAACGCCGTGGGTGCCCGCAAAATGGGTGTCGGTAATGTGACAATTCGGGTCTGCGGCCAACTCAGAATCATGGCGCGCTCCTCAGGGGAATAACCACCTTCGGGGCCAACGAGCAATAATGTCTTTTGGCCCGCAATTCGTACTTTTTGAGCGGCTTTCGTTGGGTCGGAGGCGACGTCCATCATCAAAATCTCCCCATACTGATCAAGAGAGACTTCACTCATTTTCGCAATGCCCGTCACCTCAGGAAGCCATGGATTATTGGACTGCTCAAGCGCGCTTTGCAACAACGCTTGCACCCGTCGCTCCTCTGGAAGCTTCTCCTGTGAACGCTGGCCTTTTACGAGCAAGATCTTGCCAACGCCCATCTCAGTCGCAGCTTTCAGCATGGATTCGAGGGCATCCTTTTTGGGTATCAAAATAAGAACATCCAGCTGCACACCAGGGAGAACCTGAACCACTTCGGCGAGCTGGAATTGAATTTCTTTTTTAGAGATCTCGAGCACTGAAGCTTCGGCTTTCGCGCCTGCACCATTCAATAAGAGAATCTGCTCACTTTTTTCGAGGCGGATAACGTTGGCGAGGTGATGTTGAGCCTCACCAGTGACACTCAACTTTTCACCCGCGCTAAAGACATGACCCATGAGTAACACGGCCCTCATGGCTTTCTCCGCAGAACCAAGCAACTCCAATCTCTCAGCACTTCTTCTGAAGCCACTTCCACGCGACTCGTGCCCAGGTAGTGTTGGCGAGTTTCATCTAGTTGAACGGCTAGCAGACCGGATAAAATCAAAAAGCCATCAGGGCGCGTGCGAGCAATCAGGTAGTCTCGCTCCTCGTGCAAAATATTTTGCAGAATATTAGCGAACACGATGGGGTAGGTCTGGGTCAATGGTCGTTTCTCGACCAGAAGTAGCCGCACTCGCTCCGACGTTATGGTGTTGAGCTCCATGTTTTGCTGACAGTTACGATGGGCCTCGGGATCAATGTCGACCATGTCAGCGACCCACTCAGGCTTCACGATGAGGGCAGCTAAACCCAGAATACCAGAACCTGAGCCATAGTCTAAAACTTCATCCACCCCGGCAAGGCCCTGAGTGAGCTTGAGAAAATGCTTCAGGCAAAGAAATGTGGTCTCGTGTGAACCGGTTCCAAATCCCATGCCCGGATGAATGCGTACAACTGTCTTGTTTTGATAGTTTTGAAGAGGCTCCCATTCCGGAAGAATCACAAGGCCCCCGTCAACTTCGATGGGATGGTAGTGTTTTTTCCACTCCGCGTTCCAGTCTTGATCACCAAAAGTTTCCAGTTGGGCTTCACACAGAAAACTCGCCTTCACTGTCTCAAGAAAAGTCTGTGCCTTTGAAAAATCTGCGTCGCCAAAGAAAAATTTGAAGTGGCAGGGCCCGCTATGCATCGCCTGATCGACTTCGTTCAAAACCTCCATCGGGAGGTCACCACCCGAGTAGGATCGTTGCCCCAAAAGTGCATCCACTTCGGCTTCATCCATGGAGTATTCTTCGATGCCTTGGCAGCCAAAGCGATCCATGGCGAGCTCTTGCAACGCCCCGGTTCGGCGCGCATCGCCAACATTAAACACGGTGACACGGTGATAACTCATACGATTTCCCCTGAGTCGCCCTTATAACCCGCTCAAACTGACTTGGCAGGATATAAATTTTTCACTTCCTAGACTAAGAAGCCCCCGCCTGCTAAAACCCGATTCCGAATGGAACAACCTGTCTTTCTCATTGGCATCTGTGGCGGTTCTGGCTCGGGAAAAACCACCTTCGCCCATAAAGTGCTCAAACATGCGCTCCCTGATGGGATCAGCCTCCTGCACATGGACTCCTACTACCTTCCGGAACTGCCGCAAGAGCAGTACACGAAAGCCGGTAAGCCCAACTTCGATCACCCCAACGCCTTTGACTGGGATCTTCTCCGAGAACATCTGACGGTACTCAAAGAGGGCCAGCCGATCGAATCTCCGATTTATGATTTCGCTGAGTCTGTGCGCACTGATCGCACTGAGAAAATTGGTCCGTCCCGCATCGTCATCCTCGAAGGCATCTTTACACTGTTTGATCCGCAGATTCGCGAGCTCCTCGACATCAAATGTTTCCTGCACGTGGACTCCGACATCCGCTTCACGCGCCGTCTTCACCGCGACGTTAAAGAGCGCGGCCGCTCACTTGAATCCGTGATCGCCCAGTACTACGACACTGTCCGTCCGATGTATCAGAAGTATCTCGAGCCGCAGCGCCAGTACGCTGACTTCGTTGTCGGCGAAGAAACTGACGTGGCCAGCCTCATTCTCGCAGCTCGCATCAACGAACTCTGCGGTGGTCAGCAATGAAAAATTTCTGTTTCTCGCTTATGCCCATGGGTGGCGTCGGTGAGATCGGCTCAAACATGACCCTCATTCGCTTTCCTGAAGGCGACATCATCATTGACTGCGGTCTCTTGTTTCCCTACGAGAGTTTCTTTGACATCAACTACCTTGTTCCCGACATGGATTCGATCGACCTTTCACGCCTCAAGGCTCTTGTCATCACCCATGGTCATGAGGACCACATCGGTGCCCTCACCCATTTCATCGAAAAATATCCAACGGTGCCGATCTACTCGAGTCCGTTCACGCAGGATTTGATTCGTAGAAAGACCGAAGAAAAGAAGCTGAGTCCACCGTTCGTGACTTATGAAATGAACGACGTGCTCGACTTTGACGGACTCTTAGTCCATCCGATTCACGTCACTCACTCGATCCCAGAAACCTTCGGGCTTTTCCTCACCGACCCTCAAAAGAAATGGGGCGCCCTCTACATTTCAGATTTCAAGTATGATCTTGATGCCACTCACGAAGCCCCGTTTGATATCCAAAAAGTAAAACGGCTGGTGAAAGAGTGCGAGAAAACGGCGTTCTTCATAGATAGCACCAACGCGCTCGTTCCTGGAAAAACGGCCTCTGAAAATGAACTTCTTCCTGATCTAGAAAAATTGATCTCAGGAAAAGAGACGCGACTCTTCATCACGCTCTTCGCCTCGAACGTTCATCGCATTGCCTCGATCTGCCGTCTCGCCAAGAAGCATGATCGTAAAATTGTTCTCATGGGGCGCTCTGTTGAGCATTATCTGCGCACAGGCCTTAAGCACGGATACCTTCCTGCTGTAGGTGAAGACGAGCTCTGGGCCCCCCAACAAGTGAAGGGCGAAACGGGCCGCATGATAATTATCGTCTCTGGCTGTCAGGGAGATTTCCAAAGTGCCCTCCGCCGTCTCTCGTATGGGGAAGATGCCACATTTAAATTGGGCGCTGGTGATCGAGTCGTTTTTAGCTCAAAAGTTATCCCCGGCAACGAGAAGCAGATCTCTCGCATCATGAACAAGATCACGGAAGCGGGCGCAGAAGTTGTGACCGCCTATGATTATCACATCCATGCCTCTGGTCATCCGGCGCAGGAAGATCTCAAGCAGATGCTTACTCAACAGCTGCCAGATGTTTATTTCCCTATTCACGGCGAAAGCTTCTTCCTCAAACGCCACAAAGAATGGTTTCTTAAACTCTTCCCGGGCGTACCTAGCCAGATGATTTTGAACTGGAGCGAAGTAAGATTCGCACCAGATGGGAAATGGAAGATCACAGAACACCCCCCCCAAGAACCCGTCATCATTCACGGTCGAGGCCTTCCTATCGAGAGAACGCAGATCTCTCAGCGCCGTAAGATGGCCTGCCAAGGGACCATTTTCATCAGTCTTGATCGTATCCGCGGCACAATCAATGTCAGCACGCTAGGTTTGCCGATCGCGGCCGCCGAATTGCTCCCTAGGGTTCGTGAGTTTATAATGAATAAAGTCAGATCAGACCTCGGCTCGCGCCAAGAGGACTACGCCCGTGATCAGATTAAGATCGCGACTCGGCAGTTCTACCAGCAGGAGTTGGGATATAAACCCGTCACCGAAGTGCATTTGCTGAGCTAATGGAAAACATTCTTCTCACGCTCGTAGTCGTGCTCCTAGTTCTTCTCCTCTTCATGATGGGCGGAATTACTGTTATCGGTTGGCGTATCCTGAACAAAAAAACCATTACATCTCCGCCACCACTGCCTCCTGATGCGGCACCAGTTGTAGCTACGAATGCAGAAATCGATCGCATGCATCCTGAAATTCGCAAACGCATGCTCGAGGCGCAGGCGCTAAAGGCGCAGCAGCACGCCGAAGCCAACTGTCACCTCCATTCCAAAGAACCCTCCGAAGGCGCATGCGCCATTTGTGATCACTACTTCTGTAAGTCGTGTTTGAAGTCGCAGCAGAGCCTTCTTTTCTGCCGTGAACACGTGAATCTCTATCTCAACTCTGACTGGGCCGAAGTTCACTCGATCAAATCAACGCCACAGGATCCGGAAGCCGGCGTCGCCGTGGTTGAGTGGAAGAAGGGCATGTGGGAGCGCGAATCACTACCGATGTACATCCAGACTCACTACAAGATTAACTTGGAGGGAGATCAGATAGAATCTTGGGTGGTTTTGTTTGCGAGAGGTACAGAGCAGGAAGAAATAAAAAAGCGAGTGAACAGCACATTCCGCCGTCCACCCGCTCTCGATCAATAGTCTAGTTCAGTGACGAATCAACGCCGCGTTCTTTCTTGAGGAATGACGGCGTATCAAACTCATCTTCGTCAAAATTCATAAAGCCCAATTTCTCCGCGATGCTCTTCACACGGGTTTCTTTTACTGGCTCTTCTTTTGAGACTTCGAAATGAATTGGCGCTGCTGTTTCGTTGCGAGATGGCATCTCATCAGAGAAGCCCGCTTTCTTTGCTTCGTAGCGATTGGCCGCATCTTTCAATGACTGAGCCAAGTTAAAGCGTGGGCGGCCATTGTTGTCAGTGCCTGCAAGTGGTGCCGATGCTGCTTCCGTGTTGTACAAGATTTCAGATTTTACAGCAGTATCAGTTTTGCGTGCGTTGATCGCTGGAGTTTCCAAAGCGTCTGGATTGAAAACTTGTGGGCGAACCGTTTCAACCATCGGTGCGGTTTCAGGCAATTTCGCAGCCTGACGAACTTCTTCACGACGCTCAGGCGTAGGAGTCGAATTGCGCATGAATGATGGTGCCGATTCAACTTTGTTTTCGCCAGTGCGAAGACCTGTGGCGATGACAGTAATCTTGATCGAGTCGCCAATCGTATCGTCGATGACTGTACCGAAGATAATCTCTGCGTCTTCGTCAGCCGCTTGCATGATCAATGTCACGGCTTCGTTCGTTTCGAACGTCGTGAGCGTACTCGAACCGGTGATGTTGATGATGATACCTGTCGCGCCGTCGATCGTGATGTCTTCGAGGAGTGGTGAGCTGATCGCCTGTTTCGCAGCTTTCACTGCGCGCTCGGTACCAGACGCTGAACCGGTTCCCATCAACGCGAGACCCTTGTTCGCCATGACGGTCGAAACGTCGGCGAAGTCAGCGTTGATCAAGCCGGTGTTGTTGATCAAGTCAGAGATACCTTGAACCGCATTCAAAAGAACTTCGTCAGCTCGCTTGAACGTTTCTACGAGAGAAAGACTTTCACCGGCCAACTGGAGAAGGCGTTGGTTTGGGATGCAAATCAAAGAATCCACGCACTCTTCGAGAGCTTGGATGCCTTCGTTGGCTTGGCGCGTGCGCTTCTTGCCTTCGAATGAGAAAGGCTTTGTGACAACACCGACTGTGAGAATGCCCAACTCACGACAAAGTTTTGCGATGACAGGAGCCGCACCGGTACCGGTACCGCCACCCATGCCTGCAGTGACGAATACCATGTCAGCGCCCTGGATCGCGCCAGAGAGTTGATCATAATCTTCGATGGCAGCTTTGCGGCCGACGTCAGGGTTTGCGCCCGCGCCGAGGCCTTTCGTTACGGTCGCCCCCAATTGAATCTTGATGGGCGCGAGTGATGCTTGAAGAGCTTGCGCGTCTGTGTTGGCAACAATGTACTCAACGCCACTCAACCCGTGACGGATCATAGTGTTGACAGCGTTGCAGCCCCCACCGCCGACGCCAATGACTTTGATCTTGGCACCAGTTTGAGAATTATTTTCGGCGATATCAAATAGCATGGGGACCTCCCGTTAAAACAGGTCTTTGAAAACGTTTTTAAATGATGAACCAATACGACCCATAAAGTCACTCTCATCTGCAGTGTCTGATTTATGAGAGCGAACTTGGATCGAGTTTTCTTGTTGAGTGCTGTCGAGCAAGAGCCCAAGTACCGTCGAGAACTTCGGATCCTGCATGACATTGCCAATGCCGCCGATCGGACGTGGGTAGCCGACTTTTGCTGGCTTCTCGAGTGTGTACTCTGCAAGATCAGCGAGGCCCCTGATCATCGCTCCGCCACCCGTGATGACGTAGCCACCCGTGATGAGAGTCGCGAGATTCTTGTCTGCTATGATGTCCTTAACAACAGTGAAGAGCTCTTCAGCACGTGCGCCGAGAACTTCGGCGACCGCCGTCAAAGGAACTTCTTTGGCGCGGGTTCCAGTGAGACCCTGTACACTCACATGGACGCGAGGATCGGCTTGCTCCGGCAGGACGATGCCGTTTTGAATCTTAATGCGTTCTGCTTCGTTGTGTGGAATTTTCAAGGCGACCGCGAGGTCGTTCGTGAAATGGTTTCCGCCCAAAGGAATGATTTGTGAGTGAACGAGAGCGCCGTCCTTCCAGACGGCGAGATCTGTTGTACCACCACCGATGTCGATGAGGGCAACACCGAGCTCTTTCTCTTCGTTCGTGAGAACAGAGCGAGAAGATGCGATCGGCTGAAGTATAATCTGATTTGCACGAAGGCCCGCTTGCTCGACGCACTTGATGAGATTTTGAATGAGAGGAGTCTTTCCCGTCACAATGTGCACGTACACTTCGAGGCGAGAGCCGCACATCCCCACAGGGTCTTTAATTCCTGAAGTGTTATCCACTTTGAATTCTTGTGGAATCACGTGGAGCACTTCACGATCAGAAGGGATCAAGACGGCTTTCGCTGCTTCGATGACACGATCAACATCTGCCGCCGTAATTTCTTTACCTTTGCACGGAACAACACCTGAACTGTTGAAGCAGAAAATGTGATTTCCCGCAATGCCGACTGTGGCGTCATGAAGATCGTCGATGCCTGCCATGACCTTAGCTTCATTGATGGAGGCTTTGATGGATTGAACAGTCTTGTCGATGTTAACGACAGAACCTTTTTTGAGACCGTGACTCGGATGCGAACCTACGCCAAGGATTTGAAACCCTTCAGCTGATTCGGCCGCAATGACAGTGCAAACTTTGGTGGTGCCAACATCTAGAGCGACGAGGACATTTTTCGTTTCCATGAGATTCCCTTCTCAACGGTTCAGATTTTGGGCTGAACGGGTCAGAATCATTCTGACAACCGGGAGATATAAACATATCCCCTCGATCATCGTACGCCCCGCGTTCAAAACTTGACAACGACTTTTTTGGCGTTGGTCAGGTTGATGGTCGATGGGTATTTTTGAGATTTCTCAACGTAAGAGATTATTTTTGTGAGCTTCTCAAGTTTGGTTTCCCAAAGATCCATTCCAAGAAAAACACTCGTCGTTCTTCCACCCAAGGAGAAGATGATGCTTAACTCCTTGTTATCGTTAATGATTATTTCCGAAATTTTCTGGCGGAGACTTGCATCGAGATGGGTTGCGAAGCGTGTAAAATTAACATGCACGTCGCCCTCAAGATCCCGCACTGAAATTGCCAGACTAGGAAGGTCGGCTTTCAGTTTTTTCTCGGCCTTCAGGAGCATTTCATAGGATGGATCGAAGAGTTTACCAGTACTTACCATAACCGCGGCGTAATGCTCTTTCCCGTTTTCACGGTAAACCTGAACACGCACGAGGGCCTCTGGGCACACGAAGTTCATACGAACAGTGCGGGCCACAGGATTGTAACCAATCTGATACTCAGATACGAAATACTTCTCGTCCCATTTCTCTGTGAGAATTTTTTCCTTCACTTCTTTCAGAGAGCGCGTGCGCTCGAATTCCTTCATCACGAGAATCGCCAGTTCGCCCGAACTCTTCGTTGGGCATTCGCCAAAGGAAGTCTTGTAGCGAATATCATTTTGGCTAAATTGCGCGGGTACTGTCGCGTGAACAAAGAGAGGAACGAGAGCAAGGATGAAAGCAAAGTATTTCATGGTGCCTAAAGGCTACACTGCTTTTACTTCCAATTCAAATGCCACACCCCAATGCAATTTCATTTGCTGATTGATGAGACGAGTGAGCTCAACAAAGTCATCAGCAGAAGCACCGCCTTGGTTCTCCATGAAGTTGGCGTGCTTGTGACTTACACGAAGTGCCCCTACGGCGAGTCCTTTGAGACCCGTGAGATCGATCAGGCGCCCGGCCTGGCGAGTCGGTGCTGCGTTTTTAAAAACACAGCCACAATTCTTCGTTGCGAGTGGTTGAGATTGGCGGCGGTACTCTTGGTACTTGCGTATCCTATCTGGGAGTGTGGCATCCAATCCATTGTGAGTGAGAACAGCTGAGAGAATCACGTCCCCTGGCCGCACAAAATGATTCTTTCGATAGCTGAATGAATTTGCGGTCATAAGTTCATCGCGGATTTCGCCTTTGGCGTTCATCATCCGTACGCTTCGTACAAGTGCTCCGATCTCGCCCAGCGCGGTGCCGGCATTCATGTAAATGGCACCGCCAAGACTGGCGGGAATTCCTGTCAGGGCTTCCCATCCTGACGTGCCGAACTTGATAGCGTGTGCGGTGAGGACATTGAGGCCTATGGAAGCAGGTAGTTCGTACTCGTCGCGGGCATAAGCTAAAACATCAGGATCATGAACAAAGTCGAGTTGAATGAGAACATCTGTTTCAAGAGGAGCAAGAACCTGGTTGGCGCCCCATCCCAGCATGCGCCAAGTCCTACCGTTCTCCTGGAGTTGATGCAAAAGAATCGAGAGCGCTTTTTCAGTGTTCGCAATAACGAGATCACCCTGAGATTGCATTCGAAAAGTTGAAAACGAGGTGAGATCCGTCTTCCAGCGGCAATCAAGACCTGCAACGTTTTCCAGTTCTGTCACGAGGGTCATAGTTCCTGAACGATGTTCTTCATTTTTTTGCTAATTGAACCTGCACCAAGAGTGAGGAACACCATTTCTTTGTGTTTACGTTCAAGAATAAGATCACGCATCTTATCAAGGTTCGAGAGAAAGTGAGTTTGTGGCATCTTCGTCTTAACGGCCTGAACAAGTTTCTCTGACGTTATGCCAGGAATAGCAGCCTCACTCGCGGCGTAGATCGGTCCAATGTAGATCTCGTCGGCATCGGTGAAACACTCCACGAAGTCGTTCCAGAGTTGCTGTGTCCTTGAGTAGCGGTGCGGCTCGAAGACGACGCAGATGGGCTTCTTGAAAACATTTTTCAACGTCGCCAGCGTAGCGCGGATTTCCGTGGGGTGATGACCGTAGTCATCGATCACCTCGAAAGCGTCTTTTTGCCACAGGCGCTCAAGACGGCGGCCCACACCTTGAAACTTCGCGAGGCCGGAGATGATTTGCGGAAAGCTCAAACCCGACTCATGACTAATGGCAATGGCTGCAAGTGCATTTGAAACGTTATGTTCACCGGACGTTTGTGTCTGAATCCGGCCCACGCGAGAGCCTTTGCTCCACAGATCAAATTCCGTATGACCTGGCTGGAAGACGATCTTGTCAGCAGAATAATCAAGCGTGACTTTGTCATCGAGACCCTTGGCAATTCCAAAGAGCACATAGGGACGTTTCACCGAGTCCATGATCTTTTTGGTTCCAGCGTCATGGGCATTCAGTGCGACCTTGCCATAAAACGGCAGACGATTGATGAAGTCCGTGAACGCTTTGCGAATGTTCTCTTCACTTTTATGAAAATCGAGGTGATCGTTATCGATATTCGTGATGACGGCCATGATGGGATTCAAGTGCAAGAATGAACCATCGCTTTCATCGGCCTCGGCGATCAGAACTTCTCCATCGCCTTTTTTCGCGTGGCCGCCCAGGTTACTTACAACTCCGCCGATGATGTGTGTGGGGTCCTTGCCGGCATCGTGGAAAATCGTTGCAACCATGCTCGTAGTGGTGGTTTTACCGTGTGAGCCCGCGATGGCTATGCCGTACTTCAGACGCATCAACTCTGCGAGCATTTCCGCCCGACGTACAAGTGGGATGCGTTCCCGTTTCGCACGTTGAATCTCGGGATTCGTTCCATCAATCGCCGATGAGTAGACAACGAGGCCGACATTTTCCAGATTTGTTTCTTCGTGGCCGATATGAATTTCGGCGCCATTTTTCTGTAGATTTACAGTCGTAGCGCTATTTGCGATGTCGGATCCACTGACGGGATAACCCATCGACAGCAAGACCTCGGCGATTCCGCTCATGCCAATTCCGCCGATGCCAACGAAATGAATTTTAATTTTTTTGGAAAGTCCCAACATGACGAAAAATCTCCCGCAAAGCCACTTCACCTGAATCTACGGCGAGAGGGGTTATTTGGGAAGTACGCAGAGTTCCGGCCTTGGCTTTGTTCAAAAAAGCTGCAAGGCGTTCAGCCATCTCCGCACGGGGCGCCCGTGGCTCAACCACGTCGACGTCGTAATCCACTTCGTCGCGGTATCTAAGGGCATTCCACCATTGATGGTTGTCGGTGGCCTGGGGAAAGGGAATGAGAAAGCAGGGCTTACGTACGATGCGCAACTCAGCGACCGTGCTCGCGCCTGCGCGTGCGACGAGAACATCACACCAGGCGTACTGATCCTGAATTTTATCGAGATATTTAGTCGGTTGATAGGTCACGTTCTTTCCCGATACGAATTGCGGTGCTTGATCCTGGCCTGTTTGATGAATCACGATGACGCTACTGTTCTGATCACGTTGGACCCACTCACCTACGAGATCATTAATCTGAGTAGCACCGAGTGACCCACCGAAGACCAACACTCGGAGCTGACCATCGGAAGCGCGCGGCTTTGTGTGAGTAATTGATGAACGAGTCGGATTGCCCACCACACGCACTTTTCTAGACAGTGAAGCAGGAATCCCCTGCGTGTCACGAAAATGCGTGAAGATCACGGTGCTCAAGCGTGCCAGCAGCTTGTTGGTCAGCCCCAGCACCGCGTTTTGTTCAAAGATAAAAACCGGAATGCCCTGGAGGCGGGCAGCGAGGAGGGTTGGACCGCACACATAACCACCGGCACCCACGACAAACTGCGGTCGGCGCGTACGAAATGTTTTAAAGATTTTCAAGAAGACCAGGAAGTTTTTAAGCAACGAGTTCAGAAGCTTGAGTGGATTTTTTGTCCGCAGAGGCCAGCTCGCGAGATGCTCAACTGGAAGTTTGGCAAAGAGTTTATAGTCGAGAGGACGCTGACCCGTAAGATACGAAACCTCATAGCGTTGTGCCTGGAGGCGCTCACCCATAGCAATGGCGGCATTGATATGTCCGCCCGTTCCACCGGCCACCAAGACAGCATAGTTACTCATGCACGCGCGGTCCGTGCGCGAGGAACGGGTGTTGATTTGGGTTCTTTCCCATTCCATCTAAGGGCAGCGAAGATCAGGCCAAGGGCAGCGAGATTCGCCACCATGCTGGAGCCACCATAACTGATGAACGGCAGGTTGAGCCCTTTCGTAGGAAGCACACCCAGAACGACGCCCATGTTAAGAAAAGCTTGGAAGCCGATGCAGAACACGACTGAACACACCATCATACCGGCAAGGCGCGACTTAAGCGCCAGAGCAATGCGGAATCCGAAGAAGATGAATGCTAAGAATAGAACAACAGCTCCGACAACGCCGGCAAGACCGAGCTCTTCACCAACGACACTGAAGATGAAATCGTTATACGCCTCGGGTAAGTAGAAGAGTTTTTCATTAGAATTTCCTAGACCCTGCCCTGTGATCCCACCATTAGCGAATGCGAGAAAGCTTTGAATGATTTGGAATCCAGAGTTCTTCGGGTCTTTCCATGGATCCAAGAATACCAACACGCGTTTCACGCGGTAAGGAGCGGCAAAGAGAAGTGCGACAGCACAGATGAAACCGAAAGCGGTCGCGCTCCAGAAGAGTTTACGAGGAAAATGGCTCAGGAACGCAATGAAAGCCACGATCATCGCCGAGATGGCGAAGGTTCCGAAGTCGGGCTGCTTCAAAAAAATCAGCAGCGGCAGGACAATGCCGAGGGCGTTCACCGCTTTTTTCTGATTATCGTAGACCTGAAAGTTTTCAAAATATTTTATCGCAGCGAGGATGATGGAATATTTTACGAATTCACCAGGCTGCAAATTCATGAAGCCAATATCAAGCCACCGCTGTGAACCTTTCATGGCCACACCAATACCTGGCACCTGTGTGAGAGCAAGCAGCATCACAAACATCGCATTCACGGGATAGGCGTACTTGTACCAAAATGAAATTTTTGTGCGCGCTAGCATGTAGGCTGAAGCGGTGCCGAGGGCCACGAAGAAAAGTTGCTTGAAGAGAAAGTGCGTAGGAGATCCGAATTGCTCTCGAGCGTACATATAGCTCGACGAGAAAACCATCACCACACCGAAGAAGATGATCATCACAGTGGTGAGGAGAAAGAGGTTAGTTGTCTTTTCTAGTCCGCTATCTTGTTCCATGGAAGCATCCTTGTTTCCGATGCTTCCATTTTACGCGCTGTTTCGATTGCTTACAATTGGAAGATGAGTTTTTTGTAGTAGTTGCCCTTCTCCTCGAAGTCGCGGAACACATCCGTGCCGTCATTTCCTGGGCAAAGAAGGATCGTGTCGCCGGTGCGGCTCTTCTGGTAGGCCAAAAGTACAGATTCATCGAACGAACCAACCAAGAACGTCTGAGTGGCTTCCCCAAGGATGCGGTTCATACTTTCTTTCACCTCACCAACCAGGACCAGGCAGCGAACTTTCTCGTTGATCACGCCGAAGTACTTATCAAACGGCAGCCCTTCAATCTCTTTGCCACCGGCGATGAGGATCACGGGCTCCTTGAACGCTTCGAGGCTGACTTTGAGTTCGTCCATCGTCTCGGACTTCGAATCGTTGTAGAATTTCACACCGTTCTTCTCCACCACAAATTCAAGGCGGTGGGGAATACCCGGGAAGTTTTCGATGCAGTACTGGATCGATTCGTCAGAGCACTTCAGCGCCTTACAGGCGGTGATCGCTGACAGCATGTTCTCGCGGCTGTTCTGCCCCACGATACGCATGTCGGTCACCTTAAATTCCGAGTGGTAATGGATGTTAGAGTGGATGCGCTTGTCGTGGAAGTGCGTGCCCTGGATTTCGTTGATCACACCCATGCTCACGAAGCTTTTACGTGAGTACCAGAACGTCTGTGCCTGGCAGTTACGCAAAATGCTGTTACCCGCAAGCTTATCGAAGTTCACGACGAGATGATCATCGGGTCCCAGGTCACGTGCGACCTTGAGCGCAGTATCAAGGAATTCTCCCGGGCCCTTGAAGCGGCCTGGGACCATTTTCTCTTCGAGGTTTGGATAGACCGCAAGGACTGGCTTGAAGTGCGGGACGGTCTGCAGCTGAAGCGGCGACACTTCAACGACCACGTAATCCATCTCGTCGCGGTTGGGCATCATGAGATAGTTAATGAACGGCTCTTCACTTGTACCGCCGACGAAGACGTTCTTCTTATCGACGCGCAAGGTGTAGGCGATCATGTGGGCAATCGTCGTGCGACCATAGCTTCCGCAAACGGCAACGACAGGCTTCTTGCAGTTGGCATAAGCGAAGGCGAAATCACTGTAGACTTCACGGCCTTGGTCACGGGCCGCTTTCAACTGAGGCAGGTTCGGATCAACAGACGATGAATAGACGACTACGTCTGCCGAAGTGAAGTCTTCTTCACGGTGCTCACCCAAAGTCATTGTCGGGTTTGGGTTTACTTTTTTCAGACGCTTAACTTGTTTGTTCAAATCGAAAATTGGCTTGATGTCTGTGACTTTGATCTCACAGCCCACTTGGTTAAAGAGGTTAATCAGGGCAAAGCCTGTCTTACCAAGGCCAACGATGAGAACTTTTTTGCCTTTATAATTTTCCATAGAATCCTCTTAGCGTAGTTTCAGCGAAGCGAGAGCGAGGATCGCAAGCACAAGGCTTATGATCCAAAAACGCACGATGACTTTGGTTTCTGGCCAGCCGGCCAATTCGAAATGATGATGAATAGGGGCCATGCGGAAAATCCGCTTTTTGCGCGTCTTGTAGGATGCCACCTGCAAGATAACCGACAGGGCTTCGATAACGAAAATCCCGCCGATAATCACAAAGAGGAATTCGTTTTTAGTCACAACGGCCATGGTACCGAGAACTCCGCCCAGCGAAAGGGAGCCTACGTCGCCCATGAAAATTTCTGCAGGGTACGAGTTGTACCAGAGGAATCCCGCACCGGCGCCGACCAGGGCAGCCGCGAGCACGAGGATCTCACCGACGTCAGGGACGTACGGGATCAAGAGGTACTGAGCAAACTCGCTGTGTCCCGCCATGTAGCCAAGCACGCCAAGGGTTGAAGCCGAAATGATAACGGGGCCGATCGCAAGACCATCGAGACCGTCGGTCAAATTGACGGCGTTGCTCGTTCCTACGATCACGAGAGCGGCGAAGGGCACGTACCACCAGCCTAAATCCACCACAGCTTCTTTCATGAAAGGAAGATGGAGCTGAGAATCAGTGACGTTCCACTTGATCATGACGAACGCCGCGATACCTGCAGTGGTGAACTGCCAAAGAAGTTTCTGGCGCGCCGAAACACCTTGAGAGTTTTTGAGCAACACCTTGAGGTAGTCGTCGAGACCGCCTAACAAGAAGTAACTCAACATGACGAAGAGAATGATGAGGAACGGAAAGCTAAAAAAGTTTCCGCAAACAAGACACGCGATGAGCGCCGAACCAATAATGAAAACGCCACCAAACGTAGGTGTGCCTTTTTTTTTCTTGTGTGACTCCGGTCCGTCTTCGCGAATGCTTTGGCCAAACTGACGAAGTTTCATCAATGCAATAAATCTCTTCCCCCAAACAATTGAGACGATGATTCCAATCAAAAAAGCGATGAAAGATCGTACGGTGATGTAGCGGAAAAGATTCAAAATATGATGGTTCTGACTTAGCGGATAAAGCCAGTGAAAAAGCATAGTTACGCCTTGAAAGAGGGTAACGTTAAGTTATAGCGAGAAGCGACTCCAATTGTAAAGAGCGACTGCCCTTTATGAAGAGATGTGTTTTGCTGTGGGTCATGTGTTCCCACTCAAGACCCTTGAAACGTGCTGCGTCTGGATAGCATGTTCCCAGTCCTCGACCCTCAAGATAGTGGGACGCAAATTGGCCGATAAAGACATTATGCGCGTCGGGCCATTGACGTAAAAACTCCCCTACTTCACGGTGATAGGCTGGGCCATTTTCGCCGAGCTCATTCATGTCACCTAGCACTACAAGAGAGTCACTTTCAGAAATTCCATGGGCCTTGAGCCATTCAAAGAAGCCACTCAACGCCACTTTCATTGAACTTGGATTGGCGTTGTAGGCATCGAGATAGATCTTCTTTCCTGAATAATCTTTCCACTCAGAACGATTGGCGGTTGGGCGGAAAAGACTGGCGGCCGCAGTGAGTAGGCCCCGTTTTTGCGGAAAGATAGAAACGGCGATGCACCAGGCGGTCGCCATGTTGGTCAGGTTATGGGCACCCGTGAGAGCTTTGTTGCGCAAAATTTCATGACCGAGTTTGCCCTCGATCTGCACTTCGCCGGCTTCCGTTTTAAAACGAATGTCGGCTTCTCCTTTTGCCGAGAAAGTGACAGTACCTTTCGCGCGAGGAAATGTTTTAAGGAAAATATCATCGATGTTTTGAAAGAACAGACCATCGCCTACCGCATGGTAAAGGTAGCCCTCTTCTTCAAAAACTTTTTCTTCGGTTCCGAAGAACTCGAGGTGAGTCGCGCCGATGTTGGTCACAAGACCCGAGTCAGGAGTGGCGAGGTCACACAGTACCTTGATCTCACCCGGATGATTGCTACCAAGCTCGAGCACACAAATTTTTGTCTCGGGCCTAATCTGCAGAACGGTCAGCGGAACACCGAGATGGTTATTATTGTTTTTCTCAGTCGCCACCATCTCGCTGGGCATGACGGTTTTCAAAAGGAAGGAAAGCATCTCTTTGTGCGTCGTTTTCCCGTTTGAACCAGAAATCGCAAAGACGCGCCCACCGGTCTTCTGCCAACCCTTCACGTGGCGAGTACCAAGTTCTTGGGTAAATGCGACAGCATCAGTCACACAAACAAAACAAGTTTGTGGAAACTTCGTCAGCAAGACAGATACCAGTGCCTGATTTTCTGTGCCGTCTTCAAAGATCACAACTCGACAACCGTCTTTCAGGAGAGGCTCAGCGTATGTGAGAGGATTGTGACGGGCACCAGGGTACGCCATAAACATGGCAGGATTCTTAAACGCACGGGAATCGGAGCAAAAAGCCAAACGCGTCTCAGGAAGTGTGCCTGTGATTTTTTTCACGGAGGGACATTCAGCAATCAGTCGCGTTTCAATCACGGGCTCATCCCTTTTCTTGGGTGATATGACCATCAAGCTCAGCGATATCACTATAAGGCACTTTCGTTGTGCCTTTGAGAATATAATCTTCATGGCCTTTTCCGGCCATGACAAGCACATCGCCAGTTCGTAAACTGGCCAGCGCCACCCTTACTGCTGCCGGTCGATCAACAACTCTTCGCAGCGATGGATGATGACCCACACCGTCGACGATATCTTGAATGATTCGCTCCGGATCTTCAGTGCGTGGATTGTCACTCGTGACGATGATTTCATCCGCAAATTGAGCAGCGATCTTCCCCATCAAAGGGCGCTTGGTTCGATCACGATCTCCCCCACAACCGAACAAAACAATTATCCTTTGATTTGAGAAAGTTTCTTTGACTGCTCGAAGAATGTTCTCGAGAGCATCGGGTGTGTGAGCGAAATCAACAATGGCGGTTTTGCCATTCCATTCACGAATGTAGAATCGGCCAGGTGGTGGCTGAAGTTTTTTAAAGTGCGATGGGGTAACGGCGATACCCAATGCCTCAACTAGTTTCAGCGCGCAGAGGAGATTCTCTTCATTGAAACGAGCTTTAAAGAAAACTGGTAAGTCTTTGCGAATCTCCGCAGAAAGCGGTTCAACTTGTTTAACCTGAGACGAGCCTGATAGCCGCGCAATTAAATCTTGTTGGCCACTAGGTACAAACACCAAGCCATCTTTTTTAACATAATTGAAAATGCGTCTCTTGGCTTCGAAGTAGGCACCCATCGTCTTGTGATAATCGAGATGGTCTTGCGTGAGATTCGTCCATGCCGCTGACACAAATTGCAGCCCATAAACACGTTCTTGTTCCAAGGCATGCGAACTAGCTTCCATCACGGCGAAGTCGGCGTGAGCGCCATAGTGGGCCAGCATTTGTCGAAGTTGAATTTGCCCGGGCGTCGTCAATCCAAACTCTTCAATGGTCTTGCCTTCTTGGCGCACACCGAGTGTGCCGATCGAGAATCCTTGCAATCCACCGGCAACACCAAGCTGCAATGCCAGGTCTGCGGTCGTGGTTTTCCCGTTCGTACCTGTCACAGCAAGAAGCTTTAACCTTGAGGGAAATGGATAGAATCGATCGCAGAGGGTGTGGAGAAGTTCGGGCCAGGTATTCTCGCGCGCGACCCAAGTCGGACAGCCCAGCTCGACGCCCGGATCGCGACTGACGAGAAGTAATCCAGGCTTGGCGTTATGTAGTCGTGCTTGGAGTTTCTGTAAGGCTTCCGCTCCATCTGCTAGTTGGTATGCAATGAGTACGTCAGCCTTGGCTTGTTCCATCCGCCAATCGAGACGCTTGATAGAACCCAATTGTCTCGCATCGCCAGATCTCAAAAGCGACTTGATCGTCTCGTCATTCTTCATAAGATGGAGGACTGAAATGGAGGTTGATCTCATTCGCACCGACAATCGACTCACCCGCTGGCGGAGATTGACGAGAAACCACACCAAACCCGGTCAGCTCAATTTGCAACTTCAAGCTTTCCGCCATGCGGATGGCAGAAGCCTTATCCATTCCTACAAAATTCGGCATGCGCCCGGGGCCAATCATGCGACGTGAGGCCTGCGAAACCTGCACCGTATCGAGATTTTTCTCGTTCGAGGCTGAGTTGTATTTCGCAAATCGCGAGAAATTCTTTTTCTTATAAAGTAGATACTGCGTGATCTTTTTGAAGACAGGAGCTGCCGCCATGCTACCGTAGTAACCGTTTGCTTTCGGGTTATCTACATAGACGAGCACCACGAACTTTCTATCTACATTCACTGGATATCCCGCGAAACTCGCGATGTATCCGTCGTATCCACCGCGCTCGGAGACACGCTGGGCCGTCCCGGTTTTACCCGCAATCGCGTAGTGTGGAATTTTGGCACCGACCCCGGAGCCATTCTCCACAGTCGCCACCAACATTTTTGTTAACTGCTCGGAGGTTTTCCCACTGATGATCCGATTTTCAGGAATCAACTGTGACGCCTCTGTTTTTAAGAGAGTTGGGCGAACCATGTAGCCACCGTTTGCAATCGCCGCGTAGGCACGGAGCATTTGCAGGCCGGTTGTTGCAACACCATGCCCGAAGCTAATGTTCGAGAGGGTTAACGGCTTCACTGTTTCCGCGCGAGTCATGATCCCCTTCGATTCGCCTGAAACTTCGATCCCCGTTTTTTCACCGATGCCGAATTTTTTCAGCGTGCTTCTGACCCGCGGGTACTTCACGTCAAAGGCCAGCTTCGTCGTTCCCACGTTCGAGCTAAACTGCAGGATTTCAGAAACCGTTAACCACTCAAACTTATGTTTCTTGTCGTCTTCAGCTTCACCAATGGTGTGGTTCCCAACACGCATTTTTCCGTACTCGCAGAAATAACGTTTCTCCGGTGTGGCGACGTTATTTTCTAGGGCAGCTGCAATCGTGAATGTTTTAAAGATTGAACCCGGCTCAAAGGGATCAGTGACGAACGCCAATTTTCGGTTCTCAACCGGGGAATTCGTCGCACTATTGGGATCGAAGCTCGGCCAATTCGCCATGGCCAAGATCTCGCCGGTTTCAGCATCCATAACAGCTGCACCACCGCGGTGAGCTTTGTGATGGACGACGGCTTCTTTCAGGTAGTTTTCTGTGGCACCTTGCAACTCTTTATCAATAGAGAGAGCAACGTCGCGGGCGGGCATCGCCGTGGTTTCGATCTGTTCGTACTTGATCGGGCGCCCCTTGGCATCGCGATGGTAACGAACGAGCTGCGCTTCCCCCCGTAGTTCTTTATTCTTCATGCGCTCGATACCAGCCATACCGGTGTTGTCGATGCCGGTGAAACCCAGGATCTGGCTTGCAAGTTCATGGTTCGGATAGACTCGCGTGTTAAGTGGTTCCATATGAATGGCATCAAGCTTACGTAGCTTCGCAACTTGAGCTTCATTCAGACGGACACGGCGAGCGAGCCACGTGTATTTTGAGCGATTCTTAACTTTGCCCCAAAGCATGTTGTAAGGAAGCTCTGGCACCGCCTTCGCCATTTCTCGAAGCTGTTTTTGATACGCAGGACCTTTCTTACGTGGGAAGGTGTAGAGATTCCAGGTTTGCACGTTAATCGCAAGAGGATTGCCATGACGATCGGTGATGCTGCCGCGATTTGGAAACTCACGTGTCTCGCGCATGAACTGACTGCGAGCGTAGGCGAGGAGTCTCTGCTTCTGGACTACTTGGATGTAGAATGCCTTTGCGGCAACAAGCGCAAATAAAACGATAAAGACAAAAAATGTCGTTTGAATCCGAGTCTTCACAGGCCCCCTATACTAAGCACATCCGTGTACTTAGGGAATGAGGATAATCTGCTCGGGGCCCGGCTCTTTCAGATTGAACTTCTCCGCATAGTCGCGAAGCCGTTGCACTGAGAGCATCCGTGCCCTTTGCGCTTTTAATTCCTTGTTTTGAACGAGTGCTTTATCCATAGCATTCGCCAAGCCGTCTAGCTGATAGGCCTGTTCGATTGACTTCATCCTGATAGTCACGAACAAGACGGCCATACAAGAAAATGTAAGTGTGAAAGGGAGGATGCGTGGATGGAACAAAGTCTGAATGACTTTATTCTCTTTCCAGCTCGGATTCTTCTTCGCGTTCCGTAAAGCCATCTAACCCTCCATGGTTTTCCATCCGCCGCAGAACCCTAAGCTTGGCACTCCTTGCCCTCGGGTTAACTTCCACTTCGCGCTCGGTTGGTACAATAGGCTTCTTAGTTAATATCATAACGCGGTTATTTTCGTTCGCCACTATTTCTTTGTAGGTGTGTTTCACGATTCGATCTTCCAAAGAATGGAAGCTGATGATCGCAGCCGTTCCACCTTCGGCCAAGAGACTTGGAAGGCCCGCCAGCATTCGCTCGAGCGATCCAAGTTCGTCGTTCACCGCAATCCGAAGCGCCTGAAAAGTTCTCGTCGCTGGGTGAATTCCCTTGAAACGCTGGCCCACCGGATAAGACAAGAAGCACGCTTCTTCTAATTCACCGGTGGTCCGGTAGGGGCGCTCAATACGTTTTTCACAGATGCGAGCTGCGATCCGACGAGACAATCTTTCTTCGCCATATTTGAAGATCAAATTCGCCAAATCTACCTCTGGGAGCGTGTTTACGAGATCCGCTGCGGTGGCGATCGAACCGTCAGACGTATCCATGCGCATATCCAAAGGAGCATCCGCGCGGAATGAAAACCCGCGATCACCGGCATCGAATTGGTGAGAAGAAACACCTAGGTCGGCGAGGACGCCGTTAAAAAGTCCCGGGGTATTGGCCTGAAACCAAGGATAAAGTTGATCGAAGTTAGCGTGCACTAACTTCGCCCGATCACTCCAGCCGTTGCGCTCTAGGAGCGCACGTCCATTAGCAATGGCATCCGGATCGCGATCAAAAGCAATCAATCGACCCTGCGGGAATCGGCGGAGTATCTCCGTACTATGCCCACCACCACCGAAGGTGAGATCGGCAAAAAGTGGCACATCTGCCCCATCTGCCCCTACGGAAAGCGCATTTAAACATTCGTCGAGAAGAACTGATATGTGGGGAAGGTACTCACCGCTCACCGAAGAACTACTTCCATGATCTCTTTATGGCGTGCTGAGAGTTTCGCTGGGTCTGTGACCACAGCGTATTTATTTTCTGGAGTGAAATTCACCGGCTCTTTTACCAAAGACGGGATCAGTGCGAGCACAAGCTTCTGTGCACTCACATAATTGTCCTTCATGATCGCCATGATTTCTGAAACTTCGCAGTGCTCATCTTTCCAGCAATCATAATCCGTCACCATCGCAACCGTGGCATAGGCCATACCGGCTTCTTTGGCGAGATAAGCTTCCGGGACATTGGTCATACCAATCACTGAAGCACCGAATGAACGATAGATTTGAGATTCGGCGCGCGAAGAGAACTGTGGACCCTCGATACAAACGTATGTTCCACCCACGTGTGTTTTCAGTCCTGAGCTTAAACATGCCTGATGAATGCGCGCCTGGAGATTTTTTTCGACAGGGTAAGCAGCAGACACATGACCAACCATACCTTCGTCAAAAAAAGTACGTTTGCGCTGACCTTTCGTCCAATCGAGGAATTGGTCAGGGAGAACGAAGTCACGAGGAGCGTATTGCTCCTGAAGCGAGCCGACCGCCGAGATGCTGACGATCGTATCGGCACCCAGCGCCTTAAGGGCATAGATGTTGGCGCGATAGTTTACTTCCGAGGGAGAAATGTGGTGGCCGATGCCGTGACGTGGAAGGAAGAGGAAGGGTGAACCCTGCACTTCCATTTCCATGACCGCAGCACTTGGGCGACCAAACGGAGTCTCGACTTCTTTCGAGCCGGTTTGCTTGATGGCATCCAGCTTATAGATGCCACTTCCACCGATGACTGCCAGCTTTCTCCCGGTTGCCATTAGCGAGCCGCTGCGCCGACTGAGAGGTCGACGGTCTTTGCCAACGACTTCGACATGCGTCCGTAAATATTTGAAGATTCCTCACGCTCTGCTTCTTCTTTGCACTGGATGCACATTTCAGCAGTCGGACGGGCCAACAAACGTTCGAACTTGATCATCTCGCCGCAGTCTTTGCACTCACCGTACTCACCGGTCTCGAGCTGCTTGATGGCTTTTTCAATTTTCTTTGCGTAGAACACTTCGCGGTTACGGAAGCGCAAGAGGTGCGAACCCTCGTAGTCGGCCACGGCCGCGTCGACCTCGTCGCTCACGTCTTCGTTCATGGAAAGCCCGAAATCATCGGCGCTCACTTTGCCGCTAAACAGCAAGCTCGCGCGCTCCTCTTGCAGCTTCTTCTTGAGCTGGTTGAGTTGTGTCTTGGTCAGAGGCTTGTTCTTAACGGGTGCCATAAGCAGCTCCTTATTCCAGTCCGCCCTTAATATTGAGCAGAACCATTTTGCTAATTGTTTTCAACGTTTCAAAAACGCCCTCGCCCTGGAAAGCCACAGCTTCAAACTCAGAGAGACGACGTGTATTTAATTTATGAGACAGGTCACTCACGGGAACGATATTCGGCAGGTCGCGCTTATTCCATTGCATGACAGTTGGAACACGGCCCGGCTCGTAACCTTGAGCCGCCAGATTCTGCTCGAGGCTCGCAAGGCTCTCGAGGTTTGCCTCCATACGCTCTACTTGCGAGTCAGCGACGAACACTAACCCATCCACACCCCGAAGGATAAGTTTCCGGCTCGCTTCGTAGAAAACCTGACCAGGAACCGTGTAGAGATGGAAGCGGGTTTTAAAACCACGAATCTCACCCAGATCAAGTGGTAAGAAATCGAAGAAAAGGGTGCGCTCATTTTCTGTGTTGAGCGAAACCATCTGACCTTTATTTCCCGCCGACGTCTTCTGATAGATCCACTGAATGTTCGTCGTCTTGCCGCCCAGGCCCGGTCCGTAGTAGACGATTTTGCAGTTAATTTCTTTAGTATGATAATTTACGAATGACATAAAACCTTAAATCCCGAACAAGCGGTCCATCTCTTCGTCCGAGATGTCGCTGAAAAGGTAACCCGTACGTTGCGGCACGGGTGTGCTGCGGGTGGGGCGAGGAAGAGCGCGCACATGGGTGGCGAGTTTCATTCCAAGTCCATGAACCTGGCGCTTTAAGAGGGCCGGATTTACACAGCCCTGATAGATCGCCGTAAGATAGAAGTGCTGACGATCACCTTCAATGGGGAAAATCAAAACACCGCGATCAGTCGAATCAAATACAAAACGGAAATCTTGTACACTGGCTTGTCCGGCAGCTTTCGCCATCGCATTAGCCGCTTCCCATACCCCACCGCACAGTGCGGCCATCGCCTGAGATGAATTATCAGGACGGCCGTCCCACACGAGCAAACCGTCATTACGCACAACCAACAAACGCAAACCCTTCGGCAGCCTGTGCTTGCTCATGAAGTTCGCAATATGCTCGTGCATTTGACCGTTAATCATTAAAAGCTCTTCCGGTTTTCGAGGGCCTTACCAATTGTCATGGGATCTAGGTACTCAAGGCTTCCGCCGATGGGCATCCCAAAACCAATACGCTCAACGGCAACTCCGGCAGGCAACACGTGCTTAATGTAAGCACAGGTCGCATCACCTTCTACGCTAGGATTCAGTGCTAGGATAATTGTTTGAATGTGTTCTCTTTGTACAAAATCACCCATCGCTGTGAGGCGCAATTGATCTGGCCCAACGCCCAAAAGAGGATTCAGAACTCCGCCAAGAACGAGGAAGCGGCCTTTGTACTGACCGCTCTTTTCGATAGCGAGCAAATCAGAAACTTGCTCAACGACACAAAGGATTCCGCTTTCAGCACGACGTGGATCCAGGCAGATGGCGCAGACGGGTTCTTCGGTCCACATACCGCAATGACCGCACTCACGCAGATCAGCGAGTCCACCAGTGGCGAGAGCAAACTGCTGCAGCTCAGAGGCACGCCAATGAGTCATCGCAGTTACCATCCGCAAAGCTGACTTCTCACCGACGCCCGGAAGGCGGCCGAGAGCTGTCACTGCGTTTTTAACTACCGGTGGTAGATCCATCATCTAGAAAAGTCCTGGGAGGCTCAAGCCGCCTGTGATTTTAGACATCGCCTTTGTGACCATATCTTGTGACTCTTTCATCGCTGAGTTCACCGCAGTGAAGACCAACGTTTCAAGGGTTTCAACATCGTTGGGGTCAACGGCGTCTTTAGAAATCTTGATTGAGAGCAATTCTTGTTTGCCGTTCACCTTCACGACAACGGCTCCGCCACCGGCCGAGAATTCAACTTCGCGTTCTGCGAGTTCGTTCTGGAGGCTCGCCATCTTGGCCTGCATTTGCTGGGCCTGTTTCATCATGTTGTTTATGTTCATAGTTTAGAATCCTTCAAAATGACTTTATCGACTTTTGCATTGAAGAGACGTTCGGCCTCTTTGACATAAGGTGCATTTAAAATTTTCCCACGGCGGCTCTCGACGTCATCTGCCTGGCGCTTGGTATCGCGCTGATGAACTGTCGTGAATCCTGTCTTCTCTGCTTCATCCATTGAAACCGAGACGAGCTTAACGACGAGCTTAGATTCATTGACGCCGTAAAACTGAGCGACTCTGGCGCGGAACTTTGGGGCGACGTCCGGATCTTGCAAGTAGTCCTTGGGCATCGCCTCATCTTCCGGAAAACCAACAGTGAGGTGAAGAACATCGTCATGGAAGCGCGGCTTCTCGAGGAAATCGCCCAATTCAAGATTCGCTTTAATGGTAGGTGCATCATCAAGCGCCGCAATCAGGGCTTCGATTTTTGCTTCTGGCTCAGCTTTCTTGGCGACAGGAGCGACTTTCGGTGTCGGCGCGCTCACTGGCGCAGCTACCGCCACATTGTCGTGACGAATAACACCGCGGTCAGGCTTAAGGATCTGACGACGACGAGCAAGTTTTTGTAATGTAAGATCGACCACTTTTTCAGGGGCCGGGCTTACGAGCGCCCACTCGCAGTCTTTCGTGAATGTTTCGTAGATCCAGAAGAGCTCGGCGTAAGTGGTTCCCTGCAAAGCATTCGCTGGGAGATATCCCAGGGCGTAGACTTCCGTTGGGTGATCAATCTTCTGGATGATCGCATAGAACGACTCGAGCAACTGATCGATCAAGCGCTTGAGGTCGATGTTTTCTTGCAATAACTGCTGAAACAGAGACGACGTCTCAAGCGGCTTCTCCGTGAGCAAGAAACCCAGCAAGTCGCGCAAAGCTCCCGCACGTGCAAGGCCAAGAGCTTGGTAGAATGTTTCTTCATCAATCTCTTTGCCGCCCGCTAGGCTCAGCACCTGGTCGAAGAGTGAGAGCATGTCACGAACGGAGCCCTTACCGTATTCAGCGAGGCGACGCACGAGAGCAGCGTCTTTAAATGTAATGCCTTCGGCTTTTGCCACCATCTGAGCGTGAGAAGCAAGCACATCAACGGTGACGTTCTTAAAATCAAAGCGCTGGCAGCGAGAAAGAACCGTCCCCAGAAGCTTGTGAGCGTCCGTCGTCGCAAAGACGAACACCACGTGGGCGGGTGGCTCTTCGAGTGTTTTCAAGAGCGCGTTGAACGCCGCCGTTGAAAGCATGTGCACTTCATCGATCACGTAGAGCTTATGCGCGCCACGTGCCGGGAGATATCGAACGTTTTCGATAAGGTCGCGAACGTTATCAACGCTATTATGAGATGCTCCGTCGATCTCTTGATAATCAAGCGAGTGTCCGTGCTCAATGTCCTTGCATGAAACGCATTGATTACATGGATTCATGTCGGGCCCGCGCTCTTCGCAGCGGACGGCCTTAGCAAAAAGACGAGCGATAGATGTTTTGCCCACACCGCGTGTGCCGGTGAATAGATAAGCGTGCGCGAGTTTGCCCGTGCGCAAAGCGTTCTGCAGAGAACGTGTCACATGTTCTTGTCCGACTACTTCTTCAAACCGTTTCGGTCGCCATTTTCTGGCAAGGACCTGATACGACATAAGTCTCCAAAATCACGATGGGCAATAAGAGGCGACAAAATAGGGGACGGCCTTGCGTGCGTCAATGCGCGGTCGCACCATATTGATGATAAATGTGTCGAAGTAAGATGATTTAAGAGAGCTAAATAACAGAATGCGAAAGTGGCCTGGAACCAAACACTACACACCAAACCATTACCGTTGCTTCGTTCCCGACCTGGCGGAGTTCGTGGCGATGAGTACATCTGGCCCAGACCGTCTGCAATCCTAGAGGCGCGCTAGATGTCTGTCAAAGTAAGTGCGGTGCAACAAAAATTATGGTTTGCAAGGAAGCTGCTGACGCAGTGATTCCTCAAAAGTTTCCCATGGTGCAGGCGACATCTTCTTCAATGTCTCAATAAAACAAGTTTCACTGAATCCAACACCCCAAACTTTTCTCATTTTTTTTTGGAGATTACGAAACGCCATCAATCCTCCGTAGGCGGCTGGCCCCTGGGCTGGGTTTAGATAGAGGATGTCGCGCAGAACTGATTTGGCTTCCACCTGAGAAAGATCGATTTCATCTTTGAGAAATTTTTCAGCGTCCTTCTGTTTAATTTTTCCAAGATGAAGACGCGGCGACAAGAATGCCCGCGCCAGCATGAGCTTCATTTCGCGATTTCCACGAAGTTTCTCATCGTTTACGTACCACCGTAACCCGCTCTCATAGGAAGATGCTGCCTTCACGTACAGCCTTGAGGCTTCATCAATATTTGTTAAGAGGGGGACTTGCATTGACCCCTGATTGCCGCTGGATTTGGACATGACCGCTTTGAGTTCTTCTGCTGCGCTACTCGCAATCTCAGAACTCAACTCCCCAATACCTTCTTGCTCTAAAAGCTGCTGGTACCACGTGGGATCCGTGGTGATGTCTTCCTTTGCGATGGGTACAATCTTTCCCGAGAGATAAGAATTGTAACGATTCACCATTTTACGAAAGCGATCTACTTCCTCGGCTCCCTCGGGTCCCAGCATCTCTGCGAGCTCTGCCATTTCTTTCTCACTGTGCGATAGGTAGTCTTTGATCGCATTCCTATCAGGGAGCAAACCTTCAGGGTATTTTTTTCGAAGGAACACGAGCCTGTGCCACTCGGCTTCAATTCTTTGATCGCTGTAGTAGTTTTGGAGTTTTTTGACCAAGAGCTCAGGTTTATTTGCCCTGGCCCTCAAACGCAAGTCATTGAAATGCGAAAGCGCAGCGCGAGTCGGGTAGAACACTTCAATGATTTCGCGATCGGCGCGTAGATTGATCTCACGCTTTTTATTATCTACGTACCAATCAAGAAGTACGGCGGTTTGCTGTGACCCTAGATCGGTATTTTTCTGTTTAAACTCGGTAATAAAGCCCTTCCAGCGGCTATAAAACTTAAGTTCATCGACGTGTTCGGAAAGAACTTTAGGAGAAGTGAAATCGCAATCCGACTTCCCTAGTTCAGACCAAAACTCGGGGTAGTATTCACATTCAGCATTGGCCAAAAACTGCAAAATATTTTGCGACGGTGTTGCGAAAGACGCAAAGGGGAAGAGGAGCAAAACAAAAATGGCGGAGTTGAAGAGATTTGAACTCTTGAACGGCTTTTGACCGTTACACGCTTTCCAAGCGTGCTCCTTCAACCACTCGGACACAACTCCGCATAGAGAAACTAAGAACTGAGAAGGACACTTAATTAACATGCACCCTCACTGAAGTCTACGAGTTGTGCGCCGCTGCGACATGGCGTGGGCGTCTTTCTTTGAAGAACTGAGAGAGCATGCGTGAGCACTCATAGTGAAGTATCCCACCGAGCATGGCGAACCGATGGTTAAGCCGCGGGTCTTTGTGAAGTGCATAGCCCAGACTAATCGCACCGCCCTTTGGGTCGTAGGCGCCGAATATGACCTGCTGAACGCGCGCCTGTCCAATGGCAGCAAGGCACATGGGACAGGGTTCAAGTGTTACGTAGAGGCGACAGTCGTTCAACCGCCACGTTCCCAGTTTCTGCGAAGCCTCTTGGATCGCTAAGATCTCGGCATGCCCGCAGGCATTGTGATTGGTTTCTTTCAAATTATGTGCGCGTGCTAAAACTTCGCCCTTTGCATCCACCACGACGGCACCCACGGGGACCTCTTGCAAACGCCACGCGTGTTCGGCCTGCTCAAGGGCAAGCCGCATGAACCAGAGATGATCGAACATGACGTCATTTGAGGGCATCGAACTTCGATCTTATTTTGAGTTTTTTACTTTCGTTCCAGTAGTTGGTCAGAAGCTTGAGGCGCTGACGCTGCTCAAGATCTTCAGTATCAAAGCGCACACCGTAGATAAACGCACGCCCCAGGATGGGTTCTTTACGACTTACAATCTGCGCACGCATGCCAAACTTCTGAGTCATGACGTCGGTGGTAACGTTGATCCAGCTTCCTACCGCAGCCGCTTGAAACATCACCACACAACCGGCCCCACGGCGCAAATCAGTGAGTCGTGCGCGATGGCCCTCATTAGCAATTTCGACCCAAACACGAATGTCCGGTCGGAAGCGAAAGTCATACTCCCACCACTGAACCATAGGGTAATAGAGCGGAGATGAAATTTGCCAGGCCGACAACCCCAACAAGAAGAGAGCTGAGAGATACCAGGCAGAAGCCAGCATGTTGTCTAGCACTAGCGCATTTCTAAAAAATGCCATGGCGTAGAACAGCATGAGAATGATCGTGAGGCTCCAAAAGGTATTGAGCAGATTTTTCAAGGCACGGAGATGAAAGTTAAGGAGAACAGTGAGAAGCGCGAACTGCGCTACGAACGTCAAATTCAAAACGAAACGGCCAGCAAGTGATTCACCTAAAAATCCCAGGATGGCACAAATCGCCTGCAGCAGGCACAGCAGCCACACCCGTTGGAAAGTATCCTTGATTCTATTCATCATTTTCATAGGCTCTTATCTTTGTGCTTCAGTATATCACTCAGAGAAAAACCTTTCACCAAAACAAGTTTCTTCCCATCAGGAGTGGTTGCTGGCTCGCCTGGAAAAATACGGCGCTCGGTCACCCAGCATACATCGCCAACGGGCCACTCCTCAGGCCAATCCCAGAATTCAAACTGATTCAGTCGGGTCCCCACATTGAGGGCGGGTACATCTTCCTGAAGATAAAAACTCAACTTAGAGGCAAACTGGTAACGATTCGCGGCCAGCCGGCAGTCGCCAGCGCGCACTTTTACATCCTTCGCCCACTCAGGCCACCCGTGAAACTCATGAGCACGCTTAAGCGAATGCCACTCTGGTGGAGCAATCATGAGCAACCGACCTGCCATCACTGTGACAAAGCTGAAATAGGCCAAATTTTTTACCCATCGCCTTTGAAACCAATCGAGCTTTCCGCGGGCCACAAAGATCAGGAGAGGAAGACCAGCGGCGACGGTCCAATTCGCTTCGAGTTTTTTGTTAAATGTGGAGATAAAAAAGAATATCAGAACGAACAATGTCATGAACTTTAAGACCCGTTCAAATTCTCCGTCTGCATTCCTCTGAAAAAAAGCTCGCCACACAAAGGGAGCGAGAAATAGACCAGGAAGAAAGATTTGGATGAGAAGAAACTCCGTGGGCTGTCGCCAGCCCGCCTCGACACTGGGGCGCTCCACGAAGTGGTAGCGAAACGTGGCAAACTCATGCGCCCACTGCCAGTGCACGTGGGGAAGAAACAACACGAGACCCACGGCGGCAGCTAGCCAAAAATTACGGTTTAAAAAAAGACGAGGTACCGCAAGCAGGGTTGCGGCAACAAATAGGACACCGTGATACTTACTGTAAAACAGCAGTGCAGTGGAAAGACCCATCAGCAGGGCGTTTGAAATCGTATCAGCTCTCAGGGCGCGCTCGAGCGACCAAATCCAGAGTACACTCATAAAAACGAGCGGCCCATCTGGGATGGCGAACACTCCGGCAAAGGCAAGCAACGGGAAAATGTTAATCCCGAACCAAACAAACCAACGCTGTGCTGTTGGTACCATTGAAGCCAGGAGCCAGGCAGATCCCTGCATGAGTAGCACGTAGCTCAACCTCACTCCAAGCTCGCCAGGCAACCAGTTCGTCAGAGCGATCAACCATGCGGCCATTGGAGGATGATCGAAGTATCCCCACGCAAGGTTCTTGGAAAACAACCAATAGTACGCCTCGTCGTGGGCCAGGTCGGTACCGCACACGACCAAGAGGTTCCCCAAGAGCAAAAGCGTGGGGAAGAGATACGTGCGAATCTTGTCAAAAACCGGGTCGCGTGAAATCATGTGGCCGTATTCTCTCAAAAGGACTTTCCCTTGTCTGGCCTTCCGCGCTCTCTCATCATCATTCCGACCTACAACGAACGTGGCAACGTGACACGCATGGTGGAAGAACTTGAGCGATCTGCCCCGGGGGTAGAACTCCTCATCATCGATGACGGTTCACCGGATGGAACAGCTGCTGCAGTGAAAGAAATGCAGAAAGGAAAAACTTTTCTTCACTTGCTAGAGCGCTCGGGAAAGCTTGGCCTAGGCACTGCCTACATTAAAGGCTTCGGCTGGGCGCTTGAGAAAGGGTACACCAAAGTGGTCACGATGGACTGCGACTTCTCCCATGATCCAGCCGCAGTCCCCGCCATGTTAAAAGCCCTGGATGATAACGGGCTTGTCGTGGGTTCTCGCTACATCAACGGCATCCGCATCATGAACTGGCCATTCCAGCGCCTGCTTCTTTCTTACGGCGCATCACTGTACACGCGAATCATCACAGGCATACCGTTCATGGATCCAACCGGCGGTTTCAACGGGTACACTGCCGCCGCACTTCGTGCTCTCAAGCTCAACGAAGTTTTCTCCGTCGGCTATGCTTTTCAGATCGAGCTGAAGTTTAAAGTTTGGAGCAAGGGCTTTCGTTGCCACGAGCATCCCATCGTTTTCTGGGAAAGAACTGAGGGCGCATCGAAGATGGGTAAGAACATTATCTTTGAAGCCGTTATCAACGTTTTGCGATTGCGCCTCAAGAAAATCATGGGAACTCTCTAGCTCATGCCACTCTACGGGCTTGAGAGAAAATTATTCTTTTTCCTCCACGGTTACAATCTTCCAGGCATCAACCAGTTAATGGTTTTCTTTTCAGGTTTCGGGCCCTGGTTGCCGCTTGCAGCGCTTTTACTCTGGAAAATTTGGCGCAACGTCGCTCGTCAGGATTTTTTCCGATTGGTAATTCTGTGCCTACTGCTGCTCGCATTGGTTGATACGTCGACATCTTATTTTTTTAAAAACCTGATTCAACGTTTGCGGCCTTGTAAAATGGAAGAGCTCAAACCACTCCTCGCGCAGTTCGGCCAAGGTTGCGGGGGTAAGTGGGGCTTCTTTTCTTCACACGCAGCCAACGCTGCCGCGCTCGTGCATTTCCTGCTCGCGTTTGCTCGACCCAAAAAGTGGCTGACAGTAACGACTTGGCTTGTGGTGGGCATCGTTGCTTACAGCCGTGTGTACCTGGGCGTACACCTTCCACTGGATATCATCGTGGGTTTGGCCTGGGGACTGATGCTCGCGAGCGCCTGGCGCTGGGTAGGCAAAATGTCGATTAAGGGGCGAGGCGCTCTTTAATCCACACACCATTTTTAAGACTGTAGCGAACACGATCATGCAACCGATTGCGGCGGCCCTGCCAGAATTCCCAAACGGTTGGAATGATCGCGAAGCCGCCCCAGTTGGATGGGCGAGGGATCGGTGTTCCTTCCGGATAACGACTTTCGATTTCTGCGAATTTTTTTTCTAAATCTTCACGCGAACTCACAACCTGTCCTTGCGGTGAAGCCGCTGCACCAATTTGACTGCCGCGTGGACGGGTCGCAAAGTACTCATCTGAGAGCGCGGCAGAGACTTTTTCTACACGGCCCTCGATGCGCACCTGTCTCTCCAGGGGGAGCCAGAGAAAGGTCGCCGACGCAAACGGAGTCGCTGCGAGTTGCTGACCTTTCGGCGATTCGTAGTTGCTATAAAATACGGGGCCCTCGTCCTGGAAGCCCTTAAAGAGGACGACGCGTGCAGATGGATGGCCGTTCTTAATGGTAGATAAAATGAAAGCGTTGGGTTCATCGATTTCAGATTTCAGGGTCTCCTGGAACCAAGCTTCGAATTGCATCTTAGGTGTCGGGGCACAGTGGTGCTCACTAAGCTCACCTAACTTATAGGATTTACGGAGGTTTTGGAGATCTTCGCGGCTAAGACTCATATTAAACACCTAGAATCATTATTACAGGCTGGGTATCGATAGGCCTGTTTTTTAGATATCATGAGATATCGCACATCGTAGGGAGTTTGCCATGAAAGCTTTAGTTTTAGGCCTCACTCTTTTGAGTATTTCTCTTCCTGCTGCCGCACGTTGTGTGGTGGAGATCTTCAGTGAAGAGGGCGAGCCCATGGGCTACATCTACCAAGAAGCCGATTGCCGGACCGCCATGAGCAAATGCAAAAATCAGCTGTCACGTCTTAACAACGCAGGTGCCACCTGCGAAATCACGCTCGATATCCCGGGCAACATGGACGCTAGTAACTAACGGCCATCCTTCATCAGAACAGTCGCAATGTTAAGCTTGGTGATTTCACCGGCATACTCAAAGTTTAGCGTGTCTGGCTTATCACAGCTCGCGTGATAGCACGGTGTCTTCGTGCTCCAGTCTTCGATGGTGAGGAGTGTGGGCACATTCTTTTCTAAGAAAGGCACATGATCACTGCCCCAAGCACCCAGCGTGATCTTGGGCTTCAACGTTGTGTGTGAGTGTACGAGTTGGGCGACCTCGTTCGCAAGGTCCTCGAACTTCGCATTCGTTTCCAGTTCAACGATGCCGTTCGAATTGTAGCCAACCATGTCCATGTTGATCGCAAGCTTGAGAAGGCGAATCTCACCCGTCGTAGCGAGGTGCTGAGCGTAATGCTTGGCACCGAGAAGTCCGTTCTCCTCGCCGTTCGTCACAAAGAAGCGCAGGTTGTGACGAAGATTTTTTCCAGCAAGAACCCGCGCCATTTCCAACAGGGCCGCCGTTCCACTCGCGTTGTCATCGGCTCCGGCGAAATCTCTTCCGACCGAATCAAGGTGGGCCAAAACGAGCAGTACTCCCGGCTCACCGGTTCCTGTTTGATCAGCGATCACGCTGCAAATTCCAGTGCGATAACAAATTTGCTGTGTGCGATACCCGAGAGTATTGAGGCGCTCTTGCACCCAGGTGACTGCACGTTTGTTATCTTCAGTGCCAGCGGCGCGAGTCTTGTATGAACTTAAAGACACAACATCCGCTTTGAGATTTTCAATTTCCACGAGATCCGTTGTTTTTGAAATCGATGCATGTGGAGTTCTTTTTTCTGAATCAACGAGGCGGCTGCTTAGTTTTTCATTTCCTACCAAGCGGAGATTCTTCATCACTTCGGCCGGTGCTTCAGTCTTGAGGCGAACGAGCCACAAACGTCCCTCCTCACTAACAGTTTCAATGAAGGGGTTAAGCTCTTTTACATCGTGGGGATGCTGAGAGATGACCTGATAAAGCGGGCCAACAGGCCGCGTCATGCCTGTCAACAAAAGTAGTGTAAGCGCAGAAAATATGAGGTTTTTCATGAACAAAGGCTAGGCCAGGCAACGAGTCTTGGGAAGCCCTAGGGGCGGGGGGCTTGAATTGCGCACTGAGTTTTGCTAATATTCGCGCTGAACTGTCCGCGTTAAGATCGTTAGTCATAAGACTTCTTCTTTAGCGGCCCCAATGCCTTATAGGAGGACTTATGGGTAAGAAATTGTATGTTGGTAACCTTCCATTCTCTGTAAACGACAAATCGTTGCAAGAGAAGTTCGCTCAAGTCGGCTCAGTCGACTCTGCGAAAGTAATCACAGACCGTGATACTGGCCGTAGCAAAGGTTTCGGTTTCGTTGAAATGTCATCTGACGACGAAGCTCAAGCTGCTATCTCAAAATTTGACGGCACTGACTTCGAAGGTCGCGCTATGACTGTTAACGAAGCTAAGCCAATGGCTCCACGTGAAGACCGTGGCTTCGGCGGCGGCGGCGGTGGTCGCGGCGGCGATCGCGGTGGATTCGGCGGAGGCGGCGGCGGCGGTCGCGGTCGTTACTAAGATCTCGCTTCTTTAAAAAGAAATGTAGAACAGAGGGTCATCGAAAGATGGCCCTTTTTTTTGCCCAAATTCCTCTCTATGATTCCCTCAACATCATCAAAGGAAATTTATGTTTCTCGTCGCTCTTTTTTCTGTCGCTATCGCCCACGCAGCAACAACTGCTACTCCGCAAGACTGCTTAAAAATCACTGACGAACTCGACCGTAAATACTGCCTAGACAAAAGTCTCAAAGCCACAAAGACTGCACTAGAAGCAGAAAAGAAGACGTGGAGCAAGGGTCTTACCGGGGACGCGAAGGCTTCTCGCGCTGATGCTCTCCAGACTGAAGTCGCCGCCAAAAAAGAATTCATCAATTTCCTTCAATCTGAAATCAGCTTGAACGAGAAGCAGATTGAAACATTGAGCGCGGTTACCGTGACGGCTCCAGCAGCGCCTAAGAAAAAGAAGAAAGAAAAGAAGAAGGGCGGCTTCCGCATCAAGCTGTGAGTTTGATTCCTGAAATTCGTGAAGGCCAGTCACTGGAGCTCCTGAAGGAGCTCCACATCCTCACTCGTGACGGCAAACTCAACCAAGATACACGCCGCAAACTTAAGCAAGTTTACCATCTCTACAATTTCATCGAGCCCCTTCTCTCTGAAGGGGCAAACCTGATTGATATGGGTGCCGGTAAGTCATATTTGGGATTTATTCTGTATGATTTGTTCTTTAAGAGTAAATCGAGTGGCCATGTCTACGGGATTGAAACACGAGAAGAGCTGGTAGAAAAATCGCGTCTCCTCGCCGAGCGCCTGCAATTCAAGCGCATGAAATTTCTTCCCTTGAGTGTGGAATCTTCCATGACGTCTAAAGATGTTCCCGAAACCATCGACGTCGTCACGGCTTTACACGCCTGCGATACCGCCACTGACGATGCTATTCGTTTTGGACTTGAACGAAAGGCCAAGCACATGGTGCTCGTGCCGTGCTGCCAAGCCGAGGTCGCGTCTGTGCTACGCAAACACAAGGGTCCAACTCTCGCACACAATGTTCTTACTGAAGTGTGGCGCCACCCGATTCATACGCGTGAGTTTGGCAGTCACATCACCAACGTCCTGCGGTGTTTACAACTTGAGGCCCACGGCTATCAAGTCCGCGTGACTGAACTTGTTGGTTGGGAGCACTCAATGAAAAATGAATTGATCGTAGCGACCTTCAAGGACTTGCCTCGTCGTCATCCACAAGAGCGTTTAGATAAACTGCTGGGTGAGCTCGGACTCGAAGAAATGCAGACGCGCTTTAGTTAGTTTTCGCAGGCACTACATCCTTCTTCTCTTCTTCTTTTTTTGGCGGAACACATTCAGTGCCCTTCAGGGCCTGGCAGCCTTTCTCGCGCAATGATCCCAAGTCTTTGGTGACCGCTTTTTCTACCCGCTGAGCGTTCTTGACGAGCTTGTCGCGTAGACCTTCCTCTTCGGCGTGAGCGAAAGTTGTTAGCAAGATGAAGGCGAAAACGGTCTTCATGAGAGCTCCAAAAAATGTGATGTGAAAAATGGCGCAACCGTAGGGATTTGAACCCCAAACCTTCTGATCCGTAGTCAGATGCTCTATCCAATTGAGCTACGGCTGCGCAAACGAACATGTCAAAGAATGGCGGAGACGGTGAGAATCGAACTCACGGTACCCTTTTGAGGTACGCACCCTTAGCAAGGGTGTGGTTTAGGCCACTCACCCACGTCTCCGGTAATACCTACTTTACACTTACAGGTCCACTAATTTTAGTGGCGGAGGACGAGGGATTCGAACCCCCGGACCGCTTTCACGGTCGACAGTTTTCAAAACTGTTGCCTTAAACCACTCGGCCAGTCCTCCAAAGCGAGCACCAAATATAAGAGAAGCTAAGCTCGTCCGCAACGCTTATTTGGCAGGAACCAGCTCCTTCATGCCACCCATGTAGGGCCAAATAACAGAGGGCAAAGCCACGCTTCCGTCCGCGCGCTGACCATTTTCCAAAATGGCGAGGAGCGTCCGGCCGACAGCAAGGCCCGAACCATTCAAGGTATGTGCAAACTCCATCTTGCCCTGTGCGTTACGCAGGCGAATGTTCGCCCTGCGGGCCTGAAAATCGCCGCAATTAGAGATCGAAGAGATCTCGCGGTACTTATTCTGGGTCGGCAACCAAACTTCCAAATCAGTGCTTTTTTGTGAAGCAAAACCGGTATCGCCCGAGCAGAGCTGGACGGCTCGGTAGGGTAGCTCGAGCTTTTCTAAAATGGTGCAGGCGCTATCAATCATCGCCTTATGGATCGCCTCAGATTGGGCCGGCGTCGTGATGCAAACCATCTCAACTTTGTTGAATTGGTGCATCCGGATCAGACCTTTTACGTCGCGGCCATGAGAGCCGGCTTCTGAGCGGAAGCACGGGCTGTAGGCCGTGTATCGATGGGGCAGCTCTTTCTCTTCCATGACCATATCGCGCTTGATGTTTGTGACCGTAACTTCCGAGGTTGGAATCAAATACCAGTCCGTGTTCTCGAGCTTGAAGAGTTGGTCCTTAAACTTTGGCAAATTCCCGGTGCCGATGAGGCTTCGCTCGTGGGCAATGAACGGTGGAAGAATTTCTTCGAAACCGTTGGCGAGATGATGATCGAGCATGAAGTTAATCAGGGCGCGTTCTAGGCGAGCGAGATTGTTTTTAAGAAAGACGAATCGTGCCCCCGTTACTCGTGCTCCAGCTTCGAAGTCCAGCATGCCCAATTTCTCACCCACGTCAGCGTGATCAGCTGGGGTGAAATCGAACGTGCGCGGAGTTCCCCAGCGGCGATACTCGACGTTCTGTTCTTCGTCCTTACCTTTGGGAACAGATGGGTCGAGAAGATTTGGAATCGTGAGCAAAAGATTATTCTGCTCTTCCAGAACAACAGCCAAGCGAGCTTCGTCATCCGTCATCGACTTCTTGATCGACGCGACTTCGTCCATCTTCGCTTGCGCATCTTGTTTGTTTTTCTTCAGCTCGCCGATCTCACGGGAGAGAGCATTGACAGAGGCTTTTTTCGTTTCAACAGATTGCGTGAGTGCCTTGCGCTCATTGTTAAGCACGATCACTTGTTCAACAACCGCAGGATCGGAATTTCTCGATACGAGGCAATCCTTTACGGCTTGGGCTTCTTCAACAATGCGTTTGATGTCGATCATACAATCACTCCAGAACACTGATTTTTCGTTCTATCTCTGCCTTGTCTTGGGCATCAGGAACGAGCTTAAGATAAACTTGGTAACTTTCAATGGCCAGCGAGCCCTGGCCCATGAGCTGATAAACATCCCCGAGCTTTCTGTGAATGGTGGGATCGTTGCCACTGCCCTTGAGCTCTGCGATGGCACGCTTGTAGAGATCGCGTGCCATGTCGGTTTGTCCCTTCTTGAAGGCAATGTCCGCGAGACCGCGCAGCGCTCCGTAGGAACGAGAATTAAGCCTCAGTGACTTCTTGTATTCGTTTTCTGATGCGACGTACTCTTCTTTGCCAAAAAGGATGTCACCCACCAGGTTCAGCCCTTCCTCGTACTCCCCGTTAAGCTTCATGTCTTCTCGAACGTCCAGAAGTGCTTGATCGGGATTATTAACGTACACTTCAATACGCGCTTTGTAGTAACCCACGCGTGGATAAGATGGAAGTTTGGTACGAACGCGAACAAACCAAGTGGCAGCCTCTTTATAGCGCTTGAGCTTCATAAGCGTCTGACCCATTTCCATCATAACAGCGAGGTCGCCGGGCTCAAGCTTGAGATACTCTTCTGTGTATTTAACCGAGTCTTCAAACTTCTCATCGATGATCGAAGCCTTGATCAAGAATCGGTAGATACGAGGGTCCTTAACCGGCAGAGCTTCAATTTCTTGCTTGGTATTGAGGAACTGCTTGTTCTTGCCTGCACGATGATAATAAATCGCTATTTCCCCAAGGATCGACGGATTGTCCGGATACTGCTTCAGAAGTCCGAATAAGTACTCAGTCGCTTTCTCGGCACCGTCAATTTCGTAAATGAGTTCCGCATAAGCGAGCTTGTACTCGATATGTACGGGATTGAGTTCCATGGCTTTAAAAAGATTGTTTTTGGCCTGTGGAAATCTTTTCGCACGGCCAAAGAGCTTGGACAGTCGGTAGAGGTTCTCGTCCTCCAGGGGATTCTGATTAATGGCTTTTTGTAACCACAGAATCGACTGGTTGAGATCCCCAAGGCGCTCATACATTTGTGCATTTAAAGATGAGTAGCGCCAGTCATCGCGCATTTCCGAGTTCGCCATAATGGCAAAGAGGCGCTTGGCATCGGTGAGCTTGTAGTTTTTGATGTAGGCATCGAGGAGTGCAAAGTTCGCATTCTTGTCTGTACCATTTTTTTTCTGCAACTCTTCAAGAGTGGCAAGGGCTTCACTCGTCATCCCCAACTTCATCTGGATTTCAGCAAGTGCAAGATCGGCTTTAATGTAGCCAGAGTTCAGCCCGTGCGCCTCAAGAGACTTAAGTAGAGCGGTCTCGAAGTCGAATTTTTCAAGAGCAAGATGCGCTTGGCGAACAAGCGCCCTGGCCTTCACTTGCTTGATGAGCTTTGAAGCTTCGTCGTTGGAAGTCGAATCAATACCTTCGATGTTAGTTAATCGATCACGCAAGGAATCGGAGTCGTTGTACTTGAGTGCCTCCGCAAACTTTTCGGTTGCCTCCTTGGTCTTGCTTTGAAACGCAAGTATAAAGCCCTGAAATTCCAGCAGCTTCCCATAGTAGATTCGTGACTGCTCCGCTGAAAGCTCGGTGATCTTATTAACGGTGGCGAGAAGACCCTTCATGTTCACTTCTTCAAGAAGGAACTCACCCTCGGAAATCAATAGCGGAACAGATTTTGGTGACTCGCGAAGAGCAACCGTTAGGATCTCTTTCGCTTTTTCGGGATAGTTCTTAAAGCGATAGTAGTGGATCAAAGCAAGATTAAGTTCGACGCCCCTCTTGTCCGTTTTAAGGAGCGACTCAGCCACCTCGTCCGCGCGTGATTCTAGGTTTTTGTCAGACAAGCTGACGAGATAAGCGGCAAAAAGCTCTCGCGTTGGCTTGTTCGATTCAGACTTAACAAATCGATCCATGACGTCGTAACTTGCGTCTTTCTTTCCGAGTGCTCGATAGAAGAGGCCTGCACCAAGGGCGACGTCAGGATCAACGTCTTGCAAGATACGATTGGCCTGGAGAAGTTTAAAAAGTGTATTCCCATCTTTTTGAAGCTGTGACGAATGCGGAAGCAATTCACCATAAACTCGGATCAGCCGTTTGAGGGCGTCTTTCCGTTCGGTGTCGTTTTCATATACAAGGCGATAGGCCTTTGCCGCAGCAATCTTTGCAGGATAAGTGCCCAGCGCCATTTGTTCTTTTGCCACGGCTTGAAGCTGGTCAGCCTTGATTTTGTCTTTTACGTCGAAGGGAACCGGGAACGTGATCATCGGATCGATCGGTTCAATCTTTGTGACTTTTTTGGTAACGGGCTTGTCTTCAGGAAAGAGAACAGCAAAGAGAACGAGTAGTAGAACGGAAATGAGAACGAATTTTTTTCTCTTGGCTTGAGACTCTTCTTTCTGTTCTTCAGCGAGTCTCTTTGCCTCGATCGCCGCTTCTTCATTGAGAATTTTTTGCTCATCCGCACGTCGTCTTTCAGCAATAAGTTGTTCTTGTTGCATGAGCTCGTATTCTGATCTCTTGCCTTCGTCTTTCACCTTGCTTTTGAGTTCCGTGATTGAAATCGCTTGCGTGGCATCGCTATTGTAATCAACTCTAGCGAGTGCTGTTTCTTTAGCACGAAGCTTTTCTTCTTCTTCTTTTTTACGTTTCTGCTCTTCGAGCTTCTTTTTTTCTTCCACAACCTGAACTTGCCACTTTTTTCCGGCAGGCGTCACGATCGTTTTGTCTTCTTCTACGGCCTGGGACGCACGTACGGGAGAAACCCGAACTATCGTCTGCGCATTATCGAATTCAACAGGCGCCTTGTTTTTTGAAGAATCAATATCGAGTACGATATCCGCCGTAGCACGCTGAGGCAGCAAGGGTTCGTCTTCTTCTTCAATCTCTTTTTCAAGCTGAGATATTCGATAGTCGAATTCACGGAACGCGCCTGGATCAATTGGTGTAACCGGCGCTGAGATCGACGGCGACGACTTGTCTGGGTTTGAGAGTGGTGTTTGCGCAGGCGCGGGCGCTATCTCTTTCAGTGCCGCTGCCTTCTTCGCGGTAAGATCGATGATGAAGGTGCCATCACCGACACTCATTCGTTCAGATGCATCTTTCCAAAATGTGTATGAATCTAATCGAATCCAGTCACCTGCAGGAAAAAGCTGACAGTCTTCAGCGCCCGCAACATGACCCTTATCCTTCATTTCAAGGATTTGCTCTGCAAGGAACGGACCTACGACTCGCCCGGATTTGAGGCGAACCCTATATTTCTCCATACCTATCAATTATAAGCTGAATCAATGGCGCGAGGTGAAAAACCATTTCCGCGTGTATTAGTCGGAATCTACTGTTGAAAGGCTTCGGCGATGATTTTATCAAACACCATCACACCGTATTGAACGTAAACGATAAGAAAGAGCCACGATAGAAGCCGCAGTTTCCGAATCGATTTAGCGATGCCAACAAGACCCCCCACATAGAGAAGAATAAGAGCAATGGTCAGGATCTCTCCCGCCCAGTCGGGACGTGCCTGTAGGAAGAGATGCTCAAAAACGAAGAACTGAAAAATGACCACGAGTCTGAGTAGGCCGTATTTATGGTAGTTCGAATTCGGGTTGATATCGTAATAGGCCATCAACATTAAAAATTCTGCAGCGATCATGGCCAACCAAAGACCGAGGTGATCGTTGGTGTAAATCAATGGAAGCATCGGCCAAACCACGGCAAGAGGCCAACGGCGCTCCCAATCGGTAATCTTTGCAATCAGAAGAACTGAGCTCAGTGCAAAACCAACGTGATAAAAATAGTTGCGCCAGTTCTGTCCCATGTCGGGAGTTACATAAATCGCCGCCAGCGGTAGTAGCAAAAGTAAAAGATCCCCAAGGGCACGGAAAAAAATGAGCGCCCTGCGACCCTCAAAGATTGTTTGAGTCCGGCTGAGGGTGGCCATAACGACGGCGAGCAGTAGTACCGAAGCTGTCATGGCGAGCGTCTTCTTTTGCGCATTAAAAATGAAAGCACGACGGCGAAACTTAGAACCGCGATAAAAATGCAGATGAAAGTAATGCGATGACGTTCGACTGTGCCAAACATCGGCCGGTGTGCCGCAGTAACAATCACGCTTTGAAGCCAAACCATGATGGCAACGTACATGCAGAAAATGTTCCTACGCATAAATAGGCATACCATTGCGAACAGAGACGGTATGAAGATAAGTAGGCTAGCGTCGATCATAGAGATTTTTCCCCACCATCCAGAGAACTACGATCGCGAGCAACATAAAAGCTTCGCCGTTATCCAAAATCTCAGTAGGGATTTTATCCGGTTCGATTGTTACACTGCCCTCGTTAAGGGCCAGCAGCCAGTGGCCGAAGAAAAATGCCAACACGAGCGCCCAGGTCAGGAGGTGAACACTGGCACGTTTTTTTTGATGGGTAAGAACTTGATCGCGGCTGTGAGCACTGAGTGCCGCATACACGCCTAGTGTACTCAGGGTCATGATTGTAAAAAAAACAGGATCCATGTCGATCGGCTGGGCACTGAAGAGAAAAAATATATTGAAAGCGGTGTACGCGAGGAAGCAGATCAGCGCTGCTAATCGATGGTTGGAAAAAAGAGCTCCAAGGGCGAGCAGGTTAAGAATTAAAGATAGCCAGTACATTCAGAATCACCAACGATTTAATAATGAGCGCTGTCATAAGACAGAACTGTGCGATCCACCAAAAACGACGTCTTATCCAATCGCGTCCAAGCAGAACACGAATAATCCCACGAACGGAAACTACTGCGGCCATGATACCAGCAAATTCAATAAGTGAACCGAAGCTACGGTCCGTTAAAAAGACGACGGCACTCACGGCCCAACCACACGACGCCACGTCCTCGAACGCAGCCAACACTGATGGACGAGATTCTCCGGCAAACATAACGTAGAAAACAATCAGTGAAACGATGCCCCAGGGTGGGCCGCCACCCAGCTGAACTTCCGCTGTGCCAAGAATGATCAAGTGGATCAGCCAAAAGTGTTCACTGTCCAATTTAAGAGACACGTTTTCCCAACGAGCAGGAATGTAGAACTGAGCAGACTTGCGCAGCAACTCGATGACCAACAAGAGGACCCAGACCAGCACCCAAAAATTAAGACTGAGATACTGCGGGTAATAGAGCGTCCAAGCGGCAACTCCATACTTGGTCGTTAGTGCCGAGAGGCGTGCTAATCGAGAGAGGAATGATTCTTGAGTGATGCCAGCGCGGCCCTGGATTTGTTCGGCTAACCAGACCGGCCAGTTTCGTACTGCGAGACCACCATGACGACTCGTCCAAGGTGACGTGCGAATGATGTGCACCAGCAAAGATAGGCTTGCGACGGTCACAAAAAATGTAAGTGAAAAGTAGTTTAATTCACTCATCGCCGAGCTTTTTGAAGCGTACTAGCAGCGACACAAGGATGATGAATAGAATGATTAAAGAAACAGGTTGTCCCCACTCGCCGGCAAGGTTTCCACCAATCGGAACGAGCAGGAGGACGAAATAGATAACAAAAAGAAGCAGGAGTTGATCGAGGGCCTCTGCAGAAATCAGAGGCCCTTGGCGTTGTGAGGTGAGGTCAGATTCTTTTTTTAGACGAACAAATGCAGCCGGTACAACAAGCAGGAGCAAGGGGAGAATGAGAACGAGAGCTTCGTTGCCCAATCATACCCCTATTGTAAGAACAGCTTGGCGCCGCCAGAAAGCCCCATCAGCCCTTCCCAAAAGATCCCCATCATGACGACTGGAATAGTTAGGGCGACGATGAGCACACGAGTCGAATCACTGAAGCCCACAACGGCTTCGGTCGTTTCAGCTTTAGAGAACACCATCTCTTTGATGAGTTTCATGTAGTAGTAGAGACCGATCACAGAGTTGAGTGCCGCGATAAATGCCAATCCGTAATACTTCTTCTCAATGACCACAGACAGGATGTTGAACTTCGCTACGAAACCACTGAAGGGCGGCATGCCTGCGAGTGAGAACAGAACGATCGACATCATGATCGCCATAACTGGATGGCGGTAGATCAGACCACGAAACACGGCCTGGCTGTCGGTACCGTAGGTATCATTGAGAACTGATGTGATCCAGAAAGCAACGAGGGTCATGAACAAGTAGGCCATGCCGTAGTAGATAATGGCGCGAGTGCCCACTTCATTCAACACAACAACACCCATGATCATCATTCCGACGTGACCGATGGATGAGAAGGCGAGGAGGCGTTTCACGGAGTCTTGGCCGATGGCAGAGATATTACCCACGGTCATAGTAAGAGCAGCAACAACGTGTAAGAGACCGACCCAAGCAACCGAGAGGGCACCGTCACCAGAGAAGAAGAGGTGCGATACACGAATCAAAACCGCCATGCCCGCCATCTTGGGAACGATAGCAAAGAATGCAGTCACAGGAATTGGTGCGCCCTGATAGACGTCGGGGCTCCACATGTGGAACGGGAATGCGCTGATTTTGTAGCCGAGCCCCGCGAAGAACAATAAGAACGAAGCCATCAAGAAGACTTGATCCGCACCCTGAAGTTCCGCAACCTTCGGAACGATTTCGGCAAACTGGATTGAACCGAGCATGCCGTAGATGTGGCTCATGCCGAAGAGCATGATACCGGCAGTAAGTCCGCCGTAGAGAGCGTACTTCATGCCCGCTTCGGTCGAAGTCGCATCTTCGCGTTTAAGCGAAGTCATCACGTAGCTTAGGATAGAGAGGATTTCGATGCCCAGGTAAAGAGTGAGCATGTTGTTCGCCGAAGCAAGCAACATACCGCCAATCAGAGTCCCGGCTGCCAAAACGGCAAACTCAGACTTCAAATTGCGGTAGATGTCTTTGGATGAATGCGCGAGCCACAGCGCACCGAGGGTTCCTAGCACCATGATGAGCTTCATCAGCGTGCCGAAGGAATCGATCACAACCGCGTTGTAGAACGCAGCAGAGGGGGCAGCACCCAGGTTCATGATGAGCAAGCCGGCCGTGACAACAAGGCCGAGAGTCGCCAAAAGATAAACTTTCGTACGATCAGTGCCCTCTTCGTGGTGCATGGCCTCGGCAACGAGTAGGAGGCACATCAGCAAAACGCAGACGAGCTCGGGCGCGTACAGCTGAACAGATAGCTTTAGAATATCGATCACAAAGAACCTCTTAGTATTTAGACAACAAATCTACTAACTGGCCCACTGACGCTTTCATCATGTTCAAAATCGGCGCAGGGAAAATACCGAAAACGATTACACACACACACAAAGGAATCATGTAGGCGACTTCGCGAAGATTCATATCATCGTATTCTTTTACGTCTTCATTCACTTCACCGAAGAACATGCGCTTGAACGCCCATAGCAGATAAGCTGCGCCTAAGAGCAAGCCGATCAAAGCGAGAACAGTCATGGTTGTGAACTTCGGATAGATACCCAAGAAGATCAAGGCCTCAGAGATGAAGCCCGACAGGCCTGGAAGACCCATCGAAGCGAACATGCCGATGATGAAGATGATCGAGAAATTCGGCATCTGGGTATAGAGACCGCCGAAACCTTTCGTGCCGTCTGGACGGACGATCCAACGGTGGTGAGAACGCTCGTAGAGCACGCCGATGAGCAAGAACATCATCGCGGTTGAGGTACCGTGGTTGAACATCTGAAGAACTGCTCCGTTCATACCCTGGGTGTTCATGGCGGCCATACCCATCATAACGAAACCCATGTGCGAAACAGATGAGTAGGCGATGAGCTTTTTGATGTCGTCTTGGGCCATGGCGCAGAGGGCACCGTAGATGACTGAGATCAAGCCCAGCACACCGATGATTGTTGAGTACTCAACAGAGGCGGCCGGGAAGATCGGAAACGAGAAGCGTAAGAAGCCGTAGGTTCCCATCTTCAAGAGAACGCCAGCGAGGATCACAGAAACTGCCGTTGGCGCTTGAACGTGGGCGTGTGGCAACCAGGTGTGGAACGGGAACACGGGAACCTTGATCGCGAAACCAAGGAACAGGGCCCAGAAGAAAAGACGCTCAAATGAGAATTCCGTTCCGAAGATTTGTACCGTCAAATCAGTGAACTTACCCCCGTGCATCGCGATGATATCAAATGAGTCAGCGCCTTTGCCCGTGGCGTAGTAGAGAGCGATGATACCGACCAACATGACAATCGAGCCGAAGAACGTGTAGAGGAAGAACTTCACTGCAGCGTACTCGCGGTTTTCGCCGCCCCAAACACCGATCAAGAAGAACATCGGGATGAGCATGACTTCCCAGTAAACGTAGAAGAGAAAGAAATCGAGTGAGAAGAACACGCCGAAAACCGTTGATTGCAACATCAAGAGGAGTGCGAAGTAGCCCTTCAGGTTCTTTTCAACCGTCCACGAAGACATGATGCAGAGGAAGAAGAGAAGACCATTCAACAAGGTCATCGGGAGCGAGATCCCGTCAATGCCGAGCTTATAAAAGATATGAAATTGCGCAATCCACGGGACTGTCTCTTTCATTTGTATGCCCGGGATACTTTGATCGAAGTTAGCGTAAAGCACTAACGTCAAAGCAAAAGTAATCGCCGTCGACACGAGCGCTGTCCAGCGTGTGGCGTTGTCGTTACCTTTTGGAATAACCAAAACGGCAAGCATGCCAAGAATGGGTGCCCAAAGAATCATGGATAGAAGACCGTTCACGTTATTCTCCTCGCAAAAAACTAAAAAACTTCAATTATAAATTAATCGTCCAGATGTAGCTCGCCAGGGTGAGAATCAACACTACAAAGTAGAACTGAATCTTACCGGACTGCACTATGCGCAGGACGAGATTAAACAAGTTAACCGCTACACCAGTACCGTCGACGCCAACGGCATCAACGATCACATCATCAAACCAACGTGAAGCGCGGAACGCTACGCGGTTGACCTTCGCCCAGCCATCAATAGCGAAGCGGTCGTAGACACCCATATCAAACCAAGACAAGAAACGGTTGAATGGAATCATGCCCTTTTGAATCAGAACACCTACGTAGAAATCGTCGAAGTAGTAACGGTTCTTCAGCGCAGTCGTCCACCCGGAGAAGGTGTCGGCGAGCGGCTTCACAGAGCCCTTGATGTACATCAAGAACGCTAAGAGAATACCACCCAGGGCGATGAAAATTGAGGAGATCGCGCCGATGAGGTGGGCTTTGTGGATTCCGTGTTCATCACCAGCTGCAGGGCCGACGTAACCCGTTTGATGCTCGTAAACCGCTTTTGGCAAGTCTGCCTTCACGCGAGTGTCGACGGCAGAGAAAGGTTCCCGTGTGCGGCCCACGAATTTTTCAACACGGGGAGCTTCCACCAAAATCTTGAACCACTCTGTTTTAGAGCCGAAGACTTTACCAAAAGATTGGCCCGTCAGCGTCCCGCAGTACCAGAAGCCCAACGTGAACACGGTGAGGATCAAAAGAGGCACGTTGCTGTTGAAGCCGATGTGCTCTTCATGGCAGTGGTCGTAGAGATGGTGGTCACGCGGCTTTCCGAAGAAAGTGAGGAACATCATGCGGAACATGTAGAACGCAGTGAGGAAAGCGCCGGCAAATCCAAGGATCGGTACAATCATCCACACTTTGTTTTGGCCCGCGAAGGCACCCCAGAAGAGTGCGTCGCCCAGGATTCTGTCTTTAGAAACGAAGCCCGCGAAGAACGGCACGCCCGCGATCGCCAGCGTACAGCACATCATGGCGATGAAAGTGTAGGGCAACTTTTTGCGAAGACCGCCGAGTCGTGGCATTTCCTGTTCGTGCACGGAGTGGATCACGGAACCCGCAGACAAGAACAAACAGGCTTTAAACACCGCGTGGGTGATCAAATGCATGAAGGCAGCATTATAAGAGCCGACACCAACACCCATGACCATGTAACCCAGCTGAGAAATGGTTGAGAAGGCGAGAACCGCCTTGAGATCCGTTTGCACCAGGGCAATCGTAGCGGCACCGAAGGCGGTGATCGCACCGATTAAAGCGATGAAATGCGTGAGATCACCCGCAACCATTAAAGGATAGGTCCGAAGTGAAAGGTACACGCCGGCGGCGACCATGGTGGCTGCGTGGATGAGAGCTGAACATGGTGTGGGGCCCATCATGGCGTCCGGCAACCAAACCTGAAGTGGGAACTGAGCTGACTTACCGATAGTACCCATGAATACGCAGAACGCTGCGAAAGTCGCGAGACTGATACCCAGCACTTCTTGTCCGGCGAACTTACCTTCAGCAATCGCGGCATAAATATCCACGAAATTCACTGATCCGACGATCTGCCAAATCGCGACGATACCGAGCAAGAGGAAGACGTCGCCCACACGTGTGGTCATGAAGGCTTTGAGTGAGGCATCGCCAGCTTTTTCTTTCTCGTAGTAGAAGCCGATCAAAGAGTAGGAGCAGAAGCCCATCAACTCCCAGAAGATAAACACCGAAAGAAGGTTGTCGGACAGAACGAGGCCCAGCATGGCGCTGGTAAACAGGGACACATAAACAAAGAAGCGACCGTAGCGCGGGTCATCGTGCATGTACCAGGTTGAGAAGAGATGAATGAGTGTGGCGACGCCCGTTACCATCAGCAACATGATGGCACCCATGTTGTCGATATAGATCCCCATGTCGACCTTGAATGTCTGCCCACCGCTTGAGAGATCGAACCAGTTGAAGACCTTGTGCACGTAGTAGTCCGTGGCGAAGGTTCCGCCTACGAAGTCTGAGAAGATGCGCAAGGAAAAGAGGAACGAGATGAAGATCGCCAATACGGCGAGCCAGTCACCGTGGCGCGGAAGTTTGCTGCCGAAAAACGCGTTGATAACAAACGCGAAGAAGGGGCAAAGGAAAATGGGGGCAATGGTGCCGATGCTGTATTCCATAGCTTAATTCCTCAACTGCGTGGCTTCGTCGACGTGGATCGTTTCTTTTAACTGGAAGAAGCGAATGACGATCGCGAGTCCCACTGCGGCCTCAGCGGCCGCAACGACGATAATGAATAGAGCAAAAATGTGACCATCGAGGTTGTTGGTCACGAACTTCGAGTAAGCCACGAAGTTCAACGCCGCCGCATTCAGCACGAGCTCGATGCCCAAAAGGATGGCTACGATGTTCTTACGCGCGATCATGACCATGAGGCCGATCACGAAAAGGATCATAGAAATGATGAGATAAGACGCCAGACTGATCATGACGTTCTCCTTATTGCTTACGTGGGCGTGCGATAATCGCCGCGCCTACCAAGGCCCCGAGCAAAAGCACCGAGGATATTTCAAAGGACAACACATGGTCTTTCACCAGGAGATGGCCGATTTTGTTCACAGTGCTTTCAAAGGCACCGTCGTTTTTCAGCTTAGACATTGTTCCAAGGCGGCTGAGCAGTTGGATGTTTGTGAACAAGAAGACGAGGCCCACCAAGGCGGCAACACCGTAGGTCCAGGCGTTACCCATCGTTGGCGCAAGACCCATGAGGTTTTGAGCTTTCGAGACGAAGTCTTTTCCACCGGTCAACATCACCGCGAACAACATAAGAATAACGACGCCACCGACATACACCATGACCTGGGTCACAGCGACGAAGTCCGCGCCCAACGTGGCGTATAGACCCGCGATGCCGATCAAAGAGCCGAGCAAGAACACGCAGGAGTGCATGATGTTCTTAGTCGTAAGAACAAGGACGGCGCTCACGACAGTGAGGAGAGCCGATAAGACAAAAAGAGTATTTAGAAACATCACTATTCCTCAGTGTCCAAAAATCAGTTGAGCAAGGGATTGGCCGTTGAACGCCACCATCCAGACGGCACAGCCGACGAGATTGAAAATTGCAATCGGTGTTAGATACTTCCAGCAAACTGACATCAGGTGGTCAACTCGAAGACGAGGGAACGTCCAGCGGGCCCAGATGACAACGTAATAGAGCATCAGTGCCTTACCCACCAAGATCGAAAGCTGCACGAATTGAATGGGGAGGAAGTCGATGCTGACGTTGAAGGGGAGATTGTAGCCACCCAAGAACAAAGCAGCGGCAACGGCACTCACCACAAATACTTCGATGTATTCCGCGAGAGCGAAGAAACCGAAGCGCATACCGGTGTACTCAGTGTGGTAGCCAGAAACGAGCTCTGATTCAGCTTCCGGCAAGTCGAAGGGAGCGCGGTTGGTTTCCGCCATGGCACCAACGAAGTACACAATGAAAGCGATGAAAGCGAACGGGTTGTGGAAAATAAACCAGTTTGTGATGAAGCCCGCCTGAAGATCAGTTATCTTGCCAAACGACATGCTGCCCGAAAGCAAGGTGATCGCAAGCACGGAAAGCGTGACGGGAATTTCGTAAGAAATAATCTGCGAAGCTCCACGCATACCGCCCAACATCGACCACTTTGAGTTTGAAGCGTAGCCACCCAAGAAAACGCCCAACCCTACAAGAGAGGAGATGGCGATCAGGTAGAATACACCGACGTTCAAGTCGGTGAGTGTGAAGCCTGAAGAAACAGGCAAAACAGCGAGCGTTGCAAACACACCCAGCAAGCAGAGAAGGGGTGCTAGATAGAAGAGAAATTTATCAGCCGTTCTTGGCATGATGTCTTCTTTCATCATCATTTTCACGCCATCGGCGAGGAACTGGAGCAAACCATAAGGACCAACGCGGTTCGGACCCATACGCATTTGGATATCTGCTGAGATCTTACGTTCGGCATATGTTCCCAATCCGCCGATTGTGGCCGCAACGGCGACAAACGCAACTGAGAAAATGACGAAGATGAGTGTCGTGAGCAAGAGCGAATTCTCACCGAAAATCTTAGTGAGAAAATCAAAAAACTCGTATTGCGCGAGAAAGCTTACAACTGTCTGATTCATGCTGAGGCCTTTTTAACTTCTTTCGCTTTGACGGCTACAGTTGGCTGATTTCTGCGTGAAGAAACCTGGTAACTGCGAACCCAGTCGAGATCACCCTTCTTCCAGCAATAGATGATGCCGGTAACGAGGATGCCGATGAAGATGAGGAATTCCGTGAGGATGAAAAGACCGTGGCCTTGTTGAACCATCTCACTGAAGACCGTTGCGACCGGGAACATCAGCACCGATTCCACATCGAAAATGATAAAGACAAGACCGACAACGTAGAATCGAACGTTGAAGGCAGACCAGGCCGAGCCAACGGCTTCTTCACCGCACTCGTAGGCAGTGTCTTTTAGCGCTGTCGGTTTTTTGGGGCTGAGAAGAACGGAAGCGAAGTGGCCGCCGAAAAATAGCACCACCGCAGCTGCCATCATGATAACAATGGGCATCAATCCATCGATTTGCGTGGTTGTCATGGAGGTCTCCAGGGAGAAAAACTTTAATGAAAAAACACCTTTACGATACAAAAGATGTTGAAAAGAGCAAAGATGTTATTTTGACGAGCTTAAGGTAGATTGCCTCTCAAATCACGACGTACCTTGGACAAAATGTAGTGAACCCGTTTGGTAGTTTAAACAATCGCATTGAGCAGTGGCTGCAGCATGGCCAAGGCGAAATGTTTATTCGCGGCATTTCTCCGAGTGCTTGGAGTTTCATCTATTCTGCCTCTGTGCACAGACTTTTTGCTTCACAGCGAAAGCTAATTGTTGCGGCGAGTCCAGAAGAAGCCGAAAAGCTTTGGGAAGAACTCAAGCACCAGCCTAACGCGTTGTTTTATCCCGGACTAGGACACTCGCCTTACACAAGTATTCTTTCTTCTGAATCAGCCCTAATGCAACGCTTCCGCGTTCTTTCTTTGCTGACGCACGACCCCTCTCCTTGGCTTGTTGTCACTTCTATCGATGCAGCACTGCTGTACATGCCTCCACGGGATTTCTTTAAAGAGCATGCATTGGAACTAAAAGTAGAAGATATCATCGCGCCCCAAGCTCTGGCAGAAAAACTGGTGTCCCTCGGTTACCGCTCAACTCCCTCCGTCGAAGAGCCAGGAACTTTTACACGCAAGGGTGAGATCTTCGATGTTTATCCGCTGAGCGATCGCCCCGTGCGTCTTTTGTACTTCGATGATTTGATCGAGAGCATTTTGGTGATGGACCCTGAGACACAGAAGTCACTTCCCGATGCGAAGTTAGAGCGACTCTTAATTTCTCCGGCCCCCGGAATCTTCACCCGCGAAGAGTTTACCTCTCGTTTACGCGAGAATCTCCCGCAGCCGCAGCCTCAGTTCAAAACACGCTACGATATTCGCAAGGGCATTTTCCAACAGCTCAGCCAGGGCCTGTTGTTTGAAAATTACCCTGTCTATACACCGCTATTTTTTGCCAAACCCACGCCTCTTTTAAGTTATTTTGAGAATCGCTCCATCGTCACGGAGATAAGCCGTTATAATGCGCTTCAAGAATGGGATACTGCGCTCACACAGTGGCGCGACGAATTTTCTGCTGAGGCGGAGAGAAATGATTCGCCCGTCGTGTTGCCGGCACCGGACAAGATCGCAGCCGAAACACTTCAGCACAGCTCGAAGCATGTCTTGGTTGTAGAAACTCTCGATATCACCATCGATCTCGACGACAAAATTAAGAACGATCTGCATCTGGGTATCACGTCTTTGAGAACGCAGATCGCCCCCAAGATTCAGGCCAAGATCGGCACTGTCCCTGACAATAAGTTTGCCTACATTAAGGCCATGCTCGGCGCGCTTCGTGACGAGCTCCGTCTCGGCGCAAAGCTCATGGTTGTTCCCCGCAACGAAACGTCGCGCCAGGAGTTCGAGTTTCTCCTGCGAGAAAATGAGCTTCCGACGAGTGGCGACCAGGTCTCCTGGACACAGTCCAATCTCGCGGAGGGCTTTTACTACCGCGGAGAAAATCTTTGGGTATTGGGTGAGTCGGATCTCTTTGCCTCCAAACAGCGAAAAGCCAAGAAGGCGACGACCACCAACCCCGATCTCTTTGCCGAACAGCTTGCAACGCTTAAGGCTGGTGACTTCGTCGTGCACAGAGATTTTGGTATCGGTCTTTACCGAGGCCTAGAGAGTCTCATAATCGGTGACCAGGAATCAGACTTTCTCGTTTTGGAATACGAAAATCGCGACAAGGTTTATGTCCCTGTTTACCGTCTCAATCTCGTTCAAAAACACGCCGACGCCACCTCGGGTGCGAAAGTCGCCAACCTTCAATCGAAAAAGTTCTCTGAACAAAAGGCGAAGGCGCGTCTTTCTGTAAAAAAATTGGCGTTCGATCTCCTGCGAATGCAGGCCGAGCGAAAGCTTGCTGGGGGCTATCCGTTTTCTGCCCCTGATCATCTGTTTCGAGAGTTCGAACTTTCTTTTCCCTTCGAGGAAACCCCGGATCAGCTGAAGGCTATCAACGATGTTCTCGATGACATGCAAGCACAATATCCCATGGACCGCTTGGTGTGTGGCGACGTGGGCTTTGGTAAAACAGAAGTGGCCATGCGCGCGGCATTCAAGGCGGTGCTTGATAAGAAACAAGTCGTTGTGCTCGTTCCAACCACTGTTCTCGCGCTTCAACATTTCCATTCTTTCCGTCGACGTTTTCAAAGTTTCCCTCTCACGGTCGAGATGCTTTCCCGCTTTAAAACAGCGAAGGAGTCCGCTGAAGTTGTGCGCAAGCTGAAGGAGGGAACCGTCGACATCGTGATTGGAACCCACGCTGTGCTGGCCGATAAGATTGAGTTTCATGACCTGGGCCTCGTGGTCATCGATGAAGAGCACCGCTTCGGTGTTAATCACAAAGAAAAACTCAAGGTCCTGAAGCAGGGCGTGGATGTGATGACCATGACAGCGACACCCATTCCGCGCACAATGCAGATGGCGTTCATCGGTGTGCGCGATATGTCGATCATTCAAACCGCCCCGCCTCGTCGCCAGGCCATCAAGTCGTACATCATCAAAGAAGACGATGTGACACTCAAGTCTGCGATCGAAAAAGAGCTGGGTCGTGGGGGACAAGTTTTCTACGTGCACAACCGGGTCCACGACATTGAAGAGCACGAAATCTACCTCAAAAAGCTCGTCCCGCGTGCGCGGATCACAGTCACACACGGGCAGATGCCTGAGAAAGAACTCGAAAAGCGCATCAACGAATTCATCGAGCACAAGAGTGACATCTTGCTTTCAACGACGATCATTGAGTCCGGGATCGATATCCCCAACGCGAACACCATGATCATTGATCGCGCGGATACCTACGGCCTTGCACAACTTCATCAGCTGCGGGGACGCATCGGCCGTTCTGATCGCAAGGCCTATGCGTACTTCATGGTTCCAGAGAATCGTTTACTCACCGAGGTCGCGACTCGACGTTTGCAGGCGCTGCAAACTTATGCGGACATGGGTTCAGGGTTTTCGCTGGCCTCTGCCGATCTGGAAATCCGTGGGGCCGGCGATATCTTGGGAGCAGAACAACATGGACACGTGGATCAGATTGGTCTCGAGCTCTACATGGATCTTTTGCAAGAGGCGGTATTGGAGCTCAAGGGTGAGCAGCGCACCTCTTCTCGCAACATCGAGATCCAGGCACCGTTTAATGCGTTCATTCCCAACAACTACATTCCTGATCATCCTACGCGACTCAAGTATTACAAGCGTCTTTCTAACGCACAGACTCTGGAGCGACTTGAAGAGCTCAATACTGAGATGGCCGACGTTTTTGGTCTCATGCCCAAAGAGCTGGAATCATTGTTTATTATTCTTCGCACGAGACTTTGGTTCAGACCCGTGGGCGTTCGTTTGGCCAAGGTTTCTGGAAACTCAGTGACCCTCTTCTTCGATGCAGAAGTCTTGGAGGGAAATGAAAAGCTCCGCGATAACATGCTGAATGTTTTTATGGGCAAGCCCAAACTTTACAAGATCAATCCAGACGCTTCTGTTCAATGTTTTTTCAAAGAAACCGTGGGTCAACAGATGCTCTTAGAGTTCGCGAAACATGTTGCGGGCCAAATTGGGGCATGATACCGTTTTTACTAGTACTTTTACCCATGAGGACGTGTATGAAAGCAGCTTTTTTGGCCTTGGCCCTAATGACGACTTCAGCGTTGGCGCAGACCCCAGCTAACGACGTGGTAGCTACTGTTAACGGAAAGAAAATTACCAAAGCGCAGTTGGAAGAATATCACCAGCAAAACTTGCGTTTCATTTCTCAGCGCAAAATCACTCGTGAAGTTTCGTTGGATGATTTGATCAACCGCGAGCTCGGCATTCAAAAAGCGCGCAAAACTGGTCTGGATAAAGATCCAGTGGTTTTGTCGAAGATGGAAGACATTCTCCACCACGCACAAATTTCAAAAGACCTCGAAGGCGAACTCAAAAAAATCACCGTCACAGACGACGAAGTTCGCAAGTACTACGGCGACAACAAAGAATATCGCACGGCCCACATCCTCTACCGTGTCCGCGTAACGCCAACACCGGAAGAAGTGAAGAAGGCGATCGAGCAATCTGAATCAATCTACGCGGAAGTAAGCAAGAACCCTGATTCGTTCGCTTCACTTGCAAACAAATACTCTCAGTCGACCGCAGCGCCAGTGGGTGGCGACCTTGGCTTCCAACCGCCAACGCGCCTTGCTCCTGAATACTATGCCGCGATCAAGGGCCAGAAAGTTAACTTCATCACCCGCCCCGTTCGTACGCAGATGGGCTATCACATCATTAAAGTTCTCGGTGTGAAAGAGTTCGACCAGATCGACAAGAATCTCTACAAGAAAGTTATCTACGACCAAAAACGCGACGCCATCATCATGAACTACGCAAAAGCTATGCAGAAAGGCGCCGACATTAAGATCAATAAGAACCTGTTGTAATGTTCCCACTAATTCTGACCCTCCTCCTGAGTGTGAGTTCATCTCACGCCCAGGAAAAACTTTTAGATAAGATCGTTGCAGTGGTGAATGGGCGAGTTTACTCGCTCTCGGAACTCAAGCGTGTCGACGCAACCCTGGCTGCACGCCGCGAGATCTCACCCTTCCTCTATTCAAAAAAATCATACCCTCAGACGGAGCTGCTTGATCTCATGATCAAGACCCAGGTTATCCGCGACAAGATCGGTACCCAGGGCTTTGTTGTGGGCGACGACGCTGTCGAATCACGCATCAGCATGACCGAGCAGAAGCTGGGGCTCAATCGCGACAGTCTCCTCGAATTCCTCAAGATGAAAGGTGTGACCTACGAAGAGTACTTCGAGATCATCCGTGAAGCGATGGAGTACAACCTCTTCACCACCCGAATCATCGGCCCTCTCGTCACGGTGACAGAGCAAGAACTGAAAAATGAATTCTACAAGCGCCAATCAAACGATAAGGCGCTGAGCTTCACCTACGAGCTCGTGGACTTCTCCGTTCCAGAATCAGAAGCAAAGGGCAAATCTCCTGACACCTTCGTTCAGGCCCTCAAGGACTATCAAGTCACAGGCCGCCTGGGTTACGGCTACGAAGATCTCGACGCTACACCTCTCGAAAACATCAAGGAAGATGCACTCGCGCCGGCGATTCAAGCAGCTCTTACTAAAACACCGGAAGGTAACTTCGCACCGCCTGTCGTCCTCGGTGGCCGCCTCCACAGCTTCTTTGTGAAAAAGAAAGATCTCGTCGAGTCCGCTGCCTACCTGCGCTCGAAAGAACGCCTCGAGGAAGAACTCTTCACCCAGAAGAGTGTTTCTCTCACGACGAACTGGTTTGAGCGCGAATACACGAATTACTACATCAAAAAAAGTCTATGATTGTTGTTACGCAAGGGCACGAAAAGGGCATCGGCATCGAGGTGTTCTTTAAGGCCTTGGCGCTTGCCCCAGCACACTGGACAGGCCAGTGCACCCTTGTCGCACACAGACGAACCATTCTCACACATCTCAAAAAACTAGGAATTGAAGCCGAGGTTGAAGATGATTGCATCTATCTTCCGACGGGCCGATTAGGCTGCGAATGGTTGAGAAGCTCGAGCAAGCTGCCTGCCTCAACCCAGGCGATGGAAACTGGACTTGAGCTTGTTGAATATGACACGCAGGATATTTTGTTCACGCTTCCCACCACCAAAGACGATCTTAGGAATCCCAAGAAGCCCACGCAACACTTTTTGGGCCACACTGAATACTTGCGAGCGCGCTATAAAACAGACGCGCTTGGAATGTTCTTTGCTTCACCCCATCTCGATGTGTTGTTGCTCACTGACCACGTGCCACTCGCACTGATTGGCTCCACGATCACTGGCAAATTCCTCAAGCAGAAACTGCAGACCTCGCTCACGCACTTGCGCCAACTTGAACCACACTTGAAGCGTGCGCTCGTTGCAGGGATAAATCCGCATGCTGGCGAGGGCGGGTTGCTAGGTAAAGAAGAAGCTCGGCTCGCATCAACTCTGTCGGCCATCAAGGTTCCTGGCTTCAAGGTACTCGGGTTTTATCCTGGCGACACTCTTCTAAAACAGAAGCAGAGCAGCGCAGACTTACTGGTGTATCCTCATCACGATCAAGGACTTGCTCCATTCAAATCCCTGATGGGAACACTTGGCGCGAATGTTACGCTTGGTCTTCCGTTTGTACGTCTCAGTGTTGACCATGGGACGGCGTTCCCACTCTATGGTAAAAATATAGCCGATCCACGCGGAGCTTTTTTCTGTCTTCGCAAAGCGATGAGTTACCAGGAGCGAGTGAGTGGAAAAAATACAAATCACAAAGGCGAAGGTCCACAACCTTAAGTCCATCGACGTTTCGATTCCACGTCACACGCTCACTGTTATTACGGGCCCCTCTGGCTCCGGTAAATCATCTCTCGCTTTTGATACTGTCTACGCCGAGGGCCAACGCCGCTATATTGAGTCGCTCTCTTCGTATGCTCGTCAGTTTATTGGCCAGATTGAGCCACCAGACGTTGAAAGCATTACTGGTTTATCGCCAGCCATCGCCATTGATCAGAAAAGCACAACCAAGAACCCACGCTCTACGGTTGGCACGATCACTGAGATCTACGATTACATGCGACTCCTGTGGGCGCGACTGGGTGTTCCCCACTGTCCAGAAACGGGTGAGGCGGTCCAACGACAAACACCCCAGCAAATCATTGAACGACTGCTCACGATGAAAGAGGGCACCAAGCTTCAACTCTTGTCACCGGTCGTTCGCCAAAAGAAGGGTGAGCACAAAGAAGAGATGGCGAAGTATCAATCCATGGGATTTTCGCGCGTGCGCCTGAACGGGGAACTAAAGAATCTTGATGATCAGCTCTCTGTACCTAAAGCAAAATTCAACGATATTGAAATTGTCGTCGATCGCGTTGTCTTAAAGGATGGCGTACGCGCCCGCCTAGCCGATTCAGTGGAATATGCCCTCAAACTTTCAAATGGATACTTAATCGTCATCGCCGACACCACAGAAATATTTTTCTCAGAGAAGAATTTTAGCTTTCAAACCAATAAGAGCTATCCGGACCTTGAGCCGCGTCTATTTTCATTCAACTCACCTCTCGGTGCATGCGCCGAATGTAATGGTCTCGGTCTCACCAAGACCTTCGACATGGAATCCATTGTCACAGATGAAAACTTCTCACTCAACGAGGGAGCGATCGCGCCCCTGAAGAAGAGCTCGTTTCTCATGCACATGATCCGTAGTATCGCCGAAGCCGAAGGCGCGGACATGGATAAACCCCTCAAGAAGCTCTCTGAGAAATTTAAGAAGATCCTCTTCGAAGGGTCGGAGCGCGTTTATACCTATAAGTTTGAATCAGAGAACTCGACGTTTAACTTCAAGAAAGATTTCCCTGGCATCATGGCCTGGCTCGAAAAAAAGTACCACGAGTCAGAATCAGAGAAGGTGAAGCTCGACCTCGAAGAGTTCATGATCATCAAGAAGTGCCATGCCTGCAAAGGCAAGAAACTGAATCCTTTTGCACTTGCGGCCACCGTCGCTGACAAAAACATTATCGAGATCTGCGATCTCCCGGTGAATGAGTGCTTCGATTTTTTTAGTGGACTTAAATTCCAAGGCAACCAAACGGTCATCGCCCAGAAGCTCCTTAAAGAGATCCGTGATCGGTTGAAGTTCTTGCTCAATGTTGGATTGGACTATCTCACACTCAACCGCGATGCCATGACTCTGTCGGGCGGCGAATCACAGCGTATTCGCCTTGCTACCCAAATCGGTTCTGCACTTTCGGGTGTACTCTACGTTCTCGATGAGCCAAGTATCGGCCTGCACCAACGGGACAACGAGAAACTCATTCAGACCCTTCTTCATCTACGAGACATCGGCAACACGGTGATCGTTGTTGAGCACGACGAAGACACCATGCGCTCCGCTGACTGGCTGATTGACATGGGTCCGGCCGCCGGAATCCACGGCGGTGAAGTCGTTTCAGAAGGCACACCCAAAGACGTCGCCAAAGACCCCAAGTCCATGACGGGTAGATATCTCTCGGGCAAAGATAAGATCGAAGTCCCCAAGCAGCGTCGCAAGTGGACTGACAAAGTTGTTCTGCAAAACGCGAAAGAGCACAACCTACAAGACGTGACCCTCGAGGTCCCAGTGGGTGTCATGACGTGCCTCACCGGTGTATCCGGATCGGGCAAATCCACACTCGTGCACAAAATTCTCATTCCCGCGGTGAAGAGCTACCTAACGCGAGATCGACGTTCCACAACGACCAATTATCGCGCCATCAGTGGTGTGGATAAGTTCCAAAGTGTGATTGAACTTGATCAGGCACCTATCGGGAGAACTCCGCACTCTAACCCGGCGACCTACACTGGCCTCTTCGATGATATCCGCAACATCTATTCACAAACGAACGAATCCAAAGTGCGCGGCTACAAGCCCGGACGCTTTAGTTTTAACGTGAAGGGTGGGCGCTGTGAAACCTGCGAGGGGAACGGCAGCCTGAAAATCGAAATGCACTTCCTACCTGACGTGTACGTACAGTGCCAGGACTGTGGAGGAAAGCGCTACAACCCTGAAACGCTTTCGATTCTCTATCGCGGAAAGAACATCGCCGACGTCCTCGACATGTCGATCGAAGAGGCGGTCACCTTCTTCGAGAACCACACCAAGGTCGCCCGTACATTGCGTGTGTTAAACGACGTGGGACTGGGTTATATCAAGCTCGGACAGCCCGCCACCACACTTTCGGGCGGCGAAGCTCAACGCATGAAACTTTCCCGGGAGCTTTCGAAGTCTGTGAAAGGCTCTACTTTGTACGTTCTGGATGAACCCACCACGGGACTCCACTTCAATGACATCCGCATTCTTCTCGTTGCGCTAAACCGTCTCGTTGACCTTGGTCACACGCTACTCATTATCGAGCACAATCTCGATGTGATTAAGACTGCTGACTGGGTGGTAGACTTAGGTCCCGAGGGCGGCAAGGGTGGGGGAGAGATTGTCGCGTTCGGTACGCCCGAGCAGGTGGCGAAGGCCAAGCGCTCCCATACAGGAAGATTTCTTTCGAAGATGCTTTAGTTTCTCACAAATAAAAAGGGCCCCCAAAGGGGCCCTTCGCTTATCTGCTTTTGCCAGAGGCAAAAAAGATTAGAGAGTCGGCTTGATCAAGAACGAGATAACGAAAGCGTAAATTACCAATGACTCGATAAGTGCGAGTGCAATGATCATTGGTGTGAACAATTTGTCAGCAGCAGCTGGGTTACGTGCGATGCCTTCCAAAGCTACTGAGGCAGCTTTAGATTGAGCGATTGCGCCGCCGATAGCAGCTGAAGAAATTGCGAAACCAGAAGCGATTGCCAACCATGCGTTCAATTCCATAACAGATCCTTTTTTATGACCGGCCTGTGACCGATCGTGAGTTAAAACTTCCTCAATGCTCTACTTAGTGTGCGTGCTCTTCATGATCGTGATGAGCGGTCGCCAAACTAATGTAAACCATAGTCAGAAGGGTAAATACGAAAGCTTGCATGAAACAGACGAACAAACCGATCACGTAGAACGGAATCGGCACAATGTACGGAACGAGGTTTGAGAAGATCGAGAGAACCAAGTGGTCACCCTCCATGTTCCCTTTCAAGCGTAGTCCCAATGAGAGCGGACGAACCGCGTGAGAGATCAATTCAATCGGGAAGATCAGGATCGCCAGGTACCAAACCGGGCCCATGAAGTGCTTGATGTGGCCGACGATGCCTTGCTCTTTAATGCCCTGGTAGTTGTAATAGATAAATACGAAAACACCGAGAGCGAGAGTGGTGTTGAAGTTGTCAGTTGGTGGCAAGAAGCCTGGAATCAAGCCGATGACGTTGTTAATGAAAATGAAAGAGAAGAGCAAGACGATCACTGAGTAGTAACGCTTGGCCTGTTCTTCGCCCATGATGTTGCGAGCCAGGTTGTAAACGAACTGGCCCACGGCTTCAACGATATTACGGAAAGTGATGCCGCGATCTGGGATCGCAATGTTCTTGGTGTTTGAGCTTTTTGAGCGATACAAAACACCTACCAGCAAGAACAACACACCAACTGCGAAGAACGTCAGAACGTGTTGAGCGATATGGAGCTTGTTCCCGAGTTCGCCAAAAAAGGTGAAACCACTGGCCGCAGAAGCTACAGATGGAATTAATGCTGAAAGGATGAGTCCTAAACGAATCATTCTGAAGAACCTTTTTTAAGGAATGCGTGTATGTTTTTAATACTCAGAATGAGGATAATCAATTGAAATGTGTAGAGTATTAGCCCGTGTGACACAAGGTGTCGCGCCCAGGTGACCAGCATGAAAATCGCGATTCCCATGAGCGAGAACTTGAGAGTAACTTGCCCCCATAGAACCACCTGACTAATCCTATCAGTCGCATCTCGCTTCTCTGTCATGTTGAGGAGAAACTTTCCGAGGATTTTGAACATAATCCACTGACTTAGCCCTGAGGCCACAATCATTCCGATCAATAAGAGCGCCCCGAGGGCACTGCCACGACCAAAATAAAGAGCATAAACCAGAGCAATCACGCAGCCGGCAAAGTACTTTTTATTGCTTACGTTTTCCGACCAACCCATAACGCACCATAAGAAAGAGGGTGTTTCCGATAACCAGAAGCATGACTACCAGGAGGGCCGTCCAACTTATGATCTGTTTTTGCACCAGGTAGTTGAGCCCGAAGAAGACACCTAGGATCAATGATGGAAGTCCCATCGCGAGGCCCAGCACCCTCCACCAAGCCTGAGGAGTACTCATCGCTTCCTCGCCACGCGACGAGCATACAGAGACTTCAAGCGCTCTTTGATGACTTGCGGATTAGGGTAATCATCAAGCAGTGAGTAGTAGATGTTGTAGGCTTCCTTGAGCTTCTCACCAGACTCGTAAGCATTTGCAATGAGAAATTTTGTTTTCACGATCAAGTCTTTGCGTTTTTCACGTTTCAGATACTCGACCCATCTCTCAACTGCTGCCTCCCATTTTTTTTGATAGAAGCGCACGAGACCCTGGTAGTAAAAACTTTCAATGTGGTGGGCGTGGTTTGTGTCGAGAGTAAGGCGAGCGAAACGCAGCTCCGCTTTATCGAGCTGTCCATCCTCGAAGAGGGACTCAGCAACGCGAAAGTCATAGAAGTCCGCGTTCTGTAAGAGCGGACGGAAATCTAGCAAGGTCTGATACGCCCGGATGGCTTCACGATAGTTCTTAGCGAAAGAAAAGTTAATGTCGGCAATCTTATCGAGCGATCTCACCTGGTTCTGCGGATCTTCATCGTTATCGACGATGTACTTGTAGTGGGATAGGGCGCGAGTTTGCTGGTTGAGATAGAGATAATAAATTTCAGCGAGCTGGTAGTTAATTTTTGTTTGAATTGATTTTACAGGATTTTGCCGAAGGAGACGCTCGTAGGCCTCTGCGGCTTTCTCATATTCTTGTCGTTCTACGTAGTCTTGCGCCGTAAGGATCTCGCGGTTAAGCCCCGAGGTAAAATCACAGCCGGCAGAAAAAAGGAGCCCCGCTAGAAGCGGGGCCCACAAAAATTTACTGTAGTTCAGGCGTCTCATCTCCGCCTTCTGGAGCCTCATCAGGATCGATGATTTTCTCAACGGCGACCACTTTCTCGTCTGCTTTTACGTTGATCAGGCGCACACCCTGAGTGTTTCTGCCAAGCAACGAAATGCCTGCAATCTTCGTACGGATAACCTGGCCCTTGTCAGTGATGATCATGAGGTCATCGCTTGCAGTTACCGGCTTGATCGAAACGATGTTACCGGTTTTCTCCGTGAGCTTCATGGCAAGGATTCCCTTACCGCCTCTAGACTGTGAACGGTACTCGGACTCTTCCGAACGCTTACCGTAGCCACGCTCTGTGACCGTGAGGATTTCAGTTCCTGGCTCAAGGATTTCCATGCCGATAACTTTCTCGCCCTCTTCTAGCGCCATGCCTTTCACACCTTGAGAAACGCGACCCATGGCGCGAGCGTCATCTTCTTGGAAGCGAATGGTTTTACCGCCGTCAGAGCACAGCAAGACATCTTTTTTGCCGTCGGTGATACGAACCGCATTAACTGCGTCGCCATCAACAACTTTAATCGCCTTGATGCCGCTCGATTTCACATTGTTGTATTCCGTGAGTTCTGAGCGCTTAACGATACCGTGTTCAGTTGAGATTATGAGGAACTTACCTTCACGCTCTTTCGGAACAGTGATGATCTGCTGAACCTTCTCTCCCGCTGGGATGTTCAAGAGGTTCACAACGTTACGGCCCTTCGTCGTGCGGAGTCCTTCAGGGATTTGGTAAACCTTCAGGGTAAACACAGTGCCCTTGTCCGTGAAGATCATGAGCGTGTCATGGGTTTCTGCCGTAAAGAAGTTGGTGTAGAAATCTTCTTCAAGATCCGCACCCTTCACACCTTTACCGCCGCGCTTTTGAGAGCGGTAGGTATTGATCTCCATCCGCTTCATGTAGCCCTTGTGGGTAATGGTGACGATCACTTCTTCATTAGCGATGAGGTCTTCCATTTGGAACTCATCGGCTTGCGCAACGATTTCAGTCTTGCGTTCATCACCGTAAAGCTCGCGGATTGAAACGAATTCATCGCGGATGATGCCAGCAATCAGGGCTTCACTGCCGAGAATTTCTTCCAAGCGACCAATTTCTTTCATCACGGCCTGGAAGTCCGCAACGATCTTGTCGCGCTCAAGGCCAGTGAGGCGTTGAAGACGCATGTCCAAGACGGCTTGCGCTTGGATCGTCGACAACGTGAATTTCGTCATCAACTGTTCTTTGGCCTGTTGAGGGCCTTCGGCTTTTTTGATGAGCTCTACGATCGCGTCAATGTTTTCAACGGCGATCTTCAAACCTTCCAAAATGTGTGCGCGCTCTTTAGCCTTCTTGAGCTCGTAGGTCGTGCGGCGGATGACAACTTCACGACGGTGCTCGATGAAGCACTGGAGCATTTCCTTAAGGTTCATGACCTTCGGCTGACCATTCGAGATGGACAGGAAGATGATACCGAATGAAACCTGCATTGAAGTTTGCTTGTAGAGACGGTTCAACAGCACCGAAGCGTTTTCGCCACGCTTAACGTCGATAACAACACGAATACCTTCCCGGGAAGATTCGTCGCGGATGTCGGAGATGCCTTCGAGTTCTTTTTCGTGGACAAGCTCCGCGATGCGCTCGATGAGCTTCGCTTTGTTCACTTGGTACGGGATTTCCGTGAGGATGATCTTTTCGCGATCGTTCTTGCCCACTTCTATCTCGGCCTTCGCACGAATCTGGATGACACCTTTGCCAGTCATGAAGGCCTGGTGAATGCCAGTCGTTCCGTGGATCGCACCGCCAGTAGGGAAGTCCGGTCCTGGGATGATTTTGATCAACTCGTGAAGAGTGATGTTTGGGTTTTCAATCAATGCCGTCAACCCGTTCGCAATCTCAGTGAGGTTGTGCGGAGGAATGTTTGTCGCCATACCGACGGCGATACCTGCAGAGCCGTTGATGAGAAGGTTTGGGATTTTTGTAGGAAGTACTGTAGGTTCTTGTAATGAACCATCGTAGTTTTCCTGCCAATCGACAGTTTCTTTGTCGATGTCGTCCATCATCTCGTTGGCCATCTTCTGCATGCGTACTTCGGTGTATCGCATGGCTGCGGCGTTATCGCCGTCGATGGATCCGAAGTTACCTTGACCATCGATCACGGTGTAGCGCATGGAAAAGTCTTGGGCCAAACGCACCATCGCACCGTACACAGCCGAGTCGCCGTGTGGGTGGTACTTACCAATAACGTCACCGACCACACGTGCCGACTTCAAGTACGGGCGGCCCGCGTAGTTATTCAGCATGTGCATCGCGAACAAAATACGGCGGTGCACCGGCTTGAAACCATCGCGGACGTCGGGCAGTGCTCGGCCGACGATGACCGACATGGCGTAATCGAGGTAACAGCTCTTCATCTCGTCTTGAATGAGGAGGGGAGCAATTTTACCGTGGTTTGGAGGTGTGTTGCCTGTTTCGTTAGCCATAATTAAATATCCAAGTTGCGCACGTTAAGTGCGTTTTGTTCAACGAATTCACGACGAGGTTCGACGTTGTCGCCCATCAAAACAGAGAACACCTGATCTGCGTCGATGGTGTCTTCGATTCGAACCTGCAGCAAAGTACGATTGTCGTGCGACATGGTGGTTTCCCAGAGCTGCTCCGGGTTCATTTCACCGAGTCCCTTATAGCGCTGGATGTAGGCACCCTGCCGCCCCTCTTCAGAGATAAAAGTCGCGAAGGCCTTGAGGCCCTCAAAGCTGTGCTTGTCATTGCCACGGCGGAAGTCGATTTTTGAATTCACGTACTTTTGGACGCCTTCGAAGTGGTTAACCAGGTCCTCGTACTCGCTCGAGTCCACGAAGTTTAGGCCAATGCGGAAGTTCTTCGTCTTCGAAGCTGAGTTGACTTGAATGGAGATCTGCCATGCGATGTTTTTTGCATCTTCCGTTACTGTAAGCGTGTAGCGCTTGAGGTGAAGGGTATCCATGGCGTTAAGTCGAACTCGAAGTTCTTCGACATATTTCTCGAGCTTCGCTTTGTCGCGGAGGGTCTCGGCTACGAGACGACCACCTTCCATGATTGAACGCAAGAAAAACGCATCGTAGTGGCGATCGTAAGAGTCGAGAGTCGTGTTGTAGTTACGGAACTTATTCACCAAGACCTTCGCCTGCTCGAGGTCGATGCGAGACTTGTCCATGTCCACTTCACAATCAGTCAGTGAGCTAGACACCAAAAATGCCTCGAGCTCTTTCTCGTCTTTCAGGTAACGCTCGTTCTTGTTTTTCTTGTATTTGAAGAGTGGTGGCTGAGCGATGTACAGGTGGCCGCGCTCAACGATTTCCGGGAACTGGCGATAGAAGAGCGTGAGCAGAAGTGTGCGAATGTGGGCACCGTCGACGTCCGCATCCGTCATGATCACAATCTTGTGATAGCGAAGGCGCGTGATATCGAAGCTATCTTTGCCAATGCTGGTACCGATCGCCTGGACCAACATCTTAATTTCGTCGTTACCAAGCATTTTGTCGTAGCGTGCTTTTTCGACGTTCAGGATCTTACCCTTGAGCGGGAGAACAGCTTGTGTACGGCGGTCACGGCCTTGCTTCGCAGAGCCACCGGCCGAGTCACCTTCCACGATATAGATTTCGCAAAGTTCCGGGTTTTTTTCTTGGCAGTCAGCCATTTTTCCAGGCAAACCTGAAAAATCGAGAGCTGTTTTACGACGAGTCAATTCACGCGCTTTGCGAGCTGCCTCGCGAGCCGCCGCTGCATCGATAGATTTTTTAAGAATCGTCTTACCGACGTTTGGATTTTCTTCGAGATAGATTTTCAAGCGCTCACCCACTAGTGAGTTCACGATTCCTTCTACTTCTGAGTTACCCAGTTTTGATTTCGTCTGACCTTCGAACTGAGGGTTTTTGAGTTTAACCGAGATAATCGCTGTTAAACCCTCACGCATATCATCGCCCGTGAGAGTGATCTTCACGTTCTTCATGATGTTGTTGTCTTTGGCGTAGTTGTTCAAAACGCGAGTGAGTGCCGTTTTAAAGCCAGAGACGTGCGTTCCACCCTCTGGGGTGTTGATGTTATTGGCGTAAGAAGTCAAAACTTCTGAATACGACTCCGTCCACTGCATCGCGAGTTCGATTTCGTAGTCGTCTCGTGTTTGTGTGAGATAAATCGGTTCTTTGTGAAGCGGGCTCTTCGCACGGTTAAGGTACGAAACGAATTCTCCGATTCCGCCCTCGTAATGGAAGGTTTCTTCCTTCTCGGCTCGCTCGTCTTTCAATGTGATTTTCAAGCCCTTGTTCAAAAACGCCATCTCGCGGAAGCGGTTTCCAAGGGTGTCGTAGTTGTATTCGTGAACTTCAAAAATTTCGTTGTCTGCTTTGAAAGTTACACTTGTGCCTGTTTCAGTAGGATCGCAATCACCGATAACTTTCAAGGGTTCCTTTGTGACGCCCTTTACGAACTCCACCCGGTGAAGCTTGCCTTTCTTTTTGATGTCGACTTTGACCCATTTTGAGAGAGCATTTACGACAGATGCACCAACACCATGAAGACCGCCGGAAACTTTATAGGCGCCACCCTCTTCGTTGAATTTTCCGCCGGCATGAAGTTTTGTATAAACCAACTCCGCAGCAGAAACCCCCTCCGTCGGATGAATGTCGACAGGAACACCGCGGCCGTTATCAGAAACAGTAATTGAGTTATCGACGTGAATAAATACACGAATGTCTGTGCAGTAACCTGCAAGCGCCTCATCGACTGAGTTATCTACGATTTCATAGACACAGTGATGGAAGCCGCGAAAGCCCGTATCACCAATGTACATACCTGGACGTTTGCGAACCGCCTCTAGTCCTTCGAGAACCTTGATTTGGTCGGCACCGTATTCGGTATTAACCTTGGAAATACTTTCAGTGGGCGTAACTTGCGTCATGCGAAGGCTCCTATCCTTGAGAAACTGGGCGTCCATGCTCCATAAAAATCCTGCGGGCATGGGGAATTTTTTCTAACTCTAGCCTGAAGTTTTCGTTGGCTGTTGTGATCAAGACTTGGAAAGATTTTTGGCACAAATATTGGATAAGGTTCTTCCAACGTTGGCCATCTAACTCGCCCGAAACATCATCAATTAAAACAATAGGATAGAAAGATAATTTGTACCTAAAAAGCTCTATAAAAGCAAACAACAGAGAGAGAAAACTCATCTTTTGCTGACCCAAAGAACAGAACTCAAAAGAGTTCAAACCATCGAAGAAAAACATGCAATCATCGCGGTGCACACCGCTTGAAGTGTGACGCGAATCGAAGTCATCGTTCTCGGTGAGTCGGTAGTGCTCGAAAATACGTTTTGCATCCCATCCGCGAAACTTTGTATCGAGATCAATACGTAGTTCATGCGTCTCAGCAAAGATCTCGCGGAAGGTTGGCGTTACAAATTCTGTTAGCTTGCTGAGCCACTCCAGTCGTTTATGCGTCAGAAACGCGCTTAATTCGGCGAAATTTTCATCCAAAGCCATCAACTGTAGCTTTGTCTGGGAATTCGGTCCCTGGGCTAATAACGAGTTCCTGAAGCGCAGGGACTTTTGGAAGCGGTTCAGCATTAATTTATATTCTGAATCCAACTGCCCTAAATGGGAATCTAGCCACTGACGACGAAAGCTCGCGCTGGTGTGAAACGAGTACGAATCGAAGGGATTCACAAAAACTGATTCAATTTGCAGACGAGGTTTTTCGGGTCGATTATCCAGCCACCATTCTTCGCTTTCGGCCTGGATTTTGCCCGAAAGAGAGTGAAGATCCTGTTCGCCCTGAAAAGCGGCTGAAAGAAGCAACTCTGGGTGTGCACCTTCAATGCTTAGGAGCTGAGGAAATCCGGTATTTTTACGGAAAGATTTGCGGTTGGTGAGGTAGTAGACAGCTTCCAAAAGATTCGTTTTACCGTTCCCATTAGGACCAAAAATACAATTGATCCCGGGGATAAATTCCACCATCTCAGGTGCTAGATTACGAAAATTCTCTGTACGAAGGCGCAGAATTTTTACGCCACTCATGCGGGGAAAACTAGAGTTTCAACGGCATGATGATGCCAAGAAATTCTGGAAGATCAGCTGCTTTGATAACAACAGGGCTAAGCTCGTTGTTGAATTCAAAAATAACTTCGCTACCTTCGTTCAACACATTCAAAGAATCCATGAGGTACTTAGCGTTGAAACCAATCTCCATGGCCTTGCCGCTGTAACTGACAGGCAATACCTCAACGGCTTCACCCATGGCGGCGTGTTTTGTGGAAATAGTTAATTCCCCGTCTTTGATCGCGAACTTTATGCCGTTCGTTTTTTCGTTCGAAAGAATGCGCACACGTTTCACAGCATTCAAAACAGCGTTTCGATCTATGTTAAACATAAAAGCAGTCTTACTTGGAATGACCGTCTGGTACTTGGGATACTCACGAGCAATCAAACGTACTGAGAGAAAGTAATCATTGTTCGCTTGAACGAACATGAATGATTCATCTAGTGACATCGTGAGGTCTTTACCCGGATTTGAGTCGGCGATTTTCTTGAGTTCGTTTACGCCCTTCCGGGGAACGATCACACCATCAGCGAGATGCTTGTTACCACCGATAAATTCGGCAGTATCAAGCAGGGCAAGACGGTGTCCATCAATCGCAACAGAACGAAGTTTTCCATCCAACTGCTGAAGGTAGATACCATTGAGGTACAAACGTGTTTCATCAGTTGAAATTGCGTGTGAAGTCTTATCGATAATCAAACTGACTTGATTGGCCTTGAGTTTAAATTCGCTAGAGTTATTTGAGAATGTGAGCTGTGGGAACTCTTCAGCGCCTGTAACCATCAATTGGTAATCAATATTTTTGCAGGATAAATTGAGCTGATTTCCACCTTCAACCGCGAGCTTCACCTCATCGTTTGGAAGTTCTCTGAGGATATCAGCAATATTTTTTGTATTGATGCAAACACTGCCCTCAACCTCAACTTTCGCTGGAAGGATAAGCTTCGCTGAGACTTCGAGATCCGTTGCGATTAGTTCCAATGTCGTTTTATTTGCCTTCACCAAACAATTTGTAAGGATCGGTCGTGAGTTCTTACGATCCACTACGGTGAGTAGCTTGCCAATGGCGTCTCGTAGAATCGGTGCTTGAATAACGAATTTCATACTATCTCGCTTGAAAGAACCGACACTAAACCACTCTCAGGTGTCTTTTTCAAGGGAAGGCGCCTAACCGAATTCTCTCCAGGTTTTCCCTTCTTCTTCATTAGATCTTATAAAGATTATGATTATGATAGGCCGAGGAATTGGTGGAAACAGGTAATTGATCGTGATTATCTACTCTTAACGCAGCCTCAATTCCCCGAGTGTCCTCTACTGCGTTTGGTCGAGAAGTTTTGTTCTTCGTATATCTTACAAGTTGTCCTCTTTTTAGCTCAGTAAAATAATTGTTTCTACGGACTTTCCCCACGTCTCAAAGCTTTTCATTGAGATGCTCCGAAGTATTGGGCCTATTTCCAAACTTTTTTCCCCATTTCCTCTGGGGGTTTTTGTGTAATGGCCGTTTAAACGGTCTTCTCCACCTGGGACAAGTGAGAAGATGGGGAATGTGTTGAAATTTAAATAAAAACTAGAGCAGGTTTTCGATCTCAAGCATCTGTTGAGCGAAGTGTGGATCATTTTTGAGACGCTTCTTCACAACCTCAAGGCTGTACATCGGCGTGGTGTGGTCTTTCTTGCCAAAGAATAACGCGATCTCAAGCAACGTTTTACGGAGGTGCTGGTGGATCAGATACATTGCCACTTGCCGTGCGAGAACAATTTCTTTGGTCTTGGATTTACCGCGAATATCACCCAGGGGGATGCGGTAGTACTGGGCCACGGCCTTGGTGATTGAATCCACCGTAACGAGCTTCTGATTCTCAATGTGTTCATCAAGCTTCAGGTACTCGCGGGCCAGCTGGAGATCAATGTCGACGTTTGTGAGATCGTAGTAGCCCTTGAGCTGTACAAGAGAGCTTTCGAGGTCGCGCACGCTAGACTTCACGCACTTGGCGATCAGATTGACGATCTCGTCGCCGAGGTAGAAATCTTTCTCTTGGGCTTTCGTTTTAAGAATCGCGATTCGTGTCTCAAGGTCTGGTTGTTGTATTTCAACGGCTAGCGCTGAGCCAAGGCGTGTACGAATGCGTTCTTCGATACCAGCGATTTCACGCGGCGTTTTATCAGAGGTGAAAATGAGCTGTTTCTTTCGATTGCTCAGATCATTAAAAATATGGAAAAACTGCTCTTGTGTTCCGGTTTTTCCAGCTAACTCATGGATGTCGTCAATGATGAGAACATCCACACCCTGTGTATAGCGCTTACGGAAATCAAAGGCTTTGTTTTCACGTGTTGCCTCTACGAGCTCGACCATCATGTTGTTACACGAGGTGATGCAGATCTTAAGTTGTGGCCGGTGCTCGAGAATATGGTTAGCGATCGCATGAATAAGATGCGTTTTCCCTAATCCGGAGTTTCCGTAGAGGTACAAGCTTGGATAAATGTGACCAGGCTCGCGCGCCACAGCGAGCGCAGAAGCGTTGGCCAGATTGTTGGATGATCCCACCACGAAATTTGTAAATTTCTTGTGGGAGTCAATGAGCCCGTGAGCGGGACGAACATCACGCTGCTCCATGGCTTGGCTGGCGAGCGTGTTTTGCTGGTCTTTCGATGTCGGTATGAGGTCTGGCAGAACGAACGTGTTGTCTCGAGCCGTTGCGCTTTTGCGAGTTTCTTCGATGCGTGCGCCCTTAAGGATGTTCTCGTCGTTCGAGCTGAGACTGGTTGTGCGCACACCGAATGTTTTGAACTCAATCTGATAGTCGCGGCCCAAAGTCTCTAGAACAGCTTTCCGCACGACAGTGAGGTACTGGCTCTCAATAACTTTTTTAATGAAGTTCGTGGTGACAGTGAATTCAATCGTCGTTGCGTTGAGATCAGTGATTGTGAAGGTATCAGAAAAATAGGCTGAATATTGAGCCGGGTTTACGTAAACACGGATGGACTCTTTAATCTCATGGCCCATGAGGCGCATGTCTTCACTGGCAATTTCAGATGTCTGGATCGTCTGTGTGGGCGCGACCGGTGTTGCGGGACGCGTTACCCCTGCGGGAGTGGCGCTTTTAGTGACAGGAAGGCCCTGGGTAGGCTCTTTCTCTTCATCCCACTTTAAGAATTGGTCGAACGGGAATTTTTGGGTCATGCATCCACGGGTAAGAATATTTTGTGGGCGGTTAGGTAACATTCTGCTGGCCGATTTTCAACTTAACCCGTAAACATTTCCGACTCGCATAGAGTCACGGAATACAAAAATTATTGACCGGTATCACCGTTTCCGGTACCCATAGAGACCCTTAATGTTCCACGTGTGGAAGGATTACCATGAAGAGAATTAGAACTTGGCAGCCAAAGAAGAAAAAACGTCTCCGCGACCACGGATTCCTGACTCGCATGGCGACTAAAGGTGGCCGTGATGTGATCAATCGCCGTCGTGCGAAGGGTCGTAAGCGCTTGACCGTGGCAACTGGCACGAAGTGATCGCTGAGGGCAAAGCTCTCAACTATCCGAAAGCTTGCCGAATCCATCTCAAGAAAGATTTTGAATACCTGCGGGAACGAAGTAAAAAAAACTTCGTTCCTCCGCTTGTTGTTTATACCAAAGCCTCACGCCTTGGACTCACACACGCACGCCTGGGCCTGAGTGTCTCCACTAAACAGGGAAATGCTGTTCGCCGAAATCGCCTCAAGCGCATTCTGCGAGAGGAATTTCGCAAGAATGCCAGACGCACAGAGCTCAATCTCGACATTCTGATAGTCACGGCCCAGAAGGTCGATGATGAAATAAAGTTGAGAGACTCGTTTAAGAAGCTCATGGACTCACTCACTCCGTCCCCATGAAACTCATCTTTAAATTTCTCATTCGCACATATCAATATGCTCTTTCTCCTTTTTTGGGGAAAAACTGTCGGTTTCATCCAAGCTGCTCACATTACGGATATGAATGCTTTGAGCGGTTTTCACTCCTTAAAGCGATGTGGTACACCCTCAGGCGAATACTTCGTTGTCATCCATGGAATCCGGGCGGATATGATCCCGTCCCGGAGAAGTTAAATTAAGGAACGCACTCATTATGACCTCAGATCACAAGAATGCTCTTTTTGCTGTTGTTTTGTCCGGGTTGATTCTTTTCGGATGGCAGTACTACTTTGCTCCTCAGCCTCCAGCGCCTGGTGCTTTACCGACGACAGAATTAGAAGCGACCACACCGATTGTCGGGGCCCCAACACTCGCGCAAGGCTCCGAAACGACGGCACTGGCACCCTCTCAATTACAAGATGTTGCGCTCTCAACAGCAGGCCTCAAGGCCAATTTCAAAAACAACCTTTCGATAACCTCAATGGAACATGCTCAGACTCGTTTTCCATTTGCGGAAATCGTAGGAAGCGACAAGCCACTTGTGATTGAGGTGGCCCCGGAAGGTCAGAAATTCGCAGCCCTTAAGTTGGCGACCGTAGAATCGAGCGAAACGAAGTGGGTAGGACGTGACGAGGCGACAGGTGTTGTTGCGACAGTTTCATTTACCGGCCCGGAGATGGTGGGTTTTAAAATCACTGCCCCGCAACCTTTTAAGTACCGTCTCACTTTTACTTCAACGGATAAGAAGCTCGAGAACGGCCAACAGCGCTTTTTCGCCTTCTACACAGATAAGCTGAACCACTGGACAGTGGGTGACGACGAGATGACGGACACGACTGTAAGTTGGGCCGGCATCGACTTTAATTATCACCTCTTTGGCGTAAGTTTCCCCAAAGCACCGGGCCTCGTTTTACGGGGCTTAACAGACGGTCGCTTCCAGCTTTTCCCGAACTATACTGTGCCAGAGCTGTCGTTTGAGATCCTCTACGTTAAGAAAGAATACAATTACATGACCTCTCTCGGTCGTGACCTGAAGCACGCAGTGGACTTCGGTTTCTGGGGTTTCTTCGCGGAACTGATTTTGCGCGGATTGCAGTTCTTCTATGGCCTCGTTCCGAACTGGGGCGTGGCGATTATTTTTCTTACTTTCGTCGTTCGTTTGATCACTTTTCCTCTGCAATACAAGAGTTTCGTGAGCATGAAGCGCATGCAGGTTGTGCAACCAGAAATGACCAAAATCAAAGAGAAGTATAAAGACGATCCGATGCGGATGCAGAAAGAAACAATGGAGCTCTTCAAGCGCTCAGGCGCCAACCCATTGGGTGGCTGCTTGCCGATGATTTTGCAGCTTCCGGTGTTTTTCGCATTCTACAAAGTACTCTATTCAGCGGTGGAATTGGTCGATGCTCCGTTCATTGGTTGGCTGACCGATTTGTCGAACAAGGACCCGTACTTCGTCCTCCCGTTGCTCATGACAGGAGCGATGTTCCTTCAGCAAAAACTTACGCCAACGACAGTGACAGACCCGGTTCAGAAGAAAATCTTCATGTTCATGCCGCTCATTTTCGGTTTCATCATGAAGGATCTTCCAGCGGGACTTTCGCTCTATATTTTCGTCTCGACACTCTTGGGTATCGGTCAGCAAATGCTGGTATTCAAAATCTCGGGTGATAAACCAGTTGTCGTATGATTCACGACGGAAAGACGATTATAGCGTGTGCCTCCGGGGCGCACGCTCATGCGGCCATTGCTGTCATTCGTCTTTCTGGTTTTGCTCACCTGTCTGATTTTCAGCCCTTTATCACGCTTCAACTCTCACCGGTAAAACCCCGCACTATGGTGCGGGCGAAACTCATTTCCGGCAGTGAGGTGGTGGACGACATTTGCTTCTGTTTTTTCGCAGCTCCTGCGAGCTATACGGGTGAGAATTTGCTGGAGCTATACGCTCACGGAAATACTCTCAACGTTGAGCGAATCTTGGCGCTTTTTCAGACACAAAAGTCTGTTCGGCTGGCGCAGCCGGGGGAGTTTTCCCTGCGTGCGCTCCAGAATAAAAAACTGACTCTTTCCCAAGTTGAAGGACTCGACCTGTTTCTTAATGCCTCAACCCCACTTGCCCTTAATCAGGGCATGGCCCTGTTGCACGGTGATCTTCACCAAGCGTATTTAGACCTCTTTGTGAGCTACAAGCATCACAAGGCGGCGCTTGAGCTTCTGCTTGATTTTCATGAGGACGTCGGCGAGGAAGAGGGAAGGGTCCAGCTGTATGAAAGCTGGAAAACCTTCTACTCTCAGCTCGGTTCATTGCAAAAACGACTGGATCCCCATTCATCTCGTCTGCTTCGTCCCGAAATTGTCATTGCAGGCCTACCCAATGCGGGTAAATCCACATTTTTCAATCGCTGGTTGGGCGAGGAGCGGGCCATTGTTTCGGCTCAGGCGGGCACAACGCGGGATTACATCGCAGAGGATGTTCAGATCGGCGGTGTGACCTATCGGCTGGTGGATACGGCCGGAGTGCGTGAGGCGCAGGATTTAATCGAATCGCGGGGTATCGAGCTCTCGCTTCAACGACTCGCGCGAGGGTTTTATTCTGTGTTGCTCATCAATCCTTTTGAAACCGATGTTTCGGAGCTGATTAAACTCACGCAGCATTCTTTTGATTTGGTCGTATTCACTCATGGGGATTGTGATGGTTTTGCATTGGCCAAGGAGGCTTTGGTCAAAAAGGGGTTGGTCCTATCGGGGCAGTCTCATGTAATCGGGATAAATGACAATGATTTCAGCGCCATAGGGTCTTTTGTAAACAAAAAATATGTTGTGGCGACGGCCCAATCACCGATCCTGCAAGAGCGCCACAAGTCTTTAATTTCAAGGTGTTGGGGGATTGCTCAGGCCTATCAACATACCCTTCCAAACCAGTCGGACATGGCTATTTTGTCTCATGAATTAAATACCTTAGGGCATTGCCTGCAAGAGCTTTTAGGCATAGTTTCGCCCGACGAGGTTTTGGATCACATCTTCGCCAACTTTTGCATCGGCAAGTGATGTGTTCCACGTGGAACAATGACTGAATTCGACATCATCATCGTAGGTGGGGGACATGCTGGCCTTGAGGCGGCGTGGATCTCTGCGCAGTTCGGTTTGCGCGTGGGTCTGCTGACACTACCAAGCGTAGGGCTCGGGTCTGCGCCATGCAATCCTTCCATCGGCGGAGTGGGCAAGGGTCAGGTCGTTCGCGAGCTCGATGCGCTTGGCGGAGTGATGGGAATTCTCGCCGACAAGGCCGGCATTCAGTACCGCACGCTCAACGACTCCAAGGGTCTCGCCGTTCAGTCGACACGTGTACAGATCGATAAGGACCGCTACTCTAGCGAGGCTGAGGCGATCGTTGCCACCATCCCCAACATCACTGTTTTGAGAGCGAAACTAACCTCTATCGAGAAGACAGAAGCCAGCTTCTCGCTCTCATCCACCGAGGGGAATTTCACCGCCAAGAGAGTGGTGATGACCGTCGGAACTTTCCTCAATGGAAAGCTTCACCAGGGTATGAATCAGTCTGTGGGCGGGCGCTTTGATGCCGAGGCGGCAGACTCTCTCACCGATATATTTAAAGCCATTAAGACTCGCCCTGCGCGCTTCAAAACAGGCACGCCCTCTCGGCTTTTACGCTCATCGATTGATGTCACGCAGATGCAGGAACAGCCTTCGGATCCACAGACTCGTAACTTCCATTGCATGAATTCTCCCTCTGAAAGGGCTTCGGAACAGGTGAGTTGCTATCTCACACACACGAACCTCGAGACCCTCACCATCATTCGAGATAATAAAGAACGATCGCCTATGTATAATGGGCAAATCCAGGGCGTCGGAGCACGTTACTGCCCTTCAATTGAAGACAAGGCATTCCGCTATCCAGACCGTAATTCCCACCACGTTTTCGTAGAGCCCGAGGGTCTAGACCTCGATACCGTTTATCCCTCTGGGATCAGCTCGAGTCTTCCAGCCGACGTGCAAGAGGCTTTCATTCGCACCATTCCGGGACTGCAAAACGCCATCATAAAGATCCCGGGCTATGCCGTCGAATATGATGTCGTCGATACAACAAACCTCACTCTCGGTCTCGAGTACCGTGATCTGCCAGGTCTTTATTTCGCCGGCCAAGTGAACGGAACTTCCGGCTATGAAGAAGCGGCCGGACAAGGCTGGGTGGCGGGAGCGAATGCGGCGCTGGCGATTCTGGGTCGATCGCCGGTTCATCTTTCGCGTCACGATTCCTACATCGGGGTGATGATCGAAGACTTAGTGGCGAACGTTCGCGATGAACCTTACCGACTTTTCACCGCGAGATCGGAAAATCGTCTTTTTATCCGTGAAGACAACGCAAATTTACGTATGCACCCCTATCGTCAGTACCTATTTCTGCAAAACGCTTTAGACGGCTTCCTAGAGCGTTTTAGCGTTCAAGCGCAAATTTTGAGCGATTTTTGCGACGATTTCATGTTTTCTGAAAATTCGGCGACACTTTTGCGTTTTTCTCAATCCGAAGAAATTCCTCTTTCTCGCTCAATGACATTATCTGAAGTTTTGAAGCAAGCTTGGTTGGATCCCATCAAGACGTTGCGTGAGATTTTAACTGAATTCGAAATAAGTTTCGATTTTGATATCATTCGCACTGTCGCTATTGAGAAAAAGTACGCGGGATACATTCAGCGCTTCGACGAACAGTTCGAAAAGATCAAAAAAATGGACGCGACTCTTATTAATTGGGAAGAAATCTGCCAATCACAGAACGTTTCATTTGAATGCCGCCACCGTATTTCTAAAATTCGTCCAGAAACCTTCGGACAACTAAAGCGCATCGAAGGAATTCGTCCCGCAACCCTGTCCGTCGTGGCTTCGTTGGCGCTTTGAATGCTTAACTTCTCACTAAAATACCTCGAATTACTAAAAACCCGCTTTGCGGGGCTTAATCTCACTCGGATCCTTGATGATCAGGAGTTTTATGAGAAACAAGTCCTTGATTCGATCCTTCCCTACGAGCAATGCCCGGAGTTCAAGGAGCTCTTAGATAAGAGAGGAGTGCTGGTTGATATCGGCTTTGGTGGCGGCTTTCCGCTCCTGCCTCTCGCGCATCATTGCCCCAAGCCGCTCTTCGTTGGATTGGAGTCTCGAGCCAAAAAGGTAGAGGCGGTGAATGTGATTGCTGAAGAGCTCGGCATCTCCAATGCGCAAGCCTTTCATCACAGAGCAGAGGAGGTTCTTTTGAATCGTCCCTGTGTTGTTACATTCAAGGCCGTGGGAACTGTGATGGATTATCTTCCGGCCCTGCAAATTCCCATTAAAGACGTGACAGTCTTCTTTTATAAGGGCCCGTCTTATATGGAAAAAGAGCATGCAGAATTTGAGAAAACCCTCTCCAAGCAATGGGAGTTAGTGGTTAACCAAGTGCTTTCAGTGCCCGGGACAGATGAGCGACGTTTGGTGGGTTTTAAACCCCGAATTGTTCCACGTGGAACAGGTAAAATCCTTGTCAAACTGAGCGACTTTCTTTAACAATTAAGGTCCAGAAAACACGCGGAAGGGAGTTCTAAGTGGCTAAAATTATTGCAATCGCAAACCAGAAGGGTGGCGTTGGAAAGACGACTACCGCAGTCAACCTTAGCGCATGCCTCGCCGCAGCAGAGCGTAGAACACTTCTCCTCGATTTAGATCCACAAGGGAACGCAAGTACTGCGCTTGGACTCAATAAAGAGAATTTTGCTCAACTAAATGTATACCATGCGTTAATTGGAGAGGAGTCGATCGAGAACTGCCTCTATAGGACCGAACTCCCGGGCCTCGATATTTGCCCCTCAGACAACAATTTGATCGGCGCTGAAATTGAACTCGTCAGCGCTTTTGCTCGCGAAGGCAAGTTGAAGGCCGCGCTTGAACCGATCATGGCTAAATACGACTACATCATTATCGACTGTGCACCTTCGTTGAACATTCTCGCGGTGAACGCACTCAACGCCGCACACTCGTTCTTAGTTCCGATGCAAACAGAGTTCTTGGCGATGGAAGGCCTTTCTCAATTGCTGAATACTGTCCGCTTGATCCGCGCCAGCCTGAATCCGCAACTCGAGCTCGAAGGGATTTTGCTGACGATGTACGACTCGCGTAACAATCTCTCTAAGCTTGTGGCGCAGGACCTAATGAATCACTTCAAAGATGACATCATGAAGTCGATCATCCCACGTAACGTGAAGCTCTCTGAGTGCCCGTCACACGGCAAGCCCATCATCCTCTACGACATCGCTTCAAAGGGTAGTGAAGCCTATCTCTCGCTCGCCAAAGAAGTCATTTTGAAGACCGAAGGTAAAAAAGAAGCTGCGGCGGCCACCAAGCCAGTTATGAAAGCAGTTCTTCCAGACGCACCACCGCGTATCCCTTCGTTCGACGACTACGAAATCCAACAATAATTAGGAGCCTCCCATGACCATGAAGCAGAAACCACAATTGGGCAAAGGTATGGCGGCACTTCTCGGAGGCGGTCCTATGGGGGCGCATACCGAAAGAGCGCTCCACGAGCCTATTTCGCAACAGCAGCCTCAACAAACACGCACCGTTATTGAGCATCAGCCGATGTTGGTGCCGGTCGAAAAAATCATCACGAATAAAGCGCAGCCTCGCAAAATCTTCAAAGAGAAAGATTTGCTCGAGCTCGCTGAAAGCATTAAAGAGAACGGTGTGATTCAGCCGTTGATCGTCGCAGAAGCAGTTGACGGTCATTTTGAACTGATCGCTGGCGAACGCCGCTTGCGCGCCTCAAAGCTTGCTGGCCTTGAGCGCGTGCCGGTCTTGATCAAACGTGCGACGAAGAAAGACCAAGTCGTGATGTCGATCATCGAGAACGTTCAGCGCGCGGACTTGAACTGCGTCGAAGAAGGCCTCGCTTACTTCCAATTGATGAACGAGTTCGGACTCACTCAAGAAGAAGTCGCAAAGAAAGTCGGTAAAGAGCGCTCAACTGTTGCGAACTTCCTTCGTATTTTGAAACTTCCAAAAGACGTCATTATGCTCTTGAATAAAGAGCAGCTCTCTTTTGGCCACGCCAAGGTTCTCGTCGGCCTCGCGGACGATGAGTTTGCCAAGCGCCTCGCCAATGAAGCGGCCACCAAACAGCTTTCTGTGCGCGAACTGGAAGACATGGTGAAAAATGGCAAAAAGACTCCGAAGGCCAAGGAAGGGAAGAACATGGTAGCCGAGCGCTACGATCAACTTCGCGAACGCCTGGAAAAGAAGACAGGTTTCCATTTTGGTGTGAAATCTAAGAAAAATGGCGCGGGATCGATTACAATTAAATTCAGCAACGAAGCTGAGTTCAATGACGTGTTCAGCTTCTTAATGAAATAGGACTTCCGTGTCAAAACGTAGCGAGATCTGCGCCATCATCGAAGAGGGTTGCAAGTTCGAGGGAAACCTATCCTTTAGTGGCGTGGTGCGCATCGCTGGTGTCGTGAACGGATCCGTATTTTCAAATGATACGCTTATCATTTCCGAAGGCGCTGTTATCAATGCGGATATCAACGCCAACGTGGTGATTATCTCTGGTTCTGTAAAAGGTAACGTAAAGGCTTCTTCGCGCGTCGAAATTCGACGCCCAGCACGATTTGAGGGCACGGTCATCGCACCCTCTTTGGTTGTTGAAGAAGGAGTCATTTTCCATGGCGTTACGAAGATGAAAGACAAGAAATAACCTCCTTGACGATAACCCCCTCCACGTCTATTTAATTACAGCTAATTAACCAACTCCGGGACCCTTCAAACATGGATACCGTCAAGGCCATTTTCACCCAATTGGGTGTCGACTCATCCTTCCTGCCACAATTCCTTATCGTGTTCGGCATGTTCATCGTGGCGAAATTTTTGTTCCTCAATCATCTTCAGTTTGTGCTCGAAAACCGTGAAGACAAAACAGTGAAGCTTGAGAGCAGCGCTGATTTGACACTCGAGAACGTTACTAAGATGGCGCAGGAATACAAAGCGAAGATCGACGGCGCGAATAAAGAGGCGATGAAAGTTGTTTCATCTAAGAAAACCGAAATCCAAGCGCGTCACGCTGAGACATTCAAGAAAACCGAAAAAGAAATTAACCAATTCGTAGAGAATTCTCGCCAAGATTTCGAAAAAGAAATTCAAACGAACAAAGCAAAGTTCGTGGGTGAAGTCGATTCTCTCTCAGATGATCTCGTTAAGAAAATTTTGAACTGAGGTTCCCAATGGTGTTGAAGACTGCCTACGTGGTTGCTGGTTTGGGTTTGTTGATAGAGTCAGCTCTTGCTGCTGGAAACGGCGGGCATGGTAGCATCACGGATCTCATTGCACCGCTCGTTAACGTAGTTATCTTGGTTGGTTTTTTGGTGTGGAAACTGAAGGGGCCATTGGCTGCGCACTTCACATCTAAAGCCGAAGAAATCACCAACACTCTTGAGCGCGCAAGCCTGAAATCGAAAGAAGCAGAAGTCATGCTGCAGGCCCAGCAAAAGAAGATGGCGAACGTAGAATCTGAAGCGAAGGAAATCCTTCGCCACGCTGAGACGGAAGTTAAGCACTACGAAAAAAACTACGCACGCGAAGTTGAAGACAAACTCTTCAAACTCAAGACAGACGCGACATCAAAAATCGAAGCCGAGCGCAAGTCCATGATCGCCGCACTTAACTCAAGCTTGCTTGATCAGGTTATCGCGAAAGCGAAATCGACGATCAAGGGTAACAAAGACTACCAGAACAAAGCCTCGGCCAAGATTCTTGGGGAGATGGTGAAATGAAAGAAAAGACTGTTTCTAAAATTTACGCTCAGTCTTTGCTCCAGCTGGGCGTCGAGAAGAAAGAGAAGGTCGTCGACGAACTCACTCTTCTTACAGAGATGATCAACAAGACGAACGTGCTTGAAAACGTCCTTTTCATGGACGTCTTCACACTCGACGAAAAGAAAGCCGTTTTCGCAGAAATCGCGAAAAAAGCCGGTTTCTCAACGCTTGTGACCGGTATGGTAAACTATCTCATTGAGGAAAAACGAATCGGCCTGTTGCCGCTCATCGTGAAAGAAATGATCGTGCTCGATGATGATCAGAAGGGCTTCCTGAAGGGAGTTGTCGAAGGCGCTGAGGCTCACGCTGATCCAAAGATCATCGACCAGATGAAGGCTTTCTTGAAAACGCGCCTCGGGCGCGAGCCGAACCTGTCTTACGTACAAAATGCAAATATCAGCGCGGGTTACCGTGTGACTGTTGAAGACCTGCAAATGGACGCGTCACTCGATCACCAGCTCGACCAATTTAAAAACTCTGTTATCAGCGAATAACCGCAAGGAAGGAAGACTATGACTACAACCATCCGTCCGGAAGAAATCACGGGCATCATTAAAGAGCGCATTGCAAATTTCGAATCGCGCCTCCAGATGAACGAAATCGGCACAGTGTTGACCATCGGTGACGGTGTAGCGCGCGTGTTCGGTTTGAAAAACGTATTGTCGGGCGAACTCGTAGAGTTCGAAGGCGGCGTTAAGGGGATGGTTTTGAACCTTGAAACCAACAACGTTGGTATCGCGGTTCTCGGTGACGATGCGGCCATCAAAGAAGGCTCAACCGTAAAGCGCACGGAAAAAATCGTGTCTGTTCCAGTGGGCGACGCCCTCTTGGGTCGCGTAGTTAACGCCATCGGTGAGCCGATCGACGGAAACGGTGAAATCGCTGCCAAGGAATTCCGCCAAGTAGAAACGAAAGCTCCGGGCATCATTGCTCGTAAGTCAGTTCACGAGCCCCTCCAGACTGGTATCAAAGCGATCGACGCCATGATCCCGATCGGTCGCGGTCAGCGCGAATTGATCATCGGTGACCGTAAAACCGGCAAGACTGCAGTTGCCGTCGACACGATCATCAACCAGAAAGGCAAAGGCGTAATTTGTATTTACGTTGCAATCGGTCAGAAGCAATCGACGGTTCGCCAAGTTTATCAAAAGCTTTCTGAAGCCGGCGCACTCGAGTACACAATCATTGTGTCTGCTCCAGCATCGTCGTCTGCTCCTTTGCAATACCTCGCTCCGTACACCGGCGCGACCATGGGTGAGTTCTACCGCGACAGCGGCAAGCACGCCTTGATCGTGTACGATGACTTGACCAAGCAAGCTCAGGCTTACCGTCAAATGTCGTTGCTCCTCCGCCGCCCACCGGGCCGCGAAGCTTTCCCGGGCGACGTATTCTACATTCACTCACGTCTCCTCGAGCGCGCATGTAAGGTGAACGACGCTTTGGGCGCAGGCTCAATGACAGCGCTTCCGATCATCGAAACTCAGGAAGGTGACGTTGCGGCTTACATTCCTACCAACGTAATTTCGATCACAGACGGCCAGATCTACCTCGAGTCTGACTTGTTCAACTCGGGTATTCGCCCAGCGGTGAACGTCGGTCTTTCGGTTTCTCGCGTAGGCGGTGCCGCTCAGACAAAAGCGATGAAGAAAGTTGCTGGTACACTTCGCCTCGATCTCGCACAATACCGTGAGTTGGCCGCGTTCTCTCAGTTCGGATCTGACTTGGACGAAGCGACTCAGCGTCAGCTCGCCCGTGGTTCACGTCTCGTTGAGTTGTTGAAGCAGGGCCAATATCAGCCAATCGAAGTGACCAACCAAGTAGTTGCGATCTTCGGCGCGATTCGCGGAATGTTCGACTCGATCCCCGTCGACAAAATCTTGTCTGCCGAGAAAGAGCTGATCGAGTACATGAATAGCAGGCACTCTGATTTGATCGGTGCGATCCGCAAGGAAAACGCCATCTCCCCAGAGTCGGAAGGCAAACTGGCGGAAGCCATTAAGACTTTCGTAGCAGCTTACAAACACTAAGGCGAAACTGAGCCATGGCAAATATTAAAGACTTAAAAAAGCGGATCAAGAGTACCAAGGGTACTTTTAAGATCACCAAAGCCATGAAGTTGGTGTCCGCGGCGAAGCTCAACAAAGCACAGGTGCGGATCTTGGGCATGCGTCCCTACGCCACTGAGCTCGAGCAAACCGTGCGCACCGTTTCTGCTTTGAACAAAGATTATTCGTCGATTTACTTCAAAGAGAACCCAGAGAACCGCCAGTCCATCGTGCTGGTGATCAGCTCAAACAAGGGTCTTTGCGGTAGCTACAACTCGTCGATCACGAAAGCGGCTCGCCGACTTTACCGTGACACCACTGGCGAGCAGCTGAAGTTCTACTTCATCGGCAAAAAAACGCGCGATCTGATTCACAAAGAAGTAAACGCCGGCAAGACGTTCACTTTTGCGAAGCAGGACGCGACTTTCGAAGAAGTCCGTAAGGTCGCAGAAGAGCTATCGGCCCTCTTCACCACGGGTGAAGTTGGAAAAGTGTACGTGATGTACAACTCTTTCCTTTCTGCCATCGCTTTCGAAACCAAGTTGAAGCAGTTGCTCCCCTTGGTTGTAACTGAGCAAGAGAAAGAAGCTCTCGCAGCGAAGTTCCCATACGACTACAAGTATGAGCCTTCAGCAGCGAGCATTCTCGATACTCTGGTGCCGGAAGTGTTCGTGACTTCGGTTTACACTGCACTTCTCGATGCCGTCGCCTCTGAGCACGGCGCGCGTATGAGTGCGATGGAAAACGCTTCAAAAAACTGTAAAGAAATGATCCGTAAATTGTCTCTCAAGATGAATAAACTGCGTCAGGCGAAGATTACAACTGAACTAGCTGAAGTTGTGTCGGGTGCCGAGTCGCTGAATGGTTAAGGAGCCCTCGATGGAAACCACTGGTGTAATCCGACAAGTGATGGGGCCGGTTGTGGACGTGGAATTTGCTAGCGGCAAACTCCCTGCTCTATACAACGCCCTCCGCCTCACAAACAAAACCCTCCCGGGCGGGGAAGGGAATCTGGTCATTGAAGTTTCCCAGCATTTGGGCAACAACACTGTCCGCTGTATTGCTATGGACGCGACCGAAGGTCTCGCACGTGGGCAAGTAGTGACAGACACAGGTGCACAGATTCAGGCTCCGGTTGGTCGCGAGACCCTCGGCCGAATCATCAACGTCATCGGCGAGCCGATCGACGAGGCTGGCCCTCTTAAGACGAAGAAGTCTTACGGGATCCACCGTTCAGCTCCCAAGTTCGCGCACCTTTCTACCAAGAAAGAGCCGTTCTTCACGGGCATTAAGGTTATCGATCTTCTCGCTCCATACTTGAAAGGTGGAAAGATCGGTCTCTTCGGCGGCGCCGGCGTAGGCAAAACCGTTTTGATCATGGAGTTGATTAACAACATCGCAACCCAACACGGTGGTTTCTCCGTGTTCGCGGGCGTTGGTGAGCGTACACGTGAAGGTAACGATCTTTACCACGAGATGAAAGACTCGGGCGTTATCGACAAAACAGCACTGGTGTTCGGTCAAATGAACGAACCACCAGGGGCACGTGCACGCGTTGCTTTGACTGGTCTTTCTGTTGCGGAATACTTCCGTGATGAAGAGAAGCAAGACGTGTTGTTCTTCGTTGATAACATCTTCCGCTTTACACAAGCTGGCTCAGAAGTGTCGGCCCTTTTGGGTCGTATTCCTTCTGCCGTAGGTTACCAGCCTACTTTGGGTACTGAGATGGGTGCCATGCAAGAGCGCATTACCTCTACGAAAGACGGTTCTATTACGTCGATCCAAGCGGTTTACGTTCCTGCGGATGACTACACCGATCCAGCTCCAGCAACGACGTTTGCTCACTTGGATGCAACGACCGAATTGTCACGTCAGATCGCCGAGCTTGGTATCTACCCTGCGGTAGATCCTCTCTCTTCTTCTTCAACAATTTTGACAGAAGAAGTTATGGGCAAGGAACACTACACGATCGCTCGTCAGGTTCAGTCTGTTCTCCAGCGCTACAAAGAACTTCAAGACATCATCGCCATCCTTGGTATGGATGAATTGTCTGAAGAAGATAAGCAGTTGGTGGCACGCGCTCGTAAGGTCCAGAAGTTCTTGTCGCAGCCGTTCTTCGTTGCTGAACAGTTCACTGGTATCCCGGGGCAGTTCGTGAAGATCGAAGACACTATTAAAGCTTTCAAAGCCATCTTGGCCGGCGAATGTGATCACTTGCCTGAGCAAGCGTTCTACCTCGTGGGTGGCCTCGACATGGTTCATGAAAAAGCCAAGAAATTGGCCGAAGGGAAGTAAGTCATGGCTGCGTTCAAGCTCAACTTGTTCACCCCGAAGGGGACTGTGGTTAAGGGCATCGAGTGCACTGAAATTACGGTTCCTACAGTTCGCGGTGAGATCAATATTCTTCCGGACCACACCCACATCCTCACTGAGCTGGGTACTGGAGTCATGACCGCTAAGACGACTGATGGCAGTGTTCGTCACTTCTCGGTAACCGCGGGCCTCTGCCGGGTTATGCAAGATGCTGTGACGATCCTGTCTTTCACCTCTGAGCGTCCCCAGGACATTGATGTGGAACGCGCGAAGGCCGCCAAGGCCAAAGCCGCTTCACGTTTGGCCGGAGAGGGTAATTTGAGTGATGTAGAGCTGATTAAGTTCCGCCGCAAGCTAGAACGCGCTGATATGCGCCTCCGCCTGGGCAACCTTCGCTAGACTGGTTCTACAGGGGCACCTTTGGGTGCCCCTTTTTTTTGGTCCACATGACCAGCACTGCCCCGATAGGACCACACCCTCGTGACTACTCATCCTTGAGTAGCCAAAAAACACACCTGACTATCTAAAATCAGCTTCTTAATGCCTTGCGAATGTATCGCCCTGGACCGTCTTTCCCTAAAATAAAAGAACGCATGCAAACACTTGTCACACGGATGTTGACCACGCTTTCGCTTTTAACGCTGCTCCTTTTGGTGGCAGTCGGCGTGCGTCTTCACGGTTGGTCGACAGAAAAATCCCTGGTTCAGTGGCCCCTCAATCCAAGCCTGATTTCACTTACTGATTCAGCTGCAGATGCGGTCGCTGTCGCACCAACACTAGAAGAATCATTCGTGGCCTATACGATTCCTGAGCTCACACTCGAAGCACCCGTTCGTAAGATGGCTTCTGCTCCGAAGAGAAGAGCGCTCCCTCGCGTAGAGTTCCAAGCCATTCACAAAGAGATTCACATCCTCGATGAAGTTTTCGCGCCGATCGAAGAGTTCGAATCAGCAAGCGGTGAGTGGCGGGAGCTTCAGGGTTCAACCACGGTCCCAGAGTTCGATACCATCAAGCTTGAGGCTGTCGTGGCGGCTCCCATCGAGGCCACTAACCTTCTTGCTCTTGCTGACCAATATTCCTTGCCGCAAGAAACAATGGTGGCTGAAGTCCAAGAAGAAAAAAAAGAAGCAACGCCATCGCCGGTTGTTGAGGATGTTGTAAAAACAACTCAAGCCGCCAGTGTGGATGCAGAGCCAGAGTTCTTTTCCTACGAAGCAAAGCCGGTTAAAGAAGCCGTGGCAGCACCGGCCGTCGCCGAGAAGGCCCCTGAGTACTCACTTCCAGATGATATCAATGTCGTCCAAAAGGCGACTGAGACTACTCAAAAAGAGTTACCGCAGGCCGAAGATGAAGAGCTCATTACTTACAGCTACACCGGTGGCCAGCCAGCGAAGCAACTCGACCGCCCAGCGCCGGCCGTAGCGCAAGCCTCGAAACCAAAACCGAATGTGAATACTCACAAGCCAACACCTAAGCCCGATGAAGATGAAGGTGGTGAGCAAGGTTTCGTGAATAGTCAGGCGAACGTTGTGATCGCGCCGCTCTCGGTGAGTACTCAGGTTGATCGCCTTCGCCACTTCGAATTACGTGCGCAGGATGATGGAAACACAATTTTACAAGACAACGGTAGTGGCGAAGTTGCGATTCAGGAATCATCTGTGAGCACGAATGGATCACGGAGCTTTGTGCTCTTACAAAGAGACCACATTCCAACTCACATTGATATTCCGATGGCAGCGGGCGTGAAGCTTGAGGTGCCCGCGATGGAGCGGTCATTCTTTGCACAATATGAAGTGCAACCAGGGCAAGTTCCCGTTGGACACGTTCTGGTTGAGCTTGATGATGAGACGGAATCAATCACAGTTGATGGTATCAAGCCACGTCTAACTCGCTTAACAGACCAGTTTAAGAAAACTACTGGCAGTGACTATCGCTACATCCTTCTATCGGGCGTTGAGGTAGGTAATCGTTTACTTACGTCTGTGCGTTCAGACGGCAGAAAATCTCAACGCATCGTCCACGTTCACGAAGAAGAAATGACCTTCGATGCGAACCTCTATGGGCAGTCTGGTGATTTAGTCCTGGGGTTGAGCGAAGAGGGAATGTTGAGTCGTAGCCGTCGCGACCTTGTGATCTCTGGTGAAAATGTGGCGATGACCTTCGGCGGTGAGCGTGCACAGAAGATTTCACCTGCGAATTACAAGCTCCGCGCACCGCCGCTCCTCTTGGGATCTCGTCACTACGTCACTTTAACACATCAAAAAGAAGAGATTTTCGTTGGCGTAGAAAAGTCAATGGAAGTGGAAGTTCCATCGGAAGATCTCATACGGGAAGTCATCAGAAAGTTCGGCCTAGAAGGTCACGCGGCCGCTTGCGTGATTCAGGTTAATCTTGATCGTCCGGCCAAGCGCTATGAGGTTCTTGCAGAATCTCACGGGCAGTCGCATGTGAGCTATGGTTTGGTCTTGGATAAAGACGGTCAATTCTACGAGTCGCTCGGTGAAAGTTCGCGTAGGCTTTTCATCATGTCTGAGAACCAAGGCGGCGAAGAAGCTGCTCGCAACGCAAAAATCAACATCCGTATCGAGTATCTTGACGGTAGCAAGCGTAACTTCGCAAGCTTCTGCTCACCGAATACTTACCTGGTCGAGCAACTCTGATTTCCTAAGATTTTCTTCTGCCAATCAATAGGCCTGTGTCGGCTCATCTGATCCATACTAACCCTCAGGAAGCGCTTGTCGTCCATGTCGTAGATCACTACGAGGGTGCCACGGGGATAGGTGCTCTGGGGCTTTCGGAGGTGGGGATTGAGCGCAGTCCAATTCTTGTCCTTGATTTTGGCGGGAACAAACGGACAGCGTGCGATAGCAAGTTGTAGCTTTCGGTAATCCAGCACCGGGATATTCTTTTCCGCAGGAAAGATCTCATTCCGGTAGGCCAGGGTGTGTACCAGGGCAATAAACTCAGCGTAAAAGTTCTTGGAGGCAAACCCGAGGTGGGGGTGAGAGTAATTCTTGAGAATTTCCTCGAGCGTACTTACGTTCAATTCTCGGCGGGCCTTCACGAGGTGTTTCGTGCCGGAGTTGTACGCCGTCACGGCCAAGTCCCAAGACTGCAAGATCTGTTTATTCTCACGTAATAGATGGAGCGCTGCCACTGAAGCGATCAGGGGATTGGAGCGGTAATCAAGCTGAGCGTTTCTTTTCGGTACGAAGTAAGAGGCGACCAAGGGCATGAACTGCCATATTCCAGTTGCGCCGACACGTGAATGTGCTGAATTGTTAAAGCTTGATTCAAGAAAGGGAATCGCTAGAAGCTGTGGCGGAAGATCGAAGCGCGCAAAGAGTTCGGCAAAATACGATGAGTAGGGTGCCATATTGGCAATACCACTCTCGATAACATCGCGCTGTCCCGTTTGCGTGCGAATGTTGTTGGCCTTCTCAAGGAAATATTTCTTACGTGCGATCGGATCTGTTGGTGGTGGCTGCCCAGAGTCATGCAAGACCTTCATGAGGGACAACGACATCCGTGATTGGGCATTGCCCTCAGAAAGCTGAGTGAGAACTTTTTTGACCTCGAACATCTTTTCTTTTGAGATCGACTGGAGAATCGCCGATCGTGCAAAGCGATTGATGTTCGGTCCAGCGACATTGGAAAAATCAAGCACCCCGTAAACGATGCCGAGGTCAGACTTGTCGTGAATAACAATGTGCTGAGTTGAGTAGCGAGTATAGATTCCGAACCAGAATCGAACAAAGGGTGACCAAAATTCGTTGACCACAAAGCGGTCTGGAACCCGGTTCTCAAAATCTGCCAAAATATCTGTCGTCATGGCGTCGTTGAGGGCGGCTTGCGCTTCGCGAACTTCACCTGACGCTCGCGGTAAATTGATCAGCTCGTCATGGAGAAAATCAGACGAACCGAGAAAGAAGAGTGTGAGAAAGGCTAGAAATAGACGCATTACTTTTCGAGTCTGCTCAAGACTTGCATGGTCTTTTTATAGCCGGCTTCGACGGCGTGACCGGCAGTCTTCGGATTCAGTGTGAAGTGGTTACCGAAGAAGAGTTTATAGTCGTCGTGGTCAGGAGCGATATCTATGAATCGAACCTTTGGGTTAACGTTCATCTTTCGTTCAAGGATGGACATCAGTGTTCTGCGTTGCGATTCGGGTAGTTTCTCGGACTTCATCCAGGCGTTCACGGTCGTGAGAATGTCGAGGCTCTTGGCGCGCTCGGCTCGATGAGTGACGATCTTTTTCTGAATCATGAGATAAATAGATTGAATCGCGATCGAGGGCAGACCGTAATTTGCTAAACTCCCGATCTCGTCGTGATAGTGATAGGGCGTGTGAGTCCAAGAACTGATGATGACGTCGCAGCCGTTGTCTTCCGCGACGTGCGTTGAAAGTGTTTCACGAATTTCACCGTCGATATAGTAATCGATCTCACCGTTCAGCGGATTTTTCACGGGGTATGGAATGAAAAATGGCGGAACCGACATGCTCGCTGCTGCCGCCACAGACACGGGGGTGCCTGTGTAGTATTGCGATGTCGGGTCGTTCACCGGACTTGGATAGTTATACTTCGAAAAGATCACTTTGCGAGAGTGGTCGAGCTGGGTGGCAACGACAAAGAGATCGGGAGCAAAGTCCTCGAAGTGATCAACGTCACCTAAAACATTTTTTAATAAGTACTGGCGCACACCTTCCGTACTGAAGAAGCCGGAGAAGCTGGAAAACGGCTTAAGAATATTTCGGAAGAGAACTGGAAATTCTTCAAAGGGATGCCAGTATTCGCTTTTTGTCGGTCGTATCTTGTGGCGTCGCACGTGAAACATGTCGCGGTAGGTGATCGACTTCAGTCGTGAGTTTTTATAACCGAGAGTTGATTGAATAACATCTTGGGGCGTGAAGCCAGCTGCCAAGAAAATGCAGGTCATCGCACCCGCGGAGGAGCCGACGTAAGTACCGATCTCTAGTTGGCGTGGACCGCCCGATAATTCCTGAGTGCTTTTGTTGCTTTTTAGGTGAAATCCTAACTCTTCCAGGGCGTGCGCCACACCAAGGTGCCAAGCGGCTGCCTTAACCACGCCCCCCGAACAAACGAGGGCGATTTTCTTGCCTTTGAATTCATCTAAGTTAAGTGCTTTCATTCTAAAATTTACACCCTCTTCGGTCTTTCCTAAGATGAAGTATAGGTAAACGGAGGAATCATGGCCAACACGGAAGGGACCTGGTTATCCATTCTTGACTACTCACACTTCAAAAAAGTGTCGATCTCAACAATTCGCCGCCACATCAAGGCGAATTTGGTCAAATGGAAAGAGCACGAAGGGAAGTATCTCATTTGGACACATACTGGTGTGCAGGAGATTGCTACGCGCAAAGAGGGGGATCTCTTGGCACTTCGATTAGAAATGCAGCGCCTGCAACAAGACAATCGACGTCTCGCAGAAGAATTAGATGAAGCACGTATGCTCATTCGTCTTTACGAAGGCGGAGCAGAGGCCCTGGGAGAAATGCGCCTGTGAAAAAATTTATCGCTCTCGTCATGCTACTTTCTGCATTTGCAAGTTTTGCTCAAGACGGATATTCGATGCGCCGTTGTGTCATGCTTCCTATTTCTGATGGTGTTGGCGGTGCACTGGGAACAAAAGTATTCGCAGAGCTTGAAGTCTACTTGCGCGACAATACTTGGTGCCAGTACCAGTCGAACTCAGATTTGCTCGGAGTCTTCAGTCGCTATCGTGAGAATCTTCCCCAGCATCTCAAGTCCCCCGAAGTGATCCGCACGGTCGCTGAAAGACTGAAGGCGGGCTCCATCATTCGCATTAATCTCGTGAAAGAAATTGGCACGCTGGAAGTTCAGCTCGACGTCATCGGTTCCAACGGCGAGGACCTATTATTTTCCGAGAGATCCATCCTTAACAAGGACGACCTCGAAGTTGCGGTGCAAACGGTACGTAACTGGTTAGAGATTTTCGGAAAAATCATTCCGTACGACGGCAAGATCACCGGTATTCTGGGTGATCAAATTACGCTTGATATCGGGAAGGGCTACTCTATCAGGATGGGACAGGACTTCACCGCGAAGAGACTTCGGGCCGTGAAGAAACATCCGTTGCTGAAAAAAGTTGTGGAGTGGGACGCGCGCTCACTTGCGAGTGGTAAGATTTTTAGCATCTCGGACAATCAAGCACTCGGCGTGGTGAAGGTTTACAAGAGTGACACAAAACTTCAGCCCGGTGACTGGGTTCGCCTCGAGCCGCTCAAGGACGACAAAACGCTCGACGAGCTTCGCTATCCCCAGGACCCCAAAGACTCATTTGGCAAGCTCGGCATCGCATCGCTTTACTTGACGGCAGGCCAGTCTTCTCATGGCACATCGTTCAACGGTACCAAGCGCCTCGGTGGTTTGATGCTCGGATTTCAGGGCCGCATCGAAGCGTGGGTGACGCGGAACTGGTTTGGACACATGGAGCTCGGTCGCTCTCTTGGCACCCTGAAGAAATCATCAGGAAACCTAGAGAGTTCGAAGTCCGACTATCAGCGCGGCACCTTTAAAATCGGTGGTGGCTATAAGTATCTTCCGTTGGGCTTCTTCTACGGCCCTCAGGTTGATTTCTACGGCGGCTATGTATCACATCTTTATAAAGCAGATTTTAATGAAGATGATGGCCGTGGGGAATTCGGCATCAGTGGGTTTAACCTGGGCGTTGGGACCAACTTCCCGGTTGGTCGTGAATATCGCGGTGTCTTGCGTGCGGAATTTATTCCCTTTGCCACATTCAATGACGACGATTCGATCTACGGATCGGCCAAGACCACATCGTGGCTTCAGCTCGAGATGGGCGTGAAGTACCAGTACAGTCCGTCACTCACCCTCGATGGGTTGTTTGAAATGACGAGTGCCAAGGCCACGTTCGGCGGTGATATAAAATCTGTCTCTGCGCAGGACACGGGGGTCAAACTCGGCGCGAGTTTGAACTTCTAGGATGAGTGCGTTGATTGCGAGCATCGTAGACGTTGTGTGGGGCTTACCCCTTGTCATTTTCCTTTTTGTGGCAAACTTCATCTTGCTCTGGCATTCCCGCTTCCTTCCCATCAAGGGAGTCGTGCACGCTGTAAAATTACTCGGACACAAAGAAGTGGGCCAGGTTCAAGGTCAGATCTCTCACTTCCAAACTTTCTGCAACGCCATCGCTGCAACCGTTGGACTTGGGAACATCTCGGGTGTTGCCATTGCGATATCTCAAGGTGGGCCCGGTGCCATTGTCTGGATGTGGATTGCGGCACTCATAGGAATGAATACAAAATTCTTTGAATGCACGTCTGCGCTCATTCATCGTGGTAAAGACTATAGAGGTGATGTTCAGGGTGGTGCCATGTACACCATCACTGGAGCTCTACCCAAGAAATGGCACTTTCTGGGTCTGATGTTTGCGATTTGCGGGATGATCGGGACTCTCTCCATGTTTCAGATCAACCAGCTTGGAACCTTCATTACACTTGAATATGGCTTCCCCGGCTGGGTATCCGGTCTTTTCTTCTCGGCCCTGACTCTCTGGGTATTACGCGGGGGCCTTAAAAGGCTCTCGGATACTTGCTCAGCGATAGTTCCAGCGATGAGTGTGGTCTACGTCGTCACGTGCCTTGTGATCTTAGCCAAACATCTAGAGATGCTTCCAGCGGTCTTCGTCGACATCTTCCGCCATGCCTTCACCACGAGTTCTGTGTTTTATGGAAGCTTGGGCTACGGCTTCATCCACATCATGGTCACTGGCATCAAGCGTGCGACGTTCTCAAACGAAGCAGGACTTGGTACGGCACCAATGGCGCATTCAAATTCTCGCACCAATGAGCCCGTCGCTGAGGGCTATGTTTCGATGCTTGGCCCTTTGCTGGATACCCTGGTGGTCTGCACACTCACGGCCCTCGTCATCCTCGTTTCGTTTCATGATACGGGAATTCCTCAACTCTCGGGAATACAGCTTTCGATTGCGGCTTTTGAGAAAAACCTGGGATCAGCTGGTCGCTACCTACTTGGTATCAGTGTCTTACTATTTGCGTTCTCGACTATTCTCGGAATGGCGAACTACAACCAGAAATGCTGGGACTTTGTGTTCAAGGGACGACGCGGGACGGGTGTAGTTTCGTTTCAGGCCTGGTACATCGGCACGATCATGGTGGGCTCCTTGCTCGCCATGGATAACGTTCTCAATCTCATCGACATTGCCTATGCGCTCATGACGATTCCTAACATTATTGCTACGGTTTGGTTGGCGCCCAAGGTGGCGGCCGCCTTAAAAGATTACAACCGTCGGCATGGATTATGAGCGCTGGACGCATTCGAGAATTAGAAAAAGAAATTACTCGCCACAAGGCCCTCTACTATCAAGGGCGTGCGGAAATTTCTGATGAAACCTACGACAAGCTGGAGGATCAGCTCAAGAAGCTCGATCCGCACAATCCCGTGCTTCATTTGGTTGGAAGTCCCACAGATAACTCTGCAGAAAAAATCGTGCATCAAAAGAAGATGCTCTCCCTTGAGAAAACCTATGAGGTGAAAGATCTCGTAAAGTTTCTAGAGCGGGGAAACTTGGTGAGTGTATTTAAGATTGATGGCTCAAGCTGCTCACTTATTTATGAGAAGGGCCATCTTGTAACCGCCAAGACGCGCGGTGATGGGAGCCAGGGTGAGAACATCACCATGAAGGCAGCCTATATCAATGACATTCCTAAGACGCTGAAAGAGCCACTGTCCATCGAAGTCCGTGGTGAAATCTTTTGTCGTGAGTCGGCCTTCCACTCAATCGCAGAAGAAATGACGGCACAAAAGCTCGAGAAGCCTACGTCCCAGCGTAATATTGTTGCCGGACTTTTGGGCCGCAAAGAACACATCACATTCTCTCGCCATCTCAGCTTTCAGGCTTTTGATGTTTTGGGTTCAAGGGTTAAGACTGAAGAAGAGAAATTAGAGCTGCTACAAGCTCAAGGTTTTGCAGTTCCAGAATGGGAAAAGCATACTTCAGAGAAATCGATTGAGAAACGAGTCGCTGAGGCCAAAGATTTTATGACAGAAGGGGACTACCTCATTGATGGTCTTGTTTTTGTCCTCGATGATCTTCGCCTCCATGAAGAACTGGGCGAGACCAGCCACCATCCCCGTTACAAACTCGCCTTTAAGTTCCAAGGTGTGACCAAAACTGCCATGATCAATGAGATCACCTGGCAGGTGTCTCGTAATGGCATTCTCACTCCAGTGGCGGAGATTGAACCCACAGAGCTTTCTGGCGCGACCATCAATCGGGTCACGCTTCACAACATGGGTGTCGTCGTTGATTTCTCGCTGAAGCCGGGTGATGAGATTGAGATCGTGCGTTCTGGCGAGGTGATTCCAAAGTTCCTAGCGGTTACAAGAAGTGTAGAGGGCAAACCCTCACTTCCACTAAAATGTCCCAGTTGTAAGGGGGGGGTGAAAGCGGAAGATATTCGTTTGTTCTGTTTGAACGACGAGTGCCCGGGTAAGCAGCTTGAAAAAATCCTCCACTGGATTCGCCAGGCCAACATTGAAGACCTTAGCGAGAAGCGACTGCAAGAAATGATCAGCATGGGGTTGGTGGTGGATATCCCGGATCTATACAAACTCACAGTTGAAAAACTTTTGACCCTCGATAAAGTCAAAGACAAGATGGCGACCAAGCTCTTTGAGAACATTCTGAAGACTCAGAGGCTCGATCTCGTGGTTTTTCTTGCGGCACTTGGCGTCGATGGAATATCCACCACGAAAGCCGAAAAAATTGTGGCACATGGACATAACACAATTGAGAAAATATTGGCGCTTGATGTTGTCACTCTTTCGTCGATTGATGGATTTGCGGAAAAGAGCGCTACCGACATAGTTGATTCGATTCAGTCGAAGAAAAATCTCATCAAGGCACTCGAGAAAGTTGGGGTAACAATCTTTGCTGCCGAAGTGGTGAGTGGTGGGATTCTGGAAGGGAAGAAGTTTTGCATTACGGGAGCGCTTTCTGCCCCACGTGGTGATATTGAGAAGCTGATAAAAAAGAACGGCGGCATCATGGTGAGTTCGGTTTCGAAAAATACTGACTATTTATTAACTAATGATACCGATCCGACGTCATCTAAGTATAAAAAAGCCATGGAAGTGGGCACACAAGTGATCACCGAAGAGAAATTCCTCAAGCTCATTGGAGCGTAACCATGGCCAAAATTAAAACCGTTTTCACATGCCAATCCTGTAGCTATCAATCTCCGAAGTGGCTAGGCCGGTGCCCTGACTGTGGAACCTGGAACACCTTCGAAGAAGGGGAGGCGGCACCCAAGCTGACGGCGAAAGCGGTCGTTCGAGGTGAGAACTCAATCCTTTCGACCCCCAAAACAATCTCGAAGGTCGAGCTTAAAAAGTATGCGCGCCTTGAGACTGGTGGAAAAGAATTTGATCGTGTCATGGGTGGTGGGATTACGCGTGGATCCCTCACTCTTATTGGTGGCGAACCCGGCATTGGTAAGTCCACGCTCCTCATGGAGGTTTGTGGTGCCCTTCTTAAGGAGAAGCAGGCGGCTAAGATCCTCTATGTTTCTGGCGAAGAGTCAGAGGCACAGATTGCGGAGCGCTGTAAACGTTTGGGAATCACAAGTGAAGACTTTTATATTTTCCATGAAACTCGCTGGGAGCGAGTGCTCGAAGCGCTTAAAGAAATCAAGCCCGACTTCATGGTCGTTGACTCGATTCAAACAACGGTCTCTGGTCAGCTTGATTCGCCCGCAGGAACGATGACCCAGATCCGTGAGGTCACCTACGAGTTAATGAATCAAACGAAGTCCCTGGGGCTGACGTGCTTCATTATTGGCCACGTGACTAAAGAGGGCAGCATTGCGGGCCCCAAGATTCTCGAGCACATGGTCGACACTGTCATTTATTTTGAGGGCGATCAATACGGTCAGTACCGACTCTTGCGCTCTATGAAGAACCGTTTTGGTAATACGAATGAGATCGGTATATTTGAAATGCGCGAAAGTGGATTGCACGAAGTGGCGAACCCCTCGCAGTACTTCTTGGACCAAACACTGCCAGATTCGTTTGGGCGGAGCTTGACCTGTATTCTTGAGGGGACTCGTGCCCTTTTCGTTGAAATCCAGGCCCTCGTTGTAGAAAACAAATTCGGCACCGGTCGACGAGTGACTCAGGGGTTGGATAATAACCGTGTTGCACTCCTCGTCGCCGTGATTGATAAATACGTGGGAATTCCCCTTTCTTACAACGACATCTACGTGAACGTGGTCGGAGGTCTGAAGCTGCAGGGGCGGGAATCTGATCTGAGTGTGGTGGCATCTCTCTTGAGCTCTTACTACGCCAAGGCCATTCCGCAGCACACACTGTTCCTGGGCGAAGTTGGTCTTACAGGTGAAGTCCGCACTGTTCCCATGATGGAATCACGCCTGAGAGAGGCTTCACAAATGAACTACAAGAAAGTGATCACTTCTGAGCGTGCCGCTAAAGAGTTTGCCGGGAAATTTAAGATTGAGATTCAAGGTATCAAGCGTGCGGCAGATCTAAAGGGAATGCTGTTCTAGCGCTCATCTTCTGTGCGCACCACGGTCGCTTCAGATTCAATGACCGCGGAGTGTCGGCTTGCATCTTCTTCTTGGCGACGCTCAAATTCAAAAGGTGAGCGCTGCTTAAAGTTTTTCCCGTGCTTTTTCGCTAGATAAATCGACCAGACAAAGAAGCCGAGAGCAAACGTTATAACCAAGGCGATGGGAATCAGGATCACGCCGGCGATGGCGCCGAAGAAACCTTTCCAGCCGCCAAAGACCAAGAACCCCAGACCGCCCACAATGAGCCACCACGGGATACCGCCGCTTCTTCTCGGTCCGCCGGGACCACCGATGATGACTCTCACAGATACAGCCTCTTAATCGTGCGCGACCATTGGTCCGCTTTTTTGTGATAGTAGTGGGCACCACTATCTGGCTTAAACTCTTGGTCCAATTTCCACAGTCTACCTACATCGTCGAGAGTGATTTTGCCAAGACCTACCAGGGCACCGAGGGCCGCACCGTACGCTGTGGTTTCGATATTCTTAGGACGAAGAATTTTTTTGCCGGAGAAGTTCGCCTGCGACTGCATCAATAATCCATTGGCGGTCGCTCCGCCATCTACCTTGATGTCGTTGAGCTTGCCCAAATCTTTTTGAAAGGCTTCAACACAATCATTCACAGCGAGCGCCACACCCTCTAGGCAGGCACGGGCAATTTGTGCGGCACCTGTGTCGCGAGTCATGCCCAGGAGAGAGGCCTTGGCTTCGGGCACCCAGTAGGGCGCGCCGATTCCAGAGAAGTACGGAAAGAATAAGAGATGTTCCATTTGTTCATGAGTCGCTTCACGAGCGAGTTTTTCGACTTCTGAACTCTTGTTGATGATTTTTAGATTGTCTCGCAACCACTGCACGGCCGCCCCTGCGATGTAGCTTGAGCCCTCCATCGCGTAAACTTTTTTGCCCTTGAAGGCGTAAGCTCCGGTGGTGAGGAGGCCCTGCTTTGAAATCACGCGCTTCTCGCCGGTATTCACGAGCAAGAAAGCTCCTGTTCCGTAGGTGCACTTGATGTCCCCGACGTTAAGGCAAGCCTGACCGAAGAGTGCAGACTGTTGGTCACCAAATAGACATGTGACAGGAATCCCATCGGGTAGAAAGTCGAGCCCTTTCGTTTTTCCAAATTCGCCAAAGGTGTCCTGCACTTTTGGTAGTGCTTCTGCGGGTACGCCGAAGAAGCGCAAGAGCTCTTCGTCCCACTGGTAGGTTTCGAGATTGAGGAGTTGCGTGCGACTGGCGTTCGATGGTTCTGTCGCAAAAGATTCGCCCTGGGTGAGCTTGTAGAGAACGAATGTGTCGATGGTCGAAAGTCGGAGTTCTTTTTTGTCTGCGGCCGCTCTCACAGCAGGCACGTTTTCGAGCAACCACTTCATCTTCGAGCCGGAGAAATAGGGATCGAGGGGAAGGCCGGTGCGAGGTGTGTATTTATTCTTGAACGAGTCTTTGTGATCTGCGCAGAAAGCCGAGGTGCGGCGGTCTTGCCAGACGATGGCATTGGCCAGCGGCTTACCTGACTTGTCATAGGCGCAGGTCGTTTCGCGTTGGTTCGTGATTCCAATCGCCACTACGTCGCTAGCTTTCGCATTTGCTTTTTTGAGGGCTTCGCCGACCGTGAATCCAACGGTCCGCCAAATCTCATTGAGGTCGTGTTCAACCCAACCTGGTTTCGGGTAGATCTGCGGATAGTCCTGTGAACCTTCCGCGACGATTTCGAGAGATTGAGCATCAATCAAGAGTGCCGTGGTTCCGGTGGTCCCTTGATCAATCGCGAGTACGTACTGGCCCATATTGAGTCCTCATTTAAGATGGAAAATGGATATGAAGAGCTTAATTCGGAATGGTGAGTGCGCCATTTTGCGAAGGGTCATCGACGATGAGGCGGACGTAGGCCTCCCAGAGACGGCCCAGGTTTCGGTTAGAAATGCTAATGAAGCTGAACGAAAGTAAGACGATCACGAGGAGCAGCAAAACGAACTCAACCAGGGACTGCCCTGATTGGTTTTTTTTCTTCTTTGTGGGAACGATTTGCCCCGATTCCATGGTCATCCTCCGTCTCTGTTATTATGATAAACGTCGAGGTTGATTTCCATGAAGAAGTTTCTTCCGCCAGTTATCTTGATTATGGGCTTTTGTGGCTTTCTTGCGGCCCAAATCGGCTGGGATGTCTTTCATCTCAACGCCCAGCAAGTGACGGAATCAAAAGAGAAAGACCAGCTCTTCGAGAACCTCTTTAAAGAGACCAAACTCACGACTCTCGACAAGCAAGTGCTTGACCTTAAAGGTCTGAAATCACCGATCGTCGTGGTCAATTTCTGGGCCAGCTGGTGTCTGCCATGTTTGAAGGAATTTCCGTCGCTCGTGGAATTTCAAAAAAAATTCGGCGACCGCGTGACCGTAGTGGGCATCAATGGTGACGAAGAGGATGCCGAGCAGCTCGTTGAAAAAACCAAAAAGAAATACCACCTTAACTTTCATCACGTGATTGATCCGAAATCCATCATCAGCGATAAGTTCTTGGTAACGACCTATCCGTTCTCGTTGATCTACGTAAATGGAAAAATCATTCACGTCTCAAACAAGAATCTCGATTTCATGGATAAGGATTTTGTCGCGAAAGTCGACGGCGCCGCTAAAGGCAAATAACGTTTGAATTCAGATAAGTGTCGCCCTGGCGTGTGGGTTCAACTTTTTGGTCAGTCACAACCATGAATCCCAGCTGGTCTCCACAGGCCTTGGCATTAAAGCCGTTTCCGTCTAGCTTTCCACCACTCGTCGTGATCTCAAGATTTCCAAAGTAAACCAGCTCTTCTGCTTTGAATGAGCCACCATGGTTAAATGAACCCACCAAACTCTTGAAGGGCACAAACACTAAAGTCTTATTAGCCGCAATATGCTCTTTGATGGGATTGATAACATCTTCAGCTTTGCGATTAAAAATTGAAACGGTCATTTCAGCAGCGTGGTCCAGGAGGGTGTCTGGAGAAATGGTATCGTCGTGCTTCACGTCTCTAAGAACGATGTCTAGTGGGAGAAAATCATCTTCGATTTCAGAGAGAACTTTTTGTAGCTGCGGGCGTGCAAGTAAGAATGCGAGTGCGCCGATGCGGTAGTGCTCTTGTTCTTTGTCGAATGCTCCACCCTGCTCGGCAATCGCCTCTACTGCTTGATCGACCAAAACCTTTTCGGAAACATCGCAGCCAAGCTTCGCAATGACTGAAGCGACTTTTTCAACGTATTCAGCCGAACCCTCAATTACGTCACTGCCCAACTGTTCTTTGTGACTCGCATGACGGCGGTGCCAAGCTGCGGCTTTCTCAAGCGCGCCTGCTTCACCACGGAAGTGTGAAATTAAAGAGCGTGTGAGTTCTTCGCGCTCAAGGCGAGGCTCATATTTAGCTGGATAGATTTCAGTGCGTCCCTCGGTCGACTGCTCAAAATCATCTTGGCCGAAAGCGTGGAAGCCTTCGTGTACTAAGAGAGCAAAAGCATCGGCTGAAGATTGAGCGTAATCGACGTTCACTGTTACGCTCTTGTTTTTTATTTCGTAATCTGTCGTGAAAGCTTCACTCTCTACCTTGCTGAGAGTTTCTACTTGGCCATGTTGTAGAATGAGACCGCTGCCAGCGCTTGGTGAAACCAAGACAATACGAGCGGCTCTCCAGTCTACGCCTTTCCAGATGCGATCCGGACACGCGTAGACACTATTCTCGAGCAGTGAGCGCACTTCATGAAGGCGACTGGCTTGGGCCAGTGAAGTGAAGAGGAGTGTGGTGAGAATGAGGAAATTCCGCATGCCCTATTCTAGCGGCTGGGGGAGCTTCACCGGGGGAGGTCTGTAAAAAGGTAAGGGGTTCAGGGCAGGGGGCGAGAGAGGCTAACTCCCCAATTATACGTTGTTTCGGCGATGTCTTGGGCGCGGAACAGTGAAAAAACTGCGCGGTATCCGGGGACCAAGGCCCCCTGATTTTTTAGCCCGAGCGCTGCCGAGGCATTAAGGGTCATGGCACACCAAAGTTCTGCCTGGTTCATTTTAAGAGAAGGGGCCGCAACTGAGGCCACCAACAAAAGATTATCTACGTGTGAAGATCCCGGATTGTAGTCACTGGCGATGGCAACTTTGCAGCCCGCATCGAGCATGGTTCGGGCGCGTGGCAAGTCTTTGCCTAAAAAGAAAGCTGTCCCCGGTAAAAGTGTGGCGACAGTTTTAGATGAGGCAAGAGCAGCGATACCCGCATCTCCCGCCTTGAGCAAATGATCTGCGCTCAGTGCCTCGTATTTGACGGCGAGAGCAGCGCCACCATTGTCCTGAAACTCATCCGCATGAATCTTACAAGGAATGCCTAGAGACTGCGCCTTCTTGAAAATGAGCTCTGTATCACTTGAACTGAAATAACCTTGCTCGTGGAAAACATCAACCGCATCGATGAGGTTCTCTGCGTGTCCCTGCTCCATCGCCGGAATAACGACCGCTGCGACGAACTCCGCTGATGACTTAAACGGTGACGGGACAGCGTGGGCACCCATGTAGGTGGAGATGATTTGTAACTGGCCCTTGAAATGAGACTTGAGACGCGCGGCCACACGAAGTAAGCGAAGTTCGCCATCGATGGTGAGCGCATAACCCGACTTCATCTCAATAGTTGTGACACCGTAGGATTTTATGCGCTCCAAGCGCAGCACGGCCGTTGCAAAGAGTTCATCCTCGCTTGCCGCGAGAGTCTTGCTCACGGTGTGAAGGATTCCCCCGCCACTCTTCGCAATCGCCTGGTAGTCAGCACCGTTCAGTCGAGCGCTGTACTCGCGTGCTCTGTTGCCTGCAAATACGAGATGAGTGTGGGAGTCCACCAGACCAGGGGTCAGGACGTGACCTGTGCCATCAAAGGCGTTGATAGATTGATAGGCCTCGGGCAGGTCAGCATCGGCACCCACCCAATGGATCCTGTGATCATCGAAAGCGATGGCACCGTTTTCTATGATGCACAGATCGTCGGAAACGAGACGTCGACCATCTTTGGCGAGGGCGTCCTTGAGAGTAACTATCTGCGAAAGTTTTCGGTATACCTTCATTTCGTCACAGCAATGTGGTGAAACACGAACTCCAGGCGCTGGGTCGATTTAACCTTGGGCCATTTCTTCAGCTTGCTAAATTTTTGCTTCACACACTGGACGACGATCTCTGGGAGAATGAGCTCCTCGGTGCTCTCGATTGAGATCTTCGGCCGGGTGTTCGGTTCGTAGGTTGCCACTGCGCACGTAACGTAATCACGGGGATCACGCGTCCGCTCGACGTGTTCGCGATAGCAGTCTCCGATGAATCCAAGGACATCTTTCTGCGCCATTGAAAGGTCTCTCGGGAGGGGCGAAGGCAGCTTCTGCGCAGGGCCCATGATTTTGCGACACATTTTCATGGCGCGTGAAATGTTCATGTCCTTGTGGGCACAGCTCGTGAGTAAAAACAGGAGGAAGAATATTTTCATGGTACGGCCCTCGAAAAGAACATCATGGTTTGCTCCACAAAAACGCTGTCCTTCCCTTTGAAATTTGATTTCGCAGATTTTAAATAGGAGGCGGTACAATCTTTTATCGCCTGTGGCGGATTGAAGACTCCAACATCTGCGAAATTAATTTGTGTTATGCCGGAATGCTCGATGAGAAAGGTGACGCAAGCCACCCGCCCCTGTCGGCGATCCAGGTTGTTTTCTATGTAGTCCTGGTAGCACTCGGTCGCTCTTTGGGAAAGACCAAGGTTCAATTCTTTGTAATTGTAATTCGTCTTATTGAGACGTCTGCTTTTGGGTAGCTTCGCAAAGGCTTTGTCGTAGTGGGGTTTGCAAAACTCCTCGCCGGATGTCGGCAAAGGAGTCGGCATTCGAAAAGCATTCGAAGAACAGCCCGCCAAAATGAAGAAAGCCAAAACTTTTATCATAGAGAAGGAAACTTGATCCTTGTGCTCGGTGCTTGAGCAATTTTAAGGGCGATGTCATAACCCGCATCCGCGTGGCGAACGATGCCCATGCCTGAGTCTGAATTCAGAACGCGAGAAAGCCGCACATCCATCTCGGGGGTACCGTCGCACAAGATCACCATGCCCGAATGCTGTGAGTAGCCCATGCCGACGCCGCCCCCGTGGTGGAGTGAGATCCACGAGGCTCCGTTGTTGATGTTGATCATGGCATTCAAGAGAGGCCAATCGGATACGGCGTCTGAGCCGTCTTTCATGGATTCTGTTTCGCGATTCGGAGAGGCGACAGAACCACAGTCGAGGTGATCACGGCCAATCACGATGGGGGCCTTTAGCTTTTTCTCGCGAACGAGTTTGTTGAAAAGCAAAGCCGCCTTTTCTCTGTCTCCGTACTTGAGCCAGCAGATGCGAGACGGCAGACCCTGGAATGAAATCATTTTTCCAGCTTTTTCGAGCCAGTTCACCATGGGCTTGTTCTCGGGGAAAAGCTCCATGAGTGCTTTGTCGGTTACGCGGATGTCTTCCGGATCACCTGAAAGCGCGATCCAACGGAATGGTCCTGAGCCTTCGCAGAAGAGGGGGCGAATGTAGGCAGGAACAAAGCCTGGAAAGGCGAAAGCCTCTTTGCAGCCACCAAGGCGTGCGCCTTCGCGCAGATTGTTGCCGTAGTCGAAGACGTGAGCGCCCTTCTTCATGAAGGCGACCATGATGCTCACGTGGTGGGCCATAGTGGCGTAGGACAATTCTGTGTACTTCGCCGGATTTGATTTTCGCAGATCATCTGCTTCGGCGAGTGTCATGCCGCCAGGGACATACCCGTTAAGCGGATCGTGCGCCGACGTTTGATCCGTGACGAGATCTGGAATAACGCCTTTATCGAGTAGGTATTCAAAGAAATCGACGGCGTTTCCAGTCACTGCGATTGAAATGGCTTCGCCCTTCGCTTTTGCTTCCAATGCGAGCTTGATGCCTTCGACGAAGGTTTTCGCGTGGACATCAACGTACTTAATCTTGATTCGCTTCTCGATGCGTGTTGGGTCGACGTCACAGCAAATGCAAACGCCCTCCGCCATCTTGACGGCGAGGGGTTGTGCTCCACCCATGCCGCCGATGCCACCAGTGAGGACAAGCTTGCCCTTGAGGCTCGCGTTGGGGCCGTAGTGCTTGCGAGCCGCCGCCATGAACGTTTCGTAGGTTCCTTGGATGATGCCCTGAGAGCCGATGTAGATCCATGACCCTGCCGTCATCTGGCCATACATCATGAGGCCTTCCGCATCGAGTTTATTGAAGTGATCCCATGTGGCCCACTTCGGAACGAGATTCGAGTTCGCGATGAGAACGCGCGGACCTTGTGGATTCGATGGAAAAACGGCGACGGGTTTTCCTGATTGGACGATGAGTGTTTCGTCGTTCTCGAGATTCTGTAATGTATGAATCAAGTCGGCGAGTGCTTTCGGGTTACGTGCGGCTTTTCCGTTGCCGCCATAAACCACGAGGTTCTCACGGTCTTCTGCCACATCAGGGTGGAGATTGTTAAGCATGCAACGTAAGGCGGCTTCTTGGTGCCAACCCTTACAAGTCAGTTTGTCGCCAGTCGGAGGAAGAGGAATTTTCATATTATATCCTTAGTTCAATGGCCCGGTAACCTGTTCAGCTTCAGCGATAATCTCGCCGTTTTGAACCAAGCGGTAAAGCCACTCAATATCTTTGTGGAAGACTCGATCATCTTCGATGGGTGCGACGTGCTTACGAACAAGCGTGATTACCCGTTCGAGGGCGGGCGAAGTTTTGAGTGGTCGCAAAAACTCTACACCTTGAGTGTTGCACAGCAATTCGATGGCAAGGCAGTGCTGAACGTTCTTGATGACTTCGAGAAGTTTCCGGCCGGCAGTAACCCCCATGGAAACGTGGTCCTCTTTGTCGGTCGACGTTGGGATTGAGTCGATGCTCGCGGGATGGCACAGGCCCTTGTTCTCAGACGCGAGCGCCGCCATGGTCACGTGAGCAATCATGAGTCCTGAATTGAGTCCCGAGTTCTTTGTGAGGAAAGCCGGAAGATCCGAGAAGTGCGGGTTCATCATCTTCTCTACACGACGTTCCGCAATGTTGCCGATCTCAGAAACCCCCATGGCCAGGTAGTCCATGCAAAGGGCGAGCGCCTCCCCGTGGAAGTTGCCACCGCTTACGACTTCGCCTGTCTCGGGGAACACGAGCGGGTTATCTGTCACTGAATTGAGTTCGCACTCAAGGACTTCTCGCGCATGGCGAAGGGTCTGGCGGCACGCTCCGTGTACTTGAGGAATGCAGCGAAGTGAGTAGGGGTCTTGGACCTTACCGTCTTCAGGGTGTGAGTGAATAATTTCAGAGCCCGCTATGATTTTTAGCAGGTTCGCGCTCACGTCGACCTGGCCGATCTGCGGCTTGAGTTGAGAGATGCGCATATCAAACGCCGAGGGTGTACCACGAACAGCGTCGAGGGTGAGGCAGCTGATGATGTCGGCTTGCTTCATGATCCGATCTGAATCGATCACCGCGATCGCACCAAGTGCCAACATGACAGAAGTTCCATTGATGAGAGCAAGGCCGTCTTTCGGTCCAAGGATTGCCGCAGTAAGACCTACTTGATGGAAGGCAAAATCTGAACGCACCACTTTGCCCTGATACTCGACATCACCTTCGCCGATGAGCGCAAGAGCAACGTGCGACAGAGGCGCCAGGTCACCGGAAGCACCGACAGAGCCTTTCTCTGGGATCACGGGATTGATCCCATGGTTGATCATATCGAGGAGAAGTTTGATGGTTTCTGGAGTAACACCACTGAACCCCTGGATCAGACAGTTGGCACGGGAAAGCATGATAGCCCGTGTGACTTCACGACTGAACGGTGCGCCGACGCCGGTACAGTGCGAACGAATCAAGTTGTACTGAAGCTGACCCAGGTCTTTGTCGGCGATCTGCTTCGAGGCGAGCGCACCAAACCCCGTGTTGATTCCGTAGACCGGCTTCCCCTTCTTCACGATATCCAGCACCACTTGGCGGGAGCGCTGCATGCGTTCCCATGCCTTAGGACAAATAGTCACTTTTGCGTCCGTAGGTTTAGCACGGGCGATAGTGACGAGATCTTGAAGGGTGAGATTAGTACCGTTGAGTTCAGACTGCTTCATGGATTCCTAGCGTAATTGGGCGATACGTGCGCCGTAATTTTTTGTTGGTTCACCAAAAACAAATGATCCTGCGACTAGGTTGGTGGCGCCCGCTTTCGCAAGTGCCTGGGCGTTCTTATCGGTCACGCCGCCGTCGATTTGGATTTGGAAGTTGAGTCCATGTTGGGTTTTCAATTTCTGTAACTCGATGATTTTGTCCGCGACCTCGGGAATGAACGATTGACCGCCAAACCCTGGATTCACGGACATCAGAAGAACGAGGTCAATCTTCTTGAGGAGGTAGGGCGCGATGGCAGAAACGGGAGTCGAAGGATTGAGTGAGATGCCGACCGATGGGTAAAGACCTTTCGCTTTTTGGATGAAACGGTCGTGGTGCGTGACGGCTTCCCAGTGAAACGTGAAGTTATGGAGACCGACTTCTTTGAACCACTCGAGATGGTCGTCGGGATTCGTCACCATGAAGTGCGCATCGAGGGGGTGCTTCGAGATCGTCTTGATATTCTTTAAAACAGTCGGGCCGAAGGTGAGGTTTGGAACGAAGTGACCATCCATGACGTCGAGGTGCAGCCAAAGATTTTTTTCGCCATCGAGGCGCTGCAGATCCTGCTGGAGGTTAAGGAAATCAGCCGACAGTAAACTGGGTGCCACGATAATGGTCATGCTTCATCCTTTGGTGGCGCAGTGAGAACGAATTCCCCGCGCCATCCGTTGAGCAACTCGGTGTCGCTGCCGGTCTTCTTGCCTTCAAGTTGTACGACACTCAAACGAAGCGACCCGTTAAGGCAGCCAACGGTCAAAGCGTTTTGGTGATTCTTAATTTCTCCCGGCCTAAGCGCGTTGTGCGCTTTTTCAACTTGCAACACCTTTAGCCGTTTGCCGCCGAGGAAGCAGTACGTACCAGGCCACGGATCCATGGCGTGGAGTCTGTGGGTGATCTTCTCGACGGTCTGATCTGCGAAACTTAGAAAGCCATCGGCTTTTTTGAGCGTCGGAGCAAAGCTCACGACGGATTCATCTTGGGGGTGCGCGCTCATTTTTCCTGCAACGATTTTTTCGAGGAAATCATTGCAGGCAAGCGCCGCTTGGAACTTCAGGCGCGTCGTGAGGAGCCCACCCGTTTCATGATCAGCGATCTTAACAGGATGACTGTGAACGATGTCGCCGGCATCCATCTTTTTGACCATGCGCTGAATGGAAACGCCCGTCTCTTTGTCTCCGTTCCAAAGCGCATATTGAATAGGAGCGGCGCCGCGATACTTTGGAAGAAGTGATGTGTGAATGTTGAAGCACCCAAGCTTGGGGAGCCTTAAAAGTCGCTCGCCCAAAAACTGAGCGAAGGCTAGGACCACCATGCAGTCCACGCCTTCGGCTTCCCACTTCGTGAGAACGTCTAACTCTTTGTTGATGTTGGTTGTTTGGACGATCGGAAGTTTGTGCTCTCGGGCGTATTGAATAACTTCTGGTGATTTTAGTTCTTGGCCGCGACCCGCAGGTCGATCGGGCATGGAGACGACGCCTACAACTTCAATGCAGGGATGGTGCGCGAGCAATTCGAGTGTGGCCACGGCGAAGTCGGGTGTTCCGAAAAAAACGGTGCGAAGTTTTTTCACTGGTTCTCCTAAAGACGTTTCTTATCTTTAAGAAGCTTCGTCTTGAAGAATTTCTTTTTTAGCGGGCTCAAGCGATCAATGAGCACAACGCCATCGAGGTGATCGTTTTCGTGTTGCAAACATACGGCCAAGAGCTCGTCGGCCTCCATGGTGAGTGTCTCGCCCTTGAGGCCTTGATACTCCACGGTGATTTTTTCAGCGCGCGTAATTTCTTCGTAAACGTCAGGAACACTGAGACAGCCTTCCTTGCCGATGGTCTCGCCAGACTTCATTACGAACTTTGGATTGATGAAAACCATGGGACGAAGGTTGCTGAATTCCATTCCTTCGCTGCCGTCTGGTCGCGTGACTTCTTCGCGCTCGAAATCGATGTCGACGACGAACAAACGGATCGATTCACCCACTTGGGGAGCAGCGAGACCAATGCCGGGTGCGTGATACATCGTGAAGAGCATGTCTCTCACAAGCTTTTCGAGTTTCTGGTCAAACTGCTCAACCGGCTTGGCAACTTTTGCCAAGACTGGATCAGGATAAGTGTAAATGGGGAGGTGTTCTCCCTCGAGACGATAATCTTCTAAAAGCATGGCTATTTATAGCACGGCCGACGAGCTATTAAAACGCGAGTTTCCGATTGCGCCAGAAGGTCCAAATGGCGTGCGCCATAAAGGCGGAGGGAACAATATAGGCGGCGAGCCAAGACGGGATTTTGCCACTTTGCCCATAGGAAAGCGTCGTTGAGAACGACAACCAAAAGGCCACGGTAAGAATAAGGGTCAAGGCTACGTTTTTACCAAATGAGTCAGAGCGGCGACTGGGCCGGTACATGGTTCCCAGAGGAATAAGGGCAAAAACTAGACAAGCAAAAGACAACGCCACTTTCTGATGCAAAAGAATACGGTACTCGTTGGTGTTGATGCCCGTTTCGGAAATCTTACTGATGAACTCACGCAGATTGAACCAATGAAGCGTCGTGAGGTCGGCTTCGAACTCTTTGAAGTCATCCGGTGTTTCTTGCAACTGGATGGGCTGGGTTTCCGCGGCACTCATTCTCGGAAACTGATTACCCGTAAGATCTTCTAGGGTATGCATTTTCACAAGATTCCACGTGCGATCTTTAACGAACACCGCTTTCTCTGCTGAGATCACACGAGACGCGAGACCCTCAGCTGTAAAGAAATAGAAGCGCACCTGATTCAGCGTTGATTGCTTCTTGTCGAACGTCAGAAAGGTCGCGAAATAATCTTTTGACTTAAACCAAAATTGACCACCGTCGATCGCACCTCGAGTGAGGTATTTTCCCTCTGATTCGACGCTTTTTTTAATTTCTTGGCGCTTGATACGATTGGCGAAGGGCTCAAGGAAACCAAGGTTCGCAAACTGGATCATCACCATGAACACGGAGCAGCCTGCGATGAGACCCGTGATGCGAACATAAGAAAATCCCGCCGCCAGTGTTGCGATGAGTTCGTTGTGCGACTTAAGTCGGTTGAAGGTAAAAAGGGTCGCCAGGAGGCACGTCACGGGAAGCATCTTTCCTGTGAGGTCTGGCATCTTCAGCGCCCACTCTAAAAGAACGCGCTCTCCTTCTTTACCACGGAGGAAGCCGTTGATGATGTCGGCGCTTGTGACGAGAAGCAAAAGCGAGATCAAGGCCCCGGCCAGGGACTTAAACCATTCTACGACAAAAAGCCGGGTCAACAGATTCATTTGCTGAGTATACGTCGAGCCGGTCCACTTGAGAACCACTGGAGACAGGGCCTCATGAGGAGATTAAAGCAGCGGGCCGAGCGAGGATGTTGGTCTAGCCATGCGACGAGCGGCTGGGAGCATCGGTAGTACATCGCGACGATTGTTTGTCCGCCGGGAACACTCAGCAACCACGCCTTGAAAAGTCGCAAATTCTGAGTCGTCGGGTGTGTGTCACCAAAGCACTGAGTGGCGACGTAGCACTTGCGAGATTTGACGAAAATTTGCTGATACGCCGTCTGAAACGCAGCGTGGTTCTTGAACTTAAACTTATTCAAGTGCTTGCGTGCCATCTCGGAATTCACAACCTGGAAAGGTTGGTTCGCGCTAAAGGCGACAAACTGGTCGAGGCACTTCGTCACGTCTTCTTGAAACTTACCTGTGGCGTCGTAGACCTTTGCGAGCTCATAGTAAAGATGGCTCAACATCATGATCTCAGTCACGTCTTTGGATTTATGGAAGTGATCTGGCTTCACATCGTAGATGCCAGAGAGCTGATTTATCTCGGCGATCGTTTCGAGGTAGTCCGTGTAGCGACGGATCGCTGTCACGAAATCACCGGCGGCGAAAGCCTGCTTGCCTTGCTTTACGCAGGTGATCCGTGTGTCAAACTTGTGCTTGAGGATGAGCCTGCGCTCACGATCCTTCAGCTCGTCTTTGACTTTCTTTTTGTATTGGCCGGTGGCTGACATATGGCTTCTTATCGTCTGATTAGCGGCGAAGCCTTAAGAAATCAGATGCGAACACTGAGAGTAAATGAGACGTCTCTTAGGTTTTCATCTTTATAAAGGTAGCCGGTTTCACTCCGGATCTGACTCGAGTTTTTCATCGCGAAATCGATGCCGAGTTTTGGGCCTGTCCAGCTAAAGCCCCATGATTCGCCTTCGAGGTTCAAGGCCCGATCTTGAAACTTTCCGGCGCGCAAAAAGATGTCAGAGAAAAGATTGTACTGGAGGGCCGCGCGCCACAGGCGTTTGTCATAAAAATCAACGGTTGGGTCGCCGCCGGCGTCGGCCATGGCGATCAGATCCCCCGTGAGGTTGTACTGAACTCCTGCGATGGCGCGGGATTCTCCCTTGATGGCACGAGTAGGATCGTCCCACACCACACCAAATGTAAGTTTGGTCATGGGAATCCAGGTGAGTCCCATGGTGAAGGGGTGTGAAACTTTGTGGCGCGAGGTCCCGTACCATTCTGGTCGGGAATCCTGCGTGTAGCGATAAAGGATTCCGTAGGACATATTCTGGCCAATGGGAGCTGCCATGGTCGCAGTGCCGCGTTTACGATTGAAGCCGTTTTCGCGCTGAGTTTGATAACTGAATCCACCCTTGAGCGATGACGCGTTATCAAACAAAAAATAACCTTCTGAGCGATTACCACCAGGAAATTCACGATCGTCTGCTTCGCGGTCTTCAGACTCACTGCGAATATCTGTCTTGGTATTTTGATAGGAAATAAATGTATCAGCGAAAAAAGCAAGAGGCGCAGGATTGAGCACCGCTGATTCGGTGACAAGCATCGATGCCACACCTGTGCCACTCGTGGAATGGAGTCGCGTCGTCTGAAATGGACGGATTTGCGCGACGGCGTCGAGAGTCAAAAATAAGAGAACGAGTGATACGAAGCGCATGATGGCAACCTATGAAAATGTGCTATGCTTCCCTCTCAAGCTAAACCATTTGTGACGGAGAACTCAAGGACTTTCATGAAAATCAAGAAGGCCGTGATTCCGATAGCTGGCAAAGGCACTCGATTCTTGCCCGCTACCAAGGAAATCGCAAAAGAAATCATTCCGATCTTGAACGTACCCATGATTCATCACATTGTGGTGGAGGCCGTGGAATCAGGGATCGAGCAAATCATCTTCGTGACCTCAGCGGGTAAATTCGCTGTGGAAGACTACTTCGACAGAAACCTCGAGCTGGAAGCATTTCTAGAGAAAGCTGGCAAAACGAAAGAGCTCGAGATGATCCGCAAAATCGGAACGATGGTCGACGTCACGAGCGTGCGACAAAAAGAGCAGCTGGGCCTGGGCCACGCGGTTTTGATGGCGCAGGAGTTAGTAGGTCAAGAGACGTTCGCCGTTCTCTTGGGCGACGACATTGTGATGAACGACGTGCCGTGCACGAAGCAATTGATGGATGTCTCAAGCCGTCACGGCGGCGCACCCGTGATTGGCGTCATGAACGTACCGCGAGAAGACACCTCTAAGTATGGCATCGTGAGGGGGACACCCCTGGCGAATGATAGCATGACGTTGAGAATGGAGGGGATGGTTGAAAAGCCCAAGCCCGATCAGGCGCCGACAACACTAGCGACTCCGGGGCGCTACATTCTCTCGCCTGAAATTTTTTCGATCCTCAAAGAGATTCCGCGTGGTGCCGGCAATGAGTATCAGCTCACAGATGCCATCAACGTACTCTGTCAGCGCAGGGACGTGTATGCGCACCAATTTAAAGGCGAGCGCTTCGATACAGGCCATCTCATGGGCTACCTCGATGCGACCGTTGATTTCGCCCTTCGTGATCCCGCCCTCCGTCCCGCATTCGTAGAGATCCTGAAACAAAAAGTGCTTAAGCATAAGGTGACGCTGTGAAATTTATTATTCTGAGTTTTTTTCTCACAGTTTTTAGTGCGCAGGCCTATGTGCCAACCGTTGAGTCTCTCTTTCGCCATGGTGCCAACGCCGAAGTCACGTCAAACGCCTTGATGGTTTCTGCGAAGGTCGCATTGGTTAATCCGTATGCCGAAAAAGTAGAGCAGGTCGACGGTTCTGCCTTTTGGGTGAAGTGGGTTTACAACATCACGCCACAGGGGAAACTGAAGCTCACGCAACTGATCTACCGTTCGGCTTCTATGACTGAAGCGTCTTTGGTTGATAAGTCCTACGTCGCGGAGCTATCGCCCCAGGCGTTCGATTCTTCGCCGGAGATGGGGGAGAGAGGACTCTTTATTTCTCTCATGAATTCTTTGCTGATTAACGATGGCTCTTTTATGGTGAACTTTCTCAGCAACCGGGGAGTGAATGTCCAGCTCAATGAGAACATCATCAATCAAGACAAAAAGAATCTTCTCGCTCGTTACCGCGCATGGTTGATCCGCACCAAAGGTGGACGGATGGCGGGGACTGAACCTTCTCCCCTCGCACCACCTGTTGATCGCGATAAAGTCGACAAGATAATGGCCGCGCCCATGTACGCCGACACTCAGCAGGTCCTACTGTCTCGCTATCAGGGTGATCCCGCTTGGCAGATTAAGGGCGAAACATTCGAGGCTTGGGTCAGTGATACCACCAGACAGGTCCGTCAGCTCATCCTTCGCACGGGTGCTGCGGAAGTTGATATCCAGTGCCGTGACTACTTGCTCTACAGTGGAACGCACTCGTTCCCTCGCCAAATCGTGGTCAAGGGACTGCAAGACCAGTTCTGGCAAGTCGACGTGATTGGACTCAAGCACTTTAACGAAACTCAAGCCGAACTCCTGGCCCGCCTGCGCCGACACGACCAAGTGCTCATGCAGCGTCGAGAGGCCATAGCACGTCCGGCGTTCTTGTTCTAAATGTATCATCGGATCGCCGTCAATTACCCCGTCAAGAACCAAGGGCTCACGTATAGTGTTCCCTTGGGCCTTGAGCTTTCTGTGGGGGACATGGTGGACGTTCCACTGGGTCGTCGCAAAGAGCTCGGCTGTGTCCTCGAGACAGATGTCGCTGCACCCGAGGGCTTCGCTGCGAAAGACATCTTCCAAAAGCGCGAAGATTACCCCAGTGTTCGCACGGAAGATCTCAAGCTCTATCAGTGGATGGCCGACTACTATCATTACGGGCTGGGCCAATTGATAGCGGACTGCTTACCCGCGACAAAAAAGCGACCACGACCCCTGAAGCCGATCCAGGGTGAGGGTCTTGCGCCAGAGCACCAGGCAACAGCTGCTCAGCAATCTGTCATCGATGCGATAGCGAGTCGTGGAGCGGGATTTTCTAAGCACCTCATCCATGGCGTAACGGGTTCAGGCAAGACACTCATCTTCCTGGAGCTTGTCCGGCGTACCCTTGCCCAGGGCAAGAGCGCGCTTTACCTTTTGCCCGAAATCAATCTTACGCCCCAGTTCGTGAAGACGTTTAGCTCTCACGTGAACGTTGAAGTCATGACGTTCCACAGTGAGGTGACCGCTTCCGAAAAGTATCTGATTTGGAAAGAGGCTGCCGAAAGCGATAAGCCACGTCTTTACATTGGCGTGAGGAGTGCGGTGTTTCTTCCCATCGCTCATCTTGGGCTTGTCATCGTCGATGAAGAACATGATGGCTCATTCAAACAAGATGATCGCTGTGCCTACAACGCTCGTGACGTAGCGATAAAGAAATCTCAACTTTCGAATTGTCCGATCGTTCTCGGTTCCGCGACTCCTGCGATGGAGATGTGGCACCATTTCAATTCGGGTGTGGCCAACACGTTCTACCATCCGTTGCGCGAGCGCGTGACAGACGCATCTCTGCCGGAAATTATTTTGGTCGACACGAAGACTCCGGCAAATAAGCCGAAGACGAATCCAGCAGATAGCGTGTGGCCCTTACACGAATCAACCGTGGCTGCCTTGAAAGAAGCCCTCGCCAACGGTGAGCAGGCGTTGGTTTTCATCAATCGTCTTGGCTTTGCGAACTACATACAGTGCCGCGCCTGTGGCCATCAGTTTAATTGCAAAAACTGCTCGACCACTCTGCGCTTCTTTAAACATAAAAATCTTCTCAGCTGCCAGCACTGTGAATATCACGAACCCATGCCACCGGGGTGTCCCAAGTGCGGAAATCTCACGTTGTTACAAAAAGGATTTGGCACGGAACGTGTGCAAGAAGAGCTCAAGCGGCTTCTGCCGCAAGCGAGCATCGAACGGTTTGACCGCGATGAGATCCGGACCTTCCAGGCTTTGCAAGATAAACTCGAGGCGTTTCATTCAGGAAAGATCGATATCCTCGTGGGCACACAAATGCTTTCCAAGGGTCACAATTTTAAGCGCGTGAAGAGAGTTGTCATCTTGGGTGTCGATAACCAGCTCAACATGCCCGACTTCCGTGCGAGTGAGAAGATTTGGCAGACTGTCGTGCAGGTGGCAGGACGTGCAGGTCGCTATTCACACGATGGTAAAGTCTACGTTCAAACGGCCAATCCCGAGTCGCAGCTCTTCGAGATGATTCGTTCGCAGTCCTTTGACGGGTTCTACGAGTCCGAGATGACGATAAGAAGAATGTGCGAATGTCCGCCGTTCTATCGCCTTGCCGCACTTTATTTCTCCGGCCGCTTTCAAGATAAACTGATCGGGCATGTTTCCGGCGACGTAGAGCCCATGTTGCGCGGTCTTAAAACCCAACACTTTCCAAACGTCCAAATCCTGGGACCACGGCCCGCACTGATAGAAAAGAGGGCCAATCAGTATACGTGGACTGTTTTGTTGAAATCTCAAGACATCAACCAGTTACACAATATGCTCCGTTCATTTCAAATGAATTGGAACGGAATTTCGGGGGTTTCCCTGAAAGTCGACGTCGATCCTCAACATCTTTCCTGAGTTTTTCTCAAGAAAACGCACCCTTTCACCGAAAAGCGTTTGAGATCACTCAGGCAAGTACCAGAGGTTGGCTTATGAAATACTTATTGTTCTCTCTTATCGCCGTGCTTATTGCACTTCCCTCCGCTCATGCGCAGGACAGTTTTCTAGAGGGACTTCTTTCGTCACAAACATCTCCCGGAGGAAGCGGATCTGCATCTGCTGGAACGGGGGCACCTACTCAAGTTGAAGACGCAGATGTCGGCAGCGTTACTTCTGTTGCGAGCGGTAGTGAAAACTGCCCGAGCACAGGCCAGACGACGCTTCCCTTGAAATACGTCGCGGGACTTCTGCGAACACGTGGCTCGTCATTGCAGCTCAGCCAAGATTATTCGACCGGTCGTCTCCACGTGCGTGGCGGTGATTTCCTCGCTAACTGTAACTCTATGCTTGAATGGGGCCTTCGTGCTCCAACCACAGAATTTCCTCAGTACGTGGTCGAGCTCAAGATTAAGGCCTGTGGTGCGGATGCATGTCCGTACAGCGTGATGGAAGTAAATGAACAAGGTCAGCAAGTCGTTAAGCCTATCAACGTGGCACCGACTCTTGATGGTTTCAAAGAATGTCTGAAGCAGACGGGCGTGGTCACAGATGCCGGCGTTGTCGCAAGCAAGATCGTGAAGCGTGATTTAGATGTTAGTTTTGCTGGCGTCACTAATTCGGGCCCCGTTTGGTTTGGTTCCCACCTTCCGGCTGCAAGCGCACTCTATGCGAAGAAAGCCGAACGCGGTTGCTATTACATGGAAGACATTCGCCAAAATGGTTTCATGGCTTACTCCCAACAAGATTCGGAGCGCGCGCGCCTCGACGAACAAGCTCAGCTGATTTGCGATAGCGGCAACTACCGCAACATCGCCGACTTCGTTGAGCGCTATGGCCAATACCAAGAAACACTCGGTGCGATTCGTGATGAACTGATCGAAAAAGATTATAAAGCTCTCGGCGAGATCATCCGCAAGGGCACGAACCTCGAAACCCAAGACTATTCTGTGATCGCCGACTTCCAACGCTACATCGTGGACCCCCTCACGACTAAGATCGTTGCGCTCCACGAACAGGTTGGCAACTTGCCACAGGGCCAAGAGCGCCGCTTGAAAGAGCAGGAATTGCGCGAGCTCATGGTCCAACTCGCAAAATACAAGTCTGCACCCTACATAACAGTTGGTGACCTAGATAAGTTGATGGCGAAAGGTCTGTTTGATGAAGCCGCTGAAGTAAACGGCATTCACCTGACGGCGCAAAGCTATGGTCGTCTTGGTGCCACAGAAAACGATGTACTGGTTACCCCGCGAGTAGCACGTGAACGTATTCAAAATGGAAAAAGTGCGTATCAAAGAACTTTGGCCGATCGTCGCAAAGAGTATGATGTTCGCACCGGTCGCGTCACTGGTCGGTCGGACTACTACATCGGACTCGCTCGCCGTCACCGCCGCAACATCGAAGTTCGTACGACGAACTTCCAGACCGAGATCAACGATGAGATTGCGCGCATCACGCCACCGAGCGGATTCTGCTTCCGGTACTTCCGTAACACGCGAAAATGCCAGACCGATTCGACACAACGTATTCAGCAGCTCCAGGTTGAGCTGCAACAAAAAAACCAGACTGATGCGAGAATTGCTTCCGAGCTCGAACAGAAGGCGAACCAATACCGTGGTTGGGAAGACGAGGGCCGTCGCTACATCGCCGCCCAGGGGAGTGATGCTCCTGAAGCCGACGTTGCAGTCACACCATCTGAGCAGTTACCTGAGGGCCCAAGTGTCGATGCACCCGGTACAGATCGCACGGCGGATCAACAGGCCATGTACCAGTTCCAATTGCCGACGCAGCAGCCAGGCGCGCTTCCTGGCCAGCAGCAGTACAATCCTTACCAGCAACAACAGCCGCAGTACTATGGCGGTCAGATGCAGCAACAGAATCCGTATCAGCAGCAGATGCCTTACGGTTACGGCCAGCAAGCGTATGGCCAACAGCAGCCTTACGGTCAGCAACAATTCGGCATGCCTCAGCAGCAGTATGGCATGATGGCGGGCTACGGTGGTTCGCAGATGGGCTACGGCATGCAGCAGGGTGGTTACACCTTCAACATGGGCGCGGCGATGGGACAACAACAACCCTACGCTCAACAGCAGTATGGCCAGATGGGCTACGGCGGGAATATTTGGGCCGGTCAGCAGAACCCTTTCATGCAAAATCCGGGTTATCAGACGATGGGCGGATTGCAAAATCCATACATGGCCCAGAGCCCGTATGGTCAGCCGTTTGGTGTCTACGGTTACGGTCGTTAAGAGAAACTACAGCACAAATAAAAAAGCCTCCTTACGGAGGCTTTTTTTATGCTTAAAAATCAATCCCGATGCGCATCCCGGTACCGAGGATATTCTCAGTTGAGATCTCTTCGTTCGGATCGTTGTCGAAGGCGTAGTACTCACCGACGAGCCAGTAGGCGAGGAAGCCTGAAATTTTGACGTTCGGGTTCCACTGGTAGTCAAAGCCGAAGTCGAATTCATAACCGTAGTCGTCTTTCTGATCTTCGGTGGCCGCGAAGCGATAGTTCTCTTCGTGGTGGTACGCATCTTTTCCACTCTTCGCGGTTTCCATGGCGTTGGCCATGATGACAGCTCCGCTCCAGGTCCACTTATCCGTTTTGTAGTGAGCATGGAGTTTCAAGAAGCGCGCGTTGGCGATACCGCTATCAAAGATACTATTCGCACCTTCGTTGAAGGCGGGATAGTTGTAGCGGAACATCAGCTCAGCGATGTGGTAGTTCGGGTTCAACTGCATGCCTTCGTAGCGCTGAGTTTGCCCCTTGTCGCCGCCGACTTGACCGCCGTGAAGGCCGAAGTCCCAGCGCACACTCGGACTCCAAACCGTTTGAACGAGAACGGAAGAACTCGAGATGCGCGAGTCTTTGCCGTCGGCGTAAACGTCTCCGTAGTCACCAGCGAGCGTCGGTACCTCAATCGAGAGATTGAATTTTTCCCATTTCTTCGAGATGTAGGCATCGAGCAAAGTCACGTCCGTGCTACCACGAGGGTTAGCGTTGCCAGAGTAGTAGAGCGTGTTGTCGCCTTCCGAGAAACGTTTCGCGTAGGCGATCGCAAGCACCATGTTCGTGCTCTTGTTATCATAAGCGGCCACGAGACCCATTTCCCGAACATCGCGGCTGCCGTTCGCTTCAGCGCGATCGTTGGTATCGTCGTAAGTGCCAAGACGTGCCCAGTGAGGAGTAAGCGCGAAGTTACCAATGCGCATTTCACCTTGAACACCGTCATATTGAGTGAAGAAACGATCGAACGTGCCTTTGCCTTCATGCAAGATTGCACCTGTACCGAAACCCTTAGCGAAGCGGCCAACCTTCACCATCGCGGTGTCGGCATAAAGCTCGGCATAGAGTTGGTTGACGTTCAAAGTACTGCGTTGGGCGGGAACGGTGCTGTAGTAAGCATTGCTACCGGAGTCTGGATCCTGAGTTTGTGTCGAGTTATCACCTAAGAAACCGCCGCGTGTGTGACCGGTAGAGAATTCACCCTTGATTGAAACGGCATCGTTCACAATCATGTGCGGATTGAGCTTGAAAACGTAAGTCTGGAAGTGAGCTGAATTATCGTTGTCTTCGATACCCTGAGTACCGCTCGGGGTGTTGTCGGTGACATCGTCCTTTGTCCGACGAATATTGTTGATGAGAGTGGTATCAAACCCGAGAGAGCCGCCCCAATCGATGGGAAGCGCCATGGCGGAACCGGCAGAAAACGACAAAGCCAACGCCAATAAATGTTTGGTCGAGCGCACAATAACTCCTTAAATACGGGAAAGTCCCAGAAAGACGATAGAGCAAACACCGTCAGTCTGTCCAAAAAAAGCCCACGCTACGCCGAGTCCAACTCCGCGTCATTCCTTGGCTTCTCCCTTGCCATTACCGCTTGGGCCGAGCTACAGTCGAGACACAATTTTTGGCATTTGTAGGGGCGTCGACAAGTGGTAAGTCAGCAGATTTTGATTCTGCCATACGCAGGTTCGATCCCTGCCGCCCCTACCACTTTTTCAGAGGAGAGATAACATGAGACGGATTGTCTTAGTTTCCGGTTCCTCTATCCCGTACTTGTCGAAGAAAATTTCTGAGTTCCTCGACGTTCCTCTCGTTAATCCCCAAATCCGAAAATTTGCTAACGGCGAAATCTACTGTGAGATTGAAAAAAACGTTCGCGGTGCGGATGTCTTTGTTCTTCAGTCTACGTGCGCTCCTGTCAACGACTCACTCATGGAGTTGTTGATCATCGTCGACGCCCTCAAGCGTGCTTCGGCCAATTCGATCACTGCCGTGATTCCTCACTACGGTTATTCGCGCCAGGATCGTAAAGCTGCTCCAAGAACACCGATCACGGCCAAGCTTGTCGCCGATCTCCTCACGGTCGCAGGCACATCTCGTGTTGTGACGATGGATCTTCACGCGGGCCAGATCCAAGGCTTCTTCAATATTCCCTTCGATAATATCTTTGCTTCACCTGTGATCCTGGATTACGTCAGAAAAAATATACCACCGGATAATTTGGTCTGTGTTTCACCCGACGCCGGTGGTGTCGAGCGCGTCCGTCACTACGCGAAGAAGCTCACCACCGAGCTCGCCATGATCGACAAGCGCCGTACCGGCCCGAACGTCGCAGAAGCCATGAACGTGGTGGGTGATGTGAAAGGCAAGGACTGCATCATCATCGACGACATGATCGACACCGCCGGGACCCTGGTGCAAGCGGCACAGGCCCTCAAGAAGCATGGCGCGAACCGTGTCTATGCTGCTGCGACACATGCGATCTTCAGTGATCCTGCCATCACACGGATCGCCGAATGTGACGCCCTTGAAGCTGTCATCACAACCGATACCATCCCGCTTTCCGCAGAAGGGAAGAAGCTCAGCAAGATCGTTGTGCTTTCGACAGCCGATATCTTGGCGAAAGCCATTCACCGGACTTTCAATCACGACTCGGTGTCGTCACTGTTCATCTAACATGTTCCGCTTGGTCGTGGGGGTCGGAAACCCTGGTAACGAATACGCCACCACCAAGCACAACATCGCCTGGCTCCTCTTCGATTCACATCCCACACTTCGATCTGCGAATTGGAAAAATAAGTTCAAGGGTGAGTTTTGTGACGTCGACTTCAAGGGACAGAAGACGACCTTCCTCAAGCCGTTGACCTACATGAACCTCTCCGGTGAATCTGTCCAGCCCCTGGCTGCTTTCTACAAGATCCCGCCTCAGGAGATTCTGGTTGTGCACGACGAGCTGGATATTCCCTTCGGCCAAGTCCATTTCAAGATGGGTGGTGGGCTCGCTGGTCATAACGGTTTGAAGAGCATTGCCCTCTCCCTAGGGACGGATAACTTTGCACGCATGAGAGTAGGAATCGGCCGTCCGGTGCACGGAAGCGTGTCGGACTGGGTGCTTTCAGGATTTCCCAAAGAGCAGCAGGCCTTTCTGGCGCAAGTGCTGGAAAAGTTGCATGGCCCGCTAGAAGATTGTGTGTTATCCGGTATCGCGAAAGCTTCTTTAGTGAATAAAAAACCGCTCATTTGAGCGAGGAGTAGATCATGGGTTTGAACGTTGGCATCGTAGGTCTTCCAAACGTCGGTAAATCGACGATCTTTTCGGCATTGACCTCTGCTCCCGCAGAAGCGGCGAACTACCCCTTCTGCACGATCGAACCTAACGTGGGCGTTGTTCACGTTCCCGACACGCGCCTTGATCGCATCGCCGGTTTAGTTAAGCCAGAGCGTACCGTCCCAGCTATCGTCGAGTTCGTTGATATCGCAGGCCTGGTAAAAGGCGCATCGAAAGGTGAAGGCCTCGGCAACCAATTCTTGGGCCACATTCGCCAAGTCGGCGCGATCGCCCACGTCGTGCGTTGCTTCGAAGACGGCGACATCATCCACGTAGCTGGCAAAGTCGACCCAGTTTCTGACGTCGAAGTTATCAACGTCGAACTCGCATTGGCCGATCTTGAAACTGTTTCTAAGCGTCTTCAAGGCATCGATCGTTTGATCAAGAGCCAAGACAAAGTTGTTTCTACGAAAGCAAAAATCTCGAAGCCCATTCTAGAAAGCCTCACCAAGGCCCTCGGCGAAGGCAAGCCGGCACGAAGCCTTCCGCTGGAAGCAGATGAGAAAGACGCCGTCAGCGACTTGCACCTCATCACCATGAAGCCCTTGATGTACGTGTGCAACGTTGATGAAGCGAATCTTCAGAAAGAAAACGAGCACGTGAAACGCGTGAAAGAGATCGCCGCGAAAGAAAACGCAGGCGTGATCACTATCTGCGGAAAAGTTGAGAGTGAAATCGCAGCCCTCGGTTCGAAAGAAGAGAAAGAAGAATTCCTCAAAGAAATTGGCATCGAAGAGTCAGGCCTCTCGAAGATGATCAAGGCCGGTTATAATCTTTTGGGTATGTACACCTACTTCACCGCGGGAGTGAAGGAAGTGCGCGCGTGGACCTTTCCCAAGGGTGCCAAGGCCCCACAAGCAGCAGCGGTCATCCACACAGACTTCGAGCGTGGATTCATTAAAGCTGAGATTTATCACTGTGAAGACCTCTTCAGCTTCACGACTGAAGCGAAGGTTAAAGAAGCAGGGAAATTTAGAATCGAAGGGAAGGAATACGAAGTGAAAGACGGCGACGTCATTCATTTTAGATTTAACGTTTAAAGCCTAACGCCACGTCGTAGATCTGATTGAAGGTGGCAGGATCGGTAAGATCTTTGCTACCTTCAAGTGTCTTATAGAAAAACAAATTCCTGAAAATGAGTTTTACGTAGTTTCTCGTTTCGAGGAACGGAATGCTTTCTACGTTGGGAAGCATTTCGTCGCCGATGAAGTAGAGACCTTTCCAGCGCTCGACTCTCGCTTCTCCCGCATTGTAGGCCGCAAGAACGTAGACGAGGTTGCCATCATAGCGGCGATGAAGTTGTTGGAAATATTTCGACCCAATTTCGAGGTTGGTTGTCGGGATGACTAAGTGCTTATCTCGGACGGAACGCCTCATCTGACGTGCGGTCGTTGGCATCAGCTGCATGAGGCCACGTGCTCCGACCCGTGAACGTGCTTCTGGATTGAAGACAGATTCTTGGCGGATCAAAGAAAGAACGACGAGAGGATCGACCTTCGCATTCTTTAAGACCTTTTGAAGTTCGACGTAGTAGGGCTTAGGGTAAAGTATCTCAAGTAAGAATCGGTTAAATTGCACCTTCTGGGATTCGAGTGCTGAGTAGATGACACGAAAACTTTCGATGTAATTTTCTTCCTCACCAATGAGTGCAGCAGTCAAAAGATAGGCGTCGCTTTCCACCACCGTTTTTTTGTTATTCGGTAGTCGGGAGACGATGCCGGGAATGAAGTTCTTTTGAAACCCCCGGATCTCGGAAGCCAGAAAGTTTTTAGCATCTAGACGCGCCCATGCCCGCAACCGTTTCCACGCTTCCCATACAGTCGGATCGATGTCTTTGATTTGAAGCTCAACCGGCTGCGATTGATGAACGCCTTTGTAGAATGAAACCTTGGTTGATTCGGGATGAGACGCCTGAAGTGATTTACTGGCCATGATACCGTAGAAGCTCAATGGATGGCGCTCGATGAGTTGTTCCCAAAGTTTTCGTGCATCCGTGGGTTTGTCAATTCTCTGGTGTCCGTAGGCCAGCCAATACTTGAGCCGCGAGTCGCTGAGCTTCGCAAAACGTTCTGTGATCTTTTTGTCTTTGGCCCATGTGAGCGCGGCTTTCCAGTCATCCTTCGCGCCCCACATCCATAGTCGAAAGAACTGCGCATCTTCTCGTTGTTCGCCGTTTCCATGTTCCATGACGTAGTCAAAGATGACTCTGGCTGATTCGTCGTAGCCGTTGCGCCAGAGATTTTTCCCCAAATCAGAATATCGGCCCATAGAGGTGTCGATCGGGAGTCGATTGAGATTGAGGCCGAGCCAGGTCCTCATCTGAGTCATGAGTGAGACCACTTTCTCTTTTTGTTTTTGATCTACCGCTTTGTAGGCCTGATCGATCATTCGAGAGTATTCCGAGTAGTACACCTGGCGTGTGGATTCCGCATCAAGTCCAAAACTTTGAATGTGTCTTGTGAGATCGGGAGTGATGATGAGCGTCGGTATCAAATCACGTGGAACTTCACGACGACGTTTTACGACATGCTCCGTGACGAGTGTGGATACGACAATCCGCAAATCTTCTTTCGGTTCGATACGTTGCATGAACCACAAAAAGTCTGCCTGGTTTCGGCCATACAGGAAGTTCGCCATGAACCGCTTAAGGAAAGCCACGCTTGTGGGCGTGAGGCCGCCCGCTGCTAACGAGAGTGGTGCCATCTGCTGAAGAGCGATCTGGCGACAATAGACCAAGCGCTGGAGCAGTAGCCGTCTTGCAAGACCAAACGTGGTTTTGAGACGTGTACGCATTTCCTGGCAGGTCGTGAGCAATTCTTCGTGCGGAAGTGTGGGAAATCGTTTGAGGTCGCTGAGCCACTCATGAAAAATAGCGAGGCGAGGATTCTTGCCAGATTCTTTCAGGCCTTTATCGAGCAAGTACGCACTGGCGTAGCCTTTCTCCGCGACTTTATAGATTTGGAGGAAGTGGTCGTAGACGATGAGATCTGCGCGGGAGAGCTGCAGCTCCGGCCGTGCGACGATACTTTTCCACCCCGTCGGCGCCTGAGCGCTAACCAACATGGAGTACATGAATAAAAAGGAAAATAAGCCAAATCGCATCAGTGGAATTTTATCATGGAAGAGTGCTACGGCACTAAGCCTTATTCTTCTGAATGGATGCGTTTTTGGATGTCTTTCAGTCGCGCAATAATTTCATTGAGAACAGGACGCTTATCCTCTGGCACTACGAGAGCGAGGTTATTTACGTAGCTGGTAATCTCGGTGATATAGGCATAATCGTCTTCGCGCGTATCAGCGAGACGGTCAAAGGCGTTATTAACCTCTTGTGCGACCTCAGCAAAATGGTCCCCATCACGGAATGTAACCATTCCAGGATTGGCACCCTCCGTTATGCCACGGAGATAATTAGTCAGTTTATACATGGGGCCTGCAATCTTGTGCGTCAAGAAAATGCAGAGCACGAAAACGATACCCACATAAAGCAATTGGTAAGCACCGAGAAAGATAAGTAGTTCAGTGCGTGCAGCTTTGAGACCTTCTGCCGCTTGGGGATTCATGCGCGAGAAAGTATTGAACAACTCTATAATCGTGAACGGATAAATCAGACTTGAGATCCAAACCAAAGAACAAATAACTAGGCTGAACCTAATTTGAAATTTTGGGTTGATTAGAAAAATGGATCTTTTATAAACAGACAAAAGAACTTCCCCACAAGGGTTTTAGATTAGTTCTATGATAAATCCTGCCATTACTTCTCGCCACTTAAAACTGGTTGAGAGAAGATAACTTAGCCGTTGTGTCGGAGATAACTGGAGGATTTGTGCGCGAACAAATTTTGAATCTTATTGCCCCTATCAAAAATCCCATTTCTGGTCAGACCTTCTCGATGGAAGGGCGTTGGAAAGAGATTAAGGTTGAAGGTGATAAAGTCACAATTTCCTATGATCGCGAAGGTATTTCCCCTCAAGAAAAACGACTCGTTGAAATGATGATTACGGAGAATCTCGCGGGCTTAGTTATTGCCGAGAACCTCATTTTGAAAAGTGTTTCAAGCAACTCGGCTGACGTCTTCAAGGCAGCGGCCAGTTCAACTGAGGCGCCGGCAGCTCCTGCGCAGATCAAAACGGGTCATGCTGCCCCTATGACTAAAAAATCTGTTCCAGGCGTTGGTAAGGTCATCGCGATTGGTTCAGGTAAAGGTGGCGTAGGAAAATCCACCTTCACCGTCAACCTCGCTTGCTCGTTGTCGCGCATGGGTCGCAAGGTCGGAATCATTGATGCTGATATCTACGGACCATCCGTGCCTATGCTCATGGGGAAGCGTGGAGAAAAACCTGTCGCGAATAATGATCGTAAAATTGTGCCGATCGAAGCGCATGGAATTAAATTTCTAAGCTTTGGTCTTTTCGTTGAAGAGAAAGACCCCGTTATTTGGCGTGGGCCAATGTTGGGTGGGGTCTTGAATCAGTTTCTCTTCGATGCTGATTGGAACGGGCTTGATTATCTCCTCATTGACCTTCCACCCGGCACGGGTGATGTGCAGCTTTCGATGGTGCAAAACTGTAATGTCGATGGCGTGATTATTATTTCGACACCACAAGACGTTGCGCTCTTGGATGCCGTGAAGGGTCTTGAGATGTTCCGTAAGCTCAATCTGCCGATCTTGGGAATGGTTGAAAATATGAGTTCCTTCATCTGCTCTAACTGTCAGCATGAGCACCACATTTTCGGTGAAGCTGGTGTGGAGCGCACAGTGGAAAAACTTTCGGTCCCATTCCTCGGAAAGGTGCCACTCGAAGTTGAGCTTCGTCTTTCGGCTGACTCCGGAAATCCCTACATGGCGAATCCGTCATTTGAGGGCCGGCCTGTGGCCCGTGCATTTCAAGCTGTCGCCGCGAAAATCGAACAACAATTCCATCCCCAGGATCCGGCGAAATCGGGTCTTTTCTCGCGTCTGTTCGGAGGATAGAATCAAGCATGCTTGAGTTTGATATCCCTCTCATTAATGTCCTGGATGAGCAGACAATGGTCGGTTTCACCGGTCGCGTGAACGTTTTGGATCGAACAACTCATCAGCTCCTCGGGCTTGTCGTCCTACGCGAAGGACAGATCTTTCGAAGCCAGTATCGTGGCGTGCAGGGTTTAAAAGCATTCTTTAACATTGTGATTGAAGGGGCCCAGCTAGTTCCCCAAGAGTTCATCGTCGAGCCTGAAATCATTGAAGAGAGTGATCGGCAGATCCACTATCCCTACAGCTTCCTTAAGACTAAAACGTTTGATGTGCTTAAGAGATTTCAGGCCGTCGCTCATTTACGCCCACCTGCTCATGTAAAGCTGCTTCCCCGCGCCACGTTCTTAGATTCTGACGAGGAAGTGAGTGAGGCGGAGTTTGCCGTCCTCTGTACTCTGACGGAGTGGAGCCAAGTCGATGATTTGTATCGTCACTGCTCTCTCTTGGATTACGAAATCACCGAATCTCTTGTCAGCCTGCGTCGAAAAGAAGCTCTCCAAGTCGTTTCATCGCGTCCTTGAGGCCGGTGACTTTTGCCATAAAAACGGCCAGAATCCCCCCATCTCAACAAGGGGCTTTCATGAAATCTCAGAAACACAATCAGGGCGAACTCAAAGAGTTGAAAGTGCAGATTGAAAAAGACGTAGCTGAATCCGTCGAACTCATGGCGAAAAACTCTGGTCTGACCCCAGCCGATTTGGTGGTTATCGCGCTCAAGCGCTTCCGCTCGAGCCACTTGGACTACCTCCGCGCCACCCCTCCTACTGAGTAAGATTTTTGTTTAGGGGGTGTCCATTTTATGGGCACCCCGCTCAATTTCTGTCTATTTCACCAACACAATACTAGTAAATACGAAGGCTTATTGGCTCCCTGAGACTCTCTTTTTTGGCATCCCCCTTGCTCTATCAAGCGCATATGAAGGGGAGTGTCTTATGAAGCCGTCTCAATTTAAACAGTCCACCGTGGGTCTTTTGGCCTTCGCATTTGTCGCCATGGGAACCTACAACTCTTTTGTAGTGAACTCTGATGCCTTTATGGACAGTCAGAATGTTCGCTTCGTAAAACGATTGGACGAGCTCAACGGCCTGATGACCTCAGGACGTAAGCTCGCAGACAACGGCGAGTGGATTAAGCTACGTAACGCACCCAAGCCTCAGCATGCTCCTGTCGTTCAGGATCAAGTTGTCGTGAGCAATGCGGCTCCCATAAGTCCAGCAGCAGTCTCTGAAGCCGCACCCGAAAAAACAGCTCAGGCGGCCATCAAAGAAGAGCTCAGCTTGGAGTTGTCTGAAGTATTCAACGCAAAAAAATATGCACAAGCTCCTAAGGCCGGCGAATTCGGTGGCTCCCTCAGTTCGAACAATGGTGTGATCGAATCGATGAGCGTGAACTTACCCGGTGGAGAATCGATCTCGATCTCAGTCGCAGAAATGGCGGGCAACGTCTTTGAATACGAGCTCGAGGGTCAAACACTGAGCGGTATGATGTATCAGATGGATAAAACATCTTACATGGTCACCCTCACGAATGGTCCGCACGAGGGCACGCGTCTGAAGTTTATCGGTGAGCCCGCTGCAGAAGAAGACTTCGGCAACAATTCGACCGAAGTGGCAGAAAACAATGCCCCAGAGCAGGTTGAGCAACTGATCCAAGCAGAAGAGGCACCAGCTGAATATGCAGCAGTTGCAAATGATGATGGCACCCAAATGGCGGTAGGCTCTTTCGGTAACGAAGCAGCACCGATGGAAGCTCCGGTCGAACAAACAGATGTGGCACAGAATGAAGTTCCGGCACCTGAGGGTGGTTATGGATTTAATTTTGGGAACGACAGCGCGACTTTCTAAGTACTAAATATAAAAGGGCCCCGAAAGGGGCCCTTCTTGTTATCAATTCAAAAACCTATTTCAAAGTATCAGTTACCATAACGCCGCGGTTAGCAGAGTCGAGGTGATCTTTGAGACGGTTGTTAGAGCGGCCTTCGCCTTCCCAGCTCACTGCAAAGCGGCCGTACCAGTCAGAGGTCTGGCTTTCGCATGAAGCGTAGCCGCCGTGGAGTTGACCGATCACGCGGTGGTCTTGGTCGAACAGAGGTGAGCCTGAAGAGCCCGGCTCAGTTGTACCTTGATCCCAGTCAGTCACGCGGACGTGAGTGGCGTTAGCTACCAACTCTTCTTTTAAGTAAAGAGTGTTGGTCGTCGGATCGTTTTCGAAAGAAATGCTTTTCTCGTCTGTGGCCGGGTGGTGAATCGCGATAGCTTGTGCAGCGTCGACACCTGAGCGGTCCCAGCCCGCGTAAGTAACACCCCAGGCAGCTTCAGGCTGCTTGTTGAGTTTTACGAGAGTGAAGTCAGACTTCTTAGAACCAGCAAGGAACTGTGAGCCCGTGTTGAACTGGTTCAGTTGACCGTTGCGAGCGCCACCGCACTGGGCAGATTGGTAGTTCCAGTAAGTCACGAGTGATGCAGCATTCGAAGCCGTGATTCCGCAGTGGTCAGCCGTCATGAAGAATGGAGTACGATCGCCAGCAGAGTTGTTCACCATAAAGCCGGTGCAGAAAGTAGAGCCGCCACGAGCGATAACTGCGACGGAGTTGATCTCGTTGCGCCAGTCGTTGCCTTCCGAGCAAACGACATCGACGTTACATGAACCTGACTTTGCAGTTTTCTGAGCGAAGGTGCGGAAGCCTTGGCCAACGGTACCGAGCTCGAGTTCAACTTGAGCGAATTCAGACACAGGCACGGTGAGTTCGATCACAACGTCGTCGCTCATGATGACGGGTGTCCAAAGCTCGCGAGCAGCATTGTTGTCGTCGGCCGTGAATGGACGAATAGCTTGTGAAAAGTCTGCTGAACGAATTTCCAAACGTGCGTTCGGAGAGAGTTCGAATTTGCTGAAGCCGAAGTTCAAAGATACTGCGCTCGGAGCAGTCACGCGGTGTGACCAAACCATCATGCCGTTCACTTCGTTCCAAGACTTGTCAGCAGCAGCGTTGACTTCAACAGTATGAGGAACAGCAAAGTGAGGGGCCTCACCTTTTACTTCACGAGCAACTTCTTTATCATGCAACGCCTGAACGTCGAGAGGAGCAAAGAAAGATGATGATGCGAAAGCAGTAACAGAAAGAGAGAGCAGGCCTAAGGCCAAAGTTGTTTTGAGCATTGTTTCCTCCATAAAACCAATGAACGAGTTCTTCGAGAAAGCCTATCGCTGCGAATATGAAAGGGGAAAGTACCGGCGCTGTTATCTTCTGACTTTGTAAGTGAATGGGTCGGGGATGGTTGCCTGATAAAGGCTTGAAAGAAAAGGAGGGGCGCTCAGTGGCCGAGCGCCCCAATCGACTACTTGCCTAGTAACTTTTTGAATTCTTCAGTGAGCACAGGAACTACTTGGAACAGATCACCCACGATGCCGTAATCGGCTTTCGTGAAAATCGGCGCATCAGGGTCAGTGTTGATAGCAACGATAACTTTTGATGTGCGCATACCTGCCAAGTGCTGGATCGCTCCAGAAATTCCACAGGCGATGTAAAGAGATGGAGAAACAGTCTTACCTGTTTGGCCAACTTGCATAGCGTGTGGGGCAAAGCCCGAATCAACGGCTGCGCGAGAGGCACCGACGGTGGCACCGATCACGTCTGCGAGGTCGTTCAAGATCTTGAAGTTCTCAGCGTTCTTCATGGCACGACCGCCCGACACGATGATGTTGGCTTCAGTCAAATCGACTTTGGTAGAAGCGGCTTTGATGATTTCTTTGATCGCCGCGCGAATCTGACCCGCGTCGGCAGCAACATCAGCAGCAGCACCGGCGCCAGCAGTGGGGGACGCTGGCATACCGAGAGCATTCGGACGAACTGTGACGAAGTGAGGCTTCGGTCCGGTCAATTCAACTTTCGCCAAACACTTACCTGCGAAGAGTGGGCGAGTTCCTGCGAAGGCTCCGCCTTCGAATACAAAATTTGTGCAGTCGGAAGCACAACCAGCGCCGAATACGGCCGCGAGGCGAGGGATGAGATCCTTTCCGGTTGAAGTTGCACCAGCGAAGACGTAATCGTAGCTCTTCGACTTGATGAAGTTTGAGAGAGCGTTGCTGTAGCCTTCTGGTGAGTACTTCTCGAGGCCCGCGCCTTTGAGTTTATGGACATTGGCCGCGCCGTACTGAGCAAGTACTTGGACTTGGTCAGCAGCAAGATCGCCAATGACGGCCACGTCCGCGGTGTTACCCGTGAGTTTGCCGAGGATTTCAAGAGTGACTGGCTTAACTTTGCCGTCGTTCGTTTCTGTGAAAACTAATACGTTCGCCATAATCGTGTTCCTTCTTCTACTTAGATAATTTTAGCTTCGGTACGCAAGAGGCCAACAACTTGTGCGACCACGTCGCGCTGCTTGCCTGCATCTGTCGCGTCGAATTTTTTTCCGGCCGGTTTTTCTGGTGGCAAACGGAAGCCAGAATACTTCACGCGTCGATCAGCATCGCTCACGCCGACATCGGCGAGTGAATGCTGTGCCAACGGTTTCTTCTTAGCTTTCATGATGCCTGGAAGAGAAGCGTAGCGCGGAGTATTTAAGCCTTTGTTACAAGCGATCACACACGGAGTTGCGAGCTCGTAAACTTCCAGCGCACCACCTTCGACTTCGCGCTTCGCCTTCACTGTCGAGCCGTTGAGCTCGAATCCAACGACGACGGCCACAGATGGGAGGTTCAGCATTTGTGCGAGGATTTGTGGCACCTGTAAGCAGTCGTCATCGATCGCTTGTTTACCGGCAAATACGAGGTCCGGAGTCTTGCCGGATTTTTCGATCGCACCCTTGAGAGCCTTGGCGATACTGAATGAATCGAGATTGTCGCCCGCTTCGACGAGGATGCCGTCATCAGCACCCATCGCCATAGCAGTACGAAGAGCCTCAGTGTCTTTCACTGAACCAACGCGCATGACGGTGACGTTAGCAGCGGGGTTCGCTTGTTTGATCAGAAGCGCTTGTTCCACAGCGAACTCATCGTACGGGTTCATGATCCACTTGATCGATGAAGTTTCGATGAATGAACCATCGGCATTGGGTGTCACTTTGGTTTCCGTATCGGGAACCTGTTTTACGCAGACAAAAATATTCATACGAGCTCCTTTACCAGCGATTATTTCAAAACTTCACGAGCGATGACGAGGCGTTGGATCTGTGAGGTTCCCTCGTAGATCTGAATGAGCTTTGCGTCGCGCATGAGTTTTTCAACGGGATATTCTTTACTGTAACCATAGCCGCCGTAAATTTGAACAGCGTCGGTTGTGATTTGCATGCATGAGTCCGCCGCGAACGCCTTCGCGTACGATGCGACTTCTGTGTTCTTGACGTGCTGGTCGCAAAGCCAGGCCGCTTTGTAGACGAGCAAGCGCGAGGCTTCCACCTTCATCGCCATTTCTGCGATCATGAACTGGACGGCTTGATGCTTCGAGATGGTTACGCCAAACTGCACTCTTTCCTTTGCGTAGTTAATGCTCAGATCGAGCGCACGCCAGGCACCACCGAGCGCAGACGAAGCGACTAGGGGACGTGAGTGATCGAGCGTTTTCATCGCGATGGACCAGCCTTCGCCGACACCACCGAGCATATTCTCTCTCGGTACTTTCACATTGTTGAAGCGTACGCTGCGCGTGTCGGATGAGCGATGCCCCATCTTGTCTTCTTTCTTTCCGAGTTCGATTCCGGCGGTTTTTGGGTCCACCACGATTGCACAAATTCCCTTGTGCTTCAGGTTCACGTCGACGGTGGCGTAGACCACAAATAAATGTGCGTGGCCTGCATTGGTGATCCACATCTTTTCACCGTTCAGGATCCAGTGATCACCGCCGTCTTTAAGTGTGGTTTTTAAACCACCCGCATCCGAGCCGTTACCAGGTTCCGTGAGGCAGAATGAGGCGATCCGAAACTCTTGGGTGAAGGGGGTCAGAAACTTTTTCTTTTGCTCCTCGGTTCCCCCGATCACGATGGGAAGTAGGGCGAGGTCGTTGGCCATGAAGGAAGTGTTCATCCCCATGCAGCCGTAGGCGAGGGCTTCGGAAATGATGACGCCGTCGAGTGAACTAAACCCAGTGCCGCCATATTCCGTCGGAATGCAGGTGTTACAAAGTCCCAGCTCCCAGGCCTTCTTGAAGATGTCCATGGGAAACGTGCCGTGCTCGTCCATCTCCTGAGCGACAGGAATCATCTCATTGCGCGCAAATTTAAGCGCGAGCTCTTGGATCTCTTTTTGTTCCGGACTAATAGCAAAGTCCATGCTGAATCCTTTCAGAGGGGGGAGGCGTCGATTTCAAAAGTCGTAGGAATTGTAAAACATTTTTCCACTGCGTGGAAGAAAGGTAATTCCGACAACGGTCTAACGACGAAACTTCTTTCTCGCCATCGAGGATGCGGCACGACGAGCGACGGGGTGCGCACTGTTTCCAAACCCCAAAAAACGATGTCAATGTCGAGAGTACGAGGCCCTCGACTAATATTTCTTACGCGCCCGGCCTCTAGCTCGATGGCGAGCAGTTTTTGCATCACAGCTTCTGGGGTTTCCCATGGCAATGCGAACTGAAGAACTTGATTAACGAACTCGGGCTGATCGGTATAGTCCACGGCAGCTGACGCGTAGATCCTGCTGGCAGCAATCAACTTCCATTCTTGTGCTAAGCGTTCTTGCGCCCATGCGAGATTCTCTAGTCGCTGACCGATGTTCGAGCCTGTCGCAACAATAAGGCACATGTTCTATGGTGCTTTATTAGGGGAGATGGTCCCAGGTTTAAGCTGGAGATCGGGGTGGTCTTCTTCGATTGAGGGGATACTAGAATCTTCAGGAGCGACGGGCGGACCCTTCACACCACAGGCAGAGAGCAAAACGAGCACAAGCCAGAGTGCTTTAGAATTCAATGGCGACACCCAGATTCAAAACATCCGTACCGAGGTCACCTTTCAAAAACCATCCGGGAACAAGACGACGTAGGATGGAGACACCAAACACAGGTCCGGTTTTCTTTAGTTCATCAACGACTTCGAGTTCTGCGGCATCCACTGCGGCCACACCGGTTTTACCGGCGTTACTCGAAACCGTTTGGGACTGAAATCCGATGTACGGCATGATGAAAGAATAGAGCGGCGCTTTGAAATTGTACTTCAAGCGACCCACGACATTGTTCACCAACGTTTGCGCACCTCTCGCCGGGTAGTCCTCTAACTGAGAACGGGCATAGGTGAATTCAGCGAACCAATTATCGGTGAACTGATAGGCCCACGAACCAGAAAACTGCGTCGCGCGAGCTTCTTCATTGTTGAGGTCTTTTGCACTCAAGAAACCGAGGCCCACAGACACGACGTTATCAGGTTTGATGTGGCGTTTTGAGCCGTCATCGAATTCACCGTCGTCAATGGTTACGCGATCATTAAAGAGGTCTTCTTCTGACTTGATTTGAGGAGCCTCTTCAGTGGGAGTGACTTTCTGTTCCACCACTTTTTTGCCGAACATAGAGTCGTCACCGCGGATCACTTGCACTTCCTGGCCCTTGCGCAGACGCGCCCATTGAGAAAGGGAGTAGATCTTAAGGATCTTAACTCCGGTTTGCCCGTCGTAATTCTTTGCCACAACAGCGCGAGCAGCTAACTTGTTATCGAGCGCCAAGGAAATGAAGTCACCCTGGCCGAGCTGTTGGTTGTTATTAGAGAGAATAAAGATCTTTTTTGAGGCGGAAATAATTTTTATTGTTTCAACAAAAACGCCCTCTTGTGACTCGGCAGACAGGGGCGCTTTCGCTTCTTCGACAAGTGTTTGGGCGAAACTCACATTAGTGAGAAAAAGTAAGGTTACGATGAAAATATTGAGACGAGGCCAACCCATGAAAATAGCTTATATGAGTGAAACGGTGCCGTAAACAGGGCGAATTCTTCCGAGCAGGCGAGTCAAGATTTCTCCCTTTGCTCGGGTTAACCTGGCAGACTACTTCTTCAGGAGCCCCTCATGGCCGATTTGGCCTTCCAACAGCTTACCAACAGCAACAGCTTGTTTGTTGTGATCGCAGGAAACATTGGGTGTGGGAAAACCACACTGACAAAAAAACTTTCTGAGCGCCTCGGCTGGAAGCCCCACTTTGAGTCGGTTCAGGACAATCCGTATCTGAAAGACTTCTACGGCGACATGGCCCGCTGGTCATTCCCGTTGCAGGTCTACTTTCTGAATCATCGCTTTAACACTCACAAGTTCATTGAGGCTTCGGCCGCTTCTTGCGTGCAGGACCGGTCGATCTACGAAGACGCCAATATCTTTGCGCGCGCTCTTTATGACCAGGGGACGCTCGACGAGCGCGACTACCAAAACTACCGCACGCTCTACGACACGATGACACCGTACCTGAGCCCTCCGACACTGATGATCTTCCTCCGTCGTTCTATTCCGAAGCTCCTGGAGCGGATTCAGCAACGTGGTCGTGATTATGAGCAGGCGATTCCCGTGGATTACCTTACTCGTCTGAACAAGTACTACGACGATTGGTATTCAAAATACGATCTCGGGAAGTCATTGATCGTCGATACGGACGAGCTGGACTTTCTTGAGAATGAAGAACACTTCAATCGATTGGTTGAAAGAATCGGAAATTCGATCGACCAAAAAGATATGTTTTTCACTTTCTAGCTCGCCTCGAAAGTTTTTCACCATTTTTTATCTAAGGCGTTATAATCAAAACAGATTATATGTACGCCAATCATCAAGGAGTGGTGATGAAAACTCTAGCATGGACGCTCTTGCTTGCTCTCGTAATGACCGGATGCTCACGCACGAAGTCTGCGAAAAGCGTATCGCAAGATACACCTCAAATTGAACTCTCAGACGCTGATGCCAGCGAATTTGCTGAGAATGATCCACTATCAGAAGTACCCGCTGATGCGCTCGCAAGTGACACCAGCGCCATGCCGCTGGAAGATGCGGCACCTACGCTCGAAGAAACCACACCTGTCATCTCGAACGCATCGTCTACGGCGGTGTCGTTGGGTGACGGCGAAGGTGAGTACATCGTTCAGAAGAACGAAACTCTCATGATGATTGCCTTCAAGCTCTATGGCGACTACGACCAGTGGAGAGACCTCTCTCGTCGAAACGCGAGCAAGCTGAAGAATGGTCTGGTGTTTGCGGGAACGAAAATCACCTACGCTCTTCCCTCTCAATCATTCGAGTGGAGCCCACAGGGTAATCCCTACTTGATCCGCACGGGCGATACTCTGGGTGGAATCTCTGGAAGTGTTTATGGATCTGCGAAGAAGTGGAAAAACATCTGGGAAAATAATCGTCCATTGATTAAAGATCCCAATCGCATCTTTGCTGGTTTCACCATCTACTGGCCAGAGCTCGGTAAAGTAGCTGCGACTTCAACTAACCTCGAACTCTAGTTATACGAGGGGACCGAAAGGTCCCCTTTTTCTGATGAAAGCCTCATTACTCATTCTGCTCTCATTTTTTGTCTCCTGCGCACAGGTCAATGTGCCGTACTTTGGTAAGACGGAAGAGGACAATTTGATGCGCGGCTGGCAGGCGAGTGAAGCCACCGACTACACACGCCATATCTCCTCGCTGGGTCCGATGTATCTCAGTTCAAACTCGACGACAGAGCTCAAGCTCATCGGTAAAGCCAAAGAGTACCTTGAAAATTTGGCACTTATAATTTTGGAGAATAACGAACTCTTTTTTTCGGAAGGTGTGCGACCACAGCTCCACATCGTGAAACACGCAGTCCCTTTTCATTTCTCAGTACCTGGCCGAGTGGTGTACCTATCGACCGCGCTGCTTAATAAGTATGTGAAGCACGAGGCGGTACTTGCTTCAATCCTTAGCTACGAGCTCGTGCGCAGTGAGAAGCAGCTCTATAATCGATTTTTCATCGTGCCGGTCGGATACCTTCCGATAGAGCGCGTACTAGGTTTGAACCGCATTGACGTTGAAGACAAGGTGGAGATCCACAAGTGGGCGTACCACTCAGTGCGCCGGGCCGGCTTCGATGGAGAATATTACCTTTCGTGGCTCCAGACGATGAACAGGAATACAGCCGATTTCATTCCGTTGATTGGAGACGCGAGTAGCATCTCAAGAGAAGAAGCCATGTTTAAGGCTTTTATGATACGAAGAGCTAAGACAGAAGATGAGCGCGCCTTTGCCCGCCGCGAGTCCTCGAAAGAGTTCTATCAATTTCTATTTTTCGTGAAGGACAAGAGCGTATGAAGCCAGAACAAGCGGAACGATTTTTCATTGAAGAGCTCTTTGGCCAATCACAGGAGAAAGGTTTTGCAACCAAGGAAAAACTCGATCTCGTGGATAAGCTCGCCGGTGATGCTTCGACCCGCCGGTACTATCGCTTGTTCACAGAAAAAACGTCCTATGTCGTCTGCCTCGATAATCCACAGACCGACATGTCGGTGCCCCACGCTTTCGTCAGCAAGCAAGAATTCCTAAAGAAGGCGGGCGTGCGCGTTCCCGATGTTTTGGATGCGCAGTTATCACGCGGATACATCTTGGAGGAAGACCTGGGTGACGTAACCTTCCTCACCCACCTCGCGCGCATCTCGGATCCGAAAGAGGAGATGAGACTCTACCAAAAAGTAGTTGAACAGTTACTCACCATTCATCGTCTGCCACGAGCTGCAATCGAGGGTAGCGGATTGTTTACTCTGGCATTTGATCACGAAAAATACATGCAGGAGATGGACTTCACTTTCAAGTTCTTTTTCGGACACTTTCTTAAACATACGGATGAAGAGAGCATCGCCCTCGTTCGTGGAGAATTCGATACGATCTGCCAGCGTCTCGCCAAGCAACCCATGGTCCTCACGCATCGAGACTTCCACTCACGCAACATCATGGTGAAGGGCGAAGAGCTCATCTTCATCGACTTCCAAGATGCACGCTGGGGCATTCCTCAGTACGACCTCGTGTCACTTTTAGAGGACTGCTACTACCAGATTTCACCGGAAAACCACGACCGGCTGAAGCGTCTCTATTTTGACCAACTCCCTGCGAGTGCCCATGGCCAGGGAAGCTGGGATACGTTCTGCGAATTCTACGACGACATGCTTTTGCAGCGTGTATTCAAAGCCGTTGGTAGCTTTTCCTACATCTATGCCACCCGACAAGATGCGCGGTACCTGAAGTACATCGGCTATGCGATGGAAAAAATTCGTTGCACGCTCATGTCTCGTCCGCGTTACCAGAAGTTGCGCCAGCATCTTTTCGGAATCTACTATGCCAGCTAAGCGTCGCTGCTTAGTTCTTGCGGCCGGTTTCGGTACACGCATGGGTCCCATCGGGAAACGCCTTCCCAAAGTCATCTGGCCCGTTTTTGAGATGAGCCTTCTCGAACTCCAAGTTCGCTTCGCTCGTAAGCTAGGCTGCGACGAGATTTACGTCAACCTTCACCACCAATCCGACGACATCCTAGCACATGCCAAAACTAGAAAAACGTTTAGCGATGTGCACTGGCTTTTGGAAAAACCGGAGATCCTCGACATCGGCGGCGGAATTCATAATCTGGCCTCACAACCCCACATCAGCTATCAAGGCGAGTTGCTCATTCTCAACTCGGACCAGTTTCTCTGGTTCACGTCTCAAGAAATTGAGACCTGGAAAGCTGCGGCAGGAGACTGGGACGCACTCCTCCTCACGTTGAGCGTGAATAGCTCCCAAGGCTACAATCAACTCAATCTCGTCGATCGTCGTTTTACAGGCGTGGTCCCCAATGCTCAGCTCCCTCGAGACGTAGAAATCGAAACCTACTCCGGCAACGCGCTCATACGGCTCGATCGGTTGGATCGTTCGTCGGGGCCATCAGCGTTTTTCTCGAGCGTCGCTTCCGCGACAAAGAAAGTGATGACTGCACCTCTGCGGAAAGGAAGGTACTGGGATTTCGGAACCGCTGGCAGATACTACGCATCGATGCAAGGAATCATGAACGCGGTTGCCCTTGAACGGCCCGATGAATTTGTATCATTTCTCCTAGCCGAAGGTGGTTTTGAAACCTTGAAGCTTGATAAAACAAAGCACGCTTACGGATGTTCGGTTCCCGGTCTTATCAATTTAGGAAATGACGTTCCGTCGCTTCGACATCCGCCGGGAGTTATTCTGAGTGGGCCTTCGAGGGTTGAGGGAACTCAACCGATCTTAGTCTACGACTCTGAGGTTCAGTACTTGGATTGAGTGGGCGTAACTTCTTTGATGCAATCGATGGGGCAAACTTCGATGCAGAGCCCGCAAAGCGTACAGCTCCAGTTTTCGATGTAGTACTCTTTGCCATTGGTTACAATGGCCCTTTCTGGACAAGCTAATCTACAATTGTCACAGGACACGCAAATTGAGGCGATTTCTAAAGTCTTCATACTGTTATAGAATAGGGCTTACATGCAAAATTTGAAAGTCTGGACCTTTCATCCTACCGCCCGAAACACGCTACTTTTCGTTGTGCTCTCCTTCCTTTTTTTGATTCTTCAGCGCTCACTTCAGTCGAGCTTGCCGTTCATGAACATCGTGTTCTTGAAGAAGACGGCGATTGATGAGTGGCCTATTTGGATGGGCTCCCTGCCGGCCTGTTGGTTCATTATGCGGCATCAAGCTGCCTCGCGGACGGCCTTTGCGCTATTTTGCGCACTGGTGGTTTTTCGTAGCCTCGAAGGGCTCTTTCTCAACTTCAACAAAGTGTTGATGATCGTTCTCTTCATCTATGTTTGTATGGCCTACGCCTTCTATCAACTTCTGACCTGGACCTTCACGCGCGCCGTTTTTTCACCCAACTTCAAGAGCGATGATCTTCATGCTCCCATGGCACATCGAATTCCACTGGTCTTACAAGTGGGAGAGAGCGCTCTGAGAGGGTATTTAACGAATTGGGATTCGGAAGGAGCTTTCATCTACCTGGAAGAGCCATGGACGGATTCGGTGAAGAAAGCAGAGCTGGAACTCGTCATTGAGGGCGAGAAGTTTGGGGCAAAAGGCTCCGTCGTAACTGTAACTATGGATGGAAAAGGAATCGGGTTAGAATGGGATAAAGACCCAATTCTTGAGAAGCGTTCGTGGACCTCGCTGGTTGAACTTTTTAACGATTTGGGTTGGACTCCGCATCTCCTGAGGTAATGGAATGAAGTATTTTCTTTTAGCTTTTCTCTTGGTCGGCTGCTTTGATCGCGGTGATTCGCCAGAGGGGGCTTTGCGCGATTTCACGAATGCACGTCTCGAAAAGATGGTCGATCGCGACTTCGTGGTGTCGCGCACCACAGGGAAGATGCGTGTTTCTGTTGAGTCGATGTCGGATCAAGAGTTCACCGTCTTCTCTGATCTGCGCAAATACAAACAAGACACCTTCAAAATCATTTCCAAGTCCTGTCAGGAGAAACGCTGTTACGTGACCTATTCACTCGGGTACCACGAGAACACGGCCGACAAGAAAACGTGGGTGTCCGAAGTTAAGAAAATCGCCGAAATCATCTGGGTTGAGGGCAAGTGGCTCATCGCTGATGTGAGTAACATCAAGACCTATCATGAAACCGCTGAGACCATCGAAGTAACTCCTTAATTTTCTAATGACTTCCTCCGAAACGAAAACCGGAGGAAGCCATGAACCAAGATCCATTCATCACTCGCATGATGGCCGAAACGTTTGAATCCGAAGACACGGTTTCGCGTGTTTCGAGTTCCCATCCGGAGCAGGATTTCCGTCTGCGTCGTGGTCTTGCAAAGCTTCCGGTGATGGCGTTTGAAGGCTGTTGGAAGTCTTTCGCTTTTGCTCAATTTCACATTCACGGGCACACGTTTGATCTGCCCATGGGGCATTCACCGATGCAAGGCTGGACACACGCCAAAGGGGAGGTCGTCTACGGACATGCTTTCTTGCAGGTTTGTGGAACGCTCTTAAATATGAAACTCACACATCTCTTTGCGATGCAATCGGAAGACGATAGGCCTTGGCTTATTTTTTGGAACGAAGACGAAGAGACGATAGATGTGGAGCAGCTTAGAAGTTTGTTTAGTAGCTCAGAGGAATTTAAAAAAGCGGCCTAACGAAAAAGCCCCTCTTTCGAGGGGCTTTTTATTTCTAAAGTGCTGTGTAGTACTGCTTCAACATCTGCGCATCAACTTCCAGGTTAGGACTGTTGCACACGACGTATCCACGAGCGTCCATATCTTTTAACGCCTTCATGAGGTCTTTCCAGTTGAACTTAGATTTCTCTAGGTTCAAGTGCTTCAAGTCACCTTTTGAGTTACTTGAGATGCCGGAGATGTGGATGTGCATCTCTTTCAAAGTATTCGGGCCTAATTCGGTCTTCAGAGTCTCGAGGACGCGGCAGAAGCCGTCGTAGTTGTTCACGTCACCGGTTCTTGCGAACAAGTGAGAGAAGTCCATACACGGCTTGCAGCTACCAACGCTCTTCGAGAGAGAAATTAACTCTTCCAAAGAACCGAACTGAGACGTCTTGCCTGTGAGTTCAGGACGTAATTCGATTTCGATATCAAGGCGCGACAAGCGCTCTTCGATCACGTTCAAGCTCTTCTCAACCAAATCAAACACATCATACGGCGAGTCTTTCATGTAGAAAGCCGCGTGGAACGTCATGCTTTCCGCGCCACAAAGATCAGAAATCTTCGCGGTTTGGATGATGCGCTCTACAGATGAGTCAATTTTGTCTTGCTCACGAGCGTTCAAGTTAATGTAGTACGGACCGTGTGAAGTAAGAGGCACTCCCAATTCGTAAGAAACCTTACGAAGAGCAGAAGACACTTCTTCTTTCATACGTACACCATGAGCAAATTCGAGCTGCATGCAGTCCAAACTTAGTTCGTGAATACGCTTAACACCTTCAACGGGATTGTTTTTCTTCGCAGTGCTGTTAGGCACTCCTGCGGTTCCAAACAAAAGACGATCGAACGCCATGGCTTACTCCTGGTACAAAATATCAAAAAACCAAATTCTTCCAATTCGCAATATCTCTCATGCACTGACCACAGCCTGTGCCCATCCCGAACGTCTGGCGCAACAACTCCACATTTACGGAGCGCGTCTCTGAACAAGTTTGCTTTATATCCAGCACACTTACGCAGTAACACTCACAAATCAAGGTCTCCTCGGCCAAGGGGGACTTCTCCCAGTCACACAAAGCCTCTTGGGCTTCGCGCATATCCTCGTCTTTAGATTCCATGTTGCGCTGCAATGCTTTACCTGTTTTTTCTTCAGGTAATCTCCAGGGTTCAGGTGCGGGGACTTATAACTCGGGTCCAAATTTAAGTCCATGGGAAAGCCCCCCTCGTGTAAGAAAGTAAATGCACCCTAAAGAGACCCCGGGTAAACTGGGTTAAGCGGTTTAAAACAGGACATTTCCCCATGCTTGCCAGGCTTTTTTTCATGGTTTTTTTAGGACTCGCCTGGGCCCTCTTTTTGTCTTTTCTCCCCCTGGGACTCGCCCTGACTTTGGGAGCGGTCACGACTTTCATCTGGGCCCTGCTTAATCTCTACCCAGACAAGTTCCTGCTTCACTACTTCCAGGCCCGCGAGACCATCGAGACCGATCACCCCGCCGCATACCGCGTGGCACGTGCGCAGGCGTACAAATTTAAAATTCCTGCACCACGGATCTATAGCTATAGCGGCTTCTTTCATCGCGCGTACGCGCTGGCGTCGCAGGACCGCCTCACGTTCTTAGTGGAAAGAAAAATTCTTGAACAGGCCGCTGAAAACGAGCTCGAAGCCCTCTTCTTCGTGTTGGCCCTGCAATCTCACGAGGGCGTGGTTCGTCGCCACACCGTTTCTCTTTTGCTCCTCGCGATCCTCTGGGCACCGGCCCTTAAGATTCTAAGTATCGTTCGCCCGACATCCCAAGCGCCCAGCTGGATCGTACAATTTTTAGTAGGGCCATTCGCTAACCTCGTTTTTGGGGTTGTTCATCCCGTTGGGATCTGGAAAAACTTCTTAAAGAAGCTGGGGCTTTTCCCATGGGAGCACTCACGGCTGATCGAACTCAATGCCCGCCTGGATCAACCGCGGCTTGAGAACTCTTCTTCGCGCCTGATGAACTTCAGGTTCTACGCCGCCAACCACACCTCCGCCCAGCAGATGATTCTCGCCGTCGAGAGCGCCACCCATCCCCTCGACTTGCTCCGCAGAGTGAACCTGGAGGGAGCGAGTGCTTAAGAAGATCCGCCAGCTCGAATACTCGAGCCTCTATCCGCTGTTCTTCACCGTGGTCTTCATCCTGATTCTTATTCAGTACTCGTTCTTTTCACTCGATGCGATTTTCTACGACCTGTGGGTCCGCTTTGATTATTTCCAGCGCGAAAAAGCTCCCATGGTGATGGTCGTCATGGACGAAGAGAGTGATCAGTTCCTGGGTGAAACGTATCCCTACACCTACGCCAGTCATCACCGCTTTTTGCAGAAAGTTTTAGCCGACGGTCCCGTGGGCGTGGGGTACCTGGTTCCCCTGGAAAGTGAACCAGACTCTCTGGTCGAGCAGCGCTACATGAGTGAGCTCCGGCAGGAGGTTCTGGACTATCAGAAAAACAAGAAAGGCTTTTTCCGTTTCGGCACTAAGTTTGAAATGATGTTCGGTGAAGTGCTTCCGGTGGAGGACCTGCGACCCCTCGGTTACTCAACAGCGTTCCTCTACCAGGACAACCAGGTCTTCGCACGCGACTCCGTGATCCGACGGGCCTCCTTGAACATTTCCGGGGAAGATTCGTTTCACCTCTGGATTGCTAACAAGTGGCGAGAATCGAAGGGCGAAGAGAAGCTCGATGCGAACTCGTTCCCGGGCTCTGCTTACAACGCCGAAGCCGATGCCACCTTCGCCTTATTTAAATACGCCCAGTCTCCGACGGACACGGAAAGTTACACGACGATTCCTTATCACCGCGTAGTGACCGGAAACTATCCGGAAGGGTTTTTTAAAGACAAGCTCGTACTGGTAGGGACGCAGTACATCTCGAACCCGGACGACTTCGCCCTCACACCTTTCAACAAAGAAGAGGCGAAGGGGCCCAAGCTTAGCATCCACGCCAACATCATTCAGGCCCTCGCAAAAGGGAGAACGCTCTCACCTGTTCCGGACGTGCTCACGCAAATCCTATCCGTCCTCATCGCCGTCATCTTGTCGTTCTTCATTTCCCGCGTGCAGCCGACTAAGGGGTTGTTGATCACCATCACGTTGATGTTGGGAACGTTCGCCTTCGGCTACCTATGTTTTGTAGGGCCCGGATGGTGGTTCAAGCTCTCCCACATGATCCTGGGTATTTTTGTGGTGTACTACATCTGGGTCCCGTTCCGTGCGATCGAGGAATACCAAACACGCTACGCGATCCAAGAAGAGGCGAAGCTACTCAAGCAGGTTGATAACTTAAAGCAAAACTTCATCTCGTTGATGAGTCATGACTTGAAAACACCGGTAGCGAAGATCGCCGGCATCGCTGACATCCTTCGGCTGCAGTATGACAATGCCCCCCAACAGCGCCAGCTGCTCGACAACATCGTCCAGGCCACCAAAGAACTGAACAGCTTCATCACCTCGATCCTCGATCTCACGAAGATCGAAAGCCAGAACCTCACGCTGAAAAAAGAAAGCAAGGACATCAATAAGGTCATCGAGGGCATCGTCGAGAAACTTCGTTTTGAGGCGGAGGCGAATCAGATGCAGCTCGAGACGGATCTTGCTCCGTTGTATCCCATTCAGGTGGATTCGGTTTTGATGAACCGCGTAGTCTCAAATCTCGTCGAAAACGCACTCAAATATGCGGGTCGCGGAAAGACGATTAGTATTAAAACTTGGGATGATCCTCAGTGGGTCTACATCGCCATCGCGGACAATGGAGTAGGTATCAAACCAGACGATCTCACCAACATATTTGACAAGTTTTATCGGGTCAAAAATGACTCAACCCACGCCATCAAAGGTTCTGGGCTGGGGCTTTATCTGGTAAAATATTTTATCGAACTTCACAGCGGCACGATCACGGCCGCTTCTGAGCTAGGTGCTGGCACAACCTTCACCGTGAAGCTCAAAAATGAATAGGAGCACGGTCATGCATAAGGTTCTCGTAGTTGATGACGACAAAGTCCTTCAACAGTCTGTGCGCCAAGCACTGGAGTTCCACCACTTCGTTGTCGACGTTGCTGACAACGGCAAAGAAGCCGTCGGAAAAGTGTATCGCGAGAAATACGATCTCGTCGTGATGGACGTGAACATGCCGGAGATGGATGGCATCCAGGCGCTCACTGAAATTAAGAAGCACGATCCGTCGATGATCGTTTTGATCCTCACCGCTTATTCGAACGTGACCGACGCTGTGAAGGCAGTTAAGGAGGGCGCGTACAACTATCTTGAGAAACCGATCAGCGGCGAAAATCTCGTGGCACTGATCAAGCGCGCCCTCAAGGCCCGCTCTCTCGTTGAGACCACGGCGTTCTCGGCTCCGCTTCTATCGATTGGCGAAGCCAGCGCTTCGAATGACAAGTTCGTCGGCGAATCTAACTCGATGAAGAAAGTGTTCGACGTCATCAGCAAGCTTGCTAAGGTCAACACTCCAGTTTTGATCCGTGGTGAGTCCGGTACGGGTAAAGAGCTCGTAGCAAAAGCCATTCACTACAACGGCCCACGTAAAGACGAAAAATTCGTAACGCTAAACTGCGGAGCTGTGCCAGAAACACTCATCGAATCGGAATTGTTCGGGCACGAGAAAGGTGCCTTCACCGGTGCTAACGAACGCAAGATCGGTAAATTCCAATACGCTGACAGCGGGACCTTGTTCCTCGACGAAATCGGCGATATTTCTCCGGCGATGCAAGTGAAGCTCTTGCGCGTGCTCCAAGAGAAGTGCTTTACCCCGGTAGGCTCAAACCGCGAAATCAAAGTGGACGTTCGTATCATTGCGGCTTCTCACAAGCCGTTCGAAGAGATGATCAAGACCGGCGACTTCCGCGAAGACTTGTTCTATCGCTTGAACGTTTTGCCGGTTTACTTGCCACCACTTCGCGAACGTAAGAGCGACATTCCTCACTTGCTGAACCACTACATCAGCTACTTCAATAACCTCCACGGTCTACAAATTAAAGGCCTCACCCCTGAAGCTGTCGACGTCCTCACGAACTACGGCTTTCCGGGCAACATCCGTGAACTTCGTAACGTGATTGAGCATTGCTTCATCATGGAGTCTGGAGACATGATTGATGTCTCAGCTTTGCCGTCTCAGGTCTTTAAGGGCGGAACGGCGAAAGAAGAGAAAGAAAGCGGATCTGAAGAAACACTCATCGATCTTCAGTCGATCAAAGACTCGGTTCTTGATTCTCCTTCTCCCGCCACGGGCGCTGGAGCCGCGGCTTACAACGCTGGCGAAGTACAGTTCTCTTTCGGCGTTCGTCACGGTGATGGTGGCAAGCTTGATTTCGCTATCGCGAAGGACAGCTTCGAGCGTGAGTTCATTGTGCAGGCACTAAAATTGAACAAAGGCCGAATCAATCAAACGGCGCTCAATGCGAACATCCCCAAGAAGACACTTTTGCGGAAGATCGAGAAATACGTTATCAATCCGAAGGACTACTACTAGATGGCACGTTTCTGGAAGCTTCTCGTATTGATGTGCTTTCTGATCATCATTGATCAACTCGTGAAGGGCTGGACTCAAACGGAGTTCCAGATGGAGGGCCAGTCCATTACGGTGATCGATGGCTTCTTTAACCTTACATACGTGAAGAACACCGGTGCAGCTTTTGGCATGGGTGGCCAAGCAGCTCCGATCTTGCGTATGATCATGTTTCTCGTCGTCCCAACGATCTTCTCGTTTTGGGTTCTTGTGATGCTCTTCAAAAGCATCAAGGGAACGTTTCACATGTCGCTCGCTTACGCGCTCATCCTCTCAGGTGCCGTTGGTAATCTCATTGATCGGTACTATCTGGGCTATGTGGTGGACATGTTCCACTTTTATTTCAAGGGCTATCACTTCTACGTTTTCAACGTCGCAGACTCTGCCATAACAATTGCTGCCTTCATCTTGATCGGCGACATGATTTGGCAAATTCGTCTCAAGCAAAAGTCTACTCAAGAGCAAAACTCGTAATGTGGCCTGTCCTGCTTGATTGGCAAGGGACCATCATTTACGCCTATCCGCTCTTCATCGGCCTGTCATGGGGACTGGGCTATCGTTTAGGCGAAGCGGCTAAGCCTCAAGACATGACCCGAACTCAGTATTCATTGTGGGTGCTAGGACTCTTCATCTCATCCTGGATCGGGGCGAAACTCCTTTTTGTCCTCACGCAAGATCGGTGGGCGACGGGCGACTTAGTACGTGCGGCCAATTTCTGGCTCGGCGGTGGCTTTGTATTTTTGGGAGGCCTCCTCGGCGGCGGACTCTACTCCCTCATCTTGGCGACACTTTTTCCTCAATTCAATTCGAAGCGCATGTCATTCTTGCTGGTCCCTCTCCTTTGGGCACATGCCGTGGGCCGCATGGGATGTTTCTTGGCAGGATGTTGCTATGGAACTGAAAGCCACGTTCCTTGGGCGGTGGAAATGCATGGGGCCCATCGTCACCCCACGCAACTCTACGAAGCGTTTGGCCTGGCGTTGCTCGCGTGGCTTTTAAAAACGAAGCGTCTCTCTGCTCACCGTTTGCCGGCCTACCTCGTGGGCTATGGCGTCCTTCGTTGGATCGTGGAGTGCTTCCGCGGTGATGAGCTGCGAGGCGCCTGGTGGGGTCAAAGCACCTCCCAATGGATTGCACTGGCCATGCTCCTAGCTGGTCTTGGGCTGTATACGCGTCTGCAAGTACTTAAAAAAACTTAAACCCAAGCGTTTAGGTCAAGTTTCCTCACCGTTCTCCGAAAAGGTTAAAAACCTCCTCAGGAGATTAGGCTTGGAAAACAGCAATCAAAACCCACGCACGCTACCTTTTCGCTTCTACTACAAGTGGTATGCCATGGTGTGCGCCATCGCTTGGGTTCTTTGTGCGGGCGGTTGCACACTTTTATTCATGCGACACGGGTGGGGTTGGCAAGGCGAGGGCAGAGAAGAGATGTTCAGCTTCGCTGCGATGCTATTTTTCATTCCAGCGCTCTATCTTTGGTGGCTCCATCCCAAGCTCACACAGACTGTGCAGGTCTATCACGACCATATCCGTGTCACGACGAAAGACTTCTCATGGGAGATCGCGTTTAACGACATCATGGCGGTGGAGTGTCCGTTCCAATCACTCATTCGTCTTCGCATGAAAGACGGTCATAGCTGGTGGTTTAGTGCAGCGCTGGAACGTTCCGACTACCTTTGGGAAGGGCTCCACAGAGCGCGTCCCGAACTCATGGGCGGTCATGACACTTACGAGAGTTTTCGCCTCCGTCTGGTGCAACACGATCACCATGAAAAAAGAAAAGAATGGTTCTTCCGCCACCGCCTTCTCGATGTGATCAACTGGGCCGTCTTACCGCTCTTGGCGCTTGCGATCGGATATCAAATCCAGTCAGAGCAAGTGGTCATCAATTCGAAGACTCTCTACTTCTTCCGACTAAGTATGTACGCACTGTTTGTCACCATCGTCTGCGCGTTCGCTTGGTCGGTGATTCTCAAGGCATTCGTGTTTGATAAACTCGTCAAAAAACAGATGGCCGAAGGAAACAAGCTCAGGGATTTGGTCCTCGAAGATCGGATTATTCAGCGAGGAAAATGGCTGCAAGTTGTTTCGTGCGCCTTACTTCTCACGGTCGTCGTGAAGAGTGACTTGAATCTCTTTTCAGTCACAAAACTTCGCCTTGAGGCAAAGGCGTTTAAGCTTAAGCCGGGCAAAACGATGGTGATCGATAACCGCTTCAACTGCGTCAGCTGTGCGCACCCCGTGAGTGAAGGAGATCTACTCCTGTTCGGACGTGGCACAATCGGCCAAGTGCTTGCGTTGCCTGGGGAAGTGATTGCCCAGACTCGTAACACCTCACTAGGTCGTAGCATCGCGAGTGAGACGGTGATGGAGGTTCCCGCGGACCATATCGCCTTGAAAACCGGAGCCGATGGGAAAGATGTCGTTCTGGTCCGGATAGTCGACTTAGTTGGTAAGTTAAAAACACCGTGATCAAAATCTAGACGAGCGCTACACTGACTGCAGGGGAATAATCACTTTGCATCAGCTTGGAGGCTCGTCTATGAAGCACTTTCTTTCTCTATTCGTATTCACTGTTTTATTCTTCACCGGTACTGCCCGTGCTGATCTTTTGATCGAGCCCGTGGTTGGTTACAACTTTGGTACAAAGTTCACCATTGGCGAAGGTTCTAACACGGATAGCTATAGCGGTGGTTCGGGCCCGTCATTCGGTGGCCGCTTGGGTTACACGCAACTTGGCTTCCAACTCGGTTTGGATTACCTCAATAGTTCCATCGATATGGATGATAATGATTTCGACAAAGACATCGACATGAGCGAGTGGGCTGCTTTTGTTGGATTCGAGTTTCCAATCATGCTGCGAGTTTATGCCGGCTATATTTTCAGTGCTACTGGAGAGACTGAGGCCTCTAACATCAAGGTTGAGATGTCGAAGGGCTCTGGATACAAAGCCGGTCTCGGCTTCACCGGACTTCCATTCGTAGATATCAACATCGAATACCGTGCCGGTACTTTTGACGAGATCGAGTACGCCGGAACGGAATCTGATGATACGGCAGACTATAAGTCGATCATGCTCGGCTTGAGCTTACCTTTCTCAATCTAATCACAAAAAGAAAAGGCCCCTTCCGGGGCCTTTTTTATTAAAGCGATTAAGCAATTTCTTCGTCTTTCTTTTCATCCATCGGTGGTGGATCGATGTAGAGCGACGAGGTAAGTGTCTCGTTACCCCAGGCGACGAAGGCATCATCATGCTGATACATGGTGATGGTTTCCCAAGGGCAGTCCTGAGAACAGTTTTGGCAACCGATACAACGAGCGAGATCAATCTCAACCATTTGTTGGTAGCTGGGATTCTTAGGATCTGGTCCTGGAACCAGCTCGATTGAATCAACCGGACAGCCTGCGATGCAGACCTCACAGCCAGTGCAACCGCTCTGGTGAACGATAGCAAGAAGCTTAGGTGGCTTCTTGCCTTTGCGCACAGGCTTAAAGCGTGCGGGGTGGCTTGGATTTTCTATCTTTACGTCGTCACTCATACATTCCTTATGCAAGCACCCATTCTAGCATTAACGAGTTGTTTTGTGCTAGCATCGGCAGACTTGAAACATGTTAAAAACCTAGTCTTTACGGTGTGTTATGTCAAATCCTCGCCGCCCTCTACGCTTCGTTACTGCTGCCAGTTTGTTCGACGGCCATGATGCCTCGATCAACATCATGCGGCGTCTCCTGCAATCTAAGGGAGTTGAGGTGATTCATCTCGGTCACAACCGTTCCGCTAAGGAAGTTGTAGATGCGGCTTTGATGGAAGACGCTCACGCCATCGCTCTGAGTTCTTACCAGGGCGGGCACATGGAATACTTCACCTACGTGCGCGAACTCCTTAACCAGGCCGGCGGAAAAAACGTTCGTATTTTTGGCGGTGGTGGTGGTGTGATCACTCCCCCAGAAGCTGACGAGCTTCACAAGCGTGGCATCACACGCATCTACGGACCGGCCGAAGGTACCTCACTCGGTTTAGTTGGCATCATCGACGACATGATCGCAAAGGCGGAGCACGACGTTCTCGCAGGCGTAGATTGGAAAGCCTTAGCGACTCGTCCTCTTACTGCGTTTGAGACGGCCAAGACAATTACGTTCATTGAAGATCGTAACGAATTACCTTTTACTGTGACTCCGAAAGATATTCCTGTGCTTGGGATCACGGGAACCGGTGGCGCTGGTAAGTCCTCCGTCATTGATGAATTGCTTTTGCGGTTTCATCGCACTCATCCATCTCTCAAGATCGCTCTTGTCAGCGTGGATCCTTCTAAGAAAAAAAATCAGGGCGCTCTCTTGGGCGATCGTATTCGACTCGGGTCTGCGTCGTTTGATCAATTCTACGTGCGGTCTCTGGCCACGCGCGATTCTGGAAACGAGCTCTCGCCTGGGATTAAAAAAGTCGTCGAATTTCTTAAGGGCCAAAACTACGGCATGATCTTGGTGGAAACCTCCGGCATCGGCCAAGCAGCGGATGCCATCACGAGCATCGCAAAAAAAACGCTCTACGTGATGACTCCAGAGTACGGTGCGGCCACCCAACTCGAAAAAATCGAAATGCTGGAAGTCGCTGACTTCGTCGCGCTCAACAAGTTCGAAAAGCCACGCTCAGAAGATGCACTTCGTGATGTGCGGAAACAATATCGCCGCAATCGTAACCTGTTCGCCGGTCATCCGGGCTCACCCACGGACGATGAGTTGCCGATCTACGGAACGATGGCTTCAAAATTCAATGACGTAGGTGTCAACGCTCTCTTCAGAGATCTACTTGCAGCACTGAATCTTCCAGAAACGAATGACGATGTGTTGGTGAATTGTGAAAAAGTGCCGAAAGTTAAAGGCGCCATGATTCCTCCAGGCCGCGTGTCGTACTTGCGTGACATCTCAGAAACCTGTCGCAACTACAATGCCGCCACATTTGAAAGGATTGAAAAACTTCGTCATTGGGAATCTCTGTCGGCGGCAAGTAAGCTTGTGCCCGTTACCGAACTCGCGGAACGCGCAAGGGAACTAGAAACCGAGTTGGCACCCGCCATCACTGAGATCGCGGTGTTTGATGATGTCGCCCGCCAGTACCGCGAAGGAACGTACACCTACGAAGTGCGTGGTAAAAAAATCCAAGTCACAAGTCAGTTCACGAGCCTTGCTCAGGCGCAGATCAGCAAGGTCGGCACACCGCGCTTCTATTACCCCTCAGACAAGTATCGATTTGTGCGCACACAAAACTTGCCCGGTTTTTTCCCCTACGCCGCTGGCGTGTTTCCGTTCAAGCGCGCCGATGAAGATCCAAAACGTCAGTTCGCGGGCGAGGGCGGCCCAGGGCGCACCAACGCTCGTTTCCACTTTCTTTCAAAAAATGATTCTGCCAAACGTCTCTCAACGGCTTTTGATTCAGTCACTCTCTATGGTGAAGATCCAGCGACGCGTCCAGATATCTACGGCAAGATTGGAGAATCGGGCGTTTCGATTTGCACCCTCGAAGACATGCAGGATCTCTACAAGGGCTTCGATCTCACGCAACCGAACACTTCAGTCTCGATGACGATCAATGGCCCCGCGCCGATGATTCTTGCGATGTTCATGAACACCGCCATCAACAATGTGCTTCCGGAAAATGAACAAGAGAACGAAGCGAAGCGCGTTGAAATCATGCGGCAGGTGCGCGGCACGGTTCAGGCGGATATTCTCAAAGAGGACCAAGCTCAGAACACCTGCATCTTCTCGCTAGAATTTGCACTAAAGATGATGGGGGATGTACAGGAGTACTTCTGTAAGCACGCCATCAAGAACTACTACACGGTTTCGATCTCCGGGTACCACATCGCAGAGGCTGGAGCGAACCCGATCACGCAACTTGCGCTCACGCTTTCAAACGGTTTCACCTACGTCGAATACTACCTGTCTCGTGGACTCAAGATCGACGACTTCGCTGACAACTTGAGCTTCTTCTTCTCGAATGGTCTTGATCCCGAATACACAGTGCTCGGCCGCGTCGCCCGTAAGATTTGGGCCGTTTCCATGCGCGATCGCTACGGCGCCAATGAGAAGAGCCAGAAATTGAAGTACCACATCCAGACTTCTGGACGATCACTGCACGCCCAAGAGATCGATTTCAACGACATTCGCACAACGCTGCAGGCCTTCTTGGCATTGTCGGATAACTGCAATTCGCTCCATACGAATGCCTACGACGAAGCGATCACCACGCCAACGGTGGAATCAGTTCGTCGTGCGATGGCGATCCAGATGATCATCAACCGTGAGTACGGCCTGAACAAAACGGATAATCCACTCCAGGGCAGCTACATCGTCGATGAGCTCGCAGATATCGTTGAGGAAGCCGTCCTCGCCGAGTTTGAGCGCATCTCTGATAAGGGGGGCGTTCTCGGAGCGATGGAAAGCATGTACCAACGAGGCAAGATTCAAGAAGAGTCACTCTACTACGAAACCCTCAAAGACTCAGGCGAGCTGCCGATTATCGGCGTGAACACTTATCTTCCAGAAAAAGCTGCAGAGTGGAAGCCGATCGAACTTTCCCGCGCCAGCAACGAAGAAAAGAATGCCCAGATTAAGCGCTTGCAAGCCTTCCAGGAAAAAAACAAAGCTCATGCGCCAGCAAAACTGAAGCGACTTCGTGACATCGCGCTGGCGAATGGAAACATCTTTGAAGAGCTACTCACCACCGTTCGATACTGCAGCTTGGGTGAAATCACTCAGGTCCTCTACGAAGTCGGCGGTCGTTACCGGAGAAACATGTGAAAAAATCAAAAATATACACGAGGACCGGGGACTCCGGTGAAACAGGTCTCGTTAGTGGGACGAGAACGCCGAAGAGCGATGCACGCATCATGCTCTACGGAGAAGTAGATGAACTCAACAGTCGTATTGGGCAGCTAGTATCCTCTCTGCGCTCATCTTCCATGTTTGTCCAAGAAATGGCGTTCCTCGAAGAAATTCAGAGCAGCCTCTTCGACCTCGGATCGAACCTCGCCTGTGAAGCCGATAAACGCAATGAGTGGAAGCTGCCGCAGGTGTCGCCGAGCATTATTAGTAAAATGGAAGACAGCATCGACTTCATGGATGCAGGTCTTGAGCCACTCAAGAATTTCATCCTGCCCGGTGGCCACGAGACTGCGTCGTTCGCACACCTTTGTCGCACGAGTAGCCGAACTGTAGAGAGAATGATGGTCAATTACCAGCACGAATCGAACGAGGAGCTGCCGACAAATGGATTGGTGTTCCTTAACCGCTTGTCGGACTATTTTTTCGTCTTAGCGAGATGGTTGAATAAAAAGAATGGCATGGGGGAAACGACTTGGAAGCCCAGCAAGTCATGATTTCTTTTGATTCTTGTACCACAAGATATAGGTGAGTCTCTCACCGAGGCTGCCGCCGGAATTCTTCGAATTGATGAGCCAAAAAACAAACGAGCAGAACATGGCAAGGCCGACCACCACGGTAATTCGTTTGAGTCCCATGAAGCCGTCGTCTAAGCCGCGGAAGTTTTGAGATTGCTTTGCTGTCTGTGATGCAATGAATGGCAAGGCAAATGCCAAAATGACACCGCCGTAATCGATCACATTTCCAAGATTCAGCATCCAGCTCGGTGGCGCCTTAGGGGGCGCTGCAATCTTCGCCCTGGGCTGTGGCATAGAATTCTTAAACAGCGGGCTCGCCTCAAGTTCAAGTTTCCCCTGTTTCGTCGCTTCTGGTTTGTAGGCATGGATCGCGGTGAGAGGATTCAATCGTGCCTGCGTAAACTCAGATGTGTCCTCGAGTTTAAGACTCTTTCTTTGGCGTGCATCGGTGTCACCATCGAACTGCAAGTATTTCACAACTTCGGCGGTGTTTTTATCCGCCGGGATAGAAATGTCCGTATCACCGACTTTGATCTTGTCTTCCAAGAAGAGCATAGTCTTTTGGATGCGGATGCCGTTCACCATGGTGCCGTTCTTCGATGCCATGTCTTCGATCCAAAACTTTCCGTTCTCCACATAGAACTTGCAGTGGGCCCGGGAGCAGTTCGTATCCGGCATTTGCACATGCACGCCTTCGCCGCGACCGAAGCTCACATGCATCTTCCCGACTTCAAAGAGCACTTCTTTTCCGGGCATCTTAGCGTGGAGGACGACCTTCATGCTTTCTCCCAGAAATCGCGATGATAATCGAAACGGCACTCGGCTTTTACGCGCATGAGATAGTCGTACCAGGCGGTTGAAAATCTAAACTCAGGAACCGCAAATAGGCCCCACAGGTGCGAAGCCAGGCCGATGTCTCGAATTGTGATGGTGTTCGAATTCCAAAACGGAGTGAGCTGCGATTCAATAGTCGCCAAAAGTTTTTGCAGCGGTAATTCAAACTCGTGGCGACGTTTGGCGAGTTCAGGAAATGGTCCACGAGTCATTGATTTTTTGGCGATGAAATAATCTCTGGAAGCTGCGTCGAACTCGGGTGTCCAAACCCAGTATGGCATGCCCAAGTTGTGAACCCAGCTTCCAAGTTCATTGAGCACGTCGTCTGTCTTTCCCCAGGATCCGTTGTTCAAGCGATTACCCGCATCGAGCTTAGCGACGATGTCTAAACTCTCGTTGCTCGGTTTTCCGTCGATGAGAATTATCGGCAGCATCTTTTTTCCTGAAAGTTTCAGGGGCGTTTCTTCATCATTGTAAGGCAAGACATGGGAAGTCCAAGGCAAATCTAAATAGCCAAGGGCCATGCGGACACGGATACAGTAGGGGCAGTGGACGTAATGATAAAGTTTGATGGCCATACACTTTTCGCAATTTTGGGTACTTACACAAGTATACGGGGCATACTGAAAAAATCCAAGAGACTCGACTAGGCCATTTCTGGCCTTGTATTGCCAGGGGTCTGCTACAATTCTATATAAGTTCTCTCGGGAGATAGTCATGGAACATGAACTCATAAACATAACTGAAAAAGCACTGCAACAGATTCGTGCCATTCGTACGCCTGATCAGGCCGATGCCGGACTTCGTTTGGCCGTGGTCGGTGGTGGTTGTTCAGGCCTTTCTTATAAAATTGAATTTTCTCCCGCAAAAGAGAAAGACAACGTCATGACTTTCGGTGATGTAAAAGTTCTCATCGACCCGAAGTCCTCGATCTATCTGAAGGGCATCACGCTGGACTTCCAAGACGGTCTGAATGGAAAGGGATTCGTCTTCGAGAATCCCACGGCGAAGAATACCTGCGGATGCGGTGAATCGTTTTCGGTGTGAAGCTCGCTCCTTTCCGCCACTCTCTGGCGCAATCATCATTTAATGTTCGTCGGCTCCATGTCCGTGGCGCAGACGCGCAGGATTTTCTCCAAGGTCAAAGCACTCAGCGTGTTTCAGAGACCTGGGCTTTTCATAGTTTCTTAGATCGTGCTGGAAAAGTTGAATCTCACTTCGTGCTTTGGATGGAAGATAAAGAAGCCACGCTTTTGGTGCCGGCGGAACTCGTGTCCGCGGTGCTTTCGCGCTTTGAGCGTTATGTCATCTCGGAAGATGTAGAACATCAGGACCTGGGTGCGGAAACGTGGTGGATCGCTTTGGGTGCAGGCCGAAGACTTTCCGGAATCAGTGGGAACCTTGCAGGTATGCCAGCGTGGATCCAGTCCACACCCTTCAAGGATGTGCCGCACGCGCCTGGGGTAGATCTTACTTCGTGGCTCCGCTGGCAAGGCTGCCCCCCTCTTGAAAATCCCTACCAGGTGGGTGAGCTGATCAATCAAACTCGTTTGTTCGATGCCGCTGTAGACATGAAAAAAGGCTGCTTTCCTGGCCAAGAAGTCGTTGCCAAAATTCATAACAACCGTGGTGCGGCTTGGGCTTCTGTTCTCTTACAAAACCTAAAATCAGTTCCAGCTCCAGAGCAAATCATTCTGGAAGATAAGATCGTTGCCAAAATCAATCCCGACCATGATGGCGAGTGGTACCAAGCCGATATTCTTCGTGACGTACGCGTAGAAGGCATGGAGCTCAGTTCCCAATTTAAAGTCAAACTCTACCCGCGCTGGGGAACATCGGCACAAGAGCGCGCCTTGGAACTCTATCACTACGGCACGGAGGCTTTCGCAAAGGGCGAAGAAACATTTGCGCGCGAATGCTGGGAACTTGCCATCCAAGTAGATGAAACATTTGCAGATGCGTACGAGGCCATTGGCGTTTTGCTCGGACGACAGGGCCAGTATGTCGAAGCTGAAGGCTGGATGAGGAAACTCCTCGAAGTTGATCCGAGCTCTGTCATGGCCCATACAAATCTTTCCCTTTTCCTCATGCGGCAAGACCGCATCCAAGAAGCGGAAGACCACAAAGCAAAGGCAACGGTGGCGCAGTTTGCTGTGTTCGGCAAAAAAGCAGCCAGTGAACGTGCGCAAAAAGAAGCCCTGGAAAAAGAAGAACAGCAACGCCAGCAGCGCGAGAAGATGTTTCTTCAGGTGATCGAGATCGATGCTGACGATGCACTCGCCAACTTTGGTCTTGCGACTCTTTGCCTTGAGCGAAACCAATTCGAAAAAGCTCGTGAGCATCTAGAGCGCGTGCTCATCACAGATCCTGGCTATGCGGTCGCCTATCTGGCGCTTGGTAAAGCACTCAAGGCGTTGGGACAGACCGCAGAAGCCCGCCGTATCTGGCAAGAAGGCGTGAAAATCGCTGCGAAAAAGGGCGAGATGATGCCGGCCAATGAAATGCAGAGTTTGCTTACGAGCGTGTAAGCCGCGCCTGCTCGACGAGCGTGGCTTGGAGCTTCTGGATTTTTCTTCTCTGGGCAGGGCTCATTTTTTTTAGCACTTGGGCAAACATGTTCCCAAGTTTCAGGCGTTCAGCTTCCATTCCAGTTAGAAGCTTCATTCCCGCAGGTAGAATTTGTCCAAATTGTCTCGCGCGCTTGAGATCAACGGCGGTGTATTTCAGCATGACCCATTCTTCAGCATAGCGGAAAAAGATCTTCTCCCTTTCTTTCGCGGAGAGAGGCTTCGGCCATTCCAGCCGTTCTTCCATCACCGCAACTGAGAGGTCATGGTAAAGCTTGAGAGCAAAGAAGAATGTAAGGTGCGCATGGTAGATGCCGCGTACGGGTCGCAATGAACGGCGCCACGGTGAATAATAAATCTGATCGGGGTCTTCGCGAAGCGGACTTTCGAGGATCAAGTAGTGGTTGAGGTGATGGTGTCCATTTTCATGAAGCAGATCGTCCATCAAATCGAGATCGTCGCGATTATACAGATTGATGAAAGAGTGGCCTGGCAATGACTGCAGAGAATAGCTAACAAACTCTTTCTGTTTTATCGGAACAACACGTTTGGTGAAGCGCTTAAATAATTCATACGATTCAGGTGAATACGTTTTCACAAGATCTAGTGCCTGTGTGATTCGTTGAATCTGCGAATGGAAGGATTTTTGATCCCAGCTGTAGAACTCGAGCTCCTCGCCAAATCCTAAAGAAACTTTCTGTGAGCAGGCTTTTCCGGGAAACTCACCCAGCTCAAATTGATTCCGGTAGCTTGGGCTTCGCATCCCGACCGCACCCAAATGCCGAATGGCAATTTGGTGAAGCTGGGCTTCCAGAGTCTTGAGCGTTTTTTCTGAGGCGAGTTTGAGCGGCATCCCTTGTTCAAGGCCGTGAGGAAGTGCTCCGCATGTTCGCTCTTATTCCAATCCTCGAATATGAGCTCGTGAGTCGGACCCCAGTCGCCATGGATGTTTTGCGTGCGTGTCTCTTGGCGTTTCCAGAGCAATGCATTCTCAATCCAGAAATGTTTCCACTCCCAACCTGTCTGGGCGTTTGCTACAACACTCGCTTGTGAAGCAAGTTTTTTGGGAAGTTCTCCCGCGAGCTTTAAGCAAGCCCGGTAGGTCCGTTCTTCGCAGCGTTGGGTCCATGTTGTGGAGGCCATAAACATGGCGCCATGGTATGACAAACCTATGAAGAAAGTCATCGGTGGCATTAAGGCGATCTTGTTCGATATGGACGGTACCCTTGTTCATTCCATTCCTGCGGTGGAGTTTGTCTGGGGAAAGTGGGCGCAAAAACATGGCCTGGATGTGCATCACGTTCTGCATTCCATTCACGGTAAACCTGCCCGTGACTCCATCAAACTACTCGCACCTCACCTTAATCTTGTTGAAGAAGAAGACTGGATTCTCAGGAGTGAGCTTGCCGAATCTGCTGGTATTACCGCTATCCCCGGCGCCAAGGAGCTACTCACGTCTCTCGAGGATTACCCATGGGCGATTGTGACCTCGGCTGACCGTGATCTCGCTCTTCACAGATTGAAGCTTGCGGGCATTGAGCTGCCAGCGATTCTCGTGACGGTGAATGACGTTAAAAATGGAAAGCCAGATCCTGAGGGCTATCTGTTCGCCGCCAGTAAGCTACAAACTAGTCCCGCACATTGCTTAGTTGTGGAAGACACAGTGGCCGGATTGGAAGCAGGTCGAAGAGCGGGAATGAAGTTGTTAGGTATGACGACTTCGTTGTCTGCTTCACAATTAGGTTGTGAGCATTCGGCTGCAGACTACACGCAGATGCGAATAGATAGATCTACGGCCACATTGAGCTGGGAAAATTGAAAAAAAAATGGCTGGGATGGTCGGAGTTGAACCGACGACCAATAGATTAACAGTCTACTGCGCTAACCACTGCGCCACATCCCAACACATGAAAATCACGAGCCTTGAATTTATAGGTCCCACCAGGGCTTTTGTCCAGCCCCAATTTGCCTATTTAAACCATTGAAATCAACAGCCTAGACATACCCGCCCAAAGGGCTCAAGTTTGTCCGCGATGTATCCGATAGGACAAGGGAGGAGAATTATTTTGGGTGCCGTCAAATCAACTATTTTAAGCGTCTTGGGGCTCATTACCCCGCAGGACTTGAAGTTTCTGACTGAAGCTTCACGTCAAAAAGTCGTAGCGCTTAAAAAGGCTGCGGGCGCTGAAGGTATGTTCTGGGAAGAGGAAGAAGAGATCCTAGAAGACGCCCGAATCCTCGAGTTTCCGACTCGCCATGCCGCTCCAGAGCAAGACGGTGTCTCAGCAAGAGAGTTCACGCAGCATGAAAGTCCACTGGAAGCGATTGGTGTGTTGTCCTCGGAGAAGCAGGCGCAGCTTAAAAAAGAAGCGGCAGAAGCCTACGAAAAATCTAAGCCTGATGTGTTTGATTTTGTTCTGACTGAACGAGATCGCTTCCGGGGTTCAGAAGAACGAATCTTTAAGCAGAACGGTTTGGCGAGTTACCGTCGTAACTCGGATCTGCGTCTCTACCGTGTCACCGTGACTGACACTGAGGGAAAAGAAAAAACGCGCATCACTGGAACGCAAGGAATCTTGGTCGACAAGAAACAGGCCTAGAACGGAATCGCGCAGGTTTCATTTCCCCACTTCACATTCAAATCATCGAAATCGGCTTTATTCACAGCGATGACTCCATCCTTGGCCAAGGCCTTGACCTTGATAGCAAAAAAATCGTGATCTTCTTGAGGAATTGCGATCATCATGTCTTTTGCTTTAGCTGGGTCGAAGCCGTCATGGGTGAGCTTGCCTCTTACCATCTCTCTAACAGGCTTGATGTCTTTCAATGGAGCGCGGTAGTGAGGACCACCGTCGAAAGGGTCAACTTCCTGCGTGTACTTGAAACCGATGCTCTCGAGCATTTTGCGAACAGGTTCGGTGTCTTTTCCGACTTTTCCGATGGAGTCGCGCGCATCGATCGGTAGCAACGTCTGGTAAATATTCTCAGACGGAAAGAGACTGAGGATGAATTCTTTATTGCTACGACTGAGGACGTCGGCATCGTGGTAACCCATATTCATGAAGCGACGGCCAATGGCTTCCCAGAGAGGAGAATTGCCGTCCTTATCGAACGGAGGCATGAGCTCCGAATGGATCACTGGCTTAAAGCGCTCCGGATACATCGCCATGTAGAGGAAGCGCACAAACGAAAGCTGCTTACCGAGCTTGTCCTTGCTACCGCGGAAGTCCGGGTTCAGCACGAGACCGCCGATTTCCGTCGGGCCATCAAACTCTAAACCGAGTTTTAACGTGCCATGGATAAAGCCCGTGTTGATGGTTTGGGAAAACTTATGTTCTTGGCCAACTTTCAAATAGAAGTGGGGCTCTTCTTCCGTCCCGTGCTGGGAGTGAATCATGGAGACGCCCATCACCTCACCGGTGGCCTGGTTCTCGAGGACGAAGATGTAGTAGTTCTCCCAGAGATTCTGGCTCGGCTTTTTGAACGCCTGGAGCGAGCTGGCGATCTTCGACTCGATGATGTCTTCGTCCGGCGGAAGGTTGATGAATAGCACCATCTCGCTGAGTTGGAGGAGGTCTCGTAAGTCGCTTTCAGCAACAGAGCGTAAGATAAACATAAATCAACCCTTAACCGAGAGGAGTTTTGCTACTCCTGCTAAATCTTCTTGAAGAAATGAGAGCGGAAAACACAGACCGATTTTTTTTCCATCGATGTCATCGCAAGAAAGTCCATTGAGGGCACAAACCTGAGAAGATGGAGAATTCAACTCAACGTTCAATCCCTGGACTGTCGCCCCAGGAAAGCTTGAGATAAGTTTGAGACGCAATTCCTGCAAACGCCCTTGCGGCCCCAGCGCATCCGCACTAAGGAATAAGCGCAATTGCGCGCGATCAGATGGTGCGGCCATGCCATCGAGGGGTAATTCAAAACTTGAGGCAATCCAGCAGAGTTCGGAATCCAGTTGAACGGCCCACCCTTTGAGTTGCGTGATTTCCTCAAGGCCTTGCCAACCCAATGCTCCCTTGAGAGTGGTATCAGTTTCAAAGAGCCATGCACCAGAAGCTTTTTTCCAAGCTGATGAATAGGTCCAGTCGCGCTTCAGCCACGCATGATCGCCCTTCACGATTGTCCACTTCCAGTCGGTGAGTTGAGGATACGTTTTTACTAGATCTGCGGAGAAGCTCTGAGGTGGTTCGAGGTTCACAGCGGGAAGATCGACGGTCACGAGTGCGGTGGGATGATGGAGTCCCAGCGGAGAGAAATTCTTGGAAGAAAGTTCCCAGAAAAAATGCGTTCCAAGGGCTTTTCTAATTCCCTGCCCATAAGTCCATTCACCCACAGGCATCGTGGTGTCCAGCTCGAGGGACTTGGCATGCGTCCTCAGGGCCTGTGAAAAAACATTGTCTCGGTCTGCCTCTGCAGATCTTATTACTCCGAGTGTCATGAATGCCTTTGATGGGGGAGGTTTCTTGATTTCCCAAAGTCCGAAGAGGATAATGGACCCCTAGACGGAGGATAGCACCATCGCAGACGCTCTTACAACATTCGCTCAGCTTGTGGAGAAGCGTGATTTCGATGCGGCTTTAAATCAATGGCAAGACGTGAAAGGCCAAGTCGATGGTTTCACCTATTGGTACAATTTAGGCACTCTTCAGACTCTACGCGAAAATTATCCAGAGGCACGTTACGCTCTCGAAAAAGCTCGTTTTTTAACGCTCTATTCTGATGCAACAGAGCACCAGCTACGCAGTGTGAATCAGGCCCTCGCGGTAGATACCCCAAGCAGTACTTTGGAGATCGGCCCGCATCTCGCGAACACGCTCGTTTACCTAGGACCGATGAAGCTTTGGTTCTTAGCCATTCTTGTGGCGCTGGTCTTTCTTTTCTCTATAAAAAAAACGCTCTCTAAAAAACTCCGCATTGGCTTTCTCATCCTAGGGCTTGTCCCACTTATCACAACCGCGTGGTTCCATCTGAGTAGCGTTGCTTTTGTCGCACTTAAGCCGATCGAAATGTACGAAGGTCCCTCGCGCGTTTTTGCTGGTGGCCGGGCCCTACCCGCTGGTGCGAAGGTGCTCGGTTGGAGTGACGGCGATTGGATCAAGATCTACGACGAAAATGCGCAGACTATTTGGCTCTCACGCTCCGAAGTTGTTATGAAAGCCGGATGGTTGTGGGGTAATACTTTATGAGTGTCGAACGCTACCGTAGGAATCCAACATGAAAGTCTTAGTCTTGCTTCTGTCCGCACTCATTTTTATCGCTTCGTGCTCGAGTGATGGCCCTGAAGGTAAAACGGCCGCAGAAAAACTCTACAAGGAAGCCCAAGAGCTAGTTGAGAGTGAGCGCTACATTCTGGCGACAGAAAAGCTCCAGCAGATTAAAACCGAACACCCCTATAGCTACTACGCCACCCCGGCAGAGTTGCTCCTCGCGGAAGTCCAGTTCAAGCAAGAAAGCTATCCCGAAGCCGCGGCTTCGTTTCTCTTGTTCCGCGACTTTCATCCGAAGCACGAGAAAATTGCCTACGTCGTTTTCATGATTGGCGAGAGCTACTACAAACAGGTGCCAGAGACCATCGACCGTGACCTTGAGAGTGGTGTTGAAGCTCTCAAGTTCTTCGACGAGCTCATCGCCAAGTATCCTGATGCGAAGGATGTCCGCAAAGCGAAGGACCGTGTCGCAAAGATCAACAAGATGCTCAGAGAAAAGGATCTCTACGTTGCTGACTTCTACTTCAAGACGAAGGTCTGGCAGGCCGCTCGCTACTGGTACATTGATATCTTGAGCCGTCATGCGGATAAAGTAGATGTTCGTCAACATTCTATGTTGAGGGTTGTGGCATCTTCATGCCAGATGAAGAAGTGGGACGAATGTCTGCTCTACGCGGAAAAGTTCCAGACCTTAGTCGACAAGGACACCGCGGAGGAGATACGATCGTGGGAGAAACAATGCCAACGACGTGAAACCCGCTAGGAGGGAGCTTGGAAAATCTAAAGCTCAGTGATCTCATGCGGAAAGCAAAAGATGCTTTCCAAAAGAACGACCTCAAGACCGCGTCTCTCTTTTTTAACGAAATCGTCGATAGTGATCCAAATGCGACCGAGGCGTACTTCTACCTCGCAAACATCTTTCATATGCGTGGAGAGCTCGGGAAGGCCGTACGAGGCTTTAACCGCGTTCTAGAGCTAGATCCTCATCACACAGACGCCTCTATTTCTCTCTCCGTGATTTTGAACGACATCGGCAAATACGAAGAAGCTAAGGCCGTCTTTGATAAGGCCAACCAGCACGTGAAGATGTCACCGCAGCAGGGCCTCGCTGAGCCACACGTGAATAAAAAATTCTCTCTCAAGCACTATGAGATCGCCGAAATGTACGGCTCTTACCAGCGCTGGGACGAGGCTTTGTTCGAATACAACAAAGCCGTTGGACTCGATCCGGATAATCTTGAAATCCGGATTAAGATCGCGAAGCTCTACTCAAAGAAAGGCTTTGTCTCAAAAGCTTTCGAAGAATTGAAGCGCCTTAAAGTCGAGCACCCTCATTACGTACCTGCGCGCATGGCGATCGGTCTTCTGTACTACGGTAACGGCAACATTATTGAAGCTCAGTCAGAGTGGCAGAACGTCTTGTCTCGTGAGCCGTCACACGCAGAAGCTCAGATGTATTTGCAGCTTTCTCGCACGGCCACAGAGACTAATATCTCCGTCTAAATTTCCTTCAACAGATAGAAATAAAAAAGCCCTCTTTCGAGGGCTTTTTTATGTTCAGTATTTTGATTTCGACTACATTTCGTTTGTAAGACGATTGAAGTTCTCTTTGTTCGTGCGCAAGTCGCCAGTCTCAAGCGTGATGCTTGGAGCAAATGATGTGCGCTTAGAATCGTCAGAAGAGAAATTCACGATGTAGGTCTTAAGCTCTTTGTACATTTCATGCTTAACGGTGAGCTTGCTATCAGCAAGAACGATCTGCTTACCGACTTTTTTTGCACTGTTGATGACGATCGGAGCCTTCAAGTTAGCATTCATTTCCACAACGTTTGCTGGGATAGTGAGAATGCTATAGAGCTTCGCGTTGCTGAGAGTTTCGAGTTCGAGACCATTCAGGTCAGCTGGAAGAAGCTTCGCAACGTAATCAGGTTTGAAAATCTTAGGTTCGATAATCGGGAAGGCGACTTTTTCGTCTTCAATCGATTGGAGCCAAAGAATCAGGGTGCTATCGCCTGGATCTACAACGAAGTATTTTTTGAGGTTATCAAAGCCCAAAAGGCCTTCATGGAAGGTGATGATATCACTCGGGTTGAGTTCAAGTTCCCCAAATCTCGTGGTTTTAACTTTCACTGCGCCTCCGAAATAAAACAGTAAGGTATTTTTACCTTATCATTCAGATCGTAGCAGTCAACGAGAACTTAGATCAAGGAGGAAATTATTTCTTTTTGAGCTCTTCGCCCAATCTGGAGATGTCATCCATGTTTACTTGCACAGCGGCAACGTTTTGATCGTGAATCGCTTGATAAACCTCTTCCCGGTGGATCTTGGTCTCTTTTGGAGCCTTGATACCCAAGCGAACTTGTTTACCCTTAATCTGCACAACCACGATTTTGATATGATCATCAATCGCGATGCTTTCTCCAAGCTTCCTTGTCAGAACCAGCATGTTCAATCCTTGATAGTGTGTCAGTGAGCTGACAACGACACTCTTCATGCGAGAGTCGAAGGGACATATATGACCCCTTGTCAGGATTTGCAAGAATAATTTACGGCTTTAGGCAAGATTGAGTTAGGGCGGCGTGTGGTAAATTCTTAACGCAGGAAGTCCATGAGCTGCTGGTTCATGAGAGTTCCGCTGGCCTGATACGTCGCCTTAAGGATGTTCTGCTCTTTCTGGAGATTAGAAAAGAGTTCCGTCACATCAGCGTCCTCGACCTTGGTTTTAAACTCTTCGTTCAAGAGCTTCTGCTTCTCGATGTTGTTCTCTGCATTGTTGATGTTGTTCGATAGCGCACCCACCTGCGTGCGGTAGGCAATCACGCGATCAATCGAACGGTCTAACTGCTCGAGCAAGTTTTGCACGACATCCGGATTATTCGTAAGCAGTGCGTTCTCAAGAGAAGAAAGCTCATCAAAGATACTCGAACGCACACTCGTCACTTCCGTCGCTGGTGCCACAGAGGCTGGAGTCCTGTTGAGAGCGACAGGATCTTCCAGCTGCGAATTAGGCAGTTTCGCTGGATCGTCCGGCAAAGTCAGCTTAGAGCTCGGACGCGCTTCTTTATCAAAGAACAATTCAGCGCCTGTGACGTTCACAGGGATGAAGACGTCTTTGTTGATCTCGATATGAATTTTATTCTTATCACCCAAATACTTACCCTCGATATCGAAAGGCTTGGTGAGAAGCTTTTGGCCCGCAAAAATGTAGCGGTTTCCGTTACGCTTGTTCGCGAGGCTAAGGGCCTGCATACGGAGTTGGTGGATTTCTTTTGCCACACTCTGACGAACTTCCGGATTGTAAATGTCAGACGCTTGGCCAATGGCGAGTTCTTTTGCTTTGGTCAAAATATCAGTCATCTCTTCCAAGACGTTCTCTGTAAAACTCAAACTGGTTTGAGCAAAACTCACGTTGCGGAGATACTGTTGAGCATCGATATTTTGTGAGCGGATCTGCAAGAGATCGACGTTGCCGATAGGATCGTCAGAAGGCTTAGCAATGCGCTTCATGGTCGAACCACGAATCTGCAAATCCTCCACCTTACTCTTGGATTTACCCACAGAGTGTTTGATGGCGTGGATCGAACTATTTTCCGATACGCGCGTCATCGTTTACCTCAACTCATAAGTCCCAGCACCGCTTTGAACATTTCGTCAGAGGCTTTAATCACCTTTGCCGAAGCTTCGTAAGCGTTCTGGTACTTAATCATGTTCGCACTTTCTTCATCGAGGGAGACGCCCGAAATGCGCTCCTTGATTGATCGTGCCTGCGCCAAAATCCCTCCCGATTGCTCGGTGTCGATCTTGGCTTTCGCCATCTGCATCCCGACGTTACCGACGGTCTTGAGATAGTGTTCTTCAAATGTAGTCGTCCCGCCGCCCAAGACCTTCTCGTGCTGCAAGCGTGAGATGGCAATCGCCACACGGTTGTCACCGGGGGCGTTCGCTTCAAGACCCGTCGCGATGTTATTCACGTCTTCGTTGATCGCATCGGAGAGCTGGAGATACTCGGCAGCGCGTTTCAAACCCGTTGGGGGTTTAAAGAAGTCGATTCCTGTTACTGGGCCATTGGCAAGGCCTGGCATTGGTGTGCCCGTCGTTTGATCGATAGGAACTTCACGATTCGCGTAACCACGACGGTGGATCGCGTTGGTGGCATTAGCAAGGCCATGAGCGAGTTCGTTAAGTTGGTCTTCAACGGCCTGGAGGTCATTGTTACGTGAGCTCAACAAAGCACCAAGAGTACCATTCCGGAAACGGCTGGAGATCGGCTCGCCCGGGCGAGATTTGAAATAGATTTCCAGGTGTGGTTTCTGATCGTTTGATTCTTCTTGGGCAATCCGATTACCGACGATCAGTTGCTGCTCGAGATCACCCGTGACGAGTGTTCCCATGCCCTCTACGTTCACCACGAAGCGGTTCTGCTCGTCGTAGTAGGCCTGAACAGGGAAGTGTTCCGCAAGCTGGCGTAGAGCGCCGTCACGCTGGTCACGTAGATCGTTGGCTTCAGCGCCGCCGACTTCGTTCGCAGCGATCTCGCGGTTAAGCTTCGAGATGTTTTTTGCGATGTGGTTGATGTCATCCACGATCAAGGTGATTTTCTTGTTGATGCCGTTGCGAGTCTGGTCAATCGACCCCTGGATCCGATGGAAGTCGCTCACGACAATCTTAGCGTTCTCGCGCACGAGTCCACGCACAGTCTCGTCTTCTGGACGATTCGAAAGTTCGCGGAACGTATTGAAGAAGCGGTTAAGAACCTTGTTCATGCCCTCTGAGTTGACCTCGTTGAAGATCTCTTCGATGTGGCCAAGCTGCGTGGTTCTTTCTTCGTTGAAATTGTGAGCGCTCAAACTGTTGTTAAGTTTCTTTTCTACTAACTCGTCGTGACCGCGTTTGATGCTCTGGATGTCAACGCCGGTGCCCATGACGTACGGGCCTTCATTGAGAGTGATGCCGGTCTTGGTGCGGACTTCCTGGCGAGAGAAGCCTTCGGTGTTGGCGTTAGAAATATTATGAGAAGTAGTCTCCATGGACTTCTTCGCGGTGAAGAGACCTGATTTACCAATACTGAGTAAATCGGCAGACAACTTGCTCTCCCTAACCTATCGGCTTGCCGCGCGGGTCATCCCGTCGGCGCCGTAAGTGGTGAATTGTTTTTTACCGCTAAAGCCTTCACGGATTTCTCGCAGTGACGACATTGCACGATTAAGAAACACTTGGTTTCGCTTGTTCTGTTCCTGGATGCGAGTGATCACATCGATCAAGAGTGAGTTCAGGTTATGGAGCGCCGGAATGGAGAGCGTGTCTTCCACGGGACGCAAGACCTTCAGAAGGCCAGTCACGTTGGTGATGAGCTCGTCGCTCGGAGCGCGTTCAGCATTGAGTGTAGTGATCAGAGCGGCTCGCTGTGCTTCCCATTGGCTAATGGTTGCAACGACCGCTTCTTTTTTGGCAATGATGTCTTCGAGAGCTTCGATCTCACCAGACAGCAAAGCCTGGTACTCGTCACAAGTCAGCTCATAGAGATCGTGGTGAGAGCGGCAGAACTGCTCCCAGATCTCGACGGCGGCTTGATGATGAAAACGTAGGCGCATGTCCTTCATGGACTCTTCCTTCGCTAAATTCTTAACTAAAACTCAGACTGCAGCATCTTGTCTGCAATTCCGTCGTAATCCATTTCGTATGTGCCAGCTTGGATCTGGGCTTTCAAGCGTGCGATTTTTTCTGAGTTATCAACCTCAGGAGCTGCGCCCGCGACTTTTTTGATGCGAGAGAAATCACGCACACCTTCAGGAATGCTGACTTTGGCATCTTGCGATGTCTTGTTCGTGAGTTCGCCAGCGCGATCTGGTGAATTGCGTTCAGGTCCGCCTACTTGGCCGGTCTGCGTTTTATCCACAGGGTTGCGACCCTTTGGGAAAAACGGCGAGCGGGTGTCGATGCTGTTGCTCATTCGTCAACTCCTTTGACGTTTGCCTGATATGCATTCCGCACAACGTGCGGGGTAGGCTGTTGCTTCAAGTGTGCCGGCACGATCTGATCCAAAATCACTTTCTTCAAACCCAGACCACTATCTGATTGTGCCATAGATTTGGCATATTCGTGATCCATAAGTGACTCGTAGTAAGACTCTGCCGAACTTAATTCTTTCTCACGGGGAATGCTCTTACGCATTTGCTCAATCATGTGGTTAGAAAACTGTGTTTCCATACCTTCCGCAACATCAACATACGGTTTAAGCATTTCCTCGCGGGAAACCGGCTTCAAACCTTTGTTTATTTGGGCTGGATTGATCGTCACGAATACCATCCTGGTTGTTGTGACGGGACCCATCATGAGTCCCTAAAATAAGTGTAACATAGGGGCATGGTCAGGCGCCAGTACCCCCCGAACAGTGTAAAAATTGACCGGTCAGATCAGCTCGATTTCTGCCACCAGGGCGCCGTTTTGCTTGAGGGCCTGGAAAATGGAAATCAAATCCTCTGGAGTCGTCCCGATCGTGTTCAAAGCCTTCACTAAGTCGTTAATTGTAGTAGAGCGCTCAATCAAGTGGACGGCCTGCCCCTTACCCGACTGATTGTCTCCGCCTTTAACCTCTAAAACCAGGTCACCATGGCTCAAGGCCACTTTGCGAAGGGTGATGTCCCCGCCAGCGACCAGGGTCCCGGTGCGCTCATTGATCACGATCCGGGCGGCCAAATCGGCGACCACACGGAAGTTCTCAACCTGGGCGATTAATTCAACAACCTTCTTCTCATACTGAGTAGGGATGATGAGGTCGATCGTCGTGGCATCTGCGGCCGTGGCGTACTTGCCACCGAGCTCTTGGTTCAAGACTTTCTCGATACGAGCTGCGGTTGTGAAGTCCGGCGAATTCAAAGCCAGGCGAAGCGATTTTTTATCATTGAAAGAGAGCTCGAGTTCGCGCTCAACAACGCCACCGCCCGGGACCCGTCCGGTAGTCGCCATCCTCGCGCCTTTCTTCATGCCGCCCACGGAGATAGCTCCCGAAGCGACTGCGTAGATGTTCCCATCGCCACCCTTGAGAGGTGTGACTAGCAACGTACCGCCCGCAAGCGATGAGGCATCACCGATAGAAGAGACGGTGACATCCATCTTTTGACCGACGCGGCCAAAAGCCGGCAGCTGTGACGTCACGATCACGGCTGCTACGTTTTTCGAAGTGAGTTCTTTTTGTGTGTTCAAACCTAACGTTTGAAACATTTTCTTGAGAGACGTGTTGGTGATCTCGCCACCACCGTCACCGGTACCATTAAGACCAATCACAAGCCCGTAGCCAATGATCGGGTTGTCACGCACACCTTTGACGGTCACGAGGTCCTTGATCCGACTCGCGTTGGCAAAGGCGGCGAAAGGGATGAGAGTGCAAACGAACAGCAGGGACTTAATCATTGATCACCTCAAAATAATCACTCGGGACTCTACGAGACGGTCCGAGTTGATGGAATCATTATCTGTAATGTCTTTACGCGCCACAAGCGCCTGGACTTCGATGAATCTTTTTTCCTTACGGAAGACGACTTCTTTCTTTCCGCGAAGCAAGAAGTAGTCACGATTGATCTCTTCGGCGACAACGCCCGAGATTTTGTCGTAGACCTTTGTCTCGAGCTCGTCACCCTTGTCAGCTGCTGGGGGCGCCACTGGAGTAGCTGCCGCTGCTTTTGGATCTGCGCCCTGAGCTGGATCTTTCTTCTTCGGAGCTGCTTCCGGGAATGCGCGCTTCAGTTCGCTTGAGATCTGGCCGCGAAGACTGTCGAGCACGTTTATGATAACGATATCGCCAACGTTCTTTGTGACATCCGTCGTGAAGAGTGAGCCGCCCGGGGCGTTCACCCACAGACTCCCGCTGCCACCATCGTCCACGAAATCCTGAGCGCTCGCACGCCCCCCGCGGCTACGGTAATCACGTTTCACCGGAGGTGCCACGTCGTTGGTCGGATTCAACTGGCTAAGGGAATTTGGATTCTGAATCGGGCGACGGTCAGCGCCTTGGCGCTTGAAGCCCTGTTCGCGGTAGGCGGAATAGGGGTCGTTGCGAGAATTCTTTGGATCCGCGCGACCTTCTTCACGGTCGATCTGGCGGTGCATGCTGTTCACATAAGAAGCGCAACTTGTGAGGACAAGACAAAGCGCTAAGGTCAGTGACTTCATAGGTTCACCTGCACGCGATTGCGGTCAACAATAGTACCACGGTACTTCTTTCCGTTTGCCTGGTTCCAGACTTCGATGTTGTCACCCACGCCACCATTCTGCCGGGAAAGCGCTTGCGACTTCACTCGCACGTGTGAATTTTCAAAGATCAATTCGACGCGGTCTCCGGCTTTCACGAGAGTCTGGGGAACGAGATCTGAGATCCGCACGATGTCGCCCACGCGAAGGGTTTTATTTGTTTTGTAGAATGAAAGGTTGCTGAGATCGATGAGGTATTGACCGTAAGAAGCATCCGGGACACGGACTTTCTCGAACATTTCTGGAGTGAGGTCAGCCGTGAAAGCACTAATGTTGCGACGTGTTTTGTAGGCGTTCACGTAACGGCTAAACTTGGCTTGAAAACTGTAGTCAGTCTCGCCACCTTGAAAACTGCGTACATGGAGCCTCATCACTTCGTCACCGTTGAACTGACACGGATGGCAGTGGAATACAAACTCGCTGTCTTTAGGGATACCGATAAGGTTCCCCTGAAATGGGTTTCCGATCACCATTCCCGCATCACCGACATCGGTGAAATTTTTTCGAATCAGATACGCGATGTTTTCAATGCGGATGGTTGTGTCGCTAGACTGGAGCTGGATTTCACGACCAATAGCTGCCTGTAGGCGCGCCAGTGGTATGGAGCCATCTTGATCGCGCAAAACTTCATGGACGGTATCAAACTGTCTTGGTGTGCAGTTCTTACTCTCAAAAGGCCATGAACCGTTAGACGAAGCGGTGACGAGAACTCGTGAAGGAAGAATGAGCTCACAGGCCCAGGCGTCAACGAATCCAACCAATGCAGCAAAAGCGAAAATGATTCTCATGTTAGCGACTAATCCTTAACGTACGTTGTTCACTGTTTGGAGCATCTGGTCGGCGATGCCCATGACTTTTGAGTTCATTTCATAAGCACGTTGGGCCTTGATCAAGTCCGTCATTTCGTTCATGACGTTGACGTTCGAAGACTCAATCGCACCTTGCATGACGATGCCGGCGTTATCTACACCCGGAACACTTTGAATGGGCTGGCCGCTGGCCTGAGTAGCAGCGAGCATGTTCCCGCCCTCAGAGCGCATACCGGTTGGGTTCACAAAGGTGAAGACGGGAATTTGTCCGAGATTGATAGGCTCAGGTGAGTTACGCAAGAACGCTTCTACCACACCGGCCTCAGAAATATTGATGCTCATGATATTCGGCGGAACCGTGATCCCTGGGAATACTTTTTGACCGCCGCGAGTAACCAAGTTGCCTTGGGCATCGACGTTGAAACTCCCGTCACGAGTGAACTTCAATTCACCGTTATTGCCCACGACACCGAAAAAGCCTTCACCGTTGACCATGAGATCGTACGGATTGTTGGTCATTTGAGGTGAACCTTGCGTGTGCTGTTTACGAGTAGCAGAGACTTTTGAACCGGACCCGACTTGAATGCCGACGTTGAACTCACTGTCGGCGGAAGAGCGTGCGCCCGCCTCTTGGACTGTTTCATAGAGAAGATCGTCGAACTCGGTGCGGGCCTTTTTAAAACCCGTCGTGTTGACGTTCGCGAGGTTGTTGGAGATCGTGTTGACGTTGGCTTCCTGTGAAGCCATACCTGTTGCCGCGGTGTGAAGTGCACGGATCATGAGTCATCCCCCTCAGAATTTCGCTAAGTCGTTTGCTGCTTTACCAGTAATACTGTCGTAGGCATTGATTGCTTTCTGAATCGATTCGAAGTGACGGTGAGCTTTGATGAGCTCGGACATCTCTTCGACGGCATTCACGTTCGAACCTTCGATAAAGCCCTGATTCGCCGTTGTGCGGATATCAATTCGACGAGCGTTCGACTCATCCGGATTGATGAAGAGCGCATTTCCCTCTTTCTTCAAGGCCTGGACGTCAGAGAATTCAACGATTGAAATACGTCCCACCGCCCCCTCGCGAGTCATCACTTCACCCTGGAGATTGATGCTGATTTTTTGATTTTGGGGCAAACGCAGAACCCGCTCTTCAGGAGCAGGCGCACTTAATGCTGCAGGTCCACGCAACTCTTCAGACGTCATCTCAACGGGGGTGAGAACTTTAAAGCCGTGCGAGGTCACGAGTTCACCGTTTTGTGAGAGCGAAAAAGCGCCCGCGCGCGTATAACGCACACCCTGCGGCGTCAGGACTTCCATGAAGCCCGGACCATTCAGCGCCACATCGAGTGGGTTGCTGGTAGGAACGAGTTGGCCTTGATCATGATTAGTATAAGAGCCCGCGATCGCAACATGTGCGTTTTCTCCACCTTGTGTGTGGTAGAAGTCATCCGGAGAAAATTCTTTGCGCGGAATATGAATGTCGTCGCTGCCTTTGGTGAGGACAGTGAGATGCTCTTTGAAAACAAGTTGGTCTTTCTTAAAACCAGGCGTGTTGGCGTTCGCCACATTGTTGGCGATCGTTTCAACTTTACGTTGTTGGGCAATTTGTCCAGAAAGTGGAACCCAGATATTACTCATGGTCCTCCATGACCGTGTTTCGCGAGACCATCCTAGCCTCTAGGCAAAATTGTACGTCAGGGTGTGGTCCCACCGACACCCCCTGCACTTTTTTGCCCCCTGGGTGTAGTGCATAAACGCTTGGAATCTTGAGTATCCACTTCATACGTGGCAACATCAGGGAAAACTTATACGTCAATTCTCCGACACTGGGGGCCATGATGGCGAAAAAACCAACTGAAGAATCCACACCGGCCCTCGAAGAGGCCCTGCAAAATCTTGAGAAGATCGTTCAGGAACTTGAGAAAGGTCAGTTGAGCTTGGATGAAAGTCTGAAGTCCTTCGAGAACGGCGTAAAGTTATACCGAATTTGTCGGCAATCATTAGACCAGGCAGAGAAAAAGATCAAAGTTCTCACTGATGATTTGAAAGAAGAAAATTGGGAAGAATAGGACTTCCGCTCCTTCAAATCCTCCTATAATAAATCATCTTTCTCCAACCAAAGGCACGCGTGAAGCGTTTAGTGAAAGCATTTTTAGTTCTCATGGCCCTCGGTTTCCTGGGTATTGCTGCTTTGTTCGGCATGATGAGCTGGATCGCATCTGATCTTCCTCAGATCAACTCATTGGCGGATTATCGTCCACCCATGAACTCGCGCATCTTAGCGCGTGATGGAACGGTTCTTTTGGACATCGGTAAAGAAACTCGCGACGTCGTCACATTTAAAGAGATTCCCACTCGCGTTGTAGATGCGTTCTTAGCTGCGGAAGATGACAACTTCTGGAACCACCAGGGCGTCGACTACTTTGGTATCGCCCGTGCTTTCATGGTCAACCTAAAAGAGGGTCGATTGGTGCAAGGTGGGTCGACCATCACGCAGCAGGTGGCAAAGTCCTTACTCCTATCTAAGGAGCGTACTCTTTCACGGAAAGTGAAAGACCTATTACTTGCGCAAAAAATCGAGGAGAAGTTTTCCAAGGAAGACATCCTTTTCCTTTACCTGAATCAAGTCTATCTCGGTGGTGGTTACTACGGAGTGAAAGCCGCCATGAGTGGCTACTTCGATAAAGAACTCAAGGACGCGACCGCAGCAGAGAGCGCTCTCGTCGCCGGTCTGCTCGTGGCCCCGGGTCGCTATTCACCTTACGTAAACCCTACCTACGCGAAACGCCGCCAGCTTTACGTTTTGCGACGGATGTTTGAAACGGGAAAAATCACGGAACAAGAATACGAAGCGGCCAAGAAAGAAGACATCAAGATGCGCCTGCGTTCATCAACTGCGATGAAGGGTGGTCACTTCACGGATTGGGTTCGTCAGCAAGTTATGCAAAAAGTTGGAGAGGAAGAGTTTCTCACCGAGGGCTTCCAGGTGGTGACCACCCTAGACTGGTCGTTGCAGGAAAAAGCCGAAGCCGCAGTTAATCGCCATGTGAAAGAATTAGATAAACGCCAAGGATACAAGGGGGCGCAGGGCAATCTTGCAGAAGAAGCCTTGGTTCTCGCTGAACTCGAGAAACAACGGCAGAAAATTTATCGCGACTCATCCTCATACTTCTTCTTCGTCACCGATGGTTCCAACAAGTTCGAATTCTCATCAATAGAAGATGAGTGGGAAAAGTTGGTGCAAGAGTACAAGGGCGCCGAAGAGGGTCTTAACATCCGTTTTAAGAAAGATGTCGTTATCGGCAATCGATCTGATGACCGTCTCGTTCCGCTGCTTAAGAAAGACAAGATCTATCCAGCGATCGTGTTGAGAGTCGATGACGCCCACCGGGCGATTTATGCCTCTGTGGGTGGCGCTCGTCTTATTATTACCGAGTCTGGTTTTAGTTGGGCCCATGCCCGCAAGCTCGACGAAGAGCCAAAATGGTTTCCACCAGTCACCAAGCCATCAACCATCCTTAAAACCGGGGACCAGATTCAAGTTCGCATCACAGGTGATAATCAGAATATCTGGCCTCTCCTGAACGCAGATTTCAAAAAGAAGCGTCTCGACGTAGGTCTGGTTAAAGAGCTTCAAGAGCAAAAAATGGTTGTGGCGGAGCTTGATCAGAAGCCCGACGCCGAAGGAGCTTTCGTAGCTCTTGACCCTCGGAACGGCAATGTCGTTACCATGGTAGGCGGTGTGGACTTCGGTAAAAGCCAGTTCAACCGTGCAGTCCAGGCAGCTCGCCAGCCGGGCTCTTCGTTTAAGCCCTTCATCTACGCAGCGGCCCTGGAAGAGGGCTATCACCCCAGCACAGTTCTCCTCGATACGCCGCAAGCGCTCGGAGGTGTTGACGACAGCTTGAGTTGGAAGCCGCGAAACTACGACGGTGAGTTCATGGGGCCCATGACCTTCCGCAAGGCCCTCGAGGTGAGTCGCAACATTCCGACCGTGCGAATTCTGCAGGGTTTGGGTGTCAGCAAGGTCACGTCGTTCGTTGAGCGGCTCGGTATCAGCAGTAAGCTTCCTCGCGACATGAGTATCAGTCTGGGATCTTTCGGTATCAGTCTCACAGAGCTCGTGAAGGGTTATGCTATTTTTGCCAATGGCGGCAGGAAGGTGAACCTCCATACGATCGTCTCAGTGAAGGATCGTAACGGGAACAAATACGATATCAGCGGTGAGCTTAAGGGCGATTCGATCACGGCCAGTGAACCGACAACGTCCACGCCTGACGAGCCACTACCAGAGCCCAACCCGTTACAGGAAAATCCCTGGAAGATGCAGTTGAGCGAGACGCAGGTCTATGATCCTCGTTTGGCGCACATCATGACTCGAGTCCTACAAGGCGTCGTTCAGTCCGGCACAGCGACTGCGGCCAGAGTCGTCTCGGAAAACATTGCGGGCAAGACAGGAACAACCAACAACTACGTCGACGCGCTTTTCGTTGGCTATTCTAGTACCGTCGTCGCAGGTGCCTGGGTAGGTTTTGATAATAACCAACCTCTGGGCTACGGTGAGACGGGTGGTAAGACGGCCCTCCCGATCTGGGTAGAGTACATGCAAGCGGCCACAGCGAAGTTCGGCGCTCCAGAATTCGTGCAGCCTGATGGCATCGTAAATATTTTGGTCAACAAAGAAACAGGCCGTCCGTTGAGCCCAGGCGAAACCAATGGCTTTATGGAGAGCTTCGCCGAGGGGATGGATCCGCTTTCGGGCCCTGGATCGCAAATTCAGGTTCCGACCGTTGAAGGTGAGACGGCCAAACCCGAAGCGCTCGAGGATGGCGACTACTTCCGCAATCAGTAGGTCAGATTTGCCGGGTCAGCGATTCTAAAAGTTCATGGCCGTTATGCCGAAAAGTCAGGGAGAGCTTCAAGGAAGGACTCCCTATGACTTTAACTATTGATCGCCGACTTCTCGCACTGCTGGCCTTTGTTATGGCCGCACACATAGCCTCGTTCTGGACTGAGATCGGTAAACTCTCATTTCATTCGCCCAAGACGGTGGAAGCTCCCGCACCCCAAGACATCAAAGTAAATATTGTACCGATGACGGCCCAGCAACTTGCGGGCTACAAAGCCCAGCAGCAGATTGTGCAAAACGATGCTACGGGTAAAGAAGAGAAGCCAAAGAACACCGCGTTCTTGGGCGAGAAGGACATGAGCTATCAGCGCCAAACGGTGGCGCGCAAAGTCGACACATTCAACAGAGCAGCCAAGGGTAGTGCGAAACAAGACGCCACTCCAGACAAGGCCGTGAGTAAAACCGCCAAACCGACAACGCCTAAAAAAACTTTGAAGGACTTGAAGTTCAGCGACTTCGGTCTCGCGGCTAAAGAAGTGCCTCAAATCGAACGTAAGCCTGCTTCAGTGGGAAAGGCGGGAGTTGCGAACGGAGACGAGAAATCTCAAGGGCTTTCAAGCACCAATGATTATATCGAGCACGTGGCCCTAGGTGACTTCACTCAATTAAACACGGTCGAATTTAAGTACTACGGCTTCTTTGCCCGTATTCGCGGCAAACTGGAGCAGTTCTGGGGTCGCACGTTACGCGAGAAAGCAGAATCGATTCATAAGTCCGGCCGCACCATCGCCAGCGCGGATCAATATACGACAGCACTCGCCATCACACTCAATGCCAATGGCGAAATCGTAGGCGTGAAGGTGAAAAGTTCAAGCGGTGTCCGTGAACTCGATGACGCCGCCATTGAATCATTCAATCAAGCTGGTCCATTTCCTAACCCACCATCAGGTTTGCTGGTGAATGGAACTGCAACGATTGAGTGGGGCTTTGTCGTAAATTCTTAGTCTACTGAGCGTTCGTGGAGCGGAGGATGCCCTTGAGGCGATCAATTCCTTCCATAACGACGTAGTCAGACCAAATCGAATCCAACTCACGGATCGCTTCAATCACAGAGAGCGCTGCTTGATCGCGCGAGATTCCCTGCGAGTCGGCTAGCTGGGCGATTGAGCGGTTGAGATGTTCGATAACCGGTGAGTGGCATAGCTTCATCAGACGTTCTTCATAAGAGTGAGAGATTTTTTTCTCTTTGCTCTTGATGATGGCGGTGTTGAGAAGTTGGATCGATTCCATGCTTGGGCTTTCCCTCGGTCAGTGCAGATGCGGATTACAAACGGAAACGCAGTATCGTCATCCGGCACGGGTTCGTAAAGCGAACTCCGCTGCATGAATAAAATTTTCTCTTATGATTTTTCAACTAGCGATGGATTGGAAAGGACGTAAATAAAAATAAGAAAAACTCGGCGCGCGAGGCGCGCCGAGTGAAATTACGCAGAGGTTTGGCAGAACTGGTCGTAAGCTTCGGCAGTGAGAAGTTGTGCAATTTCTCCAGGATTTTTTACCTTGACTTTGATCAGCCACGCTTCGTAAGCGCCCGCATTGATCTTTTCCGGAGATCCTTCCACGTCATTATTTTTTGCAATTACTTCGCCCGAGAGAGGAGCGTAGAGATCACTGACGGACTTGATCGATTCAACTACGCCAAATGTGGCGCCTTGAGCGATGCTCGTGCCGACATCAGGCACTTCAGCGAAGACGATATCGCCGAGCGCTGACTGGGCGAAATCAGTAATGCCAATCGTTGCGGTGTCGCCTTCGATCAACACCCATTCGTGTTCTTTGGTGTACTTGAGATTTTTTGGAATTTGAGTCGACATTATTTATGTCCTCCTTGCACAAAGGCCTTGCTGGTAGGTGTGGCGGCATATTTCTTCTGCCGAATATCAATAAAATATTTTTGGCCAGGTGTCACTTTATCCGCTTCAACGCGCGCGAGGGCCACACCTTGATTAAGAACAACCGACATCGTGCCTGAGGTCACAGTGCCAATGACTTTGTCTTCGCCATCACAGACTGCGTAGCCTTCACGTGGGATGCCCTTCTCAACCAGAAGCTTCACAAGCTTGAAGCGAGGCTTATAACCACTGAGGGCCTCCTTACCAATGAAGGCAGGCTTCGCTTGTTTCACGGTCCACCCTAAGGCTGCATCAAGAGGAGTGACCTCATCATTAAGTTCATGGCCATATAGCGGGTAACAAACTTCCAAGCGCAAGACATCGCGTGAAGCAAGTCCGCAAGGAGTGACGCCGGCCTTCATGAAACCATCCCAAAGCTCAGCGATAATATGGTGTCCCCCAAAAATCTCAAAGCCGTCTTCGCCGGTGTAGCCCGTGCGGGCAAGAATGACGGGTTTGCCGAAGCACTCGCCTTCCCAAACGGAGTAGTACTCCATGCTTGGTAGTTGAGGGATGAATGCGCGAAGAGTCGCCTCTGTCTGCGGGCCTTGCAGTGCCAACAACGAGTAATCATTTGATTGATTGGTGAATTTCACATTGAACTTACCGACGTGAGATTTCATCCAAGTGAAGTCTTTGTCGATGTTTGAGGCGTTCACGCAAATCAGAATGCGCTGGGGGGCGAGCTTGTAAACGATCAAGTCATCAATCACTGTTCCATTCTCACGACAAAGCGGTGAATAGATCGCTTTACCCATCGGGGCTTCTTGAATGTTATTGGTTACAAGGTGGTCCACAAACGCAATGGCGTCGGGCCCTTCCGCGAAAAATTCGCCCATGTGCGATACATCAAAGACTCCGACCTTCTGGCGCACAGCAAGTACCTCATCTTTCACTGAGGTGTATTGAACAGGCATATCCCAGCCTGCAAAATCCACAATTTTGGCTTTGAGATCCACGTGTTTTTGGAACAGAGAAGTTCTCTGGGTCATACATTTTCCTTTTGATTCTGAGCCGCTGTGAGCAAATTCTCAATCAACGACAACACCGTCATGGGCCCTACACCGCCAGGTACCGGTGTTATGGCCGCAACAACAGACTGCACAGAATTGAAATCACAATCGCCCACAAGTTTACCTTCAGCATTTTTGTTCATGCCGACATCAATCACAACTGTTTTGCGAGCGGGGTCGAAGTGTTGTGCAGTTAGGAGATTAATCTTACCCACAGCAGAAACCACAATATCCGCGCGGCGTGTGTGCTCGGCTAGGTCACCCGTTCCGGAGTGACACATGGTCACAGTCGCTCCGGCCAAGTTGAGGAGAAGGGACATGGGCTTGCCCACGATCTGGCTGCGGCCAATGACGACGGCCGTTCTACCCTTCACATCGATTTTATAGTGTTTGAGCAAAGACATCACACCTTTCGGTGTGCAGGGCAGAAGTGACTTATCTTGCACCCGGCCTAAATAGAGATTCGACGTGTTGGTGGGATGAAACCCGTCTACATCTTTGTACGCATCTACGAGCGCCTCGAGTTTCAGACCTGTGCTTTCGCCATAAACCGGCAGTTGAATGATACAGCCGTGAACGGATGGGTCGGCATTGATCGCATTCATCGCTTCGAGAAAATCCGTTGCCGAAGTCGAGGGTGGGAGTTGGCGGAGCTCAAAGCTTGCGCCGACCTTCTCGCAAAGCTTTCGTTTGTTGGTGATGTAACTAAGTGAGGCAGGGTTGTCGCCTACCAGAACGACCACTAGTTTCGGTGCGATTCCTTGCGACTTAAGGCGGCTACAGAGTTGCTGCATTTCAGGGATGCGAACATCGACGAGCGGTTGGGCTTTCAGCAACAGCGTCATAGGATCTTTTTTCGAAGGTGGAATTCGTCCTCATCCTAGTCTTTGACCAGTGCTTTTGCTAGAACTGTCCTTATGAAAGCTATGTTTTACGTCGCCCTGGGTTTACAGCTTTTCGGTATGGCCGCCGTGGGTCTTTGTCTTTTCGCAGGCATTCGTGACGGTGATTACGGCCGCATCGAATTGGCCCAACTCGTTATCGGTTCATTCGCGTTTTACGTCGGCACATATCTCAAAGGTAAGTACGCTGGTTCTTAGTATGGACGAACGCTGCACGGTGCTGTTCTAATCAAGAGAATGAAAGTATTAGCGATAGACCCTGGTTCAGTGTGCGCTGGTTACGCAGTTTGCGAACTGAATGGGCGTAAAATGAGCTACATCACTTCCGGCGTTTTGCGCTTCAATGCGAAAGACGATTTCCTTGAGCGAATAAAATTTATTTACGAAGAATCTTTGCATCTCCTTAAGGAGCACGCGCCGGACGAAGTCGCGCTTGAGGGATTGATTTACGTAAAATCTCCCACGTCCTTAATGAAACTCGCTCAGGCACGCGGGGCCATGCTGGCCGCTCTCACCCAAACGGGTTGCCGCATATTTGAATACGCGCCCACAGCTGTGAAGGCCACCGTGGCAGGTCATGGCGGAACGGACAAGGAAGGCATGCAGAAACTCCTGCGCCTCTACATGGGTCACGTTGAATTTAAAACACACGATGAATCAGATGCCGTGGCGATTGCTCTCTGCCATCTCTTGCAGAAGACCTCGGCCGTTCCTACAATGCCAAAAATGAAAGGCGCGAAGAAAGGTCGAGGCATGAGTGCTTCCCTTGCTCATCGTGTGAAGGACATGAATCCATGATTGGTTATATCGAAGGCAATGTCGTATCGAGCGAACCTCAGCGCATTATTGTGCTCACGGCGCAAGGCTTGGGTTACGAAGTGCATGTGCCAACGGCGCATCTGCCAGGTAAAAACGTCGCACTCTTTACCACCCACATCGTGCGCGAAGACGCGCAGTCTCTCTTTGGTTTCCTTACCTTAGATGAAAAGCGTTTGTTCGAAATGCTCATCGATGTGAATGGCATTGGCCCTAAAAGTGGTTTCGCGCTCATAACTCATCTCGGTCATGCGGGTGTCATCCAGGCCATCAGTTTAGAAAACGCCAACATGCTGAAGGAAGCGCCGGGTGTCGGTAAAAAAAGCGCCGAGCAAATCGTGCTGTCCCTGAAAGACAAAGTCTCGAAGCTGGGCGGTGGATTCTCATTACCGCTCGGTAAAATCGAAAACAAAAAAACACCGATGGATACGGCCCTTTCTCGTCTGATGGGTGAGACGCTGCAGGCCTGCACTGAGCTTGGCTACAAAGAGCAGCAAGTGCTTCCGGTCATGAACAAACTCATGACTGAGAGAGATTATCAAAACGCTGAAGACCTCCTGAAGGGTCTCTTGCGTGAGTTGAGGTAAGTATGGATCGTGTCGTTTCTGGTGCCACCGATCATACAGAGCGCGAGCAAGAAGCGGGCTTGCGCCCGAAAACCTTTGCTGAGTACGTAGGCCAAGAAAAAGTCGTCGCCAATATTTCCGTGATGGTTGAATCGGCTAAAATCCGTCACGCAGCCATGGATCATGTTTTGCTTTCCGGACCTCCGGGTCTCGGGAAAACCTCGCTCGCCATGCTGATTGCCGGCGCTTTAGGCTCTGAAATGCACTTGGTTTCGGGCCCGGCCATTGAGAAGAAAGGCGATCTCGCTGCTGTTCTCACCAACCTTAAACCCAATGATGTTCTCTTCATCGATGAAATCCATCGCATGCACATCGCCGTCGAGGAGATTCTCTATTCGGCGATGGAAGATTTCCGTCTCGATATTCTCATCGGTCAGGGGGCGAGTGCGCGTACCATGCAGATTGATCTGCTGCCTTTCACTCTTATCGGCGCCACCACGCGCTCTGGATTGTTGTCGAACCCATTGCGTGACCGTTTCATGGCTCACCTTACGTTTGATTATTACCCAGCTGAAACCTTGGCAAAAATCATCGCCGCCAACGCCGTGAAACTATCGATGAATCTCAGTGCCGATTCAAAGTTTGAAATCGCCCGTCGTGCACGAGGGACTCCGCGAATCGCCAACCGCATCCTTCGTCGCGTTCGCGACTACACCCTTGTTGCTCGCAAAGATAAAGCAGAGTTGGAAGATGTTCAAAAAGCCCTGCAACTCATGGACATTGATGAACTTGGCTTGGATTCTATGGATCGCAAGATCCTGCAAGTGATGAAGCAGTACTACAGCGGTGGTCCAGTCGGGATCGAAGCGTTGAGTGCGACTTTGGGTGAAGATAAACAGACCATCGAAGAGGTTTACGAACCTTATCTCCTAAAACAGGGCCTTATCCTGAGAACCCCAAGAGGGAGAGTGCTCTCAGATGAAGCTACTCGCCACCTGGAAAGCCGTTGACCGCAAGAGTCAAGAATCGTACAACCTGCACAATTTTCTCAGGGTTTTTGAAACATAATTGGTTTATAATAGCCCTTAGCTCTCAACGTTAATGAGTTAAAGCAATGATTTATCAGCGAACCCTGGCCAAAGAAGTTAAAGTCACCGGTATCGGTCTGCATTCAGGCCGAAAGGTCACTATGCGTGTCCAACCGGCCGACGCTGATTACGGTTTCCAATTCAAGCGCACTGACATTCCTGGCTCACTTCCTATGCGCGCTGATGCACGCAGTGTGGGCGCCACTGAAAACGCCACGACTATTGGTCAAGGCCGCGAAGCGATCCACACAGTGGAACACTTGCTCGCTGTACTTTATGGTCTTGGTATCAACAATGCTTACATCGAAATTGATGGTCCAGAAGTTCCCATCATGGACGGCTCTGGCGCATCTTTCGTGTTCCTCTTGAAAGAAACGGGTATTCGTAATCTCAACAAATCAAAGAAGTTCATCGTCATCCTCGATACCGTTCGCGTTGAGAAAGATGGCAAATGGGCGCAGTTTGATCCTCATCCTACTTTGATGATTGACTCAACGATCGTATTTGCTCACCCCGTGATCAAGACTCAGCGTGAAATCTTTGATTTTACTTGTGAGAACTTCATCAACGAAATCGCCCGCGCTCGCACCTTCGGTTTTGCTCGTGACGTAGATATGCTCAAGCGCAAAGGCCTCATTAAGGGCGGTTCTCTGGATAACGCTATCGTGATGGACGACTTCAAGGTTATCAATCCTGAAGGTTTGCGTTTTGGTAACGAGTTCGTGCGTCACAAGATCCTCGACACACTTGGCGACGTGAGCCTCTTGGGCCATGAGATCGCGGGCAAAATCACAACATTCAAATCCGGCCACAATCTTCATAATTTGCTGTGCCGCAAGCTTCTCGATACCCCGGCAGCTTTTGAAATCGTCTCAGCTTCAAACTTGAAAGCTGAAGTTCGTGATGCTTTCAAGCTCCCGCAGGGCATCGCCATCGCTCATTAGAGACGACTCTATTTTTGCCAAAAACACATCTATCGCGGTAAACCTAATGGGGACATCAGGAGAGTCATCACATGCGTTTATCTCAAGGCTTTTGGCAGACATACAAAGAAACACCTAACGACGCTGAGATTCCCTCTCATCAGTTGATGATGCGTGCCGGGCTTATCCATAAGACCGCGGGCGGTCTCTACACCTATCTCCCGATGGCGTTTCGCTCAATCAAAAAGATTGAAAAAATCGTTCGCGAAGAGCTCGATCGCATCGGCTGCTATGAAGTCCAGATGAGTGTCATCACTCCCGCCGAACTTTGGAAAGAGACCGGTCGCTGGGAAGCCATGGGCCCGCAAATGTTGCGGATTAAAGACCGCGCCGAGCGTGAACTTTGCGTGAGTCCTACCAATGAAGAAACGGTCACGGACGTTTTCCGCAAAACGATCAATTCCTATAAGCAGTTGCCGGTTTGCCTCTACCAAATTAATACCAAATTCCGCGACGAGATTCGTCCACGCTTCGGTTTGTTGCGCGGCCGTGAGTTCACCATGAAGGACGCTTATAGCCTTCACATGGACAAAGACTGCCTAAGCGCATTCTACGAGAAGATGTACGGCGCTTACGTCGCGATCTTTAAGCGCATGGGCCTGGATTTCATCGTGGTGGAAGCCGACGGTGGCGCCATGGCCGCAGGCGGAGCGAAAACCCACGAATTCCAACTCGTCGCTGACATCGGTGAAGACACTCTCGTAACTGTTCCGGGGACTGGCTATGCCGCTAATATCGAGAAGGCACCTACTCAGCGCCTGGGCCTTAAGCCTCAAGCGGCGAGTGAACTCACAAAGTTCTCCACACCGAATCAGAAAACCTGTGAAGAAGTCGCAGCCGCTCACGGATTCGACATTACTCACACTCTCAAAGCTTTGGTGATGCAGGTGATCCGTGGGGAAAAGACCCATTTTTATATGGTAATGCTCCTCGGGGACGACCAGCTCAACGAAATTAAATTTAAAAACGCCATGGCCGCGGACCACGCTCGTCCGGCGCAGGCCCACGAGCTCGAGAAGCTCGGCCTCATAAAAGGCTTTATGGGCCCGACAGTCGAAGCTCAAGGCCTCTCAGTGGTCTATGACCTCACCGTGGATATGAATAGCTCTTACGTCGTAGGCGCCAACGAGGCCGAACATCATATGAAAGGTTTTGTGCCTACTCGAGACACCAAAGGCAATGTGAAATCTCTCGATCTCCGTCTCGCAAAAGAGGGAGATGTCATGAACGGTCAGCCCATCGTGATGAAAAAAGGGATCGAAGTTGGCCACGTCTTCCAGCTCGGTGACAAATACACCAAGAGCATGGGCGCGACAGTTCTCAATGCCCAAGGCAAGGCCATCACTCCATTGATGGGATGCTACGGTATTGGCACCACCCGTACACTCGCAGCTGCCATCGAACAGAACCATGACCAAGACGGCATTATCTGGCCGGCAGCGATTGCTCCCTATGACGTTTATTTCGGTGTCATTGCGAAATCGGATGAAACAAAAAAAGTGGCGGAAGAAATTTACCAAACATTCTTGGCAGCCGGTATAGAAGTCCTCTACGACGATCGTGGCATGGGCCCAGGTGGTATGTTTAAAGATGCTGACCTGATGGGGCTTCCCTGTCGCGTTGTCCTTGGTGAGCGTGACTTCGCTGCTAGCGGTGAAATCGAAATCAAAGTCCGCAAGACGGGTGAAACGCTCAAAGTGCAAAAGAACGCTCTGGTTGCGACCTTAAAAGAAAAACTCCAATCGCTAGGGAAGTGGGCGTGAACGATCTCATCATTGGAAGCCACTCAGTAGCAGCTGCTCTTCTCAACCCTCGACGTGCTTTCATCGAATTGTGGGCCACGGACGATGGTTGGAGTGACTTTCTAAAACGAACCAAGATCGATACGCGCAAGCTGCGGATCCAGCCGCGCCTGCTCGCGCCCCATGCTTTCCAAGAGACGGCGCGGGAACTCTACCAAGAGAACGACGTTGAGTTTCAGCGCGTGCCTGGCGGCGTCCTTCTAGCGGCCACGCCGCTCGAAACCTATGATCCGGGCTGGCTACGCCAAAAGATCCAAGATAGCCCTAAGCTTCGAGTTCTTGCTCTCGATCAAATTTCGGACGTAAACAACGGAGCCGCCATTCTGAGAACGGCGAGTTTTTTCGGAATCGACGTTGTCGTTCTTCCGCAGGAGCGTTCTTTCGGCATGACCCCTGGCTTTTTCCGTATTGCCTCTGGCGCTTCTGAATACCTGACGATCGTTCGCTCGGCCCACCTCACGCGCACTATCGCTCTGATGCGCGAGGAAGGTATGGAGGTCTGGGGACTTTCTGAGCATTCAGAGAACCCACTGACTGCTGAAGACCTGGCCCAACCTAAAATTTGTTTGGTGCTGGGCTCCGAAGACGATGGCCTCTCAAACGGCGTGTTGCGCGCTGTATCCAAGACTCTTTCTTTGAGTTCACAGGGCTCGATCAAGTCTTTGAATGTCTCGGCAGCCGCGACCCTCGCACTGCAGCTGTGCTTTCCCGCTCGGCCTTAATAGTTTGTCCTTGCAAACGTAAGGCCTCACCATTATAAATTTGAAACTCATTTAGCTTGAAACTCTTTGAGATGTGCTGCTCTAGCTCAGTTGGTAGAGCATCGGTTTTGTAAACCGACGGTCGCAGGTTCGACTCCTGTGAGCAGCTCCATAAAAAAATGGCGTGGTTCCCGAGTGGCTAAAGGGAGCAGACTGTAAATCTGCCGGCGTCAGCCTTCGGTGGTTCGAATCCGCCCCACGCCACCATTTTTTAAATGTTTGCGGGTGTAGCTCAGTTGGTAGAGCGCCAGCCTTCCAAGCTGGAAGTCGAGAGTTCGAGCCTCTTCGCCCGCTCCATTTGAAAAGATTGTGAAGGTTTGAGCTCACTTGGCTCAGTGGTAGAGCACTTCCTTGGTAAGGAAGAGGTCTCGAGTTCGATCCTCGAAGTGAGCTCCATCTTTCCAATCGAAGGTTGTAGTAATTTTTTATTTGTCAGTGGAAGGGTCCTGAAGCATACTCGGGACGCTCTCACTAATACGCTTTAATAACGCACTTTTCTGGACACTTCTGAAGGAGACCTCTCATGGCTAAGGAAAAATTTGACCGTAGTAAGCCACACGTCAACATCGGTACCATCGGTCACGTTGACCACGGCAAAACCACATTGACTGCTGCTATCACTATGACGATGGCAAAAAAATACGGCGGCGCTGCTAAGTCTTACGCAGATATCGATTCTGCTCCAGAAGAGAAAGCTCGCGGTATTACTATCAATACAGCTCACGTTGAATACTCAACAGCTAACCGCCATTACGCACACGTTGACTGCCCAGGACACGCTGACTATGTGAAAAACATGATCACTGGTGCTGCTCAGATGGACGGCGCGATTTTGGTTGTGGCTGCAACTGACGGCCCTATGCCACAAACTCGTGAGCACATCCTCTTGGCTCGCCAAGTAGGTGTTCCTGCTCTCGTAGTATTCATGAACAAAGTTGATATCGCTGACGCCGAATTGGCCGAATTGGTTGAAATGGAAATTCGTGAACTTCTCTCTAAGTACCAGTACCCTGGTGACGATATTCCAATCGTTAAGGGTTCAGCTCTTGCTGCTGTTGAAGGCACAAACGCTGCTTTGGGCGAAGACGCCATCGTTAAATTGATGGAAGAAGTTGACCGTTACATCCCAACTCCTACTCGTGACGTTGATAAAGCGTTTTTGATGCCGGTTGAAGACGTATTCTCGATCTCTGGTCGCGGTACAGTTGTAACTGGTCGTATCGAGCGCGGTATCGTTAAGGTCGGCGAAGAAATCGAAATCATCGGTATCCGTGAGCCGTCTAAGACGACTGTAACTGGTATCGAAATGTTCCGTAAGCTCCTCGACGAAGGTCAAGCTGGTGACAACGCCGGTATCCTTCTCCGCGGTACTAAGCGTGAAGACATCGAGCGCGGCCAGTGTTTGATCAAGCCAGGCACAGTTAAGCCTCACACGAAGTTCCGTTGCGAAGTATATATCCTCACTAAAGATGAGGGTGGTCGTCACACTCCTATCTTCAAAGGCTACCGTCCTCAGTTCTACTTCCGTACAACTGACGTGACTGGTGCAATCACTTTGAACGATGGCGTTGAAATGATCATGCCAGGCGACAACACTTCATTTGGTGTTGAATTGATCGCTCCTGTGGCGATGGAAAAAGGTCTCCGCTTCGCGATTCGCGAAGGTGGCCGTACCATCGGTGCCGGCACCGTATCTGACATCTTGGCGTAATTAGTTCTTTTGAAGCCAACCAGGTCTTAACCACCTGGTTGGCTTTTTTTTTGTTCTTCGGGTGAATAGCTCTAATGGTTAGAGCGAGTGATTCCAAATCACTAGGTTGGGGGTTCGAGTCCCTCTTCACCCGCCACTTTCCCCTGGTGCGCGGCAGCACGAAATCAAAAGTGGACAAACCCGCCGAATTTTCATAATTGTTCATTTTGCAAAAATTGAGGGTTCTCTCATGTCAGTGACTTCGACTAACGAAGGCAAGAAGTGGATTCAGGCCAGCTTGGCGATTACCTGTATCTTCTTAGGCTACGTAATCATTTCTTTTTTCGAGAAAATGGCGGAGTGGTTCTTACTTGAATCAAAGATTCCCTATTTCATCGTGTTCTCAAATGTCATCGGTGTTGTTGCTGGTTTAGCCACTTACGTTTTGATCCTTCGCAACCCAATCTCATCAGAGTTCTTGAAAGACGTTTATCAAGAAATGATCAAAGTCGTTTGGCCTGATCGCAATCAGACCTGGAAATACACAGTCCTCATCATGATCGGTGTAACGATCATGGGCTTCGTATTCGGTTTCTTTGACTTTGGTGCAAATTTCCTTTTAGGCCTCATTAATAAATAAGACGAAGACTTAAATATGACTGAACAAGTACAGACAGAAGAAAAGAAGCTTGCAGCCGGGGATACTCCGGACTTTAAGTGGTACGTAGCTCACGTCCTTAGCGGATTCGAGAACCGTGTATCTAAAACACTCAAAGAGCGCATCGTTAACCACAGCATGACTGAATTCTTCGCGGACATTCTTGTTCCAGAAGAAAGCGTTATTGCGAACGTGAACGGCAAAAAGCGCACGATGAAGAAGAAATTCTTCCCGGGCTACATCATCATCAAAATGGTGATGAACGATAAAACTTGGCACTTGGTCAAAGACACCGACAAGATCACCGGTTTCATCGGCGGCACGAAAGAAAAGCCAATGCCTATCAGTGATGAAGAGGCAGCGGCTCTCACGAACTCAATGGTCGACGGCTTTAAGCGCACTCGCAGCGTTGCAAACTTCTCTGAAGGTGACAGCGTGAAAGTGATCGAAGGACCTTTCGCATCGTTCGTGGGTGTCGTGGAAGCGATCAGTGAGAAAGGTAAAGTGAAGGTTCAGGTTTCTATCTTCGGTCGTCCGACCCCGGTAGAGCTCGAGTTCTCACAGGTAGAAAAAGTTAACTAATAACTAACGGGAGACACCACTTTAGGTGTCGCTAGTACCGAGGAGAAACTATGGCCAAGAAAGTAGTTGGTTTCATCAAATTGCAGATTCCAGGCGGAAAAGCCAACCCGTCACCACCAATCGGTCCAGCACTGGGTCAGAAAGGTGTGAATATCATGGAATTCTGTAAGGCATTTAATGCTCGTACCCAGAAAGACAACGGTGTGACTCTTCCGACGATCATCACTGTTTACTCTGACCGTACGTTCACCTTCATTACGAAGACCCCACCGGTCACGTACTTGGTGAAAGACAAGATTAAGCTCGAGTCTGGCTCTAAGAAGCCTGGTCACGAAGTGGCCGGTACTGTGCAAGAGAAAGTCGTTGAAGAAGTGGCGAAGGTAAAAATGCCGGACATCACAGCTGCATCGATGGACGCTGCAAAACGCACAGTTGAAGGTTCAATCCGCTCTATGGGCTTGAATCTCGCTTACAAAGAACACACTAAGAAATAACGGGAGATCTCTTCGGAGATCGTTTGAACCGAAAGGAAGAAAAAATGAAAAAACCATCACGCAAATACGTAGATGCTTCTAAAAAAGTAGAGCGCACAAAGCTCTACACAGTCACTGAGGCAGTAGAATTGCTCAAGACTGTTACTTACGCCAAATTCGATGAGACAGTTGATCTCGCCTTCCGTTTGGGTGTTGACCCTCGCCACGCTGACCAAATGGTTCGCGGCGCGATCGTTATGCCTGCCGGAACTGGCAAGAAGACAACTGTTGTCGTGATCACGGCTGGTGAAAAAATTAGCGAAGCTGAAAAAGCTGGCGCTGACATTGTTGGCGGCGAAGACATCATCAACAAGATCGCAGGCGGCTGGATGGATTTCGACCGCGTTATCGCCACTCCCGACATGATGGGTAAGATCGGTAAGATCGCTCGTATCTTGGGCCCACGTGGTTTGATGCCTAACCCGAAGCTCGGCACAGTAACCAACGATATCGATAAAGCTGTTAAAGAACAGAAAGCCGGTAAAGTTGAGTACCGTACTGACAAGAACGGTATCGTTCACGTCCCAATCGGCAAGAAGTCGTTCACAGTTGAGCAGCTTTCAGAAAACATGAAAGCGGTTTGCGGCGCGATTTTCCGCGCTAAGCCTGCTTCATCAAAGGGTACATACGTTAAGTCACTCACGATGAGTGCGACGATGAGCCCAGGTATCAAGATCGATGCCGCGGACGCTGCTAGCTTTTCTGCTTAATTAGTAACTGTTTTTACCACGAAGGGGTTGAAGACAGCCGGTTTCTTCTTAAACGAAGAGTAAAGCCTGCCGAAACTCCCCTCCGCAATCTTTAGGAGGATCTAGATATGATGACACGTGCAGAAAAAGACGTTGTTGTTGCCTCCTTGAAGGAGAAAATCGAGAAGTCGCAAGCCGTCTTCTTGACCAATCTCGTGGGTATCCCTTCGAACGATGCTGTACGCATTCGTAAGAACGTCCGCGAAGCGAAAGGGTTCATGGCTATCACCAAGAACACCTTGTTTGCTCGTGCGGCCGTAGGGACATTCGCAGAGCCTCTTCTCAAGGACCTTACAGGTAACAATGCTGTCGCTTTCGCTTACGGAGATGCAGCAGCTGTTGCAAAAGCCGTAAACGATGCAACCGGCGAATATGAAAATATCGTCGTTATCAAAGGTGGCATGCTCGGCACTCAAAAGCTGAGCAAGGCTGAAGTCGTTGCTTTGGCGAAGTTGCCTAGCCGTGACCAAATGTTGGGAACATTGCTTGCTACATTCAATGCCCCAGTTTCTGCTTTTGCTCGCGTATTGTTCGCGATCAATGAGCAGAAAGAAAAACAAAACGCATAATTTTATAAAAGTTTAAGGAGTTCCCCATGTCTATCACTAACGACCAATTGATCGAACACGTATCTAAAATGTCAGTTCTCGACCTCGCAAACTTGGTTAAAGAGCTCGAAACTAAATTCGGCGTATCTGCTGCTCCAGTAGCAGTTGCTGGTGGCGCTGCTGCTGCAGGCCCAGCTGCTGAAGAGAAGACTGAATTCACAGTTGTTCTTTCTGACAAAGGCGCAAGCCCAATCAACGTCATTAAAGAAGTTCGCGCAATTACAGGCCTCGGCTTGAAAGAAGCGAAAGACCTCGTTGAAGGCGCACCTAAGACTGTTAAGGAAGGCGCGACTAAAGACGAAGCTGCAGAAATCAAGAAGAAGCTTGAAGCTGCTGGCGGTAAGGTCGAAGTTAAGTAATTACGTTCCCGTTATGAGATTTTTAATGGAAGCGTGCCCTAAAAGCGCGCTTCCATTTTTGCGTTTCTAATTAAGCGTCGTCTTAGAAGTATTGAGGAGTCAGCAATGACAAAAGTTTTCGCACCTAACGCCTGGACGCGGAGAAGTTTCAGTAAGAACGACTACGTTATCTCTCCCCCCAGCCTCATGAAGTTGCAGATCAGCTCTTATGAGGACTTCTTGCAGAAGGATATTCCACCTGCAAAACGTGAAGACAAAGGCCTCCAAGCTGTCTTCAAGTCTATTTTCCCAATTTTCGACTTTAACAAAACCGTCTCTCTCGAGTTCGTATCTTATACACTCGAGGAGCCCAAATATAACGTAGCCGAGTGCCGCTCTCGCGGTATGTCTTACGAGTCGCCATTGAAGGTGACTGTGCGTTTGATCTTCTACGATCTCAACAATGAGAAAGAAGACGGTACACGCACGATCTCATCGATCAAAGAACAAGAAGTTTACTTGGGTAACATCCCGTTGATGGCGCCAACTGGCTCATTCATCTTCAACGGAACTGAGCGCGTAATCGTATCTCAGTTGCACCGTTCACCTGGTATTATCTTCGAACACGACTCAGGCAAGAAGCACTCTTCTGGTAAGCTCTTGTACTCAGCTCGTATCATTCCTCATCGCGGCTCATGGCTCGATTTCGAATTCGATCACAAAAACATTCTTTACGCTCGTATCGACCGTAAACGTAAGTTTCACGCAACCGTAGTTCTCAAGGCGATGGGTTACAGCGTTTCTGACTTGCTTAAAGCGTTCTATCCTCTCGAAACACTCCACCTCTCTGAAAAGAGCTACGAGCGTGAGTTGGATTTTGACCTTTTGACTGGCGCTCGCGTTGAAGATGACATCGTTCATCCAAAGACTGGAGAAGCGATCATCAAGAAAGGCAAGAAGATCACGAAGGCTGCCGTTCAGAAGCTGAAGCAGTCAGGCATGAAGACTCTTCCAGCGAAGCTTGAAGATGTTGTTGGAAAAGTTGTTGCTGACGATATTTTCGACAAAGCGACGGGTGAAGTTCTCGTGGCAGCCAACGAAGCTTTGACTGAAGCGAAGATTTTCGAATTGATCAAAGCTGGTAACAAAAAAGTTCAAGTTATCTACATCGATAACGTCAACTACAGTGACCAGATCCGCAACACCTTGTTCCTCGATAAGACGAACGCGACAGAAGAAGCCCTTCTGAAAGTGTTTGAACGTTTGCGTCCAGGTGAGCCTCCTACATTGGAAGCTGCTGAAACATTGTTCAACGGTTTGTTCTTCACTCCAGCTAAATACGATCTTTCTCGTGTCGGCCGTATGAAGATCAACTACAAGTTCGGTCTCGATATCCCAGTTGAGAACACCATTCTCACTAAAGACGATATCTTGATGACTGTTAAGTACCTGGTTGATTTGAACAACGGTAAGGGCCAAGTCGACGATATCGATCACTTGGGTAACCGCCGCGTTCGCGCAGTAGGCGAGCTTCTTGAGAACCAATTCCGCGTAGGTTTGGTTCGTATGGAGCGCGCAGTGAAAGAACGTATGTCGATCCAAGAACTCGACACCATGATGCCGCACGATTTGGTTAACCAAAAACCAGTTGCTGCTGCCATTAAAGAATTCTTCGGTTCAAGCCAATTGTCTCAGTTCATGGATCAAACTAACCCATTGTCTGAAGTCACGCACAAGCGTCGTCTTTCAGCTCTTGGCCCAGGCGGTTTGACTCGTGAGCGCGCTGGTTTCGAAGTTCGTGACGTACACGCTACTCACTACGGTCGTATGTGCCCAATCGAAACTCCAGAGGGACCAAACATCGGTTTGATCACTTCTCTCTCTACGTACGCTAAAGTTTCTGAATACGGCTTCATTGAAACTCCTTACCGAGTCATCAACGAAGATCGTTCTATCGAGAAAAAAGTTCGCTACTTCTCTTCATTCGAAGAAGAAGGGAAGATCATTGCTCAAGCAGACCGCGCGTCTATCAAAGACAACAAAGTCGCTGGCCACATGATTCCAGCTCGTAAACAGGGCGAACTTGCCCTCGTTGACGCATCTGAAGTAGATTTGATGGACGTTTCTCCATCTCAAATGATTTCGATTGCAACGTCTTTGATTCCATTCCTCGAGCACGATGACGCCAACCGTGCCTTGATGGGTTCAAACATGATGCGCCAAGCGGTTCCTGTCATCAAAACCGACGCTCCTATCGTAGGAACTGGTATTGAGAACGTTATCGCTCACGACTCAGGAGCGATCCTGGTTGCTGAACACGACGGTCGCGTAATCTTCGTCGACTCAAACCGTATCGTTATCCAACGTGATAGCTTTAAGGAAGATGAGTCGGGCGTAGATATCTACAAGCTCGTTAAGTATCAGCGCACCAACCAAAACACCTGTGCCAACCAACGTGCTCTCGTAAAAGAGGGTGATGTTGTTCGCTTGGGCGACGTTATCGCCGACGGTCCAGCTACCCAATACGGTGACTTGGCCCTTGGACACAACGTTCTCGTGGCATTCATGCCATGGGGTGGTTACAACTACGAAGACTCGATCCTCATCTCTGAAAAGATGTTGGCCCAAGACGTATTCACAACTGTCCACATCGAAAACTACGAAGTGGAAGCTCGTGATACTAAGCTCGGCAAAGAAGAGATCACTCGCGATATTCCAAACGTTTCTGAAGAGGCACTCAAAGACCTCGATGAAGCCGGTATCATCCGCGTGGGCGCGATCGTAAAACCAGGCGACATCTTGGTTGGTAAGATCACTCCAAAAGGTGAGACTCAACTTTCTCCAGAAGAGAAGCTCTTGAAAGCTATCTTCGGCGATAAAGCTGGCGATGTTAAGGATACGTCTTTGCGCGTTCCTTCATCGGTTCGCGGTACCGTTATTGATGCCCACGTTTTCACACGTGAAGGCGTTGAGCTCGACGCTCGCTCAAAAGCGATCATCGAGCGCGAAACCACATTGGTTCGTCGTGACGAGAACATCGAAGTTAAAGCTATCCAACGTTCAGCGATTAAGAAGATCGCAGAAATGCTTGGCGGCGCAGTCATCGAAGACAAACTCGTTTCTGAAGATGGCGCTACTGAGTTATTGAAAAAAGGCACCAAGATAACTGAAGAAGTGCTTTACGGCATTCCTTTTGAATTGATTGGTTACCTCCCACTCAAAGCTGAGCAGGAAGAACGTCTCTCGGAATACTTCGCAGACATCCGCAACCGTATTAATCGCGTTCGTTCAAAAGCCAACGAGCAAATCGCTAAGCTCCACAAGGGCGACGAATTGCCTCCAGGCGTGATTAAGAAAGTCGTCGTTTACATCGCCATCAAGCGTAAGCTTCAGGCCGGTGATAAAATGGCGGGGCGCCACGGTAACAAAGGTGTTATCTCACGCGTTCTCCCTCTCGAAGATATGCCTTACATGGCAGACGGTGCTCCGGTTGAAATCGTGTTGAACCCACTAGGCGTTCCTTCACGTATGAATATCGGTCAGCTTTTCGAATTGCACTTGGGTTGGGCTGGTCGTGGATTGGGCGAGAAGATCGCTACCATGATGGAGCAAAAACAAGACATCGCACGTTTGAAAGATTTGTTGAGCAAAATCTACAAATCACCAGAAGCAGATGCTTGGTTGAAGAAAGCCAAAGACGAAGAAGTAAACCGCTTGGGTGAACAGCTTCACACAGGCGTTCGCTTCGCAAGTCCTGTGTTCGACGGCGCAACCGAGGAAGACATTGAAGAAATGTTGGAACTCGCCGACCTCGATCGCAGTGGTAAGACGACATTGTTCGACGGCATCACCGGTGAAGCCTTCTCTGAAGAAGTAACCGTAGGCTCAATGTACATGTTGAAACTTCACCACTTGGTGGATGAAAAGATTCACGCACGTTCTACTGGTCCTTACTCGCTCGTTACTCAGCAGCCGCTGGGTGGTAAAGCGCAGTTCGGTGGTCAGCGTCTCGGGGAAATGGAAGTTTGGGCACTCGAAGCATACGGTGCTGCTTACACACTCCAAGAGTTCTTGACTGTTAAGTCGGATGACGTCGTGGGCCGCACACGCATGTACGAGTCAATCGTCAAGGGTGAGCAAGTCCTCGAACCGGGTCTCCCAGAGTCTTTCAACGTCTTGATCCGCGAGCTTCAGGCTCTCGCTCTTGATGTGAAGCTCGAAGAGCCGAACACAGAAACTATTCTTTAAGGATCGCTGAGAGGAGCTTAAGTTACATGAAAGACTTACTTAACTTTTTTGATAAGCCCAAAGACCCAGTCAGCGTTCAGGCCATCTCTATTAAGATGGCGAGCCCTGACACAATTCGTGAATGGTCATTTGGCGAAGTGAAGAAACCAGAAACGATTAACTACCGGACATTCAAGCCGGAGCGTGATGGTCTTTTCTGCGCTAAGATCTTCGGTCCAATCAAGGACTACGAATGCATCTGCGGTAAATACAAGCGTATGAAACACCGTGGTGTGGTTTGTGAGAAGTGTGGCGTAGAAGTCACTCTCTCTAAAGTCCGCCGCGAGCGTTGTGGTCACATTGAGCTCGCAACTCCTGTCGCTCACATCTGGTTCTTGCGTTCACTGCCAAGTCGTATCGGCGCACTCCTCGATCTTTCTTTGAAAGACCTTGAGCGCATCCTCTATAACGAAGCTTACATCGTTATGCAATCTGCCACAGACGGACAAGAAGGCGGCGTTGCTGTCGGCTCGATCCTTACTGAGCAGAAGTTCTTCGAACTCAAGCAGGGTGGCATTGATTTCAAGGCAGGCATGGGCGGCGAGATCGTTAAAGATCTCTTGTCTAAAGTCGACCTCGATATCTTGAATAAAGAGCTCCGCCGCGGCTTGAAAGATGCAACGACTGATCTTTCACGCGCCAAACTCATCAAGCGCCTCAAGGTTGTTGAATCTCTCTTGAAGAGCTCAAACAAGCCTGACTGGTTCATGATGGACGTCATTCCTGTCTTGCCACCGGATCTTCGTCCGTTGGTTCCATTGGAAGCCGGCCGTTTCGCTACATCTGACTTGAACGACCTTTACCGTCGTGTGATCAACCGTAACAACCGTCTCAAGCGCCTCAAGGAATTGAACGCACCTGAGATCATCATCCGTAACGAAAAGCGCATGCTTCAAGAAGCAGTCGACGCTCTCTTCGATAACGGCCGTCGCGGTAAAGTCTTCACTGGCGCAAACAAGCGTCCATTGCGTTCACTTTCAGACATGTTGAAGGGTAAGCAAGGTCGTTTCCGTCAAAACCTTCTCGGTAAGCGCGTCGACTACTCTGGTCGTTCGGTTATCGTAGTTGGTCCAAACTTGAAGCTCCACCAATGTGGTCTTCCAAAGCTCATGGCATTGGAACTCTTCAAGCCGTTTATCTACAACAAGTTGATCGACAAAGGTCACTGCACGACGATTAAAGTCGCGAAGAAGATGGTTGATCAGCAGCGCCAGGAAGTTTGGGACATTTTGGAAGAAGTGGTTCAAGAGCACCCAGTGCTTCTTAACCGTGCTCCAACCCTTCACCGCCTCGGTATCCAAGCGTTCGAGCCAGTATTGATCGAAGGTAAGGCCATCCAGCTTCACCCACTCGTCTGTACTGCATTCAACGCCGACTTCGACGGTGACCAAATGGCAGTTCACGTTCCATTGTCAATCGAAGCGCAAATTGAAGCGCGCGTTTTGGCGATGTCGACGAACAACATCCTGTCTCCCAAAGACGGAACTCCGATCATCGTGCCTTCTCAAGATATCGTCTTGGGTATGTACTACATGACTCGCGTACGTCCGTTCGCACGTGGTTACGGCAAAGTGTTCTCTTCGAAAGAAGAAGCTCAGTTCGCTTACCACACGGGTAACTTGCACTTGCAGTCACCGATCAAGATTCGTATCGAAAGCAAAATGGTTGAAACTACCGTTGGCCGTACTTTCGTTTACAACATCTTGCCGGACTGTCTCGAGTACGAGGACATCAACAAGATCTTGAATAAGAAAGAACTCGCGAAGCTTATCGATAAGGCTTACCGCAAAGGTACTGAGAAGCAGACAGTGGTATTCGCAGACTCCATCATGAAGATGGGTTACGAGTACGCTACTAAAGCCGGTATCTCGATCAACATCAAAGACATGGTTATCCCGAAAGAGAAGCCAGAGATCATTGATACTGCTCAGAAAGAAGTTGAGAAGATCACCAACGAGTACAACGAAGGGTCAATCACCAACGGCGAACGTTACAACAAGATCGTCGACGTCTGGGCTCAAACCAACGAGAAACTCTCTAAAGTGTTGATCGAAGGTCTTTCTAAGCAAGAGTTCACCAGCGAAAACGGCAAAGACAAGACGAAGGCTCCTTCATTCAATGCTATCTTCATGATGGCTGACTCAGGTGCCCGAGGTTCTAACGTCCAAATCCGTCAGGTTGCCGGTATGCGTGGTTTGATGGCTAAGCCGTCTGGCGAGATCATCGAAACTCCGATTACTTCTAACTTCCGTGAAGGCTTGACCGTTCTTCAGTACTTCGCTTCATCGCACGGTGCTCGTAAGGGTCTTGCCGATACTGCTCTTAAAACAGCTAACTCTGGTTACCTCACACGTCGTTTGGTTGACGTTGCTCAAGATGGCATTATCCGTAACCCGGATTGTGGTGCTGATGACGGCATCATGCAGACTTCACGCATCGAAGGCGGCGAAGTTGTTGAGCACGTAGCTCACCGTGTATTGGGCCGTGTTTCTCTCGAAGACGTGAAAGGCAAAGAAGGCTCAACTCTCTTCAAGCGCAACCACTTGTTCATCGAAAAAGATGTGCAATTGCTTGTGGACCAAGAAGTCGACCAAATCCGCGTCCGTTCAGTACTTACCTGCAAAGAGAAGTACGGATACTGCGCACTTTGCTTCGGTCGCGACTTGTCTCGCGGAAAGTTGGTATCTAACGGTGAAGCCGTCGGTATCATCGCTGCCCAGTCAATCGGTGAACCAGGAACTCAGCTCACCATGCGTACGTTCCACATCGGTGGTACGGCTACTGCAGGAGCGCAAGTTAACAAGACTGAAGCTAAAACTTCAGGTCTCGTAAGCTTCGATAACGTTAAAGTGTTCGGTCGTGCCGACGGCGCGTCGATTATCATGAACAAAACCGGTGAGATCGTTATTAAGACGGCCGCAGGAATTGAGAAAGAACGTTACCCAGCTATTTACGGCGCAACGATCTTCTTCAAAGACGGTCAGACCATCACTGTAGGTGAAAAGATTCTCGAATGGGATCCGTTCGCAGCTCCAATCATCAGTGACGTTGCTGGTACAGTTAAGTACGAAGATCTCGTACTTGGCGCTACCTTTACTGAAGTGGTCGACTCTGTTACTGGTCTCTCTCACCGAGTTGTAACTGAAGCGAAAGCTAAGGAAGACTTGTCGAAGCAGCCACGTTTGATCATCTGTGACGATGCCGGTAACCCGATCATCATCCCAGGTACTAAACGTATCGCTTCTTACGGTCTCCCAGTCGGTTCTAACGTCGTTGTGAACCCAGGCGATAAGATCGACGGTGGTATCGTGATGGCGAAGGTCCAGCGCGAATCTACGAAGACTAAAGACATTACCGGGGGTCTTCCTCGTGTGGCTGAATTGTTCGAAGCGCGTAAGCCTTCTAACAGCTCACAGATTTCTGACATCGCCGGTACAGTTGAGTACGGCCCAGAAGTCCGCGGCTCACGTAAGATCATCGTTAAGCCAGAAGATGGCGGCGAACCAGTGATCTACACGATTCCAAAAGGCCGCTACGTTGTGGTTAACGAGGGTGACTACGTTCGCCCAGGTGACCAGATCATGGACGGTCCTACGAACCCGCACGACATCTTGCGCGTACTTGGCGATAAAGCGGTTGCTCGCTACATCGTTGATGAAATCCAAGAGGTTTACCGCCTCCAGGGCGTGAAGATCGATGATAAGCACATTGAAGTAATTGTGAGCCAGATGCTGAAGAAAGTTGAAATCACTGACCCAGGTGATTCGATCTTTGTTCAGGGCGATTCAGTAACTAAGGCAGAGTTGGCCGAAGAGAACGAACGCCTTATTGCTGAAAGCCTCGAGCCGGCACAGACTAAGTCTTTGCTTCTCGGGATTACAAAAGCGTCTCTGACCACGGAAAGTTTCCTGTCAGCTGCGTCATTCCAAGAGACTACGAAAGTTCTTACCCAGGCCACCCTGGAAGGGAAGAAGGACACGTTGCTAGGTCTTAAAGAAAACGTTCTGATGGGCCGTTTGATCCCAGCGGGTACCGGCTTGCCGCGTTATGCAGGGTTCCAAGCGGAAGTAGTGAAGGAAGAAAACCCCTTCATGATGAGTCTCTAAACAAACGACTTGAAAGAGGCCTGGGGGCCATGTTAAACCCTCAGGTCACTTTCCTAGAAAGTAGAAGAAGTAGTAAGGAGTAAGTAGCAATGCCTACAATTAACCAACTTGTCCGCCAGGGCAGAACACAAACTCAGTACCGGACGAAAGCTCCGGCATTGGAAAACTGTCCACAGCGTCGCGGTGTATGTACTCGCGTATATACAACCACACCAAAGAAACCAAACTCGGCTTTGCGTAAAGTTTGCAAAGTGAAACTCACTTCTGGTTACGAAGTCATTTCGTACATCGGTGGCGAAGGTCACAACTTGCAAGAGCACAGTATCGTGCTGATTCGCGGTGGTCGTGTAAAAGATCTTCCAGGTGTTCGTTACCACACCGTTCGCGGTGCCCTTGATGCTTCAGGAGTAGAGAAACGTCGCAAACGTCGCTCACTTTATGGCGCTAAGAAACCTAAGAAATAAGAGATTTGGAGTAGAAAATGAGCCGTAAGCATAAAGCCGAGACCCGCGACGTTCTTCCCGATCCAAAATTCGGTGATCAACTCGTAACTAAATTCATCAATTGCATGATGTACGATGGAAAGAAATCAACTGCAGAAGCTATCTTCTACGGTGCTCTTTCGATCGTTGAGCAAAAATCTGGCGAAGAAGGCCTCAAAGTCTTCAAGAAAGCCATGAACAACGTGAAGCCAGCTGTTGAAGTTAAATCTCGCCGTATCGGCGGAGCAACTTACCAGGTGCCTATCGAAGTTCGCCCAAACCGTAAGCAGTCTCTCGCTATTCGTTGGCTCCGCGAGTACTCACGTACACGCGCTGGCAAAGACATGGTGACTAAGCTTGCAGACGAAATCTTGGATGCTGCCAACAACCGTGGCGGCGCTGTTAAGAAACGTGAAGACGTTTACAAGATGGCAGAAGCCAACAAAGCATTTGCTCACCTTAAGTGGTAATCGCTTAAATCTTGGTTTAAATTACAAAGGGCCCCTTGAGGGCCCTTTTTTATTTTAAAGAGCTACTTCTCATGAAATCACATCAAATAGAAAAAATTCGCAATATCGGCATCATGGCCCACATTGATGCCGGCAAGACCACCACGAGCGAACGAATCCTCTATTACACCGGCAAAAATTATAAAATTGGTGAAGTCCACGAAGGGACTGCCACGATGGATTGGATGATCCAGGAACAAGAGCGTGGCATTACCATCACGGCTGCTGCAACAACTTGCGCCTGGAATGGTCACACTATCAATATCATCGATACTCCTGGCCACGTAGACTTCACCATTGAAGTCGAGCGCTCACTGCGCGTCCTTGATGGCGCCGTAGGCGTGTTTTGTGCTGTCGGCGGTGTCGAGCCTCAGTCTGAGACTGTGTGGGCCCAGGGTGACAAATACAAAGTCCCACGAATCGCTTTCGTGAATAAGATGGACCGTACAGGTGCTGATTTTCTCAGTGTCGTTTCAGAGATCCGTGAAAAGCTTGGCAAGAAAGCCGCCGCCCTTCAGATGCCCATGGGCGCTGAGGAGAACTTCACGGGGATGATCGATCTGATCACGATGCAGGCCATGGAATGGGGCGAGGGGAACCTGGGTGAGAAATTCACCACACGTGAACTCACGAAAGACGAGTCCGATGAAGCTAAACTTTATCGTGATGAGCTTCTAGAGCACTTGGCGGACTTCGATGACAAATTAGCCGACCGTTATTTGAGCGGTGAAGAAATCTCAGTCGCCGACGTAGATGCAGCCATCCGACTCGCTACGATTAAGCACGGATTCATCCCTGTGCTCTGCGGATCAGCCTTTAAAAATAAAGGCGTACAGCCCTTGCTTGATGCTGTCGTGAAATACCTTCCATCACCCATCGATAAAGGGGCTGTCATGGCTCACGATGCGAAAGACTTCGACGAAATGGTCGAGCGCCAGCCTAACGATGAAGAGCTCTTTAGTGGACTCGCTTTTAAAATTGCTTCGGATCCATTCGTTGGTCGCATCACCTACGTTCGTATTTACTCCGGCACACTGAAAGTGGGTCAGCAGGTTTTGAATCCACTCGAGAAGAAAAAAGAACGCATCAACAAACTCCTTCAAATGCATGCCAACAAGCGCACTGAAATTGAAGAAGCCGGCGCGGGTGATATCGTCGCCATCTCTGGCCTGAAGTCGACGACGACAGGACAGACTTTGTGTGCCGACCACAAGCCCGTCATTTTTGATTTGATGGATTTCCCCGAGACGGTGATCTCTGTGGCCATCGAACCTAAGACCACTGCCGACGAAGAAAAACTTCAAACGACACTTGAATATCTTCGTATCGAAGACCCAAGTTTCTCATTCAGAAATAACAAAGAAACTGGCCAGCTCCTCATCTTCGGAATGGGTGAGCTCCACTTGGAAATTATATGCGATCGTCTCGCACGCGAATTCAAGGTGGGGGTGAACGTCGGTTCACCGCAAGTCTCTTATCGCGAATCGATCTCGGGTACTGCTAGCGCAGAACAGAGTGTAAATCGTGAAATCCAAGGCAAGAATCAATTTGGTCATTGCCGCGTGAAAGTTGAGCCACTCGAAGGTGGTGCTGAAATTAAAGTAGAGATTCCAAAAAAAGAGCGTGGAGTTCCGGCGGAATTTTACCAGGCCGTGGAGAGAGGTATTCTTGATTCCGCTCCGGGTGGCGCACTTGCCGGTTATCCATTTATTGGTATCAAAGCCACAGTCGAAGAAGTCCGCTTCAATGAAACGGATTCGAGCGAGGTTGCTTACGTCATCGCTGCCTCGCAGGCTTTCAAAGAAGCCTGCCAAAAAGCTGGCCTGATTTTGATGGAACCCATGATGGCGCTTGAAGTAACCACTCCCTCGGATTTTGCTGGTGATGTTATCGCAGACGTTAACGCGAAGCGTGGCCAAATCCTCGGAATTGAGCCAAAAGCTGCTAAAGACGTCCTCAAGGCCGAAGTGCCTTTGTCTGAGATGTTTGGTTACAGCACCCAAATCCGCTCCAAGACTCAGGGGCGGGCCAGCTTTACCCTGACTTTCCGTCGTTATGAGAAAGTAGGAGCTCCTCAGGCCAAGGCGATCCTTGAGAAACGAGGAATCTTCATCTAAAAAATGGCTGAATAAGGCCTCAATAAAAAATACCCGGAACAGGGCTTTACAAAGGCCCATGGTTCCTTTACTTTTCCGAGACACAATTTTGGAGTTTGCATGAAGACCAACAAGCTAAGAATTAAGCTCCGCGCTTATGACTACAATATCCTCGACGCCTCTGTTCAAGAGATCGTTCAGACAGCAAAAAATACGGGTGCCCGTGTTGCTGGTCCGATTCCTCTTCCTACCGAGATCAATCGTTATACTGTACTCCGCTCTCCACACATTGATAAAAAGTCTCGTGAACAATTTGAGATGCGCACACACAAGCGTCTCGTTGACATCATCGAGCCAACCCAACAGACCGTCGATAGTCTCATGAAGCTCGATTTGTCTGCAGGCGTTGACGTAGAAATTAAGTACTAGTATAAAGCTCGGACCCTAAGTTCACGCTTAATACATTTTTATAAACCATGAATGCATCCCTTTAAAAGGGTGATGCTGTGGAGGTCGAATGTCAGAGACTAAAGTAAGTCTGCCTGCCATTTATGGAATCAAGGCAGGCATGACGCGAATTTTCGACGCTAACGGGAATCATATTCCTGTAACCGTTGTGAAGCTCATCCCAAACGTCATTTCCCAGGTTAAAACTCAAGAGAAAGACGGCTACAACGCGTATCAAGTGGCATACCACGAGAAGCGCGAGAGTCTTTTAACTAAACCGGTTAAAGGCACTCTTAAGAAAGCTGGTATCACTCAAAACCTTACTCATTTCTCTGAAGTGAAGGTTGAGACTGCTGCTGCTGATGCTGTTGGCAAAGAAGTCGGCTTGGAAGAGTTCCCAGCTAACACAATCATTGACGTCACCGGTACCTCTAAGGGTAAAGGCTTCCAGGGCGTAATGAAGCGTTACAACTTCCAGGGCGGTCCAGCTTCTCACGGTTCACACTTTCACCGTCGTCCGGGTTCTATCGGCTGCCGTGCTACACCAGCACGCGTATTCGCTGAGAAGAAAATGCCGGGCCAGATGGGGAACGAGACCGTAACTGTTCAAAACATCCAAGTAGTCGAAGTGAACACCAAGGACGGCTACATGCTGATCAAGGGTTCAGTTCCCGGTTCGAAAAACGGCTTCATCAAGATCGCGAAAGCGGTCAAGAAGGCGTGAGGGAGAAAACCATGACTGATATTGCAGTACTTAATACAAAATTCGAAAAATCAGGCTCGCTCAAAGCGACGATTGATCTATCAGCTGAGAAAGTAAATGTTCCAGTTGTTCACCAAGTTGTGAAAGCACTCTTGGCAGGTCGTCGTCAGGGTACAGCTGCTACTAAGAACAAGGCCCTTGTTTCTGGCGGCGGTAAAAAACCTTTTAAGCAAAAAGGCACCGGTAACGCACGTCAAGGTTCTAAGCGCTCTCCGCTTATGCCCGGCGGTGGTACAACTTTCGGTCCTCAGCCACGTGACTACACTCAGAAAGTGAACAAGAAAGTGATGAATGGTGCAATCCACTCAATCATCGCTGACAAGTTTCAAGCTGGGAAACTCATCGTAGTTGATAAGATTGAATCAACAGGTAAAACAAAAGATATGTTCAAGGCTCTCAGCACTCGCAACTTGTTGCCAGCGCTCGTGATCACTTCTGAGCAAAACGACAAAGTTGACTTCGCAGTAGGTAACTTGGCTCGCGCTAAGTACGCTCCAGTTTCAGGCTTCTCTGTGTATGAAGCAGTTAAGTTCGAAAACCTGGTTATTGAGAAAGCAGCTTTGGAAAAACTTTTCAGCAGGCTGGTGTAAGATGTCAGGTTTAGAAAACGTTCTCGTCAAACCATTGATGACGGAAAAAACTTCTAAAGAAACTGAAGCAACAAATCGCTACAGCTTCTTGGTGAATGTAAAAGCAAACAAGAACCAAATTAAATTGGCAGTCGAAAAGTACTTCGACGTCAAAGTTCTGAACGTGCGCACTTCAGTTATCCCGGGCAAGCCAAAACGCTCAGGTTCTAAAGGTGGCATGAAGAAGACCTCATCCTCTAAAAAAGCATGGGTTCAGATTCAGGACGGCCAGAAGATTGAATTCTTTAAAGGTATTTAAGGAAAAGGTTGAGCCATGACGACCCTCAAAAAATTTAGACCAATTACTCCATCTCTTCGTGAAATGGTTGTTATTTCGGGCGACACGACTCGTGGTGCAGTACCACTAAAGAGCTTGCTCGCCCCTAAGAAATCAAAGGCTGGTCGTAACAACACCGGCCGCATAACTACTCGCCATCACGGTGGTGGAGTTAAGCAAAAATACCGTTTGATTGATTTCAAACGTAACAAGCTTGATATCCCTGCAACTGTTCAGTCAATCGAGCATGATCCTAACCGTACATGCAATATTGCCTTGGTCTGCTACGCAGACGGCGTAAAGACTTACATTATCGCTGCTGTTGGTATGAAGGTTGGTGATGTTGTAATCGCTTCTGACGCTGCCGACATCAAGGCTGGTAACGCTAAGCTCTTGCGTGACATCCCGATCGGTACATTGGTTCACAACGTTGAGTTGAAGCCAGGTGCAGGCGGTCAGATGGCGCGTTCAGCAGGTGCATACGCTCAATTGATGGCAAAAGAAGGCGAGTTCGCTCTTCTCCGTTTGCCTTCAGGTGAGCTTCGCCGTGTGAAGTCTGACTGTCGCGCGACGATCGGCCAAGTTGGTCGCATCGAGCACGAACTTGAAAACATAGGTAAAGCTGGTAAGAACCGCCATCGCGGTATTCGCCCAGCGGTTCGCGGTGTTGTGATGAACCCAGTTGATCACCCACACGGTGGTGGTGAAGGTCGTACTTCTGGTGGTCGCCACCCGGTATCACCATGGGGTCTTGCAACTCGTGGCTTTAAAACTCGTAAAAATAAGCGTACTGACAAATTTATTGTCAAACGTCGTAAGTAAGAGAGGAAACACAAATGGCACGTTCACTTAAGAAAGGCCCTTTCGTAGACGCTTACCTCTACGACAAAGCAGCCGAAGCTAAGAAAGACACGAAAGGCAACAAAGTCATCAAGACTTGGTCACGCCGCTCGATGGTCGTACCTGAGTTCATCGGGTTAACTTTCGCTGTTCACAATGGAAGAAAATTTATCCCCGTTTATGTGACTGACAATATGGTCGGCCACAAATTCGGTGAATTTGCTGAGACTCGCACTTTCAAAGGCCACACTGCTGGCGATAAGAAAGCTGATGATTCAGCTAAGAAGTGAGGATTAAATGATCACAGTAAAAAACAACAACGTAGGAATCACAGCTCGCAAAGTACGCGGTGTTGCTGATTTGATCCGTCGTAAGAAAGTTGAAGAGGCTTTGAAGATTCTTCGCTTCTCTGAGAAAAAAGAGATCGCGATCATCATGTCTAAGCTGATTAACAGCGGTCTTGCGATTGCTTCTGAATCTAAGAAGTATGATCTAGATAATTTGACGATTGATATCGTTAAGGTTGATGAAGGCCCACAGTTGAAGCGTATTCAACCACGTGCTCAGGGTCGTGCTTACCGCATCATCAAGAAATCTAGCTACATCACCATTAGCCTTAAAGAAGCGTAAAAAGGGACTACGACAATGGGACAAAAAGTACAACCTACCGGCTTCCGCCTTGGCTACATCAAGACTTGGCACTCCAACTGGTACGTTAAGAACAACTACGCCACTATTTTGCAGCAGGATCTTGCTATCCGTAACTATGTGGATACAGAACTTGCTTCAGCTTCAATTGCAAAAACCGAGATCACTCGTACGGCAGACCAAGTAAAAGTTACCGTATACTCGGCAAAGCCAGGCATCGCGATTGGCAAGAAAGGCACTGGGATCGAAAAGATCCGCAATGACCTCAAAAAAATCACGAACTGTCCTTTATTTTTCAATATCGCTGAGGTAAAGCGTCCTGACGCTGAAGCTAAGTTGATTGCCGAAAATATTGCCCAACAACTTGAGAAGCGGGTTGCCTTCCGTCGCGCTATGAAAAAAGTGATGACTTCGGCTTTCCGTTCAGGCGTGAAGGGTATCAAGATCAAGTGTGCAGGTCGTCTTGGTGGAGCAGAGATTGCTCGTACTGAAGGCTACTCTGAACGCAAAGTCCCTCTTCACACCTTGCGTGCTGATATCGATTACGCCACTGCTACTGCCAAGACTGGCTACGGCATCATTGGCGTTAAGGTATGGGTATACAAGGGTGAGATTTACAAGTAAGAATCCGAGGTTTTTATGCTGAGCCCAAAGAGAGTCAAATTTAGAAAAATGCAAAAAGGTCGTATGACCGGTGCTGCTCACACAGGTAACGGAATCACTTTTGGTGACTTCGCCCTTCAGGCACTGTCTTGCGGTTTTATTACGAATCGTCAGATTGAAGCTGCACGTATCGCCATTTCTCGTGAAACGAAGAAAGGCGGGAATATGTGGATTAAGGTTTTCCCCGACAAGTCACTGACCAAAAAACCAGCCGAAGTCCGCATGGGCAAAGGAAAGGGATCTCCAGAGGAGTGGGTTGCCGTGATTAAGCCTGGCCGCGTGCTTTTCGAAGTTGGTGGCATGACAAAAACAGACGCAGAGGCAGCTCTTCGTTTGGCAAAATACAAGCTTCCGATCAGAACTCGTTTTGTTTCGAAAGAAGATTTAGAGCGCGAAGGGCACGTTCCCCCTAAAGCTCAATAAGAGGTAGACCATGATGAAGTATTCTGAAGCAGCGAAACTAAGCGCGAAAGACATCAAAGAGAAAGTCGCTGTATTGAAGACTGAGATGTTTAACGCCAAGTTTTCTAAACACACTGTTGGTGTTGAGAAGTCACACACCAAGCGCGCATTGAAAAAAGACATCGCTCGTCTTTTGACTGCGTTGAACAGCAAAAAGAATTAAGGCGGACATATGACTGAAACAAAAACAACAAAGCGCAAATTAACTGGTGTTGTAGTCAGTGACAAAGCGACAAAAACAATTGTGGTTAAAGTAGAGCGCAAGACAATGCACGCGAAATACCACAAGTTTGTAACTAATTCTAACAAGTTCCATGCTCATGACGAGAAAGAGCAGGCTCAAATCGGAAACACCGTGACCATCGTTGAGTCACGTCCACGTTCTGCTTTGAAGCGCTGGGAACTCTTGTCGATCGTGAAGTAAGGAGAGGTATACAGTGATTCAACAACAATCAAATCTTATCGTAGCTGACAACTCAGGCGCCAAAACCGTTCAGTGTATTAAAGTACTCGGCGGATCTAAGCGTATGTCAGCAAGCATTGGTGACGTAATCGTCGTAGCTGTTCAGCAAGCAATCGCTGGCGGCAAAGTTAAGAAGGGTGACGTTAAGCGCGCGGTAATCGTACGCACGGTTTTCCCAATTAAGCGCGAAGACGGCACAACTATTACTTTCGATGAAAACTCATGTGTGATCTTGGCTAACGAAAATGAGCCAATCGGAACACGTATTTTTGGACCAGTCGCTCGTGAATTGCGTAACAAGAACTTTTCGAAGATCTGTTCGCTCGCCCACGAAGTGCTATAAGGGGATCTCATGCAGAAGCTCAAAGTAAGCGACACCGTTGTTGTACTTGCCGGCAAAGACAAGGGCAAACAAGGGAAAGTCAAAAACATCAACTGGAAAACAAACCGAGTTCTTGTTGAGGGCGTAAACGTGGTTAAAAAAGCCATGAAGCCAAATCAGCAAGCTCCTCAAGGTGGTTTGGTTGATCTCGAAAAAGCTCTTCATATCAGTAACGTAGCAGTAGCTGATCCTAAAACTGGAAAAGCAACACGCGTGAAAGTACAAGAGAAGAACGGCAAAAAAATTCGCGTCGCAAAGTCCGGCGCGGATATCAAGTAGTGGAGTAACTCATGGCTGCCCGTCTGAAGACCATTTATGAGACCGAGCTCAAGAAGAAGATGATGGAGAAGTTCAAATACGAGAACATCAATCAGATTCCTAAACTCGAAAAAATCATCGTTAACAGCATCACTCGTGAAGCTGTTAGTAACGGTAAAATCGTGGATCTAGTTGTAGAAGAAGTTGCAACGGTTACTGGTCAAAAGCCGGTTATTGCTCGTGCAAAAAAATCTATCGCTTCGTTCAAATTGCGTGAAGGCCAAGCGATTGGTGCTTTCGTAACTTTGCGTGGCGAGCGCATGTATGAATTCCTCGATCGTATGATCAACTTCTCACTTCCTCGCGTAAAAGACTTTCGTGGTCTTTCTCCGAAAGGATTTGATGGTCGTGGGAATTACACGATGGGCCTCAAGGAACAAATTATTTTTCCTGAGATCAATTACGACCGTATCGATAAAGTGCGCGGGATGGGGATCAGCTTTGTTACCACCGCTGAGAATAACGAAGAAGGCCGCGAGCTCTTGAAGCTTTTCGGCATGCCTTTCCGCGAGAAGTGAGGAAGAAATGGCTAAACTAAGTTCAGTAATTAAAAATAAAAGTCGTGAAAAATTGGCTAAGAAATTAGAGCCAAAACGCATTGAATTGCGCGCGAAAGCTATTGATGCAAAAGCATCAGAGGCTGACCGTGATGCAGCTCGTGCGAAGCTGAATAAGCTTCCTCGCAACGGAAACTTGAATCGTGTGCGTAATCGCTGCGAACTCACTGGCCGTTCACGTGGTGTTTATCGTGACTTTAAACTTTGCCGTAACAAGTTCCGTGAATTGGCACTCCAGGGTTTGATCCCAGGCGTGACCAAGGCTAGCTGGTAAGAGGAGACACTTATGATGACTGATCCTATTTCAGATCTTTTGACCCGCATTCGTAACGCGAATAAAGCCGGTTTAGAGAAAGTTGAAATTCCCGCTAGTAAGATCAAAGCAGGTATCTGCAAAGTTTTGAAAGATGAAGGCTTCATCAAGTCTTTCAAAATCATCGCAAAAGGTCCTGCTGACATCACTTTGAAAGTCGCTTTGAAAGAAGGCGCACTGGTTGGTTTGGAGCGCGTCTCTAAGCCAGGCTTGCGTGTTTATAAAGGCTATAACGACATGCCTCGCGTTTTGAGCGGATTGGGTGTCTCAATCGTATCAACTTCTTCCGGTTTGATGTCTTCGCGTAAAGCGAAAGCCATGAAGCTTGGCGGAGAAGTTATCGCTAACGTCTGGTAAGAGAGGAACTTATGTCTCGTATTGGAAAAAAACCTATCGCTCTCCCTGAAAAAGTGGAAGTGAAAGTTGCTGCAGGAACTGTTGAAGTGAAGGGGCCCAAAGGTCAACTCACTTACAAGCTTATTGCTGGCGTAAAAGTTGAAAAGAAAGAAAAGACTGTAGAAGTAACAGGAACAACTGACCGTGTAGGCCGTTCGGTGTGGGGTTTGACTCGCACGATCGTTGGCAACATGGTGACTGGCGTTTCAACTGGCTTCAAGAAAGAACTCGAGTTCAACGGTGTTGGTTACAAGGCAGCAGTGTCTGGAACTACTCTTCAACTGAACCTCGGTCATTCTCACCAGATCGACTACAAGTTGCCTAAAGGCATCGAAGTTAAAGTAAATAAAAACGTAATCGAAGTACACGGCGCTGATAAAGAGCTCGTTGGCTTCGTAGCAGCAGAAATTCGTGCATACCGTCCACACGAGCCTTACAAGGGCAAGGGACTTAAGTACGTGGGTGAGAAAGTCATCCGTAAAGCTGGTAAAACAGGCGCGAAAAAGTAATTAATTAGTAGGTGGTGAACCATGAGAAAAGTACTCGGTAAAATTAAGAATCCGACGAAAGCAAAAGAATACCGTCGCCGTCTTTCTATTCGTAAAAAAGTAGAAGGGACTGCAGAACGCCCACGCGTATGCGTAACGAAGACTAATAAGCATCTTCGCGTTCAAGCAGTGGATGATTTAACTAACAAAACCCTTTTCTCTGTACAGTCGTACGGCAAGACGAAAGTCGCGGATGCCGGTAACGCTGAAGGAGCAAAGAAGATCGGTGCAGCAGTTGCAGCTCAGTTGAAAAAAGCCAACGTTTCGGTGGCAGTTTTTGATCGTAGCGGAAAACAATACACCGGCGTGATTAAAGTTCTTGCGGATTCAATCCGTGAGAACGGCATCCAACTGTAAGAGAGGCAGACATGGCTGACGAAAACACAAACGAATCAACAGAAACAACTGAAGGCGAAGAGAAGAAAGGTCGCGGCGGAAAGCGCGGCGCTCCTCGTGGAAATGATAAGAAGCCAGCACGTCGTGAAGCTTCTGCTCAGGGTGACGGTCCGAACGTCGATCTTGAAGAGCGCGTGGTTGCTGTAAACCGCGTTGCCAAAGTTGTTAAAGGCGGACGCCGCTTCTCTTTCGCAGCTCTCATCATCGTTGGTGATAAGAACGGCAAAGTGGGCTACGGACTCGGCAAAGCAAAAGAAGTACCTGATGCAATTCGCAAAGCTGGTCAAAAAGCAGCCAAGCGTATGATAAAAGTACCTATCGAAAACGGCACGATCCCTCACGAGATCTTGGGCAATTTCGGTGCTGGTAAAGTTCTTATGAAGCCAGCAGGCGAAGGTACTGGTATTAAAGCTGCCGGTGCTTGCCGTTCAATCTTGGAGCTCGCAGGAGTTCGTAACGTTTTGACTAAATCACTTCGTGGTAGTAACCCACACAATATTGTGAAAGCTACTTTCACAGCATTGAAAGGTTTGCGTTCTGTAGAAGATATCGCGGCAGCACGCGGCGTTGAGACGAAAGGTCTTCGCGCACGTGCCAAAACGAAAGCTAAAGCAAAAGTCTGAGGTAACCAATGGCTAATAAACAGATCACTGTAAAATTGAAAAAAAGTGTTATTGCTTGCACAGAGAAGCAGCAAGCAACTGTCCGTGGTTTAGGTTTGCGCCGTATTGGCTCAACCAAGACATTGGAAAATACTCCGGCCGTACGTGGGATGATCAAGCAGGTCATTCACATGGTCGACATCCTGAAGTAAGAGGCGCGTTATGTTGAATCTCAAAAATTTGAAAAGTCCCGGCGCACACAAAAATATCAAGCGTATTGGCCGAGGCCAGGGTTCTGGTCAAGGTACTCAAGCTGGTAAAGGCCACAAGGGTCAAAAAGCTCGCTCAGGAGGCGGTATTCGTATCGGTTTCGAAGGCGGTCAAATGCCTCTTTACCGTCGTTTGCCTAAAGTCGGTTTCAATAACTCTGTTTTCGCAACGAGCTATACTGTTGTGAACCTCGAAAAGATCGCTGAAAAATTCACAAGCGAAGTCGTTACACGCGAATCGTTAGTTGAAAAAGGCTTCTTGAGCGGCAAGAATAAGAGCCTGCCGATTAAGGTCTTGGCGAAAGGTGAGTTCAGCAAAGCTCTTACTTTCAAAGGGATCGAGAAGTTTTCAGCCAAAGCACAGGAATTGATTTCCAAAGCTGGCGGAAAAATCGTTAACGAATAATCCCGTAAGGAAGCGAGATGTCCAATAATCTCTCCAAGCTTGAAGAACTCAAGAAGCGTCTGCTTTTCACTATTATTATGCTGGGGGTATTCCGAGTAGCGACTCAGGTACCCACTCCCGGTGTTGATGGGGCGGCGCTCGCTTCATTCTTCGGTGGCATGAAGGGATCCGTTTTCGGAGTCTTTAACACTTTTAGTGGTGGTGCTCTCGAGAGATTCTCTGTTCTCGCTTTGGGCATTATGCCCTACATCACTTCATCAATCATTTTCAGTCTACTATCTTACTCAATTCCAGCTCTGTCTGAATTGCAGAAAGAACCCGATGGTCATAAAAAAATTAATCAATACACACGCTATGCCACGGTACTTCTCTGTATTTTTCAGGGTTACGGTTTAGCAGTTGGCCTTGAAAGCATCCGCAGTCCTAATAACGGCCTTCCCGTTGTTATTGACCCAGGCTATTCATTCCGTTTTCTAACAGTCATTTCATTGATGGCTGGTACCATGTTCGTCATGTGGCTTGGTGAGCAGATCACTGAGCGCGGTATTGGTAATGGTATTGCACTAGTTATTTTCGCAGGTATCGCAGCAGGTATTCCTACAGGTATGCGCGACACTTTGAATCTTCTTTCTAATGGAGAAATCACTGCAGTCGGGCTGTTGATCGTCCTTGCGATTATGCTCGTTTCGTTCTGGTTGATTATTTACATCGAAAGAGCTTTCCGTAAGGTTCCTGTTCAGTACGCCAAGCGTGTTGTGAATAATCGTGTGTTTGGCGGTCAATCCACTCACTTGCCTATAAAGGTTAATATCTCGGGCGTAATGCCCCCGATTTTTGCTTCGGCTCTTTTGGGTTTCCCGACTACAATTTCACAATTCGTTCCAGCTGACAGCCCTGCGAAGTCCATCTTTAGTAACATTGAGCAAATGCTGGCGCCAGGCCGCACTCTCTACAATGTTGTTTTCATCGCTTTGATTATTTTCTTTGCTTATTTCTACGCCTCAATTCAATTCAAAACGGGTGATATCTCTGAGAATTTGCGTAAACATGGTGGATTCATTCCAGGCATTCGCCCCGGTGAGCAGACGGTTCAGTTTTTGAATATGATCATTAGTCGCTTAACTTTGGTTGGTGCGATTTATGTTGCATTGATCTGTATTATGCCTGCGATTCTTTTCAACTACGCGAAAGTGCCTTTCTACTTCGGTGGAACGTCGCTCTTGATCCTAGTTGGTGTTGCAATTGATACAATGGCACAAGCAGAGAGTTTCATGATTTCTCAGCGCTTTGATTCAGCTTATAAGGTCAGGGGCAAGTTCTCTGGCGCGAAGAGGTTCTGATTCATGAAGCATTGTGTCTTCATCGGCGCTCCTGGATCCGGAAAAGGAACCCAGGCAGCAAAGCTCGTAGCCGAGAAGGGATGCAAGCACATATCAACGGGCGACCTACTCCGTGCTGAAATCGCGAAAGGTTCTGAGCTAGGCAAACAAGTAAAAGCGGTCCTTGATTCTGGCGCACTTGTTTCGGACGATCTTGTAATTAAGCTTATTCACGCAAACGCTGACCTCGATAAGAACTCGTATATCTTTGATGGTTATCCTCGCAATCTTATTCAAGCCGAAACGCTGGATAGAGAAGTTTTAAAGGGTCGCCCTAGTCTCGCAATATACTTCGAAATCGATCTTCAGAAGCTGATCAGTCGACTGACCAACCGTAGAACCTGCAAGGACTGTGGGGCGATCTACAACCTCGTATCACAGGCTCCCAAGAAGACCGGAGTATGCGACAAATGCGGTAGTACGAACATGGTACATCGTGACGATGACAAAGAAGAAGTCATCAAGAAGCGGATGGATGTGTTTACGCAGAACACCCAGCCTGTCCTAGATTATTACAATAGAGCGAATCGTCTTATGACGGTAGACGCAGAAAATAGCATTGAGCTCCTTTACCAACAAATCTCCTCTCGCCTCTAACGCGCGGCCGGAATGCGGTTGCCAAGGAGAAAGGGTTTAGTTATAAAGTCGCTTACTTTTTTGTGGATCAATAATGTCTGAAGCGCAAGATACCATCGAGGTCGAGGGGCAGGTTCTCGAACTACTCCCGAACACGCGGTTTAGAGTGAAGTTACCAAATGGCCACGTAGTGCTCGCGCACATCAGCGGCAAGATGAGAATGAATTATATCAAGATCCTGCCTGGGGATAAAGTCGTTGTTGAAATTAGTAAATACGACTTGGACAAGGGCCGGATTATTTTTAGAAGCAAAGGTTAATTTTTATGAAAGTTAGATCATCAGTAAAACAAATCTGTAAGGACTGCAAAGTGGTTAAGCGCAAAGGTGTTTTGCGCGTAATTTGCAAAGGCAATCCTAAACACAAGCAACGTCAAGGTTAGGAGTTAGAACATGGCACGTATTCTCGGTGTCGACCTTCCCCGTAATAAAGCGATGAAAATCGCGATCCGCGCTCTTTATGGCGTAGGTCCTAAAATCGGTGCTGAAGTGTTGGCTAAAGTCGGCATTAATCCTGAAAAAAGCTCAAACGATCTCACTGAAGAAGAGACACAACAAATTCGTGCCGCCCTTGAAGGCCACGCTGTTGAAGGTGATCTTCGTCGTGAAGTTGGCTTGAACATCAAGCGTCTCAAAGACCTTGGTTGCTACCGTGGTATCCGTCACCGCAAAGGCTTGCCTGTGCGCGGTCAACGTACCCACACGAATGCACGTACTCGCAAGGGTCCTGCAGTGGCGATCGCTGGTAAGAAATCAATTAAGGCCATGAAGTAATAAGGCGGATGTATGAGCGAAACTAACTCACAAAAACAAAACGACCAAAAGAAACCAGCTGCTGCTGGCGGCAAGAAGAAAGCACGTAAGCACGTATCTCACGGTACATGCCACGTTTATGCTTCTTTCAACAACACGATCGTTACGATCAGTGATGCTGACGGAAACGCTCTCTCATGGGCATCTGCTGGCCACCAGGGCTTCCGCGGTTCAAAAAAATCAACTCCATTCGCTGCACAGATCGCATCTGGCGAAGCTGCGAAGAAAGCTATGGAACATGGCTTGAACTCAGTCGACGTTAAAGTTAAAGGCCCAGGCGCTGGTCGCGAGAACGCTATCCGCGCTCTCATGGCTGCTGGCTTGCGCATCACTTCGGTCGCTGACAAGTCACCAATGCCTCACAATGGTTGCCGCGCACCTAAGCGTCGCCGCGTATAATTTTAACGCGTTAAACATTCTCGCTGTAAGGAGTTCGCCGCATGAGTAATTTTATGAGTAAAAACTGGACTGGCATGATTCGCCCTGCTGCTCTGGAAGTTGATACAGATACGCTCAAGTCTAACTTTGGCAAGTTCACTGCGAAGCCACTTGAGCGCGGCTATGGTTTGACTCTTGGTAACTCTCTTCGCCGTGTATTGCTTTCGTCTCTCCAGGGCGCAGGCATAGTTGCAGTTAAAATCGACGGTGTTGATCACGAGTTCGGCACAATCAACAACATCAAAGAAGAAGTTTCAGAAATCATTCTGAATCTCAAAGAAATTCGTTTCAAAATCACAGACAAAGAAGAAATGACTCTCGTTCTCGAGAAGAATTCTGAAGGTGCTGTTAAAGCTTCTGACATCACTGAAAACGGTAACGTTAAAGTGTTGAACCCAGAGCATGTGATCTGCAACATCTCTTCAGGCGGCTCAATCCGTATGGAATTGAAAGTGGCTCGCGGCAAAGGTTACGTCACAGCTTTGGATAACAAAGACTCGTTCGATCTTCCAGTTGGCTGGATCTACCTCGATACTTTGTTCTCTCCAGTGACTCGCGTAAATTACACGGTAACCAACGCTCGTGTTGGTAAGCGTACTGACTACGATCGCTTGACTCTCGAAGTTTGGACAACATCTGGCATTGATCCTTTGGATGCAGTTGCAATCTCTGCGAAGATCCTTCGTGACCAATTGACTGTGTTCTTGAACTTTGAAGATAAAGACGCTCCAACTGAAGTTAAGCCTACAACCCAGGCGACTGCTTCCGTTGCGAACGAAGCACTCCTCAAGCCAGTATCTGAGCTCGAGTTGTCTGTTCGTTCAGCGAACTGCTTGCAAAACGCGAACATCAAATATATCTACGAACTCGTTTCTAAGACAGAAGGCGAGATGCTGCGTACGAAGAACTTCGGCCGTAAGTCTCTCAACGAAATCAAAGAAATCCTCGCTTCAATGGGCTTGGGACTCGGCATGAAAGTCGACAACATCATGAAGCAAGTTGGCTCTCAGGCTGAATAAGCCTCGACTGTATAAAGGGAAAGTTTATGAGACACGGTAACCACAAGTATCAACTCGGACTCGAACGTTCACACCGCGTGGCTTTGATGAAAAACCTCGCGATCGAGATGTTGGACCACGGGAAAATCCACACAACTGAAACTAAGGCGAAAGCTCTTAAGCCATTCATCGAGAAATTGGTGACTTTAGGCAAAGAAGACACCTTGGCTAACCGCCGCTTGGCTTACTCGAAATTGAACAACAAAGGCGCCGTTAAAGCTTTGTTCGAAACAGTTTCTCCGAAGTTCAAGCAGCGCCCAGGCGGCTACACTCGCGTGTTGAAAGTTGCTGACTCTCGCCTCGGTGACGGTGCGAAGACAGCTTACCTCGCCTTCGTAGAGTAGTTTTAGCTACATTTCTTTTCTAAATAAGAACCTTCCCGTGGACACACCAGGGAAGGTTTTTTATTTTGTCCTCATGTTAAATCGAATTCTCATTGCAGTTGTCTTGATCGGAAGTGCCTTAGGGTACACCTGGTGGTCTCGTCAGAGCTTGAATAAGACCATGCAAGCTCCTATGAGTGAGAGTTTGCTTCAAAAGCTCCCAAACGCAGAATTTACCACGCTAGAAGGCCAGCCGTTTTCCCTGGAAAGTGTGCAGACCAGTGAAGTGAAAGCGATCGTGGTGCATTTCTGGGCCACGTGGTGCGGGCCTTGCGAGGCGGAGCTCCCGGACCTCATGGCGTTTATCGAGAAACAGCCGGGAAATGCGACATTCCTCATCGTGGCGGTGAACGACGAGGTTTCAAAGATCAAAAAATACCTGGATTACCTCAAGCCACCTACCGGCCGGAAGATCCACTGGTTGTTGGATAACAGCCAAATTCATCGCGAGGCTTTTGGGACCACCAAGCTGCCTGAGTCCTACTTATTTGCCGCTCACGGCACAATGTTGAGGAAATTAGTCGGTCCGCAGGAGTGGGGAAAACCCCAATTTTTCGACATGATGAAGCCCTTTTCCCCCTAGAACCGTCAAAAAAATACGCAAATCGACATAGGTGCCTGTCAAGTTCGTCTACGAAGTGACGATAAGTTTGACGAGTTAGACACGGGCCTGGATGGCCCCCAAAGGAGCACCTATGATCATCGACTGGAAAACCATTAAAGATCTCCATGTGAATAAGAAGATGGAGCAGATCGTCGGGCAATGGTTCGATCTAGACTTCTTCTATGTGGACGAACAGGGCCGCATTCAAAACGACTTTAAAGCGAAGGACTACAACTTCTTCTCCCACTTCTTTAAAGTGCAGATGGGCCACAATTATGGCCAAGAGTGGCTCGAGCAAGATGTTGAGAAAATCTTCGAAGGCATTCGCAATGAAGGCGAGCTCGTTTACGAATACAAGACATTCTTCCCTCACGTCCACGGCATGGTGGCGAAAGTGGTCGTCGACGGCGAGCTTTTGGGCGCTGTGTGCGCCTACCCATTCCTCAAGAATGACGTGACTGAAAAAGAATTGGGCGAGGTCGTAAAACACATGGTGGAATGCGGATTGAGCGAAGTCGAAGCTAAAGCCTCGATCTCTAAGATGCGCAAGCTCTTCCCCCGTGAGCGCGGCTACCTCAAAGAGATGCTCGACATTGTTTCAGACGAAGTCGGGACATTCCACGAAGAAATTTCTAAGCGCGAAGCGCGCATCCACGAGCTCAGCCATGAAGTGGGTAACAAATATCGTTACCACAACCTCATTGGTAAATCGAAGCGCATGCAGCAGATCTATCACCTCTTGCAGAAGATCAATAGCTCTGAAGCGACGATCCTCATTCAAGGTGAAAACGGTACCGGTAAAGAACTCGTCGCAAAAGCCATCCACTACAATTCACCACGTAAAGAAGCGGTGTTTTTGGCAGTGAACTGTTCGGCTTTCAACGACAACTTGCTCGACTCAGAATTGTTCGGTCACGTGAAGGGATCCTTTACCGGCGCGATCAAAGATAAAAAAGGCTTCTTCGAAGTCGCCAACGGCGGCACCTTGTTCTTGGATGAAATCGGGGACACGTCGCTGACCATGCAGGTAAAACTCTTGCGCGTTTTGCAGGAAGGCACATTCCTTCCCGTGGGCGCCACGACACCAAAGAAAGTGAACGTCCGCGTGGTAGCGGCGACCAACAAAAACTTGAAAGAGATGATTGCGAAAGGCGAGTTCCGCGAAGATCTCTACTACCGCATTAACGTCATTAATGTGCAGCTCCCAGCATTGCGCGAGCGCGTTGAGGATATTCCTATCTTGATGGATTTCTTCCTCGAGAAACGCTGTGCAGAATCGGGCGTTCCGTTGAAGACCTTCGCGAAGAAAACGATGGAAAAGATGCTCGACTACCCATGGCCGGGCAACGTGCGCGAACTTGAAAACGAAATCGAGCGTCTTGTGGTGCTTTCGGGTGATGATAAAAACATCACTCCGGATATTTTGAACCAGCGCATGCTCGATCACGGCGAAAGCGGCCAGGCGCGCGAGCATGGTCACGGTCTCAAGGGCGTGAACACGAACGGCAGCTTGAAAGATGCCCTCGAAGAACTCGAGATTCACATGATCCGCGAAGGTTTGAAGCGCTGCGGTTTCAACAAGTCGCGTCTCGCTAAAGAACTGGGCATTAGCCGCGCCGGTTTGATCATGAAGGTCGAGAAATACGGCCTGGATAAGCGCCTCCTCAAACGCGCTGTTGGCGAGTAGAGTCAAAAATCAGTTTTTAAGACGACAAGGAGGCGTGAAAACGCCTCCTTTTTTTTGGTGAGTAGGGTATAACTCTTGGACTAATTCCAGGAGGACCGGATGCTGACCAACCAAGAGCGGCGCGACCAGCTCACTCAACTCAATGCCCACGCAGAGCTCGGTGGCGGCGTCGAGCGCATCAATAAGCAGCACGAACAAGGCAAATATAGCGCCCGGGAGCGCTTGGATAAACTGCTCGATCCACAGAGCTTCATGGAGTTCGATAAATTCGTGGTCCACAAGAGCCGTGGCTTCGGAATCGAGAAGACCCAGTACCTCGGTGACGGCGTGGTCACGGGGATCGGCACCATCAATGGCCAACAAGTAGCCGTGTTCAGCCAGGACTTCACCTGCTGGGGAGGCGCCCTCGGTGCAGCGTACGCAAAAAAAATCTGCAAGGTTATGGACTTCGCTCTTGAGCATCGCATTCCGATCATCGGATTGAACGATTCCGGTGGTGCGCGTATTCAAGAAGGCGTGGAGTCTCTGGCAGGTTACGCTGAAATTTTCTGGCGGAACGCTCAATGCTCGGGCGTGATTCCGCAAATCTCACTGATCCTTGGCCCCTGTGCCGGCGGTGCGGTTTATTCACCAGCACTGACTGACTTTATTTTCATGGTTGAGAAAACCTCGTACATGTTCGTGACTGGCCCAGATGTCATCAAGACCGTGACTCACGAAGAAGTGACGAAAGAGGCTTTGGGCGGAGCTGGGACACACAATGAGAAGTCAGGCGTTGCTCACTTCAAGTGCAGCGATGAAGACGATTGCTTCGAGCGGGTGCGCGAACTGTTGAGCTACTTGCCAGCGTCAAGCGCTGATAAGCCAACTCCAGTCATGACCTCAGATGCGGCCAATCGCTCGAACGTGAAGTTGAAAGACTTCGTTCCAGATAATTCACGTAAACCTTACGACATGAAAGAGCTCATCGTTGAAGTCGTAGATGATGGCAACTTCTTGGAAGTTCACCGCGACTACGCTAAGAATATTCTGTGTGGTTTTGCTTCTGTTGGTGGGATGAAGATCGGGATCGTGGCGAACCAGCCAGCGATTCTCGCCGGTGTGCTGGATATCGACAGCTCTGTGAAGGCCGGTCGCTTCGTGCGCTTCTGTGATGCCTTCAATATCCCAGTTGTTACTTTTGTAGATGTGCCAGGCTTTTTGCCAGGGACTGTGCAAGAGTACGGCGGCATTATTCGTCACGGTGCGAAGCTTTTGTATGCGTACTGTGAAGCCACTGTGCCGCTGATCACCGTGATCACAAGGAAGGCCTACGGTGGTGCGTATGATGTGATGGCCTCAAAACATATTCGTTCAGATATCAACCTCGCTTATCCAACTGCAGAGATTGCGGTGATGGGAGCTGAGGGGGCGGTGAATATTATTTTCCGCAACGAACTTGCCGGTTTGAAAGGCGCAGAGTTCGATAAGAAGAAAAAAGAATTGGTTGAAAACTACGAGAATGAATTCGCGAATCCGTACCGTGCCGCGGAGCTCGGCTACTTGGATGAAGTGGTTTTCCCTGAGCAAACGCGCTCACGAATCTATCAGTGCTTGAAAGCGCTGGAGCACAAGAAAGCGCGCAAGCCGGATCGTAAACACGGCAACATTCCACTCTAGAGGTCACCATGCTAGGTAAACGCGTACTGATCACCAATCGCGGCGAGATCGCCATTCGAATTGCGAAAGCTTTGAACGAGCTTGGCTTGGTAAGTGTGGGTCTTTGGACTGACAACGAACCAGAAGCCGCACATTTGGAATACTGCCAAGAGTGGGTTCATCTCCCTGGCAGCACCAATCGCGACACGTACTTGAACGTGCCGAAGATCATGGAGATCATCAAAGTCAATAAGATCGATGCGGTTCATCCGGGCTACGGCTTTTTGTCAGAGAACGGAGATTTTGCAAAAACTTTGAAAGCCGCGGGTGTGATTTTTATCGGGCCCAACCCTGAAGCCATTGCGGCCATGGGTGATAAGGCCATTTCAAAACAGTGGGCCCAGAAAGCCGGCGTACCGGTTGTTCCTGGTTCAGTGGGCGAAGTGCCGACTGCTGAAGAGGCTCTTAAGCTTTGCCAGAGCATCGGTTACCCGGTGTTGCTCAAAGCTGTCGCCGGTGGCGGTGGCAAGGGCATGCGTCCCTGCTACTCAGACGCCGATGTGAAAATAAATTTCGAAGCAGTTCAACGTGAAGCGCTCTCTAGTTTTGGTAATGCAGGTCTCCTCGTTGAAAAATACGTAAAAGATCCACACCACATTGAAGTGCAGATTCTCGCGGATAAGAAAGGTAACGTTTACCATTTGTTCGAGCGCGAGTGCTCGATTCAACGTCGTCACCAGAAGATCATCGAAGAAGCGCCATCACCTTTCATTGGTGCCGACACCAAGCTTCGAACTGAAATTTGTGAGACCGCCGTGAAGCTCGCGAAGGCCGTTGGTTATGACTCAGCGGGGACAGTTGAGTTCATCATGGGGGATGACCGCAAGTTTTACTTCCTCGAGATGAACACGCGTATTCAAGTAGAGCATCCCATCACTGAAGAAATCACCGGCATTGATTTGCTCGCTAACATGGTCAAGTCTGCTTTCAACCAGCCACTCGACTTCAAGTCACAAGACGACATTAAACTTCATGGCCATGCCATTGAGTGCCGCATTTGTGCGGAAGATCCGATAACGATGCTACCAGCTCCGGGCAAGATTGCCGGGTTTGAGACGACCTTCCCCCAAGGGATTCGTTTCGATCATTGCCTCTATCCTAAATTCACCATCACGCCGGACTTTGATCCGATGGTCGGTAAGTTGGTGGCCCGCGGATTTGATCGTGCGGTTGCCGTTCGTAAAGTACGCGCGGCCCTGGATGGATTGTTGCTGGACGGATTGAAAACGAACATCCCTCTCTTGAAGGTGATTTTGGATGAGGAGAGCTTCAAAGCAGGTCACTATACCACTCACTATATTGCAGGGGTGAAGCCGCAGGATAAAGTGGCAGTTGCGGAAGACGCCCGCACGTTGATGGTTAGAGTTGCTTCCGTAGAAATGGGACAGGTGTAACATGCGCTATTATTTCGTAGATCAAGATCGCAAAGACATCGTGGTGGACTTGAACAAAGTAGAAGCGATCAACGGAATCACCAAGTTCACGTTCCAGGATCAGACTTTCTTGGCACGCCGTTTGGCCGGCAAGTTGTTTGGTTCTTGGGATGGGAAGAAGTGGTTCAAGATGACTCAGTTGAGTGCGGGGGAGACCGTGGTGTCGAACACCATGACGTACAAGATGTACCGCGGCTTCAAGCCATCTGGTCTTTTCACCGGCGGCGCTGGCGCGCTGGTAACACAGATGCCGGGCAAAGTTGTGAAGCTCATGGTGAAGGTCGGCGACAAGGTTGAGAAGGGCCAAACGATCTTGATTCTTGAAGCTATGAAAATGGAAAACGAGATCAAGGCCGGTGCGTCTGGCGTGCTCAAGAGCCTCCTGGTCCAGCCAGGGCAGGCACTTGAACAAGGCGTTTTGATGGCCGAGATCGAGACTTCAGAGGCTTAGACCGGCAACTCTTGCCGGTTTTCTCCCTCATCCTACCTGAGTGATACAATGGGATAAGGGAGAAGCCTAATGACTGATAAGCGTAGCTCAATTATCACTGTCCCAGACCTTCGATCATTCTTTTTTCAGGGTCTCGATGAACTCAACAATCGATCGCTCTGTCCCGTGCCTCAAGAAACTATTTTTTATTCCAGCACCGTGCTCGATCGGCTCGCCTTGAGTGCGAGCTTCTTCGAAGAAGAAGACGGACGAGTGCGTGAGAAGATTCTCGGCACGAAGTTGCTGGAAGCCACGCAACTCAGTCGTGAAGAGCAGCGCCGGGTGTATCAAGAGGTCGGCGATGCAGCCCTCATCCTGTGCGGATACTTCTCGGAGTCCGTGAATCGTAAGCGGATTCTCGACGCGAGCTACTACCAGCAACTCGGGGCCACGGCCTATTCACGCTTGAACGGCGTTGTTCCTCGTCACATGAATATTCCGTCGTTCTTCGGCGTGCTCGCTTCGAGCTTTGTGCCCCTCACGAGTTTGATTGGGATGTTGGCGAGCCGTGATCGCTTCGATCAAGACCGGCATTTGCTTTTCCAGAAGACCATGAGTGGAAATGCCAGCGAGCAAGAGATGCTCGCGGGCGGGATCCTTCCATCGGAAAAGAAAGTTTCTTAAATCACTCTTTTAAGATCGGCCCAGCTGTCACGATGTTCCATGGACCTGCCATGAAGTGGGCGAGGAACTTCTGGAAATCAGCGTAGTTGATGTCGCGCACGGTCTGTTGAGCATCGTGCTGGAAATCAAGACCAAAACCATGGAGCGCCGGCACAGAATAGAACTGAGCGTAGTCCTCGTTGGTTTGGATCGAGAGCTGTTGCTGACCATCGAGCATGGTCTTCACGCGATTGAATTCGTCTTCGGTGAGACCTTCACGCGAGAGCCGCCCGAGGATATCGAGAATGGCTTTTTCGGCGCGCTCCTTCTTGTCGGCACCCGCACCAATGTAGATTCCCCAAGAGCCCGCTTCGAGGGCCGTGACATGAACAGGTTGAACCGCATAGCAGAGACCTTGCTTATCACGCACTTCGACGAAGAGCTCAGAGCCCTGGCCTGAGAGGTGGGCGGAGATCATCTTGAGGTAGTTGTCTTCAACCGCACTCAGCTTGTAGGCCGGGCGACCGATGACGATCTGAACTTGCTCGCGCTTCATCTCAATGTCGAGGCGCTGGCCGTTCTTTGCCTTTAGTGGGTTCTTGCGAGGCTTTGGACCTTTGCGTGCCTTGAGAGTTGCAAAAGCTTTTGAGAGTTTCATCACAACAGTTTCAAGGTCAAGATCGCCGCAGTAGGTGAAGAGGATTTCTTCCTTTGTCATGTGGCTGCGATGAAGGGTCGCCAGCGCGGCTGGAGTCATCTTCTTAAGTGAGACCGGGTTGCCAGAAGCGTCGAGCGAGTAAGGATGCGCATTGAAAACGAGGCGGTACCAGTTCTTGAAGGCCTGCTTAACCGCATCTTCTTTCTGGTTATCGAGCATGCGGAGGATCACTTGGCGTTCGTGCTTGAAGAATTTTTCAGGGAGCGTTGGCTTGAGGAGCGTGCCCGCGAAATGCGCGAGGAGTGCATCGAAGTCCGTGCTCTGGCCATGCAACGTGAGGCCGTAAGCATTCTTGCCGGAGAAACCCGAGAGTGCTGCTGAACGAGCTTCGAGGTCTTGCTTGAGCGCTTCGTAACCCATGCCTTTATAACCGTAAGTCATCAAGCGTGAGAGCATGCCGTGGCGGCCGCAGTCGTTTTCATTTTCCGCAGCGATGCCACCCTTCGTGTAGTGGTGAAGCACGAATGTCGGGGTCATCGTGTTCTGACGATGGATGAGTCGAACGCCCGGCATGATTTCTACCATGGCGACCATCGAATCGTGAGCCGAGACGGTTTTCTTGAGCGCCTTTTCAGTAGAGGCGTATTTTTTTGCGAGGGCGTGGATGTTCTTCTGGAAAGCCGTCAATTGTTTTTCAATCGGTGCTGTCTTGGTGCCTTCAGGAACTTGCATGGTGAGATGCAAGGGACGCGAGAAGATGCGCGGAAGGCCCATGGCGACCTGACGAGCAGGAGTATCTTTGATGCGTTTGATGAAAGCTTCTTCGCAGAAAATGTCACCGTTTTGGGCAAAGCCATGTCCTAGCGAGAATGCAAAGGCTTCAATGCTTTCTTTCTCGTAAACCTTGCTCGCGACATATTGGTTTTTTATTTTATTCACTTCAGTTTCTTTCAAATCACCTTTCAGAACACTCCCAAGCGTAGCTTCGAATGCCTTTAAGACTTTTGATAGATTTTCCACAGGGAAGCTGCCCTTGATCATGTGGCAGCCCTTGTGGGCGAAGTACATCGTCGACCCGGCCACGCCGTTGCACAAACTAGTTTGCGCGACGAGAGCTTGGTAGAGGCGTGAGGTTTCACCGTGAGCAAGGCAATTCACTGCGAGATCTTCGACGGAAGCCGATGGATCTGTGTAGTCCGGTGCCGGCAAGACCATGGAGAGTGTCGCTTGGCGGATTTGTTTTTCGTGCACGCTGACCTGTGACTTTTCTGGCACAGCGAACTCACCAAAATGAGACTGCTCACCGCTTGGGAGCTTGAAAGAAGAGATCAATTTTTCAAGACCAGCTCTTTCCGTCAGATCACCGGCGACAACGAGCATGGCGTTCTTGTGATTGTAGAAACGATTGCGGAAGTTTTTGAGCTGTTCTGAAGAGAAGTTCTTGATGGTGTCTTCACGTCCCAGGATCGGATGTTGGTACCCACCCTCAAAACAGTTCTCCTGCAAGCGCATGAAATGAAACTGCGAAGGATTATCTAGGGCGCGACGGTATTCTTCAAACACCACATCACGCTCTGCGGGAAAGTCCTCATCCTTGAACATCGGATTGGCGACCATATCCAATAAGATTGTAAGTGCATTTGGAATTTTACGAGCGGGAGCATTGATGTAGTAGCAGGTGTAATCAAAACTGGTGAAGGCGTTCACTTCGCCACCGAAAGTTTCGATCTCTTGAGCAATGGCCGCACCTGGGCGCGTCGGCGTTCCCTTGAAGAACATGTGTTCGAGGAAGTGGGCGATCCCTTGGTTGCCGTGATCTTCTAGCGCAGAGCCGGCACGGAACCACATTTGTACCGTCGAGGCGGTAGAGCCAGGTGAATGGATGAAAAGAGTTCTGAGGTCACCGAGACGTGTTTCTTCGACTTGCATGTCTTCTCCAGTAGCATTGCCATCCGTAACCTTGGACGGTAAGACATTATCCTTTCACTGAGTGATAATTCCAAGGGCCGCATGACCATTGTGACAAGTTTGTATGTGCATGTGCCGTTTTGCCGACATTTGTGCAATTACTGCGATTTTTACAAACAGAAGTTCGACAAACCTCATGCACAGCGTGAGGAGTTTGCTGCTTACTTGCGCGCTTCTATGGAGCGCCATGAGTCAATAATGCAAGACCTGGGAGCTCAGTGGGCGCCACTCGAGACTGTTTATTTTGGCGGGGGCACTCCTTCGCTTTGGGATGTGGACGGCGCTAAAATCTGGAAGGGAATGTTGCCACTCAAAGCCGATGCTGAAGTGACCTTTGAAGTGGATCCGGGCGCATGGACACCGGAAGGTCTCGCGGCGTGGGAAGAGGCCGGGGTGAATCGTTACTCCGTTGGCACACAATCTCTTGATGCCGAGTATTTGCGCATCCTCGATCGCGCCCATGATCGTGAAGAGACATTCAAGCTGCTCCGTCATCTAGCAGGGAAAAATTTCTCCGTGGATTTTCTTTTGGGCGCACCTCAAGGCCTCAAAAATCGTGATGTGGTTAAAGAACTGGAAGAGCTTTTGTCCTATGGACCGAAGCATCTGAGCCTCTACATTTTACAACCGGCCGCGGGTTACAAACTCAAAGCAAAAATTCCCGATGATGAAATCACGTCACGTGAGTACCTCGCCGTAAGTGAGTATCTACGCTCGCGCGGCTTTCACCATTATGAAGTTTCTAATTTTGCTTTGCCGGGGTTTGAAGCGCGCCATAATTTGCGCTATTGGCATGGAGAAAGTGTGGCGGCACTAGGCCCCACGGGAACGGGCTATTTTGCCCAAGGAAAAGACAAGGCCTTTCGCTATAAATGGAAGCCGGGTCGCCCAGAAATTGAACCGGAATATCTCACCCCAAAAGAGCTCGAACTCGAACGGCTTTATCTCCGCCTTCGGCTGTCTGAGCCCTTCAAGGCGAACGATTTTACGGGTGTCAGCGACTTCGAAAAACGTCTGGAAAATTGGCACAAAAGAGGACTGGTTTTGAGAGATAGTGCTGCATGGCGCATGACCCCTAAGGCTTGGGTCATCCTGGATAGTCTCCTTGATGAGATTTTCAGCGCAGGTTAAGTACTCTAATTTCAGTGATTTAGGCATCACCCGAAAGCCACTTTTTTTCCTGCCCCGACATTGACACTCGCGCGGCACAACCCATCTTATAGGTGAACTTGAAATGAGGAGTTTTTGTGACCGACGAAACCAACGGAAAAGAGAAAGACCCTACAACTGAAGAGACGGTACAGGCCGCTCCGGAAGTTGAGGTCCTCGAGCCTAAGAAAGAAGAAGTCGACTGGAAATCAAAGTACTACTACCTCGCTGCCGAGATGGAGAATGGCCGTAAGCGCTTTGAGCGTGAGAAGGAAAACCTCCTCAAATACGGCAACGACAAGATCCTGGGTGACCTCCTCGATGTGGTCGATAACTTCGAGCGCACCGTTGATATGCTAAAGCCGGATCAAGACCAGAAAGTGAAAAATATCGTTGTTGGCCTTGATATGGTCCGCAAGATGTTCCTCGATTCGTTGGGCAAGCATGGTCTTTCTCAACTCGAGTCGCTTGGAAAAGATTTTGACCCGAACTTCCACGAGGCTATGGGTCAGGAATATTTAGAAGGCAAACGCCCGAATGAAGTTTTGAAAGAATACCAAAAAGGTTACGTCCTCAATGGCCGTCTCTTGCGTGCGGCCCGAGTGGTCGTAGCGAGCGACAAACAATAAATAATTACTAAACAGGAGAATATATATGGGAAAAATCATCGGCATCGACTTGGGAACAACCAACTCATGTGTCGCAGTCATGGAGAACGGCGCTTACAAAATCGTTCCCAATGCTGAAGGACACAACACGACTCCTTCGATCGTGGGCTTCTCTGGCAACGGCGAAGTACTCGTTGGCCAAGTGGCAAAACGTTCAGCTGTAACAAACCCTACAAAGACTTTGTTCGGCATCAAGCGTTTGATCGGCCGCAAAGCGACTGATAAAGAAGTCACAAAATTCAAAGAAGTCGCTCCGTTCGACATCTTCGCCAACAAAAACGGCGACGCATGGGTGAAAGTTGACGGCAAAGAATACTCAGCTCAAGAGATCTCAGCGAAGATCCTCGAAAAGATGAAGAAAGCCGCAGAAGACTACCTCGGTCAGCCCGTGACCGAAGCCGTTATTACTGTTCCGGCTTACTTCAACGATGCTCAACGCCAAGCAACCAAAGATGCTGGTCGCATCGCGGGCCTTGACGTCAAACGTATCATCAATGAGCCAACCGCTGCTGCGCTTGCTTACGGCCTCGACACGAAGAAAGACAAGAACGTTGCGGTGTTTGACTTGGGCGGCGGTACGTTCGACGTATCGATTCTCGAGATCACCACTGACGGCGTCTTCGAAGTGAAATCAACTCACGGGGACACGTTCCTCGGCGGTGAAGACTTCGACTACCGTATCATCAACTGGATCGCGGAAGAGTTTAAGAAAGAAACCAGCATCGATCTGAAGAACGACAAGATGGCACTCCAGCGTTTGAAAGAAGCCGCTGAAAAAGCGAAGCATGAATTGTCTTCTGTAACTCAGACAGACATCAACTTGCCGTTCATCACTATGGACGCCACAGGTCCGAAACACTTGAACATGAACCTCTCACGCGCCAAGTATGAATCGTTGATTACGGACTTGGTGGATCGTTTGGTTGGCCCATGTAAAACAGCGATCAAGGACTCTGGTTTGACTCTTGCTGAAATCCACGAAGTGATTTTGGTGGGTGGTGCCACTCGCACGCCGATCGTCCAGGCGAAGGTAAAAGAGATCTTCGGCAAAGAACCTTCTAAAGGTGTAAACCCGGATGAAGTGGTAGCCGCTGGTGCCGCGATTCAGGGTGGCGTACTCGCTGGTGACGTGAAAGACGTGTTGCTCCTCGACGTAACTCCATTGTCACTCGGTATCGAAACTCTTGGTGGCGTGTTCACCAAGATCATCGAGAAGAACACGACGATTCCTTCGAAGAAGAGCCAGGTGTTCTCGACGGCTGCTGATAACCAGCCCGCAGTGAGCATCCACGTGTTGCAAGGTGAGCGCGAGTTCGCTAACGACAACAAAACTCTGGGTAAATTCGATTTGACTGGTATCGCACCAGCTCCTCGTGGGTTGCCACAAATTGAAGTGATCTTCGACATCGATGCCAACGGTATCGTGAATGTAAGCGCGGTTGATAAAGCGACTGGGAAAACTCAGAACGTTGTCATTACCTCAAACTCAGGTTTGAGCGATGCCGAGATCAAGCGCATGGTTGATGAAGCTGAGAAGAACCGCGGCGTTGACCAAAAACGCCGTGAAGTGGTGGATGCTCGTAACAGCCTCGATTCTTTGGTGTTCGCTTCTGAGAAAGGCTTAAAAGATGCCGGCGACAAAGTGCCTGCCGATAAAAAAGCCGAAGTAGAAGCGGCCGTGGCAGAGGCGAAGACGAAGCTCACCAGCGAAAACTTGGATGAGATCAAAGCCGCGACGGAGCGTTTGCAGAATGTAGCTCATAGCTTGGCGCAGTTCATGTATCAAGGTCAGGGAGCTCCAGGCGAACAACCGGCCGGTGCGACTGCGGAAGAGAAGAAGAAAGACGGCGATGACGTCGTCGATGCAGATTACAAAGAAGTTTAATTTTTCGACGGTAATGAAAGCCCCTCTTCGGAGGGGCTTTTCTACGTTAATGAGGGCCTATGGCTGAGAAGCGCGATTACTACAAAGTCCTCGGTGTTGAGCGGGGTGCTTCGAAAGAAGACATTAAGAAAGCTTATCGCAAACTCGCGATGGCGCATCACCCGGACCGCAATCCCGACAACAAAGAATCAGAAGCGAAGTTCAAAGAAGCTTCGGAAGCAGCCGAGGTACTTCTCGACGATCAAAAGCGTGCGCGCTTCGATCAGTACGGCCACGCGGGCATGGGCCAGGGCGGAGGCGGTGGATTCCAGGGCGGTTTCGGCGGAGGTGACTTCGGCGATCTCGGGGACATGTTCGGCGACATCTTCGGTGAGATGATGGGTGGCCGCGGACGTCGCGGCGGCGGGGGTGGACGCGGACGTTCACGCGCGCAGATGGGCGAAGATCTCCAGGCCGACATGGAAGTCACGTTCGAAGAAGCGGCGTTCGGCGTTGAAAAAGAAATGATGATCCTCAAGGCAGTGGTCTGCGATGATTGCAACGGAAACGGTGCGAAGAAGGGCTCAAGCCCTACGACCTGCGACATGTGCCACGGCCATGGAGAAGTTCGTCGTCAGCAAGGTTTTTTCACCATCTCTCAGCACTGTCCGAAATGTCAGGGCTCGGGCCAGATGATCAAAGATCCGTGTACCACATGTAACGGTCACGGTCGTACTCGTAAAAAAGAAACACTCAACGTAAAAGTTCCAGCAGGCATCGACGAGGGCCAGCGCTTGAAGCTCTCCGGCAAGGGCGATGGTGGAATGCACGGTGGGCCGTCAGGTGATCTTTACGTCTTGATTCGCTTAAAGGACCACGAGTTTTTCTCTCGTGAAGGATTTGATGTCGTGTGTGAAGTGCCGATCAGCTTTTCGCAAGCAGCATTAGGCGCTGAAATTGAAGTTCCGACGCTCGGTGGCCGGGTTTCCATGAAGGTTCCATCTGGGACGCAGTCCGGCAAAAAAATGCGACTAAAAAACAAGGGCATTGCTAAACTCGGTGGATACGGTTTTGGTGATCAAATCATTTCTATTCACGTCGAAACGCCGAACAAACTCTCGAGCGAGCAGAGAGAGCTCTTTGAGCGCCTTGCAGCGTTAGAGGAAAACCAGAGCAATCCTATGACTCGCGGTTTCTTTGACCGAGTGAAAGACCTCTTCCAATAAGTCCTTCGCGGGCGGTACACTAGGGCATTATTTATTTGCCCTGGGGTACCGCTCATGCGTTTTTTAACTCTCATCTTCGCCGTTCTTCTCTTTGTGCAAGGTTGCTCGAGCAGACCTGTTCGCCCCACAGAGACTCCGCAGGTGCGACCAGTTGTTCAGCAAAAAATTGACCAGGCCCGTGAAGCTCTCGGCAAAGGCCAACCGAAAATAGCGATCGCGCGTTTGGGGGAGTTGTCGGACGACACTCTCGAACCGATTGAGAAAGCCATGAAGTACAACCTCAAAGGTGTGGTGCTTTTCTCGGAGAGCGAATGGGAAAAAGCCCTCGCTAATTTCGACGTCGCAAAAAAATACGTGCCGAGTCACAGCACGCTCGAAGCTCAGGTGTGGCTGAACATCGCGAGTGTTCGCTTTAAGCAAGGACTCTACGCCGAACTCAAGTCAGCGATCGATGAGATCCAACCGAAGCTTTTGCCGGAAAATGAAATCAAGAAGTACGCGCAGCTCAAACTTGCGTGGGCCGTGAAGTACCAGCGCCATTACGAGATCGTTGAGACGTCCGTGATGCTCTTGAAAGATGCGAAGAGCATCAGCGAAGTCCAAGACTCGATCCTCAAAGAGCGCCTGAACCTTTCTTTTAAAACACTCGACGACCGCGCCAAGATGAAGCTCCTCGATACTTACGGCGAAGAGAAGTGGCTGGCGATGGCATACCTGGGTCAGCTCGAAGCAGAAACTCGCTACTTCAAAGGCGACACCAGTGGTGCGCGTGACGTAGTGGCTTGGCTATCTGATCGTTTCAGTGATCAACCGCAGGTCATGACTTTCGTGAAAGACTTCGAGCAACGCTTGGATAGCTCTACACGTCTTTCGATGGATGGCATTGGCGTGATCCTTCCTCTCACTGGTGAGAAGGGCAGCTTCGGTCAAAAAGCACTGCTCGGGCTCGATGCGGCCCTCAAGTCGGTGGACCTCGGTCGGCAAGTTGAGATCTACACCAAAGACTCGTTTGATTCTCCGGCCGTAGGCACCCAAGCCGTGCGCGACCTCATCCAACAGCACAAGGTTCCATTGATCATCGGCGGTCTCTTTCCGGATAGCGCAAAGGCCGAATACCTCGAAGCGAAGAAGTGGGGCGTACTCTACATTTCACTGGCACCGGTCCACTTGCCTCGCGAAGAAAAAAACCATTTGCTGATCGAAGTCCAGGGCTCGATCGAGAGCCAGGTTGCGGCCTTGGTTTCAGACGAGATGCTGTCTCGTTTTGGGAAGCGCGTCGGCGTGATCTATCCCCAGGGCGAAGCGGGCAAAGCCTACGCTGACGAGTTTTGGCGTGCGGCCCTGAGCCGTGGCATGCAGATCTCTGCGGTGGCGGCCTATCCGAAAAATACCCTTGATTTCCGCGAGACCATCCAGCACTTCTTGGGCCTACGTTTCCCGCGTGAGCGCGAGGAGGAGCTCGAGATCTTCCGAGATACCTACGCGCATGAGCGTTCGACGATTCGCCGGATCCAGAACCTGCCACCGGCGATCGACTTTGATTGGGTCTTCGTGGCGTCTTATCCCCATGAAGCGCTGTCTCTCTTGCCGACGTTCGGCTACTACGACGCGCAGAACTTGAACATCTTCGGCGGCCCGAGCTGGGCTTCGCGCTCGCTGGTGAATGAGCAGAAAAACATCGGGAAGCTGTACCTCGTCGGTGAAGACCCGGGAGACATCAACCAAGAGTTCTATAAGAAATTCCAAGAGACTCACGGGAAGGTTCCGACCTTGCTTGAGAGCGTGGGCTACGATGGTGCCCTCCTCGCAACTCAGTTAATCAAGGACGCTGGCCTCAACCAACGTGCGGCCTTCGACAAACAGATGCGCGATCTTGCGAATCTGAAAGGCATGTCGACAGATTGGAGTTTGGTGGATGGATTGTGGATTAAAAAGATGCAGCCATTGGTTATGCGCAATGGTGAAATCAAAAAGATTTTTGAGGGTGAACTTCAGTAATTAATTCGGATACCGAAGCTGGAAGAGATTCTCAAAGTTTCTTCCGTAGTCTTCCAGGTCAAGTCCGTAGCCGACGACGAAAGCATCATCGAGTTTCTTGCCGATAAGCTCTGCCGTGACCGGAACAGCGCGCTTGTAGGGTTTATCGAAGAGTGTCACCACACCAACCGATCGGGGAGATGCGAGCTGCAGGCGCTTCTTCAAAAAACTCAGCGCTCGGCCAGTGTCGATAATTTCTTCCACAATTAACACGTTGCGATCAACCAAGTTAGTGGTGAGGTCTTTCGAAAGGCAAATGGTTCCAGCTGATTCTTTGCTGCGTCCCACTGCATTAAGTTTTACGAAATCCACATAGACGCGCACACCATGAATCGCACGCACAAGGTCGGCCATGAACGTCATGCTGCCTTTAAGCACACCAATGAGCACCAAATCCTGCCCCGCATACTTCTGCGAGATGGTGTGACCAAGCGTCTCTACGATAGTGCGGATCTCTTTGCGATCGACGTACTTTTCGAACTGAGTGCCGGCAAAACTAGAAGGGAATTTATCTTTCTCATCCATGGTAAACCTCGAGTGAGGGTCCATTCTAACCGCGCTCAAGAGTTCAGGCCATATCAACTCCGAAGCGAAGTGATTTGGTCAGACAAAGAGAAATCCCGACAAAATCTTGTAGTTAGCGGGGGGGGATGATAAATTTTTGGGTAATCGAAAGGTAAAATAACACCCATGGCCGAGAAGAAAAAAGCTCGTAAGGCGAGTGCGAAAAAAAAAGCCGCGCCCAAAAAGCAAATCAAAAAAATGAGTAAGTCGGCGCTGGTAAAGCGTCTGACTGAAAAAACAAAGAAGCCGAGCTTCAAGCTATCGCCGCGTTTGCAGGCGATTCGCGCGAAGCGTGTGTACGCCAACGTAGCGAAACGCAAAATTGCGCTCGACATGCTTGAGCGCTACACCGGCCACGACTTCACTGATTTCCAACCGCAGATCATTCTTACGAATTTCCATTACTACTTCGATCGTTTTCAAAAACTTCTGCCCGACGCTGTCGCCACCAAGGGCTCTGCCTTTGCGGCCGCTTCGTCGGTTTCAGCGAAAGTGACGATTGTAGAGTTTGGTATCGGAAGTGCCATGGCCGCGCTGGTTATGGAGCTTTTGGCGATTGTGGAGCCGAAAGCTGTGCTGTTCCTCGGCATGTGCGGTGGAACTCACAACGAGCTGAAAGTGGGTGACTTCATTTTGCCGATCGGCTCAATTCGTTCTGAGAGCGTCTCAGTACATTTCATGCCTGTGCAAGTGCCTGCATTGCCGACTTTCAAAATTCAAAAGTTCGCCAGCCAAGTATTAGTAGAACATGGTCTCGATTACCGCACAGGTGTGGTACACTCAACAGACCTACGCTTCTGGGAATTCGACGAGAACTTCAAAGAGACATTATACGAAGAGCGCGCCATCGCAGTTGAGATGGAAACGGCGGCTCTTTTTGTGACTGCATTCGCCAGTAAAGTGAGTGTGGGCGCATTGTTACTCGTAAGTGATATGCCGCTTCAGCGTGGCGGAATTAAGACGAAGAAAAGCGCGAATAGCGTGTTTAGAAACTACACGGATCTGCACATCGAGCTCGGCATTGAGATTATGGCCGACATCGCAGAACGTGGTGAAGCGATCCGACAATACAAGTGGTGATCAACTAAGGAATTTACGATGTTCAAGAAAGTACTCGATTGGTTCTCAAATGATTTAGCTATCGACCTTGGTACCGCCAATACTCTGGTGTACGCCAAAGACCGTGGCATCATCGTTAACGAGCCTTCAGTTGTGGCCGTCCACCAAGGCTTCCGCGGAGAACAAAAAGTTCTCGCCGTCGGTAAAGAAGCGAAGGAAATGCTGGGCCGTACTCCTGGTTCGATCAAAGCCATTCGCCCGATGAAAGACGGCGTGATCGCCGACTTCGAAGTCACTCAGGCCATGCTTAAGTACTTCATCCAGAAATCACTCAACGGCTCGAAGCTGATTAAGCCTCGGATCATCATCTGTATTCCTTTCGGCATCACTCAAGTTGAGAAGCGTGCGGTGAAAGAATCTGCTGAGCAAGCAGGCGCACGCGAAGTTTATTTGATTGAAGAACCCATGGCAGCCGCGATCGGTGCTGGTCTTCCGATCACTGATCCATCAGGCAACATGATCGTCGACATCGGTGGCGGTACGACTGAAGTGGCGGTGATCTCTCTCGGCGGCATCGTGTACTCAAAATCAGTACGTGTTGCTGGTGATAAGTTCGACGAAGCCATCGTGAGCTACATCAAGAAAAAATACTCGCTCTTGATCGGTGAACGTACCGCAGAGATGATTAAGATCTCTATCGGTAACGCTTATCCGTTTGATGATGAAGTTAAAACGTACGAAGTGAAGGGCCGCGACTTGATCGCCGGCGCCCCGAAGACCATCGAAGTCACTTCGGACGAGATCCGCGAAGCTCTCGCAGATCCTATTTCAGAAGTCATCGAAGCCATCAAGATCTCTCTCGAGAAGACTCCACCAGAACTAGCCGCTGACATCGTCGACAACGGTATCATTCTGGCTGGCGGTGGATCGATGCTCGCGAACCTTGATATCTTGATCAAGGAGAAGACGGGCCTACCAGTGGCTTTGGCCGAGGATCCACTGACGTGTGTTGTCCGCGGCTGCGGTATGGCACTCGAGAGCATGGCGCTTCTTCGTCAGGTGACGACACTTACCTAAGGTACGGGCATGTCACAGGAGCCACGAACAAACTTCACGACTCTGTCGGAGTCGGAGAAGAAAAGCAAACTGTGGCAGCTCTCGTCCGCCAAGGGAACGTGTACCCTTTGGCAGCGGGGACAGAAAGACCGTCGGCCCTTTCGAGTCAAAGACTACAACAGAGAAACAAATCAACTCGTTTTGCATCAAGAACTCGAAGTTCTTGGTGTGGGACAAGATGTGCTGAGTACGTTTGACCTGAAGGGCGTGAGCTTCTTCTTTAAGGCTAAAGTTACCAAGGTTAACCGCGACGATCTGGTGCTCGAGGCGACTGGAGATTTTTATAAGTCCGAACGTCGCCAGAACTTTCGTCTCCTGGCCTATCCCATTTACGACATCACGGCTTCCTTTCGGCTTCCGGTAGATTACGAAGGCGGCAAAGTCGTTAACATCCACAACAAGTCAAATCAGACCGGGCTCTTTAAAAGTTTTCTGAAGCTCGTGGAACCTCAGCGTTCAGCCGAAGACCAAAATAAATTACGCATCCGCGTACAGGACTTGTCGCTGACGGGCATGTCGATCTTCGTTGGCCCAGCAGAGCTCGATTGGTTCCGTGCGGGTGAGACTTTCCGTGACATGGAAGTCAGCCTCGAGACTGAGAAGCTCGTTTTTCCTGACTGCCGCATCGTCTATGTCGTCGATCAGATCGGCACGAGTGATCGCCAAACAAAGAAGTACAAGGTGGGCGTTCGGTTCGAGGCGTTGCCCGAAGAGATCGAACGCAAACTTGCGGCAAAAATAAATGACCTGTTGCGCTCAGTTGACGCCAACAAAGAATTTGAAGAATTTCTCAAATGAGATTTGCCCTAGTCTTCGCAATTTCCCTATGTCTCACCAGCTGTGCCAGCAAAAGCCAGCGACAGAATCTATTGCTTAAGGGCAACAACGCTCAGGTTTACGCCTATTACGACGTGAGTGGTCAGTTCGAGTATGCCCGGGAAGTGAAGTTCTCCAAAGGGAAGCTCGCGACTCGCGTGCAAATTATGGCCGAGGCAAGTGGCAACGAACGCCTCCTCGAAAAGACCTTCGCCGTCTCAGCTGTGGGCTCGGTGAAGTCGCAGGAGGGGAGAGTGACCGCCGTGCGGCCCGAGCTCTCACAACATACCGTTTGGTTGGACGGGAAGAAGTACTTCTCGCAGCTCAAGATGAATCCGAAGAAGCGTGTCCTTGAAGCGATCATGGATGGCCCTGATACGAAGTGGCAGGGCAAGCGAGAGATCAAGATTCCCTCAGGAAGGATCTTCTGCTTTTATTCGCAGCTCCCTGAGTGCCTGTTACTCTCAGATCTCCTGCTCTCGGCTGATAACGGCCGCCGTCGTCTCTCATTCATCATGGTGTGGGACTCTTGGCCCTATCACCAAGAGCATTTTAACGGACTCAAGCCTTCCCCCTTCGCGAGTGCTTCGCTAATCGCGGAAGCAAAGAAGAAGTCGGACAAGCGCTATAATGTCGAAGTCGCGGGACAGACACTCAGCCTTCATTTTTCACCGGATAACACGTTTGTTAGAATGTTTTGGACTTCGCAAGGCATCAGTCTTCTCCCCCCTGGCGAGAAACAAGATTCAGAAGAAATATAAAGGGACGCGCTATGGAAAACCCAGGAAACCTCATCATCACCGGCATCAAAGGTACGTCTCTCGCTCCCGAGGAGAAAGAGTTCCTGCGTGAAGAAAAAGTCGGCGGCGTCGTCCTGTTCGCACAAAACTTCGAGGATGCAGCTCAGCTCGCAGAACTCGTGAATTCCATTCAGTCATTGCGAGACGAGTGGCCCATGTACATCGCCGTCGACCACGAGGGTGGGCGCGTGGTTCGCTTTAAGAAAGGATTCACCCAGTTTCCTTCCATGTACGAAATTGCGAAGGTGGATTCGCCGAAGCTGACGTTTGAGGTCCACGCCGTCATGGGTCGAGAGCTGTCGGCCTGCGGAGTGAACCTCAGCTTCTCTCCGGTCTGTGACATTTGGACAAACCAAGACAATCAGGTCATCGGAGATCGCTCATTTGGTCACGATGCGGACACTGTTGAAAAGCACATCAGCGCTGCGATCCGTGGTCTTCAAACCAACGGCGTGCTGGCTTGCGCGAAGCACTTCCCGGGACATGGCAATACCGCTAAAGACAGTCATTACGAACTCCCATTCATCAAAGAGACGATCGAAGAACTCCGCGCACGCGAGGTCCTTCCGTTCGTGCGCGCCTCGAAGAGCCGTGCCGAGTTCATGATGATGGGCCATCTCATGATCGATGCGATCGATGCGAAGTTCCCAACAACTGTTTCTGCGAAGGCGTACAGCTTCTTGCGCGATGAAACGAAGTTCAGCAAAATCGTCATCACCGACGACATGGAAATGAAAGCGATCGCTGATCGCTATTCTGTGGAAGAGGCGGCATTTTTGGCGATGGACGCGGGCACCGACATGCTGCTTTATCGTAAAACAGAAGATGCGGCTAAGGCCGTGGTATCCCTGAGAGAAGCGCTCAAGACTAAAAAGCTCAAGAAAGAAAAGTATCTGGAAAAGCTCGGGCGTGTGGAAAGCTCGAAGCAAGAAAACTTCAAGGAATACAAGCCTATCTACGTGCCGAAGATCACCAGCGCTTTCAATTCTCAAGAATCAAAGAAGGCGATGGAGATTTATCAGGCATTCTTGCAGGGCAAAGCGATTCCACACTGAGCGGAGTTTTTTGCCCGCATCCCGCGATTTCGGTCCCTTGCATCCTTCTCTGTTAATCTATTAGGGAGAAGGAGCATGCCAACTCATGGAAATAAGGTTTTTAATAGGCCTCTGGGCGCTGTGTTGGGCGTTCGTGTCACCAGCGTTTGCACAACGTTGCGCCGATGATTTTGGTGCGATCGATGAAGCATGTATTCGCAGTAAAGAAGCGAGCTTCAACGATAAACCAATCGTCCTCAGCAAAGCTGTGGTCGATAGCGTGTATTTCTACAAAACAAATCTAGGAAACTTCGGACGCCTACAGATCATCTCTGTTGTCACAGACAAAGAGCGGACGGCTGCAGAGAAAAAACGTGGCTACCGCGAGTGTGTCGCTTACTTCACGGCAACGACCTACATGAAAGGAAAAACCTTTCAGCCCAATTCAATCTTAAGTATCAAGTCGGAGTACAACACCTGGTCACAGGACAGCCTCGGGTTAGATCGCAACGGACCCTTCGACCTGAGACTGGAACGGGACGAAGAGAATTGTGTCATCAAACCGTTGAACGCCACGTGGGTCTCGTACAAAAAAATATCTCCCACAGCAGGTTTGTTTGGAGAAGCCGGAAGCCGGACGCTCTACTACGCCGCGCTCATTCTGATTGGCCTCGCCGTGTTCCTCGTTGCGCGAGCGACCTTGGACGAAGAGAATAAATTTAAAGCCTCCGAAGCTCTCGAAGAAGCAGAAACGGATAAGAAGCAACAGACGGCGGATGTAGTTCTTCGCTTCTCGCGACCATTCTTTAAGCGCTACTTCACGCCCATCGTAATGGGTCTCAAGGGGCGTCAGAATCTCAAAACAAAATACCGTCGGAAGCTCGCCAATGCAGGCCTCACAAAAGAACTGACGCCGGAGGACTTCTTTGCGTTCAAGCTTTTCTTGATCATTGGTTTCCCGGTGATCTTCATCGTTCTTCGCGTCCTTCTCGAAGAGACATGGAACATGGGCCTCTTGCCGATCCTCGCTGTGGTCGGTTTCTACTACCCGAACTTCTGGATGATGGGCCGGATCGAACGGCGCCGTGACGAGATGATGAGAGGTATGCCTTTCATCGTGGACATGCTGGCACTGTCAGTTGAAGCGGGCCTCGATTTCATGGCAGCGATTCAGAAAGTGATCGAGAAGGCACCACGCTCCCCGTTGGTGGAAGAATTTGAAACTATGATCAAAGAGACGAAGATCGGCTCGAGTCGCGCCGAAGGCCTGCGCCAGATGGCGTGGCGGATCGATGTGCTCGCGATCAATTCCTTCTGTGCGACGCTCATCGCTGCGGACTCGGTGGGTGCGTCTATCGCTCCGATCCTCAAGCAGCTGTCCGTCGAGATGCGGCAGAAGCGATCTTCGGAGGCAGAGAAGAAAGGTGCCACCGCAGCGACTAAGATTCTTTTCCCGATGATCATCTTCATCATGCCCGCCGTATTCATCGCCATCGCAGGCCCCATGCTCGTCAAATTCATATCGGGGGGGAACTAGTGTATAAACTCGTTGCCGTCGGCGGTAAACTTCGTGGCCAGGAGATCGTGCTCAATGACGGTGAGAATACTCTAGGCCGGTCCGTGGAAGTGGACCATCAGATCGCCATCGAGGGTGTGTCGAAGAAACACATGCGCGTGACCGTGAACGGGAACACCGCTTTCGTCGAAGATCTCGGAAGCTCGAACGGTACGTTTGTAAATGGCAAGCTCATCAAGAAACTAACTGTGAAGGACGGCGACAAGATCGCGCTTCCAAACGTGATTTTCCAGCTCGTCCATGTTGAAGAAAAGAAGATCGTCGTAAAGAAGAAGATCGCCAAGATGTCCAACGAGGATGCCGAGCTCGATCTCGACATCAAGGAATCACCACCCGACAGCCTGGGTGGGAAGATGATCTGGATCTTTAAGCAAAAGCTCATGCCGATCATCTATAACTTTAATGAGCAGTACGAGTGGAGTGCGCTCTTCGGCATCCTCTTGTTTATGTTCATTGGCATTAATATCAGCCTTACGATCTTCCCCGTGTTGAGGGATTCGAAGAAGCTCTTGATCTTGGAAGTTGCCTTACGCGGAAAGCAGTACGCCGATGAGGTGGCGAGAGCGAACTCGGTGGCGCTTTCTCGCAAGGATCTCGATAAGCTCGAAACCAATTTCCTTGACGACGATAGAGATAATGGCGTCGAGTCTTACGAGTTGTTTGATATGGACGGACGCATTGTTCGCCCGATCAGTAAGTTGAACAAAAACATTAACGATTCATTTTCTGTAGATGCGCTCAATTTTTATCGCGACTCCAGCAACTACGACAAGCCTCTCATCAGTAGTCTTGGGGGTAACAAGATCGGTATCAGTCGTCTGATCCGTGCCTACGATATGAAGATTGGCCAGCAAGTTAACGTAGGTATTATTGCGCTCCATTTCGAGCCAAATACGCTAGCTGCGCAAGCCGCTACGAACTCACGTGCTTACCTCGAGTCCTTGGTCACCTGTGGTCTCGTGGCGATTTTCTTCTTCGGCATCATCTACTTCATGACCGTCAGGCCCCTGGAAGAGTTGCGTGTGCAGATTGAGAATGTACTCAGAGGAAAGAAGAAAGAACTCGAGTCGCCCTACCTCTTCCGAGAAATTGCACCTCTGCGTAATACCCTGAACTCGATGCTGCAGCGACTCCGTGAATTACAGAACACCGACACGGGCGAGATGGCTTCGGCTGAGGAAGACGGCCCCTATGTTCGATCGTTGCTTGAATTTTTACAAGGGTCCCAGGGCCCCGTCATGGTGCTGGACTCTGAGAAGTTGATCCAAGGCCTGAACCTTGAAGCGGAAGACCTGATTGGTATCCGTCAAAGCTCAGGGCAGGGTCAAAGCTTGTTAGATGCGGCCCGTGACCAAGGTTTTGCTGCCACCGTGATCGATCTCTGTGATCAATCAGCGAATAACGGCGGCGTGAATCAGAAAGAAAATTACGAGATTGGTGGAAAAGACATGAGTCTCAACGTCGTCGCCGTCATGGGGCGTGACAAGTTTGCGAAGGCCTACTACATCACATTTGTGAAAGGGGACTAAGCGGCATGTCGAAGAACGTACTCGCACTAAAGCACTTCGAAGTTCCCCAGGAAGAGGGGACGTGGTGGCGTTTAATGTGCCTGACGGGACAGACCAAAGGGGATGCGTACATTCTCACGGGGAACCGAGTCGTCCTGGGTCGCTCTGACAAAGCGGACATTCGTGTACTCGACATTAAGTCATCTCGAGAACACGCGGAAATTACGAAAGTAGGACAAGACTGGGTCCTCACGGATCTCGGATCTCAGAACGGAATCGTCGTCAACGACCAGAAGGTCTCTCAGACGAAATTGAAAGAAGGCGATAAGCTCGTCATCGGACAGACCGTCTACAAGTTTGCCAAGGTTGAAGTTAAAGGGTCTCCGAAGCCGCTGAAGTCGAAGATCGACGAAGATTTCGCCGGGCCAGTGACGCCACCGAAAAAGCAGACCTCTGCTCTCTTGGGGTTGATTGCGGTCGTGGGCATCGGCCTCATGCTATTCGATGACGGTGGAAAAAAAACGGAAGTGGTGAAAAAGAAGTCAGCGGCTACGGACGTGAAAGACGTCACCGACGAATACCTGCAGCTTGTCCGACAGAAGCAACTCCTCGATGACAAGTCTCAGAAGCAGAAGATGAACACCATCTTCCAGCGCGGACTGCGCGAGTTTAGAGAAAGAAACTATTTCCGCGCCATCGATGAGTTCAGCTTGGCGTTGATCTTGAATCCGAACGACCCGCTGGCTGACTTCTACTTGAGGAAATCGAAGGAAGAACTGGATAAGTTCATCGCCGATGAGTTCATCAAGGGAAAGCGTGATGAGGAAGGTCTGCGCTATCAAAATGCGATCAAGACCTACTGTGGAATCATTCGACTGCTCTACAAGTACAAGGAAGATCCCCGCTACATGTCAGCGGAAGAAAATGTGAAAATGCTCGAAGGTAAACTAGGATTGGAGCCAGGTGAAAGTAACTGTCTTAAAAAATAACATCCCGATCAGTGAGCCTTCGTGGAAGGACTCGGAGATCGAGGAAGGTTTTGAGGCCTATATCGGGCGCTCGGAGGATTGCCATATCCTCATTGAAGACCCGCTCATTTCACGGCACCACCTCGTCCTGAGATTTGAGAGAGGTGCCTGGAGCCTTGAACGCCTGACGCATATTGCAGCAGTGACGGTGAATGGGCAATTGGTACAAGAGAGTATCGCGGTTCATCAAGGGGACATGATCGCCCTCCCCCCCTACGCCATCTCGTTGGACCTTTTGCCGGGATCGATCCGAGTTTCGAACAGTGCTGCGGCGCCAGCTGTCGTTGATGAGATTGAAGATGATTTTGGACAGCTCACCCAAACCGGCATGCACGATGATATACCCGTGCCCGAGAACATCGACGCCACCACGTTCTTGCCTGCGGGCCCGACGACGGCGACGCTGCCGATCTCAGAAAGAACACAGGGGCTGGTGGAGAATATTCTAAGTGATGAACTTGCGGAGGCAGCCAGCGCTGACGAGGGTCTTTCGCTTGGAGACGACTTAGGCGACACGCAGGCGCTGGATAGTTTGAATGCCACAGAGCAGATCGAATCGGCCGAGGGCTTTGAGGAGCTTGGTGGTGGTGATGATCTGGGTGGCATGGATTTCAAGGGTGAGGAAGACGTCATCGGGTCGGATCCGACGTCCGCTGGTGAAGACGAAGAAAACAAAAGTGGCGGTGAAGAGGCGTTTGGGAGCTTTGATGCAAACGAAGGCACCCAGGCGGATTCCGAGATGCCCGTTTCGATGGGCGGGGACAACGCTGATGTCGGCGAATCAACGCGTGTCATGCAAAAGTTTGCGAGCTACGAGCTCCAGCTTTTTGGCGAGTTTGCTCCCTATGACCGGTATGCCCTCGAGACCCCAGAAGTCTTCATTGGTCGCGATCCTAAAAAATGTCAGATCGTTCTCAACGACTCGGAAGTGTCTTCCGTGCATGCCGTACTCCGTAAGAACATGGTGAGCCTCGTGTTGGAGGATTTGAATTCCTCCAACGGTACGCTGCTCAACGGTCAGCGCATCAATAAGTCCGATGTCGTGAATGGCGATGAATTCATCGTCGGTTCGACGACGTTCACAGTGCAAGTCATTTCTGACCTTTTGGTGTCGGAAGGTAGTCGACTGATGCCGGTTGAATCCGGGCAAGTCGTCGAACGCATCGAAGAAGTTGAAGAAGAAGTTCCTCTCGAGAACATGGCTCCCGGCGAGGGGGGCGTCGATTTCAGTGGCAACGATGCAGTTCAGGAAAAGAGTCTCATTAAGCGGATCATGAAAGATCCGAAGAAGAAGCGCATCGCCATGATCTTGGGCGTGCTTGTTCTGGTCGCGACGCTCATGGAGGAGCCGGAGAAGAAGGCGCCGAAGAAGGCAGAGCCGGCGAAGAAAGAAGCCGTAGTGGATGCCAAGGCCGTCGACGACAAAAAATCCAAGCTTTCTCCTGAGCAGATCAGGGCCCTTGAAGCGCGCTACAAGATTGCTGAATCCTACGTGAAAGACAAGAAGCTCGACGAAGCCCTCGCTGAGCTTGAGCAGATCTTGGCTATCGATCCTGAGTACGCCAACGCGAAGACGTTGTACGTCTACGTGCAGAGCCAGAACAAGCTCTTCAAGGAAGAACAAGAAAAACTCAAGATGGAAGCGGAGAAGGCGCGCGTGCGCGAAGAAGTGAAGGCGCTGCTCGTAGAAGCCAAAGAAGCTGTCACGGCGAGAAATATCACGCGTGCCGAGCAGCTCTTTGCACAGATACTCGAGAGAGATCCGGAGAACCTCGAGGTCACGCCGCTCAAGCAAGAAATCGAAGTCTGGCAAGCCCAGGAGAAGGCGAAGGCCGAAGCCGAGGCGCGGGCTAAGTCCGAAAGATCGCGCATGGTGGATGCCCTGGCCCCCGGAAAGAAACTCTATCTCTCGAAAGAATGGCACAAGGCGATCGCGAAGCTGGAAGAGTTCCTCACCATCAAGCAGATGGACGAAGACCTTATAAAAGAAGCCGGAGACATGCTGGGAGACGCGAAGGCACAGATGGCGTCTGAGATTGCTCCGCTTCTCGGGAAAGCGCGCTCACTCAAGGAAGGCCAGGATCTCAAGGGAGCTTACGAGTCGTACTTGATCGTCTTGACGATCGATCCGACGAACAAGGAAGCCCTGGACGAAGTGGACGGCATCCGTGATTTGCTCGATACACGTTCAAAGAAAATCTACCGCGAAGCGATCATCTCCGAGAGCTTGTCGTTGTTCGGTGACGCCAAGGAGAAGTTTCAGGAAGTGCAGTCCATCTCTCCTACGGACAGTGAGTACTACAAGAAAGCCTCTGAGAAGTTAAAAAATTATTTGGAGTAGTTCATGAAGCTTAAGGCCTATGCCGCCGTTACTCACCAGGGTCCTCATCTTGAGACCAACGAAGATGGCTACGACTTCGATCTCGACCAACAATTCTTTTTTGTGCTCGATGGTTTCGGTGGCGCGGGGATTGGAGATCGGGCCGTTGGTAAGTTAAAAGAAGACCTCAAAGGATTCCTTTCACATCTCGCCGATGATCCGGATGCGACGATGCCGTTGTACTGGAGTCCGCGCTGGTTGCTGGAAGGAAATGCGTTGGTCAACGCCATGTTGAACGCGCACCAGATGCTGTTCAAGGACAATTCTAAGAAGGGTCTTAATCAGCGAGCGGGCGCCAGTGCCGCCTGCGCGATTAAGGCCGATGATATTTTGGTGCTCTCACAAGTGGGTGGTTGCCAAGCCTTTCTCGCTCGCCATGGGCACGTAGAACCTATCTTCTTGCCTGACACGCATCACTATCTTTCTGTGGATCCGCACGGCGCTTCTTCATTACGGGCTCCAGTAGGTGCTTTTGGTTTTTTTCCTGAACTTTCTTGGACGATGCGCGAAGTTCGAATCCAGACGGGAGATCAGTTTGTTTTTCTCACTGAGGGCCTTGCCGCATGGTTAACCCCGCAGGAGTTGGCCCACGCGCTTTCTCGCTCTGGCGAAGACGCTCACCATAAGTTGAATGGGCTACTGAAATTGTCCAATTCCCGTGGCAACACAGCGAACCAAACCGGAATGATTCTAGAATTTTAGACGGTTTTCTCTTCACGCCCTGGATGCCCATTGCCTATAATGTGGAGCATGGGCGTTAAAATTTTATTGGCCGACGACAGTCCTACCGTCCACAAGGTGATTAAGATCATCCTCAAGGATGAACCTTGTGACATCGTGGAATGCGCCCGCGAAGCCGAACTGTCGGATAAACTTTCTCAGCACCGTCCTGCCGTGGTGTTCCTCGATTTCAATTTCTCAGAAACACAAACCGGTTACGACCTGTGCCGCAAGATAAAAGCCGCTTCTCCACAGACAAAAATTTTGGTGATGTACGGAACCTTCGACACTGTCGATGAGGGATCACTCCGTGATGCCGGTGCTGAACAGCATGTGGTGAAACCGTTTGATACGGCGAAGTTCATCGTGCAGGTGCGCAACCTGGCTGACGGCATGGCGCAAGCACCAGCACCTAAGAAAGCTGAAGCGGCTCCCATCGAAGACGGTTGGACGATCCGTGAAAGCGTCGAACGCAAAACACCTGACGTCGGCATGATGCTCAACGATACAGTGGTTTCTTTGAATGAAGATCTCGATCAGTGGGGCATGATGGTTCCTGGGGTGATCGGGAAGTCAGCGGGCGCACCAGATCTGCCACCGGTGATCGGCGAAGAATCAGCGCCGGCCGTGCCGCAGAGAGACCTCACCCTTCCGAAAGAAGCACCGAAAGCCGTCGCACCCTCGCGCGCCGAAGACTTCGTACTCCCGGCAGCGGACGACCTTGAGTATCCGGACATGTCGAGTGGGCTGACTCTCGAACTTGAGACGACGCCTGCGCCAGAGCCGAAGTCAAAACTCATTCCCCTCAATGAACTTTCTGCAGAAGACAATGATCGTCCGGATAGCTCCGTGCTTCTCGAACTGAGTGGCATGGATGACGTCGAAGGTGATCAGCGCCTGGCCGATCAAATTCGTGATGAAGTGGAAGAAGACCTCTGGACCGTGGATGCGTTTGAAGAGACGCAGCCAAAACTCAGCGTAGTCCGGGAAACGAAGCGCCCACAGCTCGACGACGAGCCGACCTTCAGTGCGAATGATAATGAGTTCTCTGCTATCAACGACGGCGGACAAGCGTTTGATGAATCGTTGTTTGAGCCACTCGATAAGCAGGATAAAGCTCCGACGTATAGCTCAACTCAACTGCCGGCTAATCTCGAATCATTGCGCCCACTCTTGAAGGAGTTGGTGAAGGAAGCTGTCGCGGATTACTGCCGTCAGCACGTCGAGAAAGTCGCGTGGGAAGTCATTCCAGACTTGGCTGAAAATCTGATCAAGAATGAGCTGAAGAAGATCAGTGACCAGGTTTCCAAGAACCTCTAGTCCCAGCGCAAGCTTCCGTTAAACACAGACTTTCCATTTACGATCGCTTCGCCGTGGGGACCGAGTCCCTGGAAGAGTCCCTGCGTGATCTCAGTGCCATCGGTGATGGTGACTGAGCGCTCAAGGTGCACACAGCGTGCGTTCCACGCCTCTCTGAGTTGGTTGAGCGGACGGGGATGAGTCGCCAGATAATCGTTCACGAGTTGTGCGGGGAATTCATGGGCCATCAAGGCCTCCCAAGAAATCGCCTTGCTCAAGACGCTGCCCCAGGGACTCTCAGTCTGCGGTAAAAGATTGAGCCCGACACCAATAAACATAGTTGGCGATTGATGCTGCAGAAGAATGCCGCCGCATTTTTTTCCGTGATGGTAAATGTCGTTGGGCCACTTGAGCCCCACGCGCTCACCCCACAGGCGCTCGATACTTTCGGCGAGTGAGACGGCAACTTCCAAGGCCTGCCAGGTGAGCTGCGGATGAGCAGGTGCGCTAAAGGAAAAGGCCAGTGCACCGGGACGATGTTCCCAGCTGTGATTTCCGCGACCTCGGCCCTGGATCTGGGCTTCCGTCGAGACTAATGAGTACACTTCGAAGTGCCGTTTTAGCTCGTCTTGTGTAGAGTCACATTGTACCAAACGCAAATGTTTCAACATGCTCCGAGGTTAACATATGTCACTCATCAAACGCGATACCCCACGTCCTATTCGCTTCACCACGAACGTGAATCCTTACGCTCACGGCAGCGTGCTGGCAGAATTCGGAAACACCAAAGTTCAAGTCACGGTGAACGTGCAAGAAAGTGTCCCACCATTCCTTAAGGGGAAAGGACAGGGGTGGCTGACAGCGGAGTACGCGATGCTGCCATCCGCGACGCATACGCGCGGTGATCGAGAGCGCAAGGGCGCCTCGGGTCGTACGCAAGAGATCCAGCGTTTGATCGGCCGCGCCCTGCGCGCCATCACGGACATGAGTAAGCTCGGCGAACGTACTTTAATGATCGACTGTGACGTCATGGTCGCCGACGGCGGTACACGTACCACGGCCATTTCCGGCGCGTACGTGGCGCTTGAGCTGGCGATTCGCAAGCTCCAGAAAGACGGCCTCTTGAAAGAGTATCCGCTGAAAGAAGCGCTGGCGGCGGTCAGCGTGGGCCTCACCAAAGAAGGGTTCGCGATTGCGGACCTGAACTACCAAGAAGACTCGAGCTGCGAAGCCGACGTGAACGTGGTGATGACGGCGACAGGAAAATTCGTCGAGCTGCAAGGTACGGCCGAAGGCGATCCCTTCTCGGAAGAACAGCTCCAGGCCCTCATCTCCTGTGCCAAGACCGCCATTGGTAAAGTGGTCGCCGCTCAGCAGGCCGCATTGAATGGTTGAGTTCATCCTCGCATCCGGTAACGCGCACAAGGCCGAAGAGTTTGCCGAGCTCTTCGCTGGCCGCATTTCGGTAAGGCCCGCACCGCGCGGATTGAACCCGGATGAAACCGGCACGACCTACATTGAAAACGCTCTAATTAAGGCCAAGGCCTACTATGATGAGTTTGGAGTGCCGGCCCTCGCTGATGATTCGGGCCTCACGGTGGAAGCCTTGCCGGAGATCCTGGGAGTTAAGAGCGCACGATTTTTGCCTGAAAAACCGGACTACAAAGATAAGTGTGCCGAGCTCCTGAACCTGCTAGGCCAGGGCGATCAGCGCCAGGCCTACTTCACCTGCGTGATGTGCTGTTACTTGTCGCCGGAAGAGATCTATTTCTTTGAGGGTCGCGTTCACGGGGTCATTGGGACCGAGTACCGCGGAGGCCACGGCTTTGGTTATGACCCGGTTTTCGTACCTACGCGCACTGAGAATGATGGGAAGACTTTGGCCGAACTGCCAGATTGGAAAAACAAGAATTCCCATAGAGCGAAGGCAGCTTTAGCGGCCTTAGGGTTTTTCATCCCACGCTAAAATCATGGCCCGTCATGTTGGCCAATGCCACGCAAAATAGAATAAGCGGGGCTTGAAATCATGGACAATTCTTATTGGAGCGTTCATACTCGACCGACGTCGGGGTGTAGCGCAGTCTGGTAGCGTATCTGCTTTGGGAGCAGGTGGTCGTAGGTTCGAATCCTATCACCCCGACCATTATCTTTTTTTAAATCTAAAATTTCCTCATTATCCACTACCGTAGAAAAGCCATACGCCGCCGGCGATGAAGACGGTCGCCGCAATGTAGATGATGGCTTTTCCGTGATCTCTCTTTTTTCGTCGGAGCAGGGTAGGTCCGTTTGCTGAAACGTTTATTTTTTTTCTAGGCGACGAATCGTTGGCCTCCAGCAGGAGGCTCTTGGAAATGTTAGCGCGCGACGACTCGTCGACGTTCTCGACGCTCACGGCGACGTGGGGACCGATCGTGAGCGTCAGAAAGATCGGATAAGACATCGGCCTATTCGCTGGAATTTGTTTCCCATCGATGTAGACGCCGTTGGCGCTTCCCAGGTCTGTCACGAGGACCTGGCCGCCTTTCAGCTCGATCTTGCAGTGTTGGCGCGAGATCGATTCGTGCTGGATGCGCAGGTCACACTTCGACGATCGACCAATGAGCATCGTGGTTTTTTCGAGTTCGATTGTTTCCCGGGCTTCACTGGAAATTTGGTAGGTAAGTTTCATGGTGACGTCCAGTTTACTTCAGTTCACTTCAGTGCGTTTCAAACCAGTCGAGGATCGCTTCGGGTGCTTCGGAGAGCCAGGCATGTCCGGCCTCCGCGTTGATCACCATTTTCACTTCGATGCCATTCGCCTGGAGTTTTTCTTCGAACCAGCGAGCGGTGAAAAGCGGCACCGTCAGATCACGGGCGCCGTGGAGAAGGAGTGTGGGGGGGTGGTGTGCCGGCAACGAATTCGGAATCACACAGGCAGGCCCTAAGCAGGTGGCGTAAGAAGCGGACTGGATCGCAATCGCTCTGAATTTCTCTGGGAACGTCAAAACGAGTCGACTGGTATTGTAGCCACCGCTCGAAATTCCTGTGGCGTAAAGGCGATCGGAATTGAGCTTCCCGAAATCTCCCGCTTTGATTTTTTGCATGATCTCAGTTAGCACACGGAAATCGGAGGTCCACTTGTAGTTGGGGAGCGGCAGATTGGTGGTCCAACCGATCTGCAGAGTCGCGCGAGGTGCGATCACAGCGTAACCGTTGTCGAGCAACGTTTGGATCAGGCGAACTTCGTGGAAGCCGCCGAAGGGGAGATGGCGTGGGCGCGAGAACTCGATGGGAAACCAAGAACCCTGCGACAGCAACACCACTGGCCAGCCCTTGCGAGGAGCCGTGCCTGCAGGGAGCTGCCAAAGCACTTCGCGCTCTGTGAGTGGGCCGGAAGCCACAGTTGTGATGTTCCGCGGGCAATGCAGCCAGCTGACTTCACCTTTGTCGTCGAGCTGCTCGATACAAATAGAGGCTTGCGCAATGAAGGGGAAGAGGAGGGCAAGAAAAAGTGTTTTCATGGAAAGATCATCCAACGTGCTAAGTGATCGTTCAAATAAAAAGGGCCCCGATGGGGGCCCTTTGAAGATTAGCGCTGTTTAGTCCAGTCTCCGCTTGGGAAAATTAGGCAGTTACCGACGATCGCCACCAGAGCATTCGCTCCGTAAAAAAACGCATTGGCGGGATCACCTGTAAACGTCGCGACAAAACCCAGGAGGGCGATGACCTCGTTCATGGCGAGGCTGATGACCGTGGCCGTGAAGTGCTGCCCAGGCTCAGTGGCTTTCGCCCGCAGGGACTTATTCACGAGAAGACTCGCAAACAACATGAACGGGGCGACGAGCGCCAAAAGTTCCAGGGGATTTTCGAACGACTTCGGTACTTCGAAGAGTGAGGCTTTTCCGATCTGGAAAAGGACAAATCCGTAGATCAGCACTGACATCGTCATCGCCATCCACACAATCTTCGCCGTCGCCTTGGGATCAACTTGTTGTTGTTGATTCATATTACCACCCTAGAATGTGCGCAAACATGAGTGGAGCGACGATGGTAGCGTCTGATTCCACAATGTAGCTTGGGGTATTCACCGAGAGCTTGCCCCAGGTAATTTTCTCATTAGGCACGGCGCCTGAGTACGAACCGTAACTGGTAGTTGAGTCGGAAATCTGACAAAAGTAGCCCCACAGACGAATGTCGGTCTTCTCCAAATCTTGACGGATCATCGGAACCACGCAGATCGGGAAGTCACCGGCGATGCCACCACCGATCTGGAAGAATCCAATCGATGAAGTTTTCGCTGTCTCCATGTACCAGTCAGCGAGATTCATCATGTACTCGATGCCCGTCTTCACGGTGTGCACGTTCTTCACTTCGCCTTTCATGCAGAAGGAGGCGTACATGTTGCCAAGAGTTGAGTCTTCCCAACCTGGCACGACCATCGGGATGTTCATTTCCGCAGCAGCGAGCATCCAAGAATTTTTCGGATCGATTTGGTAGTGCTGTGTGAATTTGCCTTTCTTCAATGCGCGGAAGAAGAACTCGTGCGGGAAGCAGCGTTCATTCTTCTTTTCTGCTTCGGCCCACTCGTCGGCCATGATCGACCAGATTTTTCTCATCGCTGCTTCTTCGGGGATGCAGGTGTCCGTCACGCGATTCAAGTGTTTGTCGTAGAGCTTCTGCTCGGCTTCTTTCGTGAGACCGCGCCAATCGGGAATGCGCTCGTAGTGCTCGTGGGCCACGAGGTTGTAGATGTCTTCCTCGAGGTTAGCGCCGGTGCATGAAATGGCGTGAACCTTACCTTGGCGGATCATCTCTGCGAGAGAGAGACCCAACTCCGCTGTGCTCATCGCACCCGCGAGAGTCACCATCATCTTTCCACCGGATGTCATGTGAGCTTCGTAGCCCTTCACTGCATCCATCATGGCCGCCGCATTGAAGTGGCGATAGTGATGATTCATAAATGTTGAGATAGGACCGGTCGACTTGGACGTGCTCATGAAAGACCTCATGGCAAAGCAGCTGGCAGGCCGCGGCTGGTTCCTGGAACGGGTTTTCGCCCTTCACTCCGGGTACGAGGCGAATTTCCCTCGATTCTAGTCGTCTGGTCAAGAGTGCTGATTGAAATGTATTATGGAGGAGATGACGTCAAAAACCTCTCATTTAGCCACCGCAGCACATCGCCCCATGGTCATATGGTTCACCGGTCTGTCGGGAGCGGGGAAAACCACACTGGCCCAGGGCCTGGCACGCGCGCTTAGAAGCCAGGGGCTTAAGGTGGAGCTCCTCGACGGTGACATCGCCCGGGCCAAGAAACCCCAGACGGGCTTCGGTCGGGAAGACCGCTTAGAACACTTGCGGTTGATGGCGCAGGAAGCGGCTTTGCTGGAAAAGCAGGGGGCCATCGTCCTAGCGGCTTTCATCACGCCTTACGAAGAGGCCCGCCAATTTCTAAGAAAGACCTGTGGCCGCTACGTCGAAGTCTGGGTCGACACGTCTTTGAGCGTGTGCGAAGAGCGGGACGTGAAAGGGCTCTACGCGCGCGCCCGTCGGGGAGAACTCACGCAGTTCACGGGCATCTCGGATGTGTTCGAAGAGCCACTCACGTGCGACATCCGCCTCAAGACCCTCGGACAAAGCGAGAGCGAAACTTTGCGCGAACTCCAAGAAAAATTACAGAGCTTTTTTTAGTAAGACCGCGGCGATGGTTCGCCCTGAGATGGAGTCGATGAGAATCATCTGCCCCATGCCATTTTTTCCAAATTCATCAGACGCCAATGGGCCATCGAACTCCAGCAAGCCTCGTTGTAACAACGGTGTACCCGTCTGATTTGGGGCACACCATATGTGCTGTTCCCAGTCCCACATGAGCGCGGGTTGGAGACTTGTGACGTTACCCTGCCACGTGAGAGTTTTGGCAATCAACGGAGATTTCATTTCTTCAAAGAACAACCACTCCGCTTCCCATCGCTTGGTATGAGGGATCGTTCCTGTGTAGAGCAAGTCGCCTCTCTGAAATCCACCACGAGCAAGCACGAGGCGAAGGGCCTCTCCAGCTTTCACCTGAGATCTTTGATGTGGATGAGAGTGGATTTCCTGCAAAGTTACAGGGCCTTGATGAGTGTGCAGCGTTTCGCCGCTCTTGAGTTCGCCGGCGATCAATTGTCCCGTGACACTTCCGTCGCGCAGGACATGCTGAACCGCGAACCGTGCGGGATGATTTGCATGAGGCTTTGTGGGTATGGTGTCGAGCCAGTTTATCAATGACGGACCTTCGTACCACGACGTTTGAGTGGAGCGCTGGATGATGTTGTCTCCCAAGAGAGCGCTCGCTGGAATGAAGGTCGCGTCGGAGTAGTCGCTGAGCTGGGCCTTGAGCTCCGTGAAGACGGTTTCTGAAAATTCAACCTGATCCATCTTGTTCACCACAAAAGCAATGGCGGGCACACCCAACCAACGCGCCAGCCAGGCATGCCGTCGCGTTTGCGTACTCACGCCACGAGTGGCATCCACCAAGATGATGGCCGCATCAGCGAGCGAGGCTGCGCTCACCATGTGGCGAATGTACCGCAGGTGCCCGGGCGCATCGGCCACGATGAATTTGCGATGAGCAGTCTCAAAAAAGCGGTAGGCGACATCCATCGTGATGCCCTGGGCGCGCTCTGCCCGCAGGCCGTCGGTGAAGTGCGCGAGGTTTCCCTTGAGTGTCTCGAGCTGGTCTTGATGAATCCGGCCGGCATCGAGAAAGAGACGGCCGATCAAGGTGCTCTTGCCATCATCAACTTCGCCTGCGGTGAAGAAACGTCGGAGTTCCATTAGAAGTAGCCTTCGCGTTTGCGATCTTCCATGGCGGCGTCGCCACGTTTGTCATCGGCGCGGCTACCGCGTTCACTTAAGGTAGAGCTTTCAATTTCTTGGATGACTTCGGCGATCGTCTTCGCATCCGATTTGATCGGCGAGGTGCAGGTCATGTCTCCCACAGTGCGAAAGCGCAGGTCCCAGGTTTCGACTTTGTCAGTCGGCAAGGGTGTGATGAAAGGAGAGGTGGGCAACCAGGTCCCATCGCTTCGTCGCACGACTTCACGGCGATGGGAAAAATAGAGAGAGGGCACGTCGGCATTCTCTCGCTCCAGCCAGCGCCAGACATCGAGTTCGGTCCAGTTGTTAAGCGGAAACACTCGCATGTTCCCCTCTGGTGGCAGTGAGGGATTGTACAGATTCCACAGCTCGGCTTGTTGCACGCTCGGGTCCCATCCGCCCTCGGATGCGCGTGGAGAAAAGAATCTTTCTTTAGCGCGCGCCTTCTCTTCGTCTCGTCGTGCGCCGCCTATCGCTGCGTCGAAGTGTCCCTCAGCAAGGGCATCAAGTAGTGTGCGTGCTTGCTGACGGTTGCGACTCGGGTAGGGACCACTCTCGTCTTGAGCTCTCCCTGCGGCGATGGTGTCGGCAACACTGCGGACAATGAGTGTCTCGCCGAGCTGTTTCATCACGCGATCGCGGAAGTCGATGGTTTCTGAAAAATTATGGCCGGTATCGATGTGCAAGACGGGGTAGGGAAAGGGATCAGGTCGGAAGGCCTTCACAGACAAGAGCAACAGACACAAGGAATCCTTGCCCCCTGAAAAAAGGAGGACGGGGCGTTTGAAAAGTGCCGCCGTCTCACGCATGGAGTAGATGGCTTCGGCTTCGAGTTGGTCTAAGTAATCAAAATGCGACATGTTCTAACTATTTTAGCGTGGGCCCAGAGCTTGGCCAGCACTAGACAACGCGTTAAAGTGCGTGATCTGCTCTTGGACTATGAAAACTGCACTCTTTGCCCTGATTTTGCTCTCTTTTTCGGCCCAGGCCCAAGTTTGGCAGGAGATTTCTCCAACTGAGAGACAGCTCCGCTTGGCGCAACTCACCCATGCACCCTGGGGCGGTGAGGTGAAAGAGACCTCAACGAAGACGGCCCTGGGTTGTAGCAAATCAGAAGTGACGCTGAAGGTTCGCTCACCGGAAGGTAAAAAGTGGAATTTTACATTCACACTCGTGCGTCCGGAAAATGCGAAGAAGAATGCTTTGGTGATGTTGCTCCCGACGATCGAGCGCCTCACTCCGCTCGAGCCCACTATCGCCTACCAACTCTGCAAAGCGGACTACGCAGTTGCGGTTATCGACGCCAACGATAATTCGCAGCCACAGAATCTTCCGGCGTGGGGCCACGAAGATCAGGTGCTGCGCCAAACAATTCTCACGATTCGGACCATCATGGACTGGGCGCAGTCCGATGCGCGAATCTACAAAACGAAGATCGCTCTTTTCGGTCACAGTCTCGGTGGCATTACCGCCGCTCTCATGGCGGGAGTTGAGCCGCAGCGTTTGAAGGCCATCGTCATCGCGGTCGGCGCCGGCAACATGCCCGGCGTACTGACGAAGAGCATCTACCCACGGGTGGCGTACTTGCGCTGGCGCCGGTTCGCTGAGCTCGGCAACATTTCATCTGACGACTACGAAAAAAATCTTATCGAGAACTTGAAGTACGATCCGCTCAACTTCGCTTCGCGCGTGAAGACGGATCGCTTGTATTTCGTGATGGCAGCGTGGGATCGCAGCGTTCCCTACGAGTACCAACTGCAGACACACCAAGCGTTTGGCTCGCCGGAGTACCACCTCTTCTCTCCCGGCGGGCACATCGACGGATTGCTCCGGTTGTCGTTGTGGGACTTCGATAAGGTGGAGAGTTTCCTAGATTCGAAACTGAAATAGCGACTGCACAAGAGCGATCACGCCAAAAATTCCGATCATGATGCCGGCCCCGCGCGAAAAGCGCGCGAGGAACTTCGGCGTCAGTCGCTGCCGGAGCAGCACGGTCCCGATGCTGAGACTCAGCCACCATGCGGCCGATCCCAAGAAGACTCCCGCGAGCACGATCCAAATCTCTTTCAAGTTGCTCGCCTGGATTCCGAGCCCGGCATACACCGCCATGAATCCAAGAATCGTCATGGGATTTGAGATCGTCAAAACAAACGATTCGGTGAAGAGCCGCCCGAGGGGGCGTTTCTGACCGGGGGCCCGCTGCTGGAATACCGGCGGTGGCGTGATGTACATGCGCCAGGCCACGATCAACAGTAAAACGCCGCCTATGAAACGGAGCTCCCTCTCGTAGCCTGCGAGGAAGCCCATGACACTCGCAATGCCGATGGCGGCGATCGCGCCGTAGACCGTATCTGCAGCTGCAGCGCCCATGCCGGTGGAGAAGCCGGAAAGTTTGCCGTGGCGAAGGGAGCGGTCCATACAGAGAATGCCGATCGGTCCTACCGGGGCAGCGACAGAAAATCCGAGCAACAAACCTTTTCCAAAGAGCACTAGTGCCATCATCACGCGGTCTCGCTTTTCTCAGATTCTGGGATCGGCAATTCGCTCGTTTCTTTTTCGGTGCCCATCACGATCGTGGTGTGAGTTCTCATGACTCCCGTGAGCGATTTCAAACCGAGGCTGACGATTTGATCGAGATGCCGAGTATGGGCGCAACGAATCTTCAGAAGATAATCGTGATCGCCGGCGATTTGGTGACATTCTTGAATCTCGGGAAAACTTTTCACGCGTTTCAGGAATGCCGTACGGTGCGAGGGTTTCTCGAGAGTCACTGACACAAAAGCTGTCAGCTCCCACCCCAACGCTTCGGGTGAAATGACCGCACGATAACCACGGATGATCTTTCTTTCTTCCAGGCGACGGATGCGATCCATCACGCCGGGCGAAGACAGCCCGACCTTCTGGGCCAAATCGGCCCAGGACGCGCGTCCTTTTTTCATCAGCTCACCCACAAGGGCGAGATCGAGAGAATCCATGTTCTTAAATATTCATCATATATAATCTAATAAAATAAGATAATAATGTCATTTTTGTTAACTTTGTTATGACGCATGGGGCTTTTATTTATAAATAACTATCAGTTGTAATTAAGGTTATTGGGCCTCACGTCAAAAAGAAGGCACCCTTTCTCACAGGCCCTCACTCTAGGGTGCACAGAGTCACAAAGGCCAACAGGCCGCCCCGACGAAAGTCTTTACAACACGAAAAGGCCTGGGCGAGACTAATCCCATCATCCGATTTCAGAAAGCAGGACGCCGTAAGTGCGGATGAAACACACCGACCATCGAGAGGACCAGTTCATGAAACTCGTTCGTTTATACATCCAAGGCTTCAAGTCTTTTAAAGATCGCACCACGATCGAATTCGATGACGGCATCACGGGCATCGTCGGTCCTAACGGTTGCGGTAAATCAAACATCGTGGACGCACTCTTCTGGGTGATGGGCGAGCAATCGGCTAAGCACTTGCGTGGCACGAACATGAAAGACCTGATCTTCGCCGGATCATCCAAATATTCTCCGGCGAGTTTCGCGGAAGTGACCTTGGTCATGGAGAACACCAACGGTAAGCACATCCACATTGCGGGAGCCGTTGCGCGTCCGGCTGAAATCCAACTCACACGTAAGCTCTATCGCAATGGCGAAACGGAATATCGAATCAACGGCGAGCCCGCGCGCTTGAAAGATATCCACGAAGTGTTCATGGACACCGGCGCCGGTGCGAAGTCGTACTCGATCATCGCGCAAGGTGAAATCAACAAGCTCGTTCAGGCGAAACCGGAAGAGCGTCGTACCATGATCGAAGAAGTGGCGGGCATCACGAAGTTCAAACTTCGTAAGCGCGACTCTCTGAAGAAGATCGAACAGACTCAAATGAACCTGGCCCGTTTGGAAGATTTGCAAGCCGAGATCTACAAGAACTTGAAGAATCTCGAGAAGCAGGCCGAGAAAGCTGAGCGGGCCCGTTCACTGCGTGAACGCATCAAGCGCTACGAACTCATCACCGACGCGCATAAAGAATTCGAGTTCCTCCAGGACTGGACGAATGCCGATAAGATTCTCGAAGAGCGCAAGACGGAGATGGAGCAACTCACGCTCCGTCGCCAGCAGCTTGATCTTCTCTTGGAAGACGAGCGTGTTCAGAAAGCCGATGCTATCGACAAGATCGATGAAGCGCAGGAAGACTTCAACACGCACTCCCGCCAGCTCGCGGCGTCGGAAGAGCGCATGAAGCACCTGAAGCGTGCCATCGCAGAAAAAGAGAAGTTGATCGATTCTCGCAATAAAGAAAACGAAGAACTGGCCGTAGACACTGAAAATAGAACAAGGCGCTCAGAAGAGCTCAGCTCACAGCTTTCTGAATTGGAAGGAACCGATTACGGCGCCATGGATTTTTCTGACCGCGAAGAGCGCGCAGAACTCCTCAAGCAGCAGCTCCAGGACCTTGAAGAAGAATTGCAAAATGCCCGTCGTGACGCTGCTTCAGCAAAAGACGCTGTGGCCGCTCTTGACCAGCAACAATTCCGCAACACATCTAAGCTCGAAGAGTACTCACGCCTGTTGCAAGACATCGCGGCAGAGATCGAAGTGCTTGAGAAGCAAGACTCAACGTCTCGTGATGAACTCATCCGTGAACGCGAGCGTTTCCAGTTAGCGAAGACTCGTCTTGAAGAAGTACTGGGTCTTTTGCCGACGACTAAAGCGGGCATGGACACATTGCTGGCGGAAGTGAAAGCACTTGATGCTGAAGTGCGCACGCTTCAACGCGAAGTCATTCAAACGGAAAGCAAACGCGATTCACTCATTGAAGTGAACCAGCAGGCCGAAGGCAAAAAACTCGGCGCGCAGGACCTCGTGTCTCGTCACGCTGATGGTGGTATCGAAGTCTTGGGTCGCTTGGTTCAATGCGAAGACGGCTTTGCTACCGCCGTAGAAGAATTGCTGGGCGATGCCCTTGATAGCGTCTTGATCTCAGGTGGAAAAGATACATTTGCTCGTTTAGGAGCTGGTTTTACCCACGCGGCGGATGTCATCTTCGCCATGGAAGACGGCGTATCATCGGAAACGGAAGAGCGCTTGCGCCTCACACTTGAGGGTGTGCGTCCACTCTCTGACGTTGTGAAGTCAACCGACGTCGCTTTTGGCACCGCTTTGAACCGTTTGCTCTCCGGGTATTTCATTGCCACGAACCTCACTGAAGAAACAGCTGTTCAGTTGAATCCGGCCATCGGTTTCAAGGGTATCGTTTCTCCGGATGGTAAGACGTTTGTCCGCAAGTCATTGAACACCATAACCTACGGTTTGCGTCGCACACTTGAGAGCGAGCAGGTTATGGGCGTGGTTGAGCGTAACGGCTTGATCGAGCGCATGAGTGTTGAACTCACAGAGAAGAAAGAGAAGCTCGCTGGGCTTGAAGTGCAACTGACGGAAAAAGAAGCGGCTCTTGTGGCCGTGCGCTCACAAGTTGAAGAGCTCAATGCTCGTCAGCAAGAAGCCGCGACTCAACATGCTTCCGTGAAGGCCAGCCTTGAGTCTAAAGAAAAGACGTTTGGCACGAGCTCGTCTCGTCTCGAAATTCTTCAGAACCGTAAGCTCGAGACCTCGGGTCTACGTTTGGCGCTGATGGAGTCAGAAGAGAAGATCGCGCGCGAACGCAAAGCCGTGCAAGAGCGCAATGATCATAGCGCTGAGAACATGCAGGAACTTGAAACACGTCACATCGATTTGAAGATCAGCTTTGAGAATGAGCGCGATGATTTGATCGAACTTAAAGTGAAGGCACAGTCTTACGAGCAGCAGTTGAAGTCTCTGCGCTCGCAGATCGCGGATACGGAAGGTCAGCTCGAGCGTTTGCACCAGAAAGCCGAAATGAACAAGCTTCAGCTGGAACAAGCTGAAGCAGAAATGCAGCAATCTGAAGCCGAAGTCGCCCAGGGCGAGGAAGAGAATCTCAATCTCGCTGAGCAGTTGGCCGATAAAGAGCAGTTCTTGGGTCTTTTGAAAGACCAGTTGTCACAAGTCCTCTTGGGCATGCAAGACAAAGAGACCGAGCTTAAGAATGCGACGGCTCGCATCAGCAAACTTGAAAAAGAAAACGTCGAGCTCGAACTTCGCCAGGAGCAAATCCTCGGTGAAGAAGAGATCTTGGTTAAGAACGCCTTTGAGAAGCACCGTGTGGACTTGCGTTACACGATTATGAACCACCTCCAGCTTTCAACCGAGCAGTTGAAGGGTCTCGCTGATGTGTCAGCGATGTATCTGATGGAAGGCGAGGAAGGTGTTGTGACGGTTGAGCGCGAAGAGTGGGAATTCACTAAGCGCTTCCCGGCCGAAGTGCGTGACTACCGTGAAAAGCTTAAAGAATGCCGGACGGAATTTAATCGTCTGGGAGAAATCAACTGGCAGGCGATCGAGGATTACGACCGCCAAAAACTTCGCCATGATTTCTTAAGAACTCAAGAAGAAGAGCTGAAGAAAAGCCTCGCCGACCTGCAAACGGCGATTCAGCACATCGATGAGAAGTCTCGCGAGCGTTTCAAGGAGGCCTTCCACGAGGTCAACGAACGCTTCAGCAAGGTCTTCCCCATCATCTTCGGCGGTGGTTCCGCACGTTTGGATATGACCGGTGACATCGACTCACCAGACGCGGGCGTGGATATCATCGCGCAACCGCCGGGTAAGAAGATGCAGTCGATCACGTTGATGTCAGGTGGCGAGAAAGCCATGACGGCCGTGTCGTTGATCTTCTCGATCTTCCTCGTGAAGCCATCTCCCTTCTGTCTCTTGGACGAAGTAGATGCTCCATTGGATGACGCCAACGTTGGGCGCTTCAACGAGTTGTTGCGTGAGATGAGTGGAGAAACGCAGTTCATTCTCATCACGCACAATAAGAAGACTATGGAATTGAATGACACGCTTTACGGCGTGACGATGCAAGAGCCTGGAGTCTCTAAAGCAGTTTCCGTACAACTCCACTGATGGTTGGTCGGGGGAGAGGCGCAGGATGAAGCCGACTCCCCCTCCTTTTTAGGAGCTCCCTTGAAATTCCTTTTGCTCAATCTGCTGTTATCTCTTTCGGCGATCGCCGATGATTTTTTGCCGTCGTCTTTTAGCGCCGACTACGAAGAGAGCTTTAAGAGTGCCGCCACCGGTAAAGAGAAGAAGAGCTTCGGGAAGATCGATTACAAGTATCCACGCCATATTCGTTTCGATGTGGTCTCGCCCGATCCTTCAAGCTTCGTCGCCAATCCGAAGACGAGCTGGTATTACACTCCGCCGTTTGTGGAAGGTGAAGAGGGCCAGGTCGTCATTCAGCGCTCTGAAGACTTGGTGTTGACCAAGTTTTTAGACTCGCTCAAAAACGGCGCCAAGACCAACGCTGCGTACCAAGTGGCATTCAAGAAAGACCAGTTGGTGCTGAGTTTTAGTGCCGCTCTCAAGAAGGACCTACAGATGGTGCAGGCGATCCTCACTGCCAAGAACGGTGATGCAGCGAAGGCAACAAACCTGGGTGCGTTCAAAGAGCTAGAGCTGGTGCACACCAACGGCCGTCGCGTGAAGATGAAGTTCCTCGAGTTCCGACCGGGACTCACGTTTGCCGATAAGCATTTTGAGTTTCGTGTTCCACCCAAGACGAAGATCACTCAGGGGAAGTAGCCCTCAGCATCTGATCCACTCGCGGAAGATCTCTACGAACTTTCGCCCCGTGCTGATCCCAGTATCGATCGCCGAGCTCGCCCCAGAAATTATCGTACTGCTGGTAGCCGGGCCAACTGGCGACCTCATCGGCTTGTCCCATGTTCGTCGGATAGATGTCGATCTCCGGAACGCGCCCTTGCTTGAGACTTAGATCGACGAGGGCAGTCATCCAGGGCGCTGCGCGGTTGCCCATGTCGAGGCAGCCGACGCTTCCGCCGTGGCCATGGATCTTGATGTCGCCGCCCTTGTTATCCACGGGGACGTTGAGATCGCCGAGGAGTGCGGAGCGCTGACTCCAGTTTTCGTAATCCACATGCACGTTGGTGAAGTAGCTGCTGGCGGGATTTACGCTCGTGAGTCGAAAGCGGGCCTCGGGAACCTGCATGTCACCCTTCTTCGTCTTCGGACCAGGGAGACCGCTGAAGAAATCAATAGGGCTTTGCTTAAACTCATACCACTGGCCAGAGCGGTCCTGGAGTTCAACTTGTACGACGGCTTGTCCACGGTTGAATTGTGATTCTAGATAGTAGCGACAGTTGAAATCTTCAATATTCGCACTGATTATACAATTGAGATTTCTTTCTTTGCGCGCCAATTGATTCGCGTAGACGATGACTGTGGGATTCGAGGCGACTAGAGCTTGCAGCTCTGCGATCTCTGCTTCGAGATTTTCTTTTTTGCTCACTATGCCGGGGAACTTGACCACTTGCAGATGGAAGGGAGGTACGATCTGTGGATTTACTGAGCAGTCAACGGCGACATCCAGATTGTGAGTTTTAGCGTAAAGTTCGACTTCGGCGCAGACCAACTTTTTTGATGTGTCGATGGCTCGGTTTACGATGGCTTGAGGAGCATCAATCTCTAGCATCCTTTCATCTGTCACGATGGTTTCCATATCGGCGATTAAGGTGCGCACCTGTTCAGTGAGTACGTCGGGTACACCGTTGTTACAGTTATTGGGGTCGTCTTCGAGTGGCGGAGGTGGCGAGGATTGTGCGGAGAATTCGGGATCGACGATTTCTGATCGCACCGCGATCTCACCATCGTCTCCACTGGTGCTAAAAATAGCGTGGTGAAGATCCCATCGATCGGGTTCTGCTTGAGACCAAGCATTGAGGGACAGCATTAGGGCGAGTAAGGGTAAAAAGCGCATGGATACTTGATCGGTTTACTTCACAAAAACATGAGCGAGCTATCGTAGTTCCGATGGGTTAGTGAAGTAATGTTCGATTCTGGCGGCCATCTGGGCGCCATGGGCCCCATCGATGATCCGATGATCGAACGTGCAGCAGAAGCTCACGCGTTTCTTCACCGCCGGCTTTCCGTCCACCACGCACACGCGGTCCACGACTTTTCCGAGTGCGATGACGAAGGGCACTTTGGAGTAGGGAGGAAGAGGTACGAAGGCGTTTTCTAAACCCAAGGAGCCGATGTTGGTGATCATCATGCTACCAAACGCATCGCGTGGAACACCCAGGCCCTTCACGAACAAGTTGCACGAATAGAAAATGAAACCGATGGTGTTCAGCATCGTCATCGCGAGAAAGGACGGAATCATTTTCCAGTTGTTCTTTATCTTCTTAAAACTTTCGTCTTTTCCCGTTTTGATCGAGCGCGCACCGGTGTTGAGTTCACGGGCGACTTCTTTCAGCGTTTTGCCATCGATGCCCCGGACCACGTGGCCCGAGAGGTCTTTGTCATTTTGGACGACGTGAAAAAAGATATCCACGTGCTGGCGAGGATAGATCTTTCCGAAGCGCACGATGCTGTTGAGGTCAGGAATTTCTTTGAGGACCTGGCCCACGACCTTGCCGGCGAGGTGAGTGATGGTGATCTTCTCTTCCGACGGGGCATTGGATTTTTCTAGCCACGCGAGCGCTGGCTCGGCGTCGAGATCCATCAGGTGGTAGACCTGGGAGTCGCCCACGGGCTTCCAGGAGCCCACGGAGATCTTTCTCCAGGGAGTCATGCGCACAGCGGGAAGGAGTTGCACGTTTCGTTTCAACATGGTCACAGTCCTAGTGCCTTGAGGATCTTTGAGGTCTTGTGAGCTTCGGTCTTCGCTTTGATGGCCCGGTACTCTTCGTCGTATTTCGCGTGATTCGTGCCACAGACCTTGTCCCAGAAGTTGTAGTAGATGCTGAAATTCTTCTGATGGTACTTGTGGTGCAAGTTGTGATGCGTGGGCGTGTTCAGAATCTTCTGGATCGGACGATCTAACAAATCTTTGTGCCAGAATTCAAAACCGGTATGGCCCCACATGTTGATGTAGAACATGAAGCTGTAGAAAACCCAGACCCAGATCACGTGCGAGGGAATGGCGAAGGCGATGACGTACCAGAAGAGTCCTTGCACGACCGCCTCCACGGGATGGAATGAAAGTGAGGCAAAGGGCGTCGGCGGGAGTGAGCGATGGTGGATCATGTGAAAGGGACGCAACCATTTCCATTCGTGCATCCAGCGGTGGGTCCAGTAGAACCATGTGTCGTGAGCAAATTGGATGACCAAGAAATTGAGTAAGAAATAAACCACGCCGCGCTCGTCCCATTGGGAGTAGATCAACGTGTGGCCCGACTTCCACAGAAACCACAGCCCCAGGCCCATGATCCAGAAAATCACCTGCGTAGAAAACGAATGGCGGATCTCGCTCAAAATTTGCGCGCTGGTTGGAGTAATATCGTGGATGGCACGGTGGGGGATGGAGGGCCCAAGGAAACGGTAGAAGAACCACCATCCGCCGGCGGCAAAAAACACGAAATTTGCGATGAGGAATCCCGCCAAAAGAGCGGCGAAAATTCCTAGCTCGGAGAGGGTACTCATTTCCATAGTTTAATGGCTAAATGCCTACGTGTGGGCCGGGATGAAGTTTTTACCTTATTCCCCCTGGTTTCTCGAACCCGAGGATACAATGCCCCAAAGGACTCTCGAATGGCCAAGCCCACCTTCACGGTGCAGCAGTATCCCTGGCTGATTAAATACTTCGCTTCGCGAAATCCGATTCATTTGTTAGTGATGGTCTTGCCGCTGCTCGTGTACTTGCTGAAGACTTCCGTGGCGGGTGCGCTCCCGTTACAAACCTGGTTCTTGATGTTGGGTTTGGGAGTATTCTGGTGGACCTTCCTCGAATACGCCATCCATCGTTGGGCCTACCACAGTAAGTATCCCTTCAAGTGGATGCACGCCTTGATGGGTTCGTTTCATCTCTACCACCACATGGATATGTCCGATCGTCGCGTCTACAACGCCGGTTTTCTCATGGTGTATTTCATCGCCCCGGTGGTGATGGCGCCCATGTGGTTCGTGACAGGAAGCTTCGCCATGACGACGGCATTTGGCCTCGGCATTCTGGGTGCCTACTACGCCTACGAGTGGGTCCACTATCTCCTTCACTACAAGATCTACGACCGCGGTTATCTCGGCTGGATCCAACGCTACCACTTCTATCACCACGAGCGTCGTCCGGATAAGAACTTCGGGAACTCGAACGCATTGTGGGATTTGTTGCTGGGAACTCACGATCCTGCCCACAGAGAGTTTCGCGTGAGCGCGAAAGCAGAAACCACCATGATCAGTAAGCACGGTGCGCGCGTATGATGACGTCGCAGTATCAGTACATATTCGTAGGTGGGATTTTGGGCGAGGTACTGTCGCTGCCATTCGTGGCGTCGTACTTCAAAGAAACTCAAGACCTGCTTAAGGCCCAGGGCGCGCAGCATGTTTCCATCTACCAGCCCAATTCGTTTAAGACGGCAGAAGATAACGCACAAGATTTGAGCGCAGAGATTGGCCGCCTGTGGCAGACCCATGGCCGGCCCGTGATTCTTTTCTGCCATAGCAAGGGCTGCCTCGAGGCGATGTTCTCCCTCATGGAGAGCCCCGACCTTTTCCGCACGGCCGTGCACCGCGTGTTCTGTGTGCAACCTCCGTTCAAAGGATCGTCGCTGACGGAAAAACGTCCGGGTGTGCTGCGTACTCGCGTGGTGAACCGAGTCTACCGTGCGTCGGCAAAAGTGTGGCCTGGCATTCGCTGTCTTAAGAAAGATGTCTACACAGCGTACTTTGAAAAAATGGGGAGAACGCGCCAGGATCTCTCTTCATTGATAGAAGATAAGGTCGTGACGGTGAAAGGCGCGAAGTACGATACGGAACGTGTGGCGTGGATCCTCAAGGTGTCCCACAATTTGCTCTGGCACGGTGGCAACGAAACGGATGGCCTGCTGTCGTTGCGGGACCAAGAGATGCCGGGCTTCAAGGTACGCGAAGTGAAAATCCCCATGGATCATTCGGATCTCTTCACGTCGGCCAACATCTCCAAGGAAAACCTCGCCTTCAAAGCGAACGTCCTCGAACAATTGCTGGCGATGGCCTAGCCATGAAACTCGCTCGCTATCGGCAACACTTCCGTGCCAAAGTCATTCCCAAGTACTATTCCGCAAAGCTCCACATCGCGCTCTTCATCGTCTTTGAACTCGCAGCTCTGGTGATAGCGTTTGACTTCATCCAGTGGAGCTGGCTTTCCCCGCTGTGGATTCTCGTGTCGGTGATGTGGGCCAGCACGTTTCTCTACATCACGCACCGCTGGTTTCTACATCAAAAAGTCCCGGGCTTTCACTGGGCGCACAAGATGCACCACTGGCACCACACGTTCTACCAAGCGTACGACATGGAGTACGACGAGCTCAACGACGTCTACATGCTCTTGATGCCGCCGTGGATCCAGGCGATCTACTACGTGCTGTACCTGCCACTTTTAGCGTGGCTGCTGTCGTTCGTCTTGCCGGCGGTGTTCGTGCCGCACTTGGTGTTCACGCTGACGCTTTGGTACGGACTCTACGAGCTGATTCATTGGATCGAGCACTTGCCGGACACCCATTTCATGATGCGGTTTTCGTTCGCCCGCTCGATGAAGCGTCATCACGTTGGTCACCATCATCCGAAGTTCAAGGACAGTCGCAACTTCGGGATCGTCGAGCCCACGCAGGACTATCTGTGGGGGAGCAAGCTGTGAAAACCGTCGGTGAGGTCGCCCGCCTCATTCCCGCAGAGCTTCGGCAGCAACAAGCGACGCAGTCGTGGGCGACGTTCTTTCGCGTGTTCTTCATGCTCTTTGTGACTCAGTGGGCGCTCTGGCTGACGCCGGACGGAATGGTCTTCTGGCCACTCAAGGCCGTGCTTATCTTCCTGGCCGGTCTCTCTTTCGTGGGGATTTTTGTGTTAGGTCATGACTGCGGTCACTACAGTTTTTCCTCGAAGCGCTGGGTGAACGATGTGGTGGGAACGCTCTGCCATTTGCCGATTCTCAATGGTTTCTATGCCTGGCGCGCGGCCCATGATTTCCATCATCGCCAAACGCAAATCCGAAAAGTAGATCCAGATTGGCCCGAGCTGCTCTACACGGAAACCGAGAAGGCGCCGTGGTACGAAAAACTTGCGGTGCGCCTGGGACCTGGATCACCGGTGGGAATCTTTATTGGCTTTTGGGTGGGCATGCTGAAACGTGCACTCTTTGGTCTCTTGATTCCGCAGATGCCGGTGCGCTCAGGGGAAAAGTGGAAAATTTATCTTCACACAATCGTCTCTTTTTCGATCGCAGTCGTTTTACTGCGAGAGTACTACCAACTCATTGGTGGTGCGAAGTTCGTCGAGATGTACGTGCTGCCCGCGATCATTGGTACGAGTTTCGGCGCGCTCCTGACATTCATGCATCACACGCACGAGGGAAGTCCGGTGTTCGACAGAGAAAACTACGAGCCCTATCAGGCGCAGGTTGAGGCCACTTGGAATGTCCGCTTCCCGCGCTTCATGGAGTGGATGTGGTTGGACATCAATATTCATCTGCCTCACCACGTGTTGCCGAATCTTCCATGGTACCAATTGCGGACGGCGACGGAGATTCTTCGGAAAACGAGGCCCGAGTTGGTGAAGGAAAAGCAGTGGTCGTGGAAGACGATGCGGGAGAGTTGGCGAGCGACGAAGCTCGAAGAGACAGGAGTCGGACAGTACCGCTTGAAGAGTTAAAATGATCCGTCCATGGATCGAGAGCTGTTCCGTGCTCAGTTCCCTCCGTAGAGTGAAACGATAAATCCAAAAGTTGAAATCATTGCGAGGGTGTATGTCACAAGTGCCATGGGGCCCATAAAACATCCTTTGTAAAAAACCTCCGGGTGGTTTGACCTCACCCGGAGGGGTGAATCTCGTTGGACCTAGGGGAGATAAGTCCGCGGAGATTATTCGTTGCAAATAGACACCCCGGAAGATTGGGGAGAGAGAACATCTCCCGGGGCGTGAAAGGGAAGCCTTGGGTTTGGGTAGGGTGGCTTCCCTCGTTACTAAATTCTTAAGCTACAAAAGCGGCCGCCATCATGATGTGAACTTCTTCTGCTTCACGCTGACGTTCAGCGAAGGTGAAGTGCAAAACGTTTTCGTGGTTCTCAGTGAGCGCCGACAACCAGGTATCCAATTCGCAATCAATGAGGCTTGAGCCGTGGATCGAGCTTGCAGGCCACTGACAATCTTCAAAAACGCAATTTTCAAAGTGACATGCATAAAGGTGCGAAAATTCGAAATTGCATTGCTTAAACGTGCAATTCGTAAACTTAACTTGTTTAAAAGAACAGGCTTGGAACACACAAGAAGAGAAGGTCACTGAGGTGTAAGTGCTTGATTGCACAGTGGAGCCCGCGAGGGCTTGAGCAGTGATGGTGAGAGAGTTCAAGTGTTCATCCTGGATCACTTGAAGCTGCTCAAAGTGAGTGATTTCCAATCCTTCGGTCACGGTGCGCATAACATTCTCCCCCGTTTTATTGGGTCTTGTGTGTTCCTGACTGCAATCGTAAGGCATTTTGGGCATCGAGTCAATGCAAAAAATTCCTTTATGCAATTATCTTTCATTCCGACAAGGAAAGCATAGACTTAGCTAAGAACCCTGGCCGGAGGCCTCCTATGATCAATTTCAGCGCCGACTTCTTAGAGAACTTCCTCGCTGTGGTACGCAAGTACATGCAGCTGAGAGGTGGCCTCACGCAGAAAGATCTCTCTGAGCAAACGGGCGTGGGGATCTCGACGATGTCGCGCTTCTTGAATCTCAAAACTGCGAGCGTCGACGAACAGCTCGTCGCGAACATCATCGCGACGTTGAACATTCCCTTGCATGAAGTGATCGATGGCGTCGCTGAAGATTCGACGGATACGTTCAAGCGTCTCGTGTTCTTCTACAAAGAGCAGTTGACCCAGAAGCAGACCGCATCTACGTCGCAGCAGGAAGCACCGCCGATCCAAGAAGACCGGCGCAAGACAACGGCGACCATCAACATCGCTGGAAAAAAACAAACCATGTCGTTTGGTGAAGCGGACAACACCGGAAGTATGGCCAAGGGGCCCGATCTTAGCTTGCGAGATAAATTGCAAACGCTCTCACCGCGCCAGAAAGCTTACATCGGTGACTTCCTCGATCTTGAAATCGCCGACCGCGATCTCATCGTCGATTTGGGTGACGCTATCTTTAGATACGTGCGCAGCCGTAACGTGAACTTCTAGTGAAATGGCTTCTATGGTTGTGGCCCTGCTTGGCCCTGGCCGCTCCCCAAGAGATTGAGGTCTACTTCCTCACGCCGCCCACCAGTGCGCAGTGGGAACGGTATCTCGCGCCACGACTTGAAGGACTCAAGCTTGCGCAGGCCTGCGAACCCGTCGGGGACTACTGCCTCGATCCGGTGATCGGTCTCTATCCACGCACCGGCGGAGCGCCAGAAAAGAAAGACACCAAGTTCGAGATCGACGAAGGTCTGCCCCAGCTTCCCACGTCCACGAGCGTGGACCGGAGCCTCGTGAGTTGCGATCCGAAGTACGCCTTCGATATTTTTTGTGGCAAGGCCCAGCCAGAAAAAAAAGATTCTGTCGTGAGTGGCCTTGAAGTCTGGGTCGACACGAGTTCGTCCATGCGCGGGATCGATCCGGGCGATGGCAAGGGAAGCTGTCAGCGGGCCAATTTTTTGCAAAGTCTCGCCGCCGCCTGCGGAAAAAAACGTCCGGTAATCAAAGGCTTTGATACCGGCATTCGTGAAATCGATCCCGCCAGCAGCTGCGTGAGCCAGGGGCTGAACGATGCCAAACGCATGATCCAGTGGATGGAAGAGTCCTCCGCGAAGAAACTTGTATTTATCACGGACGTCTACGAGTACCAGGCCGAGCTGTCGGCGTACCTCGAATCCAAGCAAGCAAAAATCCATGGTGACCGCGGAACTTTCCCGGCGTCTAAGATGCTAGACATGGTTGTCGAACTGGCCAAGGGCTGTGAATAGCCACTAGCATCGTAGCCTCATGTGGTCACAACTTCTAACCTGGTCAGCGCGCGAGTTTGGGCATCTGCCTTGGCGAACGAATCGCACGCTGTACCGTACCCTCGTCTCTGAGATCATGCTCCAGCAAACCACGGTCTCCACGGTGCTTCAGCACTACGAGCGCTTTCTCGTGCGCTTTCCAGACTTGCAGTCCTTGGCGAAGGCGAGCGAAGAAGAATTGCTCGTGGCCTGGAAAGGGTTGGGCTACTACCGACGTGCTAAGAATCTTAAAAAAATTGCCGAGGCCATTGCGCGCGACTGGGATGGAAAGTTTCCGGAGCAGGGAGCTGATCTACAGATGATTTCCGGCATCGGCCCATACACTTCGAATGCGCTGATTGCGATTGGCATGGATCGTCCAGCGCTCGCCGTCGATGCCAACTTAGAAAGAGTGCTGGCGCGCTTGTACGGTCTCAAGACCGTCAAGGGCCCGCGCTTGCAAAAGCAAATCCTGCAACTCTTCTTAGAAAATAAGATTGTGCCCGAACGCCACATGTCGTTCCGCGCGTTGAACGAAGCGCTCATGGATCTTGGCCGCACGATTTGCCAGGCCAATCGCGTCGCCTGTGAAATTTGCCCGATGAAGAAGAGCTGCGTTGCTCACAAACAAGGCAAGGCGCTGGCCTATCCCGCGGGCGGAGACGCGCCCGCGAAGAAAGCCGTCGAGCACGAGCTGAGTCTACTGAGAGTAATTGTGGGCAAGCCTGAACGCTTGCAGGCCTATCAAAAAGTGAAGGGTGAGTGGCTAGAAGGCCAGTGGGAGCTGCCGACGTTTGTCATTGAAACGGACGACGTGAAGTTTAAGCAGTACCCGGCGCTCACGCAGAAGATTGATGTCAGTGAACTTTCGACGATAAAAACCGGCATCACCAAATACTCGATTGTGAATTACATCTTGAGGCTTAGCGCCGAAGAGTGGAAAAGCTGGAAGTTTACCCGCGAAACCACCTGGCGAGATGGCACGTCGGCCGACAGTAATCTCTCAACGGCTAGTGTTAAGTGTCTGAAAAAACTCTAAAATTAAAACACGCTTAATACTGGAGAGTGGGCTTCATGCGTATAGTCTATTTGTGGCAGAAAAATGCACAAATTTTTGCTCGAAAAAATTCAAAAAATGTCTAAAAATATGAAATGTTCACCCGCTTAAAATTCTTATCTCGCAAAAGCATGGCCATCTGGGGGGTCACCACCCTGCTGCTCGCTGGCCTCATCCTTCTCGCGAGAAACGTGACTTACGAGAGAATTCATCTTTCGGAAAAATCAGCGTTCGACCGGTCCAGCATCATCCTGCAAAAAGAAATCCTCTCGTACATGTATGGTCTCCAGGGCATGGCCAGCATCGTTCAGACGCATGGCTTTGCGCCGACCTCCGCCAAGGTTCGCGAGTACGCGGAGTTCCGAAACAACTTCAGTAACTTTGGCGGTGCCCTCGGCTTCGGTTTCATCCGACTGGTTCCCCGCGGAGAGCTCTCCAGCTATCTTCAGAATGTCCGCACGCAAAGACCGGATTTCGAGACTAAAGCGCTTTCCGACAATGCGGGAGATCACTACATCATCGAGTTCGTAGAGCCCCTCGAGCAAAATGCAAAGTCACTGGGACTCGATGTCGCCACCGAACCCTTCCGGCGCGAAGCCGCCATCAGTTCTCGGCTCTCGAGGCAACCGACACTCACGGGGCCTCTCGAGCTCTTGCAAATCAAAACTCGCGGAAAGGGGCTCTTGTTTTTCTATCCCATCTTCGATCGCTCCACACCTGATCACCGCTTCATCGGTTGGTCGTTCGCGCCTATCCTGATTGATGATGTTCTTAAGACCCTCCAGCTCAATGCCGACGAACGCTTGGTGTTAAGCATCCATGACGTGACAGATCCCAACCGATCTCTTGAAATCTATGGTCCCGCCAAGAAGCTCCTTTCTGATGTGAAGTTGAAATACTCCTCGCGAGTTTCTATTGGCGGCCGGATTTGGGAATTGCGTGGTGGCGTGCTTGACCAGGGGTACCATGCTGAGATTGATGCCTTATCGCTCTTCGTCTTTCTTGCCCTCATGGTTCTCCTGGGCCGCTTTATCCAATTCATGGAGAACCTGATCAAGAAGAAAGAGACTTCGACGAAGAAACTCGTCGAAGTAGAGTCATGGCGTAATGCTGTTCTAGACTCTACGAGCTATGCCATTATTTCCACCGATACGGCAGGCCTCATCCAAACGTTCAACCACGCCGCCGAAGCCATGCTCGGTTACAAAGCTGCAGAAGTTGTCAGGAGGCTTACTCCGGAATCGTTCCACGTCTCCGCTGAGGTGCTCAAGCGCGCCGCGGACCTCTCCTTAGAATTGGGTCGGACCATCGAGCCCGGATTCTCTGTGTTTGTAGAAAAAGCAAAAATGTTAGGATCTACCGAGATCAACGACTGGACCTACGTCAAGAAGGACGGAAGTACCGTACCAGTGCGGCTGAGCGTAACCGCCATTCGATCTGAAGACCAGCAGGTGATGGGCTTTATGGGCATCGCCGAGGACATCTCCCGTCTCCAAGAGCTCCAGTCAAAGGTCGATCTCCAGCAAGCGAACCTTATGTCGGTGGCCAAGATGTCGGCACTCGGCGAGATGGCCGGCGGGATCGCGCACGAAATTAACAATCCCCTCGCGATTCTGGATGGTCGGATCAATCTGATCTTTCAGCGTATCGGAACTTCAAAAACAGATCTCGGCTGGCTCGTACAGGACCTCGAGAAGATGCAAGCGACCATCCATCGGATTGCTAAGATCATCATCGGACTGCAGACATTTTCTCGAGATGGTCGAGGGGACCCGCGGGTACCCGTTCGTCTCGGTGACATCGTCCATCAGACCCTCGATCTTTGTCGCGAGCGCTTTGCCAGTCAAAGCGTACAACTCACAGTCAGTGGTGATCTGGACGCGAGCATCGACTGCCGAGCGTCCGAGATATCACAAGTGCTCCTGAACCTTCTCAACAATTCGTTCGACGCGATCCAAGGCAAGGACGTCAAGTGGATCACCATCGCCGTGGAGAAGGATCTCACGCATACAAGGCTCCTGGTCACGGACTGCGGCACGGGGATCGACGGGAAAACGTTGAGTAAGATAATGGAGCCCTTTTTTACAACCAAAGAAGTAGGTAAAGGTACAGGGCTTGGGCTGAGCATATCGACTGGGATTATGTCTGCCCACGATGGCCAGCTACGGTATAACAAGATGAGTCCGCACACGCAGTTTATCATGGAGTTTCAAAATGCTTGATCTAACATCAAGAACGATTCTCATCGTCGATGATGAGCCGGAGTTACTAGAAATTATGTCCCAGATTCTTGAGCAGAAAGGCGCGAAAGTCTTGATGGCAAGCGATGGCATTCAGGCGTTCGAGATCTGGAGTCAGAATCCGCAAATTGATGTTGTGATGACAGATGTGGCCATGCCTGGCAAAGATGCCGATGGCATTAGTTTGGTGAAAAAAATTCGTGCGATCTCTTCATCGAAGCCACCGATCATCATGATCACTGGTTATTCTCGCCAAACCGAAGCCGAAGCCCTGGCGGCGGGGACGTCGATGGTCTTTCCGAAACCGATTCGGATCCAAGACATCGACGCCGCTCTCGCAAAACTTTTAGGGTAAAAAAAGAACCGAGAAAAGGGATAAGCCGGATTCTGTTTTAGACCATCATTCCTCTAGGCCGACAGTTACCTGGCGGCTCCAGCACTCTACCCGTGAACTTGGCCAAGCGGGCCTCAGGCGTTCACCTATGTGAGCTTGCACCTCGTAGAGTTTACCTGGTTTCACTACGCACTTCTTTCGAAGCCATACATACTTTCTGTTGCACTTGTCCTCACCTCACGGTGGGCGGGCGTTACCCGCTACGATGCTTTGTGGTGTCCGGACTTTCCTCCCGGGGTTACCCCCCAGCGATGATCCCCTTTTCTCGGTAGGGCTTTATAGAATGAGGAACGCTACCCGGCAACCGCCTTGTAGGGCAGGAAGAGGCGACCGCAGCTCGAGCAGGCCTTGAGCTGATACTGGGTATCCACCTCTGATTCAACGGATTTAGAAACGGCGAAGCGACAGAACTGGCACTGCTGGGATTGGATGCGGCTGAACACGCCGTGGGCGGGATTCTTGGCGGCGATCTTTTGGTAGCTCACGAGCCAGCCTTCCGGCAGATCGGGGATGAGAGCTTTCTGACGATCGAGCGCCACCTTTTCTTTCAAACGGAGTTCGGAGAGTTTGTTGTCGATGTCGCGTCGAATGTCTTCGATGGTTGCAGAAAATCCTGCCAGGAACGTGCGATCTTCTTCGATCAAGATTTCTAGTTCCTGCTGTCGCACCAAGATTTCTAATCCCTCTTCCTCCAGCTTACTGATTGCCTCAGGTGCTAGTCGCTGAGTCAGCAGACGGTCTAGCTCAGCCATCTTGTGATTCATGGCACGTACCTCAGCCTCGCGCGTCGCAAGAAGCTCGCGCCGTTCCGCCAGCTCTGCTTCGCGGCGTTTTAACCGAGCAAGCTCCTCGTCCATGGCGGATTTCGCCACCATAGCTTCACGACCGAGAGAGTCGTATTCTTTAAGACGGAAAAAATCATCCACTTCTGGCATAGGTTCCCCTAAACTCTGACCGATAAGAAACAACCATGGCATCAAAACTCCTAACTTACAAACAGCTTGAACTGGCGAACGCACTCGAGAAAGCGCGGGATCAACGCGCGTTTATTGTGGTGGATGCGAAGGTAAAAAACATGCTGCCCCAGTGGCTACAGTTTGCACCGGATGTGTTTTGGTTGAACCAACCAGAAGAGCAGAAAAATCTGGATGTGTACGCCGAGGCGACCAGTTTCTTCTTGAAGCAAGGGATCCTGCGCGGCCATACCATTCTTGGAATTGGTGGTGGTGCGACGACCGACTTCGCGGGCTTCCTCGCGGCGACGCTTCATCGGGGTGTGCGCTGGATCGCCGTGCCGACGACGTTGATGGGCATGGTGGACGCAGCGATCGGCGGGAAGACGGCGCTCAACACAGCGGCCGGAAAAAACCTTCTCGGCGCTTTCCACGAGCCCGACGAAGTGTGGCTGTGTTCTGATTTCCTCAAAACGCTCACGAGCCATGATTTGCTTTCCGGAAAGGGTGAGATTCTCAAGTACGGACTGCTGGATCAAAGTATTTACGACATGATCATGGCCCCCAAGATTGTCATGGAGGATCTGATCCTTCAGTGCGCACGCTACAAGCTCGAAGTCGTTGCGCGCGATCTTCACGACAAGGGTGAACGTGCGTACCTCAACCTCGGTCACACGCTCGGCCACGCGTTCGAGCATGTGCTGCGGATCCCTCACGGCGTCGCGGTCACCATGGGCATCAAGTATCTCTTCAAGGCCTTTGATCAGAAAGACGGGCTCACGGCGTTCGATGACATGTTTAAAAAGCTCGACCTCGATGACGAGAAGACCGACATCGCAAATTACAAGCGGCTCGATCGCCCGGCGTTCTGGGCAGCACTCAGCCACGACAAGAAGCGAACCACCGAAGGTGTGAACCTCGTGCTGCTGGATAAAGTGGGAGCACCTCGTCTGCAGATGACCCCCATCACGCAACTTAAAAGTCGCCTGGAGGCTTTGAGTGACTTTAAAGGTTGAGCCGGGCTTCCTCGCCACGCCGGTGTCTTTGCCGGCCTCGAAATCTCATGCCAATCGTTTTCTGATTCTCGCGGCACGGCGCACGCAGCCGACGGTTGTTCGCGGATTACCCGTCAGCGACGACGTGCAGTTTGTACTCAAGGCCCTGCGCCTGATCGGTCTCGAGATCGTCGGCGAGACTGATGTGTCGTTTCGCAATTCGTTCCCGGCCTGTGAGAAGAGTGACACGAGCGATGTCATCCTCGACGTCGGCGAAGGCGGAACCACGGCGCGCTTTTTGGCGGCACTGGTGAGCGGAGGGAAACGTCGCTACGTACTGCGAACCTCTGGTCGTCTGGCGCAGCGGCCCTGGAGTGAGCTGGTGGAGGCACTCAGTTCCGCAGGAGCTCGCGTTGAATGGCTGGGAGCTGATCTTTGTATCCAAGGCCCGGTCGATGTCAGCCGCCTACCCAAAGAAATCTCCGCCGCCCGCAGCACGCAGTTCGCTTCGGCTTTGCGTCTGGCCTTTGCGATCGATGGGTATCATGTCACGCCCACCATGCTGTCCAGCTCGCGCCCGTACTGGGACATGACCGAAGAAAGTGTGGCGGCCATCGAGGCGGGAAGTGTGAGCGTTCCCTTAGACTGGAGTTCGGCGGCGTACCCGCTGGTGTTCGCCGCCGTGGCCAACCAAAGCATCGTCCTGCCGGGATTGCTTCCCGATGGCCAGGCCGATCGAGCGATCTATGATCTCCTCGCCTCACGAGGTGCTGCGAAGTTTTTGGTGGATGGCATTCATGGCCGCGGACTGGAAAATCGTCGTCCGATTCAAATGAGTGTGCTGTCGTGCCCCGATCTTGTGCCCGCGCTGGCATTTTTAGCGGCTCATCTCCAGGGGGTCTCGGAGTTCTCGGGTGTGGATATTCTGCGCCACAAAGAAAGTGATCGGTTAGCGGCGGTGATGTCATTACTTAAGCAGTGTGGTGTCGCAGTGGAACATGATGCCAAGGAAGACGTGCTGAAGGTGACCGGTGGGACTCAAGAGGGCCCGTGGGATCTGGAAGTGCCGCCGGATCATCGGTTGGTCATGACCGCGGCCTTATTCTTACGTGCCCACAACGGAGGAAGACTTCCCCACCCAGAAGCGGTGAGGAAGTCTTTTCCGAATTTCTTTGATCTCTTTAAAGCCTAAATCCTAGTAGTGGATGTAGACGATAGTGCCCCAGCTATCAACGGTTGGTTTTGCACCAACGATACCTGCGATGCGCTCGACACTGTGAGTTTTAACAGTGTTGTTCGTGATGCGTGTGCGGCCTCCGCCTTCGTTCACTGTACCGAAGTCACCCGCTTCAACTCCACGGCCAGTCAACATGGTTTCGAGGCGAACGCGAAGAGAGATGTCGACTTCGGAGTCGTTCGCACGGCCGATAGCGCGGGCATAGTCTGGGCCCTGCAAGCGAACACAGCCGCCTGACATACGCTTGCCAAGGCTCCCTTGGTGAGAAGCATCGTTCGGTGTCGCGTGAAGCGCGATGCCGTTGAAGATGAACACGGCGTTCGGCATCTGTGATCCCTGCCAAGTGTTCGAGACGTACGAACGGTACATTTTGTACGGACGGAAGAAGCCTGCAGGAGTTGTGGCGCAGTAAGACTTGTTTGAAGCCTTCACCATTTCTTCTTTACCCGTCGAGATGCTCACGTCGACGAGCTTTTCCAAGTTGCCCGCGAGCAGCGTGTAGATCTTCATGGTTTGGCCAGCAGCGTTTTTCTTCACGACGTCGAACTTCTTCGTCGCAGCGTTGTACCTGTAGTACTCCCGTGGGCTCTTGTTAACGGCGATGAAGCGTGGCTCTGGGTTGCTGATACCAGCGTTCAGCATACGAAGTTGTTCTGCTTGCAAAGCTGCCAGGATTTGATCTTCCGACAATTCGAACAAGTTCACCTTGCGACCGCACATCTCGCCTTTGTTCTTATCGAGCACGAGGTTGTTCAACTGGTCAGCGGTTGGAGCGTCCATCTCTGCGACGCGACCGGCAGCCGAAACTGCGCTGTTGAGGGAGTTGAAGCTGAAAGATTGTGCTGCTTGCTGGGCATCCAACTCGCGCATCTCTTCCATCGACATCGCGCCTTCCGCGAGCATCTCTTGGGCATTGGGAGAATCTGCGCTATTTGCGAAAGCGCTAAAAGACAAAAGGGCCAACAGGCCGATGAGGGGCTTTTTCATAAAAGAGTTTCCTTTGTTATTGGACAAAAAGCTTTAAACTTGTGCGGCGCAATATAGTCCTAATCTGATAAAACACCAGGGGGCATGAAATTATTTCTGCCCGCAAGGAGCCCCCATGGCCAAGTCGTTAGAAGAATACTGTGTCGCTCACTCCACGCGTCCATCGATGGTAACCTTCGAGCTGGCCGACTACACTCGCAAGGCAATCCCCGGCAGCAACATGCTGATAGGCGAGCTGGAGGCGTCGCTGTTGAGCTTCTTGATCCATACCGTGGGTGCGAAGCGCGTGCTCGAGCTCGGCACGTTTACGGGCTACTCAGCGCTCTGCATGGCCGAGCAGCTGCCGGCCGATGGTGAGCTCATCACCGTCGACGTGAACCCGGGAACGACGGCCGTGGCGCAGAGCTACTGGGATAAGAGTGAGCACGGCCACAAGATCCATGCGCGCCTCGACGGTGGCGAACAGGCGCTGGCTGCACTCAAGGGTGACTTCGATCTGATCTTCGTGGATGCGGATAAGGTGAACTATCCTATGTATGTGACGTGGGCGCGGGATCATCTCTCCGAGGAGGGGGTCATCGTGGTGGATAATACGCTCTGGAGCGGTAAAGTTTTAAGCGAAAATCCAGATCAGCACACGCTGAAGATTATGGAAGCGACTAAAATTGCGACGGGCTGGGATGACTTCGTGGCGACGCTCTTACCGGTGCGCGATGGGATGCTGCTGCTGAAGCGCAAGCGCTAGTCGAAGAAAGCACCCTCGACAGGATAGACGCTCGAGCGAATGTAACCGCGTGGTCGTGAAGTCCCATTCTGCCAAGCAGAGAGAAAGCGGTCTTGCCAAGCACGCGCTTGAGTAGAAGCCGTGGTGTGATTCAAGATCACAAAGCGCACCGGATTTTCACCCTCGATCCAGCCCGCAAGAGACGACGTGTGTTTCAGCGTACCCGTTTTCGCGGCAATAGATTCTTTCAAATTCAGATCATTCAGAAAACGCTCACGGTAAGACCCAAAGTCAGTTCCTACACCCACAACATCGTTGATCTCTAAACCGCGAGCTTGAATCTTGCTCTCGAGCGTCGACAGCATGGTGAGAATGGTTTGGCAGGTGGCGGTGTTATCAAGGCGCGTTTGGCCGCTGATCACCGGCAGTCCTGAGCCATTATGAAATTTATAACTCCCAGCAATCGTCGTGGCCGGATCCTTCACTCGACGCGATTGCTCCCACAGCATATTGGCCACCATGTTCTTCGACATGATGTTCATCGCCTTGAGGATGGTCACAAGTGTTCGTGAGGTGTGGCGTTGTACAATGACACCCGGAACGTTGAGGAGAGGGTTCGTGTGGCCCGGAGTGATCCTCGTCGTGGCGATGCCACTCGTTGGAAGAGGGAAGTCGATGCCTTCTTCTTTTTGAAAGGCGAGCACGGCCGCGCGCCGCTGGTTGGCGGTCGCTCCGAACGCACCATTGGCCGTGAAGTAGCGCGCGAGCGCTGTTTGCACGAGAGGGAAGGTGGCCGGAGTGTGCTGTGATTGAGCGGTATCCGTGAAGACGAACGCGCCGTCGAATGTGAGCTCTGTGATCCGAGTGACGCCTTGGTCTTTCAGGGCCTGGATGAGCGCAAAGATTTTCTCTTCCTCAAACCACGGATCCATTCCACCGGCGATGTGCACCCGCGTACCAAGTCGGTAGACCGTCGTCGTCCAGGTTTTTTCTGGGCGGTAGGCCTCGAGCGCTAAGAGTGTGGTGAAAAGTTTTGTCACCGAAGCCAGGCGCTGGGTGGCGTCGCCTCGGTACGCGCCGCTGGCACCACTCGAGTCTTGCCAGCAGAAGGCCTGCTGATTGAGGGGACCCAAGGTGGCTGCCGGGAACTGTCGACGCAAAAGTTCCACGGGGTCCTGTGCCCACGCCGAAGCCGAGAAAATGAGGAGAATGAAGAGCCGTCTCATGGGCGGGGAGTATGGCCCAAAAGAGAATCCAGAAGGGCGGGGCATGTAAGGGTTACATGCCCCGGAAGATTAGAACTTAGCTACGAGGCTGGTGGTCGTGATGTAGTCGTAGTGCTTAAGAGCAGGGTCCGCTGGCAAGTGATCGTAAAGACCCTTGTAGGCGACTTTGAGAGAAAACATCGAGGTCATGATGGCCGTGACGCTTGCTTCGCCGGTCATCATCCAGTCCGTGCCGTTGGAAAAATTCGGCAGGTACTCGAGCCAGAGTTTCCACTGGAGAGTTTCCGAATGTTTTTTGTTCCACTCCGTGTAGGTGCGCGCCTTGTGCTGGTAGATGTTGTCGGACGAGTAGCGATCTTCAACTGTGTAACGATAAGCAAGCTCAAAGAACCAGTTCTGAGCATCATTTTTAATCGCCGAGTACTTCCCACCGACGTCACTGTTGTAGCGGACCTTCACGTCTTGGAAACGGTTGCCTTCGATGGTTTCGGCGAGATTGGCCGACCATCTTTCCGTGAGCTCTTGCTCGTACTTCGCGTTCACGTCCCAGTTGCGGGCCGAGAGTGAGTTGTTGGCTTCGCCATAGGTATAGTGGCCACCGAAGATGTAGGCGCGCTTGTCAGCGACGAATTTATTTTTTGTAATAGCGTTATAGGCCTGGAGCTCCGAGTTACCGCCGGTGTTGAGCACAGAGAGTTCTGATTCGTGAGAGAGTTCTGCCCACGCTGGGAGCGAAAGCATAGTCAGGAAGATCAGCAGCAGCTTCATCAGGGGCCTCCAAAGTTTTGAGGAGCTACGATAAGCGAGCCAAGGGAGTATGTACATCTGAGTGAGTTGCTTTAACTCACAACATCCTTCAGTTTTATGGAATGTCCCTTTCTGCTGCGGGCCAGTATAGTCTTTACATGGGGAGTAGCTTCCTCTCAGTAAGAGAGGCTTTGTGTCGCCATCCCGAGGTAAAACTCCGGCACCAAGTTAATTAGCAAGACCATAGATAACTCGATGAGGAGGTACCTATGAAAACTGCTTGGATCGTTTTAGTTCTTTCTTTGATGGCCATTTCCTGCGCCACCATGCCGAAGGGCGATGATCACCAAAGCGAGTTTCCACAATTCCACGCTAACGAGCGTCGATAAAATGAAGCCACCTCAGGGGTGGCTTTTTTTATTCCCTCATAAGATTTCAGCGAGTTAGTTCCGTTTCAACCAAATTACTCAGGATATGAGGACCATGAACCGATAAGCCGTCATGGTCCAAAAACTTAGCTCCCTCGTGAGTCTCGTTCTCCTTGTGATGGCAATCCCGGCCTACGGTCAGTATTGCTTGGACGAGGCCAAGTGCCGCTCACAGCTTTTGCGAGTTGAGGTAGCCGCCAATGTTCTAGGCCGAGGAAATGTTCAGCAACTCATGCCGGGGCTGCAGGCGCTCTCAGAATCCTCGCTGCTGCAGACGAATCTCGAGCGAGGTTACCCACTGCAGCCGATCTCCTTTCCCCACAGTAAGGAAGTCTGCGTGCGGGAGAAAGCCGAGGGCGATCCGAGTTTTCAAAACATCGACTGCGAATCTAAAACGCTCTGTTCCGATGGAAGTCTCACGGCCGCCGCGCGTGCGCAGCTGTGTTTCAAGCTTCCGTGTCCCATCATCGAAGGCACGCTCAACGTCGGTGCCTGTAATGGTGTCGCGGAAATCTATCCCACGGACATTTCATTTCCCGGCGCCCTCACGATCGACAAGATCCGACTCTCGCCGACATCGGTCAATCTCGTGGGTGACAGAGCGAGACTGTGCTTCCGGGTCAACGAGCTCGAAATCAACATGAGCACGCGCTTGGTGATCGACACCGCCAATACGCAGCTGCCGGAAAATAACATCCAGATCGACAACATCAAACCCCGCCTCGATCAGCCCCGCGAGCTTTGCCTCACGGCGCGCGTGAATCTCACCAGCGCGAATCCGATCAGCGAAGTGCGGGTGGAGAACCCCAGCGGCGAGCCCTTCATCTCCGATCAGATGATCCGTGAAGCGGCCCAGGGTCTGCGCGTGTCCGGTTTGAGCGGGTACCCCGCCGATGCCCTCCAAGCGATTCAATCTGAAGTCGTTCCAGTTCTTTTTCAACCACTGCGCGCTTCCATCGAAACCGGCATCCAGCAGAGCTTGGGTGAAACTTTTGAAAAAGAGTTGAAGCGCGTGATCCAACCGCTCACGGCGGCCACGAATGGTCAGTCCTTGTTCGTGAATAGCCAAAGCTTCATGAGCGAGTTGGGTTTGTCGAACCTCGATATCCGCGAGCAACTTTCGCGCGTCGAATGTGCGGCGCTCGCCGGGGCGGGCCGTCCGATCCCGCCGAGCCACTCGTGCATTGGTCTTCCCGAGTTCGGTGACTCTGTCGTCACGACGGCGTTCGACAGCCCGGTGATCAACGAACTGATGACACTCGAGTGGAAGATGAAAGGGAAGAACATCACTTCAGAAAGTATTAAGCAGCGCCTCATTGCCTTGAAGGAAGTGCTCCTTCAGCAGATCAACGAATTTCCGCCGCGTCCCGACGATCCTCCATCGACGGTGCAGATGATCAACGAAGGTCACGCGGAGTCGCTTCAGCGCTTGAACAGGGACTACATCGATGCGATGGTGGGCCAGATCAGCACAGCGCAGCTCGAGGGGCAGCTCTACAACTTCATCGAAATTCAAAACCAGCTCCAGCGTGGCCAATCCACGAACGTGGGCATGAGCCTTCCGGAAATCTGCAGCGCCACCAATCCGTCGCCGCACGCGGGCCGCGAGATCCCTAATTGTCCGGTGCAGGCGTACGTCGATCTCAACGAGTTCAACCAGGTCCTTACGCGCATGTGGGAATCGGGGCGGATGTGTCAGCGTGGTCGTGGGCGCTTCGTTCCACGCCTCGACAGTGCGGGACAGCCGATGGAATCGGCTGAAGGTGAACCGCTGGGTACGGGCTGCTACATGGAAATGAGCGGCATGGGCTGCTATCTCAAGACTGCGCCACAGATTCAATTTGATTCCGCGACTCGCAAATACAAAATTCCGCTGAAGCTCGAGAAGTGCTTCTATCCGGGTGTGCCCTTCTTGTGGATGAACACCGGCATAGCTCGCTTCGGTGCGGACTTCAACATCGACTTTGCCTTCCAGCCGAAGGCCTGCAGCAACGGCGACTTCTGCATGGAAAACCCTGACGTCGATTGGTCGGTGGTTCCGGGGTCGGGCACGCAAGGCCTGGGCGACGCGAGCTGGATGCAAAACATGATCACTGGAAAAATCGGTCAGGCGCTCAACAGCACGCTTGGTAATACCATCCGAATTCCTCTCGCCTCCGGTGCCGGCGCTTTGGCGAACGTGCCACTGCAGGCGGAAGGTCGCGTCGATAGTGGGCCCGGCTTCTTCGGCGCCTGTCTCGAGATCCAAGAAGAAGGCGCACCATGAAGTTCCTGGGACTGCTTTTTTTTCTCTCGATGAATGGCGCCTGGGCGCAGGACCTCCCGTGCGCTGAGGGCGGGCGTTGCCAGTCGCAGCTGATGCGCGTGGAAGTCGCCAACGAAACCTTAAACCAAGTTGTGAACTCAGCTCAGCAACTCGAAGACGTGGCCATTCCGGCGATCGATACTTTCTTAAAGTCGGAGAGTTTCGCAAAGAGCTTCATCACCGACTATCCCATGGAGCCGATGGGCTTTCCCGTGAACACGATACGTTGTGAGAGTGAGAAGAGCGAAGGAGATCCGAACTTCGTCGGAATCGACTGCGCGGATCCCATGTTGTGCGCGTCTCCCACTGTCAGCAACCTCGTGAAGGATGAAATCTGCCTCAAGGTGCCGTGTCCACTCTTGAAGGGTAATGAAATGAACCAGTGCCCGACCAACGGGCAAGCGAGACCGACTCTCGTGCACTTTCCTGAGCCCGTGGGTGTGCGTAAGCTAGAGATGCGCCCGACGAGTATTACGTCCGAGAACAATGTGCTGCGCGCGTGCTTCGACGTCACCGAACTCGAGCTGTCGACGGCGCTCGAGATGGAGTTCCAGCAGGACCCGGCCGTGAGTTACGACCGTCTCGGCATGCGCAACGTGCGCGTGAAGCTCGATGGCCCGCGCCAGGTTTGCATGAGCGCATCCGTCGACATGCGACTTCCCAATCCCGTTTCTCAAATTCGCATCGAAAGCCAGAGCGGCGACTTCGTTTCCAACGGTATGGTTGATAGCGCTCTCGCTACCGCGCAAGTCTATGGTCTCGATGGCTACTCGGCGACGACGGTGGGCATCTTGCAAACCACGGCACTTCCTCCCGTCGTGCGCTACCTCCGTCCTACGGTGGAGGCGGCGATCAAAGAATCTCTCGCCGAGGTTTTCCAAGAACAGGTCGGCGTGATGATGAATTCATTCGGGGGCGCCGCAACACCCACGACCATGCAAACGGGCAGTGATTCGTTCGTCTCAGAGTTAGGAGTGGGGAATCTGGCCGTCTCGAAGTACGTGGACTTGATGGACTGTGCTCTGAAAAAACGTAACGGCACACCGATCCCGGCCACGCATAAATGCTTGAACCAGATCTATCACTTCAAAAATAAAAATTTGCGTCTGCAAGACATTCCGAAGCCAGAAAAGGCGGCGCAGTACCTGCGTGAACAGATGGAGTTCTACGAGCACGTCACGTCGGAGAGCATGCGCCAAGAGATTCTCGCCCTCGAGCCGACCATGGCGCAGATGGGCTTGGCAGAACTTTACCGCACACAAGTTCTTCCGCAAGCGAATCGGATTACGACGAATCAAATGAGTTCGCAGTTGTTGAACAACGTCGAACTCATGACGAGCCTGGGTGGCCGCGTGAACAGTAGCTTCGGCGTGAGCCTGCCGGAGATTTGTGATCTCACCAATCCGTCACCGTTTGCGAATCGCTCGATCCCGAACTGTCCAGTGCAGACGTACGTCGATCTCAACGAGTTCAATAAACTGCTGACCTCGATGTACGAGTCGGGTCGCTTGTGCCATCGGGGCCGCGGCAACTACGTGCCAGAACTCACGGCGAACGGTGAGCAACGCTACAACAACAACGGTTCACCACGTGGCACCGGCTGCAAGTTCTTCTTAGAAGGCAAGGAAGACGGCATGAGCTGCTTCTTGAACGGTGCTCCTCAGCTGCGCTTCGATAGTGCGACCCAAGGCTACAAGCTGCAGATGAACACGCAGAGCTGTTTCCGAGACGCGGTGATACTGGGCCAGGGTAAGATCGGCGGCGACATCAACTTTGAGATCGCCTTCAACCCGAGTGTGTGCGAGGGCGGGGACTTCTGTATCGAGGACGGGCAAGCGGAGTGGAACGTGGTGGAAGGCACGGCTCGCTACGCTCTTCGCGAATCGAGCTTCCTGAACGGCATGGTCCGCGGAAAAATCGACGAGGAACTCAACAAGCTTCTCGGCGAAACGATCCGTCTTCCGATGTCATCAACGGAAGGGCCCATGTCGGTGATGCCGCTGGAGGCGGAAGGTCGTGTTGATAAGGGGCCCGGGTTCTTCGGTGCGTGCCTCAAGCTTAAAGACTAAGTAGAAAGTCTGTGGAGTTTTGATCACAGCCTTCAGTTGGTCATCCGAGGGGCGTAGCCTCAAGGGTGAAACCAAGGAGGTCCTATGTGGCTCACAACTCTTTTTCTGGCGACGGCCCTGGCCGACGTGAGGATGCCCGAAGCCAGCCAAATCCCCACCCAGGGCACTGCCGATGGTGCGCTTACCACGTGTGATGTGGATTCCAGGCCCATGGGGCGATCGCTGAGCGGGAAGCCCTGTGCGGACCTCAAGGAGGAGCAGGCGCGGCCGATCCCCCCGGCACCTACCCAGTCCATGCAGAAGCCTGGAGGCTGGATGCCCACAGATTCACCGGGTAGCAGCCCTTAATGTAAACTCTACCGGCCGCTTAGGGGTAAAAGCCTTGCACTAACCTTCAAGGAGCCCCCATGAAATTGCTTACCCTCGTCTCATTGCTTTTCGCTTTTACCAGCGCTCAAGCTTCCTATTTCCATACCAAATGCAGCTCACCGACGATGGGAGTGAACTGGGAGTCGGGCCATAACTCAAACAGCATGAACATCGAGTACTACGGAAACGCAGGAAGACAGACCATGAACGTGAGCTTGGGTGACGTGACCATCGTCGAAAGCGACATGGTCGTGCTCCGAGACGTACGAGTGAGCGATTGCGCGATCTCGAGCATCTCTAGCTCAACGACGATTAAGGCGGGCAAAGTGGTCATTACGGCGTCGGAAGAGGCTCCAGATACATTGGCCAACGTCCACGGCGGGAAGGTCGAAGCTGACGTCATCTGCGAAACCCACTTCAATGGCATGATGTACTGCCCAGAAACCAAGTAAATCTTTCAGGCTCCGGGGTGTTCGTCCCTGGAGCCTCTATAATCTCCCCATGAAAACTTTATTGCTCCTAGTGACCCTCGTGTCAGGCATTTCTGCGTCTCTTGCGGCGGATCTCACGGCTTCATTCGATGAGCTCTATGAAAAGAAAGCCGTTCTCAGCGAAACAGAGAAGGCCGCTCTTGCCGACGTCGACTTCTATCTAATCCCTGGCATTCTTGCGGAGTCGTTTCGTTGGGATGACCGTCGCTCGTACGTGGAGCTCTCGGCGATCACGCGCAGCTACTTCAGTGCTCAGAAAAAGCTTCTCAAAAAGAACGGCTTCAACGTCAAAATCATCAAGAGCTCATCCTACTCGGTCACCGAAACTCAAAAAGAGATCGCCGCCGCCATCGCCGCCTCCACGGCCACCAACCGCAAAGCACTCTTTCTGACCCATTCCTTAGGTGGACTGGCGCTGCTCGAAGAGTTGGTCCAGAACGAGAAACTCCAAGCGGGAGTCCGGGGCGTGATCTTCTTGCAGTCTCCCTTCCAGGGGTCTCCGGTTGCCGATCTCTACCTACAGCACCCCTACTACTCTGATGTGTGGCTCAAGCCGCTCCTGCCGTTTCTCAACACCCGCGACGAAACGGTGGCCTACCTGACGACCGCAGCTCGCACAGCTTTCATGCGCGCCAATCAGGCCGGCATCAAGCGGTTAATTAACAAGCTTCCCGTCATCACCGTCGGTGGTGTGGTGGATAATGCGCGCAGTGTGTTTGAGCCGAGCGTGGATGTGCTCGCTTACGGCTGCGTGAAGGCACTCGGAAGATGTACGACGCGCAAGCTCTATGCGGGGCCCTATGATTCAAGCGATGGCCTGGTGCCGTTTGAGAGCTCACGTCTGTTGAGCGCAGATTACGTGAAGTTGCCACGCGCCGATCACGGAGAACTCGTGGTGAATATTCCGTTTGTGAGCTACAAGAAGGGTCGCTTGACCGTAGCGCTCCTCAAGCTTCTGTTGGGCAAAACTACTCGATAGAGATCACGGCCATTTGATAAGGCCACTTCAACGCAGGAACAGCTGAGGCCGGTGTGCGCTTGTTGAAGTTGCTCCACACGAGATAGAGGTGCGCGGGATCGATCTTGTGTCCGTTCTTCTCGATGAAGGTGAAGCCGTTCTTTCCTTTTTCCGAATAGGCGAGGTAGCCCTTTCTATTTTGTGCGGACTTGAGCATGTCACTGATCTGCACGAACTGGCTTGAGCCGTCAGCTGCGATAAAGGTGATCTTCTTCTGCGTGCGCCAAGCTTTACCGTAGACCGAGTCGAGCAGCACGAAGAGGTCGTAGCCTTGGTAGGTGCGCTGGTACCCGCGATCGGCGTTGTAGAGACTCACGCTGCTCGCCTTCACGCGCGCCGCGGTTCCGCTCTTCATGCCCTCGATGGGAAGCGTGAGAACGTCTTTGTTCTGCATCCGGAAAAGAAGCTGGTGGGCTTCGGCGGAAAAACTCACGAGCAGCAGCAAAGCGAGGAGGGCCTTCATGGATGATCCTTAGGTGTTTTGGACCACCTTATTATCCTATGGATCGGACGTGAGACTTAGAGAATTTTGCACGGGGAAGATGTTGAACTTACTAGCTTCGGAGTAAATGGTGGGGCCAAGAGGACTTGAACCTGTAACCGACCGGTTATGAGCCGGTAGCTCTAACCAATTGAGCTATGGCCCCACGAAGCCCAACTCTAACCCAAGGGCCCTAACTGCAAAATACCTAAAATGCTGGATGAGATGCAAACTAGGGGAGTTTAGAGCTAATCTATTGGAATGCGGGTTCTAAAATTATGTATAGCGTTGGTTTTTGCCCATCACGTCGTATGCACGGCGCTCTACCTTTCCATGCCCCAAGGTCCTATTTTTTATCGCAGCTATGTGATCGGCTACATGAAACCCGCGTTTCTCCAGTTCTGGGCGCTCTTCGCCGAACCCACCATGGAATACCAGAAGGTCGTCGTCCGCTGTCAGCAAGGTGATGTGTGGAGCGAGTGGATCGATCCGGTCGCACCGCTGCTCCAGAGCTACCAAGACAATCGACCCTGGGATTCGGGCAAAGAATATCTGCTCCATCTCTCCTACATCAATTCCGTGGCGACCGTTCTCGAGAAGTCGGGTTGCGGAGTTTCCGCGGATTGCCTCGAAAATTTTGAGAAGCGTCCCTTGTTCGCCAATGGTCTCAGGGCCTACGTTCATCACGTCTGTCGTCCGACGCAAAACCTCCGGGCGATTTCTTACAAGATGGTCACCGTGGGAAGCGTGAGTTTCGCGAAGCGCTCGCGTGAGCAGCAGATGGAATTCAAGCGCGAGATTGTTTTTCCGGAGCTCAATCTTGGAAACTAGGGCGCGGCTGGAGCGCTGGCCCGAGAACCATCATCCCCACGTGACCCGCCTGTTTCGGCAAGGGCTCTACCTCTGGGTCGCGGTGAACTTCTTATGGGCGTCTCCGATCGCGTCGGCGATCTGGGGCAGTGACGTCGTGTTCACGAAGAACTGGCAGCCGGTGTTCTCGGGCCTATGCTTTTCTTTGATCCCGTCTTTGCACGATGCTGCGTCTTACGTCGTGTTTCTTCCCGTGCTTCTTGCTCTTGCGGGAGTCTACTGGTGGCGCAGTCGCGCGCTCGCTGTCGTGCTCTGCTACATCGTGCTTTCGTTCTATGACGTCGCCCGCTTTTCTATCGACGGTGGCCACAACCTTTCGTGGCTCCTGCTGCTCTATAATGTCTTCCTGGACCCGCGCCCTGATGCGCCGATGTTTTCGAAGTTCGTTTCGATGTGCGGATTTCTCACCTGCCGTGCGCAGATTCTCTTGGTCTATCTGACCGCAGGGCTCACCAAGCTCGTGGCGCCGGTGTGGCAAGAGGGAGAGGCGCTCTACTACGTGCTCGCGCTCGACGTCTTCTCGTTTCCTTGGATGCAGGCGTGGGTGGCCACGGCGCCGGTGTCTCTTCTAAAGCTGTGTTCCTACTTCATCATCGGGTTTCAGCTCGCGTTTCCTCTTTTTGTTTGGAATAAGCGACTTCGCCCGTGGCTGCTGCTCACGGGGATCTGTGTTTATGCGAGTATCATGCTGGTGATGGGTCTGGGCACGTTCGGTCTCGTGATGATCGTCGCCCACATCCTCTTCTTAGATGAAGACAGTAAGATTGTGCGCAAGATACGACAGTCCGTCTAAGCTCACAGAAGACGTCACGTGGTCGAGGGTGTTCGCATCGATGCGCGTGACTCCGTCCCGCGATGTGATGACGAAGCCCTCCTTAACGGCGCTGATTCCGACAGGATGGTTGAGCCGAAGTTCCCCGCGGAATTTTCCTGTCTGACTGTCCCAGAACCTGGCGCGATTCCCTTTCGGGCAAACACCGCCGACGACCTGCGCGCCGTCGTGGATCGCGACGCTGAGGGCCTCTTCTTCCTCGCCCGTCTTGTCTATAAGTGCGAGCTCCTGGAAGTCTCCCAGAGGAAGGGCGAGAGCGATGGAGCTGTTCTGGTCGCCCTTGATCTTCATTGCACCGGCAACCGCGCCGTCGGCACTCATGGCGAAATGGCCCAGGGCGAGACCTTGCGGCGAAGCTGCGCGACGACGAATCACTCCGCTTTGGAGGTTGAGTTCGAGGAGCGAGCTCTCGGCGATGGCGAACTGATTCTTCGCCGTGGCATAAAGTCCGTCCATGGCAACGTACAGTAACTTGCCGTCGCGGCTGAGCTGGCAGTCGTGCGCCCCGTAACCGGGAAGTAGCCACTCTCTATGAACGGCGAAGGTTTTGAGGTCACGCAAGACGATTTTGCCGCGGAACTCTTGCGTCTCCACGGCGTACACGCCCGCACCATCGAGAGTGTAGGCCCCGTGGCCATAGAACATCCAACCAGGAGTGGCCTTAAAGTCGCGCCATTCGGTTTTTCCATCAGTGAGCACGAGCACCGCGGCAGTTCTGCTGGCCTGGGGAAAGAGGATGAACTGCGAACTGGTGTGCGGTGCTTGCACAATCGAATGGGCGGCCACGGCCGTGGGAATGAGCTGGAGAAGTGCGCCGTCGAAGCGATGGACGGCCAAGGCGATTCGCGGGTCTTTCGACTTTGTCGCATCGTAGGCACCACTCAAGAGAAGTGCCGTCTTCGGATTTTTCAAGCGCGAGGCGCACCCACTCACAGTCGCCGCGGAGGCGACCGCCAAAAGCGCAAGGAGTTCACGACGGGAGAGGTTCATCGGATCACTTCCCCGGAGCCCAGCCTTGCCATGCTTTGGAGTTCGCTCAAGCTCAGTTGGACGGCGAGTGAGATGTAGCGACCATTCACGCAGAACACGAGTCGGCGATCCTCTAAGCTCTTTAGCGCGCGCATGGCCTCCGCCGTGCTACTGCCGGCATTGGAAATGATGAATGCCATTTCCTTAGGCTCACGGCAGAGCTGATGAACTTTGTGCTCCACACCTCTCAGCTCGTGGCGCACGAGGTTGATTCCGTCGCGGTGGTCGCTGATGATGTATTCGTCTTCTCTTTCTTCGGAAATGAGGTAGCGCTCGAGCCACAGTTCTGGTGGAACCGAGTGGTACCAGCTGGTGAGCTTCGACCACTCCTGCTGGGCCTCGGGCGTCGGAAAGAGCGAGGTCGGACTCACGAGCGGAAAGAAGACGTTGAACTCCTTGAGCTCGTCGGGCATGGAGGTCGCGAAGTTCTTGCTGACCACGAGTTCGCGGCGATCTTCTTTTGGAATCGTCCGATAGATCGGGGAGTCAATGCCGAGGATGAAGCCGCCCATGTCGAACTTCGGCATGTGGAGCAGGGCCTCGAGCACGCGGCGGGTGTTGAGGACTTCCGTGAGCGTGCTGCGGGGATAGTACGTGATGAGCTGGCGTGAACCATGGGCGATGAGGTTTTCCGTCAAGCAGCGCTGGTTGAAGATGATGTCGAAGAGCGTCGTGCCCTTGTTCACGCGCTTGAGCACGTCTTCGTCGAGGCCCTCGACGCCGATCTGGCATTCTTGCAGGCCCGATTGTTTCAGCGTTTTCCAGAAATCGAAGGAGTGCTTAGGCCGCATCTCCATCATGGCCGGCACCGCCTTGTTGGCCTTGATCATGTGGTTCGCGTAGGCGAGCGCCCAGCTGTCACAGAGATTGTCGACGAAGCGGACTTTTTTTACGTGGTACTTTTTTGTGACCGCTAAAGTCCGTTCGGCGATCACTTCGCCGGGAAGCTTGCGGTAGCCCGCCCAGAAGCGGTTGAGGTTACAAAACTCACAGGCGAAGGCGCAGCCGCGGCTCCCTTCGATGGGAATCTCGGCCGTCTTGCGCAGGCGCGCCCAGTCGGGGTGATCGACGAGGTCTTCGTCGAGGCTTTTAAAATATTGGTCGAAGTTTGGCTCGGGAAGTTGGTCCATGGACGAGATCTGCGACTTGAACCAGCTCTCGTTCCAGTCGAGCGTCTCCGGAGCCGAGGAGACGTGGAAGATGCCATCGGGCTTATCTTCTAAGGGCTCGTTGTGGGTCGCACGGTTCACGAGCTTGAGGAGCTTTTTTTCGCCTTCGCCGATCACGGCGTACGCATCGATCTTGAGATGGTTAAGAGTGGCGAGAACATGCGGGTAGCTCACCGAAGCGCCGCCCAGGACGAACACGAGCTCTTTGCCCGGAAGACGTTCCCGAAGGTAGAAGTACACGTAGAGGTTCGCGTAGGTCTGATAGAAGTTCGTTGTCATGCCAATGACGATCTTCTGTGCCGTGAGCGCCGGCTTCACGATCCGCTCTTCGAGGTCTTTATCAGTGGCGTCCATCAGTGCTTGCAGTTTTTCGTCGCTGAGCATGCGGAACTCAATCCGGTGCTTGTTGGCGTGGCGCTCGATGTCGCGCTTGATTTCTGCCGGATCAACCGCTCGGGGTAAGTGCTGCGAGAAGCGCTTCATGACGAGGCAGAAGTAGTTGCCCTCGTGCTTATAGCGCAGAACGTCTCGCATGTACTCTTCGTAGGTGAACGTGTTGGCCGTGATCGAAAGGTGGAGGTGGTGATCGAACACTTCGGTGTCCGCTGGCAAGTGCTCGTCGAGGAAACTTCTCAGTGCGCCGATCTGGATGCTCGGTATGCTCCAAGAAGCCCAGGGCATGCTGACGAGGTGCACTTGCATGGTTAGGTCAGCTCGACGATGAGCTGCTCTTGAATGAGTTGGGCCACGAGTTCGTTGGCCTTCGTTCTGATTTCATCTGCGTGACGGGCGTCGTAGGCCGCGGTGACATTTTCTAAAATGGTGCCGAAGGATTTTTTCCCATCGATGCCCTGGACGACTTCGGAAGCGATGAGCGTGAGTTGGAAATAGTAGTTGTCGTCCGTGAGCTTGATGATCTTCGCGCTCCCGTCTTTTCGATTCACGGTGATGAAGGATTCTTCGTGGAGCTTGTAGATTTTTGCTTCGTTCATACTTTCAGCCTTTATAGGGTTCGATGATCTTATTATTACTCAGGAAAGTTAAGTCGTCCGACCTAGACGATGCTTGCGCGTCAAGCTGATGCCAAATGACTTTGTGCGCATCCAGGATATGCCAGGTTTCGTTCATGAGAATCAAACGCGTCGTCTGCGCCAGGCACCAGTCTTGTCCACCGATCTGGAACGTGAAACTCTGGGTTAGCTTACGCGCGACCTGTGAGTTTAGTTTGAACGTCTTGGTGGGCGTGCGGCCAGCGGTCAGCCAGAAGCCCACGAAACTCAACGTAAGATTAAGATAGTGAAAGAGGCGTAGGTCTGGTGGCCTGAAAGCCTCCGCCAGCTGACCGAAGCCGACCCGGAAGTTTGTGCGCATCGTCTCTTTCGGGAGTCCAAGTGCCTGGCCGAAACTTCTCTGCGCTAAACCGAGCTTGAATGAGCGCGCGAGATAACTCAGCACGCCGTTGGTGTTGTAGACCCAGGCCTTCGCCTCACTGGACGCGTAGATGGTACCGCCGTGAAAAAAGACGCGCATAGAAAGGTCGGAGTCTTCGAGCCGCGACAGGTCTTCATTGAAGCCTCCCACTGATCTAAAGGCGTTCTTGCGATAGATGCAGGCGGCGGTGTTGACCGTTGGTGCGATTCCGTGGAGCGGGTGAACCAACGAAATGTTAGTGCCGCGATAACGATTGGTGTTGAGGGCCAGGCGGTAATCGTTGAAGAAGTTTTTTTCACCCACGGGAATCACACGTCCGAGTGCGATGGCGAAGTTCTCTTGCGTGAGGCGCACCATCAGCGTGCGCAGCCAGTGTGCATCTAGCACGACGTCACTGTCGATGAAGGCGAGGAAGTCGCCCGCCGCATGCCGCGCACCATGGTTGCGTGCGCTCCCTGCTCCGCGGGTTTCACAATGCAGTACTGTCACGTTCTCTCGCGTCGCGAGCTCCACCGTGCGATCCGTCGACCCGTTGTCCACCACGATGACCTCATAACTTAGATCGGTCATCTGTGCAAAGATCGAATCGATCGTCTGCGCGATAGTTTTCTCAGAGTTAAGACAGGGAATGACGAAGCTCACCACACAGCTCATAGTGGCATCCTCTCGTGCGTCAACACTTGTTCGCCGCACATCACGACCACCGAATCTTTTTTGTAAAGCACGCGAATGTCCTCGCTCGTCGCTTGGAAGATCCGGCCTGGCCAGAAATCTACGGAAGCCGCGATGTGGATCATGATCTGCGCAGCGAGGATGTCGTTGTGCTCGAACTCGGCGCGTGTCTTAAACAGAGATGCGTGCGCGGGCCTTGAGTGCTTGGCGTAGGTCTTCTCGTCTCGCCAGTAGAAGACATCGTCATCGCCGAAGATCTGGAAGAAGTAGGGGATGTCTCCGCGCTCGAGCTGCACGATCTCTTCAGAGGAGAACGGTGAAAAGTCTTTCGCACTGAGCGCCTGAAAGTAGGCGTAGGTGAAGTGGTAAATTTTGCGCAACATGAGGGGCCGACGGTTGACCGTTTTTTCAAAACTTGCTTTTAGCGCAGGAGCGTTTGCGAGAAGGATCCGTCGCATGGCCCGGTGGCCCCAGATGATTTCTGCCGGCATCTCGTCGAGGTGCTCTTCGCTCGCTACTTTTAGAGCGGAGAGACCATAGTGGAAGCAGTACTTCGATTTACAGGGACAGTCCGATTCGTGGCGAAAGAGTCCGAGTGAGACGGCGTGGGGAATCTCGCTGAGCATGGTCTCGCAATCTACGGAGACAAAAGTAAAAACTCCGTTGTGGAGGCCCAGCATGACGTTGTGTCGATGGGAATCGTTGAGGCCCACGAAAGCGGAGAGAGCAATGTAGGCCCCGACCTGGCGGTAGTCAGACTTGTTAAACGGACGCTCGAGAGGTGTGAGGACGAGCTGCTCCATCACCCGGGGGGAGAGACTCACTGTCGGGTCATTGTCTGCGTTGAATTCGAGAGCGGGGAGCAGGGTTCCGGGTGAGATCTGAGAAAACAGCTGATTTACATGCTGGCGAAAAGACGAACCACTGCCAAAAAAAACGTACTCCGCTAAGACGCTCCGATGCTTAGTTACGCGGCCCTGGTGGTCTAGCGACGTCCTACGGCCAAAATTATGGAGATCGGAATCGAGCTCAAGGTTTTGAATTTTCAAGGTTTTGCCACCGGGCGAGCCAATTTAATGGCTAACTACCTAATTTTAGAACAAAAATGCGTTTGAATTAGTATATAATAACTCATGGCCAATAATGACGAAGAAAAAAAAGAATTCCAAGGTTTTGGTGAGATGCAAAAGCTCAGCCTTGTGAATGATAACTTCAGCGAAGAAATTATCGTTTATGGCATCTGCGCTTACGGGTCTACCACGTCTTGCCTCTCGTAGCTCTCTGCTTTGATCAACCATAGATTCATCGCTCACTACGCACTCCCACGCAGCGGCAGTACCTACGTCGAAGTCGCACTTCGCGAGTACTTCGCACAGTACGGTGGTTACCGCGCCCTTTCCGAGTATTTCAATGCCTCTCTACCCGTGTCCGTCGTCGACGGAGAGCCCGTGGTTGAACTCAAAAACTGGACGAGGCACCAACTAGAAAAAGACCAGCTCAGGGCGATCAAAGACCAGCGCATCGAGTGGCTCCAGCGCAGTCGTGGACGCTACTACTTTAAGGCGCTGGGCCACCAGCTCACCCACGAGGGTTTCCACACAGTACTCAAGGATTGCGAAGTGATCCTGTCGTACCGGCAAGACGAGTGGGCGCAGCTTCTCAGTTTTATCATTTCCTTCCAGGCGGGTCGCTACTACGATGAAGAGCGCGTCGTCGCCGAGAAGAAAACTTTCGTCCACTTCATCTCTGAGCGCCGTATGTATCAGCGGATCAAAATGTTCTATTCTCCGCTGCTCGAGATTTGTTTTGAACGTTTCTTGCAGGAAGGCGGTCGTTACATGATCGAGCTGGGCCTTGACCAACCTTTCGACTGGGATAAGGTCATTCCGCCGCTCAAGCAGAGTCGAACCTCTAAAGAAGAACTTATCGCCAACGTTGATGAGGTTCGCCAATGGTTCGAAGAAGCCGGTCTTGAGCTCAAGCGTAGTTAGAGCTAGACTTAATCGATGTCGAAGACCTTCATAAAATACTCCGCGAACGGCAACAACTTCATCCTGCTTGATCACTTGCAGGGCGGAGCCGCGCCAACGGCGCTCGACGTTAAAAATCTGTGCGATGTGGCTTTCGGTGTCGGCGCAGACGGCGTCGCCGAGTTGTCGTCGAGTCCCGACTTTGATTTTCGCTTTCGCCTCTGGAACGCTGACGGCGGTGAGGCCGAGATGTGCGGCAACGCCGCGCGAGCGGCCGCTTGGCATTTTCTCCAAAAAAAGAATGGCGCCACAGAAGTAAAATTCAAAACGATGAATGGCATCTACCACGCTCGCCTCGAGGAGGACCGGCTGTGGATTCAGATGAGCGAGCAGCGCCAGGACGTCAATTTGCCACCGGATCTGTTTAACTCCTACTCGCGCTGGTACTACGTCAACACCGGTGTTCCACACTTGGTGCTGGAAGTTCCCGACGTCGACAAGATGGATTTCATGGGAGAGGCGCCACGCTTGCGCCATCACCGCGTGTTTCCGCGTGGAACCAACGTGGATTTTATATCCGTCGCAGATCCCGCCCAACCGACGGTGCACTTGCGCGTCTTCGAGCGAGGCGTGGAAGGTGAGACGTGGTCATGTGGCACCGGCGTCGCGGCGGTTGCGTGGGCCTGCCGGGCTTTTCATGGCTGGAGTGGAGACATGACAGTGATCACCAAGGGCGGCGAGCATCGTGTTCGCATCGATGAAAGCGGAATGCTTTGGTATAGCGGGGATATTCGTCTCGTTTATACGGGCCAACTCACGTAGCTAAATTCTTAAAATGATTCATGTCTAAGCACGAGGCCCTTGAATGTTATTTTCAGGGGCGTAGCATTCTATCGAGGGGAGTTCCCGCAACAAAGGAGCTCATATGCTTTACCACCTGCTCTTTGCAACGTTGTGCTTAATCATCATTGGGGCCATGCCGGCCACCTGGTTTTAGCCAAAGGAGAATGAGACATGGAAAGTCGAATCATACTCAACGACCTCAAAGTTGACCGCCGCGACATGCGAGTGCTCAACCGCCAGTTAGAAAAATGGCTGGAGCAGCATGCGGCGAACACGAAACTCGACGACTCGATTTGCGAACTCACGCTGGAATCAAATGGCCCACACCAAGTGCTCTGTCGAGCGCACTTGAAAGTGGGATTGCATGAGTGGGTTGGGCAGGACAGCGGAAAGTCAGCGCAAGACGCGACCGTCAGAGCGCTCAAACACCTTCACGAGAAACGCTTCATCTCGACTCACTAACGGCTTTGAGTGCGTTGAGAAACTCCGCGGCTTCCATGCCGTCGATCTGCCGATGATCAAAACTCAAGGTGAGTTCGAGTTCACCCGTGGCCAGCGGCGCACCCACTCCAAGGATGGCGGCCTGCTGGAGAGGTAAGAGTGGTACGAAGTGACTCACACCTAAATGGTAGAGGCTTGTGAGAGTGAAGCTCGCGCTCGAAAGCTCTCGGACGGAAAGATCTTCACGAAGGTACCGCAATTGCAGCTCTTTGATCTGCGCCGCCAGCTCTGGCAGGGAGAGTTGGTCCGCATTCCGAAGCGTCGCAATCTTGAGACCGAGATCTTGCATGTTGAGCGCAATCCCTAGATTGACGTCGCGATAACTCTTCGGGCCCTGCTCATAAAAGCCGTTGAACTTTGGGTAGGTCTTGAGGAGCCGCGAAAGCTGGAAGAGGAGCAGGTCCGGGATGCTGAGCTGGAGGCCACTTCCTGTGATGAACTTGTTCAAGGCAGCCGCGTCCAGGATCACACTCGCGGAACTCTGATAGTGAAGTGCGCGATTCGCTGCAATCTTTACCACCTCCACGCTTTTAGTGCGAGTCTCTATCAACGGGTAGTAGAGGTGCTGCGAAATATACTGCAGCACGTGCTCTTCTCTCACGCGGGTAAGGTGAGCAAACTCGTCTTCGCTAATCTGGTGCAGTCGCAGGAGCTTGCGTGCCTTAAGGGTGAAACGACCTGCCTTTGTGACCGAAGCCAACTCTGGAGCAGGATCTCCGAGATGAGCGAGCGGAGCTCCCACCGGAAGCCGATCACCCTCCTGACACAAAAGTCGCACCGGACCAGCTACCGGCGCATGGATTTCAATCTGCGTCTTCGACGTTTCAATCTCTGCAATTAAGTCTCCGGTCTTGAGCACTTGCCCAGACTGCGCATGCACGCGGGTAATCGTTGCATAGTTATCATTGGCGTTAAGACGCGGAATGCGAACGATGGCCGACTCACTCATCGAAGACCTCACAGCACGCTTCGAATATTCGTTGCGTAGACGGTAAGAACTCTTGCTCAAGGTTCGCCGCGGCGGGAACGATACCCGACGGCGAGCACACGACTCGATAAGTGAAGGAGGCCTGCGAGTGGAGTTGTGAAATGAGTCGATCAGAAAAACCACCGCCTTCAGTCGCTTCCTCGGTGATCACGAGGCGTCCCGTCTTGCGAAGGGAATGGAGTATGGGCTGGAGGTCGAGCTGGTGAAGGACGAGTGGCAGAATGAGATCGACCTGAACTTCTTCTTCGCTCAGTTGCTTCATGGCTTCTTCTGCCATGAGGCCCATGGCACCCAGGGCCACGAGAGTGATGTCGGCATCGGCATGCGAGGAGAGGGTCGTCGTGTGCATAGGTGAGACACTCATCGCCCAATCAGCAGGTAGTGGTTCTGGTAAAGAGTCGTAGAGCGATTTCGGCTCAAAAACGAGCGTAGGCGCAACAAGTTCGCCCATGAGTGAGGCGTAGAAATTCGCAATCGACGATCTGTGATGCAAAAGAAAGACATGCAATCCCGGCATCACAGCGAAATACTTTTCTAGTGACTGGCCGTGGGTGGGACCATAACCGCGTCCACCGCCCGAGGGTGTTCGTATGAGGAAATTTCCCCAGGACGTATTTTGGCTCAGAGGCTGCAGCTTCGTCGCATGGTTGTAGAGCTGATCGAAGGCGAGACCCAGGAAGTCCGCGAACATGATTTCTACCATGAGTGTGACGCCGCCCATGGCAGCACCACTCGCGAACCCGACCAACGCTGCTTCACTGGTGGGGAAGTTAAATACCTGTTCTGGGAATTTCGTCGAAAGTCCCTTGCTCACTTTAAACGCGCCTCCGTAAGGATCCCGGACATCTTCTCCGACGAAGACCGCATGAGTTGAACCAGCGAGCCACGTTTGCAAAGATGAGTTGAGTCTCGCGACCAAGGTTCCTTTTGTCTCTCCCTGCGGATAGGTGGGCACGCTCTTGAGGGCGTATGTAGTTTTCGGCAGCGCCACCGATTCCTGTGCGTTCTTGATATCTTGCTGGATCGCTTCTGCTATTTTTTTGAAAGCAGTAGACTCGCCGTCGCTCATTTGCTGGATGTAGCTTTGCAATGGATCGATGGAGAGATAGTGCGCCCGCTCGCTCGCTGGACGCTGGTCATCACCTTTCGAGTGCGGTGCGAGGCGATAGCATCCCACCTCGAGAAAACTCGCTTGGAAATTCTGCGCTTGCGAGATACCTCGCTGCATTTGATCAAACAGGGCTTCTGGATTCCAAATGTCCGCTTTGAGGTACTCAAGTCCGAAGGCTTCTGCGCGCCCTTGGATCGATCCCGCGAGAGTTTCGCTCTGAAGTGTCGATTGAGCGATGCCGTTGTTTTCTAGAACAAAGAGCATCGGGAGCTTCCATTTAACCGCCAGATTCATCGCCTCGTAGACGATCCCTTCGTGGAGTGCACCATCACCGATGAAGCAAACGGCGATGCCATTTTCTTTTCTTCTCTTCAATGCGAACGCGCGGCCACAGGCGAGTGCCGTGGCGCCACCGAGAATTCCGTTAGCGTAGAAATTTTTTGTGATGAGATGCTGGCTGCCTCCGAGGCCCTGGACAACACCAGTAGATTTTCCCATGACCTCAGCGATGAGCTGATAGGGCCGGTCGTGCGTCGCGAGGAAGTGACCGTGGCAGCGATGATTCGAGAACACCACGTCGTTAGCGCCCACGAGTTGGGAGAAAACCGCTGAGATGAGCTCTTGCCCAAGGCAAGTATGCACAGTGCCGCGGAGCTCGCCCTTGACGAACAGTTCAAGGAGCGCCGTTTCCACGCGATTGATCTGATAGGCCTTCTGGTAAACCTTCCCTGTCTCAAGACGCTTCATGGAGCTTCCTTTCGACGAGGTCGAAGATCTTATCAACGCGTGTGGCCCCCACGAGTTCTTCCCCGGAGAACTTGATGCCGAGGTTTTTTTCCAGACGGATAAAAAACAGCACATGGTTCAATGAACTCCAGTCGGGCAAGTCCTGGCGTTCGAGCTGAGCGTGAAAGGGTTTGTCGAGTTTGAAGTGGTCGATGAAATGTTGGGCGACCTTCACCTCGATGTCTTGGCGGTTCATAGAAGATGTTTCTCCATGAGAAACGACCCGCGGTACCAGGACTTGAGTTCTTCTAGATTCGAGAAGGCGAGCTGCTTATCTTTTAAGTTTTGTTTATGGGGGTACTCGACTTGGTCCCAGGAAAATTCTTTCGTGAATCCCAGGGAGCGCAGGTAGGGCCCTTTCTTTTGGAGGAGCTGTTCGAAAGAGATCTCCACGGCATGGGGAAATATCTCACGGAGCATTTTATAGCGAAGTTGAAGCCAGCAGAATTTTTTGAAGAACTCCTGGTCTGCGACCAGGGAGCCCGGTTCCCATTGGATCGATTCACTTTCGTAGAATTGATTCGTCTGAAATGAAATAAGGAAACTCAGGAGATGTTCCCAGCAATTCTCGCGGTATGAAAAATAGACGGTACTCTCTTCCATCAAACGAATCGCTTGCTTTTTATCAAGCTGCGCGCCCAGAACCTTGAGACTGTATTTTTCAGTTGAGAGCGATGTGAGCTGGTCAAAGCGCTCGCTTCGTTTTTTGAGATGTTCCTGCAGGTCGAGGCTTTCGGCGTAGGTGACGTCTTTCCAAGAATCAAGGTCGAGCTGGAATTCGTTTTGCTGAAACTGCACAGGTAGATTGAGATTAAAAAGTTCAGACAAGGCGATGTGGCCATAGTGTGTTGTGAAGTACGTGCGTAGGGCCTTGTCTACGTAGGTGCTGCCGGAGCGCGGCAGCGAATAAAGGACTATGATTCGACACGGAGAAAGCTCTGTTAGCATCGCCTCTAGGGTAGCACGGTTGTGAGTTTTTCCAAGGCACTCTCACAGCTCGGGTGCTGGAGCTGGCAAGTGACCAGCTCAGTGTAGGCCTGCGCTGCGACAGGTTTTAGGTGCATAAAGTCGGCCCAGTTTTGCGGTGGAATGGACCAAGCGTGATTGAGGATGAGAGTCACTTGAGGGCCCAGGGTGGCCGAGAGCTGGGCGGTATTAATCAGGATTGTTTCATTGGCCTTGCGAGGCTCAAGAATCACAGACAATCGTTTACCCTGTGCGTGGACTTCTGCAGCAAGCTGTCGCATAAATTCGAGGGCCTCGGGGTGGAGGTCTTGAGCGCTCTTGTCTAAGATTTTCGTCTGAGAAGGAACCAGGTTGGCCCTCTCTACACTGTCCGAAAAAACGGCTCCATCTCCATTCTTGAAGGTCACGACTGAGCGGGCCTCGTTGCCTCGAGCATAATTGATCTTGCGCGCATCTGCCTTAAGATCTACGCCGTACTTCAGCTGTGTCTTTTCGAAATAACTTTCGGATGGCCTGAAGACGTATCCCATGAAAGGCCAATCACTATAGAGCGGGAAGAAGTGGCGGAGATTAAACTGATGAATGCATTCAGTCCCTTTGAGCTGATAGAAAAACCAGAGGTCGTGGAGGGTTCGGAAGGACGGACAGCTCACTGGGTGAATAAAAACGCGGGCAGGTAAACTCAGGATGACGTGCGTGGCTTTCGAAGATTTAAAGCTCCTCAGAATCGAAGGAAAGTCTTCCCAGTAGCGACCAGGTAGTCCGTAATTAAAATACTGAATTCCTTGTTCTGACATCGACAGTGTGTTGAAGTGATTCTGGGTCGTCGACGTTCCGAGTAAGATGACTTGTGTCATGGGACGTTGCTCGAGAAGAAGTCCTTTCGAGGCGACAGATTCGATCCAGTCACCCTCTGAAACGCGCCACCGCAGGTACCCCGTCAATCCCACCTGCAGGATCACGAAGACAATTAAACTGAGAGTGATGAAAGATAATATTTTTTTCATGGTCAGAAGTTAAAGTAGAGAAATTCAGCTTGTTGCATAATGGTCATCGCAAAGAGAGAGAGCCCAAAGAGGACAGCTCCGCGCACGATGGAATCGGAAGAATTTCCGTCTTCCCACTTGAGTGAAATCCACCCCGCACAAAGAATGACGATGACGGATCGAAGTGTGACAAACGCGTTCGAAGCGCCCGGCATCATCATTGGATCGAATTGCATACGCTCGATGAATCGCATCATCGCCGTGCTTAGGTCTGGTCCTCGCAGACCGAGCATGGCTTGAATCATGCTCACCGTCGATTTGAGGTCGGGGGCGCGAAAAAAGATCCAAGAAAAATTCACAAAACAAAAAGTAAGAACCCATCCCAATGCTGGCGGCAGCCGCCAGTTCTGGCGACGCCATTCTTGATGGATCACGAGGGCGACGCCATGGAGTGCTCCAAACATCAGAAAGTTCCAGCCCGAGCCGTGCCAAAGTCCGATCAACAGGAAGACAATGAGGTGAGGAGCGTACTGGGAGAGGCGCGACGTGCTTGAGCGCAGGAAGCGCAGGGCCAGTGGATAATAAAGATAGTCTTGGAACCAACGAGTCAGGGTCATGTGCCAACCGGCCCAGAATTCCTGTATTGATCGCGCGCGGTAGGGATTTTTAAAATTCAGCGGGAGCTTGAAGTTAAAAAACAAACCAAGTCCCAGCGCCATTTCGGAGTAGCCACAAAAATCAAAATAGAGTTGGAACGAATAGGAGACTGAAGCAAGCCACGCATCCAGCCAGCCCAGGGCCTCTACATTTTTGAACCCAACGTTAGCAAAGACGGCGAGCTGATCGGCAATAATGACTTTCTTGAAGAGACCGAGGGCAAAGAGGTTAAGTCCCCTGACAAAGTTATCGGTTTGCCAGTTCCTTGTGTTTTTATTCAAAACCTGCGGCATGAACTCGTGGTGATGAAGGATCGGGCCTGCGATGAGTTGCGGAAAGAAGGTCACAAACAGTCCGTATTCGAGAAGCGAGTAAGGTGTTTGCTTGAGTTGCCGGCAATCGGCAAGGTACGAAATCTGTTGGAAAGTATAGAAGCTGATTCCAAGAGGCAAGATGACCTGGGAAAGTGCCAACGAGCTAAAGGTTGAGTACTTGAAATAGACCAAGAGGCCTAGGTTAAAGAGAACGCCGGTCACAAAATATATCTTGGAGTTTTTTGTCTGACGCGTGATAAGTCGGGACACCGCGTAGTTCACGGACATGGACAGTAGGATGAGAGGAAGAAATTGAATATTCCAGTACGCGTAAAAAAACAGTGATGACAACAAAAGCCACGGTGCGACGAGACGATGGTGCTCTCGTCGTGAAAGAAAATAGAATCCCCCCAGAACGACGGGAAGAAAGAGTAAGATGAACTCGAGAGAGTTAAACAGCATAGGCTGACTCTAGTTTCTCCGTTGGATGACAACCTGACGAGAGTTAACTTAAGCTCAAGAGAACTTATGAAACGCTTAGCGATCTTCATCCCGGCCTGGAACGTGGAGACGACCATCGTCTCTGTTTTGCAGCGCTTGCCTCAATCCATGGTGGAACTATCCGCCGAGATCTTCGTCGTGGATAACCACAGTACGGATCAGACCGTGGCGGAGGTGCTGCGGTATAAAGAAAAGTATTCCCTCGCGAAACTGCAGGTCATTCGCAATCCTCGCAACCTAGGTTATGGCGGAAGCCAGAAAGTCGCGTATCGACACGCCTTGAACCAGAACTATGACGTAGTGGCGATGGTCCATGGTGATGGACAGTATGCCCCCGAAGTTTTGCAAGAATTAGTTACACCGATGCTCGCCGACGAAGCCGATATGCTCTTTGGCTCTCGTATGACAGGTAACCCGCTGGCCGGCGGCATGCCGCTCTACCGGTATGTTTCGAACAAGGGACTCACGTTCCTCCAGAATCTTGTACTGAAAACATCCCTCAGCGAATTTCATTCCGGCTATCGCATCTACAGCTGCCAGGCGCTCAAAAAAATTGCTTTTGAGAAGTGTGCGGACAATTACCACTTCGATGCCGATGTCATCATCCAGCTTGTGCACGCCCAACTACGAATTTCTGAACGTCCGATCCCGACCCACTATGGACCCGAATCTAAGAGCGTGAGTTTCACGCAATGTCTCGTCTACGGACTGAACATCTTGTGGGGACTCTTTTGCTACCAGCTGAGCAGGATGGGCTGGCTCAAAGTAGCGAAATTCTCTTGATATAAGCGGACAGCATCTCTCTTGAAACCACTCGCTGGGCTTCGTAGTACTGGCGATACCATTCGATCGTGAGTTGCATCGACTCAGTGAAGGGCAATAAACTCTGCCATCCAAAAACCTCTTTGGCTTTTAGGATATCCAGGGCAATGGTTTTCTCTTCGGGGTAAGTCTCTGCTGGAGCTGTCATGTATTGCAACTGCGGGAGCAGTGCCTGGGCGCTTAGCAGAACCTCGGAGACGGTCTTGTGTCCCTGCGGGCCAGGCCCGAAATTGAACGCTGAAGAGGCCTGCGGATTCCGTTCCATGAGTGCGTCACCCAGAGCGAGATACCCATGAACCACGTCGAAGACATGTAGCCAGCTGCGCTGGTAGTTAGGCTGTCTCACAGTGAGTGGCGTTCTTTCATACACGGCACCAATAATATCGGGAATGAGCCGTTGCTCTCCCCAGTCGCCACCACCGAGGATGTTCCCGGCGCGCGCGATTCCAAGTAGAGGTCCATCAGAGGTATTGAAGTAGTTGCGTTGGTAGCTAGCTAATACCATTTCACTGGCGGCCTTTGACGCCGCGTAAGGCGAGTCTCCGCCAAGGCGTGCTGATTCGCGCAGGTCGCCAGCAGTGCTCGGTTCAGCATAGACCTTATCAGACGTGACACAAACGATGGCGCGCACACTGGGAGTGTTCCGCGCAGATTCTAACACGTTGAGAGTTCCTCGGATGTTCACGTCAAACGTGTGGTGCGGTGAAGAGAAGGACTGGCCCACGAAAGGTTGCGCTGCGAGGTGAAAAACCATGTCGGGTTGGAAGGAGCGGAAGATGTTGCGGAGGCTCTCGCCATCGCGCACATCAAGTTCGACAGAGGCATGAGTGAGCTGAAGGCTTTTGGCATGGCCTGGCCCTTCCATCAGAGGGAGAGACACGCCCATGACTTCGGCGCCCAGCATTTCTAGCCAAAGACATAGCCACGAACCCTTGAAGCCGTTATGGCCCGTGACGAGAATTTTTTTACTTTGATAATTTTTTGCTATGACCATTTTTTCCAAGGTGCTTTCTTCTCGCTCCATAGGTCATTGAGGCGCTGCTGGTCTTGTGGGTGGTCCATGCATGCCCAGAAGCCTCTGTGCTTGTGGCACACGAGTTCATTGGCAGCAGCGATCTTTTCGAGGGGACCTTTTTCAAAGGCCAATTGTTTATCGTCGGCAAGATAGGTGAAAATTGTGGGCTCGCAGACGAAGAACCCGCCATTGACCCACATCGATTCCAGGGTTGGCTTCTCTTGGAAACTGGTGACCCCATCTTCGCCCGTCAGAGACATCAATCCATACGGCAGCCGCGGATTGACCCCAGTTGCCGTCACGAGTTTTTTATTTTTTTGGTGGAAACTTAGTAGCTTTTGGAAGTCGATGTCCGCCAGACCGTCCGCATAGGTCAGCATGAAGGTCTCATCTTGCAGCAAAGACTTCGCAGAGAAAAGACGTGATCCGGTCATGGCATCCGCGCCGGTGTTGAGGAGCGTGATCTTCCAGTCCGATTCGATGAAATCTTTAAGAATGCTAAATTCTTCGGCCTTGTGGCCGAGCAAGAGAACAAAATCCTTGAAGCCCTGTGAGGCGTACATTTTCATGATGTGCCAGACGATCGGACGATCACCAATTCTAACCAGTGGTTTTGGAATTGACGGGTGATCCGCTCTTAGGCGTGAGCCTTCGCCCCCTGCAAATATCGCAACTTTCACGATGATCCCTCTTGTGGGGCTATTCTTGCTTAAAGCTCGCGTCCGGGCCAGAGGCGAGCAAGAACTCACGCATTCTTTCGCGCAGACCCATGAGAGGTGACCACCCCGGGAGGGCAGTAAAATGGCTCCAGGGCGTTATGACTTCCCGCTCTCGTAACGGCCGGGCGCCCCAATCGAGCCGTAATTTTTTTTGAGTGATCTGCTCTATCAGAATGGCGAGTTCCTTGAGGCTCACGCGCTCCCCACTGCTCACCCCAAATGATTTTCCAGCAATGGCCGATGTTTGCTTTTGCGAAATGAGCTCCAGCACATGGGCATACGCCCGTGCGACATCATGAATGTGGCAGAGATCGAGCAGCTGGTCACCGCTCGACATGGCGAGGTGTTCTGGCCGTCCCAGCTGCTCTCGCAAAATGGAAATGATCTTTCTTCGCTGATCGCGAGGGCCATAGGTATCAAACAATTTCAGCGTCACGCTCTTGAGTTGGGTGGAATCTGTGTAGAACTTGAGAATGGCATCGAAGGCTTCTTTCGTCGCGGCGTACAGGTTCACCGCACTGTACTCGTGGTCCTCGTAGTGCTGCCAAGAACTACCGGTGTTGATGAACCACTCAACTTGCGTCTCTTTGCAGGCCTCGAGGAGGTGCGTTCCGAAGTGAATGTTACTCTGAATGAGCCCGTCGATCTCAGAAGGAAGGGCGGTGTGCTTAAAGGTCGAAGCGGTATGGATGATGGTCTGAATTGAATGCGCCTTGAGGTAGCGGTTCAGGTCGTCGGTGTTTCCCTCGAACATGCAGGTCTTGATTGGTAAGCTCTTATCCCAGCGAGGCACAGAGGTTGGTCGCAAAAGCGCGTGGACACTTTGCCCCGAGGCCGTGAGGTGCTCCACAAGATGGGTGCCTAAAAATCCAGAGGCACCCGTGATCAGCACTCCCATGTGACATCTTCGAGATTTGGGTAGCTGGCGTCTTTCTGAGAGACGATCGGATCCGAAACACCCCAGTCGAAGCCGAGGCTCGCGAAGTGAATCCCTCCTTCGTGTGTGGGATGGTAGGAGCCCGACTGGAGATAGAGAACACAGGTCGCGGGTTCGAGGCTGAGGTAGCCGTGCGCGAATCCTTTCGGAACATAGAGACTCTGTTTTTTCTTCGCATCGAGTTTGATCGAGAAGACAGATTTAAAGGTCGGCGATTGCGATCTGATGTCGACGATCACGTCGAGAATGGAGCCGCTCAGGACGTGGACTATTTTCTCGATCTCATGCGGGGTACGCTGAAAGTGCAGGCCGCGAAGCGCATGGAGATGAGACGTGGTGTGAAAGACTTCCGTGACGCCGTGATGGGAAAACTCACCTAAGCGGAGATCACTACGGAAAAATTTTGCCAGCTGACCTCGCTCATCTGTGAAGAGATGAGCTGAGATAAGCAAGGGGCCCTGGATCTTGCTCGAAAGTGGTTCGCACGCGACGGTCTTCATCGTACACCCTAGAACTTGTAGCCCAGACTCAGGCTCGAGGTCTTCACCACGCGCTTCATGCGGTTGATCCTATGCAACTGGGCATCGTCGAGCCAGTTGTAGTCGTACTGCATCGAAAATGCTTCGGTAAAATTAAAGACGGCCTGGATGTTCGCCATGGCCATGTTGTCTGCGGCGTCGAAAGCCCAGGTCGTGAGGTCCTGCGCCGGTCTCCAGTCGAGGTTGAAGCCCAGGGCAAACTCTTTCGTGATCGTGGCGTCGATGTACCAGTGGAAAGAGTGGCGGATGGTGCGCTCATCTTTACTTGAGATGTCGCCGTCGTCTTCGATTAGTTCGTGCGTGCGGGTGTCGTAGGTCGGCGCGTAGCTTAAGGTGTGCCTCGTGATCGTCTTCGAGCCGTTTGGCAATATCCAGTTGAGGCCCACGGGTGAGACGAGGTACTGGTTTTTCGGCGTCGAGACGCGACCGTAGCGGGCTTGCCGGAACGTGATATCACTGAAGGCTTCGGTCGAGCCGGAGAAGTTTTTCACCGTGAAGTTAAGACGTGCGTCCGTGGTTTCGTAGCGAGATCGAACTCCCGTCTCACCGTCTTTGATGTTGAACTGAGATCGCTTGAAGGCACCGCGACTGACGTACTTAGTACCTCTGTTAAAGAGTGAAATTCCATAGCCGAGGCTCTGGCCTCGTGTATCCCCACCCTGGAGTTGGTTCCACGGTGATACTTGCACTAGGCCCTTGATGTTTTCAAAATCTTTTTTCAGCCTTTTCGCGTCGAAGTTCCGTTCGATGATCTGCGACGTTGCACTTTGTTTCACGACCTTGTCTTCGCCTTCTAGGTTTTCCGGCAAATCGCTCTTCACCATTTCTGCGGGAGCCTTCTCGGGTGCCTGGAGGTACGACTCATCAAACTTGGGAACGGTTTTTTCGTGATCGATGCGTTTCCAGTTGTCGACGGATCGGGGGGCTTCGGACGCATCCATACCAATCAGCGTGTATGTCAGGTCTTTGGAGATGAGCTGTCCCTCGACGACGCGGTAGATGCGCCAGTGAGATGTGAGGAGACCACTCTTCACACAAAGAGCACGGGCCGCGTAGCCTTCGCTCGCGCGTAGTTTCGCGTGCGTGCCCACGGACACGTCGTCTTCGAGTCCGCGACTCAGCACGATGATGTTGCCGGGATACACCGCGAGGATGCGGACGTTGGGTAGAGTTTCGTTGATGTCGAGGGCGAGTACCGGGAAGGCAAGGAGCCATCCGAGACAGACCGCCATCCATGGCAGAGTGTTTTGTTTCATGAGTTAAGTTTAACGCGAAAAGCGCTCGGGGAAAGACTTAAATCAGTAGGTAAGTACCGAGTGAATTTTCTGCCCCGACGAAGCAAAGTTGTTTAAGAAGCTCAGGTTAATGAACACGGCCATGCCCTTCACTTCAAACTGATTCATTTCACATAGCGCACGAGTCGCATTGAGCGTTCCACCGGTGGCCAGCACATCGTCGACGAGAAGCACGCGGGCTTTTTTATCGTTCACCGCCATTTCGAGGGTGTCGGTGCCGTACTCGAGGGTGTAGTTCTGGGCCACAACTGGTGGGGGCAGTTTGCCTTTCTTGCGTACAGGCAAAAAGCCTTTTCCATTTTGCAGGGCCATGGCACTTCCGAGGATAAATCCCCGGGCCTCGATGCCGATGACGTAGTCGATTTCGTTCCAGTTGATGCCCGCGGACATGGCTTCAATCATCGCCGGCAAATGGTCCCGCATGATCGGGGTGATGTCTTTGAAACCGATCCCAGGTTTCGGGAAATCTTGGACGTTTCGAATGTGTTTTTCGAGAGGATGTTGCATGCAGATTTAATACTGCAACGGGCTCAATCTAACAAGAGTTCCATGGTCTTCGCTTTGAAGCGTTTGATTTTCAGTGGCTTGAGTTCCGGTGTCACGCTGGCCAAACCGCGTTGCGCGATCCCGCGTTGAATGGCCCCCTGGCCCTGCGGGCGTGCGAGCTGCATTTTCTCGGTTTGTGCTGCTTCTTTTGTGATGGCGCCTGCGGCGACCATTTGCTCAATGCGCGCCATGTACTCGGACGAGTCGAGAGCGAAAACGGGCAAGGAAAAGAGTGTGAGAAAAAAGAATACTTTCATCACAGCTCTTATCGGCATAACGCTGGTGATCTTGCGGCAAAATTGCTGTCGAAATTTTAGACACCTTTAGACGGGTAACCGCCCAAGACTAGGGGGCCAAACATGGCCTCCGCTTTGCTCCTTAAAGGGCATAACGGGGAGAAATCAGATGGTTAAATGCTTGAGCGCTCTTCTAGGTTTGTGGATGTCATTTGCCTGTTTGGCGGCGGGGCGTGTGGAAATGATCCACGCCTTGGGTGCATCTTCGAAGGGCCAATTCGTCGCCATCGAAGAGTACGGCTATAACGTCGGTTTAAAAACGTACTATTCCCGCATCAAACTCATGAACGTTTGGAAAAACGAATATGTTACGCCGATCGTGGAAGTCGAACAGGATGCCCGTCTGCCCGCCGATCTCATGCGCGTGCGTGAAGAAGCCAAGGCGCGCGCCATGGTGCACTTCGAGAAATTCAACATCATCACATCAGGGTAGTTTAAATTCTTGTGGAACGATGACTTCGGCCGCACCCTGCACGAAGTGATCGACATAGGGATGCTGAGGCAGGGCTTCCATGTTAAGCACCATGGTGGTCGCCTTGTGAGATTTTGCGATCTCGAGGAACGCCGCCGCAGGGTACACCTGTCCACTCGTGCCGATGCTGACGAAGACGTCGCACATTTCCAACTCTTTCCAGATGCGATCCAGCTGAAATGGCTGCTCTCCGAACCACACGATGTGCGGTCGCAGGAGGCTTTGGCAGCAGGGCGAAAGCGGGAGTCCATTCCGTGACGTGATCTTGTACTGGCCGAGCGCTTCGCCGCTGGCACGTTGATGCGCATCCAGCAGCTCCGCTGAGCGCGGCATGCCGACCTCAGGAACCCACGCCATGTCGTCCCAGAAAACTTGCTCGCAGCTCGTGCAGCGAGATTTCTCTAAGGTCCCGTGCATGCACAGAGCATCGAGGTGGCCGCGACCTTGCGCTCGACGATGGAGTCCGTCGACGTTTTGTGTGATGAGTGTGAAGTGGCCCTTGAAGTCTGCGGCGAAGTCGTCGAGAGCGCGATGCGCGGGGTTCGGATGAGCGGCACCGGCGTTCAGGCGGCGCATGGAATAGAAGCGCCAGACTAAGTAGGGGTCCCGCTCAAAAGCTTCGGGGGTGGCGACGTCTTCGATGCGATGATTTTCCCACAGGCCGTTACTGTCGCGGAACGTGGCGAGGCCAGAACCCGCCGAAGCGCCTGCGCCAGTGAGCACGACAACATGGTGATAGTTCTTCCAATCGAGAATAGGCATAGGAAAAGCTTAGCACTGATCGTGCTATTGGGCCCGACGAATATGTTTTTTGAAAGACACAGGAAGGTTTGAAAGCTTGAACATTTGTTCTTTGTGTTCGGTATCTTCCAACACAAATGATTCGCGGCAACCTTGCTCCGTCACAGAAAAATCCTGGTGGCCACCTTGCAACATGCCGATCATTTGCTTCTCTTCATTAAAAATCGGAGAGCCCGAGTTCCCAGTGAACACATCCAGCGCGGCGCTACCGTCACTGGCCAGTGTGCCCATACCAGAAAACTTCAACGGAAGACCGAGTGGCGAGCCAATAGCAAAAATTCGTTCTGAGTCTTGCGTCTTGAAACCCACGGAAAGGGAGGGCTTTTTCTTCGCAGTTTTTTCAAGCTGCAAGAGTGTGATGTCTCGATTTATATCTGTGGCGATGATTTTTTGGCACTTAAAAATATCCTGTAGCTCGAGCGTGCCGGCCTGCTCGCCCATGACATCGGTGCGGTAGTTGAACGCCCAGCTGAATTTCTCACAGCTCAGTTCATTGCTCACGCAATGAGCAGCGGTTAAGACTAAACCCTTGCCGAGATGAACACCGGTACAGCTGCCGATAGAGGGCTGACTGGCGTAGCGATCAGAGCGACAGACCTTGAAGCGTTTTTCTAAGCTCGGCGCTGCAACGATGGGAAGCTGCCACGTGAACTGTGTGGGGAGCGCGACGACAACTCCCAGAGAGAGGTCGACGAGATCGGCGTCCGCCACTTCTTCACGGTCGTCTTCACCATAGATGGTGGCGGCCTCAAATGAAGCCAACGCAGACTGGGAAATGAGGAGCAAGAGGATGAAGAATCGCACGGTGAAATGATAGCCCGGGGACGGGTTCTCATCGGCATTGCTGTAAAAATTTCACTCCCACTGGGAATGAAAACCGACGGAGCGCAGGAGGAACTCGAGAAGATGCAGGTGCCGGCGCATGGTGCGGGCGTAACGGTGCTTTTTAACTGGGTTAAACATCCCGTCGGCCATGAACATCTGCATGGGATTCTTCTTCACCCACATCCAGGAGCCCATCTCGAGAGTCAGCGGAATGAAGGGGACGCCGGACCGGGCGGCCTGATGGCGCATGTAAAGCCAGTCCCACAGATCCCCGTGGGTCATGTAGCTGTGATTCTGGGGTTCGATTTTGTAGACGTGGTAGGGGTAGGTCGTCTCAAAAAGTTGCACCAGCCGCTCGACCGATGGTGCATGAGGGAAGCTCGAAGCCGTCCGTGCCCAAGGAAACCACAGGCGATCTTTCATGCCAAAACCCGAGTGGAGATCGAGGCTCACGGCAGCTTGGGATGAGAACATGTGGCGTTCCACGAAATCACCCACGGCTTTGGTTTCTACTTCAAGGCCGTCGTGACCGCGGTACCACGGCAGGTGCGGGCTCCAGGTCTGGCCCGAAACGCCGAGCAGAAGTTTTCCTTCCGCCTCCACGGGGGCGTTGCGCATGAGATCTACTCCGCGTGCATTGGAGCGGCGGTTCAAGGCAAATCCAGTGGGATTGATGACAGGAATCGTCACCAGGCGGTACTTCTCAAAGAACCCTTCCCAGTCTTTGTCCCAGGCGCGTTTCACAAAAAGTGTGCGCAAGAAGGCCAGCAAGACGTGGGTACCCACTCGCTCAAGACCATGGACGCCAGCGAAGAGACCGCACGTCGGTGCCGCAGGATCTTGGCTTCCCATCACCAGCCCAAGAATGGGAAAGCTTGTCTGGCCTGTCGTGACGCTCCCCAGATTTTCCATGCGCACGTAGTTACTGTGCGCCTCGGCGAGACGCTCGACTTCTACAAGTTCCGGAACAAAGGGACCGCTTTTCGACATGGTTCCATTTTACGCCCATTGAAGTGTAAGAGGCCGACGGCAAATTTTGCTATTCCCGATGGCAGGAGTGCACTATGCTAGGATTTCTCCAGGGACCAGGTCGGTCCCGGTGCCCTCAAGGATGCGGTCATGTGCGGTTTGTTTGGTTCCCTCGGGAACGCCCTAAAATTCCCTCAATTCAAAGATACCTTCAACGAACTCACCCACCGTGGGCCCGATGATACTCGTGTGATTCAACCGAACGGCGAAGTCACTTTGGGCTTTCATCGCTTAGCGATCATGGACACGTCCCACGCCGGCGACCAACCTTTCAAAGACCACGAGCGCTCGGTTTGGTTGCTGTGTAACGGCGAAGTGTATAACTACCCAGCGCTCTACGAGCAGTACAAAGACACCTACAAGTTCCAGTCGCACTCCGACTGTGAACCGATCCTTCCCCTCTACCGCCAATACGGAATCGCCGAGACCGCTCGCCGCCTTGATGCGGAATTCGCTTTATTGATTTGGGATGGCGAAAAACAAAAGATGTTCGCCGCTCGGGATCCCATCGGTATCCGCCCCTTGTTCTACGGCTACGCAACCACCGATGGAAAGATCATGTTCGCCTCGGAAGCGAAAGTTCTTCATGGGATGTGCGACAAGGTCACTCCGTTTCCTCCGGGCCACTACTACGATGGCGACGGAAACTTCGTTTCATACCGCACCATCACGGACGTCAAAAAGTTCACCACCGACTCACAAGAAAAAGTTCTGAACGAGATCCGCGATCGTTTGGTGGAAGGTGTACGCAAGCGCCTCGTCGCTGACGTTCCCGTGGGCTACTTACTGTCGGGCGGTTTGGATTCAAGCTTGGTGTGTGGCATTGCTGCGCACGTCTTGAAGAAACCCCTCGTCACGTTCTCCGTGGGGTTGAACAAGAACCCGATCGATCTTCCCTACGCAAAAAAAGTCGCCGACTTCATCAAGTCCGATCACCACGAGGTCTACTTCACCGAAGAAGATACGCTGGCCGTCGTGCGCGACGTGATCTGGCATTTAGAAACCTGGGACATCACCACCATTCGCGCGTCGATCGGGATGTATCTGGTTTGCAAATACATCCATGAAAAAACAAAAATCAAAGTCGTGCTCACCGGTGAAGTGAGTGATGAGATCTTCGGCTACAAGTACACTGACTTCGCACCGAACGGTCCGGAGTTCCAAAAAGAATCTGTAAAACGTGTGGATGAACTCTACATGTATGACGTGCTTCGCGCTGACCGCTGCATCTCTGCGCACTCCCTCGAGGCACGCGTGCCTTTCGCCGATCTGGATTTCGTCGAGTACTGCATGTCGATCCCGGCCGAGATGAAGATGAACACCACGGGGATGGGGAAGTACATTCTACGCAAAGCGTTTGATGGCATGAACATCCTCCCCGATGAAATTCTCTGGCGTGAAAAAGCCGCGTTCTCCGATGCGGTGGGGCACTCCATGGTGGATACGCTCAAGGCCTACGGCGAGAACAATATCAGCGACGCCGAAATGGCGAATGCGAAGAACAAATACCCGCACGGCACTCCGTTCACCAAAGAGTCGCTGTGGTACCGCAATGTGTTTGAGGAGTTCTATCCGGGACGGTCCGGCATGATCAAAGATTTCTGGATGCCGAACAAGTCGTGGGAAGGATGCAATGTGAATGACCCTTCCGCACGCGTTCTATCGAATTATGGTAAGTCGGGCGTCTAAGTAACCGACTAAAAAACTTCCACACGTGTCAAAGAGTTTTTCCTTTGAGAGCCTAGTCTCACTAGGTTTTCAAAGGAGATCTCATGAAAAGCTTTATCGTTCTCGCAGCTCTCGTTCTTTCAACGTCGGCCTTCGCCGCTAGCATCAAGATCACTTCATTCACGATGGTTCGTTCCGGCGACCCTGCTGCTGAATTGTGTGGCGTTGTTTCTGAAGCCACCGAAGTGCCAACCTTCGTTCGTGTTGTGATCGACCACCGTTCAAACCGCCCAGGTGTTTATAACACTGTGGCCGGCGCTGATGGTAAGTTCTGCATGTCGGTGATTACGTATCGTGGCACAGCTGAAGCTTCAGTCTTCGGTGAGCCAGAGACGACAAAAGTTGCGACACTTCGTCAGTAGTCTTCCTCAATAGAAAGGGGCCCTTGCGGGCCCCTTTTTTAATTCATCTTTTTCCACACTTCAAATGTTGCCACCGGTCCCTCTCGCAGACCACCGAGGATCGCGAGACCTCCGTCGAAAGGAACGACCTGCGATGAGTCCTTCGCTTCGGTGAGGAAGCGGCCCGTGTGGCGCCACGTGTTCTTCGCGAGATTCAAGGCGTAGATGCCCGAGCTGAGTTGGCCCGTCATGGTTCCACCGAAAACCAACAGATCTTCTCCCAACAACTCCACCGCAGGATTCGAGATAGCAAACGGAAGACGCGAGAGCTCACGGGTGAAGCCGCTAGTGGGATCGACGAGCGTCACTTGGTACATGCCGCCGACGAGGAGAATCTGGTTGTTGTATTCGATGGCCGAGTAGCTGTGGCGAAGCGGCAGTGACCAAGAAACCTTGCTGGTTTTTTCCGTCATGAGATCGAAGACCTCCACGGTGGATTGGCCATCGGCAAGAATGAAAACGCTGTTCTCAATCGTCACGGCCGAAACGGCCGACGGTTTGCGTGCGAGCGTCCCGATGGTCATCCAAGTGTTCGTTTCGAGATCATAGCGATCGATGGACTGGAGATCGGCGCCGCCGAAGGCGTAGAGATACTGGCCAGAGGCCACCATGGGAAAGCTGTGGGTCGTGTGCGGGCGGGGAGCGAGATCGCTCCAGCGACCGATGGCCGGGTCGTAGACCTGCAGCTTGTCACTGCAGATGTAGATCTTGCCATTGTGTTGAACGGAACCGAAGGCCACGCGTGCCGGTGCCGGCAGCGGTGTCTTAAGACTTTGCTGCCACTGAGTTTCGCCGGCAAACATCGGAGCGGTGTCTGTGTTGTTACTTTTCACCAGCTGTTGCCACTCGCCTTTGACCACTTGGAAGATTTGGAACTCGCCGTCGCGGTTGGCGGCGAAGGCGACGTTGTCCGCGCTCGTGAAGGTCGGCTCCTGTTCATCTTTTGGATCATTCGTGAGTGCGACCGAATCGCCGGTTAGACGATTCATGAGCCAGATGTCCCAAGATCCCTGAACCTTGGCGCTATAGACGAGCCAGTTTTCGTCGTGCGACAGCGCCGGAGTGAGGCCATCGGCGAGGACGCGGGACTGCTTCGTCACGGTGTTGTACTCGATGATTTCTTTTTTAAAGAGAGTGTTCTGCTGGAAGAGCACGAAGCTCCCGTCGTTGGAAGGGCGGGGGAAGAACCCTTGGCCATCGTGAGGGATCACTTCAGGAGTGATGCGATAGACCTTCGTCCCGTCGGCTTCGCGTCCCATCAATCTCGTGCGTGAGTTTGCAGGTGAAAACGACACGATCTTATTTCCCCCGCGCTCAGGTGCTGAGAAAAAAATCTGCTGTCCATTTTTTGTGAAGCGAGGATGGAGAGTTGATCCTTTGCGGCCCGTGTTCCAGCGCTCCCGCGCGCGCGACGTGGTGTTGTATAAAACAACTGTGAGATCACGAGCGTTTGGACCTTCGACCCACACGACCCATTTTCCGTCGGCGGAGATGTCGGGATGGAGATGTTGGTTTTTTCCTGAAGTGAGTTGAGTCTCAGTCGTCCCTTGGCGCAGGATCACGTGCTTGCCGACGGCCGACTCGCGCATGAACACCATGGGAGTTTGCGCAAGCACAGAGAAAGTCCAAAGACTGAGTAAGATAATCCACTTCATATATAGCTCCCAGAGTACCGTCATCATAGGAAGGGGGTGTTCTGAGTGTCAAACTCAACAGTCTTTTTTGAGATGTAAAATTGGAAAAAGTTGCGCGTAGCTTAGGCCCAAACTTAGGCGTAAGATGAACAAGCCAGGAAGGCTTATGGTTCGCCACTACAGACAACACTATCAAAAACTTCCCGATAACTTGAAATTGTTCCTCATCGGACACGCCTTGATGGCGTTCGGTAATTCCGTGCACGGATTACTGTTCAACCTCTTCTTGCGTGAAGCGGGTTTGAAAGAAGGTGTGATGGGAAGCTTGGCTTCGACCGCATCCCTGGGCACGGCGCTGATGGCGTTCCCAGCGGCGTTCGTGCTCGAACGCTTCGCGGCCAAGCCACTGCTGATCGCAGGATTGGTGATCTCCGCTCTCTGCTACATCTCTCAGGTCCTCTCGAACAGTGTCGAGCTCTACACGTTGTTCGGTTTGATGGGAGCCATGGGATTGGCGATCTTCAACATTTCCGTTGCCCCGTTCATCTTCCGTCACACGCATCCCGATCAGCGCGTCTACGCGTTCACCATGAACTCGGCGGCCGTGATGGGTTCGCAGCTACTAGGCTTCATGGTGGGCGGCCAGCTTCCTGAAGTGCTCCGGAACCTCTTTCCTGGCTTAGTCATGGTCGATGCATATCGGTATGCCATGGCCATCTCGGTGGGAATCACGTTCCTCTCGCTGTGGCCCTACGGCCGGATTCTCCGAGCACCGGTACCGAAGCCCTCGAAGAAATTCATCGGTGGCCTCAAAGAAAAAGACTGGCGCATGATGGGGAAACTCATCGCGCCCAAGATTTCCATCGCGCTGGGCGCCGGCATGATCATTCCGTTCATGAACGTCTATCTTTCAAAACGGTTTGATCTAGGAAGTGCGGCGATTGGAAACGCTTTTGGTATTCTTCAACTTTGCATGTTCAGTGGCATTTTCATGGCACCCATGTTGGTCAATCGTCTCGATCGACTGCGTTTCATGATGTTCACGGCGCTCTTATCAATTCCCTTCATGCTAACGATGGCCATGGCATCGAGTGTGGCTCTCGTGCTGGGGAGTTTTTTCATGCGCGGAATGCTCATGAATATGAGTGGGCCAGTCACTTCGTTGTTCGAGATGGAGCGAGTCAAAGAAAACGAATGCCTGTTCGCCTCTTCTATCTTGATCTTCTGCTATAACGCCGCCTGGACACTTTCTAGTCAGGTGGGCGGGTGGCTCATCGAGTCCTACGGCTTCCGCTCGTCTTTCGTGGCTGCGTCTTTCTTCTATCTGATGGCGGTGGGCTTCTACTGGGCCTTCTTCCGCAAGGGCAAAGGCACTGTTAGCGCTGAAGTCTCAATTCCAGCTCAAGCCGCTTAGGCCGGCACGCAATCTGCATGATAACTCCCCATAACGAGTAACCCGGAAGGGAATCAATGGCTTGAAGTGTCTAAAATTTAGACACTTGTAAAGGAGTCTGTATGAAAGCTGCATTAACGTTGTTCGCACTGATCTTTGTTGTCCACGCCCACGCTGCGGAAGTTCCGTCGGGTGTGCAGTGCTTGAAGCCGTTGCGCGGCCAGGGAATGACGATGGAAGACGCGTACCAAGCGTGCTCTCTCGCAGATGCGGCACGCGCTTGTGTCATCGCTCAACAGGAAAGAAATGTACGCGCTGCCAGCGGTAAAGAACTCGCAAATCTCGGACGCCAAGCGATCGAGAAATGCAAGGCCATGAAGTAACCCAACTAACATCTCCAGGGAGATTTTTGTGAAAACATTCAAGACACTCATCGCAGTTTTAGGGCTCGTGGCCGGCCAGGCCTTTGCTCAAGTTCCCTCAGTCATCGACCTCAAGGTCGAGGGCCGCGGCTTCTTAGGTAACGAGTACATCAAAACTCTTGATTCGAACGAAGGCATCACCTTCAAATTCAATGACAACCGTCCGCACTACGTCGAGCAGTTGATGATCACCGCAGAAGGTGCGCAACGGAACTACAGTTTCGCGAAAGTTTACGCCGACGGCGATGAAGTCGCGACTTTGGGTGTTCCTGGCCGCGACCCGGACTATCCAGTGATCATCCGTGGCAACGTATCGGAGATCGTTTTGAAAGTCCAAGACCGCAGCCGTGTGAAGCTCCTCGGCTTCAAGATCTACACCGACAGAAAGACCTACTCGTCTTACCAAGGCCTGAGCCGTCAGCAACGCCGCTCGTACGACGTGGATCAGTGGGGCCAGTCAGTGCTTGACCTCGTTCACGAGTTCACTATTTTAAGTGGCGGCACACCGTTCGGCTACGACGTGTTCACCCGTTTCTTGAAACCTCTGAAGGTGGCTGCGCTGAAAGTGCAAGCATCAGACAACGCTCGCGATGCCCGTTCTTTGAGCACGAAAGAGAAAGCCGTCATCTTGCTCGACGCCATCGACGACTCATCTCTCTTGTTCGAAAGCGACATTATGTTGATGGACGTGCGCTATGACCGCCTCGCGCTCGACATGATGACCATCAAGCAGGACATCATCGAGAAGTACGACCTGAACCGCGAATAGAACACAAAACCCTAAGGGACTAAATATATGAAAACTAAATTCCTTGCTCTTGCTCTTCTGACATCAATCAGTGCCCAGGCCGGTGTGATTAACTTCGCCGACCTTGGAAAAACAGGTCGCTACTGCCCGGGTGACACTCTTTCCATCGATATCCCTCGCGACCACAGCTACGTGGAGCGCATGCTCGTCAGCGCGGAAGGTATCCGCAACGACGGCTTCATTAAAGTCTTCGCGGACGGCGAACTCGTCCACAACATCGGCATCCCGGGCTACGATCCGGACTACTCTTTCCGTGTTCGCCGCGACGTCAAAAACATCACCTTCAAGTTCGAAGAGACCTGCGCTCGCATCCTCGCTGGCCAAGTGTTCTCAGCCACAGAGTCTGCACCGGCTTCTTATCGCCGCTATCGCGCCGAGCGCGTGTCTGATGACAACTGGGGTGCGGAGTTCCTGGAGATCACACGTTCACTTTCGCAAGATCTTCAATACGAAAAAGATTTCTACTCGGATCTCTGGCCGAAAGTTCTTCTTCCTATGAAAAAGATTGCGTTGCTCTCAAACGCTTCAGAGTTGGTACGTGACGAGCGTAGCTTGATCACCGCTCACCGTTCACTCAAGATGGCAAAAATCATTAACGATAACCAAGAGCTCCTCGATCGTTTGTTGTTCTCTGGCCGCTTCGACTACGTGATCCTCGACATTTTACGCATCAAGGAAGACATCCTCGAGCGCTACGACGTCAAAGAAAGAAAAATTGAGTCGAAGATAGCTGATCTCGAAGCCGAACTCGATCTCTAGGGAGAATGCAGATGAAAAAATTATTTATTGCTGCTTTAGCGTTGACGGCTTCGATGGGTGTGTACGCTCAGTCCAACGCAGCTGCTGATGCGATTAGTTTTGCGGACGACAGTATCGTCGTGGACCTGAACAAGGCCTGCACCTGGAGTGCGGCTAAAGTTTGTGATTTGGCGGAATTTGGTCTTGCAGTAAAGATCACCGGAACCGGAGGTGGCTCAGCGGGTCTCTATGCTGGCTATACGATTGCCTCTGAAATTCCTGTTAAGAAGATTGACTACACCTGTGGCACCTATTCGGGCTACAACTACTGTGGTGCTTGGAGTGGTAACTCGATGACGGGTGCAACCTATAGTGAGCGCGGAACTCAATCAAATTCTTTCGGCGAACCTGGGTTAACTCAGATTTCGATTGCGCCGAACTACGCGCATAAATTAACAAAGATCTATTTAAATAACGGTGTACCTACTTTCTTGAATGCGGGCCTCACGAGCGCTACCAGCATTTTGCGTGCCTCGTACAAAGGCGTACAACGAAACCTGGAAAACTTCCGCGTGGAAATTGCGCGCTCGCACCGCGGCCACTTGGATCGCTTCAGTGAAGCGCTCCGCGAGGGCATCGCGCTCACGGAAGCGAAGAATGCACAGTCGAAGTACCTCTATTCCATCGTCGACTGGCGCGTGCAAGAAAATGCTCGTTTGATCGTGGTCTTCGGTACTGTATTGAACGAACTTTTGACGGACTACGACGACGTGGCACGCTTGAAGAACTCGATCACGGCGATGCGTACGCTGGTTGGGCAGTTGCGTGATTCCTACGGCTGGAACCGCGGCCTTGCCGGAACTGTTTCAAAAGCTTCGTCATCATTGATCGAGGTGGTACGCCTCGAGTTGCAAGAACTCGCGTCTATCAAGATGGCGATGGGCAACACCGACTTCCAGATCTACCTCGACATGTTGCGTGTCACTCGCACATTGCAGGCGAAGGTCGATGCGGCTCGCTCAGGCGACATGCGTGCTCAACGCGAGATCTTCGACATGGTCGATCTTTGGAACGGAAAACTCTGGCAAGATGAGATGAATCGTTTGATGAATGCGGGCCCGGACTTCAAGAACCTCGTGATCCCGAAACTCTCGATGCTCCTCTACGCGATTGAATCGATCGCGGATCTTTCGGAACAAGAGTTCATCATCCCGGATCGCGCCTCTCTCGGAAAACCATAAATGGAAGGGCCCTTCGGGGCCCTTTTTTTTTAGAAAAGTTTGATCAGCAGATAGATGTTCGCACCCATGCTCACCACGTAGCAGAGCGCACGGCCAATGACGTTGCCGAATGTGTAGCACAAGAAGTGGCCAAGGCGCATGAAGACGAAGAGCGCCGCCGCGATGCTGGTGCTTTCATCGAAGCGGCCTGTGGTTCCGAGCAAGATGATCACAACCGCAAATGCCGGGTAGTAGTCTTTCAAATTGTTGTAGGCGCGATCAGCTCGGCCGGCCCACGGAAGGAGTTCCTTGTCTTTCACGGGTTCTCGATTGGAAGCGGCCCAGCCTTTTCCGTAGGAGCGCACCTTGCCGATGCTGCCCGGGAGCCAGGCAAAGAGAAAGAACAGGGTCATGAGCGCGAGCATCGAGTATTCAAAGGGCATCATTTATTCTCTCTCTTTCCAAATCATGGGCCACAGCTCGGCCATCAATTCTTCGATGAACTTGGCTTCTTCAACGGAGAAGCGCGCGAGCTCCGGGGAATCGAGATCGAGCACTCCTACACATGTTCCTTCCCAGAGCAGAGGTATGACAAGCTCCGATCTCGAAGCGGCGTCGCAGGCGATGTGGCCTGGGAACGCATGGACGTCGTCGATGCGTTGAGTTTTTTGAGTCGAGTAGGCAGCACCGCAGACACCGCGATGACTTTTGATGCGCAGGCAGGCGGGCTTCCCCTGAAACGGACCGAGCACGAGTTCGTTGTGCTTCTTGTCCCACATGTAGAATCCCGCCCAGTTGAGGCCGGGCATGGAGTGGTAGATCACAGCGGCGAGGTTAGCGAGATTCGCCACGAGGTTTTTTTCACCGGTAATCAGTCCCAAAGCGCTGCGCCGTAGATCAGGGTCTGGTTGCCACATAACGTGTCCTTGTCAAAAGGTGAATCAATCGAGAAAGTGGTACCATGAACAAATCTGCCTTTCCAGCTGCTGGCCATAGTCTCGTTGCGGGTTACCTTCTCTGGGTCTTCGGATTCACCGGGTCGCACCGTTTCTACTTCGGCAAGAAGTGGACAGGCCTCTTGTGGATGGCGACCTTCGGCATGCTGGGCGTGGGATGGCTCATCGATGCGTTCCTGATTCCGGGCATGGAAGAAGACGCCGACATCAAATACGTCTCTGGCCGCTACAACTACAACATTGCGTGGATCCTGCTCACCTTCTTCGGCTACCTCGGCCTGCACCGTTTCTACATGGGTCGCATCTGGACGGGCCTCTTATGGCTTTGCACGGGCGGTCTGCTGACGTTCGGTTGGGCCTGGGATTTCTGGCACATGAACGAAATTGTGTCTGAAGAGAATAGAAAGGGTTAGACCTCAGAGCGCAGTTGATCTAAGAAGCTGCGCATAAACTCCACGCGCTTCTTTCCTTCATTTTTAGCCGCTGCTGTTTGCAGCGTCTCCGTAAGTTTCAAAAGCTTCACGTAATAGTGATCCACCATCCAGCTTCGGTCATCCAGTGGCCGTCGAGACGCGAACGGATCTTCTGGATCGTAGAACGCCGTTTTCATCTCTACATTTACGGCCGCACAGCGAAGCACGCCGATGGCACCGAGGGCATCCAAGCGATCGGCGTCTTGCACGCAGGCGGCTTCGATCGAACTGGGCGTGAGTCCACGAGAAAATGAGTGCTCTACGATGGCCTGATGAATCGCGGGAAATTTGTTTTCATCATAGCCGTGCTCGCCAAGAAGCTTAATAGCTTTGTCCGCCGCGAGTTCAGACGCGCGCGCGCGATCCGGATGGTTTTTTGGAATGTTCACGATGTCATGTAAGTAAGCTGCCGGGACCACCACCGCGAGATCCGCGTTCTCCTCCGTCGCCAGGGCCCTCGCCGTTTTCACCACACGCATGATGTGGGCCCAGTCATGGCCCGGGTCCTGCGCGCGGTAGTAGGGAAGGATCTGGTCGATGAGAGGTTGCGGGAGCATCAGTGTTCGCCGAGTTTCGCTTTGATGAAACGCACGGCCGCGCCCAACACGGGCACGTGCTCGTACACCATGGCCCCGACGTCGAGGTAGTCGCGGTGGTACACCACTTTGTTTTCCGTGCCGCCGAACTTGATGTGCGAGTTCCCCTTCACCACGATCGGCTCTCCGCCGTTGAGCTTGTCGGTGGCGTAGGTCATGGTCCAGACGAGCACGACGGTCTTGTCGCTCTCAATCGCTTCTTGGTAATCGAACTTGATGGACTTCAGATCCTTGTACATCTTGCGGTAGTAGGCGCGCATGTTCTCCTTGCCCTTCAGCTGGGTGATCGGGTCGTGGAACTCCACGTTGGTGTCGTAGAACTCGTCGACGACCTGGAGGTTGTTGATGTCTAAGCGGGTGAAGGCATCACGGGCACGATCGGCGTAGGTCATAGGTTTCTCCTGGGCGAGAGCGAAACTTGATGAGAGAGTTATAAGAAGTGCTAAAATAAGAGGCATAATCATCTCCGCAGGTAGGCTTTCATGTTGTTTATAATCTTGAGCATTTTGGTCTTTGTTCACGGCTTTTTCTGGCTCGCGTGGAAGAAAGACAAACTCGCTATTATGGATATCGCTTGGGGATTGGGTTTTGTCATGGTCGCTGCCGTCGGCTACCTGCAGAATTATCACACCGGCCCGAAGATTGTGCTCTTGTTGATGATTTCTGCCTGGGGTCTGCGTCTGGCCTGGCATATTTCAACGCGCTCCATGGGCAAGGGTGAAGATCCGCGCTATCAAGCGATGCGCGATGAGTGGGGGCCAAATTACCTCAAAGAGGCCTACAAAAAAGTTTTCCTCGCGCAGGGTGCCGCGATGTTCGTGGTCTCGCTTCCGGTCCAGTTGGGCATGTCGGGAGATTTCGAGCGCTTTGGCATGAAGCAGTTCTTGGGCCTGGCGATTTTTGCGATCGGTCTGGCCATCGAGGCTTGGGCGGATGCGCATCTCGAACGCTTTAAGAAAGATCCGGCCAATAAGGGTAAGCTCTGCATGACCGGCCCTTGGGTCTACTGCCGCTTTCCGAACTACCTGGGTGAGATGCTGGTTTGGTGGGGTGTCTATATTTACATCTTTGGTTTCTGGACCGCCTGGACCATCGTGGGCCCACTCACCATTTGCTACAGTCTCTTCAAGGTCACGGGCATTCCGTTGATCGAGAAAAAATACATGAAGCGCGCTGACTACCGTGAGTACGCCTCACGGGTCCCGCGCCTCATTCCTTTCACAAAGCCCCGTTTGCCAGCTTCAAATTATTCGGACGCGTGAGCGTCACCTGCACCACGGAAATGTTGCGCGTGATGAAAGCCGCTTCACAGTACTTCATGTAGTAGTGCCACTTGCGCTGGAAGCGTTCGTCGAAGCCGAGCTCGGCAACTTTGCTTTTCACTAAATGGAAATTCTTGTCCCACACGTTGAGCGTCTTGGCGTAGTGCGTGCCCATGTCGAGGAACTTCAGGAGATGCATGTCGGTCACCTTGTTGATGACCTCGTGCAAGTGGCCCACGCTCGGTAAGAGTCCCCCGGGGAAGATGTGCTTCTGGATCCAGTCCACGCCCTTGCGGTACTCGTGGTAGCGCGAGTCGGCGGTGGTGATCACCTGGAAGCTCATGAGGCCCTCCGGGCGCAGCTTCTGGTTGATCACGCGGAAGAACACGGGAAGGAAATCGTGGCCGATGGCCTCCATCATCTCGATGGAAACGATCTTATCAAAGGTGCCTTCAATTTTTCTGTAGTCCTGGAGATGCAGCGTGATGCGATCGGCGACGCCTTCGCGGATGAAGAGTTCCTGGGCGTACTTGTGCTGCTCGGCCGAGATGGTGAACGTCGTCACTTTGCAGCCGTACTCTTTGACGGCGAAGCACGCGAAGCCGCCCCAGCCCGTACCGATCTCTAGAAGATCGTCGCCGGCCTTGAGCTCGAGGCTCTCGGCGAGCGAGCGCCACTTGGCTCGCTGTGCTTGTTCGAGGGTCATGTTGGGCTCGTTCCAGAGTGCCGAGGAGTAGGTCATCGTCGAGTCGAGCCAGAGGGCGTAGAAATCGTTCGAGAGATCGTAGTGCTCTTGGATGTTTTTGCGCGATCCCGCGATGGTGTTGGCGCGCAGGAGCTGGGCGCCCTTGTTGACGACCTTGAGGAGGTTACCGGCTTTCTTGTCAGTGCCCGACATTCCACCGATTTCTTTCGCATTGTTGATGAGGAGCTTGAGCGTCGCCGCGAGATCGGGCGTCGTCCACCAGCCATCCGTGTAGGATTCGCCGAAGCCGATGTCACCAAACAAAAGGCAGTGGAGATAGAAGCGGTCGTCGAGGATTTCGATGCGCAGAGGCGTCGAGGAGTCGCCGTAGCGAACTTCCGAGCCATCGCTGTGCTTGATGACGAGGGCCCCGTGCTTGATGCGCGCAAGTACGTCTTCCACGGTGGAACGTACAAGAGAGGGAGGCACTAGCGCTTCACAAATTTTCGCGATTTCCATACGAATACTCCCTGTTGTAGGTCTCTACGATCATTTTTACTAAAGAACGGAACACCCTTCAGCCAGAGCTTGAGGGCGTGCCAGTGAATGGCGGCGATGATGCCGATGCAAAGAAAGGGGAAGCCCACGGCGAGCTTGAGGATCTCGGCTTGCGTGATCTCCTGTCGTTCGCCGGTGAACACCGCGACGAGCTCGCTCTCGTCCTGCGGGGAGCGGTCGTCGATGTGGATGCGCAAAGTCTGCGCGGGCCAGCTCACGTCGAGCGTGAGGCTATTCTCGAGAGAGAGAAAGGGCGAGATGTAGAAGAGTTTGGGGATCTGCTGCACGATGCGCTCACCCGTGAAAGGCCCGAGCAGTGTGGGCTTCTGTTCCCAGAAGGTGTTCCCGACTTCGGTCACGACCCAACGCTGAGTCGCGCCTTGCAGGAAATAGAATGAGACGGGATTGAAGACGTAGCCCAACGTTCGTAGGTTCGTGAGGAGGAGGACTTTAGTTATCGGCTCCGTCACTCCGTTCTGCTGCGCCCACGCGAGCACGTTATCCTTCGCCGTCCGCTGACCGAGATTGATGTGGTCATGGTCGCGGAACGAGAAGAACGAAAAGTTTCCACGCCGGAAGCCCCAGAATTTTTTGGAGAGCGTATCCACCTCATCGAGGTCCAGCAGCCACCACGGCATGCGGCTCTGGAACTTGTATCCAGTGACGGCACGACGGACGTGGGCGATTGTTCCGAGGTAGATGCCGCTGTTCATAGGACCTCTCGGCCCAGCATGCTCTTGCAAAGCTCGACGCTCGACATCAGTGCGTCCTCGTGGAAGCCGTAGCGGTACCAGGCGCCGCAGAAGCGGTAGGGACTCGGCAGTGCATTGAGTTCAGGGATGCGCGCCTGCGACTTCTCCGTCTCGAGGTTGAAGACCGGGTGATGGTAGCTGATCTTCTTCAGCACCTTCGATTCGTCGACAAAGCGGTTACCGTTGATGTTCACGAAGTAATTCTGAGTCTTCGAGATCGGCTGGAGCTTGTTCATGTAGTAGACGGTGAAGCGCTCGCCCTCGCGGTGCACCTGGTTCCACGCGGACCAGTTACTCTTGAGCTTCGGCATGACCGAATCGTCGGTGTGTAGCCACGTTTCGTTTTTTTGGTAGTGGAAGGGCGCGAGGATTTCTTTTTCCTGGTCGGTGAGGTCGCTGATGAACTCCCGGCTCTCGTCGGCGTGGCTCGCGAACACCACAACGTCGAACGTTTCCTGCGAGCCGTCTTTGAAGGTCAGGACGGCTTTTCCGTCGGAGCGCTGGGCGCTCTGGATGGTCTTGTCGGTGCGGATCTTATCCGCGAAGCTCGCGATCAATTTTTTTTTATAGGTCTCCGAGCCGCCTTCCACCGTTTTCCATTGGTGTTGGGTATCGATGCCCGTGAGACCGTGGTTTTGGAGGAAGCGCACCATGGAGCGCGCTGGAAAGCGCAGCATCTCGTGATGGGGCGTCGACCACACGGCGGCAGTCATGGGAAGGAGGTAATCGTGGGTAAATCCGGCGCCGAGCTTTTCCTTCGTGATCAAATCTCCGAGAGTGATGTCCAAGTAGCCGGCGTCGTTGAGGTAGCGCGGCACGCCTTTTCCGAAACGCATGATGTCGATGAGCATGCGCCAGAAGCGCGGGCTCAGAGCATTCTTCTTTTGAGAAAAGATGTCCGCGAATGAGCTGCCGTTGTACTCAAAGGAGCGGGCCTTGTCGTAGATCGAAAACGACATGTCGGTATCGTGGTAGGGAACGGCGAGTTTTTTGAAAAGCCGGCACATCAGCGGGTAGGTGACTTCGTTGAACACCATGAAGCCCGTATCGATGGGCAGGCTCTTGCCGTTCTCGTTGACGTAAACGGTGTTGGTGTGGCCACCGACGTAGCTGTTCTTCTCGAACACGGTCACGTCGTAGTCGTTCTGCAAGAAGTAGGCGGCCGACATGCCGGCCATGCCCGTGCCGACAATCGCGAGTCGTTTTTTCATTTTCTCTCCAAGAGATAATGACCGACGAACCATTCGTCGCCGCTGTTGAACTTGAAAAGCTCCGCGCAGGACATGAAGAAGATGCGCCACCACTCGAGCCACTTGCGGCCTTCGCCAGCGCCGTAGTGTTTCTCGAAGATCGGCAGAAGGTATTGGGCATGGCGATCGGTTTCTTGCAGCCACGCCTCGGACGTCTTCGCGTAGTGGTTCCCGTTCACTTTCCATTGCTGGGCCACCGTGAAGAGCTCGTTGAATTTTTTAAACAGCTCGAGGCTTGGCATCATGCCACCCGAGAAGAAGTAGCGCGACATCCAGTCGGACGCATCCTTCACTTCGAAGAGGTAGGGCGTCGTTTGGTGCACGAAAATGTGCACGAAAAGTTTTCCGTCCGGCTTGAGCCAGGCGCTGACTTTCGAGAGGAGCAAGTGCCAGTTGCGCATGTGCTCGAACATTTCAACGGAAACCACGCGGTCAAAGGTGCCCGTGGCCTGGAACTCGTTCATGTCCGCAGTGATGATCTGCAGGTTCTTGAGGCCGCGCTTCTGGGCTTCGTTCATGATGTGCTCACGCTGAGTCGCCGAATTACTCACACCCTTGATTTTACAATTCGGAAATTTGGCCGCCATCCAGAGTGAGAGAGAGCCCCAGCCGCAGCCGAGCTCGAGGACCTCCATGCCATCTTTGATCCCCGCGCGTTCGCAGGTGAGTGCCAGCATGCGTTTCTCAGACGCCGGGAGATCGTCGCCGGCTTCCCAGTAGCCGCAGGAATATTTCAAATGTGGGCCCAGGGCCTTGAGATAAAATTCGGTGGGCACTTCGTAGTGTTGTTCGTTGGCATCGCGGGTCTGCACGGCGATGGGGCCCTGGCGCAGCTTCTCAACGAAGGCACGTTGGGCTTCCTGGGATTTCATGGGTTCGATTTCGTTTAAGCGTTCGCGCAGGAGACGACGAATGCCCCAGCGGATCACAGCGTCTGGAATGAGTTGTTTTGCCAGCAAAGCCTCGACCATATTTTCTCCAATGAGCTGTATTCTGTTATGATTCCTACGATTAAGCGTGTGAGGAAGTTACATTAATGAAAAAACAAGAACTTACACTAGGCGCCATAGGTCAAATTCGCTCTGAATTCGGAGAGAAATTTGGTGTCCCTAAGCAGCCCGGTCTTGCGCCGGCGTTGCGGGCAGTTTTGGAACTGACCGGTGACTGGTCTCACGAGACCTGTCTGAAGGGCCTCGACGAGTGCTCGCATCTTTGGGTGATCTTTCAATTTCATCTCAGCGAACCCTTTAAAGGCGGAACTGTTCGTCCGCCGGTGTTGGGGGGAGAAAAACGCATCGGCGTGTTCGCCACTCGCTCTCCCCACAGGCCAAATCCGATCGGTCTCTCACTCGTCAAAATCGAATCCATCGACGTCTCACCAGGTGTGGCCCGCATCCATGTCTCGGGCCACGACTTCGTTGACGGGACTCCGATCCTCGACCTGAAACCCTACGTGGCATCCTACGATGTACCGTCGACCTCTTCGTTTCATTGGTCGGATTCTCTGCCGCAGCCCAAACTCACTGTCGTCTGGCATGCGGATGCAGGAATCCACAAACAAGCGATCGAGCAGGTGCTGAGTCTCGATCCCCGTCCGCGCGTCGCTAAATCAGAGGCCCGCTTCGGTTTAGACTTCGCCGGCCTGAACGTGATTTTTCGAGCGGAAGACGGAAAGATCATCGTCGAAGAAGTCTCCTCAGCGAAGACTTCTCCGAAGATCAAGTAGCTAGAAAATTTCTTTAAAGAAGGCCTGCATCGCGATCCAAGACCGCTCGTCGGCCGACTTGTCGTACGCGAAACCTTTCGACGGATCGTTGCCCGCTTCTGGGTTCGAGAACTTGTGAACCGCATTGCCGTAGCTGATCATCTGCCAGTCAGCTTTGCTCGTCTGCATTTCTTCGATGAAGTCTTCGTACTCGTCTTGTTTCACGAACGGATCGTTAGCGCCGTGGAGCACGAGAACTTTCGTCTTCACGATGCCGGGGCCCTTCAATGGAAGTTTAGTGGCGAAGTTTCCGTGGAAACTCACGACACCGTTCAGCTCCGTGCCGGCGCGAGCGAATTCCAAAACAGTTGAGCCGCCGAAGCAGTAACCGATGGCCGCGATCTTTTTCCCGTCCACGTTCTTCTGCGCCTTCAGCGTCTCGAGACTTGCCACCGCACGCGCGCGCCACAGGTCCGGATTCGCTTTGTAGCTGCCCGATGTTTTTGCGGCGTCTTCCATGCTCGCCGGGCGAATGCCTTTTCCGTAGATATCAGCAGCGAAAGCGATGTAGCCCATCTTCGCGAGTTGCTCCGTGCGAGACTTGGTGTAGCCGTCGAGGCCATTCCACTCGTGCACAACCAAAACGCCCGGCCGCGCCCCTTTGAATTTTGTGTCGTAGGCGAGGTAGCCTTCGAGAGTCACTTCGCCTTGTTTGTATTCGACGACCTTGGTCTCGAGTTTGGCGAAAGCCGATGCGCTCACGAGAGCGAGTGCCGCGATGAGAAATTTCATGGAGCCTCCTAAAAAATAAAATCTGATCTTAAGGGATGATGGAATGAGAGTCCCGTGTGAACAGCACCGGTTAAGAGGTTGTCTATCTATGCCTGCCTGCGTCGGTCAGGTAAAGGGTGCAGGCTATTGATTTTCCAACGGCAGCTTTTACCTTCCGCTGTGAGCAGGAGTGACACGCGCTAGGATATTCATTGGGGAGAAGCATGAAATTTATCACCATCCTACTCGTATTCACTCAACTGGCTTGGGCGGCTGCCGACTGTGAAACGTGTCTCGACACGGAACAGCCGCTGCAGGGCCTTCTCAATCCAGGCCTCTCCTCGAGCTTGCAAGACTTGAGCGACATCTCCGCCTGTTCGTTACCCGCCGTTGGGAGCGCCGTTCGGCATGATCAGATTGGTCACACGGAGAATAAAATTCCGAACAATAGTCAGTTCGTTTTGCGCCGTCCTTCGGAAAAATCTTGGACCGTGGAATTCGGCGCGCAGTTTGCTGCCGTTAATGGTGCGACAGCAGCGCAGGCGGCGGAGATGCGCACGCGAGTCGAGCAGTGCTTTGCCCAGGCCGCGCCGGCGATGCTCGGGCCCGACGGTCACCAGATGCGCTTGACCTTGCGAGGTTCGAGCGGTGGAGCCCCCACGCCGCCGATGCTCGCCATCAACGTCATGCCCTCCGGGCGAGGGAATGCGACCAATTTCTCGATGGATTTTACGTGCGCCACGATCGTCCACGAATTTCTGCATCACGCCGGATTGTGCGACGAATACCCCGAGGGAAATCCGACCGAAATCCTGAATGCCTCCGCGTGCCGTGTGGTCGTCCCCGAGGGCTCGATCATGAGTGTCAGCATGCAAACGACGTACGACGATGCCGTGGGCCTCGCGAAACGCTGCACGCTCAACCCGGGATCCAAGTGGTTAACCGCACCCGCGGCTCATCTCAACATCGACATGTTACCGGACGCCAATGAAATAAGTCGCCAACTGGCCGATCGTTCAATCTTCGAGAACGGCTGGTGCACGGTCGGTAATTTTACACCGACATCGGCGCGTCCAGCGATCAACGATTATAGCGTCCGCTTCGCTGAGATCCCGCGTGGCTTTGAGATGGATTTTCCTGGCCGCAACGTCATAGCAGACCAAACGGCGCCCATCCCGTCTCGGCTGACTTGCCGTTGTCCGGCGGGGAACTCGGCTTGTCTCGAGAAGGTTGCGACGGCACGTGGCAAATTTGCGGAGGGATACCAAGCTGAGAATCGGCGCTTCCAGTGCCCTACGAATTCGCAGCACACGAGCGCCAGCCAGGTGAGCATGGAAATTGGCAGTTTGCGGGACCAGCGTTCCAGCGGAGGCTTCATAGAATACCGCAATCCTCCCGGCCAAAATCGCAGCCTGCTTCATCCGGCCCACTTCAAGCGTATCCTGCGCGGCTCGTGCCGTGAGCTTGACAGTGCGACGCTCTACGATCGCTGCGCGCAGTTCGCTTACCGCCATTCGCAGCCCGATAACACGCCGGCCAACTGCTCGAGTGTTCCGGCCGATTGCAGAGATCCACTGAAGTACCTCGGTGGTCCGCCGGTGCCACGATGAGCTTTCTCGCTTTTTTTCTCATCGCGCTCACGCAGGCCCAGCCACTGTGCTCGACGAATTTCAACATCAGCCCGGCCACCTGGATTTCTCAGATTGAGGAAATCAACCGGTGCCGTCCGTTGACCAATCCTGGAGATGCGCGAGTCTTTGATGTGTCTCGCGGCCAACAGGTGCGAGCGGCCCACCGCCAAGAGAACGTGCCTCATAACCAAGTGCAAATTTCGCAACATCGGCTACCCACGGATCACAAGGGTACCTTGAAGTACCTTGGCAACCAAACCTACGAGATGGTGTTCCAGCTCAACATGACCGCCGACAGCTCGGCCACCGTGACTCCTGCTGTGATGATGGATCGCGTCCGTAATTGCTTGGACGCCGCTCGTCCGGGATTGCGCGGTCCCAATGGCGAACAGCTCAATCTCATCGCCGTGACGCCCGCGCAGGCCAACGCCATGGGGGATCTTAAACCGCCAGCGATCAACATCTCAGTGACGCAGCCCCGCGTGCGCGGTCGCGCGGAAATCTACGCTTCAGATTTTAGATGCGACACAATCTTGCATGAACTTCTGCACTTCGCAGGCCTGTGCGATGAGTACCGCGACAATGGCGAGGATACGAATGCGAGCCAGTGCCGCGCGCTGGGGCCCGGAGATTCGTTGATGGGGGATGGCATGGACGTGGCGTTCGATGATTCGGTCGGCGAGCTCGGCCGCTGTGATCTCCCCACAGCTTCTCCCCATCTTGGTCTCTTACGAAGCTCGAACCCCGTCTTGCGCGAACTCGTCATGCGCAAAAAACATTTCCACATCGGTAACTTTAATTCGCCGAGTGTGGGCCTTCCCGCCACTGCTCCCGAACCCAGAGAAACATTTTGCACGGTCGACGATCCGGTGCTTGCTTCGCTCCCGGCGAGTGCCGATCAACCGTTTAACCGACTCCTCGCGAACACGACGAACTCGATCGTCATCGAATCCTATCTTAATCCCACGCTGCAGGCCGATGGGTCACCGGATGGAATTTATAAGTCCGTGCTCCGCTGTAATTGCCCCGCCGGAAACGCGGTCTGTGGGCAGTTCTTGAATCTCCTGCGGCCTGAAGCGGTGGCGATCACGGCACCCGCTCGCAAAGTCTATACCTGTCCGGATCACGAGACTCGCCAGGCCCCCACGAATTTCACCCTGCCGACGGGCCAGTTTCTTTTACAAGGATCGACGATCCACTATCGCAATCGCCCGATGGGTCGCTCCATGCTCCACCCCGCGCATTTCGCGCGGATCATCAATGGACCGTGCCACATCGCGAGCACACCCGAGGTCGTCAAAAGATACAATGAATGCGCGCGCTTTAGCGTGAAGTCGTCGATGGAAGGCATCGAGGGAGATAATCCCTGTTCCACGCGTCCGGCCTACTGTAATCAGCCGGACACATGGTTAGGTGCGAGTCCTACAGCAACCAGCCTTTAATGATTTCCCCGAAGCGAACTTGTGCGGCCTGCACTGTGGGCAATGCTGACAATGCGTTCAAGTCGTTGCAGTGAGCGGCGCCATCGATCATTAAGAGATCAAGATTCGGTGCCTGCACTCCCGGGATAATAGAGAGACGCAGCCACGGATCGTTCGAACCGTTGGTGAAGATGACGTTGGTCGTGCTCGGACTGAAGAGCGGTGCGTACCAGGTTGCGTTCAACGCACCATCGGCGGTGGTGCCCTGCCCGTAGAGACGCTCACACACGCGATCGTGGTAGGGAAGGTCGATGCGGCTTGAGCGTGAGGTATCAACACCCGTGCCGTTGGCGACTTGGAACCAACCGAACTCGAGGCAGCTCTGCCACATCCACTGACGGAAGTAGCTCGCCGGCGTGATGTTCTGCTCTTCCGCAGCTTGCATGGAGATTTCAAGTGGGGTTGTGCCCATCGAAGTCAGCACATTGATACCCGCACGAGCGTAACCTGCTACGCGATCGGGATTGGCGGCGAGGTCGTTACAGAATTTTGTATGACGGCCGTACTGAACGGCAGCGGCGAGCATGTCGGCAACGACGTACAAGAAGTCGTCATCGTTTTTGACTTCGCTTGAGTTGAAGAGAGCTTTCACGGCAAGGGTGCCCTCGCGGGTCACCATGCGCGATTCGATGCCGGCGACCGCTTCGCGAACCATGTCACCGCAGGTGTTCTGGTTGATCACTGAAGCCACGTGCGCGTCGTACTCGTTGAACTCGGCTTTCACTAAGACGGGAGCAGACGAGGCGAGAGCACCCGTCACGAGCTCCGGATGCTTGAGACGGTAGAACGCCGCGAGTGTGCCGGCGTAAGATCCGCCGAACGCGATCCACTTTCCTTTGAGATTCAGATGATCCATGGCGTGCTTCTGGAACACCGCCAGGTCAGCGATCGCCGCCTCGAGGTTCAAGTGCGAGAGGCGCTCGGTGGTGAGTTTGCGAAACGGAAGACTCTCGCCGTAGTAGCGGTGCTCGAGCGCCACCAAGTGGGCACCGACTTCTTTAGCGAGACGTTCGACCGATGAGTAAGAACCGGTGCCGTCGCAGTTCCACTCACCGCAGATGATGTAGAACACCGGAGCAGTTTCGCCAGCAGTGGCGTACTTCGAGTCGATGAAGAAGCGCTGACCAAAGGTCGCAGAGCCCGGATCGTCGTGGCTGAGTTTTTGTGGGAAGAAGCCGTCTTGAGTCAGGCGCAAAGACCCATCAAAACGGTAGGCAGCGGCCTTGCCGTGCTCCAAGGATTTGAGGTGGTAGCGCAATCCTTCGTTCAAGGCGAACGCCTGAGTCGAGACGATGGCGACGAGGGCAGCGATCGTGAAGTGCTTCAAAAACATGGGGTTCTCCTGTGAATGGAACTGGCGCGTGAGGCTACTTAAAACTCTCTTAGGACACAAGGAAACCCTGTAAAATGGACATGATTCTATGCCGTTAGAGAATAAATCCTTCCTACGCTCCGCCCCAGAGCGATAGAATGGGAGACTAAGGAAGGCCCCCATGCTGGCATCACACTTTCTCCTCTGGAGACGCAAATCTATTTGGATCCTCGTCGCGGCGGCCGTGGCGATCGTGCTGACGGGTTTTAGTCTCGTGAACGGGGACCTCTTCGCTAGTTGGTCCGTGGTATGGATCACATTTTCTCTCGTGGGTTTCGTCTACGGCATGGATTCGCTCACGGACGAACTCCATCCGTGGGACGCCCTCAAAACACGAGCGGGACTCAAGCTTCTTCCTTTGCTTCTCTCCGGTCTCGCGCTGTCCTGGCTGCGCCAAGGTTCGCTCACGCTGTTATGTTTCTTCACGATTCTTTTTCTGGGCCTTTCCTATTCGTACCCTTTCGCTACTCGCAGCGGAATCTTTCGCTTGAAATCCCTCACGGGCATCAAGAGTGCCTGGATCGGTGTCGGGTGGGCGATGCTGGTGTACTTGGGCGCGGGCGATACCTCCTCGCCGTACGTGCACATCGTCGCTGGATTCGTGGCACTCCAAGTGATGGCCGGCAGTGTGCTGCGGGACCTGGACGACCTCGAGGAAGATCGTGTCAGCGGAACCCGCACGCTCCCGCTCGTGTTCGGTGAGCGCACCACCTACGCTCTCCTTCATACACTGAATCTTCTCAGCGGTGTCTTGCTCATTTTCTTCAGCGTTCCATGGGGCATCGCTTGGCTGGTGGTGCTGATCTGGCGCTCCGTGAATCTCGAGTGGCTGCGCTGGGGCGACCCGGGCCACTACGCAACTCAATACATGAATCTTGCAACCTGCGGTTTGATTTTTCTTTCGAGGATGGTGTTTTATGTCATGGCTTAATTCGATTCCGTCGGCGCACTTCGCCTACGCGATGATCCTCTTCGGTGCGGTCTTCGGGGTCTTCTGGTACCTCGATCACAAAACCCACCTGGCGATCTGGAAAAAAGACATCACGGACGGCGAGCTGCGTACCCATCGCATGATCCTCTACGCGAGCTACGGGTTGATGCTCTCACTCCTCTTGATGGCGTGGTGGCCCGGCCTTGCGTTGTTCTTATTCCTGGGCTGCTGGGTCACCCGTACGCTCCACGAATTCTTAGACGAGCTCCACTGGCACCTCCCTCGGTGCACGGAGAGAGAGACGATCATCCACATGGTGATGTGGATTTGTATCCACGGCGGTACGGCCGTGACGTTTGCGTGGGGCTTCTTCCGTCAGTACGACGGCTTCGCGGAACTCGGCTGGCCCATCCACGCCGCCTTCTTGCTGATCTTCATCGGCTATAGCTACATCGGTAATCGTGAAGTCATGGATTATCGCGGGGCCCGCGCGTAATGAACTGGCTGTGGGGCTTTCTCCTCCTCGGTTTGAGCGCGCACGCGGTCACGCTGGAGGAGAGCCGCTCCCGCTGCGAAGTCCTCACGAATCCGGACATTAAAGAAGCCGAAGGGTGGAAGCTCACGCAAGAGCGCAAGCCTCTCATGCTGGCGTGGGTTCGTCGCACCTGCGAAAAACAGGAGCGCGCCTACGACGATGGCCGCTTTCCGGATCATTCTTCGTGGAAAGAGCTCGACCTCATTTATTATTCGTTCATCGATCGTCATCGTGTGGAAGCGGGCATTGGCCTCTGGCAGATTCTTCAGATGGGACTTACGCACGACCTCTCGCCCTACTATCTTCGCTTCAAAAGCGGCGTTGATGACGGCAAAGCCGTCGCGGACAGCGCCTTCTGGAAGAATCCCAGCGCACCTCTCTTTGAGGCCTTCGATCGCCAGTGGCGTGCCGCGGGTGTTGATCCGGCGTTCACGTGGCTGCGGCTCGATAAGCTTGAAGGCAAAGGAAGTGTGGCGAAGGTGCACGCCGACGATCTCCGCAACGGGGAGCGCTGGCTCTTGAAGTGGGGGGACGAGGTTCACAGTGATCCGGTGGCGTCGCGGATCTTTGCGGCCTTGGGTTTTAACGTCGACTTCCCCTTCTACCGCGCGGCCGGAGAAGTGCGCTTGCTGCTCGGCCGCCAAGGAAAACAGAAACGCACGGTGCGCCAGTTGGTGAACTTCATCTACAACAGCTACAACATAAATCTCAGTCCGTTCATCACGAAGGTCGCTGAAGTCACAGACGAGATGGTGGCCCTCGAGCCGCTCTTGCGCGGTCGCCAGGGTGAGACGTACTTGACCTTCACGGGTCTCGCGCTGGAGCCTCGCCCGAGCGGTGAGACGCGCTTAGGTCCGTTCCTGCAGGATCTCGCACAGAACCGAAAGCGCCGCGAGGTTCGCGGAGCTCTGCTCGCCGAGATCTGGATCGCAAACTGGGACACCAAGCCCGATAACACGCTGCTGAGCCTCGGCAGTGAGCTGCGCGCGACCTACAGCGACCTCGGCGTATCGCTGGGTGTGAAGATTCAAAAATTTCCCCGCGACCTGAAGGGTGGACTCGTGAACGAGTTCGGCTGGGACGTCCTCGAATTGAAGGATCAGGAAGTTCATTTTCATGCGCGCATGAATTCCATTCCGAAGGCGTGGCGAGAAGCCAGTTGGAGCGATCTTTCCTGGATGGCCAAGCAGATCGCGCGCCTCGGGCCCAGTGACCTCCGGGAAATCCTCTCGCATTCCGGCTGGCCCGTCGCCGTGAGAGAACTCTACTTTCACAAACTCGCCGAGCGCCGGCGCCAGATCCTTCAGGCCTTTGCGATCGCAGATCCCTTCACCTGGCAGATCGATCGTTCGCTCGACGTGGGCGACGTCGTGAAGGACGGCGAACTCGTCAAAGAAGCCGACGTGGCATTGTACCCCGCGGGCCTCCTTCATACCCGCGGTCGCTTCCGGGGGTACGGATGGTGAAGTGGATTTTTCTTCTCCTCACGCTCTTTCAAATCGCCGCCACAAACCGTGTTGAGGAGCAGCGGAAGTACGTCGTGCCCGTCGATGCGCCGCTCCCGCTGAAAACGTTTCTCCTCGGCGATTTCCGCTTCTGGCCCCACGACGTCTACCTTGCGGAAGATCTCTACTTCGATTCTCCCGAGGGGACCCTCGTCACCGCGGGCCTCGGCCTGCGGATTCGCCGCGTGCGCAAAGGCGCGCAGTCGCCCGCGTACGTGATCCAGCTCAAGTCGGAGATGGAAGCGCCCGGTGCGGCCCGCATCGAGGAGGAAGATCGGAGTCTCACGGAGCAAAGCATCGCCGGAGTTCGGATCGTCGACATCGTCGAGCGGTACGTGGCACAGAGAGCGGTGAGCGCGGCCGACAGCGCTCTGCTTTCTCAGTGGCTCCTGCGCAAAGAGAGCTCGAGCCTGGCGCCGTTCCAGGAGCTGCGTCGCCGTCGCATCAAAACCACCGGACTTGCGCCGGTGGTGCTCGGGTACTCTCACCGTCAGCGCTACCACATCCTGATCGATCGCAACGAGCGAGTCTCACCGCTGCTCTTGCTCAAGGATTCGGAGAAGAACGAGCTCCTCGTGCCACGAGTCTTCCGAGAGAATCCGCCGTGGGTCTGGCTCATGGAAGCGTCCTGGGACGAGGCCCGCTTCATTCCGGCATCAGGTGGTGAAGGCGTGTTCGAGATCAAAGAACTTGAGATTGAAAATAAGTATCGGCCGCGCGAAATGGGGACGGTGCTGATGGATAAGCTCGAAGCGCTCTTGCTGAAAGATCGCGGCATGGTGGCGGGCCGGGAATCGAAGTTCTATCGGGCGCGGCAGTACTTCATGAAGGACAAAAAATGAAAGAGTGGCGTTTGTATCTCATCCACATGCGTCCGAAGACGTTTCTTCCGAGCTTCGTCTTCGTCCTCACGGGCTACGCCCTCAATCCGGACAAGTCCGCGTGGATGACCGATCTGCCGCTGCTCTTTCTGATCTACAGCGTGCTGCTCTTCGGAGGCACGTGTGCGTTGAACACGCACGTGGATCGCGACGCGGGCCCGCTGAACTTCTTGGATAACCCTCCGCCGCGTCCGAAGTGGCTCGGACATTTCGGTGTCGTGTGCATGCTCTTAGGTTGCGCACTGGCGTACCCGTTCGGGACCTATCCGTTCGTGTGTTCTGTCCTCGCCTTGCTCTTTTCCTACGGCTACTCGGGTCGCATCCCGGGTGTGCGCTGGCGCGGAAAAGAAGTCGGTGGCGTCGACCTCTTCCTCGATGCCGCGGGCTGTGGAGTAATCGGCATAATCCTCGGCGCCACGATCTCCGGCGTCGAACCCAGCTACCGCACCTTCATGATCAGCTGGCTCTTCACGCTCACCGTGGGCGGGAGCTACGCCGCCACCCAGATTTTTCAGCTTAAACCCACTGACACCTACGCCACCGCGCGGAACTTCTCGAGCTTGCTGGGGGCGACCCACGCGCTGCGAGTGGGCGCACTGATGCTGTTCTGGGGCTACGCCGGAGTGGGCACGATTCTCTGGAATGAATTTCGAGGAGCGCCGATTGCAACATTGCCGTCGGCACTCTACGTCGGCTTCTCGCTGCTGTTTTTCTGGGGCATCATCCAGTGCCTGCGCTGGTCGCGGGCACCCTTCGTCAATGCCACACCCCAGTTCAAGTCCGTCATTTTCACGCTGCTAGGCGCCCGTCTTTTTTGGATAGCCGCGGAGTGGGTTCGTTTGCCATGATTCATCAAACACGAGGAGTGATCCATGAGTGCTGCTAACACGTTCGAAGATTTTCTCGCCAACCAGGCGCCGCAGATCGACCTGGGCCAGTTCGTCATCAACCTCGGCACCGCCGGCGTGCTGGCCGGACTGATGGCGCTGCTCTATTCGCGCTGGGGCCGCGGTCAATCGCACCGCACGCTCTTCGCCGGGAACTTCTTCCTCCTTACGATGACCACGATGCTCGTGATCAGCGTGGTGAAATCCTCGCTGGCGCTTTCCCTGGGTCTCGTGGGCGCGCTCTCGGTGGTGCGGTTCCGGACGGCCATCAAAGATCCCGAAGAGCTCTCGTTCTTGTTCCTCTCCATCGCCGTGGGCCTCGGGCTCGGCGCAGATCAGCGGCCCGTGACCGTCATTGGCCTCGTCGTGATCCTCGCGGTGTACGCGTTGCTCAAGGTCCGCGGCGGCGGCCCGTCTCGCCCCGGCGCACTCTACGTCCATCTCAGCAAGCTCGCGCAGTTTTCCGTGCCAGAGCTCGAAGCCGTGCTCAGCGCTCATGCGCGGCGGGTGAAGATCAAGCGCATCTCTGAAGGAGAAGCCGTCTTCCTCGTCGAGCCGTCGTCGAGCGACGAACTCGAAAAGATGCGCCAGGCGCTCAAGGCAAAAATGCCGGGCGTGCAGCTCCTCATCACCGAATACCAAGACCTGGCCTGATGCGATTTTTCTTCGCCGTCGGCTTCGGGATCGCGCTGGTCGCCGTGGGGATTTTCCTGCAAGGAAAGTCGGACCATTCGCTCGCGCTCTCCTTGGGCCATCGTTCGCTCCAGCGCCTCGTCTACGACGAGCTCAACCTCCGCACTCAGCCGAACTGGCGCAGCGAGGAAGTGAGCGGCGACCTGGCGTTCGCGGGCCAGCAGGTGCGCGTGCTCTTGCGTGCGCTGCCCACCGCGGGCACTCTCGGCCTGACGGCGGTGAGCGTGCAAGTCGACGAGGACCAGGGCGTGGAGCTGCGCGACCTCGTGTTGGTGAACCTGCGCAGCAGCGAAGCGGCCGTGCTCCAGCGCGCGCCGTCTCCCGCACCTCTCGCCCGCGGAGAGCTCGTGGTGAACGGCAAAACTGCCGGTGAGTACGGTGTCTATGCGCATCCGTTTATCCGCACTTTGCAAAATGGCGAGGGCCCGCTCGCACGCTCTGGGCCCGCGGGTCTCACGGTCTCGCAACAGTCTCGCAGTTTCCCGCTGCTGGTGAAGCTCGCCGAACAACACGCCAAAGAAATCCCCGTGCTGGAATCGAGCGCGTGGGCGGTGTGGAACCCACAGACGAACCAGTGGCGCGTCTGGGGCCACTGGCCCGAAGGTTGGTCTCTGTGAGTGAGTGGCGCTTTGAAAAAAAGATTCCGCTCGGCAGCGGCGATCTCCAGCAGATCGAGAACATTCTTCTGTCGCATCCCATGGGCCTCGTCACGGCCTATCCGGCGCGGCTCGTGCACAACGCCTACTTCGATTCTCCCGACCTCGCCTGTTACCACGCGCATCTCGCGGGCCATGAGGCCCGCGTGAAGTGGCGCCTGCGCTCGTACGATGGGGGAGCGTGGAAACAGCTCGAAGAAAAAAGAAAGCTGGGTGACCACGGTGACAAGCGCTACTTCCCAGCGGAGCTTGCGATCGCCGCGCTCAACGACAGAAGTGGTGTGCTGCTGGGTGAGAAGCTCATGTACCCAGTGATCGAAAACCGCTACCACCGTCGCTACTACACGGCGCCCGCCTGGGGCATCCGGGTCACGCTCGATACGAATATTGAGTTCACCTCGGCGGGAAAGAATCTCTGGCAGGAGGACTATGATCTCGTCGCCGTGCTCGAGATCAAGTACGACCTCGCAGCGGCGAAGCTCGGCGCGGACTTCATCGGCTGCCTGCCCTGGCGACTGCACCGGTTCTCGAAGTACGTGCGTGGCATGCAACTCCTGGATATCTCCTAGTAGGCCGAGTGGTTTCGTCAGAGAAATACTTACCGGTAGAGTGGCACCCATGCTCTCGCTAGAATAGAGACATGAAAATTCTCATTCTCATCTTGCTCTCCATCATTCCCGTCGCCCACGCCGCGGATGCGTTGTTTTTACGCGTGCTTTCTCGTCTCAATAACGACGGAGTGTTACCGCAAAAGACACTGGCGTGCCAGGCCGGCGGGGAGAATGCGGAACTCGTCCGCACCTGCGCCATCCAACTCTGCGGCGATTCACAGAGCGCGCCCACCGCGTACATCACGGAAGCGCGCATCGAGGAGTGGACGCAGCCGGAGGTCATGGCACGGTTTTCCGAAATCGAAGACGTCACCAAGCAGCTCATCGATCACGGCATCACGCAGACCCAAAAAGTTCTTGCCGCTCTCCAGGAACGCCTCAAGAAAGGAAAATTTACGCTCGACCCCGGCACCACCACGGATGCGACCTATGAAAACCTCGCGAGCACCTGGTACGGCTCCTTCGTGAGTGCCAACGTGGATCACGAGAAGCCGCTAGAAGAGCGTCTAACCTTCGAGATCAGCGACACGGACTTCACGAAAGACGAGAAGGCCGGACTCGTGGTCTACGCCGAGGGCATGAAAGAAGCCGCCCTGAAAAACTTCGGTGATGGTTGCTATGCTGAACTTTACACGGCTGAGGAAGCTGCCACGGAGATCAAGGCACGCTTCCAACAATTCGACGATCGCATGCAAGCAGCTATCACTGCGGATCCAGCGTTCATGCAAGAACACCGCGAGGGGATCGAGAGCTTAAGAAAACAAATCACCGTCGACCCGATCGCATCGTCGTTCGACGTGGGCAACCTCTACAACATGCTTAAGTACTGGGACATCGTTACGGCGCAGAAGCTCTCGCAGGCGCCGTTGTGGAATGAACCCGCAGTCCTTAAGTGCGCCACGGCCGAGTGTCGCAAAGGAATCCAGTCCTTAGTCGCCAACAAAGACTGGACGAAGCTCGCGAAAGACGTCCAAGCGAAGCTTGCAAACCCGAAGCTTCGCGAAGAGCAGCTGTTCTACTGCCGTTCTTCGTTCGCTGGCATGTCGCTCAAGGCCTCGGAGACCGAACGTATCCTTGAGGCCCTGCCGCGTGTGAAAGCAAGCTTCATGGAACGCGTGGCGAAGAACTTCAGCCCGCACTCCCGCGAAAGTTTTGCGAACTACATGAACAAGACGCTGAACTTTGCGTTCGGCGCCGATGGTGACTCGTCGATCGATACGTACATCGAGTACGTGAAACAGAACCAGCAGGCGGCGGCGTATGAGGTCCCACTCGCAACACCGGGAGACGTCGTCAGCGAACTCCTCAAAATTCAACATCCGCTCATGGGCGGCGTCAACGTGAGTGGGTACGGAAACTGCAGCGGTACCGGAGTCACGGCGTGGGATGCGTTCATTCCTGTGCAGCCAGGCGCTGAGGATTGGCTTCCGTCGGATGGCGACCCGACCAAGGACAACATCCTCATTTCGCACTTCTCGTGCACCCACCCCGCGCAGGGTGAGCAAGTGCTCGCTCATGAACTGGGCCATGCTTTAAGTCAGGCGTTCGCGGACAAAGAGCTCAGCGAATCGAGCTTTGTGGAATTCATGCGGGGGCGCGCCTGCGCTAAAAGCTGGAGCGGCGAGACGGATCTCCCATCGGGCAGCACGTTTCTTTCCCACGAAGGAGACCGGTCTCGCACGGAAGAAGACAATGCGGATCTCTTGGCCTACATCTACGCCTACGACAATCCGGCGCTCATGTCCTGCGCTCTCCTCGAGCCAGAGATCGGCGGTCCGGGCTACGTCGGCGCATCCATCGCGAACCCGATCGTACTCGATAGCCACTCGTCACCGCTCACGCGTGCGATCCGCGAGGCCCTGCACAAGCGCCTGCCCTTACCCGCCGCTTGTCAGCAGCTCATCGGTCCTGGAAGTGGCATGAGGTTTAACACATGTTTCTAAAAATCTTGCTGTGCTATTTAGTTGTGTCGTCAGTCAACGCCGACGAACTTCGGGTGGCGGGCCGTCACCAAACCTATCGGTTGAACTGGGACGAGAAGACGATCGACTTCGAGGCACCCACGGCGAAGCTGAAGTTCGAGCTGAAGAGCTGCAACAAACAGATCTTCGAACGGTTTTCCGACAACATGAAAAAAATCAGCGGCGCCGCGAAGGTCCGCAGCAATCAAGCGGACCTGCAATACACGCTGAATGGAAAAACCCACAAGATCCGTCAGAAATCACGCACCGGTCTGGGCTTACTTAAACTTCCTGAAGAGATACGCCGCATGAAAATCGAAGAAGCGCTGGCTTGTAAGTCGACCTGAGGGACTGTAAATTAGGTCTTCAACCTAGGAGACGTTTATGAAGCATGTTTGTGTTGTCGCCGGCAGTAACGGAAAGAACCTTGTCCTTGCGCAAGCATTTCAGGAGCACCTCCAATCTCTCGGACACAAAGTCACGCTCCTCAATCTGGTCGCGGCCGATCTTCCGCTTTACTCACCAGCACAAAACGGCAAGCTCGCTGGCGCCCAGGTCATCGAACCTTTCAAAGACGCTCTCAGCGCTGAACGCTTCGTCTTCGTCTCACCGGAGTACAACGGTGGAATTGCTCCGGTCCTCAGTAACTTCATCGCTTGGTGCAGTACTTCAACCAAAGACTGGCGCGTGCATTTCAACGGTAAGAAAGCGGCGATTGCGACCCACTCCGGGGGCGATGGGTTGCAGGCCCTGGTGATGATGCGCTTGCAGTTTTCTTACATCGGCTTAACTCTCGTGGGCCGCCAGATCAACGTCGCCAACCATAAACCCCTTGATCCTGCGAGCTTAGCTGACGTGTGCCAGCAGCTTTTGGTCTAAGTAAAAAATTCAAATGGTGCAGGGAAAGTCGACTTTCCCTGCCTGCAAACCTAGATTCCGCCCATGCGTTTATTCTTCATCATCTGTTTGCTCATCGTGGCATCTCCTGTCTACGCTGTCCGCGTACAGATTCTCCATTCTAATGATCTCCATTCGCACTTTGAAGGCGGAGATGGCCTTGGGGGGTACGCACGTATGAAGACCGTCGTTGATCGATTGAGAGCAGAGGCCACGGCACAAGGGATGGCGACCTTGTTCTTGGACGGCGGTGACTTCGGTGAAGGCTCGTCTTTCTTTTTTGCAGAAAACGGTGCGACGGCCTTGCGCCTGTTAGATGACCTGGGTATCGATGCCACGGTGATCGGTAACCACGATCTCTTACAAGGTGGTGAAGAGCTCGCTGTCTTGCTCAAGCGCACGAACATCAAGGCCGATGTGCTGGCCGCGAACCTGAGCGATAAGTTTCTCAACGAGACCAATGGGCTGGTGAAGTCTCTCGTGGTGAAGTCGATCGCTGGCGTTCGCATTGGCATCGCTGGTCTCACGACTTCAGAACTTCACTATCAATATGCCATTCGTGAGACGGGTAAAGTTAAAAACCCTCTGAAAGAAGTGGGGCGCATCGAAAAACTAGCGAAAGACGCTCACGTTGATTTCTTCATCGCCCTCACTCACATCGGTAGCAAAACAGATGTGAAGCTGGTTGAACGGTCGCGCAGTATTGACCTCGTGGTGGGCGCACATTCACATGAACGCTTGGACCAACCGATCATGGCCCGCAATTTCAATAGAAAACGTATCCCCATCGTGCAGGCGGGCGCACACGCCATGGCGATTGGTCAGGTCATCGTCGACATCGACCCCGTTGCAAAAAAACACCAACTCATCTCGAGCCAGGTGCATCTGATTCCAAAGACCACCGCGGTGAACTCGCAGGTGCAGAGCAAAGTTGAAGCAGCGAAAAAATCTCGCGAGGCCTACTTCGGCCGCTCGTGGAACGAGCCGGTCGGCCGCTCGCAGATCTCACTCACGGGCCACGTCAACGGTCGCACGGCCATGAAGAGAAGTTGCTGGGGCAAGCACCTCGCGGTGATGCTGCGAGATCGCACCGGGGCCGACGTCGGCATCCACGCCTCCGGATTCACCGGTGACACCATCAGCCCTGGCGTGATCACCTTCGGTGATCTGATCGATAACTTTCCGCACTTCCGCAGCTTCGGCGATCGCGGCTGGACCATCGGCACGGTGAAACTTCCTGGCGCGGTCATTCGCAGCGTGCATGCGCTTGTGAACCGCCTCGATCTCGGGTTGGACATGGCGATGCCGAAGTCGAAGATCGATGGTCGCGCCTGGGTGATGGCGTTTCCGACGGAGATTGCGTACGGCCTCGAGCAAACGGTTCCGATGCTGAAAGGGCTTGTTGCCCGCCATACGACGGACACCGGCATCAGTTACTGGGAGAGCATGGAGGGCCACGTGCGGGACTATTCGCCGCTCACGTGTCTTCCGTAAAATCGACGACGATAACCTGATGGCGATCCTGCCGTGCCCACTGGGCACCTTTCTCAAGAATCACGAGTTGCTCTCGCAACGGATCGAACACAAAGCTCGTCCCAGTGGAAGTAAAGCTGCGCGCCTCTGAGAGTTGCACCGTTGTTCTGCCGTAACCACGATCCACCATGACGTTGAAGTCTTCGACGGGCCCATCGACGAGCTCGCACTCGACGGGATCTTCTCCCGCGAAATACAGCGGCGTGAGTGGCTGATATAGCACCACCTCAACCTCGTCGGCGAAGAAGAGCTTTACGCCGTTTCCCGAAAGGAGAAGTAGAGTGCGATCGATTCCAGGGAACAATGAAAAAGGGCCACTGGACGCCACCTGGGCCATGGAGAGACGCAGCAGGAAGCGCTCGGGATCTTGGGGATGCGGAATGCGGTAGAGTTCACGAGTCACGCCGCCGCCGTTTTTCCAGGGCATGGCGCGGTAGTCTTTGGCAGATAAAATCTTTGGCATTAGAGTCATTTATCATGATTCATATCATCGTCCAGCATATCCTGTGGTTTATTTTTTATCCGCTGCTTAAGAGCTATCGCTTCACCATCAGCGGGCAGGAGCATCGTGCCCGCGCGGAGTCGTTGCATCCCCAGGGGGCTTTCGTGTTCTCCGTGTGGCACGAGCAGGTTTTCATGGTGCTCGGTGCTCACGCCTGGACCGGACCCTTCATGACACTGGCCTCGCGAAGCAAGGACGGCGACTACGCGGCGTTCATCTGTAAAAAGTTGGGCTTCGTTCCGGTGCGAGGATCGTCGCGCAAAAAGAACAAAGACAAGGGTGGCAAAGAGGCCATGCAAGAATACATCACGCGCATGAACGAAGGTGCGCGAGGTGGGATCACCGTCGATGGGCCTCGTGGTCCGCGGCAAGTGTGCAAGGTTGGCATCGTGCTCATCGCTCAGCAAACGGGCGCGCCGATCGTGCCCGTCGTCGCGGTGGCCCGTCCTGTCTGGGAATTCAATTCTTGGGATCGCTTCAAATTGCCCAAGCTCTTTTCAAAAGTCGCCGTGCTTTATGGCGAACCCATCATGATCGAGAAAGACGCGACGCCTGAGCGCATCGACGAGTACTGCCGTCTGGTTGAAGCGCGCATGAAAGAGTTGCAGCTTAAGGCGTAGTCCCTGGGGTCCGAAGTTTTTCGAGCTCGGCCATCTCTTCGTCGAGGCGCAGTTTCTTCTTCTGCTCTTTCACGGGATTATCCGCATCCTTCGCGTCTTGCAATTCTTGCTGACGATTGGTGACCTGATCGTTGGGCGTGTCTTTGATGCTTCTGCTGGCGTCGGTGCAGTTCTGCCGATGGCGCGCGAGCGTTGCTTGCATGTCTTCGGCACGCGTTGGCTGTCCTTGGCGGAGCGCTTCGGCGATGTCGCGCTCGAGTTCACACTGCAGTACGCGGCACCCCGTTTCTTCGTCGCAGCTTGCGGCCCAGGCGTGGGGGAGAGAGAACACAGCAAGTAAAACGATCCATTTCATAGAGGACTCCTCAGGTTATTTTACCGCACTTTGCACTGCTGTCTAGCTTGTGTAGGAATCTCGATCGGTTAGAATAGCGACGTACAACTTTTTCAATCGAGGATCATGATGAAATTGCTCGGCTTAACCGTTAGTCTGCTCGCGCTAGGTGCGTGTAGCACTTACATCGAACTACCTAAGCTACCGCAACTAAGTTTGCAAGAAGCGGTCCAGGGTCCGCTGCGCAATCCAGAAAACATGAAACGCGACATCTACCGCCATCCTCTCGAGACGCTGACGTTCTTCGAGGTACAGCCGCACATGTCGGTCATCGAGATCGCGCCGTCGGGCGGTTGGTACACGGAGATCCTCGCTCCCTATCTCGCGGCGAAGGGAACCTACATTATCTCTGAAGCGCCGGCCGATCCGAACGGCTACACCAAGGCACGCGTGGAATGGATGAAGAAGAATCCTCAGATCGCGGCCGGAACACGTATCACGGCGTTCCAGCCACCGCTGATGGTCGACATCTCCGAAGAAAACTCCGTGGACCGTGTCCTCACGTTTCGCAACGTCCACAACTGGCCCGGCGACGAAGGCAAGCAAGCGGCGTTCAACGGATTCTTTAAGGCCCTGAAGCCCGGTGGCATCCTCGGCGTGGTCGAACACCGCGCCTCGACCAAAACAAAGTACGATCCGAAGAGCGGCTACATGCTCGAGGCTGACGTGATCAAGTTCGCCGAGAAGGCCGGCTTCAAGTTGCTCGGTAAATCGGAAGTGAACGCAAATCCGAAAGATACGACGAACTATCCGGACGGCGTGTGGACGTTGCCACCGCGCTTGCGCTTGGGCGACAAAGACAAAGCGAAGTACCTCGCCATCGGCGAAAGTGATCGCATGACGTTGAAGTTCGTGAAGCCTACTTCGAAATAACGCTCGTTAGATTTTCTGGTCCCTGGGGGGTGATGTGAATGTCATCCTCCAGCCGGATCCCGCCGAACTCCCGCCATTTTTCTACTTCTGTCCAATCGATGAACTCGGCGTACTTCGCACGCGTGTCGGCGTCTTCGATGAGCGCTTTGATGAAGTACAGTCCCGGCTCGACGGTCATCAGGAAGCCCGGTTGCATCGGAAGGTCGACGCGCACGCGCACACCGAAGGCCTTGCGTGGATCTTTCGTGAATTTCCCCCCGACGTCGCGCACGCGCAGGCCCACCATGTGGCCCACGCCGTGAGGGAAGAAGACCGATACGGCGCCCGCCTCGAGCGCCGCTTGAGCGTCACCCTTAAGGATGTTCAGTGCCCGCAGTCCGTCGGCGAAGACGCGAGCGGAAGCTTTGTGCACGTCGTGCCACTCCACGCCCGGACGGCAGAGAGCGATGGATTCACTTTGAGCTTTCAAGACGAGGTCAAAGATTGATTTTTGCTGAGCGCTCATGGTGCCGTTCGCTGCGAAGACGCGCGTGACATCTACGCAGTAGTCCTGCACATCAGCGCCCGCATCGATCAAGACTAAGTCACCGTCTTTCACAATCCTTTGGGTTGGAATCGCATGGAGAATCGCTCCGTTCGTGCCCGTGCCCACGATCGAGTCGTAGGGCATTTTTTCTGCACCCGCCGACAACACCGCCATCTCGTATTCGAGCTGGATCTGGCGCTCCGTCACACCGGGACGAATGAATTTTTTAATGCGCTCGTAACCCTGGTTGGCCATGCCGGCGAGGTCGCGCACGAGTTTTACTTCGGCGGCGTCCTTGATCCGACGGACTTGATTGAAGCCTTCTTGAATGTGCTGGAACTCATCTTCGTTTGCGGGTTTTTGCAAATGGGCCTGGCCCACTTGGCCCAGGGAGAAAATGCGGCCAAAGCTCTGCTGGGCGATCCATGCATCCAACTCGCTCACGGGCCGCCCTGGAATGACTACGCCGCCGCCTTCCCAGATCAGTTCATCGCGACTGATCGGCTTCACAAAATCAATCCAGCCCTCAGCTTTTGTGAACACACTCACGCCGTGGGGGCGCCTCGACCCGGTCAACCAAAAGTAATCAGGATGTGGAAGAAAGTTGTAGGTTTGGTCATGACCGCCAGGTTTCTGAATCGGCTCTCCAGCAAACACCATGACGAGGTCGTCATTTTTAAGAAGGGAAGCAAGGCCCGCAGCGGTTCTTTGCTTGCGAGTATTAATGGTGTCTTGAGTGAAGATATTCATGGAAGAGAGTCTAACGCTGTGAAGCGCGTCAAGGCCAGAGCAGCGCTAGTCGACATCCCTTATTCTGAAGTAAGATGTCGGACACAGGAGTCCACCATGTCGACTAGTAAAACGAAACTTCCCCCTGAAGCCCAAGAGGTCATCGATTATGTGACTGGCCCTGAGCTCGGAAAAAAACTCAGCAAAGCAACTCACGAAGTAGAGGAGTTTGTGAAAGAACATCCCATCGCTTCCATCGCACTCGCCGCTGGGGTGGGTTACCTGGTCGCGCGCCTCCTTAATCGGAACAACTCATGAACATCGTCTTTCGCATCCTCGAACTCATCATGGCCTTCAAGTTTGGTCAAACTGGTGGCCTCGCTGAAAAATCTCAGGCGCTCACCGCGAACGTCGTGAACCACGTACGCTACATGGTCATGCTCGCCCTCATCGCCATCGCGGCCCTGGCTCTCTTCTGCGTCGGCGTCAGCATGATGCTCGAAGACGTCTTGAAGAACATCGATCTCCACGGCGGGTTCACCAACACCGCCACGTTCTACGGCAGCCTGATCCTCACGCTCCTCACTCTCGGCACCATCGTGTACTGCATGCGCGAGAAGACCTGGCTCAAGGCCACGGGCATCGAGCGAGAAGAACAGAAGCGCGCTCAGGGCGCCGCGCAGACGAGCCCCATCGAAAACGCACTGGCGCTGGTCATCACGGACTTCGTGCAAGAGCGCCAACACCAACGTACGAACGAAAAGACAGACCCCAACATATGAAAGACATTCTTCGTAAGTACGTCATCAAGCACGTGTTCAAGATCTTGTTCGCCGCCATTTTGGTGGTCCTCTTCATCTACATCCTGATGCCGTTCGTCCTATCCATCGTGCTCGGTGGGATCCTGGCGATGGCGCTGAGCCCCTTCGTCGACAAGCTCGTCAGCCGCGGCCTCAAGCGCACGACCAGTTTGCTCCTGATGAGCGTCGTGCTGGCGCTGGCGATCCTCGCACCAGCAGTGGTGTTCTTCGTTCGCGGATCGAAGAAGATCACTGAGCTCCTTGAAAACTCCGACTTCAGTGAGATCACCCTGAAGGCCAAGGGAAGCATCTACACACTCATCGACAAGTTCAGCTCGATCTACGGGATGGACGAAGCCTTCGCAAAAACAAAGTTCGACGCGCTCGCTGCGGGCGTCGGCGTCTTCATCTCGAAGACCTTCGGTGCTTTCTTCGGCCAGCTGCCGGAGATGTTCATGTTGAGCTTCATCACGCTGCTGGCGGTCTATTCGTTTCTACGCGAATCGACCCGCATCCGTGCCTGGTTCGATCGCTACTTCTACTTCACGAAAACCAACGGCCAGAAGTTCATCGAAACGCTGGAGCTCTGTTGTCGTGAGGTGTTCTTCACCAACATTATCACCGGTATCCTGCAGGCGACCCTGGTTTCGGTGGGAGCGTTGATCCTTGGGGTCGGCGACTTCTTCCTGATCTTCTTCATTACCTTCGTGGCGTCGTTCATTCCGATCATCGGCGCGGGACCTGTGGCCGCGATTCTGGGCATCTCATGTTTCCTGGATAATGAGAACGTTGCGGGCATCGTCATGATGGTGGTGGCGGGTGTCGCAGGCCTCGCGGATAACATCGTCCGTCCGTACCTCGCGTCTCGCGGAGACGTGGCGGTGCATCCGTTCGTCGGACTGCTCGCAGTCATCGGTGGCGTGATCATGTTCGGCTTACCGGGGCTCTTCATCGGGCCGCTCGTAGCATCGCTGTGCTTCGGGGCGCTCCCGATCATCATCGAAGAGTACTTCCCACAGAACACGGAAGAAGAGACGGACTAGAGTCGCTTTCTTAAGTTGATGTAGGCCGTCTCGAAACCCGCGGCTTCGTTGATCGCCAACATCGTCTTGTTGTTGGTGTGGACGTTTGTTTGTAGGAACGCGAGTTTCTTCTCCCGTCCCCAAATCTCGGCCCGCGTCTTCAATTGATGGCCGATTCCTTTCTTTCGATAATCTGGAGCGACCCACAAAGTGGCGATGTTGCCGACGCGCAGATCGGGCGGATAGGGAATGATGTGGACGGCATGGAAGCCCACGACACGTTCGCCATCCACTGCCACATCAAAAAAATCATCCGCTTTGAATTCTTGATAGTACTTCAGGCGCTGGTCAATGGAAGTAGCCGTGAAGGTATAGTGAGAATCATATTCTAAAGGAATGCGCGAGTCGGCTTCGGCGACGAAACGGCTTTCTGCTTCATTTCCAAAGTCGATGCGCCTGTAAGAGACCTCCATAAGAACTAGAGACCCAACTGCTTCACCAGCTCTTCAGCGTTCGGTAAATTACCAATGCGTTGAGAGATGGTCCGTGCGCCTTGTGCTGTGCCGGTCGCACGCAAAGCCGCCCGCATCTCTTTCGGCGTGATGGTCTTGCCCTGAGCTTCAGCGATCGAGCTGATCAAGGCCACGGCACCGGCCACGATCGGCGTCGCGCTCGAAGTACCGTTAAATGAAGACGTGTAAGTCTGGTCTTTCCCGCCGTTGAACAATACGCCGTAGCCGGTGGTTGTCACGCCTTCGCCGAAGCCATGCGCATCCACGCGGCTGCCGTAGTTCGAGAAGCCCAAGCGATTGCGATCAGATTTCGCGCCGGCGCCGACCATGATGCATCCGGAGTCGCGCTTCGTGAGATCGAACGCCCCTTTGTAGTCGGGGTGATCGAGATTAGAATAACCGTTACCGGCCGCTGCTACACAATGGATGCCTTTGTCGGTGACTTTTTTAAGTTCAGCGAAGATCTCGGGCCAGTATTCGACGGCCGTCCAGTTCTTACTCTGCGGACCCATCATGTGCTGTTCGATGACCATGACGTCACCGGCTTCGAGCTGCGCCGCGGATTCGCGGATCGCCTGGGTGATCTGATCGATGTAGACCTGGTCGACCTCGTCTTGGTTTCCGGCTATGAAACCGTAGAAACCGATCTGCGCCTCATGGGCGATGCCGACCACGCCGTAGCCATTGTCCGGAGCGCCGAGGATTCCCATGACCGCCGTGCCGTGGTCACTGTCAACGGGAACGGCGCCCACCCAAAATGGCGTGAGGTCTTCGTGGTTTTCGTTAAAACCGGTTTCGATGTCGATGATTTTGACGTTCTCACCTTTGCCGCCTGGGAGATTCCAGACTTTCTTCGCGCCGACTCCTACGGGAGCGGCTTCCAGGTAGGTCTGGGATGCGATGAACGAGGGCGTGACCGCATCCACCGCTTCGACGAAATTCGTAGGCCGGGCCCAGAGCGGCACGGCAGCGTGAGAGGCAAGAGGGGCGAGCACCAAAAGGGCGAGGGCAGGCATAAGATTTTTCATGGGCGCGACCGTATCTCCAATGTCTGTTTTTCTCAATCATGGCTATAATATCTATATGAAAAACCGGCCTAAAATCGGCGTCGTTGAAGGTTTCTTTGGCCCAGCTTGGCCCGAGGCAGACCGTCTGAGCTACGCCCCTTTCATCGCCCAGACCGGCGGCGGTTTTTACATCTATGCCCCGAAGCAAGATCCGCACTTGCGCAAGAAATGGCGCGAGCCGTGGAGCACGGAGTACCTCGCAGGCCTGCGAAGCAAGGCGGAGCATTTCCATCAGCACAACGTCACGTTCGGTGTGGGCCTGAGTCCTTTTGGTTTGGGCAAGAATCTCAGTGAGACCGATCGGGAATTGCTGGAAACAAAACTTCGTCAGTTGCAAGATGTGGGCGTCGAACTCTTAGGTTTGTTTTTTGATGACATGCCCAGCGACGAAGATCTCGCGGCGACCCAAATCAAATGCGTCGAAGTTGTGCAAAAGTATTTCACAGGAGAGATCGTCTTCTGCCCGTCCTACTACACCTTCGATCCGATCCTCGATAAAGTGTTTGGTCAGCGCCCGGCCAATTACCTCGAAGACATCGCTGCAGGAATTCCGCTGGATGTGGAACTCGCGTGGACAGGCCCGAAAGTTATTTCGACGACCATTGAAGTGGCGCACATGGAGGAAGTGAAAAGCCTGCTCAAACGTCCGCCCTACATCTGGGAAAACATTTTCGCCAATGATGGCCCGAAGAACTGCAAATTCTTAAAGCTCAAACCATTCAGTGGTCGTGAGGCCGGGGTCACGGATCTCGCCAGTGCGTTTGCCTTCAACATGATGAACCAACCCCAGCTCTCAAAAATTCTTTTCCTCGCTTCGCGCTTGGTCCTAGAAAAAAATCTACCGGCGGACGTGGCGTTTGAGCAGGCGATTGAGCAGTCCTGTTCGCCGGTCTTTGCGTCGTTTCTTCGTGAGCATAGTTCGACATTTCTCGAGAAGGGCCTTGATCAAATTTCAGAGGAGCGGAAGCAGCAACTCGTGGTTACACTTGCAACCATTCCAGACGCCGCTGCGATTGAAGTTAAGAGTTGGTTAAGCGGAGCCTATGTCGTTGGAAGTGAGTGTCTCACCGATTGAATTTCTTTCAATCGCTTAGAAATTTTCCACAGATTCAGTTAAGTGTCCTCCACAACTAACGGAGGTACCATGAAACAATTTATTCTCGCGATCGCACTCTTCACCGTGGCAGCACAGGCCGGTGAGGTAAAAATCTTCGAAGCGACGGGCCGCTTTACTCTTAATAAAGTCGAAGTCGGCTTCGTGGCGAGTGAGCTCGCCCAAACGGCCGCGGTGAACGTGACCATCCTGAAGCCGAATCGAAGTGAGCGTGGCCCGATCTATCGCAGGACAACAACGCGCGTGCCGGTGGAAGGGTTGAGCGTGGTGAACAACACGGTGGTCTTGGACATCGATGGCCGCTTGGTGGAATGTGGAACTCTCGGGAAGACACCGGTCCTCCGTCAGACTGTCGTGAGAACGACGGGCGAATGTAAGATCATCAAGCGCATCAAGGGCCGCAAGCTCGAGGTCTTTATTAAGGCTGAGTAGGCTGGCCCGGACCGCGCACACGGGCGGTCAGTCCCTTGAGAAAATTTCTGAGGAACTGATCGCCGCACACACGGTAATTGATGTGGCCCTCTTTGCGAAAGAGCGCACTCACTTCATTTTTTGAGACGTCGAAGCCGGCTTCCTTCAAGATCGTGATGATGTCGTCGTCCTTAAGCTGAAAGGCCACGCGTAGTTTTTTTAGAACGACATTATTAGTGGGAAGTTCAGTGGGCGCCGGTTTTCCGTCGGGGGACGGTCCGCGCTTCAGGATGACGAGACCGTTGAGAAAATGCGAGAGGACGTTCTGCTTGCAGGCCACGAAGCCAGGCTCGTCTTCTTTTTTGATGTAGGTGTTGATTTCGGCTTGCGTGACGTCACCGCCGCCCATTTTGACGACCTCGGCCAGCTCGAACTCATTGAGTTTAAGCATGTAGCGGACACTGCGAAGAATATCGTTATTAATCATGGGTCCTAACTTAGCTCAGAATGAAGCAAGGCGCTAGTATGACCCTATGCACTCGCCGTATTATCTCTCTATGACTGACTTAGCTCAATACGCCAATTCATTATGGGACATCCTCAATTACCCGCTTTTCAAGCTGGGTAAGGGGTCGCTCACTCTCTGGGCGATACTGCTGAACGTCCTCCTCGTCGTTTCTTTCGTGCTCCTCACTGCCCGCATGAAAAACTGGTTGCTCACCGCGCTTTCACAGAAGAAGGGCGTGAACATCAGTAACTGGCGCGCGGCCATCACCTTGGGTTACTACGGTCTGCTCGGGATCGGTCTGGTGGGGATTTTGCAAACCACGGGCCTCGACCTGAGCTTCTTCACGGTTCTCACCGGTGCCATCGGTATCGGCGTGGGCTTTGGCATGCAGACCATCATCAGTAACTTCGTCAGCGGCATCATCCTCTTGTTGGAAAAGCCCCTCAAGCTTGGGGACCGCATCGAGATCGGCGAGGTCTCCGGAAACGTCCACAACATTTCCGTGCGCGCGACCACCATCATCACCAACGACAACGTCGCCATCATCGTGCCGAACTCGGATTTCATCTCGAAACAGCTCATCAACTGGACCTACTCCGGCAACACCGTTCGCATTAAGATTTCCGTTCCTGTGTCCTATGCGTCTGACCCGGATCTCGTCAGTGAGCTCTTGATGAGCGTTGCCAAAGAAGAAGCGGGAGTGCTCGAGATCCCGGCACCGACAGTCCGTCTCTCTAGCTTCGGCGATAGCGGCCTTGTGTTCGATCTTTTGGTGTGGACGCAAGACTACGCCGATCGCATGGGCGCCCTTCGCAGTTTGCTCAACTTCGCGGTCCTTAAGAAGTTTAAAGAAAACAAGATCACGATCCCGTTCCCGCAGATGGACCTTCATATCCTGAAAGATCCGGAGACATGATGAGTCTTTCGCTCGATCAAATCCTCTTCTTGGTGATCATGTTCGCTTCCATCGTGCTCTTTATAACAGAGTACCTGCGCGTCGACGTCGTCGCGATGTTGATCATCCTCGCGCTGGCACTGACTGGTCTCCTTGACGTGAAAGAGGCCTTCGCAGGCTTCTCCAGCGAACCCGCGATCATCGTCGCTGCGGTCTTCGTGCTTTCGGCGGGCCTGTCGCAAACCGGTGTGACCGATGTCATCGGTAGCTGGGTCACGAAGCTTTCTGGGAAGAGTGAAATCCGTGCCATCATCGTGATCATGCTGGCCGTCGCAGTCATGTCGGCTTTCACCCACCATTTGATGGTGACGGCGATGATGCTCCCGATCGTCATGAAGATCTGCAAAGACGAACCTCGTCTGCATGCCTCGCGCTTGCTGATCCCCATGGCGACTGCCGCATCCCTCGGGACGACCCTGACCCTCATTGGTGCGCCGGCCTTCTTGCTCGCCAATAACATTCTCAAGCGCGCAGGTGAACCCGCGCTTGGACTCTTTACTGTGGGTCAGATCGGCGGTCCCCTGGTGCTGGCGGGCATCGTCTTCTGTGCGTTGATGAAGTGGATGCTGCCCAAGACTTCGGGCGACGACGAATCGATCAAAAACTTTAAGCTCACCGACATCACGACGGAACTCATCATCCCCAGCACGAGTCTGTGGATTGGGAAAACGCTGAAGGAACTGCAAGATGCCACCGCGAAGAATTTCACGCTGCAGGGCTGGCTGAGAAAAGACACATTCCAGGGCATCAAGGACTTCGAAGCCGTGCTGGAAGAAGGTGACATCTTCATCATCAAGACCAGCGCAGATGAGTTGATTTCCTTTGATGGCAAGCAGGGCCTCGTCCTCAAGGCCCTGCATAAATTCAGCGAGAACAAAGACGGGCAGACGTCGCTCGCCGGTGAAGAGCGCCGCCTGCTGAAGGCCGTCATTTCTCCGCGTTCCGAGTTCGCCAATCGCAGCATCTCGCAGATCAACTTCTATAAGTTGTTCGGCGTCGTGGCCGTCGGAGTTTGGCGCAAGTCGGGCTGGATCTCCAGCGGCATCGCGGACGTGATTCTCCAGCCGGGCGACATGCTGGTGCTGTGGGGGCCCGAAGAGAAACTCAACGGCCTTACCCTCCATCGCGGCTTTTTGATGTTCTTGCCGTTCTACGGAACCTCAAAAAATCGCAGCAAAAATAAAATTTCTGCGGTCATCATGCTCGCCTCGATCGCTGCTGCGGCGACGGGGATCCTTCCCGCCTACCTCGCGTTCGTGGCCGGCGCCGTGGGCATGATCCTCACCAAGTGCGTGGACGTCGAGCAGGCCTACGCTTCCATCGAGCTAAAAATCTACGTCATGATCGCCGGGGTCATTCCACTCGGCATGGCCATGGAACGCACAGGCGTGGATAAGCTCCTCGCACAACAAGTCTTAAACATCGCGAGCGGGTGGGAACCAATCACCATGCTCCTGATCTTCTTCTGGATTTCGGCACTGCTCACGCAGATCCTCTCCGACGCGGCCACCACGGTGCTCCTGGCCCCCATCGCGGTCGCGTTTGCCAAGGGTGCTTCCATTTCGCCAACGGCCGCTGTCATCTGTGTCACCGTGGGGGCCGTGGCGTCGTTTTTGACGCCCATTGGACACCATGGAAATTTGTTGATCCTGAGTCCGGGGGGGTACCGCTTCTCGGATTTCTTGAAGATAGGGCTCCCGCTGACCATTATTTTGTCCGCGATCACCTGTTTTCTAGCTCTGAGGACGTGGATTTAATCCCAAGTCATGGCATCATAGAGGAATCAAATTTCCTTGTGAGGCGCTATGGAAAATCAGACCAGTTTTGTCCGTTCTCTGTGCATGGGTGACATCGAAGAAAGTGTCATCATCCCGTACCCAAAACTTAAAGAAGAAGAAAAAGAAATTCTTCGCAGCGTGATCGACTCGGTCGATGCGACCCTCAAAGGGCGCGACGCCGAGTTCCGCAAGTGGGATCGCGAAGGCGAGCTGCCCGAGTCGATGCTGGAAGAAATGCGCCAACTGGGCCTCTTCAGTTTGATCATTTCGGAAGAGCACGGTGGCATCGGCATGAACAGCACGTCCTACTCTCGCACGCTGCAGGCCCTCGCGAGGCACGACGGTTCGGTGGCGATCACCGCGGGAGCGCACAGCTCCATCGGCATGCGCGGCCTCGTGCTCTTCGGAACACCCGAACAAAAAGCCAAGTACGCACCGAAACTCGCCACCGGCGAAATGATCGCGGCGTTCTGTCTCACCGAACCGGGTGCCGGCTCCGATGCGGCCGCTCTTCGCACGAAGGCCGTGAAGGACGGCGACGACTGGATCATCACGGGCAGCAAGCTTTGGATCACGAACGGTGGCATCGCCGATTTCTTTACCGTCTTCGCGAAGACCGAAGGCGAAGCCGGCCAGATTACCGCCTTCATCGTCACGCGTGACATGAAGGGCGTCACGACGGGCCCCCACGAAGACAAGATGGGTCTGCGCGCGAGCTCGACGACCACGGTTGATATGGATCAGGTCCGCGTGCCCGCAGCGAACGTCCTCGGTGACGTCGGCAAGGGCTTCAAAGTGGCGATGAAGATTCTTAACAGTGGCCGCACGGGCCTCGGCGGCGGCTCCATCGGCAGCATGAAGTCTCTCATCGAACTGTCGACCAAGCAGGCGAAGCAACGCACGCAGTTCGACAAGCCCATCGCGGAGTTCGGTCTCATCAAGCAAAAGATTGGCCACATGGTGGTCGAGTGCTACGCCACGGAAGCCGTCGTGAACATGGTCGCCGGTTTGGTGGATCAGGGTTACGAAGACTACGCGGTCGAAGCTGCCATCAGTAAAGTATTTGCTACCGAGTGCCTCTGGCGCACGGCCGACGAAGCCTTGCAGGTCGCCGGTGGTAACGGTTATATGTGCGAGTTCCCCTACGAGCGCATCGTGCGCAACTGCCGCATCAATCGTATTTTTGAAGGCACCAATGACATTCTCCGTCTCTTCATCGCGCTCACAGCGATGAATGACGTGGGCAAGCAGCTTAAGGACGTTTCGAAGTCGGTGGAAGGCATTTTCTCGGATCCGATCAAGGGCTTCGGGGTCATGTCGGAATACGCCAAGAAACGTCTCACCAGTGCCACCGGCATCGGCGGCGCCAAGAAGAAATTCACGAAGCTCAACCCCGCCCTGAAAGAGCAAGCGGTGATTTTCGAAGACGCCACTCGTGACTTGGCAGCGGCGGCCGATCGTCTCTTGCGCAAGCATGGCAAAGACATCATCAACAAACAATTTGCCACGAAGCGCCTCGCCGACATCATCATCGACCTCTACGTGCTCGGCTGTGTCCTCAGCCGCGTGAACACGTCGATCGAAGACAACGGCCTCGAGGGTGCCGCGAAAGAGATCGAAATCTTGAACGTGTTCGCGGGCCAGACTCGCCGTCGCATCAAGGGCAACTTCGGGAAGATCGACGACAACGATGACGATCTGATCACGTCACTGGCCGATCACGCCTTGGAGATTGAAGGGTTTAAGTGGGATAACTTGTAAATCAACTGCGGCAGCCAGAGCGCGAGGTCTTGAGCCTTGAATCCAGCTTTGGCTGCCTTATTCACATCCATGTAGTAGTCGCGCTCGATGCCAAACGGTGAGGGCGTACCGTCTTCTGCAAACAGCGCTTTTTTTCCCACCACATTCTCGATCTGCGACATCAGCTCTCGGTTCGACCAGTTGTCGGCCGCGCTGATGTTGAACACGTCTTTCTGTGCCGTCTCGAGCAGCCACTCCAGCGCACCGGCGGCGTCCTCCGACCGCACGTAGGAAAACTCCGCGACGAGGTTCGGAAACGACAGAGGCTTGCCCTGGGCGACGTGCTCGATGTGCATGTGCAGTCGGCGCGTGTAATCGTCGGTGCCGAGCACGATGGGGATGCGCATGCGAGCGACGGGAAATGGCGCGGAAAGGAAAGCATGCTCGGCCGCACGTTTTCCTTCTTGGTAGGGATTGCTGGCTTCGCCAACTCTATAGTCTTCCGCCATCCAGTCCGTCTCGCTGAGAACGGCATCGGGGTCGTACACCGAAAGCGTGGAGGTCATGATGTACTGACCGATGCGGCCCTTGAACGCTGCCATCGAGGCGTGGGCGTCCGCGGCCGTCATGCACAGCTGATCCACGACGCTGTCGTAGTTTTGCGTGATGAGCGAGCGCAACTTCTGCGCGTCCGTGCGATCACCCGTGAGGCGCTGGACCGAACCGCCGAATTCGTCGGGCGTCGTACCACGCGTGAGGAGAGTGACCTGGTGGCCCTTCTGAAGGAGGTTTTGCACGAGGCGTTTTCCGAAGAAGCGGGTTCCACCAATCACGAGAACTTTCATACCTTCTCCTTAGTCCCTAAACCAGCAGACACAGAGTCTTCTTTTGCGTAAGGTAGCCTATGACAAAACTACGAGTTTTTATAGCAGATGATCATCCCGTCTACCGGATGGGGCTCAGTGCGCTCTTCAAGAGCTGCGGCGACATCGAAGTGGTGGGCGAAGCGGCGGATGGGGAGGAAGCATTAGTACTATTGCGTAACAACATTCCCGATGTGTTGTTGGTCGATCTTTTGATGCCCGGAATGAATGGCCTCGAACTCATCAAGATTGTTAGAGAGGAGCAGATCGCTTGTAAGATCGTCGTCGTTTCCCAGTTCTTAGATGACGAGTGGATCAAGCAGCTCGTGCACTACGATGTCGACGGGCACATCCTCAAATCCGAAGGCATCGACGAGATGCTGCGCGCTCTTGATGCCATCAAGCGGGACGAAAGATTCTTTAGCCAACAAATCAGCCAGCATCTCTTTCGACTCCTCCGAGGTCCGGTGCCTACTAAAGCCACCTCGAACCTGTCCGATATTTCTCCACGGGAAAAAGAAGTCATTAATCTCATCGTGAAGGGTCAGACGAGCAAGGAGATAGCGCTCGAACTCCAGTGCTCGGAAAACACCGTGAAATCTCACAAGGCGAATCTCATGCGCAAGCTCGGTGTTTCCAATTCGGCTGAGGTCGTCAATTGGGCCCACAAGAATCGTGTCATCGTCTAGCGACGACGAGTACATCGAAGGGCCATAGTTTTGCAGAAATCACCACAATGACCACATGAAGTTCGGACCCATTTCTGGGTCGATTCTCTATGATGAGGTGTGCTTGAAACACGAACCTCAACCAGGAGAAACCTATGAACCACCAAAAAGAAGAATCTTCAGACGACATTCTTAAGCCGAAGTACGCCAAGCCGAGCGAGCGAGAAGACGAAGAAGTTTCGCTTCCACCGCTCGAAGAACCGAACGAAGGTGAACAACAGCTGGAAGAAGAGCAGAACACCTCGCCGGCCGGAGAGGAAGAAGAATGGGAAGACGAACTGACGGGTGAGAAGATCGACAATCAGAATCTTCCGAGCCAGCGCCTCGCTGAATTTGGCATGGAAGAGGATCTCTATCCTCCCCGCATTTGAAAAAGAAGACCACTCGCGAAAAAGAAATCGAGATTGCTTCTCGCATCGGTACCGATGGAAGCGAGAAGCAATACTCCAAAGCGAATCCACCGACCTGGGACAAGTCGGAGCGCGCGGACCGCAATCTTCCTGATCCCAAAATAAGGGATAAAAAGGATGTATGAAAAAACTAACGATCCTCGGTATCCCAGGTAGTTTGCGCAAAGATTCGTTCAACCGCATGTTGCTGAATGCTGCCATGGAAGCTGCTGGCGAAGATTGCCAGGTTGAGCTCGCTTCGATCGGTGATATCCCTCTCTACAATCAAGACCTCGAGGAAACCCACGGAGTGCCGGATTCGGCAAAAAAACTACAAGCACAGATCATCCACTGCGACGGCCTGGTGATTGCCACCCCGGAATACAATAATTCAGTACCGGGCGTTTTGAAAAATGCGATTGATTGGCTCTCGCGTCCGGTGTCGGAGATCGAGCGCGTCTTTAAGGACCTTCCGGTTGGAATGATTGGTGCGACACCCGGCAGTCGTGGTACGAGTGGTGCGCAGATTGCGTGGCTACCGGTGTGGCAGGCGCTGCATACGAAAATGTTTAATGCGGCTTTTGTCACTCTCTCGAAGGCGGGAGAGGTCTTTGATGAAGCCCAGCACATCAAGAGTGCACCCATCCAGAAACAAATCGATCACTACATGACGCTCTTTGTGGAGTTTGTGAAAGCGAACAGGCGGCTTAAGTAGCGGACCGTTGACGTCGGTTACTAAAAGAGCGCGCCACCTTGACCCTAGGGCCAACTCGCGCCAATCCATCTCGTTGATTTGTCGGGCTCCGGGGCCGGTACGCTTGTTGCAAAAAGGCCTGTGAGCAAAGGATTTGCTCACACAAAGTAGGGGCCCATGAAACGGATGTCTTGGGGAATTTTGATACTCGCAGTGGCCTGTGGCAAAGGTGGTGGAGGAGGCGAGAAGTTCGGCGCCCCCCAAGACCAAACCCAGGCGGGGATCATTGCGAGTTGTACGACGAAGGCCCAGGCGGCCAGCACCGCAGAAAAACTCGGTGGCTCGTTCCGCGTTTTGAATGAGAAGAGGGGCCTCATCGAATTCTACGACATTCCCTCTGAAGACCTTCGGGTGGAACTTCCGAAGGCTAAACTCAAAGAGAATCACGTCTATGAAAATCTCGTGGAAAACGGCTTCAGCGCCTCGGCCAACTTAGGAAATTTTCCTTATGTCGGCGGTGTGACCCCGCAGTACCGCGACTCCACCATGACGAGCTACTTTCCTTATCTTACCCAAATCGATGCCTACAATCTTCCCGTCGGTGTTCGTGGTTCCGGTGTGACGATCGCCATCGTCGACTCCGGCGTACACTACAATCACCCGCACCTGAGCCCGAACATCCGCACGAATCCGCGCGATGGCCACGGGCCCGCCGCCAACGGCCGTGACGAAGACGACAACGGCTTCAGCGACGACTTCGCGGGCTGGGATTTCTACAACCACGACGCCTACCCGGTGGATGACAACGGCCACGGAACGCACGTCGCCGGTCTCGCGGCGGGCACGCTGAGCGGTGTGGCCCAGCAAGCGAAGATCCTCCCCGTAAAAGTTCTGGGCTCTCGCGGTAACGGTGATCTTGCGAGCATCGCTGCGGGCATCCTCTACGCTGTGGAAAACGGCGCGGACGTCATCAATCTTTCTCTCGGTGGCTCCGGAGCTGCGCAGATGGGATCTGCGCTCGACGAACTCATCGGCTACATCGGTCTCGCGCGGGACCGCAACATCGTCATCGTGGCCGCGGCCGGAAACGGTGGCGACGACAGCGTCGGTGACTGCAACGATGACCAGCCCATCTGGCCCGCTAGCATCGAAAGCGACAATCTCATGGCGGTCGGGTCAGTCGATCGCGCGAACAAACTCACGACCTACTCGAACTTCGGTGGCCGCAGCGTTCACGTCGCTGCTCCGGGAGGCGATAACACAGGCCTCCTGTCGACGGTGCCGGGCAACTGCACCACCAACTGCAACAGCACGCACGCCGTCTACGATCGCATGAGCGGCACGTCCATGGCGACGCCCGTGGTTTCCGGATTGGTCGCGCTCGTGAGAGGCGTGAACCGCAGCCTCGCCGCGAAAGATGTCATCGAACTCATCATGGAAAACGGCACGGACGTTCCGGAGTTCGACGGCCTCATCCGCAGCCGGCAGGTGGTGAACGCGGGGAAAGTGCTTGAGGTGCTTCGCTAGTCGATGGCGAAGGAGCGAAGAAACTCCTCGAGCCGCATGGTTTCTCCCTTGGGCTGGGACGTTCTTGTTCTGCGCGCCGCTGTGACCTCGAGGCCCGAGCGAATGACGATCTGATAGGTCTTAAGTTTCTCTTCTCGTCCGACGTAAAAATCGCCCCCCTCAGCTTTCTTTTTTTCTACCAAGAACATCTTCTCGAAGTATTTTGCGATCGGTGTCACAGCGGGCGTGTTCCCGAAATCGTAGTCGTAGATGAGGCCATCTTTCTCCAGCACCACGTGGTGGTACCAGTTCGTTTCTCCCGGCGCCCCTTGGCGACCTTTGCCCCGGGCGAACTCGGCGTTGATGAGACCGAACACGGAGAAACCAACGTTGGTAATTTCGAGGATGCGAGCGGTGTTTAAGTTCAGGCGCCGGTCTTCGGATCTCTCCACGAGGCCGATGACGTTGTCGCCACACTGACCGGCGACGTAGTTCGTCGTGAAGGTCCTGGAGAACTGAGCGGAGAGTTCGCTGTCTGCGTAGGCCGACGACAGAATGAGCTGGAGCACCAGGCCTATGAGGAGGGAGAATCTTTTCATAGGAATCCTGTAAACGGGCTTCTCGCCTTTGAAAAGGCAAACTGTAGATTTTTCACTGCCACATCCAATCAGCGATGGCACTATGGGTCTATGAAACATTTAATGGCCCTAGTCCTCACTGTCGTCTCTTTTAACGCGAGCGCTGACTGCTTCATCGTCCAAGAGAAAGACAAGATCCTCAAGAACGAAGGCCAATGCCAAGAAGCCTATGCCCCCCATTCAACATTCGATACGGACTACGTCTTAGTGAAGCACGATAGCCTCGAAAGAGCGTGTGAAGCCCTCAGAGCATGTGGATTCATTGTCACGTAGTTTGATATAAAATAAAACTGGAATGACCGTCGATCCTGGAAACAATCGTTTAGAAACAATTTTTTGTACTTAAGAAACGACTAAGTTTTACAACGTAGAAAAAGTAAGATGAGTCTTAAGGAATCCATGAAGATCTTCTTCCTTCTCTGTGTCCTTTCAGCGCCAGCATGGGCGGGAAAAATTCTTGATGAATTCGTGCACGTGAATCCCTACTCTCTCCCCGGAGATAGCGAAAGAAATCATCTTCCCCTGCCGGGAATCAGCTATCACGATGCCAATGATTTTTTTGGGAAGACCGACAAACTGATCACCCAGGTTTCAAGCCTGAATGTCATGGCAACTTGGAAGGAGAACTTCGCAACGTCTCTCGGCTACAAAGGCCGCTTCATACAGCCGATTCTTAAAACCAGATTTGGAGAAGAGGAACTCCCGGCCCCGCTGGGGATCTATGCAGAGTGGGCCGAGCTGATGCTCAATCAATCCGCGATATTTTTTAAGGATGATTCGTGGATGGCCCTGAAGCTCGACGCTGGTCTTGGATACAATGATTTTGGGGACCATGCCTTTGCGGACTATCACCGGAACATCCACAGTGCTGTCGGATCCAAGAATGAAGAAGATCGATACGGAAAACGCCTGGACGATAACTTCATCACGACGACGGCGGCGGCGGCGGTCATCGTGCCTTTTGGTGAGGAAATAAATCTGATGGGTTCCTACCAGGTCATGAATTCAAAGATTTTCCGCGAAGATGCGCAGGAGGTCTCTTTCGTCTGGCGGAAATCGGAACGCTTCGCTGCCAGTATGAAATATAGTTTTATTAGACAAATCCGAAGTGAATTCTATGATCTGCGACACAGCCGTAACCAGTTTACTGCGGCCCTCCGGCTCTTCAAGTACTGGACCCCGTCCATCATGCACGTTTCGACCTATGTGAAGGGTGATAAATTTGGCCAACTGTACTTGAGTGTACTTTCTTTGACGTACCCTTTTTAAGTCAGTGTTAGTCGGAAATAAAAGAAGGAACCTAGAAAACGCTAGCAAAATACCATTTTGCCAGAAGATTAGTTCTTTAATTTTAGAGGCTTAGTATCTGACTCTGCCCCCCTTAACGTCCTAACATCTTCGACTTGGAACTCAATTATAAAATCTTCAATTCTTTGGCATACAACTCCGCCATTTCGTCTGGAGTGCCATAGTTGATTTGAAAAGAACAAGGCAACATGATGCGAAGACAGGTCCGATAGAGGACGGCAAAAAATAAGATCATGATCCTTAAGGTTATTGAATGAACTTTGTATGCCTAGCTTCCGTTGATCTTTAGAGTTCTTAGGTAGTACTGATCCAATAACATTTAAATAGTAGAGTTGTGTAAAACCAGAACAATCGATTCCTTGTTTAGAAAGACCTCCAAATTCATAGATAGTCCCTTTCCAGGAAGATAAGAATTCTGAAGCTGGCCGCATCGGGTATTTTGGAATTTCAAAACTTTTGCACTCGCTCGCCTTCAGATTTTTAGAAAGCATCCATCCAAGAGTCGCTTCATACTTCCTCACTAGACTAAAACCCTCATGCACACCAAGAACTTGGACGATTTCATCTTCAAAAACTTGAGTCTGGCGAAGCTGATCTTTCTCTTTGTTAGATAGTTCAGTGTAGTTGGTAATGGGTTGGCGAATAATGTCTTGCTGGCTAAGTACCTTCGCAAATACGGATTCGTACCATTGGCCGCGATCGATTGAGATCATGAGGTTCCTGAAATAAAAAAGCCCGGTGGGTTAGACCGGGCTTCTTAGGCAATTGGCCCCTTGCGGAGTTTCATCGCTTTTCAAAATAAGTGGGGTGACCGATGGGGCTCGAACCCACGACAACCAGAATCACAATCTGGCGCTCTACCAACTGAACTACGGCCACCACAAAGAGGTACATTTTTAACGTGTCGCGCCGCGTTTGGTCAAGAGATTTGGCTCCCACGAATCCCGCACAGTGATAAAATCATACCCATGACACTTAAAATCGCGTTTTCAGACTTCGACGGGACCCTCACTTTGGAGAATCGCGCGCTCACCCGCACCTTCTTCGACATCCTGGACCACCTCCAACTGCGGGGTCAGGAGCTCGTCGTCGTGTCGGGCCGCTCGCTCTCCTGGGGCCATTTTCTGCTCACTCACTTCCCCCAGATGAACGCCGCGATCATGGAGGGCGGGGGTGTGATCTTGACCCGCAATAAGCGCAACGACATCGACGAGCATGTGTTGATTGACCAAGGCGAAGTACAGGCGCTCGAGAGCGTCACCGAAGAACTCACGCGCCTCTTCCCGAAGTGCCCGCTCTCTGTCGATTCCTTTGGCCGCAAAACCGACCGCGCGATTGAGTTCGAGTTCATGCAAGACGAAGACATTCAGCAGGTGCTGCAGTTCCTAAAGACGCGCAAGGTGCACTACTCGAAGTCGAACGTGCACATTAATTTCTGGATGGGGGATATCTCTAAGTACAACGGTGTGCGTGCCTACCTCGAAAAATTTCGCACGGACGTGCACGAATCCGAGGCCGTGTTCTTCGGGGATGCGCCCAACGACCAAAGCATGTTCCAGTACTTCGAGAACAGCGTCGGTGTGGCGAACATTCGCCATTGCCTGAATCGCCTCGATCATAAACCCAAGACCATCCTGACGGGATCAGAAAACGACGGGCCCCATGGCGTGTTGAACTACCTGCGAGGCCTGCAGACTTGAGCCGTCGGCGTCGGTTCGTCTTAGGTGCTGTTCTCTTTGTGATTGTCATCGCGGCCTACTATCTACTGCGCTCTGAAGCACCGCCTGCGTTGGGAATCGTTGAGGAAGCATCAGCGCCCCCAAGAATCTCTCTGGTCCAAGAGGCGCCACCCCTTCAAAAAATTCCTGAGACAGCGGTGCCTCGCCGCTCGCTCCCGGACGAAGCAACCCTCACGCAACTGCGTTCAAGTGCGAAGCTCAATCTTTCTGCCATCTACACCGCGCAGATGTCGTTCAAGAGTGACTACGGTCGCTTCTCCTCGGACCTCGTATTCCTGGGCTGGGAGCCGACCGAGGTACCCATGAAATACAAGATCGGGTTCTTGAGCGAGTTCCGGCCCACAAAACTCGTGGTCATCGACGGCTCCATGGAAGACCCGAGTCGCCTGGACAGCGACGAATTCCTCGGGGGCGACGGTCGCTTCACGTACGGAAAGGCCGCAGAATCTGTGGGCCTCCATGACTTCGAGAAATTTTGTCGCATCGGCTGTACAGCGACGGCGAAGAGCTTCGAAGTTCTCGTTGTGATTCCGTTGGGTGAAAGCGGCAAGGTGGACGTGTGGAGCATTACGCACGACAAGAAGTTGTCGCAGCTGTGGGATGGAGTGACGGAGAAGGCGCTCAACTAGCCCAGTGCTTGAGGCGCTCTTCGATCAGGGCCTCGACGGCCGTAGCTTCTAGGCCGAGATTTTTTTCAATCCAATCTTTAAGATCACGACCCAGCGGAGCTCGGTAGAGGCTCATTATTTTTTCGTTGGGGTACGGCAGTTTCAACGCCAGGGCGTGGAGTGCTTGCCGTGGAATCTGCATGAGCTCATGATCCTCCGACGTGGCTTCCTTGTCTTTGAAGCGCATGAAGACGCTCGGATCACCGTTGTAGAGCTTGTCGCCTAAGAGTGGATAGCCGTGTTCAGCGGCATGAAGGCGGATCTGATGCTGTCGGCCGGATTTTGGAAAGGCCAGGGCGAGTGCATAGCCATTCTTTTCGAGAAGGAGTTCGAAGCCCGTCTCGGCTTCTTTGCTCTCAAGCGAGTGACACATGTGCATCCCCCGCGGAATGCCGGGACGAGGTCCTAAGGGTTCGTTCGCGGTGAAGGGCATGGGTCTCGCGTTCGGGCGCACGTGGGCAATGAAGAAATAGCACTTGCGAACTTGGTCCTTCTCAAACATGTCGCTGACACGATTCGCGGCAGCTGAATTCTTTCCGAGCAATAGAAGACCGCTCGTCTCGCGGTCGAGGCGATGGATCGAGTGGATGACCTTATCGTGGATGGTTCCGAAGTAGGTGGTGGCGACGTAGAAGAGGTGGCGCCCTGCCGGATGGGTGGTCATGAAAGCGGGCTTGTGGCAGGCGATGATGCCCTCGTCCTCGTAAACGACGACGGGCTCTTCGGTGAGCTCGAGCGGCTTCCCGTACCATTCTTCGTCTTCGAGTTCTGGCGAATTATAGGTCGTGCTCCGCACGGTCTCGCCAGCATGCACTTTCACGGAGGACTTGTGGGGTGATTTCCGTCCGAGGATCTCGACGTCACCGTTTTCTATTTTCCGTTTGAGGAACTCACGCGAAAGCGTCGGCATCTGCTGGTGGATGAACGCATCGAGCCGCATCCCCTCGTCGTCGGGGGACACGGGATACTCGACGACGTACTTGTCCGCGCGAAAGCTCTTCTTAATTTCCTGATTCATCAGACGGAATCATAGCGCTTCTTCAACAGATGTTGCAGCAATGTCATGGCGCCGTCTGGCGAATAGCCATACTTTTTCATCCCCAACAGGATGTTATCGATGAGTTGGCGATTCTCTTGATTCAGCGAGCTAGACTTATTTCCACCGCGCATCTCGTCGATGTAGAGCACGAGGCCCTTGCTCACCCGGGCGATCTGCTTGGCCTGCTCTTTTCGGAAGCTCTCTTGCAGCTGGCGAACGATGTCGTCGAACACGTCGGTGTAGACGATGGCGCGGCCGGGGTTATCGAGCGAGTACGCGCCCAAACGCGCGATCAGGTCGGAGCGGAAGCGTTCAGCAGATTCCGAGAGACCGACGTTGGTTTCGAATTCCTTCACGAAGTACGTGTCGGGTGTTTCGAACTTACCGGTCACGGTGTTCTTCACCTTCTCGCCTTTGATCAGCGCATTGATCTGCACGATGTATTTTGAAAGGTACTCGTCGTAGCTGCGCTCATCGACGAGCCCCAGGGATTCGCGCACTTCCTGGTCGAGCTGCGTGAGTTCGTGGTCTTCGATGAGGTCAATGTGGCGGCGCGGATGATGGTAGTCACCTTGTGGTGTGATGTTGAGGAAGTCGAAGTCCTGCTTCTTTTCGCTCAAGTCCTTGAGCGCGTCGAGCACTTCGACGAACGTCACGCAGGCGTTCTCATCGGCGAGCTCGTAGATGATGTTCTTCACTTCCCGTGGAGAGATCCCGAACTTCCCTTCGTACATGCCGTCGTTTTCGAATTCGCGAGTCACGTCGTCGAGGTGGAGCTTGAGGATCTGGCGCGACTCACCGTCGAGGTAGTCGGGGGTTTCGAGATGCGCGTAGAACAGGCACTTTTCCAGCGGATCCATGTCCTCGGCGATCTTGCCGAGCTTTTCCTCGCGGTAATTGCGTGACGATGGTGCGCGCATGCGACTCATGACGGACCAGAGACACAGCGTCTCGAGGGCGTGGGGCTCAAACCGGCCCTTGTCTTCGACGTTCTTCACTTGTTCGTGGTAAATTTTTTCTTCGTCGCGGTAGCTCATCAAGTACGGCACACGCACAAACGTGAAGCGGCCCTTGAAGCTATTGAAGTCCGGGTGCTGCTTGAATGCCGAGAAGTGGATCTCGTTCGACGAGCCGATGAAGAAGATGTCGAGCTCCGTCAGGATGCCGCCGATGTTGATGGTCTTCGATTCCATCGTCATCAAGAGGTACTTAAACGTGTCGAGCGGGCGCTTCAAGAGGTCAGAAAATTCCAAGATGCCGCGGTTGGCGTGCACCACTTCACCGTTCATGTTGAAGAGGTTCAAGGACTGCAGCGACGGCGGCAGAGAGGCGAGGCGGCGATCCATGGTGATCTGCTGCATCTGCGCATCCACGTGAAGCTGCGGTTCGATCGTTGTGGCACCCGATGAGTAGCGACGATTGATGAAGAGACGTTCGACACGAATGTACTTGAAGACTTCTTCGTAGTTGCCCTTGTGGTTTTTCAAGAGAGCGTCGAACACCATGCGGTTGCGCTGAGAAAGATCGCCGTTCCAGAGGTACGACTTCTGGACGGCTTCCAGTCGCGCCGGTTCGTTTTTGAGCGCGTCGTTGATCAATGCGTGCCGGGCCTTCTGCGGAATGAGTAGCAACGGATGGTCTTTCAGTTCTGAGGTGAGGATGGCGCTGATGTCCTTGTCTTCCAGGTACGCGTAGGACGTCAGGTGCTTATCGCCCGGTGCACTTGAAAGTCCCAAGCTACCTTTGACAAACGTATCGATGGGGAAGATCCAGCTGAAGGTCCACAGGCCTCCGGCATCCGTGTTGGCGTAGTCTTCAGTGGCGAGCATGATTTTTTTGATGAGGCTCGACTTTGACGATCCGTTAGGGCCCACCAGAAGAAGAAACTTGTTATTGAAGCCTTCTTCGATGAAGTTGTTCAGGGCCTGGTAAACTTTCTGCTGCACGTGCACTTGGCCGTGGACTGGTGGTGCGTCGGCGTGCTCGCGGGTGAAGAGGTTGAAGCCTCCCTGCGGTGAGCGGCCGAAGTAGTCGAACATATCCTTGAGATAAAGTGACGTCGAGCGCGCTTCTCGGGTTGGCTCTTTATCGAAGATTTTCATATACTCATCGAATGAGCGAACCCACGTTGTTTTCCCGTGCTCTTTGTTTACTTCTTCCATCCATTTCATATGGCAGTCCTGTGTGAATAAGGGCCCTAAACTTCCTCCTAGTATAACAAAAATCTCCCTCCTGCTCCTCTCTGGCATGATGTTGGCCTTTTTGTCCTTTTACCTCTGGCAGCGCACGAGCTCCGTGGTGGTGGTGAGCAGTGATGAAGATCGCATGACGGAAGTGGTTCTCTCGGCCATGCCTGCGCTGCTGGATCGTTGGCAGGAAGGAGACCGCGATGGGAAGTTCAAAAAAGCCTCGTGGTCGTGCGGGAATTTACCGTTTTCCCCCCACATCGCACCGGCCTTCTTGAAGTGCCAACCGCGCTACCTTGAGTGCTGGGCACGCGGCGAGGCGGGCGTACCCGGATTCCTGAGTGTCACACTGGGAGACAAGACCTACGAAGTGCGTCTGCGGAAGAGTTTTCCAGAGGGCCATGTTCAATGGGTCACGCGCTCAGATCTAGGCCGTGCCGACCTGCCGATCGCAGGAGTTTTGATCGACGTCGAAGTCAAAGGCCTCGGTCACTGGCCCATGATTCTCGAAGACACCTGCCGAGATACGTTTCTTCCGGAGCGAGTGTATTCATATGGCCCGCGCCCGGAACGTCACGCGCAGCCCGGTGAGATGATGTGGGACTCCATTGGTCGCAAGATCTTCGTCGATAAATTTCTCGTCTCCAAAGCCGACGTCGAACTCTGGAATAAAAAACCCGCACCACCCACCGAACTGGCACTCCCGTCTCTTGAGCTGAGCGCGAAAGAGCAGGAGGCCTACTGCGCTTGGCGCGGGGCCCGTCGCATGGAGGCCGCCATTTTTGATGCCGCCACCATGACGCCCGCCGATCTGAAGCGGCCCACACCGGAATACATCGTGAAGCCCTGGTTGCCGTGGACGCGCGATCGCCGTGGGACTTTCTTTGAAAAAGCGCTCAAAGATCCGAACTGGAAACCCACGGCTTCAGACTGCTCGCTGGCCTATGTCGCGGGTTGCGACAAGGTCGTCGCCTATCAACCGCACAACACCGACAACGTGGCGTGGTCGGGCATGTTCCACGTTCTGGGAGGAGAAGCTGAAATGTTTCGCAACCCCATCGAACCCCAACTCGTCATGCGTCTTTCATCTCGGCGCCTCCCTGCCAACGACGATGGTCACCAGCTCGGCCGTCGCGTCGAGCGCGCCCTTTCGCGAGGATTCCGCTGCTACCGTGAGGTGTTCCCATGAAATGGCTCCTGCTCACGCTTTTGCTTCCGCTCTTCGCGGGAGCCGACGAAGGTGACGAGTGGACCAAACGGTGGTTCACCGTCAGCGAAGTGGTCGAGCGCCACGAGGGTTATCAAAATAATGACGTGATAAAAAAACCAGAAGGGACGTGGCAGCTTTTGTACGCCGTCATCCGCGCCGATGTGGCACCCGTGGGCCTCATCAAGGACTGCCTGTGGGTGAAGGTGCCCACAAACGATGACGGAGAACTGCGCATCGTGCCCGTGAGTCCAGGCAAATCCTGTGCTGGTACCTGGGAAAATCCCGCGAAGATCGTCATGGGTGGGTTGAAGGCCATCCAAAGCGCGCAGGAGGGCAGCGAAGCGAAGCTGTGGCTCACGCTCGCCAGTGGTCGCGTGCTCAACTGGAAGGTCCGCTTCATCAACAAAATCAACGAGCGCGCGCCGGTGCTCTACGATTCGTCAGCACGCTCACGTTCCTATCCGGGGGCCTTTTTCTTCGCACCGAATTCCGAGATCACCACTGGCAAGGGGCGCGACCTCGTGGGTGATCTTGCCGATGAGTATCCTCGTAACCCGTGTAGTTTCAATGATGGCAGCTGCCAGAGATGTCGGTGGGGTGTGTACGTTGTGGCGACCGACTACTTCTGTGGGATCGATCGCTGCGGAGAAAAAAATCAGCCCGCCTGTCGCCGAGGAAAAACCTGGCAGCGTACGCGCAGCGAATTCAGCTGCCGCATCGACGACAGTCATATTTTTTGTGGGCCCGGACTTAGGGTTGAGTGTGAGGGAGAGCGGGCGATCTGCCGCTAGCGCGCACGTTCACCGTGTCGCGCTCCCACGACACGATGGTGTCGGCGACCACAAACGGGGCACGAGAATGCGTCCACGTCGAGAGCTTGCGCATCTGCTTTTGCCACAGCAGGCCGCTCACGGCGAGAGTCACGCTTTCTTTTGTCATGAGTGTTTCCCACGGGAGCTGATTCGCCCACCACACCTGCGCAAGATTCTCTCGCAGCATCCCGAGTTCTGCACCCGTAACAGTGACGAGTCGAATCGATTCACGAGCGGCCGCTTGGGCGTAGAGGTCACGCCACGTAGTGATCCCGCGCGGTAGCGTGAGTTGCCAGTCTCTGCCACCCACAACGGCCACGTCCACCGCACTCGTCGCGAGCACGGCATCGGCGACGTCTTGGCCGAGCACCTGGGGTTCGTCGTTTTGCATGAGAGGGCGCACTTCGCTCACCATCATGTCGCGCCAGAACTGGAGCCACTCGGCCGTCGCCGGGTCGGGAAAGATGCCTTTGTCCAAGTAGCGCGCCGGAACCAACTGGCGATGATCGACGGAGTTGTCTTCGGTGAAGCAGTCTTCGGTTTCCTTGAAGAAGCGATGGCACAGGCGCACCGGCTGGTGCACCATGGTCTTCTCCGCATTGAGCGCTTTCTTCTCGATATCCCACACGAGGTCGACGCGCGCAAACGAGGTGCCCTGACCAAACGCCTGCATGACTGGAATGCCGTTGATGAAGTTCGCCACTTTGCCGGGACCACCACCGGTGATGACAGCGTCCACACTACCGGAGGGGAGCTCGTTCACGAACTTCGCGAGGGCCCCGTCGTTGTCGCAAACTTTCGGTTCACGCGGATCGAAGTTCACTTTGGCGAGCGGTAGGTTCTTGCTCTGGGCGCGTTCGACGCCACACTTCACTCCACCGTGCATGACCAAGACGATCACTTCGGCACCCTTGAGGCGCAGGCTGCGAGACTGCTTGAGGAACGCTTGCATCGCGGGTTCGACATAAAGACCGTTGAGGACACTCGCATCGAGCTTCGCGGGAAGATCATCCGGCAAGAGCCCGATGAAGCCGACCTTCACGTCGTTGATCTCTTTCAAGAGCTGCGGCGTGGTCTTGCCCCAGTCGACGGGCCTGGTGGTTTTAAGATCGAGGAGGTTGCTCAGGAGCACCGGCGTTTTTTGCGTCTTGAAGAGCGAGGGCATCCAGCCGGTGGGACTCAAAGAGGCTTTCATGCTGGGGCCCGCAGCGAGGTCGTTGGCGGAAAGCGCCACGGCGTCGTACTTCAAGCGCGCGAACATTTCGACCAGCGCCTTCGCACCCGAACTGCGAGACACCAGCGTCCCACTCAGAGCGTTGCCGGCGTCGACGAGCAGCACCTGTTCTGGATACTGCGCGCGCAGAATTTCCATGTAGCGGGCCATGATGTCGGCGCCACCCACGGAAATGAGAGTCTTCTCTGGCGAATGCGTGTCTTCGCTTCGTTCTTGCTGAGCTTCGAGCTGGCCCTTGAGGTCATTCGTCGAAATGAGAATCAGGCGTCGCTCCGTTGTCGCGAGCTTGGAGAGGTCGTCTTCTCGCGGCGAACTGTAGAGACGGTGATGGCCTTCGGACTTTTCGTTGTTCTTTTTTCCGAAGCTGCAACCGAGGGCCAAGAGCGAGATGAGCAGATACTTCATTTAGTACGCCTTCATGCGATTGAGTTTTGAGTACGCCGTCACGAGCGATGCGAGCAGACTCTGGTAGTCCGACTCACTGGCCGTGAGGGAGAGTGACGCGCGGATCACAGAGCGGCCGAGCACGTCGTCGACTTTCATGGCCCGCAGAACCTTGCTCGTCGCCGGTTCGTTGTCACTGCAGGCAGCCGATGTTGTAACGAAAATATCTTGGCCCTCAAGTTCGATCTGCACGCCCTGGCCGTGGACCCCTGGACAACCGATCAACATCGTTCCTGGCAAACGTTCGTGCTTGGCGCCGATGACGACCGTGCCCGCCGGCAGTGAAGCTTCAAGTTGCTTGCGCCAGCTGTTCAGCTGCGGGATGCGTGCGAGTTTTGTCGGAAGAGTTTGCAGAGCGACCGCGAGCGTTTCCACTCCGAGATAGTTCTGCGTGCCACCGCGCAAGCCACTTTCCTGGCCACCGCCCCACACGAGCGGGCGCAGAGAGCCGGGATCTTTCGCCAGCAAGAAGCCCGAGCCCGGAAGGGCACCGAGTTTGTGGCCCGAGGCCATCGCCCAATCGAGACCTGAGTCAGCGAAATGAAACGGCACGCGGCCGATGAGTTGAGTGGTGTCGCTGAAAAATGGTGTGGCGTATTTTTTTGTGAGGTCGCGGATGGCTTCCCAGGGCTGGATCACACCCGTTTCGTTGTTCACTGCCATCATTGTCACAAGCGCAATGCGCTTGTCGTTCCCAGCGAGCTCCGCGGCGAGCCAATCCTTGTCCACAAGTCCATCGACTGAGACTGGAATGTAGCGAAGCTCGTAGCCCCAAACATTTTTGTAGTATTCAAGGGCCGCTGAGACGGCCGCGTGTTCGATGGGCGACGAATAGATGATCGTCTTGCCCGGTTTCATCGGGAGTAGCACATGCTGGAGAACGGTGGACACGCTCTCCGACGATCCGGAGTTCCAGATCACCTGCGTGGGATTCGCGCCCAGGATGTCACCCACGATCTCGCGGCACTTATCCATGCCGCCTTTGATCTGCGATCCGAGACTATGAATGGCGTTGGGATTGCCCCAGAGCTGGGACGGAATTCGCGTGGCGAGGTAGTCGCGCACTTCCGGTAAGAGCGGCAGAGAGCCATTGGCGTCGGCGTAAATCATAGGATGCTCAACATTCTATCAAGTGCGAGCAGGCTCCACTTGCGGGTTTCTTCATCGACGCGAATCACATTCACCGGCTCACCTTTTTCGATGGCGCGGAAGCTCTCGAGCATCCAGCGCGGACGGATGCGATACATGGTGGTGCACAAGCACTGATAGGGCGAGAGCGATTGGATGTCTTTATCCGGAAACTGCGCCGCCAGACGATTCACGAGATTGATCTCCGTGCCGACAGCAAACTTCGAACCCGCCGGAGCCGCTTTGATGTGGTTGATGATGTAGCTGGTAGACCCTGCGAGGTCGGCCCCTTGCGTGACTTCGAACGAGCACTCGGGATGTACGATAAGTGTGCGGCTTGGATCTTTCGCACGCCACATGGTGATGTGTTCTGGTGTGAAGCCTTGGTGAACCGAGCAGTAGCCGTACCACAAAATGACCTTGGCGTTTTTCACTTGCTCAGCGGTGAGGCCACCGTTCTCGCGCCGCGGATCGTAGATCACCATTTCACTCAATGGAATGCCGAGCTTGAAGCAGGTGTTGCGACCCAAGTGCTGGTCGGGGAAGAACAAGAGTTTCTCACCTTGCGAGAGTCCCCACGTAATAACTTTTTCTGCGTTTGAAGATGTGCAGATCGCTCCGCCATTCTCACCCACGAATGATTTCAGCGTGGCCGCGCAGTTGATGTAGGTGATCGGCGTGATCTTGCCTTCAGAGTGCTTTGTTAGAAAACTCCACGCGCGATCGATGTCGCGACGGTTCGCCATGTCCGCCATAGAGCAGCCGGCGCGCAAGTCGGGAAGAATGACTTTCTTTTTTCCCGCCGTGAGCATGTCGGCCGTCTCCGCCATGAAGTGCACGCCACAGAATACGATGTATTCCGTTGCATCAGGCAGCTTGGCCGCATGTCGAGCGAGCTCGAGGGAGTCACCGGTGACGTCAGCGAGCGCGATCACGTCGTCTTGCTGGTAGTGATGACCGTAGACCACGACGCGTGGCCCAAGTCTTTTTCGCACGGCCGTAAGCTCGAGCAAAACATCAGCGTCACTGAGTTCGGCTTCACTCACAGGTGCGATGTGAGACTTCGATTTGAGAGTGGAATAGATATCAATCATAGGACCAGCCTTTTATCACTTTCGAAACACTCGCGGAACCATAACGCGAGGCCGTATGACGCATACGGCCGGCCTAGATGCATAAACTGAGCATTTTTATTGACTTGGCCTTTGACGGAGCGTGAAAAGGGCCCTTAGACTTAAAGCATCAGATTATTAATCTCAGTCGGGAGGACCGGGCATGAAAGTTATCACGGTCGGTAACAACAAAGGCGGCGTGGGTAAAACCATGTGCAGCTTCCAGCTTGTCTGCCATCTTGCGCACCAAGGACACAAAGTGCTCGTGATCGACCTCGATTCACAAGCGAACTTGAGTTCAACTCTCGGTGTGAATATTCAGCGCACACTCATTCCTGAATGGCTCATCGGCGACGTCAAAGCCACTGAGATCATGCTGCCGGTTGAAGGCAAGGAAGAGTACGTCCAAAACATCAAATTGATTCCCGCGTCTCGTCACATGGCGAACCTCGCGAAGCTTTTGATTCTCTCGGAAGCCGAAGTTCGCAAGAACGCCGGTCGTAAAGAGCGTCTTTTGAAGATGCGCCTCAAAGAAGTCGAGAACATGTTCGACTTCGTGGTGATCGATACGCCCCCGATGCTCGGCGACGAGTTGATCATGAGCCTCGTGGCTTCTGACAAGATCTTGATTCCGACTCAGGCACAAGACTACTCGATCGACGGTCTGGAAGAGTTGATGGACACGTTTGAAATCATCAAAGAATCTGAAAACCCAGCTCTCGAATTCGCCATCGTCCCAAGCATGGTGAATCCTCGCCGCAAAATCGAGCGTCAGCGTCTCGAAGAACTCTCGCAGAGCTTCAGCGTCACGCCGATGATCCGTAATCTCGTTGAGATGCAGGAGTCAGTGGCTTTGAAAAAACCAGTCTTCAAATTTAATGCGAATTCCAAAGGGCGCCGTGACTACGAAGCCCTGTGGGATTCTTTGGGTCTTTAATAAAAAACTTACGCCACTGACGGCAGGAGAAGAGACACATGGCCAAGGAATTCGCCGCCCGCTTGGGAAAGAAAGATCGCAAGATGACTGACATCACCGGCCAGGTTGATGAGAAAGTTCTGCGCCTCCATGATCAGAAATTGCTCCGTGGTGCGCAGCTCGACCACATCGCACTCACTTCGATCGTTGTTCGTGACCAGGTTCGCACCAAGTTCAACGACGACAGTTTGCAAGAACTCGCTGACAACATCAAAGCGAACGGCCTGATCCAACCTCTGGTTATTCACCGCGAAGGTAACAAGTTCGTTTTGATCTGTGGCGAACGCCGTTTCCGCGCCATGCACTTGATCGAAATGGAAACTGCTCCGTGCTTCATTCTCGAGGACAAGGCTCCTGAAGAATTGATGGCGATCCAGTTCTCGGAAAACCAAGCGCGCGAAGATCTTCACTACATCGACCAAGCGGATTCAATTTTTGGCTACCAGAAATTGACCGGCGCCTCTGAGCGTAAGATCACGGCTTCTCTCGGTATTTCAAAATCAGAAGTTCACCGTTGTTTGCAGATCGCGAAGATGCCCAAAATCATGAAAGAAGCCGCCAAGAAATTCAACACCGAGAAGTACGTCCTTCTCGAGTGGGATGAGCTTCCTCTGGGCCCGATGAAAGACGAACTCCGCACGAAAGTTCTCGCCGGCGAAGTCACTAAACGTTTGCAACTGAAGCGTCAGCTTTCTTTGCACAACTACGCCAAACAGAAAAAGATGCCAAACGCGATGGACCACTTGATGAAAGAGATGAAGTCTCAGCTCAAGGATCCGAAGTTCCAAGCGAAGGCGCGCGCGATGATGAAACAATTGATCAAGGAAACGACCCTGCAGTAATGCAGCTTCCATGGACGGAATGGTTAAAGGGCCCCTTCGGGGGCCCTTTTTCGTTGGCACACCCCTTGCGATATCCCTAGGTACAGACCTTGTAATCCTTTGAATTCAATAACGATTTCGAGGGGTTAGGGGACAGGGTCTAGGGGTACTATGAGTAAGATTTCGACAATCTGGCAGCACCGTCCAAAGTTTCGTCACATCTTGGCGATGGCACTTTTGCTTGCCGCAATTCCTGTGGCCCAGGACCCGATCAAAGAGATCGTTGGTCGCCAGCCCGCCAACTACGTCCCTAATGACGACGTGATCGTCGTTCCGGTCGACGCAGAAATGAGTTTCTACGAGAAGCACGTGTTGAATGATAAAAATTTTTCGAACAAAAGCCAGGTTCAGCAGCAGATCAAAATTTGGCAAGAAAATGAGCTGATGGCCCAGCAATACGGCCTAGACACTCAGTCAATTGGTAGCCTCTACTACGTGCCGAACAACGATGAAAAATTTAAAGTTGTTCAGCGCTCGTACTTCCGTTACTTGCAAAAAAAGGGCGAAGACCCTTTTAAAACGGAAGGCCAGTCGATCATCCGCGACTGGACGGCCGACGACGAAATTAACTCGATCGATGAAATGGAAAATGCCTTCCGTGCCACCGCTCGCCGTGATGGCGCGGGTCGCCCGTTACCGAAGGCCTTCCGTGAACGCCAGGTTGCTAAGACTAAAAAATTCCGCTTCAACTTCCAGCCACGAGTCGAGCAGGGTTTGATTATTCTTCGCATGGAAGGCCCGATCATGGATGTCCGCGCTTGGGTCGCAGCTAACGGTGAAACCGAGGTCAACGCCGAACGTAAATTTGACGCCACGGGGACTCGTTTCTTCGTCAACTATTTCGCTCACGAGGGCCGCTACCTTTCTGCGATTGACCAAAACCTCATGTATCCAGGGTTTCGCGCTCGTTTTACCTCGACTTGGGACCCGGATGAGCTCGCGCCGGAACGTGCCAATGAGCGCCGTTACCAACTCATGTATTCGACTGCGTTTTAAATCGCCTTCTTCTCGCTAGCGCATCGCTCCTCGCTGGCCTGACTCTCTGCGCATGGTTTATCATGCCGCCACCTACATTCGTCTCAGGAGCCCCTCATGAGTCTATTCGAGAGTCCGTTCTTTCAAGATTCTTTCTCACAGCTAGAAAGTGCCGGCGGCATTATGAACATGGATCCTAACGTTCTCGAACGTTTGAAGTATCCGAAACGTGCGATGCAAGTTTCTGTTCCTGTTCGTCTCGATGACGGCACAGTGAAAGTGTTCGAAGGCTACCGCGTTCAACACAGCCTCACCCTGGGCCCTGGTAAAGGTGGCGTTCGCTACCATCCGCACGTTTCTCTGTCTGAAACAGCCGCGCTTGCGATGTTGATGACCTTCAAAAACTCACTCGTCGGTCTTCCCCTTGGAGGTGCCAAGGGCGGCATCAAGGTTGATCCGAACGATCTATCTCGCGCAGAACTGCAAGCGATGACTCGTCGATACACGACGGAGATCTCCATGATCATCGGCCCGGAAAAAGATATCCCAGCTCCGGATATCGGCACTGACGGTCAGACCATGGCGTGGATGATGGACACGTTCTCGCAGATGAGTGGCTACGCAGTTCCGGGAGTTGTGACGGGGAAACCCATCGCGGTCGGCGGTTCTTTGGGCCGTGCCGAATCCACCGGTAAGGGTCTCGCGTACTGTGTGAACTTCGCCTACGAACACCTCGGCAAAAAAATCGATAGCAACACGACTGTTGCGATTCATGGTTTTGGCAAGGTGGGCATTCCAGCAGCGCAAGACTTGTACAAGCAAGGCGCAAAGATTCTCGCCGTCTCTGACTACACCGGCGGCGTCTACTCGAAGAATGGTTTGAACATTCCATCGGTTGTTGAGTGGATTAAGCAGAACCGCGTGCTGAAAGGCTACCCGGAAGCTGACTTCATCTCGAACGACGAGTTGCTCGCCCTCGACGTCGACGTGCTCGCTCCGGCCGCCATCGACGGCGTGATCACGAAAGACAACATGCACACAGTGAAAGCTCGCATGATTGCTGAAGGCGCCAACGGCCCACTCACTAAAGAAGCGGTGGATTACCTATCTGATAAGGGCGTTTTCATCATTCCGGACATCTTGTGTAACTCGGGTGGCGTGATCGTGTCTTACTTCGAATGGGTGCAAGGCATCGCGAGCTTCTTCTGGGACCTCGACACCGTAAACAGTAAACTCCACGGCGTGATGAAGCAGGCGTTCGATCGCGTGATTCATACGCAGACCAAGTACAAGTGCAACATGAAGCAGGCGGCGTTCATTGCCTCTTTAGATCGTCTTCAGGGTGCCATGCGCTTGCGCGGAATGTGGCCGGGTTAAGACTCATTCGTATTTCTCGTCTCAGAAGGGCCCCTTGTGGGCCCTTTTTTATTGATCTACCAATTAGATAGCAGGGGTCTGATTCTTAGGATTCACCTGATCCTCACAATGGGTCTATATTCCGACCCCGATGAAGTCTTTATTCCTATTTATCTCCATGCTCGCCTTTTGGTCTCACGCTAACGCAGCGTCGTTCACCAATGTGCCGTCACTCGCTGACGAACGCCTCATGCGGCTCGCGGACATTCATCAGAACCTCTCGCATCTTCACGACGACTGCGGAACGCGTGGCTACCTGCAAATTGCCGCTCGCCGCTTAAATGAAAAATGGGAAAACACGGTGAAACAGGCCGTCTACTTCACCAACACCGGTGTGAATGCACCGGTTCGGGGTGTGGTGGCCCAGACCCTTGATCTCACGGATGAGATCGCGATGGGACACTTCGTTGCCGGAGCATTCTCTAATATCGTGAGAGAACCGACTCGTTTGAGCAGAGATGATCGTCGTGCCCTCGACGCCTTCAAGGCGTTGCTTGGTACCCTTCGGGGCGACTACAAATTCTTCCACGGTGGCCATGAAAATAGTCTTGGCGAAGTCAGCTACGCCGTCGTCGTGGACCTCGTGAACGCAGAGGTCCTGGTACTCCAGGCCGATCGCTGCCGTTAATTTTTCCGAGATACATTTTTTCAATCTATAAAAACATCCACTTATGTTTTTGAGCCTCGGCACGTGTTTCGCAGAGAAGCGGCACGGAGGTCTCATGGAAACACAAATTCAGTCCTATGCTTTTTCTCAACGCAACCCTAGTGCGCTGACACTTTTCGGCTACGCCAGCAAGTCTGTGCCGGGCCTCGAGATCAACGGGCTCGGAAAGTACGGTAAGACGCTCAAAGAGAAGATCATCTTCATCACGCGCTCGCGGCAGCTACCGATCCCGCTGAAGCGCTTCGTGATCAGCACAGAGTACGACATGGAGACGGATCCCAACGTGCTTCGCTGGCTCGATCTGCCCGTGTTGTTGTTGTACTGGTATCTCGCGGGACACATTCGCATGGGGCGCTTGGATAACTGCTTGGCCGTGGGGAACATCTCGCCCTCGGGAGATATCCTCGGTCGCAGTGACATCGAACTTGCGCGTCTGGCGCGGGAGATGAATCTACTCTTGCTGGGGCCTTCGATTCCCGACGCTCTGATTCCACAGATTGATCCACAGGAACTCTTGGGACATATTCCCGAGTTGAGTTTTCGTTCAGAAGTCAGATGCCCTGCCTCCGCTTAAGGAGGTGTCGCAGGCCAGAGTCGATCGCGTGCTTCTCGAACCGTTTGTGCTGAGACATTCCGCAGATAGAGGGTCCAGACTCTTTGATCCGGAGAAATGAGCTGAATTTCTTCACAGCCAAGCTTGAGGAGCTCGATGAAGAGCTTGGGAGGGACGCGTTGTTTGTGGGTCACGAAGTAGACCACCGGAACTTTACTGTGGGCCTCCGCGAGCCTGTTGCGTGGGTGCGGAAAGTATTCTCTGTTGAGGATTGAGAAACCGGGCCCAATGAAGCCGAGCCTCTCGAACGTGAGGTGCATGGAATGGGGCCAGTCGCCGGTGATGATCGACTCCGCAGGAAGGTTCAGGGCCATCGCGAGTTGCGCCACTTGTTGCGCTTCTCGAATGTTCTCCACCCTTCTCGGAGATGGTACGAATTTAACGTGCACCATGTAAGAGAAACCGATGATCACAACGAAGAACAGCGCCTTGGATTTATGGCCCAGTTTGAGGTTGTGCCAGTGATAGAGGAGCGCCAGCCAGTAGAACGAAACGAAGGGCGTGAGGAGTCGTGCTTTGGAGAACGTCGCTAGATAGGGTGCGAAGATGCAGATGAGAATCACGGCAAGTGGGGCGAGGAAAATGGTCCTAAAGAAAAAGGGGCCGTCTTTTTCATTTTTTGGCAGGAACTTGAGAAACGTGACGAGCAAGAGGGGCAGCAGGATGGTCAAGGTTGCGTAGATCCAATTCAGATTCGCGAGATTTTCATACTGGATGGCGTACTTCCCTGTGAAGGGATACCAGTAGCCGGTGGAGAGTTTGGCCCAGGAGTAGTAGAGGGTGAGAAACCCAACGGAGACGAGCTCGACCCAGACCGTTTTTTTGAGGTCTAAAGTTTTCCAGCCGACGATGACAAAGAGAAGCGCCGGCAGGACATGGGTTTCTCGCATCGAGCAGGCCACGAGCAGGCAGACCATCGCCGGGAGTGGTCGCTTTACGTGACGAAAATAGGCCCATCCCATGAGAAAAGTGAATCCCGGGAAATCACTCAGCATGGACGTGTACAGCTCACGGTGCAGGGGAATGAACAGTAGGAACAGTCCCAAGAGGAACGCTGACCACACGGGAACCCGCAGAACTTTGGACCAAGAAAAAAGGAAATACATACCACCCAACGAGATGGTGCAGGCCACGATGCGCGCGCTCAGGGGTGAGACGTAGGCGACGAGCGTCGACATGAGTAGTGAGAGGAG